>Ga0233425_10000105_pt1 | contig 205607 bp, 205 predicted proteins | sample Watercolumn_Towu_2_FD_181712 | JGI IMG/M metagenome (GOLD analysis project Ga0233425, IMG submission 181712) | Freshwater microbial communities from Lake Towuti, South Sulawesi, Indonesia - Watercolumn_Towuti2014_140_MG | ecosystem: Environmental > Aquatic > Freshwater > Lake | place... | reverse complement strand
ACTATGACCATCCGTATCGCCAAGCGCATTACGCTCAACGTTATCGGCCGCGCCAGCGCCCGCTGCGCTTCGACCTGCGCCGCCACCAACGGCTAAGGACGATCGACTTGCGCCGTTGGCCCCCGGCCGGCGGCGCAAGCGACGTTCGGCGCGTCAAGACGAAGGCGACAAATAGATGCGGCTTGGCTTTAACTTCACGCTCGGCGACACCTATGACATGGTCCAGAGGCTCATCGCCGAAAGGCACATCGATTATTGCGAATTTCTTATCGACAATTTTTTCTGCGTCGATCCGAACGAATTAGCCAAGGCGTTCGATTGTCCCATTGGCTTGCATATTATGTATTCCAAGTTTCTCGAAGCCGATCGGCCGACGCTCGTCGACTTCGCCGATCGGCTTCGAGATTACATTGACGCGCTGAACCCGATTTATGTCTCAGACCACATTCTGCGCTTTTCTCACGAAGGACGCGCCTTTTTTCACTTGGGCGAGATCGACTATTCGACGGAATATGAATTCGTGCGCGACAAGGTTCTGCAATGGCAGGACATCGTCGGACAGCGCATTCATTTTGAAAATTACCCGTCCATCATGGATGGTGGGGCGGACGCGCCCGCTTTCTTCGAGCGCCTCATGAAAGAGACGGGCGCAGGCGTGCTGTTCGACGCGTCCAATGCGGTCTGTTCTCATCGCAATTGCGGGACACCGTTCGAAGCGTGGCGCAATGTCATCGCCGGCGCCCAGCATTTCCACGTCGCCGGCTACAGGAATTCGTTGATCGAGCCTTTCATCTCGCTCGACACGCATGCCGAGGCGCTGGCGCCGGATACGCTCGCCTTCCTTAAGAATTTCCGATCGGTCTTCGATAAGCCCGGCGCAACCATGACTTATGAGCGCGACGACCAGATCGAATTTGACGACATCGTCGCCGATCTGAAGCTGCTGCGAAGTCTCTTCGGCGAACCGGAAGAAAGGCGTCATGACCTTGCTCTCTCTGCCTAGTCGAACTGATCGCGACCTGTATCCCGCGCTTATGTCCCCGGTTTTGTGCGCGAATTATCCTACGGATCATAAGGCCTTCGTGCGGATTGACGTGAGCCTGCGCATCTATTGGCACACGCTTTTCGACATTTGCCCCGAACTGTTGGAGCTCTCCGGGCCGGATGGCATGTCGATCTTTCGGCCTTTCATGGCCTGGGCGGGAGAGAAGAAACTCGCCTTCGACTGGTCCTACTATTTGTGGGTCTATGTCTGGCTACGCCAATCGCCGTTCAAGGAACGGCTGCTCGCGGACGACAAATATCTGAGGTCGATCATGGCGGCGTCGGCCGCCCGCTGGGCGATCCTCGATCGCGGCAGAGATTGCGGAATCGTCATTGGATGCGCAGACACGACGAATCTTGTCATCGGCTGGAAATGCCGTAGCGTCCGTTTGGGACGCGAGATTGAACTTATCGAACCCGAGGAGCCGCTGCCGGCGCCTCCGGATATTTTTGGTTACTTTACGCTACAGTCCTTTGAACTTGACATATTTCCGGGGTGGCAGAGCCTGGCGCGATGACAAGCGCGCCGCTGTGGCGCGGATACTGCTTCCTGTTCGCCAGCACTTCCGCAGCCGCCTTCATCATGCAGATCGATCTCGCCATGGTCGCGAGACTGGGCGGCCGCGCGTCGGGAGCTTACGCGATTCTGATGCGCGTCACGCTGCTCGATGTCGCCGTCACCATCGCTTGCGCCGCCGTCGCCGCCATTGCGCTTGGCCACGCGCAAAAGAATGGAGAAACGGCGGACGCGATCGAGAAGACCTGCGCGCTCGCCCTCGCGCTTGGCGCCGCAACGGCGTTTTTCGGTTTCTTCGCCTATCCGATCTTTCTCGGCGCGCTGATGGGCGACGCGGCGGCCGCTCCCTATGTCGGCGCGCCGATTGTTTGGCTCGTCGCCGGCGCGCCTTTTCGCGTTCTTTCGAATACGCAAGGATTCTTATTGCACGCCCTCGGACGCGGCGGCTCCGTGCTCACATGGAAGCTCGCGGAAATTCCGGTGAAAGCAGGCGCCAACATCCTCTTCATGCAAGCGCTCGGGTTCGGCTTCGCCGGCTGTTTTCTTGCGGGCTGCATTGTTGCGGGCGCCTCGTCGCTTTGGCTATGGAGCCGGCTGCAGGCGCATGGGGCGCGCAGAATTCGTATCCCGGAAATCGCTTTCATACGCTCATTCCTGAGCGGAACCTTCTGGGAAGCGCTGCGGGTGCTTTCGCCGCAGGCGGCGATGCTCTTCACGCTGACGCTCTTTTCGCTCCCCTGGCAGAACGGCGCCAACGGTCAACGTCTCGACTCATTTGCCGCCGCCCAAACCTTCATGCTGTTCATCCTTGGTCCGCTGATTACGCTGACGCGCTTTCTCGCCATCCACCTTCCGGCGAAATCTCCCGAAGACTGGACACTGGCGCTCGCCCCGGTAGTGCGGGTCGGCGCGCCCATCGCGCTAACGGCCGCGATCATGCTGCTGCTCGGGCGCGATTGGATCGGCGCGACTCTCTATCGCCAGCAAGGAGCCTGGTGGTCCGTCTTCGTCGCTTGCCTAGCGCTTTCCATTCCAATCCGCTTCATCGGAAGCATTGTCCGAGGCCTGGCGCTCGCGCGACAATCCTTCGCAGAACTCACCTCAGTGGATGTGCTTGCGCAGTGGCTCATCGCGCCGATGTTCATTTTGTTTGGTCTCTCAGTGAACCGTCCGGAGATCGCCTATCAATCTCTGATTTGGCCTGAAGTCCTCGCCATTTTCTTGATCTGGTTTGGTCTTCGATCAGCGCCCGAGAAGCCGGTTGGCGTCTCGTTGCCTTCAGAAGGACATGCCCAATGAGCGTGGAGCGGGTTCCTGTTCTCATCGTCGGCGCTGGCTATGCCGGTCTGTCGGCCGCGACGCTGCTCGCATGGCGCGGCGTCCCCTGCCTTCTCGTAGAGAGACGCGCGTCAACCTCGCGGATGCCGAAGGCGCACGGGATTAACCGGCGCAGCATGGAAGTTCTGCGCGTCGTCGAAGGCTTGGAGGATGCGCTGTTCGCGTCAAGCCGCACCGGCGCCAACGACTCTACCCTCATCATTGCTGAGAGCGTTACAAGTCCGCCGATTGAAACGCTCGTGACCAAGATGTCGCTCGACGCGACGCGCGTGTCGCCGAGCAAGATATGCACCGCAGGCCAGGACCGGGTCGAACCCGTGCTGCTGCGCTTCGCGCGCGAGAACGGCGCCGACATCAGATTTTCGACGACGCTGGCGCGCTTCTCGCAGCGAGAGGACGGCGTTGAAGCGATCTTGCGCGACGAAGTCACGGGAAAGGAGACAACGGTTCTTGCGGATTACATGATTGCGGCGGACGGCGCCGGTGGGACGATCCGCGACGCTGGCGGCGTCAAGATGGAGGGCCCGGGATTCCTCGCGGACACGATCTCGGTGCTGTTCGAGGCCGATCTCAGCGCGATCCTGCCAAGCGATGGATTCGTGCTCTACTATCTACGCAACTCGGCGTTCAGCGGCGCCTTGGTCACCTGCGACGAACCCAACCACGGCCAGATCAACATAGAATATGATTCCTCGCGCGATCGGGAGTCCGATTTCGACGAAGAACGATGCCGACAACTCGTTCGACAATCTGTCGGCGTCCCCGATCTCGCGGTTAAAATTCTCGACATTCGCCCCTGGCGGATGGCCGCTCTCATCGCCGATCGCATGTCGTTCGGGCGGGTGTTTCTTGCAGGCGACTGCGCACACATCACGCCGCCGGTCGGCGGGCTCGGCGGACAGACCGCGATCCAGGACGCCGCAGACCTTGCGTGGAAACTGGCGCTTGTCGTCAAGGGCCAGGCCGCGCCCGCGCTGCTCGACAGCTATGAGATCGAGCGCAAGCCGGTGGCGCGAATCGCGATTGCGCGTTCCATCGCCAATTATGTCGAACGCCTCCTGCCTGATCGTCAGGAGCTGCGCATACGGGAAGACGAACACGGTCTTCTCGAAACCGCGATGGGCTATCGGTATCGCTCGGACGCGATCATCGCAGGCGAAGCCGATGACGGCGCGGCGGTAGAAGATCCGTTTCGCCCCAGCGGCGCGCCCGGAACGCGTCTCGCGCATGTCTGGCTGCGGCGCGGCGAGGAGACGATTTCCTCTCACGATCTTATCGGACGCGACTTCATGCTGTTCGTTGGCGAAGCCGGCGGCGATTGGATGGAAGCGGCGCAGCGCGTTGGCCTTCGTTCGCAAGCGCCGCTTGGCCTCTGCCGTCTTGGATTTGACGTCGAAGATCCCGAAGGGCTTTTTCTGCCGCGCCTTGGCGTTTCGCCTGAAGGCGCGCTCCTCGTGCGCCCCGACGGCTACATCGCCTGGCGCTCGAAAGGCCGTATCCCCGATCCGCGTTCGACTCTCGAAACGAGTTTTGCGCGCGCCAGAGGCGAAAGGATCGACGAGGAATTGATGCGCAGCGCGACGGCTCTCGCAGGAGCATCGGCATGATGTCGCAGGCTTCGCCCCCGCTCAATTCTGAAGAAACGAACCGAGGCATGCCATACGCGCCTCGCTCGGACGAAACGATCCTGACCGATCCGAAGCGGCAGCCGATCGCCGTGACAAAGCGCGAGCGGTCGATGATCAAGGGTCAGCGTCCGGCCGTCATCTGGCTGACCGGGCTGTCGGGCGCGGGCAAATCGACGATCGGCAATCTCACCGAGCGAAAACTGGTGGCGCGCGGCGCACACACGATCTTGCTCGACGGCGACATTCTGCGCTCTGGGCTGAACGAAGATCTGGGCTTTACGAGCCTCGACCGAAGAGAAAACATTCGGCGCGTCGGCGAAGTGGCGAAGCTCATGATGGAAGCCGGCCTCATTGTCATCTGTGCGCTCATCTCACCCTTTAGAGCCGAAAGACTGGCGGTGCGGCGGCTTTTCGCGCCCGGCGACTTTATTGAAGTGTTCGTCGACACGCCGCTGGAAGCTTGCATCGAGCGCGATCCGAAGGGGCTTTATAAGCGCGCGCTCGCACGCCAAATCGAGAATTTTACGGGGCTACACCAACCTTATGAGCCCCCGGAACGATCTGAACTGATCCTACGGACCTTGGACGGCTCGCCGGAGCAAATGGCCGATCGGCTCATCGAGATCGTTCAACCGTTCTTGTCGTCCTTTTGAACGTCGACGCCCGTCCGATCGGAGAATGACGCATGACTGCTTTCGTGCCTGACATGTCCATAAATCCGGTCCCCGGCCGGAGTTTGGCCATCGATCCAAAAAGACTCGAGACGCTTCACCGTCCATATCAGGACTTCAGGCGGCGATCCGAGACTCCCGAAGCATGGCGACGCCTGCCACTGGAGGTCGGGCGCCAGTTCAGACGCTATTATTTTTTCAATCCGCCGAAATGGCGCGTATGGGCGCGGACCCTTGGCTCCAGCGAACGGATGGAGCCATCCTTCGCATCGATCGGCGCGGTGCGCTCCGGCACGTCTTTCCTCTCCTCTTATATTTTTCAGCATCCGCATGTCGTGCTGCCGCTGTCGAAGGAGATTTCCTTTACGGAAACGATGCGCGAGCTGATGGCCTATTTCCCGACGCTCGCGGCGCAAAGAGCGGCAGAACAGCGAAACGGCGGCGCGATCACCGGTTACTGCACGCCGGTGATGCCCAACCCGCTCTGGATATTTCTGGCGCAGTCGATGTTTCCGAACATGAGGATCATCTGCGTTTTGCGTGATCCGGTCGAACGCGCCTTTTCTCACTGGCGATGGGATGAGAAGCGCTTCATCAGGCGCAAATCGCAGGATCCGCACTGGAAAGGCTTTCCTGATTTCGGGGCCTTGATCGAGGCCGAGAAAGCGATCATACGCAGCGGCGGCATGGAGCCCCATGCATTTTCGGGCGCGCGGGCGGGCTATCTGCGGCACAGCATCTATGCGCCCTTTCTGCGTCTGCTCTTCGAGAAGTTCGGCAGGGACCGCGTTTTCATCGTCGATGCGGCGGAATTTTTTCGCGACCCGCGATCGACGGCGAAGCAAATCTACGGGTTTCTCGGCCTGCCTGAAGTCGAGCCGCTCGTGATCGAGGAGCAAAATCCGGGTCCGCCCGGAAAGCTTGACGACGGCCTTCGCGAGAATTTGGCCGAGTTTTTCCAGCCCTATAATGACGAGCTGTACGCGCTGCTCGGCAAGGATTTCGGCTGGGGCGCCGCCCGATAGCAGGGGGCGCTCGTCAGCGGACCTCTCTTCGATCCAAGTCCTTGCCGGCGGCTTGGCCGCCGTGTGGGCTTCACGCGCGCGCGTTCCGGCAATATATGGATGACGCTGAACTTCCGCCGGTTCGAGGATAAGGATGAACGCCCACGCCAGGACGCCCGCGCCCATCGCGCCGGCGCCGCTTGTCGACCCCTTCGGGCGGACGATCTCTTATCTGCGCGTTTCCGTCACCGATCGATGCGATTTCCGCTGCGTCTATTGCATGTCGGAACATATGCAGTTCCTGCCGCGCCGCGATCTGCTGACGCTCGAGGAGTTGGACAGGCTGTGCTCGGCTTTTGTTGCGCGGGGAACCAAAAGGCTACGCATCACCGGCGGCGAGCCGCTGGTGCGCCACGACGTCATGAAACTATTTCGCGCCCTGTCGCGCCATCTTATATCCGGCGCGCTGGAGGAGCTGACGCTCACCACCAATGGCTCGCAGCTTTCGCGCTTCGCGGCCGAGCTCGCCGACTGCGGCGTTAAGCGCGTCAATGTCTCTCTCGACACGCTCGATCCCGACCGATTCCGGGCTCTGACCCGCACGGGGGCGCACGAGCAAGTGCTAGCGGGGATCGCCGCCGCCCGCGCCGCCGGCCTCAAGGTGAAGCTCAACGCCGTCGCGCTCAAAGGCGTCAATGAGGACGAGTTCGTTCCGCTCGTGCGCTTCGCCCACGGAGCCGGTATGGACATGACCTTCATCGAAGTGATGCCGCTCGGCGAATTGGACGGGCCTGAACGCGCCGACCAATATTTGCCGATGCAGGCGGCGCGCGATCGGCTGAGCAAAGCCTTCACGCTTGATGAGATCGACTACCGTACTAGCGGGCCGGCGCGCTACATGCGCGTGCGCGAGACCGGCGGGCGCATCGGCTTCATCACGCCGCTCACCCATAATTTCTGCGAGAGCTGCAATCGCGTGCGCGTCACCTGCACGGGAACGCTTTATATGTGCCTCGGCCAGGAGGACGCGGCGGATTTGCGCGCGCCGCTGCGTGAAAGCGCCGACGACGCGCTGTTGCATCAGGCGATCGAGACCGCGATCCTGCGCAAGCCCAAGGGCCACGACTTCATTATCGACCGAACGGCGCCGGCCCCATCCGTCTCACGCCATATGAGCATGACGGGCGGCTGATATATGGAGCCGGCGACCGTCGCTTTTATCGGCCTTGGCGTCATGGGCTATCCAATGGCCGGCCATCTCCATCGCGCCGGCCATAAGGTGCGAGTCTATAACCGCACCGCCGCCAAGGCCGAAAAATTCGCCGCCGCCCATCCCGGCGCGCAATGGTTCTCCACGCCTCGCGAAGCGGCGGTCGGCGCAGAGTTCGTCTTTTCCTGTGTCGGCAATGACGATGATCTGCGCGCGGTGACGATCGGCGAAGCGGGCGCCTTCGCCGGCATGTCGGCGGGCGCAATCTTCGTCGACCATACCACCGCCTCGGCGCAGGTCGCGCGAGAACTCCACGCCATGGCGGCCGAACGTGGGCTCGGCTTCATCGACGCGCCGATCTCCGGCGGGCAGGCGGGCGCCGAAAACGGGGCGCTGACCGTCATGTGCGGGGGCGATCCGGCGATCTTCGCCAAGGCGGAGCCAGCGATCGCCTGCTACGCCCGCGCCTGCCGGCTGATGGGGTCGCCGGGCGCCGGGCAGCTCACCAAAATGGTCAATCAGATCGCCATCGCCGGCCTGGTTCAGAGCCTGGCCGAGGCGCTCCATTTCGCCGGCGCCGCCGGCCTCGACGCCGAGAACGTCGTCGATCTTCTCAAGAACGGCGCGGCGCAGTCTTGGCAGATGGAGAACCGCACGAAAACAATGGTCGCCGGGGAGTTCGACTTCGGCTTCGCCGTCGAGTGGATGCGCAAGGACCTGGCGATCTGTCTTGCCGAGGCGCGGCGCAACGGCGCGCGCCTGCCGGTCGCGGCGCTCATCGACCAGTTCTACGCCGAAGTCGAAAATATGGGCGGGCGGCGCTGGGACACGTCGAGCCTCATCGCCCGTCTTGAGCGATAAGGCGAAATTGAGGCGAAACCTTAAAAATTTCTGACTGCGACGGAACCATTAGCGGGGCCGGACGTTTCTTCCCCGCAAAAAAGAGGAAGCGTCCAGGGTTCGCATCGTTCGAGTAGCGATCTGGGGCAAAATTCCCGATACAATGTGGGAGCCCTATTAATGGCCGTTTCGCGCGAAAGCCCTTTCGCAAGCCGCACGTCGCGGATCATCCTTGGATTCACCGTCGCCATCTGCGCGGTCGCTGCTGTCGCGGCCGCGCCTTCGACGTTTGATCCGAAGAGCCAATCCGCAGCCACTGGCGTCCAAGCCGCCGTGAGCCTTAACGACGTCGGCATGCGTCCGCTGGCGCGCGGACCGGCGATCCGAGTGGGGCGCGCCTATGGCGCGGAGGATGAAGATTGCACGCTCGTTATTATGCCGAAAGCTGACGAGCGTGGTCGCGTCCGTTACATGCGTAGCGTCTCCTGCGCGAATTGACGCTTTAGGTCGCGCACCCGGATTAGGCCAAAGGGCTGGCCTTGGGCGAGGATTGTTCGGAAACGAACGTCTTCGCCTTTTTGTTTTCCTAAACCGTTCTCCTAGAATTTCGTTTGCAGGCGCAGCCCGACATAGCTCGCCCGGGCCCGGATAGGATTCCAGGGATCGATGATCTGGATGTCGCCCGAGAGCCGCAGCCACCGGGTCACCGCGAAATTATAAAAGGCCTCGACGCCGCCCTCGCTGCGCCGATTAATCCGCCGCGCCGCCAGCCCGGAGAGGAGCGGCTGGGTGAGGCCAAAATGGTAAAATCCGACGCCCCAGCGATCCTCCTCGCGCCCCGCCATCAGATTATTGCCCGCGAGACCGACGAGCATGCTCCATTTGACCGGGTTGGGATTGCCGTCCGAGAGAGTGGCGAGGGTGAACAGGCCCCAGCCGACTTTGGGATCGGTTTCGCTCTGCATGAAATATTGCTGCACGGCGTATGAAACGAAGCGATAGCCTTTCTTCGTGATGCCTTTGAGCCGGGCGATCGCCGGAGTGTCGTCGATATCGTCGAGATCGAAACCGCGCGCATTGCTGTAAGCGACGCGCAACGTGTGGAAGCCCTTGAGGCCGCCAATCTCGATGGGCACGGTGGCCATCAGCCCGACGCCGATTCCCCGCTCGAAGGGCCGTTCGATGACGCGCGGCTGCTGGGCGTTGCGCGGGTCGGCCACCATGATTTTGAGATCGAAATATTTGGTCTTGAGCGCGGCGACGCCGCCCAGGAGATAGGGCGGCGCGATGATCAGACGGTCGGCGACGGTTTCCGGCGAGCTGACGCCGATGCCGGTCGAAGGCAACGCAAAAGCCCGGTTCATGAAAGTGTCGATGCCGCCGCCGCCGACGAGCGGCGTTTGCGACGCGAGCGTCAGCATGTTGAACTTGCCGATCGTCACCGAGAATTGCTCGCTGAACTCCTGCGTCAGCGTCATCGACAGGGCCGAGTGGTAGACGTCGCGCGCAACGAAGGCGAGGGCGACGTTGACCGGTAGCAGCGCGAGGTCCTGCCGATTGATGTTGCGGCCGAAGTAATGCTCATATTGCGCGCTGAATTTGAGCCCTTTCCAGAACCCCAGCTTTTCGCCGTCGACGCGCAGAAAGGTGTCCATCTTGCCGCCGTAGCGCGCCGTCCGATCGATCGCGCCAGCGGGGATGCCCTGGTAAAATTGTGTGATCCAGACGTCGAGGTCGATCCCGAACTTGCGCAGTTGGTCCTTGGGGCCGTCCGGCGTGTCGGTCAGCGATTTTTGCTTGGCCAAGGAGGCGACATTGTCTTCAGCGAAGGCCGGCGTCTCGGCGGCCGCGAAAATGACGGCAGCGGACATGGCGCGGGCCGCGGCGACCAAACGCCGCCTGCGTATGCCTCCCTTTTTTGGGGAGGCCGGCCAGCTCGACTTCCTCCGCCACATCCTTATTGGCCCCGCGCGAAGTCCGTTCGTGAATCAAATGCGCCGTCGAGCTTAACGCCATGGCGGCGCTTGTCTATCGCTGGCGCGCAACAGTCACGAGCTTTCCTTGTTCGAAACGGCTCAGGCGGTCGCGCATATGGGTCGGCATGCCGACCTCAGCCGGCGCCGCCGGGTCACTTTGAATTTCAGATTGTGACCCAAAGCTGCCTCTGAGCGGGATGGCGCAATGTCACCTAATTTTAAAATAATTTCGCATAGCGAGGCCGAAGAAAAAAATGAGAGCGAGGGAAACCACGTTCTGCATGATCACCAACACTTGAATGCCTAAAGGCGGAATCGCGGCGGGCTCCGTAGAAGCGCAGTTCGGACAATACAATGTCTTCTTGATTTCGCTATCGAGGGAGAGATGCCCCACAAAAGGCAAGGCATTGCCAAGCGCCAGCATCCAGACTGCTCTATCGTGATAGGTCTTGGTCGGGGAATTTTCCCTTTGCCTATCGGGACTGAGAATTGCGGCGTATCCGCAGTGAAAAATGAAAACGCTAAAAATGAACCACGCTAATGGCCGCTCGACGCTTCGGCCGTAATCTGCCAGCACCAAGTAACCAAACATAATAGCAATCCACAGGCAGCGGACCAGCAGCCGCCAAAGCACGAAGAGCTTTGTCCTTATCGGCGCATCCCTTAACTCTCCCCAACGACGACGGAGAGAAACGCTCTGCTCGGCCTTGCGCTCTTCAATATAGAGATCTCGTTCGAGATCATGATTTCTAGTTTCCTCAGCGAGTTTTCGAAACGCCCGCAGGCGAATGATGTCCTCACTTTCACTGGGAGTGATGCGAGCGCCAGCGAAATCGATTCGAGAAGCATTCGTCACAGCGTCGAAGTCTGGCGCATGACAAAACTGCACATCGTTGAAATTGACAAGATGCTGAAAGTCACGGCCGGAGAAATTCGCATTGTCCTCAAAGTGCGCATTCTGAAACGAAATGCGCAAGAATCGATCGGGCGCGGAATCATAGATTTTCCACGAATCCTTGTGCCTTTTTTCGAGTGCTTTTTGAGCCTCCGGACCAAGATTTTGCGTGATTAGTTGAAGAACTCCGGTCCAATGCGTGATTGACCTTCCACTGAAGGTGGTGTCACCCTTGAAGCTTGTATCGGAGAAATCGATATGATCGCCGAAGGCCGCTCCATCGAAGTTAGAAAATAGGATATCAGCCCCGCGGAAGCTGCTCATCACTCCGAAGGTAGCGCCCCGAAAGTTCACCCCCTCAAAGTGGGTCCCATCGAATCCCGCCACGCCATCAAAAACTGCAAACTCAAAATTTGCCTGGTCATCGAAAATTGCACCGGTGAAATTCGCATATTGACCAAAGGTGGCGCCCACGAAGCTGGTCTTCCACCCAAACGATACGCCGGCGAATTTGGCAAAGTTACCAAAGATGGCTCCTTCGAAATTTGCCCTAACTCCGAAAGATGCGCCGGTGAAGCACGCGCGGCCTGGCGCAAAATCGTCGCCGGCATGAAACAAATCGGCGCCAGGCCACTTGCATTTTGAAAAATTTGCGCAGTCGCCGAATTCGAAGTCCGTGAAATCAATCGTGTCCTTCGGCGCTTCGGAAAAATCCATATCAGCAAAGGTTACGTAAGTCTCCTTGTTAGCTGGATCGCGTCGCCACGCGTTCCAAACGTTCTTGCCTTTCATCGCAAGGTCGAGAAAGAAGGCCTGATCGTATGTTGGCTTTTCGGCGCGAGCCTGACTGTAATGCTCACTCATGTCCGCGATCCCTATTCGCCGCGTTTTCACATTTGTGGATAAAAGGGCGAGCAAATTCCTATCTGTAAGTTGCAGTTGATTTTCGGATTTTGAAGTCGGTGAACCCCTGCGAAAGGAGGGCCATACTCACTTCAGCGCCGTTATTTGGCGAGCGGGGACCGAGTATTACTTCACGAACGAGCTTTGGGCCGAGCCCATCGAGCGGTAGGTCCACGTAAGCCACTATGCCGCCGTTCCGCGTCCTGTAGCATATCTGCTGCTTGGTGCTCGAGAAGCGGTCTTCGGAACTACCCTCGCTATCGCTTAAACTCCAGCGACCGTCATCCATCTGCTCGACGGTGGTCGCTCTGATGAACCGAACTTCCTTTTCCTCTGCAAACGCAGGGCTCTTGATAAGGCAGTTGTCGAATGCCACCACAAACAGGAACTCTCGAAATTTGGCCTTCAAGTCGAGTTTGTTCCCCGCAGATTTCCAAAATGTGTGTGCGACAGAAAGCAGTTCTCGGAAATATTTCACTTGCTCCTTTTCATCATAGATAACTAGCCCACAACGCACAGCGAGCCTTTTTAATAGGGCAGAATCAAGCCCTAGAGACACGCCTGCGCCATTGTCTGCATAGGCACGCCACTGGCTCAACAAATCGCCATCCCTTGAGAAACAAGATATTAATGGGAGGCTGTGCAGTTGCAGACTCGACACGATTTCGTCGACTTCATCCAAAAACTTTCTATCGTAGTCACCCAGATCAATATTTACCGCGTCAATAAATTTGTCGTAGGCCCAATGCATTTCCCCGAAATCATTCATGGTGTTGATATCAGAAAAACGCAGGCGCCGATTTTGTATGATTGCGAGAAATGTGTCGGTGCTGCAGTAATGGTAAACTATTGGCGAAGCCCTTTCATCGAGGAAACCGAACGAAGCGAGTTCGTTAAGGGGTAGTGAATCTGTCACGCAATGCGTCCTTTCTCACGTTCTATCCGCTGTCACCCCTTAGTCAAAGTTGCCAGATGGCTCGCAAAATCACCGGAAAAACCTCCCTCTTTGTCAGAACGAGGTGAAAGTCACGCTAGACGATCGTGTAATTGCAAACTCGCGATTTCACGGGCTATTGTCAAAGCGCGAACAAAGCCGCAGAGGTCCGCTGGATTTCAAATCGACCCATAACCCAGCCGGCTTCTTCGTTGACGCCCCGAGCCCCTCTCCCTACTGTGCGCGCCTCCCCTAAAGATTGGCCAGCTCGCATCCCATGTCCGCACCGCTCCTGTTGTCGCCCGAACTCGTCGAAGCCGCGCGCGTCTCGCCCGCCTGGCCGTTCGAAGAGGCGCGAAAGCTCGTCAAACGGGTCGAGGCCAGCGGTCAAAAGAGCGTGCTGTTTGAGACGGGCTACGGCCCTTCCGGCCTGCCGCATATCGGCACTTTCGGCGAGGTCGCGCGCACCAGCATGGTGCGCCGCGCCTTTGAAGTCATGACCGAGGACAAAATCGCGACGCGGCTCATCGCCTTCTCCGATGACATGGATGGGCTGCGCAAGGTCCCCGACAACATCCCGAACAAAGAGCTTGTCGCCGCCAATCTCGGCAAGCCTTTGACGCAGGTGCCCGACCCTTTCGGCACGCATGACAGTTTCGGCGCGCATAATAATGCGCGGCTGCGCGCCTTTCTCGACGCCTTCGGCTTCGATTATGAATTCGCGTCGGCGACGGAATATTACAAGAGCGGCCGTTTCGACGCCGCCCTGAAGCACATGCTCGCCCGCTACGACGCCGTGATGAAGATCATGCTGCCGAGCTTTCGCGAGGAGCGCGCGGCGACCTATTCGCCCTTCCTGCCCGTCCATCCGAAGACCGGCATCGTCATGCAGGTGCCGCTCGACGCTTACGACGCGGAAGCCGGAACGATCTCCTGGAGCGACCCGGATACGGGCGAAAAATTCACGACGCCCGTCACCGGCGGCCATTGCAAACTGCAATGGAAGCCCGACTGGGCGATGCGCTGGTACGCGCTCGACGTCGATTACGAGATGGCGGGCAAGGATCTCATCGAGTCGGTGAAGCTCTCGGGCGCGATCGTGCGCGCGCTCGGCGGACGCGCGCCGGAAGGCTTCAATTACGAACTCTTCCTCGACGAGAAGGGCCAGAAAATCTCGAAGTCGAAGGGCAACGGCCTGACGATCGAGGAATGGCTGACCTACGCGAGCCCCGAGAGCCTCGCGCAATTCATGTATCAGAAGCCGACGGCGGCGAAGCGGCTCTATTTCGACGTCATTCCGCGCGCCGTCGACGATTATCTGAATTTCCTCGACGCCTATCCGCGCCAGGACTGGAAGAACCGCCTCGGCAATCCGGTATGGCACATTCACGCCGGCGATCCGCCAGAGTCCGAGACGCTGGCGCATGAAGGCGAGACGAAGGGAACGAGCGTCTCCTTCTCCATGCTGCTCAATCTCGCCGCCGTCGCCAACGCCGAAGATCCGGCGGTGCTCTGGGGATTTCTGCGCCGCTATGCGCCATCCGCGACGCCGGAAAATCATCCGCGGCTCGATAAGCTCGTCGGCTATGCCGTCGCTTATTTCCGCGATTTCGTTAAGCCGGCGAAACTCTATCGCGCCGCGGACGAGACCGAGCGCGAAGTGCTGCAAAAGATCGATCAAACGCTCTCGGGCATGGAGCACGCAAGCGCTGAAGAGATACAGACGGCGCTTTACGATGTCGCCCGCGCCGTGCCGCGCTATCAGGACTTTGCCGCCAAGGGCGCGACGCCGGAGCGTCCGGGCGTCTCCAATGACTTCTTCAACATGCTCTACGAAGTGCTGCTCGGCGAGAAGAAGGGACCGCGCTTTGGCTCCTTCATTGCGCTCTACGGCGTCACTGAAACGCGCAAGCTGATCGAGGACGCGCTCAAAGGCGCCTTTGTCGCGCGCGAAACCGCCTGATGCGCGTTGCCGACGCTGACATTCTCATCGTGTCGGGCTGGAGCGATTCCGGACCCGAACATTGGCAAAGCCGCTGGCAGGCGAAACTCTCCACAGCCAGACGCGTGACCCAGCGCGACTTTGAGAAACCGATTCGCGCCGAATGGGAAGAGACGATCGCGCGAGACGTTCTCGCAAGCGCGCGGCCCGTGGTGATCGTCGCGCATTCGCTCGGCGTCATCGCAGCTCTTCATGCGGCGCAGCGCGTTGGAAAAAGAATCGCCGGCGCCTTTCTCGTCGCGCCGCCTTCAGAAGCGGTGATCCGAGAATTGCCGTCAGTTGATTCCGCCTTTCTGCCGATTCCCCGCGCGCGGCTTCCCTTTCCTTCGGCGATGGTCGGCAGCAGCGATGACCCTTACGCGGATCTGCTCTTCGCGCGTCATCTCGCGCAGGATATCGGGGCTGAGTTCATCGACGCGGGCGCGAGCGGCCATATCAATGTCGATAGCGGCCATGGACCCTGGCCGGAAGGATCGCTCGCCTTCGCCAATTTCATGGCCAAGCTCTAACTCTCGTCATCAATTCAGCGTATTGACACGCTACTAGCGATCACCGACGTTGAAGCAACGCGCCGTTCGCGGCTTTCTCGCAATTGGCGTCGACGCGTTTTTGTAACGGCCGTTTCATTGAGAAGATTTGAGATGAGCATCACGAAAGCTTTCCGCTCCGCTGCGCTTTCAGCCGTCATTTTCGCAGCAGCCTCGCCCGACGCGACGGCGTTCGAACGCGTCGAACAGCCCTCTTCAATTCCGGACGCCGGCCCTTGGGATGAAAAGGCTTGGAACGGCTTTTACAGCACGAGCCAGGGCTCTCGCCTTATTCCTTGGGACTGGATCAAAGCGCTCAAGCAGGCGGACGGGCAGCCCTTCCTTGCGGATGGACTCGCGCGTTATGGCTATCTCGCCAATCCTGCGAGCCCGACGCCGGGGCTGCCGGTCGGTTTCGTCGTATCTGACGGCGTGTTGGGACCCTCCTGCGCCGCATGCCATACGCGCCAGATTGACGTCGAGGGCAAGTCCTACCGCATTGACGGCGGACCGGCGCTCGCCGACATGGGCGCGCTTTGGGCCGATCTCGACACGGCGGTCGGCAAAATTCTCGCTGACCCGACGGCCTTTTCGGAATTCGCCAAGGCCGTTCTCGGAAGCGGCTACGATCCGCAGAAAGAAACCAAGCTGCGCGCCGAAGTCGATCTCTGGTATGCGCGCCACCACGCCATCACCGACAAGGGCCTGCCCAAGGACAGGCCTTGGGGCGCCGGACGCATCGACGCCGTCGGCATGATCCTCAATCGCGTCACCGGCCTCGATATCGGGCCGGCGCCGACGCACATGATTACTGACAATATGCGAAAGGCCGATGCGCCGGTGCGCCCGCCGTTCCTCTGGAACGCGCCGCGGCAGGATCATACGCAGTGGCCGGGATTCGCCGATAACGGCGACCGTATTCTGGCCATGTCCAGAAATGTCGGACAGGTCTATGGCGTCTTCGGCGAATTCTTCCCCGAAAAGGACGCCACGCATCTGCTGGGCTTCAATTACGTCAAATCCAATTCCGTCGACTTCAAAGGACTGATCGAATTGGAGCGTCTCGTCGAGCGGATCGGTCCGCCGAAATGGCCGTGGCCCGTGGACATGACGCTCGCCGGGCAAGGCAAGCTCATCTATCAGCGTCCCTATGAAGAGGGCGGATGCGCTGATTGCCACGGAATTGATCGCGGACAACCGCGTCTGCTCAATCCGGACACTTGGTGCACGCCAGTTCAGGACGTCGGCACCGACGCGCGCGAATATCAATATTTCGCGCCGGACTGGAAGGTCGACACCGGCGCGCTGACGGGCGCCTTCATTCCCTTCGTGTCCCAGCCGCTCGACAGGAAGGACGCGCCCGTCGAAGTGTTGGCGACCGCGGTGCGCGGCGCAATCCTGCAACACTTCATTCCGGTCACGGTGAATACGGTCGAACGACAGAAGGCCGACGTGGCGCTGGCGATTCTGCAGCCCCTGATCGAAGAGCTGAAGGGCGTCTACAAGATTCCGGGCACGCCCGGCGCCGGACGCTGGGCCTGCCGCCGCGCGCCGGAAACTGACGGCAAGATTAAGTATGAGGCCCGCGTGCTCGAAGGCGTTTGGGCTGCGGCGCCCTATCTGCACAACGCCTCGGTGCCTTCGCTCGCCGAGCTTTTGAAGCCGCCGCAGCAACGCGTCGCGGACTTCAAAGTCGGTCCAGCCTATGACATTTCCGCTGTGGGCTTAGCGGTAGAGCAGCCGAAGTCGACCTTCCTGATGAAAACGGATTGCAACCGAGGCTCCGGCGTCAGCCATTGCGGCCATGATTACGGAACCGCGTTGAGCGACGCCGATAAACGCGCGCTGCTCGAATATCTAAAAACGCTTTGATCGGCGTCTCGGGACAGCCGCCGTCCCGAGACGTGAAATCAGCTTTTCCTCAGCGCGGCGACGCCTATATCGACCTTCTCGGCGTCGCTTGCGACGCCGTTCACCCGTCATCTCTGCTACGTTTGAAGGATGAATCGGATAAGCGGCAAGCGTGGCGAGACTTCCTCGCCGATCTTCGCAAGATCGCAAGCTGGATCGAAAAGGACGCGGCGCGCGCAGCGAGTTAGTTGCATCGCGCTCATGGCGTCTCTTGCGTTTACCGGCGCGGCGCAGGCCGAACTGCTGAAATTCGAGACGCGTCCGGAAGGTCTGAGCGAAGCCGTTTCCGCGACGGTGAAGCTCGATGGAACGACCTACGAGGTCGCTGGAACATTGTTGAAGCCGGCACAACCGCCAAGCGGCGGCGCGAAGTCCATTCTGATCGAGACGCAGTCAAGCGAAGACGTGAAACCTCTGGCGCTCGAACGCGGACTCGCCGTGCTGACGCTCGATTTCGCTAAGCTCCCCGACAAAGCCAAAGAGCCGGCCTTGCGCGATCTGCTTGGGCATATTCGCGGCGCGCTCAAAATGAAGCGCGTCCTCGGCCGCGCGCAGGGCGCCGACGCCGACGCCATGTCGAACGCGGCCCCGGCATTCGACGGACTGTTGCTTCATGACGCGAGTCGCGAGCCGGGAAGCCCAGCGCGCTTCATCGCAACCTGGAGCGCCGACGCCTATTGGCGCGAGAAGCCGCGCATCGAATTTGAGAAGAGCGCGCCGCCCAACGGTCGGCGCTTTTATCTCGCTGGCGTCGCCGGTTCGACCACAGCGACAAATTGCGTCGCGCCCATTAATGCGCGCGCCATCGCGCCGCCGCTGCGGGCGCTATTCGTCGCGCTCGACGAATGGACGGCGAAAAGCGTCGCGCCGCCCGCCTCGCGCGCGCCGCTCGACGGCGATCTGGCGCTGGCGCAGGATCTGAAATGGCCGAAGGCGCCCGGCTTGCCTTCGCCGCCTGAGGGCGCGAGGCGCGTTCCAAAGATCGACGCTGACGGCAATGACGTCCCCGGCCTGCGTCTGCCCGACCTTGTGCTCCCTATTGCGACCTTCACGGGCTTCAATGCGCAAAGAAACAAGAAAGGGCTGCCCTGCGTCGCGGGCGCGGCGATTCCCTTCGCCGCGACAAAACCGGATCGCGAAAACAACGCCGATCCGCGTCCCTCGCTTATCGAGCGCTATGGATCGCGCGCCTATTTCGTCGCGACGATGCGCATTGTCGCCGACAGGCTCGTCAAGGAGCGGCTGTTGTTACAGCAGGACGCAGACGCCTATGTCGCCGCGGCGAGATCGGCGCCTTTCTAGGAATTGAGAACTAAGACGCCGGCGTCGAGATAGGTCGCGGGCTCCGCGCGTAAAAGAAGGCGAAGAACCAAGCCGCGTTTAGAACGGCGTGGGCGCGGGAGCGATCGGCGGCCAGGGCGTCGCGCCGGTGCGAACGCTGTTCTGCGAGGCGAACATATCGTCCTTCAGCCAGTTCATCGGATCGTCCTCGCGGTGCCGGACGATGAGCGTTTTGTCGCTTTGGCCGAGATAGATACGAATGCCGCCCCAGACCGCCTTGTAATCATCCTCGCCGACGCGGCTTTCGATGAAGCCGGTGACGGCGGAATTGCCGAAATTCCACACGAGCGCCTCGCCAGCGAAAGCCGCCGCATGGCGACCCCCGACATAACGATGTCCGACCGAGAATTTGACGTTGTAGGTCGGATAGAAGCTGATATCGACCATGTCGAAGAAGCGCCCGCGCCGCGGCTGCCACTGATAGGCGAGAAATCCGGGCGAATAGCCCACCGGCGTGAAGAAATGGCCGGAGCTCTCTTCATAGCCGGCGACGCTCGCGAGCGAGAACGGCCCGTAATAATAGGCGCCTTCCGCGCCCAGCCGGAAACGTGTGTCATCCAAACGTTTATCGTTGGCGATCGCTCCATAGGCGCCGAGGAGACCGACGCTCGGATCGCGCCAAAAGGCGTGTCCCGCGCCTCCGCTGACGAAGAAGCCGCGATGACCCGCCGCGATGGCGTCGATCTGAAAGCCGAAACGGTCGCCGACCGGAGCGGCAATCGACCCCATGCCGCCGGCCGAGGCGTTGTTCAAACGCGCGAAGCCGAGCCAGTATGACCCGCCGCCGAAACCTTCGAGCTTGGCGTTGACGCCATCGACCGCGCGCTTGGATGGGGGATTTTCCGAAATCGGAGGCGTCCACCAGGAAGGCGTGTCGGCGCGTGCGGAAGATACGGCGAAGGCGACCGCCAGAACGGCGAGAAGCTGACGCATAAATGACATTGCGATTGAAGTCCCGTGCGGTGATCGTCGCGAGCGTTTGACCCTAACGGGGTTCAGCCGCGCTGACTGTCACATAGTCGCAACAGATCACAAAAATGGATGGCTTTTCGACGCCTAAACGGGCGACGCAGTTAATATTGTGGATCGAGGCTTTGTCCCGCGGCGTTCAGATGTTCGCCCAAATTCTCGCGCGTCGCCGGGTCGACGATGGCGAATGGCGCGGCGACCGCCGCTCCGGCCATCCCGCCGACCGCCGAAACCGCGCCGGCCGTCGCTAATCCGAGCTGATCGCCGACGCCCGCCTGGCCCTCCTTCAACGGCTGACCCTGCGCGATCCTGACTCCAATTAAACGCACGACCTCCGGAGAGGAGGCGAAAGTGCTGTGCCCCAAAGGATCGCTGGAGGCGACGTTCGTCAGATCGATCGCTCGGACCCGGTCGCGGTCGAGCACTTCATGATAGGGCGGCGCGTTCGGATTGACGGCGCCCAGTCGTGTATTGCCCCAGAACCGGCGGGACGCGGCGAGCGCGTCATCGTCGCGCGACGCGAACAGCGTGAAGACCGACGGTCGAATCCCAATCTCCGCAATCTGACGCCGAAAGACGTCGAAATCGACGTCAGGCGCGGCGAGCATGACGTTCTGGATTTTCGATCCGATCCGGCCGTTGCGGATCGCCATCTGACGCAGCGCTTCAAGCGTCACCCAATTGCCCATGGAATGCGCGAGGATCGAGATCTCGCCGACGTCGCGATCGCGTTGCAGCGCCTGAAGCACGCTTTCCAGCGCGTCGCGCGAATAGCTGGCGCTCTCATGATCATAGCCATATTGCAGCAGCCGGCCGCGCGAGGGCCAGGTGAACAGCACGGGCGTAACGTCGGCGCGCGAGTCATGGACGATCTGGGCGAAACGATAGACCGCTTCCTCGAAACGCGTGTTGTAGCCGTGGACGAAGAGCAGAACCTGCCGCTTGGGCGTCTTGCGGATGCGGGCGTTGAAGGCCGCGAGCGCCGCCTCCCTGCTCAGGACATCGGCGTGAACGGTGGCAAATTGCGTGGCGGGGTCAGGAGTCGGCGCCTGCGGCCATTGCACGTCGCCGATCACGCGGCCGGCGTCGGGCGGGATCGAAACGGCGATATCAGCGAAGTGGACGCCCCGTCCGCGTTCGCCAGAGAACATGACGCCGGGCTCCACCGGATCGGGTTGTCTGGTCGTGACGACGAGAAGGTCGACGATGCTCGCGCCGGGCGCGATCTGATGCGTGGGGATCAGCGTTCCATGGGGGCGGCTCGCGCAAGCGCTGAACGCGAGCGCAAAAAGCGCAACCAGTATGATCCGTCCCCGCCCCATAAGACCGCCGTGCTCAAATCATTCATGCCTGCGCCGCCGCTGAGGCGAAGCTAAATACGCTCAGTCGCTCATCTTTACGGCTCAAATACGGCGATCGCGCATATTGTGCGCAAGCACGCTGATTTCCTGGGACGAATGCGGCATTATAGTGGCGCTCGCAAGAGAAGCGAGCGTCGGAGGCGGGGCTGGGACGAATCGCCTCCGACTGCGCAGGGGAGAGCCTCAAGCTTTCCCCTGCCTTTCAGCCGCGGGTCAGCGCCTTCTCGATATCCTTGAGCGGATGGCGGGTCAGGTCCTTGGCGAGTTCGCCGACGACCTTGCTTTGCGCTTTGGCCGACAACTCCTTGCGGATTTCGCCGAGCGCCTTGGGCGGCGCGACGATGACGACGGCGCTCAATTCGCCTGATTCCGCCGCCTGATTGATGCGGTCCGCCATGGCGCGCGCGAAACGCTCCTCCTCCATCTCATGCCAGTCGGAATCTTCAACGGCGCTGCGCACGCCGCCCTTCGAGGCGAAGCTGCGGCCCGGCTTATCCGAGCCCTGATCGCGCGTCGCGGGGTTTTCGTCGATGCGCGTTTCGATGATGCGAAGGTCGAGGAGTTCGGCGTCGCCGTGATTTTGGAAAAAGAGCGCCCGGCGGCCGTCTCCAACCAGAACCCACGCGCCATTGCCGACGGAAAATTCGCTCATGATGCTCCCTCGTCTTCTAATCTCGTTCGCAAGTCTTATTGGCGTCAGGCGACCTGCTCGGCCGCGTCGGCGCACTGCCGTCGGCTAACGCAAGCGTCTCCTATCCTCGCGAGAGATCGATCACAAGCCCGGCCGCGCGCACCCCGTTTTATCGGGCCGCGCCCATGGGCAGAGATAACGCGCCGCGGGGCGCGTTCAAATCGCGCCCCTATGCGATTACGCGGCGAGCTTTTCTTCTTTGTCTGCCTTGGCGGGCGGGCGCTTCATTTCCGACAGCGCGGCGTCGAGCGACCCCGCGCCTGCGCGTGCGGCCATCGCCTGCAGAAGTACGGCCTTCCGGCGTATCCCGCGCTCGTTGAGCGCCCAAAGCAGCCAGAAGGCGACCGCGAGGCTCAAAAGCGCCGTATAGGGCTCGCCGAAACTAAATGAGGAAAGGAAGGAGAAGTCGGGCGCGCATTCCTTTGCGTATTCGCAAGCGTCCGACCAATCCTGAAACCACTGTTTGACCGATTCCATTGTGACCTCCTTGCCGCGCCGCTGCGTTCGACGGACGCACGCCCCGTCGGTCGAATCGCATAGCGCAGGTTCATGGCTAAGATTGTGCGTTGCAGCATATCGCGCGTCAATTGGCGCAGGCTTGGTCAAATCAGCGCAGCGCCTTGAAATTAGGCAGAAAATTCGGGGCGGGGCGCGTCGCTTGCGTCGTGCGTTCCTCTCCATGTCATGCGCGCGCGCGTCGCGGCCTGCGACGCAAAACATGCGCCATTGTCAGGAGCCGAAAGCGAAGCGATTCAGGCGGCGCCAATGGCGCTTTTCTGACAAAAGGGACCTTCAACCGGAGGACACGAATGATGCGAACGCCCATCACATCGATGTTGCTTGTCGCGATCGCCTTGGCGCTCTCAAGCTGCGGCGTGAATTATCATGTCAATCCGGGCCCGCGCACATGGCCCGCCGCGCCGAACGCGCCCAACAAGTGAAATCGCGCATCAACGGGAGAGACCATGGCCACGGTTCGACTGCTCGCCGACAAAGAACTCTCGCCCGAGGCTCGGGAAGTCTTCGCCGACATTCGCGCAACGCGCAAAAGCGATTTCGTGAATAATTTCTGGCGCGCGCTCGCGCATGATCCCGTGACCTTGAAGCGCACCTGGGAGAGCGTGAAGCAGGTGATGGGTCCGGGCGTGCTGGAGCCGAAGGTCAAGGAGATGATCTATATCGCCGTCTCCATCGCCCACGCCTGTCCCTATTGCATCCATTCGCACACCGCCAACGCCCGCGCGAAAGGAATGACGGAAGAGGAATATCGCGAGTTGCTCGCGATCGTCGGCATGGCCTCGGAGACGAACCGTCTTGTCGCCGCGCTCGGCGTGCCGATCGATGAGGAATATGAGGTGGGGTGAGCACGCGATGGGGCCGGACGCGCTGGAGCTACGCCAATAAGCAGTCCTCATCCTGAGGAGCGACCGCAAGTCGGGTATACCCGACTTGCGCATATGAATGTCGATCTCGGGCAAGCCCGAGATCGAGGAGCCGTCTCGAAGCACGAGGACTGCGGCGACCAGAATTCTGCGCCACTGGAAACGCCCCTCGTCCTTCGAGACGCGCGCTTCGCACGCTCCTCAGGATGAGGGGCTTGGGTTGCGCAGGATGAAGCGACTTTGAGTTACGCAGTTGGGAACGGTGCCCATCCTGTCGCCTTCGCGATGCAGACGAGACCACCCTCTCGCCGCCAAAAAGCAGTCCTCATCCTGAGGAGGCTCCGCAGGAGCCGTCTCGAAGGACGAGGACTGCCACCGGCAATTTGCGCAAGTGGCGTGGTTCGTCGTCGTCAGGAGGAGTTTTGCTGAAGATCTACGTGCGAAGCTTCACCTACCGTCTTTGGATTTTGGTTTTTGAGATGCAACCGAGGCTTGAATGGCGAATATAGGCTAGCCAAAACATCCAAGCTCAAATTTACAAATTTGACTAAATCGGGAACTGCATCCTCTGCAATATAGCGTGGCGGAAGCGGCACGCGGTGAAATCTGTGAAGTGGGTTCAAGCACTGTCCGAAAACAGAGTGTTTAACCGCGGTCCAATTCGAATGAACATAACCTGACAGCGCGTCGTAGTATTTGTCGTAAACATCCTTTACGTCGGCCTCGGTAGCCATCAAGCGGAGATTTTTGTTAGCCCATGCTCCGAGATTTATATCTTGGAATTCCATCCAAATATCTTCATTTGCGAGCGTTTCCAACATTTCGAGAGCAAGAAAGCTCGGCACATCAGACACGCTGACGTTTTTTAAGTACGCCAATTTCGATTGGCCATTTCCATAATTTCTATATTGCATCCATATCGTATGGTCGTCTTTCTTTGCCAAAAAGCAAAGCGTGATGTACGCCTCCAGAGCTGTTCTAAGGATTGGCCGACAAGCGATCGTTTGACCAAAGCTGCCCGCCATCGCGTAAATCAACATCTGAATTATATAGAAAACAATGCCGAACGCGGCGTCATGTCTCGCGTCAATAGCAGTTGTTGTGATCGTATTCAGAAAGTGCGCGATAAGGCTTTGGTGCAAGCTAACTAATTGTGTGCGAAGTTCCTCGTAGTCGGAGCCGCACTCAAGTCGATCTTCGTCAGCGGGAATGCAGTGAGTTGAGTCCCAGCATTCTGCCCAAAACTGCTCGGCCCATGGCGGCGCACCGTCGCCCTCCGTCGAAAAACTTCGCATAGACATTTCGGTCGCTCGGATGAACGGCCGAACCATGCGTTGATCCCCACGATTTGGATAGTAATTTAGCTCGTCGAATCGTTCCTCCATTCCCTTTGGAAGGACTAGCCTGTCTTCCGCGACCAACGTCATCACGCGGACCCAACGACAGTCAGTTGCCTCTTGTGACTGGTGATTAAAGGATTTTGCTACCGCAGTACAAAGGTTCTCAAAGACTTCGGCCCATTTCGGCCGCTGCGGAATTAGTCGCTCCCAATGATTTCGATCTGGCAAAGTCTCAAATACGAGCAATGACGCCAATGCAGAACGAATCTCGTCGTCTGAGCATGCGGGACCGAAAATCCTATCGAAAGCAGCGGGGTCTAACGAAGCCAATTGCGAATGCGACAATAGACGCTTGTCGAGAGAATCTTTGTTCTCCGAGCACGCTCGAAGTATCGTTCGAAATGTCGCAAGAGCCTTTTCCCTTCCGATCAAGCCTGCAATCAAGACGGACCATAAAACATCCGCGAGCGCTTCATTGACCCAAGAAGAGAACGAAATATTACCTAGCTGCTTTGTTGGGGCTGCGAGAGTTTTTCCGTCTCGCTTCAGACATTCAAGCGGAGTACCCTGAAACGTCTGGCTTTTGTGCGATTTCGCTGACTTAGCCAAGCTTGCCTCACACCAACCGGCTCTGCGCCTTCGCCGCGGCGATGAAACTTGCAAACAGCGGATGCGGCTCGAAGGGGCGCGACTTCAATTCGGGGTGATATTGCACGCCGATGAACCAGGGGTGCTCCGGTATCTCCACCGTCTCGGGCAGAAGCCCATCCGGCGAAGAGCCGGCGAATAACAGACCGCAATCCTCCAGCCGATCGCGATAAGCGAAATTCACCTCATAGCGATGGCGGTGGCGCTCGGAGATTTCGCTCGCGCCGTAAATCCCCGCGATGCGCGAACCCGGTTTCAACAACGCGGGATAGGCGCCAAGACGCATGGTGCCGCCCATGTCGCCGCCCGCCGCGCGTTGCTCCAATTCATTGCCCTTCAGCCATTCAGTCATGAGGCCGACGACCGGCTCCTCGCAGGGGCCAAACTCGGTCGAATTCGCTTTCGCGATCCCCGCAAGCGCGCGGGCGGCTTCGATCACCGCCATCTGCATCCCGAAGCAGATGCCGAAATAGGGCACGCCGCGCTCGCGCGCAAAACGCGCCGCGAGAATCTTGCCCTCGGCGCCGCGCTGGCCGAAGCCGCCGGGAACCAGAATGCCGTGCACATGTTCAAGATGCGCGGCCGGATCGGCGGTCTCGAAAATCTCGGATTCAATCCAATCGAGATTGACCTTCACGCGGTTCGCCAGCCCGCCATGCGCCAAGGCCTCGATGAGGCTCTTATAGGCGTCCTTCATCTCGGTATATTTGCCGACGACCGCGATGGTGACTTCGCCCTCGGGATTGTTGATGCGCTGCGTCACCGCGTTCCAGCGGCTCATGTCGGGCTTGGGCGCAGGCTCGATGCCGAAAGCGGCGAGCACTTGCGCGTCGAGACCCGCCGTATGATAGGCGCGCGGCACGTCATAGATGTTAGCGGCGTCGCGCGCCTCGATCACCGCCTGTTCGCGCACATTGCAGAAGAGTCCGAGCTTGCGGCGCTCCTCGCGCGGTATTTCGCGATCGGTGCGGCAGAGCAGAATATCCGGCTGAATGCCGATCGAACGCAGCTCCTTCACCGAATGCTGCGTCGGCTTCGTCTTCAATTCGCCGGCGCTCGGGATGTAAGGCAGGAGCGTCAGATGAATATAGATGCAGTGATGCGGCGGCAGATCGTTCTTGAGCTGGCGGATCGCCTCGAAGAACGGCAGGCCCTCGATGTCGCCGACCGTGCCGCCGATCTCGATCAGCGCGAAATCGACATTCTCATTGCCTTCAAGGACGAACTCCTTGATGGCGTTCGTCACATGCGGAATGACCTGGATGGTCGCGCCGAGATAGTCGCCGCGCCGCTCCTTGTTGATGATGTCCTGATAGATGCGCCCCGTTGTGACGTTATCCTGCTTCGAGGCGGGACGGCCGGTGAAGCGCTCGTAATGTCCCAGATCGAGATCGGTCTCGGCGCCGTCGTCGGTGACGAAGACCTCGCCATGCTGATAGGGCGACATCGTGCCCGGATCGATATTGAGATAAGGATCGAGCTTTCTTAAGCGGACCGTATAGCCGCGCGCCTGCAAAAGCGCGCCGAGAACCGCCGACGCCAAGCCCTTGCCAAGTGAGGAGACCACGCCGCCGGTGATGAAGATGTACCGCGCCATGGGGCTTAACGCCTAACGCCTTTCCAGCGATTCTGGTAGCGAATTATTGGGCCGGGGGCCGTAACCCCCAGCCGAAATCATGCGATGCGGATTTTGACGCGCCTTATTGGGTCGGCGCTTTCCAGATCGTCGGCGGCGCGGGCTTATTCTCCGGCTCGGCCGGCTTTGCTTCCGGCGCAGCGGGTTGGGTCTGCGACTCGGCGGGCTTCGACTCCGGCGCCGGCGCCGGCGTCTCCGCCTTCGGCGCTTCGGCGGCCGGCGGCGTCACAGGCGCAGCAGGCGCCGCCTCAGCCGGAACGGCAGGCGCTTCGCTCTTTGGCGTCTCGGGCGTCGCGGCTTCCGGCTTCGGCGCTTCTACCGGCGCAGGCGCGGCGGCCTTCGGCGGCTCTATGGCTGGGGCTAGCGGCGCCGGGGCGGCGGGCTCCTGAACCGGCGCCTGAGCGGCGGGCGGAGTCGTCGCAGCCGGCGGCGCCTCTACCGGCGCGCTCTGCTGCTGACGCTTCTGCTGGGCGCGCTGGAGCTGGTCAAAAATGCTGTCCTTGCCAGGCTCTGGCGCTTTTTCCTGCTCGCCCTTGCCTTCAGTCTTGGGAACCTCCTTGAGCTGGATGGTTCCCTGGTCGAGCGCCTTGGTCCAGTCGTCACCGCCTTCGCTCCGCCGCTCCCAGGCGGGCAGCACGGTCAGCGCGATGCTGGTGATAAAGAATATCGTCGCGAGAATGCCCGTGGCGCGGGTGAGCGCATTGGCCTGGCCGCGGCCGGTGAAAACGCCGCTGCCGCCCATGCCGAGCGCGCCGCCCTCCGACTTTTGATAAAGCACGAGAATGACGAGCGCCGTCACCACCATCAGGTGGATCGCGATAATGACCTGCTGCATGTGAACCCTTCCAGCCGCGCCGCAGCCGAGCCGGGCGCGCAATCCGTTGGCCGGCGTTCTACACCAAGCGCCGCGCGCACGGAAGGGGCAAAGGCCGCCGCAATCAGGCGCTTAAAAATGAGAAATCGCGAGCCGCGAGGCTCGCGATGCTTGGGCCCTCGGGACGGCTGAGATCGCCGTTAATATTTATTCCCGTCCTGGCCTTTCCAGCCGCCGCCCTCCTGGTCGAAGCGGGTCTCGTCCTTAAACTCGATGACCTTGCCCGGCTCGATATATTGCTTGTCCTTGATCATCTGATTCTGGATCGTCGTCGAATAGAAGCTCGTATTGTCCGAGCAGCCGGGCTTCGTCGCGCCGCCTTCGGGCTTGCATTCGAGATTAGCGCCGTTCGGGAAGCGCACGCTCGCCGTGTAATAGAACTCATAGCCGGCGTGGCCGGCCCCTTCGACGTCGAGCGGCCAGAAGCGCGTGATCTCGAATTTTTCGATCACCGCGTCCTTGTCGAATTTCTTTTTGACGAGATTTTCGAAGACTTTCTTCGCATCCTCGGGCTTGGGCTCGCAATTGACGAGGCAGAACGCTTTTGCCGGCGCAGCGCCAGCGAGAGCGCCGATGAGGCCAAGCGCCATGATTTGCCCGATGATCTTATAGCTCTTCATCTTTGCGTCTCCCAACTGCGCAGAGCTGCGCAATGCTTCCCACCGACGTCGCTCGTTGATTGACGCGTCGTGCGCGAAGCCCCCTTGCGTTTGACATTTTTCAAGCTGCACGGCTTCACGGACGCTCGCAAGGGCGGCGTGTCGCGCGAATTGTCGCACGACAAAAGAAGGTTGGGCGCGGTTGCGTCGCCAGGCGCCGCGCTCTAATGACGGCGCGAGTACTAAAAGCCGACGAAGAGGCGTTCATGGCCATATACAAGCTCCTGCTCCTGCCCGGCGACGGCATCGGTCCGGAGATTTCCGCCGAAGCCGAGAAGGTTCTCGCCCTTTTGAACGAGGCGGGCGTCGCCAGCTTCGAGGTCGAGCGGGGGCTCGTCGGCGGCGCGGCCTATGATGCGCACAGGCAAGCGATCAGCGAAGCGGATATGAAGCGCGCGCATGAGGCGGACGCCGTGCTGCTCGCCGCCGTCGGCGGGCCGAAATGGGACGGCGTGCCTTACGACCTGCGTCCTGAATCCGGCCTCCTGCGCCTGCGCAAGGATCTGGGTCTTTTCGCCAATCTGCGCCCCGCGATCTGCTATCCGGCGCTCGCCGACGCCTCCTCCTTAAAGCGCGAGGTCGTCGACGGTCTCGACATCATGATCGTGCGCGAATTGACGGGCGGCGTCTATTTCGGCGAGCCGAAGGAGATCGTCGATCTCGGCAATGGCCAGACGCGCGCCGTCGACACCCAGGTTTACGAGACTTACGAGATCGAGCGCATCGGCCGGGTCGCCTTCGAGCTCGCGCGCAAACGCAGCAACAAGGTGACCTCCTCCGAGAAATCGAATGTGATGAAGTCGGGCTATCTGTGGCGCGAGGTCATCACGGCGCTGCACAAGCGCGAATATTCGGATGTGAAGCTCGAACATATGCTCGCCGACGCGCTCGCCATGCAGCTCGTGCGCTGGCCCAAGCAGTTCGACGTCGTCGTCACCGACAATCTCTTCGGCGACATGCTGTCGGACGAAGCCGCGATGCTTACAGGCTCGCTCGGCATGTTGCCCTCGGCCTCGCTCGGCGCCGCCAATGAGGCGGGCAAGCGCCACGCCATGTATGAGCCCTGCCACGGCTCGGCGCCCGACATCGCCGGCAAGGGGATCGCCAATCCGATCGCCATGATCGGCTCGCTCGGCATGGCCTTGCGTTACAGCTTCGATCTGCCGAAAGCGGCCGACGCCATCGACGCGGCGATCGCCAATGTGCTGGCGAAGGGCCTGCGCACGGCGGACATCAAGGGCGACGCGCCGTCAACCGTCTCGACCAAGGAGATGGGCGATGCGATCGTCACGGAGCTGAAGAAGACGCTCGGGTAACGACGCCTTGCCGTCATTGCGAGGAGCGTAGCGACGAAGCAATCCAGTGGCCGCGCCCCGACTCTGGATTGCTTCGCTCCGCTCGCAATGACGATTGTTAAGAGGCTTGCGACCGGGCGAATATGAAGTGGCCTGAAAGGCTCGCGTTCCAACGCTTACTTCCCGTGCACCATGCCGAGGAATTCCTCGCGGGTGCGCGGGTCGTCGCGGATGACGCCGAGCAAGCGGCTGGTTGTCAACAGCGAGCCGGTCGTGTTGACCCCGCGCAGCGTCATGCAGCTGTGCTCCGCCTCGATGACGACGCCGACGCCCGCTGGCTCCAGAATGTCCTGAATGGCTTCGGCGATCTCGGCGGTCAGCTTCTCCTGAATCTGCAGCCGGCGTGCGAAGCCATGCACGACGCGCGCGAGCTTTGAGATGCCGACGACACGGTTGTTCGGCAGATAACCGACATGGGCGCGGCCCGTCACCGGCAGCAGATGATGCTCGCAGAAGCTGACGACACGGATGTCCTTTAAGACCACGAGCTCGTCATAGCCGCCGACCTCGTCGAAGGTGCGCTTGAGATAGTCGCGCGGATCGACGTCATAGCCGGAAAAAAGCTCGCGGTAGGAACGCGCCACCCGCTCCGGCGTGTCGATCAGCCCTTCGCGATTCGGGTCGTCTCCCGCCCATTCAATGAGAACCCGCACGGCCGCTTCCGCGTCAGCTTGGGTGGGTTTGGCCATGCCTTCAGCTCTCCAGAGTCATCCACGCGGGTCTCGCGTCGAACCTCGGGATAAAGTCACAGGCTAAGCCATTTGGCAAAGGCCACTACCGCGCCATTCTTCAAAGAAAAACGCCGACGCTGATGCGCCGGCGTTTCTCATGGCATTATTGGTCGGATCAGCGGACGAAGCCGCCGATGGCCGATCCGACCGCGTTCACTGACTTCTTAACGAAGCTAAAGGGTCCATCGCTCGCGGGCGGCGGAGGCGGAGGCGGCGCTACCGGCTCAGGCGACGCAACGGCTACGGGCGCCTCCGCAGGCTTGGGTCGGCTCGCGATCGGCTTCGCGGGCTTCTTCGGCTTGGCGACTTTGGCGCGCGGCGCGGGCTTTGGCGCCTCAACCGGCTCAGCGGCGGCGGTCGGCGGCTCCGAAACCGGCGCGGCGGGCGCAGCCGCCTGCCGAGACGCTGGAGCAGGCTTAGCCGGCGCGGCGGTTTGCGCCGGCTCGATCGCCTTCGACGGAGCGGCCGCCACCGGCGGCGACTCAACTTGCGCGGGCGTCGAGGCGGACGCGGTCGGAGCCGTCGGCAAGGGCGCGAGTTGCGGCGCAGCGGCGGCGCCGGCGGGAACCGGGATGGAGGCGCCGAGCGGCGCCACGGCCGGAGCAGTCGCGGTCGGCGCTGGCGCGTCGGCCGGCGCGGCCGCGGATTGAGCTTCTGGCGTCGGCGTGGAGTCGATGGCTGCGGCCGTTGCAGACTCAGCCGCCGGCTCGGCAAGCGCCGGCGCTTTCGCGCTCTCCTCTAGCGCAGGAGCCTTGGCGGCATCCTCCACCGGAGCTGCGTCTTGCGACTGCGTTGCCGCCGTGTCGAGAACCTCCGGAGCGGCCAGAGGCGGCGCCGTGGCGAGCGCCGGATCCTCGCTCGGAGCGACGCCGCCCCAGGGACCCAGAACCCAGGTAAGAGCCGCGAGGCCCGTTATGACGATGGCGACCGCGGCGAAAAACAAGGCGCGACGGCCCCCCTCGCGCGCGTCCTCCGGCTCGCTAAGGAACTCCTCTTCGGTCGCATGGACGGCGCTCCAGGATTCCTCCGCACGCGGCGCCTGGGGAGAAGGTCCCTGATCGACCGCGGCCGTCTTGGGCGCGCGCTCCAGCCCTCTAACCGGCGGGGGCGGCGGCGCGGTCGTCTGGTTGAGATCGTGACGCAACAACTCTTTAAACTCGGCAAATTCAGCCATCAGCTCCTTGTCGTCGCCGATTTCCATCATGCCTGAACCCCTTCATTGGCCGCGCGCCAGGAACTCCTCGACGAGTCGCGCACAGTCACACCATTCGCAGGCAGCAAAGCGTTAAAATGTGGCTGTACTGGGCCGGGCGGCTTCGCTGAAGATAAATCCGTTGATATTCAATGACTTTTTTGAGACGGCGCGCCGCATTACGGATCGTCTGGGCGCGGATGCGGCGTAAAGTGGCGCCCTTGCTGGAAGGAATCCAAGTTAACGAAATTGACCTTTGAGCCCTGAAATTTCTAAAATTTTTCGCGCGCAAGAGACGCGATTTTTCTTCCATCGGGGCCTGCTTCGAGTGACCCTTTCCTGCTTTCGCAAGGCGCGCCGAGCGACGCTTTGCGCATTCTTCGCGTGGCTCGGCTTCGCGCTTTGCGCCCAGGCTGCGCCATCTGGCGCGCGCGCGCCAGACGAGCGCGGCCTCACGCCGTTGGAGTTATTGGGAAAGCGCGTCTTTGAAGACACGAATCTATCGCGTCCGGCGGGCGTCTCCTGCGCGTCCTGCCACGAAGCGGCGAAAGCCTTTCAAGGCAATAATGGCTCTACAATCCCTGCCGTGGCGCGAGGTTCGCTGCCGACATCCCTGGGCAAACGCAACACGCCCTCGATCATGTACGCGTCCTTCGCGCCGCCCTTCGGCTTCATCGACGACAAGGACGAAGAGACCGGCGAGATCGAGAAGATCCCGGCTGGCGGACAGTTCCTGGACGGCCGCGCACGCGATCTCCTTGCCCAGGTCGAAGGCCCGATGCTCGATCCGCTCGAAATGAATGCGCCCTCGAAGCGCTTCATCGTCGAGGCGGCGCGCGACGGCTCTTACGCCGACCTTGTCCGCGAGGTCTACGGCGAAAAAGTTTTCGCCGATTCCGACGCAGCTTTTGAAAAGCTCGCGCAAGCGGTCGTCGCCTTTGAGGCGAGCGCGCGCTTCCATCCCTTCGCTTCCAAATTTGACGATTATCTGCGCGGCGAAGCGCAGTTGACGGCGTTAGAGAAAAAGGGCTTCGAACTTTTCAAGGATCCAAAGAAGGGCAATTGCCTCGCCTGCCACGCCGGCAAGGAAGATTCGCGCAACCCCGAGGATTGGCTCTTCACCGATTTCACCTATGACGCGCTCGGCGGCCCGAAAAATATGGCGATCCCGAGCGCGGTGAAGCCTGATTCAACCCCTGATCTCGGTCTCTGCGCTCGGAAGGGACTCGCTGAAGTCGCTCCGGCGGACTTCAAGGTCGAGAGCGTTTGCGGCGCCTTCAAGGCGCCGACATTGCGCAATATCGCAGTGACCGGGCCCTATCTCCACAATGGCGTTTTCGACAAGCTGCGCGACGTCGTCGCCTTTTATGCCACCCGCGACACCGATCCCGGACGCTGGTATCCGAAAGACAAGCGCGGCAAACCGGAAAAATTCGACGACCTGCCCGCTGCCGCCCATGAAAACGTGAACATCAAGGAAGTTCCATACGATCGCAAGCCCGGCCAAAAGCCGCGACTCACCGAAAAAGAGATCGACGCGATCGTCGCCTTTCTTGAAACCTTGACCGACCGGACGAAGCCCTGACGCGAATAGGGAACTGAACGTAAACCTCGTTTAAGGGCTTGCGCTTAGCCGCCATTGGCATAATTTTGAAAAGGCGGAGCTGACGCTGAGGCTCAGCCACGTTGGACGTTGAGATTTTCGGGAGAGAAACATGATACGCAGAACGCTGATCGCTTTCGTCGCTCTTTCTTTTGCGGCTTTCTTCGCGCCCACAATCGCCCTTGCTGAAGAAAACCATGTCGCCGAGGCGATTACGCATACGCGCCAAGCGGTCGACGCCGGATTGGACGGCAAGGCCGACGGCCTTGTCGAACACGCCAAGCAGGCGCTGGAGCACGCGCAGGCGGCGCAGAAGGAAAAGTCGAACCGCTTCGTGCGCGGCGGCATCGTCCATCTGAAGCAGGCCATTAAATTTGGCGAAAAGGGCAACGCTAAGGGCGGCGTCAAACACGCCAAGGAAGCTTTGGCGAAACTCGACCACGCCCCGCACTAAGAATTACGCGCGCTCCGACGCCGGCGTCGAGGCGAACTCACATAGGAGACCGTAGCGTGCGAGCGTTGCGGCGAGCGGCGCCGAAGGACAGGCGCCGCTCGTGAAGATGGCGACGCGGGAAGCCGGTGCGCCTCCTGCAGCATCGGCGCCGAAGCGCTCGCCGAGCAAGTGATCCGCGCGCCGCGCGATCGCCGGCGCCGGGTCGATCCACTCCACCGGCCACGGCGCAAGTCGTTTGAACTCGTCGACAAGCAGCGGGTAATGCGTGCAGGCGAGGACGATCGCGTCAGTCCGCCTGCCGCCTTCTTCTTTGAAGCAGGGCGCAATTTCAGCGACGATGTCGGCGTCGCTCACCCTTTCGCCATGCATGTAGCCTTCGGCAAAACCCGCCAGACGCTTGGACCCGACAAGCGTCACAGAGCAATGAGCCGCAAATTGCGCGATGAGGTTTTGCGTGTAATCGCGCGCCACAGTGCCCGGCGTCCCAAGCACCGAGATCATCCTTGACCTTGTGCGCTCAGCCGCCGGCTTGATCGCCGGCACCGTGCCGACAAAGGGCACGGTCGGCCAAAGCACGCGCAGATAGGGCAGAACGATCGTCGACGCGGTATTGCAAGCGATGACGACCATATCCGGCGCATGATCGGCGATCATCTCTTCCATGAGCTTCGTTACGCGCTCAATGAGCTCCGGCTCTTTCCAGGACCCGTAAGGAAACCCGGCGTCGTCCGCGCAATAGAGATATTCGGCATGAGGCCGCAGCTTGACGATCTCGGCAAAGGCCGTGAGGCCGCCGAGGCCGGAGTCGAAGATGAGGACTTTGGGCCGATGGGTCATGGGGCGCGAACCTTCGGAACCAATAGCACAAACCGAGATTGATCGCCGAATTCTTGGCGGGCGTCACAGCGGCCGTAAACATTGACCGCTTCGTCATCGTCGCATCGGCACTTGCCGGGGTTGACGCTTGCTGCCTGGCCCCTCGGGGCCATCAAATTTAGAACGGCAGGTTGAAGACGCGCGCCGGCGCGAGCGCGCCCTGGACAATCTCGCCGAAGGCGACCGGCACGCCGCCGCAAGCGGCGTAGACGACGCCCTCATGCGGCGCGTCGCGGCCGCGCAAAATCACCGAGCCGCCGCGCCGCAGCCGGGCCGCCGTATCGCGGTCGACGACGACGCAAGGCAGTTCGGCCAATCCGGCCTCGACCGAAAGCAGCGCCTCTCCCGCCATGTTCTGATTTTCAATCTCGTCGAGCGTATAGGCGTCTTCCTCGACGAAGGGACCGACGCGCGTGCGTCTCAACGCCGTAACATGTCCGAAGCATCCCAGAACTCGACCGAGATCACGGGCGAGCGCGCGCACATAAGCCCCCTTGCCGCATTCCATGACGAATGTCGCCTCGTCGGCGGACGACTCGATCAACGTCAACGAATGGATTCTGACGGCGCGCGGCTTCAATTCGACCTGCTCGCCTTCGCGCGCGATGTCATAGGCCCGCTCGCCGGCGATCTTGATCGCCGAGAATTGCGGCGGCGTCTGCAAAATCTCGCCGGTAAATTGCGGCAGCAAGGCTTCGATCGCGGCGCGTTCCGGCCGCGCCGCGCCTTCCCGCGTCGCACGCCCGTCTGAATCGTCAGTATCAGTTTCGACGCCCCAACGCACGGTGAAGCGATAGGCCTTTTCGCCATCCTGCACGAAAGGCACGGTCTTCGTCGCTTCGCCGAAGGCGACGGGAAGAATGCCGGAAGCGAGCGGATCGAGCGTGCCGGCGTGGCCGGCTTTTTGTGCATTATAGATTCGCTTGAGGCGCGACACCGCCTGCGTCGAGGTGAGGCCGACAGGCTTATCCAGCGCCACCCAGCCGTCGACGACGGCGCGGTTCGATCTCTTCTTGCTCATTCCTTGACGCCATCCTCTTCGGCGTTGTCGTCGCCGGCGAGATCGCGCTTGACATGTTCCGAGCTCAGCAGCGCGTCGATCTTCGACACATTGTCGAATGTGTCGTCGATGCGAAACCGGATCTCGGGCGCGAATTTCAAATTCACCTCATGCGCGATCTCTCCGCGCAGAAATCGCTTGTGACGATCGAGCGCGGCGAGCACCTGCGGCTCGTCCTGGCCGCCGAGCGGCATGACGTAAATCGTCGCAAGCTTGAGATCGGGACTCATCTTCACGCGCGAAACCGTCACGACATGATGTTCGAGCACCGGGTCGCTGATCTCGCCGCGAGCGAGCAGCTGGGCCACGGCATGCCGCACAAGTTCTCCGACCCGCAACATGCGTTGCGACGGCGCGCCGGCGTGAGAGTGATGGGCTCTGGACATGACAGCTGTCTGGTTGCGTGATCCTGCAAAACAAATCGTCATTGCGAGCGAAGCGAAGCAATCCAGACCCATGAGGCGGCCCTCCTGGATTGCTTCGTCGCTTTGCTCCTCGCAATGACGGGCGATTATCGCGACGAACGGACTACAGCGTTCGCTTGATTTCCTCGACGCGGTAGCACTCGATCACATCGCCAGGACGCATGTCCTGGTAGTTCTCGAAGGCCATGCCGCACTCCTGTCCCGCGGCGACTTCCTTGACCTCGTCCTTGAAGCGCTTGAGCGTCGAGAGCTTGCCTTCATGCACGACGACATTGTCGCGGATAAGCCGCACATTGGCGCCGCGCTCGACATTGCCGTCGGTGACGCGGCAGCCCGCGACCTTGCCGACCTTGGAAATGTCGAAGACTTCGAGGATCGTCGCGTTGCCGAGCAACGTTTCGCGCAGCGTTGGCGCGAGCAGACCGGACATCGCCGCCTTCACGTCGTCCACGAGATTGTAAATGATGTTGTAGTAGCGGATCTCGATGCCGGCGCGCTCCGCCGCCTCGCGCGCCTCTTTGTGCGCGCGAACATTAAAGCCGATGACCGCGGCGTTGGAGGCTTCGGCGAGCGAGATATCCGATTCCGAAATGCCGCCGACGCCGGCGTGCACGACGCGCGCGCCGACCTCTTCGGTGCCAAGCTTTTCAAGCGCCGCGGCGATGGCTTCGACCGAGCCCTGCACGTCGCCCTTGATGACGAGCGGAAATTCCTTGCGGCCCGCCGTCTTGAGCTGGCTCATCATGTCGGAGAGCGAACCGCGCGCGGAGCCGCCGCGCGCTGCGAGCTTATCGCGCCTCTGGCGCTCGCGATATTCCGTGATCTCGCGCGCACGGGCTTCCGACTCAACGACGGCGACGCGGTCGCCGGCCTCCGGCGTTCCGTTGAAGCCGAGAATCTCGACGGGGAAACTTGGTCCCGCCTCTTGACGCGAACCGCCTTGGTCGTCGAGCAGGGCGCGCACGCGTCCCCATTGGGTTCCCGCGACAACGATGTCGCCGACATGCAGCGTGCCGCGCTGGACCAGCATGGTCGCAACGGGGCCGCGTCCCCTGTCGAGACGCGCCTCGATGACCGACCCTTCCGCGGCGCGGCTCGGGTTGGCATGAAGATCAAGCACCTCGGCCTGCAGCGAAATCGCTTCGAGCAGCTTATCGAGGTTGGTCTTCTGCTTGGCGGAGACTTCCACTTCAAGCGTCTCGCCGCCCATGCTTTCGACCTGCACCTCATGCTGCAGCAGCTCTGTGCGCACGCGCTCGGGCTTGGCGTCCGGCTTGTCAATCTTGTTGATGGCGACGATCAGCGGCACATGAGCGGCGCGCGCGTGATTGATCGCCTCGATCGTCTGCGGCATGACGCCGTCGTCGGCCGCCACGACCAGCACGACAATGTCGGTGACCTTGGCGCCGCGCGCGCGCATCGCCGTGAAGGCGGCGTGACCGGGCGTGTCGATGAAGGTGACCGGCTGTCCGCCCGGCGACGTGACCTGATAGGCGCCGATGTGCTGGGTGATGCCGCCCGCTTCGCCGGCGACGACATTGGCCTGACGGATGGCGTCGAGCAGCGACGTCTTGCCGTGGTCGACATGGCCCATGATGGTGACGACAGGCGGCCTCGGCTCAAGGTCAGCCTCGACGTCAGGCGTATCGAACAAGCCTTCCTCGACGTCGGACTCGGCGACGCGCTTGACGGTATGGCCCATCTCCTCAGCGACGAGCTGGGCGGTATCGGCGTCGATCACATCGTTAATCTTGTGCATCTCGCCCTGCTTCATCAGCAGGCGGATGACGTCGACCGCACGCTCCGACATGCGGTTCGCGAGTTCCTGAATCGTAATCGTTTCGGGCAGCGTCACTTCGCGCGAGAGCTTTTCCTTCTGCTCCACCTGACCGCGGAACAGACGCTGCTGACGTCGCTTGAAGGACGCGACGGAGCGCGTGCGCTCTTCGTCGGTTCCGGCTGTGGCGGTCGCGACCGTCAGCCGGCCGCGATCCTTCATAGCGCCGCCACGAGACGGCGTCGGGCGCGGCGGGGTCGGAGGCGCGAAGCCGCCGATCTGGCGCACGGGTGGGCGGCGCGGTTGCTCGGCCTCTCCCGCGACACGCGCAGCGGCTGGACGCGGCGCCGGGGCGCCGGGCGCAGCGCGCGGCGGCGTAAGTCCCGAGGCCTCCGGCGGCAGCCGGCGACGCGCCTCTTCCTCGGATTTGCGTTTCGATTCCGCTTCGCGCGCGAGACGCTCTTCTTCCTCGCGCTTACGCGTGTCGGCGGCGGCGCGTTCAGCGCGCTCACGTTCATCGCGCTCCGCGCGCGCTTTCGAGTCGATTTCGGCGCGGCGGCGATCTTCCTCTTCGCGCGACTTGGCGTCGACCAGCGCACGGGCGCGCGCTTCGCGCTCCTCGTCGGTCAACGCCCGCAGCACGACGCCGGAGCCGGATCGCGCGGCAGGACGCGGAGCCTCTGCTTTTGGCGCGGCTTTCGGGGCCTCTGACGGCGCTTCGGCGGGCGCGGCGCTCGGCGCTGGCGCGCCGACCGGTTTTGCGGGCTCCACGTGTCCGGGGGCGCGACGCTTCACCTTCTCGACCACGACCACTTTCGAACGGCCGTGGGAGAAGCTCTGGCGGACCATGCCGTGCTCGACCGGTCGCTGCTTCAAGTGCAACGTCTTCGACGGCGCGACGGTCAGAGTTTTGTCGCCGCTGTTCTCGCCTTCGCTCATCCAGTTCCCAATCCTGAGTCGCTAAGACTCGTTAACCTTTTTTCGCGCCGCCGTTCGGCTGCGCTTCGATTTCGTCGTCCGTCGCCGTCTCGCCGTCGACGCTTACGCCTCGATAGGCGGCGAGTCGACGGCATCGCGCAACAAAAGCCGTCGTGGGCCCGCCCTCGGCGAGGGCAGCATGTATCACATTTGTGCGGCCCAACGCCAAATCCAATTGCAGCGACGAAAATAGGCCGACGACGGGCGCCGTCGATCCTGCGCGGCGGGCAGCTTGGGCAAGCTTGCGCTTGCCGTCTTCGCCGCCATCACTCGCTTCGATGAGCGCGCCGACGGAGCCTTGCGCGAGCGAGTCGGCGACCTTGCCGAAGCCCGCCATGACGGCGCCGGCCTTGTTGGCGAGAGACAGCATCTGAAGACAATCGGCTTCGAGCAATCGATCGACGTCGTCGGCGAGTCGCGGCGCCGCATCGACTTGCGTTTTTAGGGAACGCGCGAACAGCCGCTTGCGCGCCGCCTGCTCGACAAGATCGGCGCGCGCCGTCACCCAGACCCCACGGCCGGGCAGACGCGACTTTATATCTGGCGCAAGCGCGCCATCCGGTCCGCACACGAATCGGATCATCGCCTCGGGCGCGCCGCGCTGGCGCGTCACGATGCAGGTCCTCTCCGAAACGTGCGGCTCGCGCGTCATGCCTTCGATCAAATCCGCTTTTCGTCCTGCGCCTGAGCTTCAGCCTCGACCTCAGTTTCGATTTGGGCCGCCGCAACGACCGGCTCCTCGATCCAGCCGGCGCGCACACGCGCGGCCATGATCATCGCTTCTGCCTCTTCGCGCGACAGGTCGATGCCCTCGAGGAAGCCCTCGTGCTTGACCGTCTCGCCATCCTTCTTCTCGGTCCAGCCGACAAGGTCGTCCGGCACGCAGCCGGCGAAATCCTCCATCGTCTTCACATCGTTTTCGCCGAGCTTCACCATCATCGCGGTGGTCATGCCCTCGATCTCGCGCAATTCGTCGGCGACGCCGAGCTCCTTGCGGCGCGCTTCATTCTCCGCCTCGATGCGTTCCAGATAGTTCTTGGCGCGATTCTGGATTTCGCCCGCCGTCTCCTCGTCGAAGCCTTCGATCGACGCGAGTTCGGGAAGGTCGACATAGGCGAGCTCCTCCACCGAACGGAAACCCTCGGAAGCCAGCAGCCGGCCGACGACTTCGTCGACGTCGATCGCGCCCATGAACACTTTCGTGCGCTCGATGAATTCCTTCTGACGGCGCTCCGACTCTTCCGCCTCGGTGAGAATGTCGATGTCCCAGCCGGTGAGCTGCGAGGCCAGACGCACATTCTGGCCGCGACGGCCGATCGCGAGCGAAAGCTGATCGTCGGGCACGACCACCTCGATGCGCGAACTATCCTCATCGAGAACGACCTTGACGACTTCCGCAGGCTGCAACGCATTGACGATGAAGGTCGCGGCGTCCGCCGACCACGGAATGATGTCGATGCGCTCGCCCTGCAATTCGCCGACGACCGCCTGAACGCGGGAGCCGCGCATGCCGACGCAGGCGCCGACCGGATCGATCGAAGAGTCGCGCGAGACGACGGCGATCTTGGCGCGGGAGCCGGGATCGCGCGCGACCGACTTCACCTCGATGACGCCGTCATAGATCTCCGGCACTTCCTGCTTGAAGAGCTTCGCCATGAACTGCGGATGCGTGCGCGACAGGAAAATCTGCGGACCGCGCTGCTCGCGCCGCACGTCGTAGACATAGGCGCGGACGCGATCGCCCGGGCGGAACATTTCGCGCGGGATCATCTCGTCGCGGCGGATGATGGCTTCGCCGCGGCCAAGGTCGATGATGACATTGCCATATTCGACGCGCTTGACGACGCCGTTGACGATTTCGCCGATGCGATCCTTGTATTCTTCATATTGGCGGTCGCGCTCGGCCTCGCGCACTTTCTGCACGATGATCTGCTTGGCCGACTGCGCCGCGATGCGGCCGAAGTCGAAGGGCGGCAGCGTTTCGGAGATCCAGTCGCCGGCCTGCGCCGCCGGATTGCGCTTGCGCGCGTCAGCGAGCGAAATCTGCGTCGCGTCGTTTTCGACCTCCTCGACGACGAGCAGCAGCCGCGAGAAGCGAACCTCGCCGGTCTTGGAATTGATTTCGGCGCGCACCTCGGTCTCCTGACCGTAGCGCGAGCGCGCCGCTTTCTGCAGCGCGTCCTCCATCGACGCGATGACGATCGAACGGTCGATCGACTTTTCGCGCGCGACGGCCTCGGCGATCTGCAAAATCTCAAGTCGGTTGGCGCTGACGGCCATCGTCACTCTCCCCTCGAACGGCCCGCCGGCTTTTGTTTGCCTCCGGCCTTCTTGAACTGAGTTTGAACGCCGGCTGGAGCCAGCGGTTTGGGTTTCGGCGCGGGGCCGCGAAAGCGTCCCGGTCCGCGGCGCGGGCGGTCCTCCGCCTCGGCGGCATCTTGCTTCTCTTCAGCCTGCTGGAGCTTGCCGGCGCGAAGCGACTCGCGAATGAGCGCCTCGGTCAGCACCAAACGGCCTTCGTCGAGATCGGCGAGCGGCAGCGACACGCTCTTTTCCTCATCCGAGCGCGCGTCGGTGCGCTCGAGCGTAAGCATCGCGCCATGGCCTTCGCCTTCGACGCCGCGAATGATCCCGCGAAAACGCTTGCGTCCGCTTGCGAGCGGATGCGTCAATTCGATCTTCGCCTCATGGCCCACGGCGCGAAGAAAATCAGACCGGCGCACCAGCGGACGGTCGACGCCCGGCGACGAAATCTCCAGGCGATATTCGTTGGGGATGAGATCGGCGACGTCGAGCTCCGGCGACAGCGCCTGGCTCGCCGCTTCACAGTCCTCGATGGTCATCGTCCCATCAGGTCGCTCCGCCATGATTTGTAGAGTCTGCCCGTTCTGCTGCAAGAGCCGCACGCGCACGATGCGATAGCCCAATTGCGCCAGCACCGGCTCTGCAAGATGCGCCACGCGTGCGGCGACGCCCGTGTCCGTGACGAGACGCGGTTCATCGAGGGTCGCGATGGCGGCGGCGTTTTGCGTCAAGCTTTGTCCTTAAAGCTCTCGGCCGATCAAAACAAAAAGAGCGGGTCCCCGGGGGGCCCCACTCTCAATCGGCGATCACCCGAGAATGATCGTTATGAGATGAAGTTAGGCCCTATATGGCAGGAGAAGCGCGGAAAATCAAGAAAAACAGTTGATACGCCTCATTCCCGCCGGCGACCGGCGCGTCCGCTCCCGCAGCGGTCTGATTCCCATAGCCTTCGACAGACCTTCGGCCGCCGCTATTTCGCTTCGATCAATCGCCGGACGCAAGGGTCGAGAGACTGCCGCCATTGCGGCAGCGTAATCCCGTAGCTCGTTTGAAGCTTGGCGTTGTCCAGCCGCGAATTGAGCGGTCGGCGCGCCGGCGTGGGATAGTCCTTGGTCGCGATGCGCTTGACGCGCACGGGCTTGCGGCCCCGCGCCTCAGCCGAAGCAAAGACCGCTTCCGCCATATCCGCCCAGCTCGCTTCGCCCTGCCCGGTCAGATGGAAGACGCCGCGCAGGCGTGCATCGGAGTCGTCGACCAATCTCTCGGCGATGGCGAGCAGCGCGTCGGCGATATCGAGCGCGCTCGTCGGATTGCCGATCTGGTCGGCGACGACGCCGATTTCGTCGCGCGTCTCGCCGAGATTGAGCATCGTCTTGACGAAATTCGTCCCGAACGGACTGTACACCCACCCCGTGCGCAAGATGACGCAATTCTCGCAGCGCGCCGCGATCTGCCTTTCCCCCTCGAGTTTCGAACGTCCATAGGCGCAGGCCGGGCTTGGCGCGTCATTTTCCCGATAGGGGCGATCAAGCGTCCCGTCGAAGACATAGTCGCTCGACAGATGCAGAAGCGGCGTCTTCAGTTCGGCGGCGGTTTCGGCGACAAAGCCCGCGCCCACGCCATTGATGCGCATCGCCACCTCAGGCTCGCTTTCTGCCTTGTCCACCTGCGTATAGGCGGCGGCATTGATGAGCGCGTCGCAGCGAACGCTGCGCAGCGAGGCGAAAACCATATCGCGCGAGGAGAGATCGAAGCGGGGTCGGCCAAGCGCGAGCATTTCGACGCCGGTCGGCGCGCGCTCGATGAGCGAGCTGACAACTTGGCCGGTGAGGCCGGTGACGGCGATGCGCTTCATCTTGCCCAATTACGTAAGACCCTCTAGCAGATCGCTTCGCCGTCCGCCGCGTCGGCCGCGACCGACGAGAACATGCGTGAATCCTGTGGCAATGAAAAGCCGCGCCTTTCGCCATCTTCTCGCCTGCATTGCGCGACCGCCACGGCCGCGGATATGCTCGCGCCGACTTCAGCTTCGCATGGCGGCGGCGGCCATGCTCACCCTCGGGCGCGGCCGTCGATGTGGAGAGAGCAGTTCGACTATTTCTGGGACGGCAGGCGCCGGTTGGCGATCGGCTGGTTCGATGGCGCCGAGCGCGTCCCCGCCGCCGCGGCGCGGCCCGAACTCACGGTCGTCTCGGCGCTGGACGAAGGCTTTGCGAACGCGCCCACGTTCGCAGACGTTATCGATGCGGCCCGCTGGCGCGCGCGCATCATTCTCATCGATCTGCCGCCTGAGCATCGGTTCGTCCGGCTGACCGCCGCCGACGGGGCCGAACTTGTCCTGGTTCTCGCCGCGGAGCGCGACCTGCCGCAAGGCTGCGACTGGCGTCTACTCTTATCGATGCTGCCGGACGCCGGCGGCGCGGACCCCGTCGCCTTTCGGTTGGCCGCCTTTCCGGCGCGCGGCGATGTCGAGCGGCTCTCGCGCGAACAGACCGCCGCGGCCGGCGCACGGCTCGTCTGGGCGATCGGCCAGCGCCGCGTCGTCGAGCGCTCCAATGGCGCGGTCGTCATGCGAATCTCGCCAACGCAGCGCGTCTTCCCTTCACATCAAAACCGAATCGTTCTCGAAGCGGCGCCTTTCGAAACCCCCGCGATGAGCGACGCGCGCGAAGCGCCTTTCGCCATTATGGAGCATTGGCTGCGCGAATCCGGCGCGCCGCGCGTCATTCTTCGCCTGCGCATTCCAGATTCAATCGAAGAGAGCGCCGCGCTGCTCGGCCGATGCAGCGTCGCGCTGGCGATGAACCAGCGCCGCCGGCTGAAAGGCTGGACGCTGGAACAGCGCGGAGCGGGCGAGCCGGCCGTCGATCCGCTCACTTTTGACGATCTACGACAGGCGACGGGCGAGCCGCTCGAACATCCCGACGCCGCTGAAACGGCTGAGCCGGTCGTCGTCGGCAATCTTCTGGCGCTGCTCGTCGATCCTGACGAGGCGGCGACCGACGGAATCGCCTTGCGCCGCAGCCGCGAAAAAAGCGCGTCCGGCATGGGCGAGACGGTCGAGATCGAATTTTACGCGGCGGCGCTCGGCGACGACGTCGGCGTCGTCTGCCCTGCGGCGGGACCCGGTGATCTCGGCGTCGCGCCGGTCGACCCCGGCGGGCCGCCTTTCGCACGACTCTTTCGCGTCGAAGGCGATGGGCTCGCGGCGCGGCGCGCGACAGATGACGAGGGACTTCTCGACGAGTTGATGCGCCGCGCCGCCGACGCCGCACGCGCCGCGACAGGCGCCACGGCCCGCACCGTCGCCGAGCGCGCCGCCGGACTGAAAGGCCGGCGCGACAAGCTCGTGGCGTCTCTGAATGGCGCGCTCGCCCGCGCGGAAGTCGCTGCGCGCTTCGAGCCGCCGGGCTTGTGGGATGCGCTCGAGCCTTTGGCGCAAGCGAGTTTCGCTACGCTGGTCATTAGCGCCTCAGCCTCGGCGCGCGCGAAACTGCAGCAATTTGGCGGCTATGGCGCTTTTTGCGCCGATCCGTCGCTGGCGGCGGCCGTCGCGCAGGGCGGCGAATTTGCGCAATCGGCGCGGTCCTCGGTCGAATTCGCGACAGCGCGCGGCGCGCCTTCTCTGCTTACGCGCTATCTCGACGTCTGCGGCGCGCACGGCATGGCCCCGGCGGGTCTCGACGCCATTCAGGAAGCGCGGCTCATGCGAGCGCTTCTTAAGGAGCCGGAAATCGCGGCTTTGCGCGAAGCCCGCATCGCTCTGGCGATCGGCGAGAGCGTAAGGCGCGAAGCTGCGAATGCGGCGCGTCTGCTCGCTGACATTGCGGCCGTCGAGAAGGCGCAAGCGCACTTCGACGAGGCGGACGAGACCGATGCCGCCGACATGCTCGGCGCCTATCTCGAATTGCGCCGCGCCGGCGGCTGGGCGCCGCCAGATGAAGCGCCGACTCTCGCGGCGCTCGTCGCGCGCGCCGGCGCCGAACTCGACGCCGCTCGGCTCGAAGCCGAGAGCCTCGCGCAAGCGCCACCCCTTCAGGAGCGGCCTAGGGGGTTATTCGCGGCGATGCGCGGCTTCTTTGGCGGCTGATTGCGTCGAGTCTGACCGTTTCGAATTACGCGCTTAAGTCCGCTCTGCTAAGCCGCCGTCAGGCTGCGGGAACGAAAATTGCGTCCCTCGCTCGCTTGCCAAGCCGTCACTTCTAACGAATTTGACATGGAGCCGGAATATTCTGCTGCGGAGCGCATGGCAAGCAACGCTGAAGACTTCGGCGCCATATGCCCTTCTCTGGTGCCATATGCCCTTCTCTAAATTAAGTCGCGAGCAAAAGCGTACGGCGCTGAACGAGCTTCGGCAGGCGCTATTTCAGCACGAACTTTGGCACGAGAGTTTCAATAGAACTATTATATGCGGCCAAGTTCCGGACGAACGCGACCTCCAGGGGGAGGCGAACCGCGGGTGGCCATTTGGACAATGGCTACATGGCGCCGGTTCGGATCGGCTTGGCTCTCACCCGAGTTTTTCCCAAATCGTGGCCGCGCACGAGGTCATGCATCGCTATGCGGCGATCATGCTTCGAACTTCATTAGAACACCGGCCCATTGCGCTAGACGACTATGAATTGTTCTTGTCGGCGCTCAAACAGGTGCGCGCGCAATTAGTGACCATTAAGCACGAGCTCGAGGAAACGCTTCGTAATCGTGATCCCTTGACCGGCGCGCGAAATCATATCGCCATGTTAACGACGTTACGCGAGCGGCAGGCTCTCGCGCCGAGATCCACATGCCTCGCGATGATGGACTTGGATCACTTCAAGGAGGTGAACGACACCTACGGCCACACGCTTGGCGATGAATTTCTCGTCCAATACGCAGAATTCATGATGTCCCATTTGCGGCCGTATGACGAGTTTTTCCGATTTGGAGGCGAAAAATTCCTCTACTGCGCAGCAGATGCGGACCTGGATCAAGGTCGCGCAATTGCAGAAGAGTTGCGCGAGGGTCTGTCGAGGAGGGAATTCTTCGTCGAAGGCTATTTGCCGCTAACGGTCACGGCTTCCTTCGGCCTTACGCTCCTCGACCCGTCCGTCCCGGTCGAGCAATCGATCGAGCGCGCCGACCAAGCGTTGCGCGCCGCCAAAGACGCCGGTCGCGATCGGATCGCGATCTGGCAGGCGCCAAACTAAAGGGACGAAGCTGCGGTTCTTGCGATTTATGACGTCGCGATTCTGCTGCGGACGGCAAAAACCTTCGCGCGTGACCAGGGCGGCGGCGCTAACTTGGCTCAAACCGTCGTTTCCATCGGCGTAAGCGCTGGTTCGAGATAGCGCTACGCGCGGTTATAAGATTGATATAAATTCGTCACATGAACGAGATCGAACTCAAATTTCTGCTGGACAAAAAGAAGGCGAGTCAGATTTGGGCGCGCGCGAAAGCGTCGAAACTGATCGACGGCCTCCCTGTAACCAGAACGCTCAGAAGCATTTATCTCGACACGCCGGCACACGTCCTGAAGAAGGCGGGGATTGCGCTAAGGCTCAGGCGCGATGGGCGGCGGTGGATTCAGGGCGTCAAAGCCAGGGCGACGTTGCACGGCGGCCTATCGCAAGTCGGCGAGTTGGAGAATCCGGCGCCGGGCGGACGCGTTTGTCTCGACGCGATTCCCGATCCGTCGATTCGGGAGGAGATTGTTGACCGCATCAACGGCGCGCCGCTCCAGCCCGTCTGCGAAACAGTGATCAAACGCAGCACGAGCGAGCTGGTGCTTGCCGACGGCACGCGCGCGGAACTCGCTGTCGACGTTGGAGAGGTTCGGGCTGGCGAACGCTCCGCTGAGCTTTCGGAGTTGGAAATTGAGCTCCTCGCTGGAAACGCAAGCGGACTGTTTGACATTGCGCATATTCTGGTTCCGGAAGGCGGGCTGCGGTTCTCCCGGCTTTCGAAGGCCGCGCGCGGCTATCTCTTAGCTGAAGAGGGGCGGATCGATCCGCCCCTCGCGCCTCGCAACGCTGAAAATGTCTTGCTTGATCCGGCTCAAACTGCCGAGCAAGCGGCGCGTGAAGTCTTACGCGAGTGCCTCGACCAAATCGCGACGAACGTGGTGGTCGTTCGCCAGCTCGATAACATCGAAGGAGCGCACCAGCTGCGGATTGGCCTACGCCGATTGCGCAGCGCATTTTCCGTTTATGCGCCCGTACTGCGAAGCCCGGAGATGAAGCGCCTCGACGGCGAGGCGCGCTGGCTTGGTCAAGAGGTCGGCGCCCTTAGGGATCTCGATGTGGTGGCTAACGACATGGCGCGGCGGGAGGCCAAAATACATCCCGACGAACCTGAACTTTCCGCCCTTGCCGATTTGGTCTCGCGGCAAGCGGAGGAACGCCGCGGGCAGCTGCGCAAGCTTCTTGTCGGAGCCCGCGTGCAGGCGTTCCTCATCGATCTTGCGCGGTTCGTCGAGACGCGCGGCTGGCTCGTGCCTCAGGATTTCAGCCAGACCGAGCGGCTGGCGGCGCCGATTGCGGAACTGGCGGGCCAGTCTCTCAATAAGCGCTGGAAGCGGGTCGCCAAGCACGCTCGGGGACTTGCGACGCTAACGGTGGAACAGCGTCACGAGTTGCGCAAAGAACTAAAAAAGCTGCGCTACGCCGTCGAGTTCTTCTGTTCACTGTTTCCGGCGAAACGCGTCGATCCATTCCTGAAGCGCCTAAAGAAGCTGCAGACGCTTTTTGGCGACCTCAACGACACGGCGACGATGAGAGCCATGTTCACGGGAACGGATGTTTCCGGCGCCGAAAATCCGTCGATACAGCGCGCCATCGGCTGGATGATCGGAGCGAGTCAGGCGCGCGCCGAGTTTGGCTGGACCGGCGTCAAAGCCCTTTGGAGAGACCTCGAGCAAGCCCAACCATTCTGGCGATGACGAGGATCGCAACGATCCGCTGCGGTTTCCTCAAGCCGCCTCAGTAAGGATGACGGTCCTTTTTATCCTCCCAAGCGCGATATGCCGTCAGCCCGACGTCGCGCTCGAAATTCGGCGTCACCGCGATGCTCCGCTGGTCCCACGGCTTTTTGAAATCGGCATATTGAAAAGCGTCGTCAAATCCGATGTGGCTCGTATCCTCGAGGCTGGCTGCGAAATATACGTGACTGATACGCGACCAATAAATTGCGCTCATGCACATCGGACATGGCGCCCCATTGATGTAAATTTCACAGCCCTTCAGCATCTTGGCGCGCTCGGGGACAAGATCCGAGAGCCGGGCTCGCGCGGAATCATTTCGAGAATCGTGCCGGCGCCGTAATCGCTGCCGTGCAGCGCCTTGGGGTTCAGCCTTTGCGAGGCGTCCATGATGGCGGTGATCTCGGCGTGATAGACGGGACAGCCGGTCAAAAGGACACGATTTTGTCCGCGTCCGATAACCTTTCCGTCTTTCACGATGACGGCGCCGAATGGCCCGCCCCAGCCTTTTTCGACCGACTCCGTAGCGAGCGCCGCCGCTTCTTCCATGAATTTGCGCTTCTCTTCCAAAACTTGGATGGGAACCGCCGTATCTCCCGCCGGCTGCGTTGGAACCGGGGCATTGTCCTTCGGCGATTTTGTCCGAGCCGCAGCAAATCCGCCTGTGGCGGCGACGCCTGCAGCGACTGCGGTGCATGTCATGAAGCTGCGTCGTCCAAGTTCTGGCCGAAGAGAATGCTTGCAGTCGAAGCCGGTCATGAAACGCTCCTTTATGAGAGAGCTTTGAGCATAGAAGCCCGAGCATTGTTCTACGGAACAGATGCGCGCTGCAAGGCTTATCGTCGCGTTTATACGAAAGGACGCCTTATCGCAGCCCGTCGAAATAGTTGAAAAACACGCCGGTTGGATCATGCTTCTTTCGCAGCTGCTCGATGCGCTGAAAGTCAGCGCGGGTCGCGAAGGCGTGTCTCACATGATCGGGATAGGTGACGGTATCGCTCTCGCCGATGTAGTGACCCGTTGTGAAGGGCTTCAAAATTTCCAGATATTTCTTGTGCCAGCTTAGATTCTTTTCGTCGTCTCGCGCGTCTTTCCACATCGACCAAGGTCCGCCGTAGAGTCGCGCGCTCATTGAAAAAGCCGCGTCGCCCAGCGCCGGCGGCGGGACATGGGGTCCGGTGAAGAATGCATAGAGGATGAGCGACTCTGGCGACGGCGCCCTCATAAAATGCTCCCTAAGAGCCTCCAATAACTCCTTTGGACTCGAATTCGAAAACATCGCCTCGACTTGATTACGGCGGTTCGCTGGCCACATCGCGCCGGACATGTCGAAGAGGCGATCGAAATTGACATGCTCATTCACTGTCTTCGAGAGGCATTCCCCGATGATCGGACTTTGCTCCAGAAGCTCCGTGGCGCGTCTCGCCTCTTCTTCCGAGTCGGCGAAAGCTGTCGCAGTCACCAAAGAAACTTTACCGGATTGGCCTTTGCATTTTTCGGCGATCTCCGGCGGGGCGGAGACAAGAAACAGGCTCAGCTCCACATTCGCCGGCAGCCTGCCTGCTATGTCGCCTAGCCATGCGGCGACGACGCCGACCTTGTCGATGTTATAGTAGTAAGAACTGGCGGCGATATGTTTCGGCAGCGGATAGAGCTTTAGATGGTAGCGGACGGCGACGCCGAAAAAGCCGTAGCCCGCCCCACGCGCGGCCCAGAAATAATCGACGTTTTCGTTTTTGCTCGCCCTGATCAGATCGCCTTTTGCGGTGACGACGTCGATGGCTTCCACGCTGCCGGCGCCGGGTCCCCAGACGCCTTGATTCCAGGACATGCCGCCGCTTAGAAGATAGCCGCTGAGTTTCACCTGCGGACAGTGGCCGCTCGGATATGACAGGCCGTGCGCGTTCAGATGCCTCTGCACGTCTCGGTTACTGATAATGGGTTGAAGCGTCGCGATGCGAGACGCTGCATCGATCGAAATGATTTTGTTGAGATGGCTGAGGTCGATGAGCATTCCGCCCTGTCGCAGCGAGGGGTTGCACCAATTGTGCCCGCCGCCGCGCACGACAACTTTCAATCCGTTATGGCGCGCAAATCGGACCGCTTCGCAAACGTCCTGCTCGTCTTCGACCCTCGCGATGATTTGCGGCAATCGATCCGTAGGATGCAGCTGGTTCCATAACCCGTCGAACAGCAGCTCATCGAAATCAGCGCTCTCAGGCGTGGCGACTTTGCCCCTGATCTTATGACGAAACGCATCTGCGTCGATCGCCCGGCTCTGTTCGCGCGTCACGCCCGCCATTGCCTCCGCACAGACTGATCCGCCGACAAGCGCGCCGCCTACCATCAGCGCACGGCGGCTAAAATCCCCATCCCGCGCGTTTCCCACGCAAGCTCCTCTAAGAGAACTCTAGGCGATGAACATAGCTGTTCTACCAGGGACTGAGGAGCCCGAAAGCTAGAAGAGCCCCACATTGTAGACGGCGACGTGGCTGAACTCGCCCAAAGCCATGATGACGTTGAGGGCTTCGGCCGCCAAAGCGATGGCGACAACTCCGAAAATTCCCGTAGCGATCACTGGTTTCATGACGTTCTCCTTTTGCGTCGCTCAGAACCTAAGGAGAGGCGCGCCATGGCGCTGTGCGCCGCGACACACGCGGCGCCAGGCGACGAATTCGTTGCGAAGTCCGATCTCGAGCTGGGGAAATCCGACGGAGCGCTCGTCCCGCAGAAGCGCCTATGAAGAGACTCGCCTGGCGAAGCTGAAATCCTAATAGCCCCTTTATGCCATGTGCGCGCACATACCGCGTCGCGCCGTCCGCTTTGGCGACCGCCAAAGCGCGAACGCGACATTAAAGTGAGACGCAGCCATGCCTGACTCTCTCATTGGCCTCGGCGTCGCCGCCTTGGTCTTTCTGATCGCGAACAATCTCGTCGCCGAAGTTCGCGCGCGTCGCGCGCGTAACGGCTCGCGACGCCCATAATCGGAGGAGCATAATGCTCGACATTCTATATATCGGCTTCGGCCTCCTGCTTTTCGCAATCGTCACCGCCTATGCGCGGGTCTGCGGACGCCTTTAGGAGAGCCGGCATGTCCGAACCCGTGATTGGACTGATCGTCGCCATTCTGCTCGGCGCCTACCTCGTCTACACGCTGCTTCACCCCGAAAAATTCTAAAGGAGGCCCGGCGAAAAACCGGGCGTTTCGCCAATGACTTTCATTGGGCTGGCGCAAATCGCCATCGTCCTCGTAGCCGTCGTCGTCGCTGCGATTCCGCTCGGCGACTACATCGCCAGAGTTCTGGCAGGCGAGCGCACCCTGCTCTCCTCCGCGCTTTCGCCCGTCGAACGCGGTTTCTACAAACTCGCGGGCGTCGATCCCGCGCGGGAGCAAGGCTGGCTGACATATACGATGGCGATGCTCGCCTTCAGCGTCATCGGATTTCTATCGCTCTACGCCCTGCAACGGCTCCAGGCGTATTTGCCGCTCGACCCCCAGGGCTTCGGCGGCGTTCCCGCCGACCTCGCCTTCAACACCTCGATCAGCTTCGTCACCAACACCAATTGGCAGAACTACGGCGGCGAGACGACAATGAGTCATCTCACGCAGATGCTCGGCCTCACCGTGCATAATTTCGTCTCGGCGGCGACTGGCCTTGCGATGGCCTTCGCGCTGGTGCGCGGCTTTGCCCGCGCGGAGTCGCCGACGGTCGGCAATTTCTGGGTCGATCTGACGCGCGCGACGCTCTATGTGCTGCTGCCGATGTCCATCGTCGTCGCGCTCGTCCTCATCGCGCTGGGCGTTCCGCAGACGCTCGCCGGCTCGGTGGAGGCGACGACGCTCGAAGGCGCCAAACAGGTCATTTCCATCGGTCCGGTCGCAAGCCAGGAGGCCATCAAGGAACTGGGCACCAATGGCGGCGGCTTCTTCAACGCCAATTCCGCGCATCCCTTCGAAAGCCCCAATGCTCTTTCGAACATGCTGGAGATCTGGGCGCTGCTGGTCATCCCCTTCGCGCTGGCCTTCGCCTTCGGACGTGCGGTCTTAGACCATCGACAAGGTCGCGCGATCGCCATCACCATGCTGATTGTGCTCGTTGCGGGCGTTCTGATCGCTTACTGGGCTGAGGCGGGCGGAAACGCGTTGCTGACCGCGATTGGCGTCGATCCCTCGCCCGGCAATATGGAAGGAAAGGAAGTGCGTTTCGGCGTGGCGACTTCCGCGCTATTCGCCACATCGACGACAGGAACAAGCTGCGGCGCCGTTAATTCCATGCATGACTCCTTCATGCCGCTCGGCGGTCTTATTCCCCTGTTCAACATGCTGATGGGCAGCATCGCGCCGGGCGGCGTCGGCGCCGGCCTTTATGGATTCCTGGTGCTGGCCGTCATCGCCGTCTTCGTCGCGGGACTCATGGTCGGCCGCACGCCAGAATATCTCGGCAAGAAGATCGAGACGCGCGAGATGAAGCTCGCGATGCTGGCGGTGCTGATCTATCCGCTCAGCGTCCTCGGCTTTACCGCTATTTCGGTCATGCTCGAGACCGGCCTCGCCAGTCTCAACAATGCCGGCCCACACGGCCTCTCCGAGATCCTGTACGCATTTGCATCGGCCACCGACAATAACGGGTCGGCCTTTGCGGGGCTGACGGGCAATACGCTCTGGTACAACACGACGCTCGGCGTCGCCATGCTGCTTGGACGCTTCGCCTACGTCATTCCCGTCTTGGCGATCGCCGGCTCATTCGCTGCGAAAAAGAAGGTCGCCGCATCAGTCGGCACGTTCCCGACGCATGGGCCGCTGTTCATCGGCCTGCTGCTCGGCGTCATCATCATCCTCTATCTGCTGCAATATTTTCCGGCGCTCGCGCTCGGCCCCATCGTCGAGCATTTCGCGCTGCTGGCTGGAAAAACCTTCTAAGGAGCATGTCCATGTCGCATAAGGTCGCCGCTCCCGGCTTGTTCGACGCCGGGATCATCAAGCGCGCCGCCGTCGACGCCTTCAAGAAGCTTGATCCGCGACGGCTTGCGCGCAATCCGGTGATTTTCGTCACGGAAATCGTGTCGGCGGTCGTCACCGTCTTCTTCGTGCGCGATCTCGTTGCGCAGAACGGCGTCGCCTATTTCTCGGGCCAGATCGCCGCCTGGCTCTGGTTCACCGTGCTTTTCGCCAATTTTGCCGAGGCTGTCGCAGAAGGGCGTGGAAAGGCGCAAGCGGACGCTTTGCGCAAGACGCGCACCGATACGCGCGCCAAACGATTGATCGATCCGCAAGGCAAAAGCGGGACGAACGACGTCTATGAAGGCGTGTCGGCGCTCGATCTCAGGCTCGGCGACGTCGTGCTGGTCGAAGCGGGCGATCTCATTCCTGGCGACGGCGAGGTGATCGAAGGCGTCGCTTCGGTCAACGAGTCGGCCATCACCGGCGAGTCCGCGCCCGTCATTCGCGAGGCGGGCGGCGACCGTTCTGCCGTCACTGGCGGCACCACGGTTCTCTCCGACTGGATCAAGGTCAAGATCACAGCGGCGCCAGGTTCGACCTTCATCGACCGCATGATTGCGCTCGTCGAAGGCGCGCAGCGGCAGAGGACGCCAAATGAGATTGCGCTGTCGATCCTCCTCTCGGGACTGACCATCATTTTTCTCATCGTCTGCGTGACGCTTTGGCCGCTCGCGATCTACTCCGGCGCGACGCTTTCAATCACTGTATTGATCGCGCTGCTCGTCTGTCTGATCCCGACGACCATCGGCGGCCTTCTGTCGGCGATCGGCATCGCCGGCATGGATCGGCTAATCCGCTTCAATGTCATCGCGACCTCGGGGCGTGCCGTTGAAGCGGCAGGCGACGTGGACACGCTGCTTCTCGACAAGACGGGAACGATAACCTTCGGCAATCGCATGGCGGACGAATTCGTTCCTGTCGACGGCGTTTCGGAGCATGCTTTCGCGGAGGCGGCTCTGCTCGCATCGCTCGCGGATGAAACGCCCGAGGGCAGGTCGATCGTCGCTCTGGCAAAGAGCGCTCTGGGCTTTTCGACGCCAGACCTCCAAGCGGGGGCTCAAATCATTCCCTTTTCCGCCCACACGCGCATTTCCGGCGTCGATCTTCCAGGCCGAAGCCTGCGCAAAGGCGCGGTCGACGCCGTCGCCGCGCATGTAAAGTCTGTTCCCGTCGATTTCGAACGCGTTGTCGAGCGCATCTCGCGTGCAGGCGGCACGCCTCTCGCCGTGTCGGAAAACGGCAGGCTGTTGGGCGTGATTCACCTCAAGGACATCATCAAGCCCGACATCAAATCGCGCTTCGCCGCCTTGCGCGCCATGGGCATCAAGACGGTGATGGTAACGGGCGACAATCCGATCACCGCCGCGGCGATCGCCGGTGAAGCTGGCGTCGACGACTTCATCGCGCAAGCCAAGCCAGAAGACAAACTCTCCTACATCCGTAGGGAGCAACAGGGCGGCCGTCTTATCGCCATGTGCGGCGATGGCACCAATGATGCGCCGGCGCTCGCTCAGGCGGACGTTGGCGTCGCCATGCAGACCGGCACCCAGGCGGCGCGCGAAGCCGGCAATATGGTTGACCTCGATAGCGATCCGACAAAACTCATCGAGATCGTCGCGATCGGCAAACAACTGCTGATGACGCGCGGATCGCTGACGACCTTTTCGATCGCCAATGACGTCGCGAAATATTTCGCGATCATTCCCGCGCTCTTTGTCGTCGCCTATCCAGAGCTCGAGGCGATCAACATCATGAAGCTCGCCTCGCCGCAGTCTGCCATCCTCTCGGCGGTGATCTTCAACGCGCTCATTATTATCGCTCTCATACCGCTGGCGCTGAAGGGCGTTCCTTACCGGCCTGTTGGCGCCGCCGCCTTGTTGCGGCGGAATCTGCTGATTTACGGGCTTGGGGGTCTGATAGCGCCTTTCATCGGCATCAAGATCATCGATCTGGCCGTTTCGGCCATTCATCTCGCTTGAAGGAGCCCTCTAGATGCTCTCCCAAATTCGCCCGGCGATCGTCATGATCCTTCTTTTCACCGCGCTCACCGGATTGATCTATCCGCTCGCGATCACCGGCGTCGCTCAACTCGCGATGCCGACGCAGGCGAATGGAAGCCTGATCGAAGGCGATGGAACGGTCATCGGCTCGACGCTGATCGGGCAGAACTTCGCGTCCGATCGCTATTTCCATGGTCGGCCTTCGGCGACGACCGGCCCCGATCCGGCTGATCCTTCCAAGACGACTGACGCGCCCTACAACGCATCGAACTCGATGGGCTCCAATCTCGGACCGACCTCGAAGAAGCTTGTCGACCGCGTAAACGCGGCGATCGAGGCGGAATTCGCCGCCGGCCGCATCGATGTCGTCGCCGCTGACGCGGTAACGACTTCCGCCTCCGGCCTCGATCCGCATATTTCGCCCCAGTTCGCGCTGGCCCAGGCGCCCGCCGTCGCCAAAGCGCGCAATCTCGCCGAGGCGCAAGTGCGCGCCCTTGTCGAAGCGAATACCGAAGGGCGCGTTCTTGGCGTGATCGGCGAGCCGCGCGTAAATGTGCTCTTGCTCAACATGGCCCTTGATCGGCTAAAATGAGATGAAGCCCCAGAGGGTGGACGTCTTTGGCACGCGACGACGGAGACTTCGAGCGCCGGCCTGACCCCGACGCGCTCCTTGCCTTGAGCGACAAGGAGAGCAAAGGGAAGCTCTGCGTATTTCTTGGCGCCGCGCCCGGCGTCGGCAAGACCTATGCGATGCTGGCGCGCGCGCAAGCCGCAAAGGCCGAGGGCGTCGATGTTGTCATAGGCGTGGCGGAAACCCATGGGCGCGTTGAGACGCAGGCGCTCGTCAATGGTCTCGAAACGCTCGCCCGCCGCACATGCGAATATCGCGGTCGCATCATCGAGGAATTCGACATAGACGCCGCGCTGGCGCGAAAGCCTCAGCTCATCCTCGTCGACGAACTCGCGCACACTAACGCGCCAGATAGCCGTCATCCCAAACGCTGGCAGGACGTCGAAGAGTTGCTCGACGTTGGCATCGACGTCTGGACGACGCTCAATGTTCAGCACCTGGAAAGCCTCGCCGACGTCGTATCGCGCGTTACTGGCGTCGCCGTGCGAGAAACCGTGCCGGATCGCGTTCTGCAGAACGCTACGGACGTCATCCTCGTCGACATCACGCCGGACGAACTGCTCCAGAGGCTGAAGGAAGGGAAGGTCTACGTTCCCGAGACGGCGAAACGCGCGATTCAGAATTACTTCACGCCACGCAATCTCACGGCGTTACGCGAACTTGCGCTGCGGCGCACGGCCGAGCGCGTCGACGACCAGATGGTCGACTTCCTTCGCCAAGGGGCGATCGAGGGACCCTGGGCGACGGCGGAACGCTTGCTGGTTTGCGTCGGCCGCGACGCAAAGTCAGAAGCTGTGGTTCGCGCCGGCGCGCGACTCGCAACGGCCCTCAACGCCACATGGATCGCGCTATATGTCGAGCGCGCTGGCCAGGAAGAACAATCCGCGGAGGTCGTGAGAAACGTCGACCGGGCGTTACGCCTCGCGGAACGGCTTGGCGCCGAAGTCGCGCGCATCTCGGGAGACGATCTTGTAGATGAAGTGCTGCGTTTTGCGCGACGCGAGAATATTACCCAGATTGTGCTCGGCCGCTCACAGGCTCGTCCTTTCTCCCGATTATTCCGGCGTTCGCTCACCGACGAAATTCTTCGGCAATCGACGGATATCGCCGTTCATGTCGTCGTCCAAGAGGACGGCGCGCCTGAAACCAGGCGTCGTCCCCAATTGCCGACCTTGTCGCAGGCGTGGCTTGGCGTCGGCGGCGCCGTTCTCGCGGTCGCAATTACGGTTTTCATCGGCTATGCGCTCGACCGCTGGCTCGGCCTAGCCAATCCGTCGGTCATCTTCCTGCTTCCCGTCGTGCTTTGCGCTGCGCGCTTTGGGATGTGGTCAGCGATCGTCGCGGCCGTTCTCTCCTTTCTTGCCTGCGACTTCTTCTTTTTCGATCCGCGTTATCAGCTCACAATCTCGGAACCGCAGGAATTCCTTTCGCTGCTCGTTGCGCTGGTCGTCGCCGTGATCACGGGAATGCTCGCGAGCAAAATGCGCGATTATGCGCAAAACATGCGGCAGCGGTCCCAAGCCGTGCAGTCGCTGTTCGAATTTTCTCGCAAGCTGTCGACGATAACGACGCTTGACGACATTCTCTGGGTTTCTGCTCTGCAAATTCAGAAAGCCGGCGAAGCATCCTGTGTCGTGATGCTGATGCCGGAAGATGTCGGGCTGAGAGTCGCGGCCGCCTGGCCGCCGGTCGATGAAATGGACGCCGGCGAGCTCGCCGCCGCCCGATGGGCGCTGGAAAAAAACGAACCCGCCGGATGGCGGACGGATACGCTGCCCAATGTGCGCTTTCAGTTCAGACCTCTCGCGACGGCGCGAGGCGTCGTCGCCGTTTGCGGAATCGAGCCCAAGACGCCTGACGAGCCGCTCTCCGCCGCGTCGGAAAGCACGATCTCGTCGCTTATTGAACAGACGGCGATCGCGATCGACCGATCGATGCTTGTCGGCGAATCCGTCAAGGCGGCGGCTTTGGAGGAGAATGAAAAACTGCGGACCATTCTTTTGTCCGCCTTGTCGCATGATCTGCGAACGCCGCTCACCTCGATCACCGGCGCGGTCACGAGCCTGCGCGAGCTCGGCGAGAAGCTTTCGCCCGAGGATCGCAAGGACCTTCTCCTGTCGATCGAAGAAGAGACCGGGCGCCTCTCTCGCTTCATCGCCAATATGCTCGATATGTCTCGCATTGAATCGGGCGCGATCTCGCCGGTGAGCGATCTCGTCAATGTGGTCGAGGTAATCCGCAATGTCCTCGAGAGATCCAAAAAAACTTTTCCCGGCAAGGATACTTCAATCAGCATCGCGCCTGACTTGCCGCCTATTCGCGGCGACGCCAATCTCCTCGGCCAGGTCCTTTTCAACCTGATCGACAATGCGCATAAATATGGCGGACCGACCGGCGCGATCATTCATGCCCGGCGCGAAGGCGGCGACGTCGTCATCACCATAACTGATGAGGGGCCCGGCGTGAAATCCGCGGACCTCGAGCGCATCTTCGAGAAATTTTATCGCAGCGGGCGCATTGACGGCCGTAAGGCCGGAACCGGGCTCGGCCTCTCGATCTGCCGCGGACTCGTCAAGGCCATGGGCGGCACCATTGTCGCGCAAAGCCCCGCCGTCCGCCGCAGAGGAACGAGGATTGTCATGCGTTTCCCCGCCGCGAGCGAGTCGAAGCAGGGCGTGGCGGCATGAGCGGCGCGAGCGTTCTCGTCGTTGACGATGAACCGCAAATACAGCGCGTCTTGCGGCCTTCCTTGACGGCGAGTGGCTATGAGGTGCGCGAAGCGGCGACAGGCCGCGAGGCGCTCGCGGCTATATCCGCGCATTCTCCCGATCTCGTCATCCTCGATCTCGGTCTTCCCGATATGGACGGCAAGGAGGTTTTACGAAAGCTGCGAATCCTCACGCGAACGCCGGTCATCGTTCTTTCCGCGCGCGACCGCGAATCCGAGAAGATCGCCGCGCTCGACCTCGGCGCGGATGACTATGTCGAGAAGCCATTCGCGATGGGAGAGTTGCTGGCGCGCATGCGCACGGCCTTGCGTCACTCACAGAGTGCGTCTTTGGAGTCAGACCGCGTCGTCGCCAACGGTCTCACCGTGAATGTTCAAAAGCGCATGGTCACAAAACACGGCGCGCCGGTGAAATTGACGCCCAAGGAATTCGATCTTCTGGCCTATCTCGCGCGACACGCCGGCCGGCCGCTGACGCATCGCGAAATCCTGAAAACAGTTTGGGGTCCGGCGCATCAGAACGACAGTCAATATCTGCGCGTGTTCATCGGTCAGCTGCGGGCGAAAATAGAAGACAACGCCGCGACGCCCAAAATCATTACGACGGAACCGGGCGTCGGCTATCGATTTATAACGTCTGAGTGACGATCTCTCGCTCGGCGCCTCTCAATAGGGCGAGAAAAACGGCGGCGCGAATGCGCGTGGAATAAAGCCAAAAAGCTCCCGACCGTAGCGGCGTCTGGGCGGCGGTTCGGCATATGAGCGCTCGCGAATATCGCCGAGAATTTCACCCTTCTCGGTCGCGACCACCCACCGACCGCCACGCTCCCGGATCGCCGTGACCCGGCCAGCGCCCGGCACGATTTCGCCCGGTTCGACGCCGATCATTCCGCCGTCATATTCGACAAGCGCCGCGCCATGATAAACATCGCGCACCCTGTAGCCGCCCAAGACCTTTGACGTCGGCGGGGCCATTTCGCTGGGCGTCACGCCAACTTTGGCGGCTTCATTCTTGGCTGCGCGAGCCACTTTGGTCTCGGCCTTTTCGGAAGGAGACGGCGCGAGAGCGGCTTGCGTTGCGTTTGCGGCAGGCTTGCTTTCGACGGACGACGGCTGCGGGGCGACAGCTTGCGCGCTGACCTTTTCAGCGTCTTGCCGCTTCTCCACGGCGTCGAGTTTTGTGCGCAACGCGCGCACTTCATCTTGAAGAGCGGCGACTCGACGCGTCGTCGCTTCGTCCGGCGCCGCCGTGATCGCCTGTTTTGGCGCCTCGGCAGCGGTTTTTTGCGCAATCGCTTCTTTTGGATGGTCGGACCCATAAAAGCGTGCGCCGGCGACAGCGGCGAGACCGACGATCGCAACGATCAGACCATAGCGGAGCCGCCGACGCCCGCGCCGATCGATCACGATCTCCATCGGCACGTTTGCCGAGGGGTCCTTTTTTGTCGGATGCGGAGGCTCCGGCGGAATAATCAGCTCGTTCATGCGTAGAAATCCTAACTTCGGACCGACGCGAAGCCTTTACCGATGCGCCTGAATCGCGGCGAAATGGAGTCGAAGCGATAAGCCATTCCTTACAAAAGCTTAATTTGGCGTTTGTGGGCGCCGACATACATGGGGCCTAACCATCCACACCCCCATCGAGGCCCGTCTTGCGTAAACAACTCCTCACCATGATGTCCGTAGCGATGTTCGCTGCGGGCGGTCTGTCAGGGACCGCCCTTGCCGAACCGCCTGCAACCGATCAGCCTGTTAAGGCTGAGGATCACGGTTTCTCTCCGGAAGACCGGGGGGCTTTTCTGGACGCCCGGGTAGCAGCGTTAAAAGCGGGCCTGAAGCTCACTCCCGCTCAGGAAAAAGCGTGGCCCGCGCTCGAAGCCGCTTTGCGCGACGTCGGTAAGGCGCGCGCGGATCGTCGGGCCGAGTGGCGCGAAAAATGGAAAGACATTCGCGAGCATCACAATGTCATCGAGGGCCTGCGGCTGCGCTCCCAGGGGCTCGCTGCACGAGGCGCAGAGCTCGGTAAGCTCGCGGATGCGGCGAAACCGCTCTTCGACAGTCTCGACGAAGCGCAAAAGCATCGGTTCGGCGTTCTTCTCTTCCATGTGCTGAAGCCGCATGGGCACGGGCACTGGGCAATGCACGGCGATCATTGATAGAGGCGACGGCTGGGCGCGAGCAGAAAACATCTTGCGCGCGCCCGCCGAATCTCGAATAGCGCCAAGCGGCGTTACATTCCCCACTCCACCAGGGCCTTCTCAGCCGCACCTGCATCGTCCTTTATCCTGTATATCGTTTGCCGCGTAAGGCCGCTCGCGACAGCTATAATGCCGATGCTTGTTCCCTGAGCGAGCATGTCGCGGACCGCGTTGAACTGCTCTCGCGAGTAGCTCGGTTTCCGACCTCGATACTTGTTCGCGTCATTCGCCCTTGCGTGTTCGATCCCCGCCCGTTGCGCTTCCTTCGTGGCTTCCGCTTGGGCTTGGGCAGTCGCCGCCATGAACGCAATCAGCGCGTCCCGCACGGCTTGCTGCATGGGGTCTGTTGTCGCGCCATCAAAGGTCAGCCCATTGATGACTGTCCGAACGATGACGCCCCGGCGCATGAACTCTCGAATGGCGTCCGTTGCGTCAGCGTAGTTGCGCCCTAATCGATCAACCCAACGGACAACCAACGTATCGCCTGAGCGCAACATATCGAACAGGCGACGACCTTGCGCCCGCTCTGAAAGGCGAACGCGGGTATCGGAGACGCCCTCATCCCAAACAACCTGGTCGACGGCGAACCCGGCCGCGCGCGCCTGCGCCTCTTGGTCCGCAATGGTCTGGTCCAAGGTTGAGGCGCGGGCGTATAGGATCGTCCTCACGCGTGCGACTCCTTGTCCGTTAGGATAGCCTCCGCACATTCACATGTCCGTTAGCCTATGTCAAACCTTACGGACACGTGCAAATTTACCGGTTCCGCAATGTCTGCTTAGGTATACCCTTACGGACACCGTCCCTTCATTAAGGACGATTATTGCGCAAGAGTTGCTTGGCTTCCCATCCGCCCGGCTGATAAAATCCACGCCTTGGCTAAGCCTCTTCCCGCGCCATCCGTAACGAGTAGCCTGGAGTTTCTGCGTCATGTCTGACGACAGTCACGACGACATTCTCAATTTGACCGATCCGGCGGAATACGCCGACGCGGTCTCTCAGCGTACGATGGCGTTTTGCCATTTGGCTAAGCTGGCCGATAGCGTTCAGGATGAGACCGTGAAGGAACTCTGCGTGACGATGCTGCGCAAACTCAATTCCAGCATGCGGGCGCCTGCCGCGGCCGAACTGCGCTCGATCGAAGGCGCGTCGAGAAGCTAGGGACGCGCTGCGCCATAAGCCAGAGACAAACGTCACATCGCTGCTGAGCCGGTCGACGGGACGGACATCGGCGAGGCGCGGCTGGCGATCAAAGGCGTCGCGCCTTCGCCAGTGTTGTGTGGCGGCGGGAACGCAGAAAGCCAAATCAATTCAGGAAGCGCAGATAGCAAACGGCTATCTTATAAAATGGTGCCCAGGAGAGGACTCGAACCTCCACGGCTTTCACCACTGGTACCTGAAACCAGCGCGTCTACCAATTCCGCCACCTGGGCATCGCGCCCGTCTCATAGTGGCGGCGGACGCCCCCTGTCAATGCGCGCCTTGACCAAAGACGCCCGACCGGCCTGCGCGGAACGCCGCGCTTCCTCGCGCATTTCCTTCGTCGTCAAATTTCGCTAGAGCGTTGGCGACCATTTCACCGGCGGGAGCCGGCGCGGCGCAAGCGGAGCACATCTCGATGATCGGCGACAATAACCTGACGATTGGCGCGGGACGGGTGGTGACGGTGTTCGGCGGCTCCGGCTTCGTCGGACGCCATGTCGTGCGCGCCCTGGCGCGCGACGGCTGGCGCGTGCGCGTCGCCTGCCGCCGGCCCGACCTCGCCTTCTATCTCCAGCCGCTCGGCCGCGTCGGCCAGGTGATGGCGGTGCAGGCCAATGTGCGCCATCCGGAGTCGATCAAGGCTGCTCTGCGCGGCGCCTCCGCCGTCGTCAATCTTGTCGGAATCCTCGCTGAGACCGGGACTCAAAAATTTGCGACGGTGCAGGCCGGCGGCGCGCGCACGATTGCCGAGGCGGCGAAGGCGGCCGGCATTGACAATGTCGTGCATATTTCCGCGATCGGCGCCGACCCGGAATCTCGCTCGGCCTATGGCCGCAGCAAGGCGGAAGGCGAAGCCGCCATGCTCGCGGAGATCCCTTCCGCAGTCATCCTGCGTCCATCGATCATCTTCGGACCGGAAGATGATTTCTTCAACCGCTTCGCCACGATGGCGCGCTACTTTCCGGTCGTGCCGATCGTCGGCGCCGACACCAAATTCCAGCCCGTCTATGTCGGCGACGTCGCTCACGCCGTGGCGACCGCGCTTGAGGGCGGCGCTAAGCCCGGCGCCGTTTATGAGCTCGGCGGCCCCGAGGTTAAAAGCTTCGCGGACATCATCGCCTATGCCCTTAAGGTCGCGCAGCGCGAGCGCCGAGTTCTGAAACTTTCCTTCGGCTTCGGCAAACTGATGGCCGTCGTGACGCAAACGCTGACAAAACTTTCCTTGGGCCTCTTCCCGAAGCTCTTGCGCATGACGCGAGATCAAGTCGAGCTGCTGAAGAACGACAATGTCGTTAGCGACGCCGCAAAAGCTGAAGGGCGGACGCTTCAAAGCCTCGGCGTTTCCGATCCGCAATCGATCGAGTCGATCGTGCCGACCTATCTCTATCGCTATCGCAAGGTCGGGCAGTATCAGACGCAGCGAATGGGCGAGTCCGCCTAGAGCGCTTCCCGATCACATGGAATCATGTGATCGATAAGGAATCGCTCAAAATCAAAACGTTGGAGCAGGTTCTCATCGAAAAAGTCTGTCAACTTTTTCGGAACCCGCTCTAGCGTTGAGCTAGCGCCGATCGCCAAACTGCGCCGTTCCTTCGCGAAGCCCTGGCGACAGCATCCGATGGATGCGCGTCATGAAGGCGACGGCAAAGAGCGGCGTGAGCACATTCAGCCCGGGCGTCGCCACAAAAACGGCGATGAACAGTCCGGCCACGAACAGCCATGGCGCATGGCGGCGGCGCATTTCCTCTGATTCTTGCAGCGAACGAAAACGCGTTGCCGCGAAAAGAAAATATTCGCGGCCGAAGAGATAGGCGTTGGCGATAAGAAACGCCGCCGCGTTTATTCCCGGCACGAAGAGCAGCAGCAGCGCGAAGAAATTGACGATCGCCGAGACGCCGGCGAAGCGCAGCCCCATGAAAATCGCCTGAGTCGCCGGAATGGCGCGGCCGCGCTGTCCCGGCGGATAGAGATCCGCTTCGACGTGATCGGCGAGATCGTCAAGGAACAGTCCCGAAACAAGCACGGAGACAGGCGCAATGAGAAACGCCATCAGGAAGAACAGTCCCGCGCCCGTCGCATAGGCCAAAGCCGTCTGCAGCCAGGGATGGTCGACCATCACAAAAGACATGGCGAGCTTGTCGAGGCCGACCCAGGCCAGCGCGAGCAAGAGGAGGGTCATTCCCAGACTTTTGACAAGGACCGCGCGGAATGGCGGCGTCACGATCTGGCGCAAAGACGCCAGAGCGGCGTCGAACATTTCGGTCATGGCGATTCGATCATGGCGAGGAGACTACTGGGAGAGCGCACGCGCGCCAGAGCGTTGCGCGCGCCATGCAGATGGCGTTTCGCGCCGACCGGCGCAAGCCCTGCTTTCCTCGATAGGCCGGCGTTATTTGCTTAAATGCGCGCCGAGGTTTTCGAGGCCTTTCTCGAATTGATCGCCAATCATCTTATCGCGGCTCATGAAGATGTTCATGGCCCTGCTCATGAGGCTGGCGTCGCCGGACATGCTCCACACGACATGAGTTTTACGGGCTGCCGACTCGCCGCCAAAACCAAGCGCGCGCGCGAGCCATCGGCCTTCGGTGAGTTCGCCGTCAGGCGCCAGAAAAAAGGTCACGTCGTTCGTCGCTGCAAAGGGCTTGCGCATATCGAGCTTCAGGTCGACGCGCTCGCTTGGCAGGCTGTCCACGATCGTCAAACGCCCCGCGCCGACCTTATTATCGCCGGACCATTCGAAAGCCGCGCCGGGACCCGTTGTGGGCCCTTCGTAATGGGTTTCAGCATTTGGATCGAGCTTCGCCCAAGGCGACCATGACTCCCAATTATGCAGATTGTTGATCGCCGCGAAGACTTGGCGTGGCGGCGCATTGATGACAGCCTCTCGCCGCACGATGAAGCTGTTGGGCTGGAGAAATATGGCCAATGCAAGCAAAGCCGCAGCGTAGCAAATGACGATAAATAGCATTCCGGCCATAAATCTCCTCCAATGCCTGTGCGATTAAGATCTCGCGATGAAACTAGCGCGCCGGGCTCGGGCTTCAAACGATCTGAATCAGCTCAGATGGACGCGCTTCCTCGACGCGAAAATTTGCTTCGCCGCCCCGCGCCGCCGCGGCGATGAAGAAACCGCCGCGCCGCCATTGCGCCAGGGCGTAAGTCTCCTCTGATTCGCTGCTAACGGCGAGCGGCGACAGGCTGACGACAAAGCTGTCGAGTCCACGCGCCAATCCCCGCCCATCGGCCTTTAGCACGGCTTCCTTGAGGGTCCAGATCGCGAAGAAAACTTCGCTCCGCGACGCCGGGTCAGACTTGGAGCGCACGAGCGCCGCTTCTTCCGGCGCAAAAAATCGCTCCGCCACTTTCAGGGCGTCCCGGGGCTTCACAAATGACTCGACGTCGACGCCAACGTCGTATCCTTGCGTGATCGCCACAGTGGCCATGCCGCGCGTATGCGAGAGGCTGAAGTCGAGGCCGGCGGGCGGCGAAAGCAGAAAGGGCTTGCCGTGAGACGTCGCGCCGAAACGCCATTCGGCAGGCGCGATTCCCGTCGCGCGGTCAGAGAGGCGCGCGCGCAGCAGAGCATGCGCAGCGACATAGGCGCGTCGATCGGCCTCAAACGCAAAACGCGCCGCCCGCGCTGTTTCAGCTTCGTCGAGGAGCGCCGCAAGCCCTGGCCATTCATCGTCGCCGATCGCCGCGAGGTCGATGAAGGAAACATCGACGAAGCCGGCGAAACTTATTTCAGTGGCGTCGGCCAGCGTCAGGAGACCCCGAGCTTCTTTTGAAGATTGGTCGAGGATGTCGTGTATTGGAACAGAAGCTTCTTGTCGGGATAGACGTAACGATGGGCCTTCTGCGCAGCGAGCGCGGCCTCGTGGAAGCCTGAGAGAATGAGCTTTAATTTGCCGGGATAATAATTGATATCGCCGACGGCGAAAATGCCTGGATGACTCGTCTCGAATTTCTCGGTGTCGACGGGAATGAGATTTTCATTGAGCTGAAGTCCCCAATCGGCGACCGGACCAAGCTTCATCGTAAGGCCGAAGAACGGCATCAGTCGCTCGCAGACAAGCTTCTCTTCGACGCCGTCATTGCCTTTGAGCGTCGCGCTGACCATCTCGCCGTCTTCGCCCTCGACGGTGGTGATCTGGCCGAGTCTGAAGTCGATCTTGCCGGCCGCCGCAAGCTCCTGCATCGCCGTGACGGAATGCGGCGCGGCGCGGAACTGGTCGCGACGATGAACGAGCGTCACCTTTTTCGCCACCGGCTGCAAATTGAGCGTCCAGTCGAGCGCCGAATCGCCGCCGCCAACGATCACGACGTTCTTGTCGCGAAAGTCTTCCATGCGGCGCACGGCGTAAAACACCGATTTGCCTTCATAAGATTCGATCTTCGGGATCGGCGGCTTTTTGGGCTGAAACGATCCGCCGCCCGCGGCAACGAAGACGACCTTGGCGTGGAAGACCTTGCCCGAGTCGGTGCTCAGACGGAATTCAGGTTTTTCTGCCGTTCCAAGCGGCGTGAGCGTCTCGACCATTTCGTTGAAGTGAAAGGTCGGACGAAAGGGCTCGATCTGCTTTAAGAGATTGTCCGTCAGTTCCTGGCCGGTGCAAACCGGGAGACCAGGAATGTCATAGATAGGCTTTTCGGGATAAAGCTCGGAACATTGGCCGCCGGCGCGCGGCAGAATGTCGATGACATGCGCCCTAATGTCCAGGAGGCCGAGTTCGAACACGGAGAAAAGACCCGCCGGACCGGCGCCGACGATGACGACATCGGTTTCGATCGCGGCTTCTTTAAGTTGGTTCATGGTCAATTCCCGGTAAGCCTCAAAGCCTTGAAGAGGAAAGACGCCTATGCTCTGGCGTCACGAGCCGGCGCTCCCGCTTGGACGCTTCTTGCGCCCGCCGCTCTTTAAAAATTCAGCGCCGTCCCTGTCGTCTATCGCATTTGTCGAGAGATTCAAACCCGCGCAGTTCGGAAGACTTACGCGTCAGCCCTGCTGGGCCGGCGTCGTAACGACGAGCCCTTCGAGTTCCGGCCTGACGGTGATCTGACAGCAAAGCCGCGAATTCGGCTTCACGTCAAAGGCGAAGTCGAGCATATCTTCTTCCATCTGCGACGCCTTGCCAGTCTTTTCAATCCAGTTTTCATCGACATAGACGTGACAGGTGGCGCAGGCGCAGGCGCCGCCGCACTCCGCGGCGATCTCTGGAATGTCGTTACGGCGCGCGGTCTCCATCACCGTCGAGCCGACCTCGCCTTCGACGGTGCGGGCCTGGCCCTGCGAATCCACGAAGGTGATCTTGACCTTTGTCGGCGCGCCGCCACCCGGTTCGGCGCCATAGCGGGTCGCAGCATCCTCAAAGCTCATCTTCGCCATGACGCCTGTCTCTTCCTCATCCATGCCAGTTCTAGCCGCGCTTTCCCGATTGTGATCGAGCCAAACGCCGCAGGCCATTGTTCTTGCGCGGCGCGCCCAAGTCGCCGTTCAGTTAGCACCCGCCTGTTTGCGGCGCTAGCCCCTCTCGGATGCGCGCGACCCTAGGCCACATTCAATGTGATTCAATGGCGCAGCGCCCAGAGAGGCGCGCCGCAAGATCCCTAGTTCCGCGTTAGGAAAGCGTTTTTTTGAACAACACGAGCATGCTCGCGCCGCTACAACCGGGCGCGCGTCCATTGCCCGATACGCAGCGCGACTTGCGACGCCGCGCCGCTCAGCGCCCGCGCGGCCTGCGACCCGATGTGCTCGGGCGCAGGCGTTTCTTCGACAAAGATCCGCGCCGCCCGCGCCCGGCCGTTGCTCTCGTCGATCAGTTCGACGGAAACTTCGATGACCGCAAGATCGCGGGCGATGTCGATCTCGAAGCGACGCAGGTCTGTCCGCAGTCTGGTTTGCGCGCCCATGCCGGCGGAGGCCGAAAGCCCGCAGCGCTGCAAGCCCTCGATCAAGCGGCGCTGAAAAAGAAGCGGCAAAGGCTCCGACCACTGCACGCCGGGAAGAACGGCGACGCTGTCATCGGCCGCGCGAACGACGATGCGATCTGACGAGGTTGGGGCGACAGCCGCAGGCTCGCTGACAAAAACCGGGGGGCCGCCGCGCGAAGCGATGCTGCGCAACCCGGCCATGTCGCTCGTCAGATCAAACGTCTCGCGCGTCGCCTGGGCGCAGGCCGCGACGAGGAGCGCGAGCGACGCAATCGTCGTCGCCTGCGCGGCCCTGCGGTGGGTCGCCGTGGACGCCTTCAGTATCATGCCGACTGTCGCCCCAATTCGCCCGCGCCCTGAGTCGGGCTACGTCGTCCTTCTAACTGATCCGCGCATCGCCATAAAGCCACGCTCAGGCCGTTCTACTGACCTTGATATTCGGGCACCGACTGGGACGGTCCAAAGATAAATTGTGATGGATTTTTCTCGACTGAACGCAGCGTGCGGTCGAATGTGCCGATCGCCTTGCGCCCATCCACCGCAAGCTGCTCATACTCGCGAAGCCCTGTCCCGGCGAAACGGTTGATGCGCTCCGAAGCGCCGGCGATGTTGCCGGTGATCGCCTTGATCTGCTTTGGGTCGATCGCCTTGATCGTCTGATCGGCGGCCGCAAGCACCTTGTCGAGCCGCGCCGCGACTGGCTTCATTGACCGCGCGACATCCGACGCGTCGCGAATGAAGCTTGCGATCGAAGCGGAATTGTCCGAGAGCGACTTGCTGACTGTCTCTGCGTTTTTGAGCGTCGCCGTCAGGGCCGGACCGCCTTCGTCGACGAGCTTGTCGAGTTTAGTCATGAGTTCGGCGGCCTTCGTCGACAGGTTCTGAACATTGACCAGCAAGTTCTGAAACTCGGAAGGGTGCGCCTGAATCTGAGGATATTTTTGGCCTTTCTGCGCCGTGAGATCCGGCGCGCCCGGCGTGCCGCCGATAAGCAGAACGTCGGCGACGCCGGTAAAGCCGCGAAACTCCAAGCGCGCGCGCGTGTCGGTCTTCACCGGCGTCCGGTTGTCGATCTTGACAAGAACGTCGACCCTGCTCGGATCTTGTTCGGAAATGCCAAGATGCGTGACTTCGCCGACCTTTACGCCGTTAAACAGCACCGACGCCCCGCGGGTCAGTCCCGACACAGACCCCGGAAAAACAATTTGATAGATTTCCTGCCGGCCGATCTGACTGGGTCCGGAAAACCAATAGACGAAGAGGAAGGCGGCGAAGGCGGCCGCCAGCGTAAAAGCGCCGATCAGGGCGTAGTTGGCGCGGGTTTCCATTCTTCGTCCTTATGCTCAATGCGCGCCGCGCTCAGACGGCCGCCGCGCACGCCGTGGAAATAGGCTTTCAGCCAGGGGTGGTCGGACGCGAGCAAGGTTTCCAACGGCCCTGAGGCGATGACCCGACCCTCAGCGAGCGCCGCCACCCTGTCGCAGATCGAATACAGACTGTCGAGATCATGCGTCACCATGAACACGGTCAGCCCGAGGGTCTGCTGCAGCGTGCCGATCAACTCATCAAAGTCGGCGGCGCTGATCGGATCGAGCCCCGAAGTCGGCTCGTCCAGGAACACAAGCTCGGGATCAAGCGCCAAGGCGCGCGCCAGGGCCGCGCGCTTCACCATGCCGCCCGACAATTCTGACGGAAATTTGTCCGCCGCGTCAGATCCAAGCCCCACAAGCTCAAGCTTGAGCATGGCCAGCTCATCCATCAGACGCTGCGAGAGTTCGCGGGTTTCCCGCATCGGCATCTGAATGTTCTGCTTGACCGTGAGGCCGGAGAACAGCGCGCCGTTCTGAAACAGCACGCCCCAGCGCTGCTCGAGGGCGCGGCGTTCGATCGGCCCCAGAGCGTCCCGATCCTGTCCAAAAATGCGAATGGCGCCGCCGCGCGTCGGCACGAGGCCGAGGATGGCGCGCGTCAGCACCGACTTGCCCTGCCCGGACCCTCCGACGAAGCCGAGCACCTCGCCCCGGTAAACGTCGAGATTGAGCCCTTTCATGATCGTTTTGTCGCCAAAGCCGACGACGAGGTCGCGCACGCTGATGATGACGTCGCGGTTAGGCCGCGGTTGAGCGGCGCCGTTCGCGTAGGTCGAGGTGCTGGTCATCGCCGCGCTCAATAGTCGATCGACGCAAAAAATATGGCGAACAACCCATCCATCACGATGACCATGAAGATGGATTTCACCACCGAGGATGTGACCTGCCGCCCGAGAGATTCGGCAGAGCCCTTCGTCGCGAGCCCATCCATCGAGGCGATGAGGCCAATCACCAGGGCCATGAAAGGCGCCTTGATGATGCCGACCATAAACGTATGCAATGCGATCGCGTCCTTGAGCAATGACGCGAAAGCGACCGGGCTGATCCCGCCATACCACCAGGAGACCACCATGCCGCCGAAGAGCGCCGCCATGTCCGCGATGAAGGTCAAGATCGGCAGGGAGATGATGAGACCCAGCACGCGCGGCGCGATCAGCACCTCGATGGGAGAAAGTCCCATCACCAGCAGCGCATCGATCTCCTCGCGCATCTTCATGGAGCCGAGTTCGGCGGTGATCGCCGAGCCCGAACGGCCGGCGATCATGATCGAAGTGAGCAAAACGCCGAGTTCGCGCAAAACGAGGATGCCGATCAGGCTGACCGTGTAGCTGGAGGCGCCGAACTTCAGGAGCTGAAAGATGCCCTGTTGCGCCACGATGCCGCCGACCAGCACATTGATCAGCACGATGATCGGCACGCTACGGAAGCCGATGAGTTCAATCTGCGCGACGAGCGACGTGAACCTGAATCGCTGTGGATGCGTCGCCACATAGATCATCGAGGCCATGAATTCCCCGAGGAACGAAACGCCGCGGTAAAATTCGCGCAGCGCATCGACAGCCGATTCGCCAAGGTCCGAAAGTAGGGCGAAGACCAGATTAAGTCGCGGCCGCGCAGGCGGCTCGAAGGCGCGATAATGCGCCTCCTCGAGCAAGGTCGAATATTCCGGACGCACATGTTCGAGCGCGACGGCGACGTCGCGGCGCGCGAGATCATGCCGCGCGCGATTGATCAGCCAGGCGCCGGCGGTGTCGAGTTGCGAGACCGCCGAAAGATCGATAGCCACCATTCGGTCTCGTCGCGCCTCATCGATTATGCGACGACCTTCGTTCTCCAGTCGCTGAGAGGCGACAAGAGTCCAGTCGCCCGAAAGCGACAGGCGGACGCCTTCCGCCGACGCTTGGCGTGTGACCGTGGGGAGACGCTGCATCGCGGCGACGGTCATCGGGATTCGCTCTGCGCTCGCGTCAAAAATCGGCTCATCGATCGCGTCATCCTATCCGCCGATTATGGCGCGCCGCCGACGCCACAGGCGCGGCCGCTTGCAAAAACGTGATAACTCCGTGAATTGGCGTCAGCAAGCGCGTCGGCGCACATGACCGCGCCCTTGCGCTGCGTGGATAGCAGGCCCCGGAGAAAGATTTGAAGCGGAAATTATCCGTCGCTGTCGAGACTTACCCCATCGCGGGCCGCTTCGTGATCGCCCGCGGCGCCAAGACTGAAGCCGTGGTCGTGACCGCGACTTTGGCCGAAAGCGGCGCCCTCGGACGGGGCGAATGCGTGCCCTACGCCCGTTATGGCGAAAGCGTCGAAAGCGTGGCCTCGACGATCGAAGGCGCGCGGGGCGCTCTCGAAGCCGGCGCCGATCGTCCCGCCCTGCAGCGCCTGCTGCCCGCAGGAGCGGCGCGCAATGCCCTGGACTGCGCGCTTTGGGACCTCGAGGCCAAGCTTTCGGGCGTTCCTGCCCACCTATCCGCGGGTTTCGACACGCTCTCGCCGCTTGTGACGGCCTATACGATCTCGGTTGGCGCGCCCGACGAGATGCGCGCCGCAGCCGAAAAGGCCGCCGATCGGCCGCTCTTGAAAATCAAGCTCGCCGGAGAGGGCGACGAAGCGCGCCTGGCGGCCGTACGCGCCGGCGCGCCGACTTCGACCCTTATCGTCGACGCGAATGAATCATGGGACCCCGAAACCATTGCCCGCCGCCTCGCCGCTTGCGCCGATTACGGCGTCGCGCTCGTCGAGCAGCCGCTGCCGGCCGGCCGAGACGAAGCGCTCGCGAGCTTTGCGCATCCTGTGCCGATCTGCGCCGACGAGAGCGTGCATGATCGCGCGTCGCTCGCGTCCCTGAAAGGCCGCTACGACGCCATCAACATCAAGCTCGACAAGACTGGCGGCCTCACCGAAGCGCTGGCCCTTGCGCGCGCGGCACGAGAGATCGGCTTTTCGATCATGGCGGGCTGCATGGTGGGAACGTCTCTCGCCATGGCGCCGGCCGTTCTTATTGGGCAGATCGCTTCCTTCGTCGATCTCGACGGGCCGCTGCTTCTTGCGCGCGATCGCTCGCCAGGACTGTCCTACGAGGGGTCGACCCTCCAACCGCCCGCGCCGGAGCTCTGGGGATAGCGGGAAGCCTCAAACTGGACTTATTGACCGGCAGCTCTGTCATAAACTAAATTTTAACAGATGGGGATGGGGTTCCCCCGATAACCGCCGAATGGCTGATGACTCCTACGAACTCGCCGCCGCGTTCTTCGATCGTTGGCGCAGTGTAGGAGTGTACTTTTGGATCGAGAGCCCGCAGCCCGACGTGCGCCTTCCGGCCTGCGCCTTGGCCGCGTGATCGCCTTGCGCATGGGCGTGACTGGGCTCGGGAAGCGGCGCCGGCGGCTCTTCTGCGGCGCACCTATCGCGCTTATCCTCGCCGGCTGCGCGCCGACCGCACAGGAAGAGCGAGCGCAATATCTCGGCGCGCCAGCCATGGAGCGCACCCTGGCCCGATCCGGGCTGAAGGTCGCAGACGAAACCAGCTGGCCGCGCGAAGAATGGTGGCGCGCCTTTCGCAGCGCCGAGCTCGACAGCATCATCGACAAGGCGCTGCGCGACAATCAGAGCCTGAGAAAGGCGGAAGACACGTTGCGCGGCGCGGACGCTCTCGTCCGGGTCGCCGGCGCAAGACTCCTGCCGGAAGTTCAGGCGACCTTCGGCACGCGGCAATCGCGGAATCCTCTGCATGGCGTCGTGGCCTCCTACAATCCGGCGCAGGGCGGATTGGAGAAGACCATGGCCTTCATGAATCCGCTGGCGCTGACCTGGGAGTTTGATTTTTGGGAGAAGAACCGCGCGCTGCTCGACGCGGCGATCGGCGAAGCAACGGCGCAGGAAGCCGAATTCGAGCAGGCGCGTCTGCTGCTGACCACGGCAGTCGCCCGCGCCTATTTGCGCGGCTACGCCGCGGCGCGACAGCTCCAGGCCGCAAGAGCCCTGACGCGCCTGCGCCGCGATCTCGTTGCGCTTGCCGAGACCCGCTATCAGACCGGGCTCGACTCATTAGACGGCGTGCAGATCGCCCGCGCCGAATTCGAGAACGCCGTCCGGCGCGAAGCCGCCGCGCAGGCGTTCCTGACTTTGCAACAGGATGCGCTCGCCCGGCTGATGGGCGAAGGACCCGACGCCGCGCGAAACCTCTACGCTGGCCGAGGCGCGCCAGAGCCCGCATTGCCGCCGCTGCCGCGAAGCCTGCCCATCGAACTGCTCGTCCATCGTCCTGATCTAGCCGCGGCGCTGCGCCGCGCCGAAGCGGCGGCGGCGCGAATCCATGCGGCGAAGGCGCTTTTTCTTCCCTCAATCGATCTTGCGATCACCGGCGGTTTTGAGGCGTCCGTGACCTCGACGAAGATCAGCAAGCTCGCAGGCTTTCTCTTCACGCCCTCCGCGATCGGCTACGCCGTTTCACCCGGACTGCGCCTGCCGATTTTTCAAGGCGGCAGACTCAGCGGAAATTTGGAGGGGCAGCGCGCCGATTACGATCAGGCGGTCGACGTCTATAACGAGACGCTGCTGCAGGCGGCGCAGCAAGTCGCCGACTCCATCGTCAATCTCAAACGCGCCTGCACGGAATATGAGGCGCAGAGCCGCTATACGCGCTCAGCTCGCGTGCAATACGACCTCGCGCAATCGCGACTGCGCGACGGGCTTAAGGATCGCCGAGAAATGGTCGCCGAACGCGTCGATCTGCTTGAATCGGGCTTCGTGCAGCGCGCGCTCGAAGGCGACCGGCTTGTCGCCGCCGTCGATCTTTATCAAGCGCTCGGCGGCGGCTATGCAGATGGCCCCTCGCCCGCCGCGCCAAAACCAGCGCCGGAAAACGACCCTCTGACGCCGGCCGTCGATGCGATCCAGGCGCTTGGCGGCGGCTGAACGGCTTTAGAAGAACCCGAATCGATCGATGGCGCTTTCCCGTAAAAGCATCCGCTCACGCAGAGAACTTCTGCTCAAGATCGTCATTGCGGCGGTCGTTGTCGGCGCGCTGATCGCTTTGTCGCGATGGTTTTTTTACGACCGTAACTGGGTGACGACGGACAACGCCTTCGTCACCGGCAACATCATTCCGGTTAAGGCCGACGCGACCGGCGTGGTCGCCGCCGTGCTCGCCGAAGAAACGCAGCATGTGAAGAAAGGCGACGCGCTCGTTCGCCTCGACGGCCAACGCGCAAGAGCGGCTCTCGCGCAGGCCGAGGCCGAACTGGGTCGCGCAGTCCGCGCCGTCGGCGCGCTTTACGCCCAACGCAGCCAAGTCTGCCAAAAAGTCGTCTCGCGCGCCGCAGTTCGCGACAGGACGCGTCATGACCTCGCAAGATACAGGCAGGCGGCGGCGAGCGGCGCGTCGTCGCGACAGGTGCTGCAGAATACCGAGGATCAGCTCGCCGCGCAGGAAGCCGATCTGCGCGAGACGCAATCGGAATATAAGGCGATCGAGGCGCGCGTGGTCGGCGTCACTCGTCTGAATCATCCCGACATCGAGGCCGCCAAAGCCAGATACAATGACGCCTATATCGAATACGTGCGTCAGAATATCCGAGCGCCTGCGACCGGCTATGTCGCCAAGCGCCGCGTCCAAGTCGGCGATCGGGTGCGCCCCGGCGATCCGATTCTCAACATCGTGCCGCTGGACCATCTCTGGGTTGAAGCGAACCTCTGGGAAAACAGGATGGCCAGGGTCCGCCCAGGACAGCCGGCGATCGTCAAGGTCGATCTCTATGGATCGGACCAGATCTACCACGGAGAAGTCGCGGGACTTGTTCCTGGCTCTGGAGCAGTCTTTGCGACTCTTCCCCCAGACAATGCGACCGGCAACTTCATTCGCATCGTTCAGCGCATTCCAGTGCGCATCGACTTGCGGGCGGACGAGCTCGAAAAGCAACCCTTGCGTCCCGGCTTGTCGACGGTCGCGTCGATTGATGTGTCCGGTCCGCTGCAATCGCCGAATAAATCCATCGTGAAAACGACGACTGACGAATATTTGACGAACATCTACGATAAGGATCTCGCCGACGCGAAATCGCGCGCTGACAAGATCGTGAAGGATAACGTCGCGGGCGCGTCGGACGACGCTGGTTGCACAGCCACAGAATAGATTTCCAAGGTTAATTCGACTGGCCCTTTGGCGACACTATTGGCGAGACCCCGATCGCGCCCTAACATCCATCCGGATATTTTTGATCTATGGATGCGGGGAGAGATCATGCCGGACGCCAGCGCCAAATCTCCGGCGGGCCAATCTTCGCCATCCCAAGATCCGATACAGGCGAAGATCGCGCAGCGACTCGAGTCGCTGAAAGCGACGAAGGACGGCCTGACCGCCGCTGAAGCGGCGCAACGCCTCGCCGAATATGGCCCCAACGCGATTGAGGATAGGACGGAAAGCAAATGGCGCCGTCTGCTCCGCTATTTCTGGGGGCCGCTGCCATTCCTCATTGAAGCGGCCGCGGTCATTTCCGCCGTGCGGCGGGACTGGCCGGACTTTGGCGTGGTCACTGGCCTTCTTCTGTATAACGCCATCGTCGGCTTCTGGCAGGACAACAAGGCGGCGAACGCCCTCGCCGCCTTAAAGAAAAACCTCGCGCCAAGGGCGCGCGTGTTGCGCGACGGCGCCTGGACGACGATCCCGGCCGCCGAACTGACGCCGGGCGATATCGTCAGCGTCGCCGCTGGCCAGATTATTCCCGCCGATCTCTTGCTCATCGAAGGAGACTACTTAAGCTGCGATCAGGCGGCGCTCACAGGCGAGTCCCTGCCGGTCTCCAAGAGGATCGGCGACGACGCCTATTCGGGCGCAATCGCCAAACAAGGCGCGATGACCGGCGTCGTAACGGCGACGGGCGAGCGCACCTTCTTCGGCCGCACCGCGAAGCTCGTTGGGGCCGCTGGCGCCGTTTCGCATTCGCAGCGCGCCGTGACACAGGTCGGCGATTTCCTTCTGTTGCTCGCGTTTTTTTTGGCGTTGATCCTCGTCGGCGCGCAGCTTTACCGGGAAGTCATCGCGCCCGATGACTGGAGCTGGGACCGCGTCGGCTCCATTACGCAATATGTTCTGGTGCTGCTGATTGCGTCGATACCTGTCGCGCTGCCGGCGGTGATGTCGGTAACCATGGCGATCGGCGCCTATGCGCTCTCCTTGCAGAAAGCCATTGTTTCGCGCTTGAGCGCGATCGAAGAGCTTGCCGGCGTCGACGTGCTGTGCAGCGACAAGACCGGCACGCTGACGATGAATAAGCTCACCGTGCAAAGCGCCATTCCCTATGGCGCGTTCAAGAGCGACGACGTGCTGCTTTTCGCCGCTCTGGCGACGCAAAGGAGCAGCGAAGACGCGATTGACCTCGCGGTGATGGCGGCGCTGCCGGCTCACGATTCGCTCGACGGCTTTAAGCAGAAGGCCTTCACGCCGTTCGATCCGGTGAGCAAACGCACGATCTCGACGGTCGCCGATAACGCAGGCGGCGTTCGCCATTACGCCAAGGGCGCGCCGCAGGCGATTACCGCGCTGGTCCGGCCCGATTCGCAAACTCTGCAACGCTATCAGAACGAAGTGGCCGCGCTCGCCGCCAAAGGCCAGCGCGCGTTGGGCGTGGCGATGTCGGAGGACGGCGCGAGGTGGCAGCTCGTTGGATTGATCTCGATGATGGATCCGCCCCGCGCCGACGCCAAGGCGACGATTAGTGAGGCGCGCGCGCTCGGTCTCAACGTCAAGATGGTGACCGGCGATGACGTCGCGATCGGCGACGAGATTGCCGCTCAGCTCGGCATGGGTTCCCATCTTCTCGTCGCGAGCGATGTTTTCAAAGACGGCGCAAAGGCTGGCGATCTGTCGCGCAATGTCGTCGAAGCGGTGGAGCGGGCCGACGGCTTCGGCAGGGTGTTCCCCGAGCATAAATATGAGATCGTCAAGGCGCTTCAGTCGGTCGGCCATATTGTCGCGATGACCGGCGACGGCGTGAACGACGCGCCGGCGCTCAAACAGGCGGATTGCGGCATCGCGGTCAGCGGCGCGACCGACGCCGCGCGAAGCGCCGCCGCGCTCATCCTGACAGCGCCTGGACTGTCCACCATCGTCAACGCGATCCGCGTGTCGCGACAGATTTTTCAGCGCATCGAAAGCTACATTCATTACCGGATCGCCATGACGCTCGACATTATGATCGTCGTCGTCGCGTCGATCGTTCTGTTCGAGTTTCAGCCGCTCACCGCGATCATGATCGTCGCGCTCGCGCTCCTCGACGACATTCCGATCATGACGATCGCCTACGATAATGTTCCCGTTGCGCCGCGGCCGGTGAGATGGGACATGCAGCGCATCTTCTTTTTCGCATCGCTGATGGGACTGATCGCCGTCGCCGAAACTTTCGGATTCTTGCTGATCGGCATGCGCTGGACGCTTGACGACTCGCTGCAATCGATGATTCCGATCGACCCCGGCCAGCTTCAGACTCTTCTCTTTTTGCAGCTCGCCGTCGGCGGCCATCTGCTGCTTTTCAGCGTGCGCACCAAAAAGGCGATTTTTGCGCCGCCCTATCCAAGCGCCAGACTGTTCTGGGCGATCGTGGCGACTCAAGTCGTCGCCGTCCTGCTCTGTCTCTACGGCGTCGGCGTCGACGCCGTCCCGGGCGCGGCGATCGTCGGCGTGTGGCTTTACTGCCTGCTCTGGGTGGTCGCAGCCGAAATCGTGAAGATCATTTACTGGCGTCTGGCGAAACGGCGCGAAAAGAGTCTGGCTGTGGGCGGCGTCGCTCTCGCCGGTTAAACGAAGGCATCAGGCCAAAGGGGACGGCGCAAATGAATTTGCTCAAAAAGTTCCGCGTCGAGCCGGGCTCGAATGTCGACCTCGGATCGATCGATCCAGCGTTCCACGGCGACTACGCAAACGACGCCGAAGCAGCGCAGGACTTGCAGCGCCATCTGGCGCGCATCACCGAGCTGCAACGCAAACTCTACGCCGACCGCACGCATTCCCTCTTGATCGTCTTGCAGGGCATCGACAGCGCCGGCAAGGACGGCACCTGCTGGCACGTCATCAGCGCCATGGACCCGCAGGGCGTGCAAGTGACGGGGTTCAAACAACCGACTCCCGAAGAACAGGAGCACGATTTTCTGTGGCGCGTCCATCCGCATGCGCCGCGGCGCGGCTACGCGTCGATCTTCAATCGCTCGCATTATGAAGACGTGCTTGTGGTGCGCGTGCATAAGCTCGCGCCGAAAGAGGTGTGGAAGCCGCGCTACGACTTCATCAATGAATGGGAAAAGATGCTCGCCGTCGAGAACAAGACGACGATTCTAAAATTCTTCCTCTATATCTCCAAGGACGAGCAGCTGAAGCGCTTCAAGGCGCGTCTCGACGATCCGGCGCATCAATGGAAGATCAGCGCGAGCGACTATTCCGAGCGCAAGAAATGGGATGATTACATCAAGGCCTTCGAGGCCGCCCTGTCGCGTTGCTCGACCGAACATGCGCCATGGTTCATCATTCCATCTAATCACAAATGGTTTCGTAATCTGGCGGTTTCCAGCATCATCGCCGATACGCTCGACAATCTAAATCTGAAACTGCCGAAGCCGACGGTCGACATCGACGAGATTCGCAAACTTTACCAACAGGCGAAAGACGAAGAGGACAAGGGCCATTGACGGCGTCGCCATCGCACGCCGACTCGCTCTTTTCGGCGCTCGACAAAGCGCCGATGACCTGGCGCCACTACGCCTATTGGCTTGCGGCGAGCGGCGGCGCATTTTTGGATGGTTTCTCGGTGTCCGGATTGGGCGTCGCGCTGCCGCTGCTCAAACGCGACTTTCCGATCAGTCCGCTTTTCGTTGGGCTTATTGGCTCGGCTCTGGTGCTTGGCGCGGTCGCGGGCGCGGCGCTCGGCGGGATTGGCGCGGACAGGTTCGGCCGCAAGCGCACCTTCATCGCCGACATGGCGATCATCGCGCTCGCGTGCTTCATCGGGGCGGCGGCGACGAACCCCCGCTTGATCCTGCTTTCGCAATTTCTGCTTGGCGTCGGGGTTGGCATCGATTTCCCGACGAGCGGCGCCTATGTGTCCGAGCTTATGCCGCGCAAAACGCGCAATAGGATGACCGTCGCGACGATATCCTTGCAGTCGGTCGGCATGGCGGCGGCGGCGCTCGCCGGACTCGCCATATTGAAGCTGCGGCCTTCGACGGAAGACTGGCGGCTGCTGTTTGGCGCCAGCGGCGCGATTGCGCTGTTTTTCCTCCTCGCGCGCATATGGGCGCCGGAAAGCGTGCGCTGGCTGGTGACAGAGGGACGCATCGGCGAAGCGACGGCGCTGCTCAAGACCTTATCAAAGGAATTCGGCGAGAAAGCCGTGAACCCGGATACGGAGGAAGTAGCTGTCGCGGCATGGAGGCCGGACCCGTCGCCACACGCGCAGGACGTCGGCTATTCGACGCTGTTCAGCGCGGCTTATCGTGCGCGCACAATGCTCATATCCTTGCCTTGGATGCTGATGGACGTCGCAACCTACGGCGTCGGTCTGTTCACGCCCGTCATTCTCGGCGCCATGCATCTCAGCGGCGCCGAGGCCGGGCCAATCGCCGCCGACTTCGCCGATGCGGAAGGCAGCGCGGCAGTCGACGCCTTTCTCGTCATCGGCTTTGTGGCGAGCCTTTGGGCGGTTCCGCGCTATGGCCGCATCACGATGCAGGTCGCTGGCTTCAGCGGCATGGCGCTCGGCATGCTGCTGTTGCTCTTCGCCGCGATGACCGACAATGGCGCGAAAGAACATCTCGCTTTTGTCATTGGCGGATTCGTGCTGTTCAACTTTGCGATGAACGCCGGACCGAACGCCACGACCTTTACTCTTGCGCCGACGCTGTTCCCGACGGCGATCCGCGCCTCGGCGAGCGGCTTTGCCGCGGCCTGCGCTAAAATCGGCGCAAGCGTCGGCACTTTTGTGGTGCCGCAACTGCAGGACGCATGGGGGCTCGTCGGCGTCGTCGCGGTCATGGTCGCCGTCAGCGTCGCCGGGCTGATGGCAACGGCCGGCCTTGCGCATGCCGTGAATGAAGAAGGCGCCCTCGAGGAATAGGGGCCGCTAGAGCAGGTTCCGAAAAAGTTGAAAGACTTTTTCGATGAGAACCTGCTCCAACGTTTTGATTTTGAGCGATTCCCTATCGATCACATGATTCCATGTGATCGGGAAGCGCTCTAAGACAGTCTCGCAACGAGCATCCAGGCGCCGAGAAAAACGATCATCACGACGCAAAGCGCCGCAAGGACGATGAGGATCGCCTTATTGGCGGCGCGCTGATCATCTCTTCTCATCCGCACTGATCTTGGAGACCGTGCTGCGAAGTTTCCTCACGCGTCATCCGAAGAAGAACTCGCGCAGATATTTGGTGTATTCGCCTTCCCACGCCATCATCGCCATCAGCACGAGAACCGCCATCGGCGGCATAAGAATAGCGACCACCAGCGCAAGCCGCTCCCAGGCCATGTGCATGAAGACGGCCACGATGAGCCCCGCCTTCAGCAACATGAAGACGACGATCAGGAACCAGCGCAGATAACCCTGAACGTCGAAATAATCGACGAGATAGGAGCAGGCGCTCAGCACGAAGAGCAACACCCACACCAGAAGATAGAGCTTGATTGGATGCTGCTGGCCATGCGCCTGCGCCGCGGGCTGCGCCGCTTGCGCGACAGGGACATGGCCATGCGTCATATCGTCCGTCGTCGCCGTCATTTTTCCCCCTGTCGAAGACGTCACCATAGATAGAAGAAAGCGAAGATGAAGACCCAGACAAGGTCCACGAAGTGCCAATATAGGCCCATGATCTCGACAATCTCATATCGGCCCTTGCGGCTCGTGAAAAAGCCGCGCCGCCCGACATCGTAATCGCCGCGCCACACGGCGCGCGCGATGAGGAGCAGGAAGATCACGCCGACCGACACGTGGAAACCGTGAAAGCCCGTGATCATGAAGAAGCTCGACCCGAACTGCGCAGCGCCGAAAGGATTGCCCCAGGGCCGCACGCCCTCGTGAATGAGCTTGCTCCACTCGAAGGCCTGCATCCCAACGAAGGCGGCCCCGAAGAAGGCCGTCACCAGCATCAGGATCGCGGCCTTCTTGCGTTGGCGCGCATAGGCGAAGTTGACCGCCATCGCCATGGTGCCCGAACTCGTGATGAGATCGAAGGTCATGATGGCGATGAGAATGAGAGGAATTTTCTTGCCGCCGATGTCGAGCGCGAAGATTTCGCTGGGGTGCGGCCATTCCACCGTCGTGGACATGCGCACGGTCATGTAGGAAATCAGGAAGCAGCTGAAGACGAAGGTGTCGCTGACGAGGAAGATCCACATCATCGCCTTGCCCCAGGACGCGCTCTTGAACGAGCGCTGATCCGAGGACCAGTCGGCGACGACGCCGAGCGCACGGCTCCGCAGTGTTGGCTCGCTCGTCACATGCTCAGTCGAAACATGTTCCGCCGTCATGGCGCATTCCCTTTTACGAAAGCAGACGCCGGCAGATGACGCCAAATCCATCGGCCCAGCCGATAAGCATCGCGAACATCAGCAGCCAGACGAACAACAGAAAATGCCAGTAGATGGCGCAGAGCTTTACGCTCGTCGCCAGTTCCTTGGTTAGCCGCGTGGCGTTGCGAACCTTGTCGGTCGTGCGCGCGAGCGCCACGAGGCCGCCGATGAGATGCAACGCATGCACGCCCGTCAGCAAATAGAAGAAGGCGTTCGCCGCGTTGCTCGAGGCGAAGAATTTCAGTTCGATCAGTTCGCGCCACGCCCACATCTGTCCAATCAGGAAAAAGCCGGCCGTCGCCGCGCCGACAAGCAAGGCCGTTTTGACGCGCTCGACGTCAAAGCGACGCGCGGCGACGAGCGCAACCTGCAAGGCGACGCTGCTCGCCGCGAGAAGAAATGTGTTGAACCAGAGAACGCCGGGGATCGGCGGCATCTGCCAGTCGGGCGCGTCGCCGCGCATGAAAAAGGCGGCGGCGAGCAGCGAGAAGAGACAGCCGGCGACGGCGAGAAAGATAGCGAGCGCCACTTTTGTGGCTGGCGGCGGCTCGGTCCCGGCGGCGCGACGGTAATGCGCGACCTCGCCTTCCTCGAGCCAGGGCGACTCCATTACGCCCTGGCGCGCCAACCAGAGAATCGCCACGGAGAATATGAAGATGAAGAAGAGCCCCATCACGCTCATGGCGAACGCTCTCCTCTGACCGGCGGCGCGTTCTGCGGCAGGTAATCCTCGGGCGCGCCGGGAACGCTGTAGGCGTAAGGCCAGCGATAAACGATCGGAAGCTGTTTGCCCCAATTGCCATGGCCCGGCGGCGTCTCGGGCGTCTGCCATTCGAGCGAGGCGGCGCGCCACGGATTGCCGCCCGCTGGCGCGCCATATTTCAAGCTCTTGAACAGATTGTAGAAGAAGATCGACTGGGCAAAGCCGACCGCCAGAGCCGTGATCGTAATGAAAATATTGAGCGTCGTGGCCGACGCTGGAACGAACGCGGTTTCGCCCATCTCGTAGAAGCGCCGCGGCATGCCGAGAACGCCGAGATAGTGCATCGGAAAGAAGATCGCATAGGCCCCGAGGAAGGTGATCCAGAAATGGATCTTGCCGAGCCGCTCATCCATCATGCGGCCGGTGATCTTCGGAAACCAGTGATAGATCGCGCCAAAGATGACGAGCACTGGCGCAATGCCCATCACCATATGGAAATGCGCGACAACGAAGAGCGTCGCTGACAGCGGCACGTCGACGATCACGTTGCCGAGATAAAGGCCGGTGATGCCGCCATTGACGAAGGTGACGAGGAAGCCAAGCGCGAACAGCATCGGCGTCGTGAAGTGGATATCGGCGTGCCAAAGAGTCAGCACCCAGTTGTAGACCTTCAACGCTGTCGGCACCGCGATGGCGAGCGTGGTGACGGCGAAGAAGAACCCGAACCACGGGTCCATGCCGCTCACATACATGTGATGGCCCCACACCACCATGCTCAGCACGCCGATCGCGATGATGGCCCAAACCATCATCCTGTAACCGAAGATGTTCTTGCGCGCGTGCACGCTGATGAGATCGGAAACAATGCCGAACGCCGGCAGCGCGACGATGTAGACTTCCGGATGGCCGAAAAACCAAAACAGGTGTTGGAACAGGATCGGGCTCCCGCCGACATATTCCTTGTGTTCGCCAAGTTCGACGATCGACGGCACGAAGAAGCTCGTGCCGAGCGTGCGGTCGAGAAGCAGCATGACGCAGGCGACGAAAAGTCCGGGAAAAGCGAGAAGCGCCATCACCGCGGCGGCGAAAATGCCCCACACCGTGAGCGGCATGCGCATCAGCGTCATGCCGCGGGTGCGCGCCTGCAACACGGTCACGACGTAATTCAATCCTCCCATGGTGAAGCCGATGATGAAGAGGATCAGCGACGCGAGCATCAGAATGATGCCCCATTCATGGCCCGGCGTGCCGGTTAAAATCGATTGTGGCGGATAAAGAGTCCAGCCGGCGCCGGTCGGTCCGCCAGGAAAGAAATAGCTCGCCACAAGGACGAGCGTGGCAATCAGATAAACCCAGTAGCTGAGCATGTTGACGTAAGGGAACACCATGTCCCTCGCGCCGACCATGAGCGGAATGAGATAATTGCCGAAGCCGCCGAGAAAGATGGCGGTGAGCATGTAGACGACCATGATCATGCCGTGCATGGTCACGGACTGATAATAGACCTGGGCGTCAATGAACGGGATCGCCCCTGGGAAAGCGAGCTGCAGGCGGATCACCCAGGACAGCACGAGCGCCAGAATGCCGACGGTGATGGCTGTGCCGGCATATTGAATCGCGATGACCTTGGCGTCCTGGCAGAAGACATATTTCGTGATCCAGCTGTGAGCGTGATAAAGCTCGACGTCTTCCACTTCCGCCGGCGGCGGAGCGACGTTCTGCGGTACGCTGGCGTCGGTCATCGAACGCTCCTCCCTTCGCCTCCGTCGCGCTTGCGGCGATTGATCGAGCGCCATGGCGGCGGCGCCCTCTCGGCGGCGATGAATGTCAATGCGGCGCGACGAGCGTCGGTAAGCGTCATTGCGCAGAAGCCCGCTTATCTCGGCTTGCGTCGCTCTTTCGCGACTGCTCGAACGTCTGCTGCGCCGCGCGCCAGGCCTCGAAGTCGGCTTCGGACTCGACGATCATCTTGCCGCGCATCTGCGGATGCCCTGTGCCGCAGTAGGCGGCGCAGAGTATCTCATATTCGCCGATCTTGGTCGGCGTGAACCAAAAATATGTGACGATGCCCGGCACGAGATCCATTTTCGCCCTGATTTCCGGGACGTAGAAATCATGTAGGACGTCGATCGAGCGCAACAGCACCTTGACCGGCTTGCCGAGCGGAAGGTGCAGTTCGCCGGCCGTGACCAGCAGATCGTCCTGTCCCTTCGGATCGGCTGGGCTCAGACCGAGGGCATTGACGGAGTCGATGTAGCGGACGTCGCTCGAGCCGAGCTGATTGTCGGCGCCCGGCAGACGAAAGCTCCAGTTCCACTGGACCCCCACCGCTTCGATCTCCATCGCGTCTTTGGGCACGGTGATGAACTGGCCCCAAACCAGCAGGCCAGGCGCAAGCAGAATGATGACGGCGATCGTCGTGACGATTCCAAGCCAGGCTTCGAGCTTCTGGTTTTCGGGCTCATAGGCGGCGCGGCGGCCCGGCTGATGGCGAAAGCGATAGAGGCAATAGGCCATGAACAAAATGACGGCGACGAAACCTGCGCCCGTCACCAGAAAGGTGAGCCCCATCGTGTCGTCGATGAAGCCCCAATTCGAAGCGATCGGCGTCGCCCGCCACGGACTCAAAATATGAAACAGAATGGAACCGACAACCACCAGGACCATAACGAGGGCGATGTACATGCGCTGTCTGTCCTCGCCGCGAATTGGGCCGATGGCGTCAATATAGACCGGGCTTTTGGTTTGCGTCAAAGTGACGCGCCACCCAAGCGAACGCCAAGAGTTTAGCGAATCTTCGTGATTAAGTTGCAGCGGACGAGGCCGCAGGAAAGTCTTTCACTGCAGCGCGCCGCCAAGGCGACAAAAAAACCCGCGCGGACCAAAGTCCCGCGCGGGTTAGGATTAAGTTCTGCGAGAACTTATTTTTTCGGCGCAGCCGGCGCACCGCTCTGCACGGTCGGCGCGGCGCCCTTCTGAGCCTCGAGCCTCTTGCGCTCTTCCTCGGCCTTCTTCTGCAGCTCTTCCTGCAGCTTCTTCTGCTGCTCCTCGAGCACCTTCGGATCGATCGCGGGACCGTCGAAGGCTTTGCCGAAATTGGCGAGCGGCAGATAGAAGGTGACTTCGGCGTTCGCCTGATTCTTGACGATCACCGTCATCTTCTCGGCCTTCTTCATGCCGTCGACGACCGCCTTTTTGACCTTAGCTTCGGCGAAGCAGCCGTTCGGGAAACAGATTTCAAACGCGCCTGCGTCCTGCGGGCCCTTGTCGATCGCAAAGCGGAAACCCGGCTTCAGCATGAGGCCCGGCGGCAGCAGCAGGCGGATGATCTTCTGGTCGTCGCCTTTAGGATCGTAGATCGCGAGCGCGAGAAGCGGCTGCGGCGCTTCCCCTTCCTTCGCCGAGACGCCGAAGTCCCGCGTCGTGTAGCAGACCTCCTTTTTGGTCTGCTGATCCGAGCCACAAACCTTGGTCCAGTCGGGCTGCACGGCGACGAGATCGGCGGCGATCGGCCCTTGAGGCTGCTGTTGCTGCGGAGCGCCCGCCGCGGGGGCCTGCTGAGCCAACGCGCCCCCGCTGACGAACAGCAACGCTCCCGCAAGAGCTATCGCGCGAGAACGCGAGAAATGGGTCGACATCGGAAGTTCCTTTCGATTGTCCTGCTGGCCGGCGCCCCCAGGCTCCGGATCTTTTTAAGGTCGCGTCGTAACGGGAGGCCGCCTTCGCGCTACAGCGCCGTGGAACCCTGACCAGCCGTGTTCCAACGCGATCGCGAGACGCCGACGAGACGACGGCAACGCTCTTACATGGTCGGCGCAGTAAATTCCAGCCGGGCGACGCGCTCAATGCTTAAGGAGACGGCATTTTTTGCGAAAATTTCACAAAAAATGGCCGAAAACTCCGGCGCGGCTGGCTTCTTGCCCCGGGACGTTGGATTATGGTCCGCCCATGAAGATCCGTCTGATTTCTGCGAGGCGCCCCGCCGGCGGCGAACGGCGCATGCGGGCCTGCTGCGCGCCAAGCTTCGCACTGCCGCTCATTCTCATGGTCGCCGCCTTCTTGGCGCTGCCGCGCGCGGAGGCGGCCCCGGCCCAGCCATCTTCCGAAATCCCCTGCCCGACGCATGGGATCGCCATGCATGGCGCGCCCGCCTTGCCGAGCGATTTCCATCATTTTCCATATGCGGAGCCAGGCGCCAAAAAGGGCGGCAGACTTCGCGTCGGCCTCTCCGGCACTTTCGACAGCCTTAACCCCTTCAATCTCAAGTCGGGAACCGCCGCCCAGGGGCTTGTTGGCAATGTTTTCCAAACCCTGATGGCCCGCTCCCAGGATGAGCCCTTCACGCTCTACGGCCTGATCGCGCAATCGATCGACATCGATCCGGCGCGCTCGCAGGTGACCTTCCATCTCGACCCCCGCGCGCGCTTTTCGGATGGAAAGCCGATCACCGCCGAAGACGTGCTGTTCTCTTTCGACCTCTTAAAGACGAAAGGCCGACCGCAGCAGCGCATCGCCTATGGGCTCGTCAAATCGGTGGACGCGCCCGACGAACATACCGTGCATTACGACCTCACAGGCGTCGGCGACCGGGAGCTGCCGCTCATTCTCGCGATCATGCCGGTGCTTCCGAAACATGCGACCGACGTCGAACGCTTTTCCGACGCGACGCTCGCGAAGCCGATCGGCTCAGGGCCCTATGTGATTGACGACATCAAGGTGGGCGAGCGCCTCCTGCTACGCCGCAACAAGGACTATTGGGGCGCCGATCTGCCGAGCCAGCGCGGGTTCAACAATTTCGACGAAGTCGACATACAATATTTCCGCGACGGCAATTCGTTGTTTGAGGCCTTCAAGGCCGGACTTCTCGACTATCGCGACGAAACGAGCACCACGCGCTGGGCAAGCGGCTATGACTTCCCGGCGCTTGCCGACGGGCGCGTCGTGAAGGAGACGCTGAAGAACGAAAATCCCAAGGGCATGGAGGGGTTCGTCTTCAATACGCGCCGTCCCCTGTTCAAGGACATCCGCCTGCGCGAAGCGCTCGGCATGATGTTCGATTTTGAATGGGTCAACGCCAATCTCTACGCTGGACTTTATACGCGCACGAAGAGCTTCTTCGACGAATCGGAATTATCCTCCTCAGGCCTTCCGGCGTCCGCCGCGGAGCGGGCTTTGCTCGCGCCATTTCCTGGCGCCGTGCGCGAAGACATTCTGGAAGGACGCTGGCGTCCGCCTGTCAATGACGGATCGGGCCGCGACCGCGAGATGGCGAAGCGCGCGCTCGCCTTGCTTGAAAGCGCCGGCTACAGCATCGACGGCGGCGCCTTGAAGAAGGACGGCGAGCCGGTCTCGTTCGAGATCATGGTCAAGGACCGCAATCAAGAACGGCTCGCGCTCAATTACGCCTCGTCGCTGCAGCGCATCGGCGTCGAGGCCCGCGTGCGTTTGGTCGACGAAGTGCAATATCAGCGCCGGCGCCAGAAATTCGACTTCGACATGATGCTCGGCCAATGGGTGGCTTCGGCCTCGCCAGGCAATGAGCAGCGCATGCGGTGGGGTTCTGCAAGCGCGAACCAGGAAGCCTCTTTCAACCTCGCCGGCGCCGCTTCGCCGGCGATCGACTCGCTCATCGCCGCGCTGCTTGCGGCGACGAGTCACGACGATTTCGTCACCGCCGTGCGCGCCTATGACCGCGTGCTGCTCTCCGGCTTTTATGTCGTGCCGCTGTTTCATGCGTCGGAACAATGGATCGCGCATTCGACCGACATCGCTCGGCCGGCGCAATTGCCGCGCTACGCATCGCCGATGTTCGGCCCGACGCTGGAAAGCTGGTGGAAACGCAATTGAGTCAAACTGCGATACAAATGATTGCTTCTTAATTACGACAAGCCAGAGCTAATTGGATTCTCGCTTTGATGTGATGCGTTGTGGCGCGCACAGCAGAGGAACGAAATCGCCTCGCAGGCGTTTCCGTAGGCTTCTTCAATTATTTCCTCATTTCAAGGAGTGCTTCATGTCTGCTGCATATGACTTTGAAAAGGCTCCGCCAGCCACAAGTTGGAAGCTTCTTCCCCGAACAGTCGATGGGGTGAAGGCCAAGGCCGAAGTGCGGCCGGCTTTCGTTCCCGATACCTACATCCTCATCGTCTCAGGAAAAAAACCCTGCTTGAACATGACCGTGCGTCTGTCGCCTATGACGTACATCCGGCAGCCTGAATATTGGGAAATTCAGGTGATTGGCAGCGTTCCCGGCATCTGCCTTCCCGCCATCGGCGATTACCACGAAACTCTCCCGCTCGACGGCATTCGCGGCACGAAGGGAATCGTCGTGAAGTGGGCGGACGGTTCAGAGAAGTTCGACATCTAATTCGGCTCAGTCGAGACGGCGGGTAGGCGCGGCGCGCTATTCGCCGCCTCGATCTTATTCTTGCCAGTCGCGAGCGGCGATGCGCTCTACCGTCGCCATTCGTCAGTTTCAAATCCCGCATTCGCCGGATGATGAATGATTTTGCTGTACGAATCTGCCGTTTCAGGCATAATTTTTAGGATGTTGTGCTCGATTATTTGAGGCGGCCATGGCGAACCCGGCGGGTGAATCGAATGGCGAAGTTCTCAGGCTCGATTTCGATCGGCGATTGATGCTCCAGTTTCGTGGATCCGTGGTGACTTCGGACGCTGGATTGCTTGCCTATCGTGAACTCGACGACGCGCTCGGTCTTCGATGATGGCAAATTCGGCATTTTTCAACGCTGGGCGTCGCATTCGCCAGCCCGTAGCTCCATCCACTCGGCTGTCGGCGCTACGGGCTTGCCAGAATCCATAAGGCGGGCAGATTTACCTGTCAGCATCAGCCCATCTGGCAAATGCCGGGTAAAGACATTCGGCATGAGAAATGGTGATTTGCAAATCTAAGCGGCCTCCATCTGGCCCTCCGCCGACTGTGGTCTGAAGATGAGAAGCGTCAGGTCGTTGCGAACTTCAACTGCCGCGGGCGGTTCACATGAGGCACTTCTTCGTTCGCCTCACCCTTCGTGGAAAAATGGATCGGGGAGGGCGGGATTCCTGAGTTTCGCGGCTGCCCCGGCGCCGGTGACGGGCAGGCCGGTCGGGTCGATGAGGCCGATCTGCACCAGCACGTTCGCCTGGTCCCACATGATGTGCTCGTAAGAGACTTTGCCGTCCTCAATTCCGACGATCACTACGAAGACAACCTCGACAGGTTTGCCCGTTGGCTTGATGCCGGGGAGCATCCAATCGATCGTGGTAGTGTGGGTGAAAGAAATGATGAGCTCGTCGATGAGCCGCACGCTACTGTAAGTCCGAGATATCGTTTCGAATTTCACGTCGGGCGGAAAAAACTGGCCGATCAATCTATTAGCATAGAACGTCCGCACGCTCTCGGGGCCCTGGCCCCCCACCATTGTCGGCACGTTCACCAAATGCGGATTGGGCCCCATGGTCGCTAGCGTCTTGTCGAGGTTGCCGGAAAGCTCGGCGTCCATGTGGGCGCCGAAGATGGCATCCAGCGTCTTCATCAGATTGGGATCGGCCACGGCCAGTGCTCCTTGTGTGCTGCCGCGGGTATCAGCATACATCGTTTGGTTAGAATATCTCTGGTGATTCCGAGTTTCATTCGTTGTCGCTATCCGTCTTGCGAAAGAACCATCCCGAAGGGCGCTTCTTCACGGTGTAGCTTGCGAGGGCGTACACACGCGGGCGGTTGTCGAGCATGGTTAGTACTCCTCCGCCAGCATGATGGTTAGTACGCGCGTCGTCTTCGCGGGATCGGCTGGGTCTTCCGAACCGGATCCATGTTCTGGTCGTAGTAGTCGATTTTCCAGAAGAGACGCTGCCCGGCGAGTTCGAACACACCGAAGTCGTGTTCGCCATGCGGGTCGTTGTCCTCGTCGAACGCGGCGAAGCTTGCAATTTCGTGGATCGCCATCGCCTGCACATCGCTCGGCAAGGAAGCAACGCCGACGGTAAGAACAGGCGAGCCTTTTCGGGCTAATTTAAGTGTGGCCTCAATCTGTCGCCCCAGCGCTTCCAGCACGTTTTCGTCATACGGCTCTCTAATCAACGGCGCGTCGCTCACTGGGTTTGACGCCACGTTACAAAAGGTGGGCCTTTTCCGCTCAAATTATCGCCTCAAGGCCGCGCGCTTTCACGAGTGAAAGCAACTTGAGAGATGGCCCGCTCGGTTTCTTTTCGCCGCGCTCCCATTCGCTCACCAGTTTGGGCTTTACGTTCAGGACGCGGGCAAACACGCCTTGGCTCACGCCTTCGCGCTCGCGCAGCGCAAGGATTTGCGCGCCCGTCAACGGCTCGATCGTTGTGAGGCACGCCGCATCAAATTCGCGCATCGTCTTGGCGTCGATGAGGCCAATGCGATGCAGGCCGCTCGCCGTCTCATGCGCAGCTTCTGCGATTTTGCTGCGAAATTTCTTCTTGGCCTTAGTCGTCATGTTTGACCTCGATGAGTTCGCCTTCCTCGATTGCCCTTTCAATCTCCGCTGCGCGCATTGGCAGGAATTGCCGCGCCAGCTTTTTCAAAATCTCCAAATCATCCGCGTCGATATTGCCCCTCTCGTTCTTGGCGAAGCCGTAAAGAAAAATGCTTCGCTCCTTCACACGATAGGCAATGACGGTGCGGAATCCGCCCGACCTGCCGCCGCCATCCCGCGCAACCCTCTGCTTGATAAGGTTGCCGCCAAGCGCGGCGTCAATGCCGCCCTTCTCCGCGCGGCCGATCGCTTCGCGCAGCCGCGCATCCCCGACCTTTTCCTTTCGTGCAAACCGTCCAAACCACTTGGTTTTGAAAATCTGCAAATCCGCTCCTAACCCATGACACTAATATATACCCCTAAGGGGTATAGTTTTCAATAGGCTTGTTTTGGGCATCTGCCCGATTCCCTGGCTCCTCGCGTCTGTCATAGCGATTGTTCCGCCAAAGCCGCTATAATCTGCAAAACCATGGCCGCTTGAGCAGATTCGCCCATGCCTATTCGCCGCCTCGATCCAATTCTCGTCGACCGCATCGCCGCCGGCGAAGTGGTCGAACGCCCTAGCTCCGCCGTCAAGGAGCTCGTCGAGAACGCGCTCGACGCCGGCGCGACGCGCATCGACGTCGCCATCGAAGAGGGCGGCAAGAAACTCATCCGCGTCATCGATGATGGATGCGGCATGGACGAACGCGACCTCGCGCTTGCAATCGAGCGCCATGCCACGTCGAAAATCCCAGACGGCGATCTGACCAATATCGCCACGCTCGGCTTTCGCGGCGAGGCTCTGCCATCGATCGCCGCAGTGGCGGATCTGACGATTGAAACCCGCGCGACGGGCGCCGCGCACGGCTCTTCCATCCGTGTCGAATCCGGCGAAAGGCGCGGACTCGGCCCCTCGAACTGGCCACGCGGAACCAAGATCGAAGTGCGCGCGCTTTTCGCGGCGACGCCTGCTCGGCTGAAATTCTTGAAGACCGAACGCACCGAAACCGCAGCGATCGTCGACGTCATTAAGCGTCTCGCCATGGCGAATCCGCAAGTGAGATTTTCGCTTTCCGCCGACAGCGGCGCGCTCTTCGACTATTCAGCCTGCGGCGACGATCAGGAACGGCGCATATCGCAAATTCTTGGCGAAGAGTTCAGCTCAAACGCCTTTGATCTCGAGGCCGTTCGCGAAGGCCTGCGCCTTTCGGGTCTTGCCGGCCTGCCGACCTATAATCGCGGCAACGCGCAGATGCAGTATGTCTATGTCAATGGCCGGCCGGTGCGCGACAAACTCTTCGCCGGCGCCATTCGCGCCGCCTATCTCGATTACTTAAGTTCCGACCGCCATCCCGTCGTCGCGCTCTTCATTGAATGCGATCCGCGCGTCGTCGATGTGAATGTGCATCCGGCAAAAGCGGAAGTGCGCTTCGCCGATCCCGGACTGGTGCGCGGACTTGTGGTCGGCGCCTTAAAGCAGGCGCTTGCCGAGAAAAGCCGTCGCAGCGCCGATGCGAACGCGCGCGTGGCGATCGACGCTTTGACAAGCGCCAATGGCATGCGCTACCGCGCGCCGCCGCCCGCGAATTGGAATTTGTCGCGTTCTCCTTATGCGCCCTCAGGCTTCGAAGAGCCGCCGCAGGCCGCCTTCGACCATGGCGCGCCGATGGCCGACGCGCGCGCGCATGAAGCGGCTGCACAAGACGACAAGTCTCCTCTCGGCGCCGCGCGCGCGCAGCTGCATGAAACCTACATTATCGCCCAGACTCTCGACGGACTCGTCATCGTCGATCAGCACGCCGCGCATGAGCGCATCGTCTACGAGAAGCTCAAACGCCAGCGCGAAGAAACCGGCGTCGCACGCCAATTGCTGCTGATCCCGGCCGTCGTCGAACTCGATGAGGCGCGGATGAATGCGCTCGCGCCGGCGCTCGGCGAACTTGCCGCGCTTGGTCTGGCGCTCGAACCTTTCGGCCCGGGCGCCGTGCTCGTGCGCGAGACGCCGGCGCTGCTCGGCGAAGTCGACTGCAAGCGGCTTATCGAAGACATCGCCGATCTCTTGGCCGAAGATGGCGACGCGCGCGGCCTTTCGCGCAGGCTTGATCACGTGCTCGCGACCTGCGCCTGCCATCATTCGGTCCGAGCCGGCAGGCGGCTTTCAGCGCCCGAGATGAACGCGCTGTTGCGGGAGATGGAGGCGACGCCGGGCGCCGGTCAATGCAACCATGGCCGGCCGACCTATATTGAGCTGAAGCTCGCTGATATCGAGAAGCTCTTCGGACGTAGATGACCCAAAATTTATCTGCGGCGGCGTAACATTTTCCGGCGCGCGACCGAATAAGGACGGGAGCGCAGGAGCCGATCGTGAACCGTCGCAGCCTCTTATCTGGAGTCGCCTTTCTGGCCTTTGCGCGGAACGCGCATGCCGCCGCCGAAATGGTCGAGATTGAAACATTCGACGCGAATGGCAAAAGCCTCGGGCTTTCGCGCGTTGAAAAGATCGTCAAGACAGAGCCGGAATGGCGGGCGCAGCTGTCGCCGCTCGCCTTCGAGGTGACTCGCAAGGACGGGACTGAACGCGCGTTTACAGGTCCCTATTGGGATAATCACGCCGACGGCCTCTATCGATGCGTCTGCTGCGATACGGCGCTGTTCGATTCAAAGACCAAATATGATTCCGGTACGGGCTGGCCGAGCTTCTTTGCGCCGATTTCGAAGGCGAATGTCGTCGAGAGCGCCGATGCGTCATTCGGCATGAGACGCGTCGCCGTCTCTTGCAAACGCTGCGACGCGCATCTTGGCCATGTCTTCACCGACGGACCAAAGCCGACGGGGCTTCGCTACTGCATGAATGGCGTCGCGCTGCGTTTCGTCGGGCGCGGGCAAGCGTAAGGGATAGCGTCATGAAACTCTCGCGCCTTCTCATTGCCGCGCTGATCATTCTGGCGCCCCTACGCGCCAACGCCGCCGAGCGCGCAATCGTCCTGCCGGCGCCCGCTTACGATCCGCCGGCCGCGAGCGGCGGCGAGCAAAAACTCGTCGTCGCCGGCGGCTGCTTTTGGGGCGTGCAGGGCGTGTTTCAGCATATCAAGGGCGTCTCGCGCGCAATGTCCGGCTATGCCGGCGGCGCCAAGGAGGCTGCGCGCTATGACAAGGTTTCGCGGGGCGATACCGGTCACGCTGAATCGGTCGAGATCACTTACGATCCAAAGATCGTGAGCCTTGGACACTTGCTGCGCGTCTATTTTTCCGTCGCGCATGATCCGACGCAGCTTAATCGGCAAGGTCCGGATGTCGGCGCGCAATACCGTTCGGCGATTTTCTTCGCGAACGCCGAGCAGGAAAAAATGGCGCGCGACTACATTGAGCAGCTGTCCGGCGCAGAGGTTTTTTCAACGCCGATCGTCACGACGCTGGAGCCGCTAAAGGCGTTCTATCCGGCGGAGGCCTATCATCAGGATTATCTCGTCCGCCATCCGTCGCAGCCTTACATCGTCTATAATGACTTGCCGAAGATCGATAATCTCAAGCGCCTCTTTCCATCGCTTTATCGCGACAGCCCGGCGCTGACAAATTGACCTATCCGCCGATTGGTCCGCGGGCGTGCTTCGCATGACGGCGTTGCGCCCAGATTTCTCAAGCTTTCTAACTTCCAGCTAAAAAAGCATTTTGCACAGACGTATTCCCCCCAGCCATATCTCTGCTAACAATGCCCGCTCGAATTCGCGGAAACACGCCGCGCTCCCTGAATTAACCTCTTCCCGCCATCGGGAAGGATAGCCGAAGATCTCGCAATCGTGTCGACCATTCTCACTCGCTCTCCTCGCAATATCATGGCGCCTCTTGCCTGGGCGCTCGTGTTCGCCCTCGTGCTGTTTTCACTCTATACGCTCGCGCTCTCGCGCGGCGAGCCGGTCAACGCCATGTGGCTCGTGACGGCGGCGATCGGAACCTACGCCATCGGCTATCGCTTCTATTCGCGCTTCATCGCCGAGCGGGTGCTGGGGTTAGATGCGCGCCGCCGCACGCCCGCGCTTCGCCGCAACGACGGGCTCGATTATGTGCCAACCGACAGATGGGTGCTGTTTGGCCATCATTTCGCGGCCATCGCCGGCGCCGGGCCGCTCGTCGGGCCTGTGCTCGCGGCGCAAATGGGCTATCTGCCGGGAACATTGTGGCTGTTGACCGGCGTCATCTTCGCCGGCGCCGTGCAGGATTTCCTTGTTCTGTTCATTTCGACGCGGCGCGACGGTCGTTCGCTCGGCGATCTGATTAAGACCGAGATGGGGCGCGTGCCCGGCGTCATCGCCATGTTCGGCATTCTCACGATCATGATCATACTGCTCGCCGTGCTGGCGCTCGTCGTCGTTAAGGCGCTTGCCGACAGCCCCTGGGGCGCCTTCACCGTTTTCGCGACGCTGCCGATCGCCGTCTTCATGGGCGTCTACGGCCGTTATCTGCGGCCGGGACGCATCGGTGAAATGTCGGCGATCGGCTTCGTTCTGCTGCTCGCAAGCATTGCCTTCGGCCGCACCGTATCTGAAAGCGCGTTGCTCGCGCCGCTCTTCTCCTTCAAGGGCGAGACGCTGGCCTTCATGCTCATCTTCTATGGCTTCGTCGCCTCGGTTTTGCCGGTGTGGCTGCTGCTCGCGCCGCGCGACTATCTCTCGACCTTCCTCAAGATCGGCACGATCCTGTCGCTGGCGCTCGGCATTTTCATCGTCTGGCCAGATCTCAAAATGCCAGCGATCAGCCGCTTCATCGACGGCACGGGCCCGGTCTTCGCCGGCAGCGTCTTTCCGTTTCTGTTCATCACCATCGCCTGCGGGGCCGTGTCTGGCTTTCATGCGCTCGTTTCCTCCGGCACGACGCCGAAGATGATCGGCGACGAGACGCAGACTCGCTTCATCGGCTATGGCGCGATGCTGATGGAATCCTTCGTCGCGGTGATGGCGCTCATCGCCGCAAGCGTGCTGGAGCCTGGCGTCTATTTCGCCATGAACAGCGCGCCGGCGCTGATCGGCGCGACGCCCGACTCCGCAGCGGCGGCGATTTCCTCATGGGGTTTCGCGGTCACGCCGGAAACGCTTTCGGGCGTCGCCAATGAAGTTGGCGAAAAGACGATATTGTCGCGCACCGGCGGCGCGCCGACGCTCGCCGTCGGCATGGCGCATATCCTCTCCTCCGCAGTAGGCGGATCGGCGATGCGCTCCTTCTGGTATCATTTCGCCATTCTATTCGAGGCGCTGTTCATCCTCACCACGATTGACGCCGGCACGCGCGTCGCGCGCTTCATGATTCAGGATCTCTTCGGCGCCTTCTTTCCTGCCTTCGGCAATACGCGCGCCTGGGCGCCGAATCTCGCCGCGACCGCCATCGCCGTCAGCGGCTGGGGTTACTTCCTCTATCAAGGGGTGATCGATCCGCTCGGCGGCATCAATACGCTGTGGCCGCTATTCGGCATCGCCAACCAAATGCTCGCGGCGATCGCGTTGACGCTTTGCGTCGTCGTGCTCTATCGGATGAAGCGCGAGCGCTACGCCTTCGTCGCCATCGCGCCGACGGCGTGGCTCTATATCTGCACGCTAACGGCGGCGTTCGAAAAAATCTTTCACGACGATCCGCGCATCGGCTTTCTGGCGCACGCCAGAAAATTCGCGGCCGCCGCTGACAAGGAGCAGTTGTTGGCGCCGGCGAAGACGCTCGCCGAAATGCAGCGCGTCATTTTCAACGATTATGTCGACGCGACGCTTTGCGCAGTCTACGTCACGCTCGTTTTGGCGATGCTCGGCTTCGCCATCAGAGCCATTCGCGCCGCGCGCGCCGCTGAGCATGTCACCACGCGGGAGACCGAAGATGAATTGCACGATCTGCAGCCTGCCCGGGCTTGATCTCAATCGTCTCGCGCGCAAGCTCCGCGACGGCGCGAAGCTGATGGTCGGCCAGGGCGATTACGACGCCTATGTCGCGCATGTCCGCGCCCGGCATGAAGGCGCGCCGGTCATGACGCGCGACGAATTCTTCCGCGCGCGCGAGAATGCACGTTTCGGCGCCGGCGGCGAACGCGCGTTTCGGTGCTGTTGATCCTGCCGTGAAGCGCGCGCCCACCTCCCCCTTGAGGGGGGAGGTCGGCCGCTGAAAGCGGCCGGGAGGGGGTGACAACAGTCGCTCTAACTTTTCACCCCACCCCGAACTGCTTCGCAGTTCGACCCTCCCCCTCAAGGGGAGGGTGAGGTAACCTTGCCTCATGTCTTCCACGCCTGAATCCCGCGCCGAGCTTCTTGCGCTTCTCGACTGGTATGTTGAGAGCGGCGTCGATATCGCGCTCGATGAGACGCCGCACGACCGTTACGCGGACAGCGCGCGCGCGGCCGTTGCGCAGCGTACCCAAGCGGCGGAAACGATGGCGCCGTCGATCCCGTTAGAGCCGCCAGTCGCGGAACGCCCACGCCGCGCAACGGCGCCGATCGCCGCGCCGGATGAGGCCATTCGCGCCGCTGAGGAAGCGGCGGCAGGCGCGCACGATCTCGATGACCTCGCCGCGCGTCTCGCCGATTTTCCCCACGCGCCCTTTCGCGACATGGCGCAGCATTTTCTTTTCGGCGCCGGCGCCCCAAGCGCGCGGCTCATCGCCTTCGATGCCGCGCCTGGCGCGACGGAAGAGGCGAGCGGCGAAGCGTTTTGCGGGCTTTCGGCGAAGCTCCTCGACAATATGTTAGCTGCGATCGACTTCGATCGTTCAAGCGCTTCGCTCGCCTATGTCTCGCCCTGGCGACCGCCCGGCGACAAAGCATTGACGCCGCATGAGGCCGCGATCTTCGCGCCATTCGCGCGCCGCCGCGTGGAGCTGGCGCGGCCCGATGTCTTGCTGCTTTTTGGCGAATCGCCCGCGCGCATCATGCTCGCGACGAATGAGCCTGTCGGAAAGCTGCGGGGCAAGATTTATGAAGCGCGCTGCGGCGCGCATGTCGCGCGCGCTTTCGTTTTCTCCAGTCTCGAGGCGATGCTGAAAAGCGCGGCCTTAAAGCCTGCCGCCTGGCGCGATCTGCGAAGGGCGGCGGCGGCGCTGTCGTCATCGCGAGCGTAGCGAAGCGATCTAGGATTACACATGGATTGCTTCGCCTTCGGCTCGCAATGACGGAGCGCCCAGCGAAGCCGAATGTTCCGTCATGGCCGGGCTTGTCCCGGCCATCCACGCCGGGACGATGCGCGAAAGCTACGAGGCTCGCGCGGCGGCGCCGCGTGGATGCCCGCGACAAGCGCGGGCATGACGCGCGAAAAAACCAGCATTGGGGTGGGGGCTACTCCGCCGCTTCGCCCTTCTCGCCGCCGGCGAAGCGGCGAACGACGTAATCATCGACGATGCGGGTGAATTCCTCGGCGATGCCTTCGCCGCGCAAGGTCATCGCCTTCTTGCCATCGATGAAGACGGGCGCGGCCGGCGTTTCGCCCGTGCCGGGCAGCGAAATGCCGATATCGGCGTGTTTCGACTCGCCAGGACCGTTCACGATGCAGCCCATCACCGCCACATTAAGCGTCTCGACGCCAGGATAATGCATGCGCCAGACAGCCATGCGCTCGCGGATATGGGCCTGAATGTCGCGCGCGAGTTCCTGAAACACGGTCGAAGTCGTGCGCCCGCAACCGGGGCAGGCCGCGACGAGCGGCACGAAGGTGCGAAAGCCCATGGTCTGCAGAATTTCCTGGGCGACGCGCACTTCGAGCGCGCGGTCGCCGCCGGGCTCCGGCGTCAACGACACGCGGATCGTGTCGCCGATGCCGTCCTGCAGCAGCACGCCAAGCGCCGCCGAGGACGCGACGACGCCCTTCGAGCCCATGCCGGCTTCGGTGAGGCCGAGATGCAGCGCATAGTCGCTGCGCGCCGCCAGCATGCGGTAGACGGCGATGAGGTCCTGCACCGCCGAGACCTTCGCCGAGATGACGATGCGGTTTTTCGGTAGGCCGATCTCCTCGGCGCGGCGCGCCGACATCAGCGCCGAGCGGACGAGCGCCTCGCGAGTGACGGCGCGCGCGTCGAGCGGCCGGTCCGAGGCGTGGTTCAGGTCCATGAGATAGGTCAGCAGCTCCTGGTCGAGCGAGCCCCAATTGGCACCGATGCGCACCGCCTTGCCGTGCCTCGCGGCAAGCTCGACGATCGAGGCGAACTGCTTGTCCTTCTTTTCCTTGAAGCCGACATTGCCCGGATTGATGCGGTATTTGGCGAGCGCCTCGCCGCAGGCGGGATGATCGGCAAGCAGCTTGTGGCCGATGTAATGGAAATCGCCGACAAGCGGGACGCTTATGCCTTTCTGGTCCAGCCTGTCGCGAATATGCGGAACGGCCGCCGCCGCCTCGTCGCGATCGACGGTGATGCGCACGAGTTCGGAGCCAGCCTGCGCCAGCGCCGTCACCTGCGCGACGGTTGAGTCGACATCCGCCGTATCGGTGTTGGTCATGGACTGAACGACGACCGGCGCGCCGCCGCCAACGACCACGGCGCCGGGTCCGGAGCCGATCTCGACTGCGCAGGTGCGCCGACGCGGCGCCGGCTCGGCGGCGACCGGATCAGGCAGGCGGGTCTCTTGCGCGGCTTCGTTCATTGGGTCGCTTCGGCGGTCGTTTCGGACGGCAGATAGGTCGCCCGTAACGGGTTTGAGGTCAAGCGCCCAAGAGCCGCATGGCTAGCCTGATGACGCCAGCGATGTAGGCGCTCCATGATCCTGTTTGGAGGTTTAGATTACCGCAAAGACGAAGCGACAGTGGGCTGAACGAGCATTCCAGCATAAGGGTGGCGCTAAATGAATTCTGCGGCATTTCATAATGCTCCTAGTAGGTGAATCATCGAGCCGCGAGTATAAGGCGCGCGGCGTCCCCGGCTTGTGACGCGCGTGGGTGCCGTCAGGAGAAGGAGAACGCCCTTCCCTGGCAGATTTCACCAGCCCTACTTCGGCAGCAGCCCCAACCGCCGCGCGGTCAGCCAGTCCATGAGCCGCGCCGGCAACAGGCCGCGCAGCGTATAGTCGGTGAAGCGATTGCCGACGACCGGAATGCGAACCGGCGGTCGTTCGTCGGTCAGCGCCCGCAATACGGCCCTTGCGACGACCTCGGGTCCGGGCGCTCGGCGGCCTTCCTCGACCAGCCATTTCAGCATTCTGCGGGCCGGGGCGGCATAGGCCGTGCCCGCGAACATGCCGAGGTCGGTTTCTTCCGCCTTGTCCCAGATGGGCGTCGCGATCATCCCCGGCTCGATCAGGATGACGTCGACGCCGTAGACCATCAGCTCTCGGCGCAGCGCGTCCGACAGGCCTTCGAGCCCGAATTTCGAGGCGTTGTATGCGCCCATGAAGGGCGCGGCGAAGCGCCCGGCGACCGAACTCATATTGACGATGCGGCCAGGCGCGCCGCGTCGCTGTTCGCCGGCGCCAAGCAAAGGCGCGAAGGCCTGAATGACCCGGAGCTGGCCGACGAGATTGACCTCGATCTGGCGCCGGAAATCATCGATCGGCAGATGCAGCAGCGGGCCCGGAACGGCGACGCCGGCATTGTTGACGAGGCCGGCGAGCGTTTCGCCCTCAAGACGCGCCTCGACGTCCCGCGCGGCGACTGCGACGGCGTCGGCGTCGGTCACGTCGAACAGCAGCGGAATAACGGAGGCGCCATGGCGAGCGGCAAGCGCGGCGGCGTCAGCCTCCTTGCGCACGGTCGCAAAAACGACGAACCCCTTCTCGACCAAGAGGCTGACGCAGGCGGCGCCGATCCCGGTCGAGGCGCCCGTCATGACGACAGCCTTCAAACGCGTTCCCCCAGGGCGGCGACGAGGCGAGCAAGCGCGACGCGCGTTTCCCCGTCGGCCAGCCCGTCGACTTTCGCGCGGCGGAAGTGGCGCTGGAACGCCTCGACCACCTGAACGGTCTGGGCGTCATAGACTCCCGTCTGCTCTACGCCATAGCCGTAAGCCGCGAGGTCCCGCTGGAGCGAGGCGACCTTCGCCCCCTCGTCGCCAAACGCGATCGTCGTCGCGCCCGCGCCCAGATTCTCCTCGACGACCCGCCCGACGCCGCGGCGGGCGAGCTCTTCCCAAGGGAAGAACTCGCCGGGATCCCGCTTGCGGCTGGGAGCGATGTCGGAATGCGCGAGCACGCGCTCGGGCGGTATCGCGTGGCGCCGGCAGATGTCCCCGGCGAGCGCGGCGGTCGCCTCGATTTGCGCCATAGGATAGGGACGCGGGTCGAGGTAACCGGGGTGAACGATTTCGATCCCTATTGAGGCGGAGTTCATGTCGGTCTCGCCGGCCCAGAAGCTTATTCCAGCGTGCCAGCCGCACCGCGACTCGGGCACGAGCTGCAGCACGCGCCCATCCTCCTCGACGAAATAATGCGCCGAGACCTTTGAGCGAGGACTGCAGAGCAGCGCGAGCGCTGACTCCGAAGTCGGCATCCCGGTGTAATGAAGGATGAGCGACGAGATCGGGCGCAGCCGCTCGCCGTGATTGGGCGAAGGGCACGCTCTCGCGCCGGCGTAGTCCGGCTCGAAAAAAACCTCGCCATCACGCCAGGGCTGCGTCGCGGATAGCCATTCCCGCGTGCGCGCCTCTGGTTCGGGGTTGCGCAAAATGTCGGTGACGACGCAAGCGCTATCCGCGCCCGCTGCGAGCGCCGCGATCGCGCGCTCGGGGGTCAATCCGCCGATGGCGACCAGAGGCGTTTCGCCGATCTGCGCCTTCCAGGCGCCGATCCTGGCGAGTCCTTGCGGCGCAAAGGCCATTTGTTTCAGCAGCGTCGGATAGATCGGCCCGAGCGCGACATAATCCGCGCCGATTGACAGCGCCCGGTCGAGTTCGGCTTGGTCATGAGTCGATACGCCGATTCTCGCGCCGGCGCGGCGTAACGCCGGGATATCAGCGCCATCAAGATCGCTCTGACCGAGATGGACGAAATCGCAGCCCTCATCCATCGCGAGCCGCCAATAGTCATTGACGACGAGCTGAGCGCCATGTCGCGTGCACAATTCCCGCGCCGTCGCGATCTGCGCGCGGACCTCCGGCTCGGGGCGATCCTTCACGCGCAGCTGCACAAGCTTGACCCCCTGCGGCAGCAATCGGGAAAGCCAATTGGCGTCATCGACGATGAGGTAGAAAGGGTCGAGCCTCAGCGCCGCCACCAGCCGTTTCCTTACGCCAGTCTGTCAAAGGGGCGGCCGATGACCGGCGTCGAAGGTTCCGCCATGTCGCGCGGCGTCATCGGCTTGGCGAGGAAGCCCGCGCGGCCCGCTTCGATTGCGAGGGCGAAGGCGCGCGCCATCAGCACCGGGTCGCCAGCGCGCGAAACTGCGGTGTTGAGCAGCACCGCATCATAGCCCATCTCCATGACGAGCGCGGCGTGAGAGGGCGCGCCAAGCCCCGCGTCGACGATGAGGGGCGTATCGGGAAAATGCGCGCGCAGCGCCCGCAGCGCGAAAACGTCGTTGACGCCGCGCCCTGAACCAATCGGCGCGGCCCAGGGCATCAGAACGCGACAGCCGGCGTCGAGCAGTCTTTCAGCAACCACGAGATCGGCGGTCGTGTAAGGAAAGACCTTGAAGCCGTCGTCGGCGAGAATGCGCGACGCTTCGACGAGCCCGAAGACGTCAGGCTGAAGCGTATCCTCCTCGCCGATCACCTCAAGCTTGATCCAGTCGGTCGCAAAGACTTCGCGCGCCATTTGCGCCGTCGCGATCGCCTCCTTGGCCGTGCAGCAGCCGGCGGTATTCGGCAGCACTCGCACGCCGATGTCCCGAATAAGGCTCCAGAAGGCTTCGCCCGCCCGCGCCCCGCCGGCCTCCCGCCGCAGCGAGACCGTGACGATTTCGCAGCGCGCCGCGCGAATGGCCTCAGCGAGGATCGCCGGCGAAGGATAGCGCGCCGTGCCGAGCAGCAGCCGCGAGGAGAGCGCGACGTCGTAAAGCCTCACCGAGTCATTCATCAGGCCCGCTCACCCGCCTTGCCTCGGCGTTACGATCTCGACGGCGTCGCCTTCGCGAAGCGGCGTTTCGGCGCGGTCCCTGGCGCGCACAAACTCTTGATTCAAGGCGGTGCCGACCGTCTTGTCGTCATACCCCAGTTCCTGCAGCAGCAACTCCAGCGTGGTCGCGCGGACGTCCTGCGATCGCCCGTTGATCTGAATGAGCATCCATCACCTCTGGGAAATACTCGCCGTTGACGACGACCTCAGCAGCGCGGCGCGCCAACGCCGGCGCAAGCAGGAACCCGTGGCGGTAGAGCCCATTGATATAGAGAGTGCGATCCCGTTTCAAAAGACGGGGCAGATTGTCGGGGAAGGCCGGCCGAAGGTCGGACCCCATTTCGACGATCTCGGCTTCGGCGAAGGCGGGGTGGATGGAGAAGGCCGAATTGACGAGTTCGACGACCGAACGCGCGGTGACCCGCGCGCGCTCCTCATTCTCGATCATGGTCGCGCCAACCATGAACAGTCCTTCGCCGCGCGGAACGAGATAGACCGGCCGGCGCGGATGCAACATGCGCACAGGACGCGAGAGGGAAATCTCCTCGCTGCGCAAAATCAGCATCTCCCCCTTCACGCCGCGTAGTCCAGAGAGGGCGTCGCGCGCCGCGAAGCCGCGGCAGTCGATGATCCAATCGGGGGTAGCCGCCAATTCGGCGGCGTCACATCCAAAATGCAGCGTCACATTTGGCGTTCGAGCGAGACGCTCGGTCAGCGCGACCAGCGCGGCGCGGGGATCGAGATGCGCTTCTTGCGGAAAAAACAGCGCCGTCTCGAAGCGCCCTGCGAGATCGGGTTCGAGCGCCGCAATCCCTTGTTCGTCGAGCCTTTCGAAATGGCTGGCGCGCCGGGAAAAATCGACGAGTTCGGCGCGCTCGCGCTGGGGAGCGACCACCAGGCTGCCGGCGGCCGTGGCGACGCCGAGTTCGCGCGACCAGAAACCGAGCGCTTCTTCGCCGAGCGTCGCAACCAGAGGCTCGGCGCTTTCCAGCTCGCACCAAGGCGCGATCATGCCGCCGGCGAAACGAGAGCAGCCGAGGCCCGGCGACGCCTCCCGCTCAATAATTTCGACGTCGACGCCCTTCCGAGCGAGCGCGTAAGCCGCGCAGAGTCCGGCGACGCCGGCGCCGATCACACGCGCGAGCACGGAGCGCGCCTTTCGGAGAAATTTGCTGACACCATCCCTCCGCCAGTCTCAACTGGATCAGGTTCGAAGGGTCGCCGCGCCCGCGCCTCGCGGCGCTCTTGCGGCCTCTCAGCCCCTTGCGGCGAACTTTGAAGCGCGCCGCCGGGCGGGGCTCCCCCGGCGCATCTAGGCTCGCGCGAAAGAGCGCCGGCAGTCAAGCGTTGCGCCCGGCATTCTCATTTCGACCGCAGCGCATCAGGACTTGCCAGAAATCGACCGATAGCCCAGTTTGAGCAAGAAAAGCGCATGGAAAAAGCGCTGCATAGGGAGAGAAATCATGAGCTTCCGTCACAAAATGGCGCGCGTCCGCGGGACGTTGGCGCTCCTCAGCCTGCTCGCTTGCGTAACACTGGCCGTACCGGCCGACGCCGCGCAGCTTAACAAATATTTTCCCCTTCCCAATTCCCTGAGCCTCAGCGGCGTTCCGCGCGACGCGCTTTTGAAAATTCAGTCGAATTGGCTGCAGAACGGCCTCGACAATCTCAAGAAGGCGCGCGCCGAGGCCGAAGCGGCGCTGGAAAAAGCGAAATCCGGCGCGGCCGATCAGGTCGCCGCTGCGGAAGAGGACGTCAAAAAACTCGATGGAATGATTGCAGAGGCTCAGGAAGAACTGGCGCTCTCAGCCAACAATGACTCGTCGCATGAGATCCAAAGAGAACGCAAACGCAAGCTGATGCTCCATCTCAATCAATGGATCAATGAACTTAATCGCCTCGCCACGGAGCAGATGAAAATCGCGATCCTGAAGGACGGCGCCGAGGCCATGGTGGCGCAAAACCGCAATTACCAGTTGTCGGAACAGGCGGACAATCTCGAAAAGGCGAAGCGCGACCCGAGCATCGAAGACTGGGCTGCGAAGTAATCGCGCAACCGCCTTAGAGAATATCGTCCGCGGACGCGGCAGGCCTGGACAGGTCGCCGTTGAGCTTCACGAGTCGACGCGCCGCGTCGGTGAGCGCTTCGGCGGCGCGCACAGATAGTTCGTCGTTCGCGTTGCGCATAGCTTCGAGTTCGGCGCGCAGCGTGGCGAAGTCGGTCTCCATCCCCAGCGCTTTGGCGCGCGCGTCCGTCGCTTCGTCTGCGATCGCCAGCGCGGCCATCACGATGATGCGCTGCTCGCCAATCTCGCCGAAGCTCTGGCGCATCGACTCGATCTTGCTTTCGACATAATGACCGAGCTCTTCAATGCGCTGCTCTTCGCCGTCTTCGCATGACATGCGATAGGTGCGCCCGGCGATCGAAAGGACGACTGCGCCCATATCAATTCTCGCGCGCCGGCGTTACGACCGCCGCGCCAAGAGCGGCGGCGACGCCTTCGCTCGCGCTTTCGAGCCGTCGCAGCACTTCATCGCGGCCCTTCTCCAGAGTGTTCTGTCGCGCAAGCGCGGCGTCGAGATCGAGCGCAAGGCGCGAACGGTCGTCTTGCATGATGGCGAGTTCTTCTTCGAGTTCGGCGCTGGAAAGTTCGTCTTCGAGTTTATCGGCGACCGTGCGCTCCAGCCGCGAGAGCGCAGCTTGGAGCCCGGCGATCGCGGCCTCGAGCCTCTTGGAGTTTTCCTCGTCGCGCTTATCTGAATGCTGCATCGCCGGTTGCAAGAGTTGCAAGGCTTTCTGGCCCGGCGAGCCTGCCGGGCGATTCGCTTGCCAGCCTGTACCTAGCATGAATCGGCGAAATCGAAACCGCGCCGAATGGCGTAAGCTTGGCGCGTTGACAGGGGGGCGCGAGGTGCTATCACACGCCAGCCTTCAGAGGCGGCGGCTCGAACGGCGAGAGCCGCGCAGAGTGCTTGCGGCGCAAGGAGATTTTGCAAATGACGGTGAGAGTGGCGATCAACGGCTTCGGGCGCATTGGCCGCAATATCCTGCGCTACATCATCGAGACCGGGCGCACGGACCTCGAAGTCGTCGCCATCAACGATCTCGGCCCCGTTGAGACCAATGCGCATCTTCTGCGCTACGATTCCGTGCACGGCCGCTTTCCGCATGAGGTGAAAGTCGCCGGCGACACGATCGACGTCGGCCGCGGTCCAATCAAAGTCACCGCCATCAAGAACCCGGCGGAGCTTCCTTACAAGGATCTCAAGATCGACATCGCGCTCGAATGCACCGGCCTCTTCACCGCGCGCGACAAGGCGAAGCTGCTCCTCGACGCGGGCGCGAAGCGCGTGCTGGTTTCTGCGCCCGCCGACGGCGCGGATATCACCGTCGTCTACGGCGTCAATCACAACAAGATCACCAAGGACCATCTCGTCATTTCCAACGCGTCCTGCACGACGAACTGTCTCGCGCCGGTCGCCAAGGTGCTGCATGAAGCGATCGGCATCGAGAAGGGGATCATGACGACGATCCACGCCTATACGGGCGATCAGCCGACGCTCGACACAATGCATAAGGATCTCTACCGCGCCCGCGCCGCGGCGCTGTCGATGATCCCGACGTCGACTGGCGCGGCGAAGGCCGTCGGACTCGTGCTGCCCGAACTCAATGGCAAGCTCGACGGCTACGCCATTCGCGTGCCGACTCCCAATGTCTCGGCGGTCGATCTTAAATTCCTCGCGAAGCGCGCGACGACGAAGGATGAAGTGCACGCCGCGATCAAGGCCGCCGCCGATGGCCCTCTAAAAGGCGTGCTCGGCTATACGAGCGAGAAGCTCGTCTCGATCGACTTCAACCACAATCCTCTGTCATCCTGTTTCCATCTCGACCAGACCAAGGTCATGGACGGCAATCTCGTGTCGATCCTGTCCTGGTACGACAATGAATGGGGCTTCTCCGGCCGCATGACCGATGTCGCAAGCGTGATCGGCAAGCTTCTCTAAGCTTCAATCCATCATATGAGCGCGGACTCTTGGGTCCGCGTTTCCTTTTCAGCCGCGATTGGACATTTCATATGGCCGCCTTCCGCACTCTCGACGACGCCGACGTCAAAGGAAAGCGCGTGCTGCTGCGCGTCGATCTCAACGTGCCAATGGAGGAAGGCCGCGTTACCGACGCCACGCGCATCGAGCGCGCGCTGCCGACGATCAATGAGATCATAGAAAAAGGCGGCAAAGTCATTCTGCTTTCGCATTTCGGCCGGCCGAAGGGCCAGCGCGTCGATGAGGATTCGCTGCGTCAGGTCGTTCCAACGCTTGAACATTTCCTCAAACGCAAGATCGCCTTCGCTAACGATTGCGTGGGAGAGGACGCCGCTCGCGTCATTGACGCGCTCAAGAACGGCGACGTCGCCTTGCTCGAGAACACACGCTTCCACAAGGGCGAAGAAAAGAACGCCGACGACTTCGTCGCGGCGCTCGCCAAGAATGGCGACATCTTCGTCAGCGACGCTTTCTCCGCGGCGCATCGCGCGCATGCGTCGGTCGAAGGAATAGCGCATAGACTGCCCGCGTTCGCGGGCCGCGCGATGCAGGCGGAGCTCGAAGCGCTTGAATCCGCGCTCGCCCATCCGCAGCGCCCGGTCATGGCGATCGTCGGGGGCGCGAAAGTTTCAACGAAGCTCGAACTCCTGGGCAATCTCGTCGAGAAGGTCGATTATCTCGTCATCGGCGGCGGCATGGCGAACACCTTCCTTGCGGCGCAAGGCAAGGCCGTCGGCAAGTCGCTTTGCGAACATGATCTCGCGCAGGCGGCGCGCGACATTCTCGCCAAGGCCGAAAAAGCGGGCTGCGCCATCGTTCTGCCCATCGACGCGATCGTTGCGCAGAAATTTGAGGCGCATGCGCCGTCACATATCGTCTCGGTCGATCATGTCGGCGAAAACGATATGATCCTCGACGTCGGACCGAAATCGATCGCCCATGTCGAGTCGCTTCTCGCCAAGTGCAAGACGCTCCTGTGGAACGGGCCGTTCGGCGCGTTTGAGTTACCGCCCTTCGACGAAGGCACGAACGCCGTCGCGCAGACGGCGGCGCGGCTCACGGTCGAAGGGAAGCTTCTCTCGATCGCCGGCGGCGGCGACACTGTCGCGGCGCTCAATCAGGCGCATGCAGCTCAGGAATTTTCCTATGTGTCGACGGCCGGCGGCGCCTTCCTCGAATGGCTCGAAGGAAAGACGCTGCCGGGCGTCGCCGCGCTGATGCGATAGTCGGCCTGCCGCTCTCTCAGAGCGCGCTACAGATTGGCAAGCGTCGCTTCGGCGGTTGAGACGGTGGCCTCGCCCGAATTCTCCTCGACGTGGATCCATTTGACGACGCCGTCGTCGATGAGCGCCGAATAGCGCTTGCCGCGCACGCCCAAGCCCGGCGCGGTGAGATCGAGTTCGAGTCCGAGCGCTTTGGCGAAGGCCGCCGAGCCGTCCGCAAGCGCATCGATCTTGCCGCCGCCCCCCGACTCCTTCACCCAGGCGTCGAGCGCAAAGATGTCGTTGACCGCCGTGACCACGACGGCGTCCACGCCCTTCGATTTGATTTCATCCGCCCTGGCGATGAAGCCCGGCAAATGTTTCTTGTGACAGGTCGGCGTATAGGCGCCTGGAACGCTGAACAGCGCCACTCTGCGCCCCGCGAAATAGTCCTTTGTGCTCACCGGCTCGGGGCCGTTCTTGCCCATGACGGTCAGCTTTACGTCGGGGAGTCGGTCGCCAGCTTTAATGGTCATGCCTAATCTCTCGCTCTGATCTAAAGTGAGGCTCCGTCTAGATAGCGCGTTTCCTGTTTTTGTGTCGCGTCTAAAGCCCGTCTGTTTATCGCCGCACTTGTGAGCGCCGCGGAGGCGAGGCAACATGCCGGACGCGGCCCGTGCAGACGATTCGTCTCTGGAGGACAGGCCAATGTCAGATTCTCGAAACGACGGAGGCGGAAAGACGCCGACCGGCGCGTGGGTATGGAGCCAGTATCGCGGCGTGCTGCCGGATTCCCCCACTCCGCCAGGGCCGGCGCCCACGCAGATGAGCGAGGAAATGCCTGTGCCGGGCCTGGCGCGCGCATCAAAGAGCGAGGAGCCGTCGACTACTCGGGCCGCAGTTGATCCGCCGCCGCCTCGGCGCGGCGGCGCTGGCGGCGGAGCGATCGCCTTTATCGTGGCGCTCGCCATTCTAACCCTCGCCGCCGCATCCTGGTGGCTCGCCGCCTCGCGTTCGCCGCCGCCGCCCGCTGCGCCGCCCGTTGAAGAACGTGGCGCGCTTCCAGCGCCCGTAGACGTCCCGCCGCCGCCCCAACGTGAGGCCTCGCCGCCTCCGTCCGATGCGGCGCCGCCTTTACAGCAGGACGCGGCGCCGGCCGCCGAGCCTTCCCCGCCGGCCGCGGCGCCGGCCGAACAAGGCGCGGCCCCTGGCGCAACGTCGGAGCCTGAGCGGAAAAAACCCAAGAGACGGCGTCACTAACAAGCGCCCGTCAGGTGCGCCAGGGATGCTCGGGAAGATCGCAAACGCCGAGCGTTTCGACGCCGGCCCATGCGACCGCGTGATCATTATCGACGGACGAGCCGCTAACCCCAATGGCGCCGATCATCACGCCGTCAGCATCGACGATCGGGAGGCCGCCCGGAAAAGTGATAAGCCCGTCATTCGAATGCTCGATGCCGTACAGCGGACCGCCAGGCTGTGACAGCTTGCCGATCTGACCGGTCGGCATGCCAAAGAAGACGGCGGTCTTCGCTTTCTTCATCGCAATATCGATGCTGCCGACCCAGGCGTCGTCCATGCGCTCGAACGCCTTTAGAACGCCGCCAGAATCGACGACGGCGATACACATCTGAGTTTTAAGCTCGATCGCCTTCCGACGCGCCGCGGCGATGGCCTTGTGAGCCTGTTCGATCGAAACATGCATCCGCCGATCTCCCCTATAGAAAAGGCTTCTGGCTCTTGGCGTAAAGCTAGAGCGCCGAGCGCTTGAGTGCAGACCGAGCGATTAATTCGCGGGAGTCTCCAGCGCGCGCGCGATCAGCGCCTTCGCTTCTTCGCTATCCCACGCGGCCGGGCCGTTCATCAGGCCGATCTGGCAGCCGTCGGGACCGATGAGCAGCGTGGTCGGCAGGCCCAGCGCTTTGCCGGACTGCTTCATCTCGTAAAAGATGTTGGCCTTGGGGTCGCTGTAATAAGTCAGCGACTTGACGCCGGTCTCGGCGAGAAACGCCTTCGCCCTCTCAAGACGCGTCGTGTCGACGTTGACGGCGACGACCTGAAAATTCTGTCCGGCGAACGCCTCTTGCAGCCTGTCGAGCGCCGGCATCTCGGCGCGGCAGGGCACGCACCAGGTCGCCCAGATGTTGAGAAGCGTCGTCTTGCCCTTGAAAGAGCCGAGCGAAACCGGCGCGCCGTCCGGCCCGTCGAAGGAATAGTCCGGCAGCGGCTCCGGCTTCGCGGCGATCGTCATCGCCGCGACCTCGCCCTTGGCGAGATCCTTCATATTGGCGGCGATCTTGGCCGATGTCGCACAAGCGGCGTCGCTGTCGGTCGCCGGGGTCGCGCTCTGCTGCGCTGTTCCTGCGGGACTGACGCCTTCGTCAACCGCGCTTCCGGGCGGTTTCTTGCCGCCCATGCTGCCGATCACGTATAGAAACGCCACGCCCACCGCCATTGTGATCAGCGCCGCCTTCGCGACAAACAGGAACGATCGCTGGGGCGGCGGCGGTTTCGACATCAGGCGCAGTCTCCGAGGCTAAAAATGACGAGCAAGATATGGGGCGGACGCTTCCAAAGCGCAACCGACGCGGTTCTGGAGGCGATCAACGTTTCGATCGACTTCGACAAGCGCCTCGGCTTGCAGGATGTCCGAGGCTCGCTCGCCCATGTCGCCATGTTGGCTGAAACCGGAATCGTTTCGCGCGACGACGCGGCGAAGATCGCTGAAGGATTGGCGCGGGTCAAAGAGGACATCGAGAACAAACGTTTCGAATTCTCGCGCACGCTCGAAGATATTCATATGAATGTCGAGTCGCGGCTTGCCGAATTGATTGGGCCGGCGGCGGGTCGCTTGCACACGGCGCGTTCGCGCAACGATCAGGTTGCGACCGATTTTCGCCTCTATATCCGCGATGAGATTGATGCGCTCGATCGCGAACTCGCGGACCTGCAAACTGCGCTTGCGACCCGCGCGCTGGAAGAAGCGGCGAGCGTCATGCCAGGCTTTACGCATCTCCAATCGGCGCAGCCGGTGACGTTCGGCCATCATCTTCTCGCCTATGTCGAAATGATCGCGCGCGACCGCAGTCGTCTGCGCGACGCGCGCGCCCGCTTGAACGAATGTCCGCTTGGCGCCGCGGCGCTCGCCGGCACGAGCTTTCCGATCGACCGCACGATGACGGCGCAAGCGCTTGGCTTCGATCGGCCGACGGCGAATTCGCTCGATAGCGTCTCCGATCGCGACTTCGTTTTGGAGACGCTGAGCGCGGCGGCGATTTGCGCGACGCATCTGTCCCGCTTCGCCGAAGAGATCGTGCTTTGGACGACGCCGCAATTCGGCTTCATCGCGCTCTCCGATAAATTCACCACCGGCTCGTCGATCATGCCGCAGAAGCGCAATCCCGACGCCGCCGAACTCGCGCGCGGCAAGTCCGGGCGCGTCATCGGCGCGCTTGTCGCGCTGCTCGTCGTCATGAAGGGCCTGCCGCTCGCCTATTCGAAGGACATGCAGGAGGACAAGGAAGGCGCCTTCGACGCGCTCGATACGCTGTCGCTCTGCATCGCCGCCGTCGCCGGCATGGTGCGGGACATGCGCGTCGACCGGGCGCGGATGAAGGCGGCCGCCGGCGCGGGCTACGCGACCGCGACCGATCTCGCCGACTGGCTGGTGCGAGCCCTGTCGCAGCCGTTCCGCGAGGCGCATCATGTCACCGGCCGCATCGTGGCGCTTGCCGAAGCGCGCGGCGCGGGCCTTGAGGAGTTGACGCTTGAGGAAATGAAAAGCGTCGAGCCGCGCATCAACGCCGAAGTGTTCGACGTGCTCGGCGTTGAAAAGTCGGTGCAGAGCCGCAAAAGCTTGGGAGGCGCCGCGCCCGATAATGTGCGCGCCGCCGCACAGGCGTGGCTCGACAGGCTGAAGGCCGAATGAACGAGTTCCCGGCGCGACTCTATCTCGCGACCCCGCCGCTGACCGACGCGGCGGGTTTTGCGTCTGCGCTCAACGAGGCGCTGACTGCTGGCGACATCGCGAGTCTGCTTATTCGTTTCGCGGGCGGCGACGAGCGCGCCAATGAAGCGATTGTGCGCGCTCTGGCGCCAACAGCACAAGAGAAGGATGTCGCCGTTCTCGTCGCCACGGCGCCTAATGTCGCGCTGCGCGCAGGCGCTGATGGCGCGCATGTTTCGGGTTGCGGCGAGGCGCTTACCGACGCGATCAAGAAATTGTCGCCGCGCTATATCGTCGGCGCCGGCGATCTCGAAACGCGCGACGACGCGATGCGCGCTGGCGAAGCTGGCGCGGATTATGTGATGTTTTCGGATCTCGACCGCGAAGCGCTGATCGAGCGCGTCGCCTGGTGGGCGGAGCTTTTCAACACGCCCTGCGTCGCCGTCGCCAATACGCTCGCCGATGTCGCGCCCCTCGCCGAAGCCGGCGCCGATTTTGTGCTGCTCGACGACGCTGTCTGGAGCGACGCGCGCGGGCCGGCGGCCGCCGTTGCCGAGGCCCAGGCGAGGCTCAAGGGAGAACGCAAGTGACCGCCATTAGAATCCGAGCGCGCGCGTCATTGCGAGGCGCAAAGCGCCGAAGCAATCCAGGAGTTGAGCCATCTTTGCTGGATTGCTTCGCTTCGCTCGCAATGACGGCATGTGTAACTCTTCTCTTGACGCCTGCAGTCGCGTGGAGCGCAACGACAAATGCGTCAGCGCCCGATCTCGCCTTCGGCGCCTATCAGCGCGGCGATTACACGAGCGCGATGAAGGAGGCGAAGAAGCGCATCGCCGCCAATCCCAAGGATGCGGCGGCGCTCACCCTTATCGGCCAGCTTTACCTCGAAGGCGCCGGCGTGCCGCGCGATCTCTCGACCGCGATGGAGTGGTTCAAACGCGGCGCTGACTCTGGCGACAAAGAAGCGGCATATATCTACGGCGCTGCGGCGCTCAATGGCTCAGGCGCGCAAAAGAACCGCGCCGCCGCCCGCGCCTATCTCGAAAAGGCGGCGACGCAGGATCACCCCGCCGCCCTGCATCTCCTTGGCGAGCTTGCGCTCGAAAATGAGGGCGCCACGTCTGACTTCGGCAGAGCGGCGGATTATTTCCGCCGCGCCGCCGCGAAGGGCAACGCGGATTCGCTCTACGCCCTTGGCGTTCTCTACAAGACCGGCAGGGGCATTCCAAAGGACGAGCGTGAAGCGGCTGAATGGTTCAGGCGCGCCGCTGAACTCGACTTCGCGCCGGCGATGGTCGAATTCGCTGTTCTCCAGTTCAATGGCGCCGGCGTGCCGCGAGATCGCAGCGCCGCGGCGCAATGGTTTCGCAAAGCGGCGGTGAAGGGCAATGCGGTCGCGCAAAACCGTCTCGCGCATATTCTCGCCCAGGGCCTTGGAGTTGAGGCGAATCTCACTGAGGCGCGGGAGTGGCGAGATAAGTCGCGAGAAGCCGGTCTGAACGATCCCTCGCTGGATTATCTCTCAAACGCGTCCGAGCCGCCGAAGCCGACCGTCGGCAAATGAGCGCCGCCGCGAGCGCCGCGACGCTTCGGACCGTCGCGTTCCTTCGCCGATTTGTTAAGCCTCGCGTCAAGTCGTTGACGGCCCCTTTGCGTGGCCTTCAGGCGATCGTCGAAGCCCTCTCTCCGGCAAAGCGCGCGTCTTTTGCGCCGCAAATTCCGGGCGACTGGACTCCTGCTTCTGGCGACGCGGCGGCGACGCTGTTCTATTTACACGGCGGCGCCTTCCTGATCGGTTCGCCGCGGCTCTTTCGCTATGCTTCGCGCGAATTCGCCCGCGCCGGCTTTGACGTCTTCGCGCCAGCCTATCGGCTCGCCCCCGAGCATATTTTTCCCGCGGCGCTTGAAGATGTGTTGCGCGCCTATCGGACCTTCGTTGAGGCGCGGCCGGGACCTTTCGTCATTGTCGGAGATTCGGCTGGCGGCGGGCTCGCGGTCTCTTTAATGTTGCGCATTCGCGACGAAGGCTTGCGGCCGCCGGTCGCCGCCGCTCTGTCCTCGCCCTGGGTCGATCTCGCTGCGACCGGCGCATCGATGCGCGAGAATGAAGAGCGTGACGCCTGGTTAGCCCGCAAGGACATTCTGCTCGGCGCCCGAGCGGTTCTCGGACGCCAAAGCGCCAGAAATCCGCTCGCTTCGCCGATCTACGCCGATCTTTCCGGTCTGCCGCCGATACTCGTTCACGTCGGCGCGGACGAAGCGCTGAAGGACGATTCGACGCGGCTAGTCGCGCGCGCCCGGCAGGCGGGCGTCGACGCGCAGCTCGAAATCTGGCCTTGCGTGCCTCACGCCTGGCAGCTGATGAGCTTTCTTCCGGAAGCGCGCGAGTCGCGAGCGAAAGCGATCGAGTTCTTGAAGTCGCGCGTCGCTCACACGGCGGCTTGGGCCGAATAGGCGCCTCTCTCTCATCATTCGGCCGCTAGAGGCATTTCCTCCGGCGCGCCCCGTCCGGAGCGTGTGAGAAAGCGGCGGCACTGCTGCTCGCCGTCGTAGCCCAGAAGCGTGCCGAGCATGAAGTCCTCCTCCGGCGTGAGCTTGTTGAGCGGGCGCGTTACGAAGGAACGCGCCACGGCGACGAAAGCGGACCGGCCAAAAAAGAGGTTCACCTTGACCGGGCTCAGCTCCTGGACGAAGTGATGAATGCCTTGCGCCTCCAGCTTGCCGAGCACGGCTTCCAGTTCCCGGCGGCTGATGGTCATCAGGAACAGGGCGCGAATGCCCCGGCTGTATTCGTAGATGTTGTGATGGAAGAGGCGCAGCACCGGCGCCGCATCGGCGGACCGATAGCGCATGGAGGAGAGGGGCTGAGCGCCCTCCCCCATCAAAGTAACTGGCTCAACCATGCGGTCACTCTCTTTTCGGTCATGCCGGACTGTGTGTCCTGGTCGAGGGCGAGGCCCACAAACTTGCCGTCCCGCTCGGCGGTGGAGCCGACGTAGTCGTAGCCCGAGGTTTCGGTGAAGCCGATCACCTGGGCGCCGAGCGCCGACACTTCGTCGTAGAGGATGCCCATCGCGTCCACGAAGGAGAGCGGATAGGTCTGCTGGTCGCCAGTGCCGAACAGGGCGACCTTCTTGCCCTTCAGATTGGCGCCGCGCAGCTTGTCGATGTTTTCTTCCCAATCCGTCTGCAAAGTGCCGTCGCCATAGGTGGGCGAACCCAGGATCAGCAAATGGCAATTCTCGAAGTCGTCTGTTGTGGCGTCCTTGATGTCCACTGAACGCCCCTGGCATTTCTTCGAGATTTTGGAAGCAACCCCCTTCGTCGCTCCGCCGTCGGAGCCGAAGATGACCGTGATGCTCATGCCCGCGCCTCTTCCGCGAAATTCGAACGTCAAAATCAGCGGTTAACGCCAAGAAAAGCGGAGCCAGCCACTCTATCGCAAGCATGCTGCTGATGACTCGTGTAATATATCGCATCTCTATTACTGGTAAAAATCATATATTTTGGAAGAAATGTAATTCTCTGCATCTCTACTCTGGATTTATTTTATTTACGAAGTGCAGCATTGATCCAGGAGACTGAGAGAGGCGCGGCGCTTTCGAGTATCGTGGGCAAATCGCCCCTGACCTTTGGGCAGACGCTGTACCCACTCGCGTCACGCCATAGAGTCGTCGAGAAGACAGCGACGTTTTTTGAAGCGTCGCGTTCGCGCGCCGAGCAATTGAATTCTTGAAAACGCGCGTCGCTCAAGCGCCGACGTACGCCGCACGCTGATCAGCGTCAGGCGCCGCCCCATGGACCGGGCGGCGGCGAGAGCGGCATGCGTCCGTCCTTCGGCAGGAAAGACGTCTCGTCCGCGCGCGACGCATCAATCGCGGCAAGCTCTTCTCCCGCCAGCGCGACCGGAATGTCTTGGCCTCCCCCGAATTTTACGAGCGCCGCGACGCGCGCATCAACGCTTGGATGGGTCGCGAGCCAGCCCGACTCGGGATGAAGCGCTGGCGATTCAATGAAGAAATACTGCATGCGCGAGGGCATGTTCGGAATCGCGCCGTGCGCTTCGATCTTGCGTAACGCCGAAATCATTGCGTCGGGGTTCTTCGTCAGTTCGACGCTGCCGGCGTCTGCAAGAAATTCGCGCGAACGCGACAGCGCAAAGCGGATGAGCACAGAGGCGCCCCAGCTCAGCGCAATGATGAATAGCGCGATAAGAATGGCGAGAGCGGCGCCGCCATTGCCCTTTCTGCCATTGCTGCCTTCTGGCCGATGCGGCGAGAAACCGAAAGGAAAATCCCAGCGGCGAATCGTCAGATCGGCGACGAAGGCGAAGATGCCGGCGAAGATCACCGCAATCACGAGAAGCTGAACGTCGCGATTGCGTATATGGGTCAGCTCATGCGCGAGCACCGCCTCCAGTTCAGCGTCGGTCAGATACCGGGTCAGACCCCGAGTCACCGTAATCTTATATTGTCCCTCCTTGAGCCCCGAGGCGTAAGCGTTGAGCGCGTCGCTTTCGATGATCTGCAAAGCAGGAATCGGCACGCCTCGGGAGATGCACAAATTTTCGAGGAGGTTGTATATGCGCGGCGACTCCGCGCGCGACAGATTCGCCGCGCCTGTGGCGAAGTCGATCATCTTCTGATGGAAAAGATAGGCGATGACGAACCAGACGCCCGCCGCGATGACGCCGATCCACCATCCGCGTTTTAGATCGTCGACGGCGAGCGCGAAGATATAATCGAAAGGCGCGCCTGGCTGCGCATTCATCGCTTCGATGATGAGCGCGAAAGAGAACATCAACGCCAGCAGCAGGACGACAAAGCCCGCGAGCAGGAAGGCCGAGCGCAGCCTATTGGCGCGAATGTGGGAATAGAGGCCGTAGGCTTTGAACATCGTGTTCCTGCTCTCCAGCGGGCGACCACTTACCCTCATCCGACCCTCGCTGCGCGAGGGCCACCTTCTCCCGCAAGGGGAGAAGGAATGAGCGGCGTGTCTCTTGAAGCTGACTAAAACTGCACCTTCGGCGCGGCTTCGATCGCCCGCTGCTCCGACTCGTCGAGCTCGAAATAGTCGAGCGGCTCGAAGCCGAAGCGCTGCGCAATGAGAAAGCCCGGAAAGCCTTCGCGCGTAGCGTTATATTCAGCGACCGTATTGTTGAGGAATCGCCGCGCGGCGGAGATCTTGTTTTCGATGTCCGACAGTTCGGTCTGCAACTGCTGGAAATTCTGGTTCGCCTTCAGATCCGGATAGGACTCGGACAATGCGATCAGCCGCGACAGCGCGCCGGTCAGCGCGCCCTCCGCGGCGCCCTGCTGCGCCGGACCTTGCGCGGCCACGGCGGCGTTACGCGCCTTTATCACGTCTTCCAGCGTGCTTTTCTCGTGGGCGGCGTAACCTTTTACCGTCTCAACGAGATTGGGCACGAGATCGTGGCGCTGCTTGAGCTGCACGTTGACGTCGGAAAAGGCTTGCTTGCTGCGCTGGCGCAGCGACACGAGGCCGTTGTAGACGCCCACTAGCCAGAGGGCGACGGCGGCGACGAGCCCCAGAAAAATCAGCAAAGACATGGCGCGCGCTCCCAGTGGCGCGCCGCCCGCGCGGCGGCGATTGCTTTTTGCGCCCGCATGTTATCCGCCTTTGACGCCTAGGCAAAGACGCGCCGCTCCCTTAGATTTGACGGACGCGCCGGGCGCGCCTATCTCAAGGAAACGCAAAGAGCCACGGCGAACATAAATGGCCATTCTGCCGATCATTACGCTTCCGGATCCGCTGCTGCGAAAGGTCTCAGAGCCTGTCGACCGGGTCGACGCAGAGGTGCGTCGTCTGCTCGACGACATGCTGGAGACGATGTACGAGGCGCCGGGCATCGGACTTGCTGCAATCCAGGTCGCCGTGGCGAAGCGCATCGTCGTCGTCGACATCGGCAAGACCGAGGAGACGCGGTCGCCGCTTTTCCTCATCAACCCGGAAATCGTCTGGGCGTCGGAGGAATTGAGCGTCTATCAGGAAGGCTGCCTGTCGGTGCCGGACTATTTCGAGGACGTGAAGCGGCCGGCGCAGGTGCGCCTGCGTCATCTCGACCGGGAGGGCGCGCTCCAGGAATTCGACGCCGAAGGGCTGCTCGCGACCGTTGTGCAGCATGAGCTCGAGCATCTCGAAGGCGGTCTCTTCATCGACCATTTGTCGCGGCTGAAACGCGAACGCGTCGTCAAGAAGTTCAATAAGGCGGCGCGCTTCGACGAGATCGCCGCCCAGCGGCGCGCGGCCGCGGAGCGTCAGTCGGAACAAGCCGGGGCCTGACGATTGCGCGAGGGAATGCGCGTCGTCTTCATGGGCACGCCGGAATTCGCAGCCCGTCTGCTCAACGAAATTATTTCTCGCGGACACGAGGTCGTGGCGGTTTATACGCAGCCGCCGCGCCCCGCCGGACGCGGCATGGCGGAAAAAAAATCCGCCGTGCACCTTCTGGCCGAGAGCCTTAAGCTTCCCGTTCGCACGCCGAAAAGCCTGAAGGGCGCCGAGGCGCAGGCGGATTTCGCTGCGCCTGACGCCGACGTCGCCGTCGTCGCCGCTTACGGCCTGCTGCTGCCTCAGCCGATTCTGGATGCGCCGCGATATGGCTGCCTCAATCTCCATGGCTCGCTGCTGCCCCGCTGGCGCGGCGCTGCGCCGATCCAGAGGGCGATCATGGCGGGCGACGCCGAGAGCGGCGTCATGGTGATGAAGATGGAGGCCGGCCTCGACACCGGCCCCGTCGCCCTGACGGCCAAGACTCCAATCGACGCGGAGATGACGGCAGGCGAGCTGCACGATCGTCTTGCAGAGCTTGGCGCGCCGCTGATGGCGCAAGCGCTCGACCTGCTCGCGAAAGGCGAACTGCATTTCACGCCGCAGGCCGAAGACGGCGCCTGCTATGCGCGAAAGATCGAAAAATCCGAGGCGCGGATCGACTGGCGCCGGTCCGCGCAAGACCTCCATAATCTCGTGCGCGGCCTCTCCCCCTTTCCGGGCGCGTTTTTTGAGGCCGATCTCGGCCATGGCGTGGAGCGCGTGAAGGTCTTGCGCGTGCGGATGGAAGATGGAAAGGGCGCGCCGGGCGTCGCGCTCGACAATGATGGACTCATCGCCTGCGGCGCGGGCGCGTTGCGGCTCTTACGCGTGCAGCGCGCCGGCAAGGGCGAGATGGATTTCGAAGAATTCGCGCGCGGCCGCAGACTGACGCGCGGCGTCTCGCTTGCCTGACATGCCTCGCTTCGCGCTCACGATCGAATATGACGGCGGACCTTTCGTCGGTTGGCAGCGACAGGCGAATGGCGTTTCCGTGCAGCAACGCCTTGAAGAGGCGGTCGCCGCGATCAATGGCGGCGCGCGCGCCGTCGTGCATGGGGCGGGACGCACCGACGCCGGCGTGCATGCGCTAGGGCAAGTGGCGCATGTCGATCTTTCGCGCGACTGGCGGGTCGACCGGCTGCGCGACGCGATCAATGCCCATTTGAAGCCTGATCCGATCGCGGTGCTCTCGGCGCGCAGGGTTGGCGATGATTTCGAAGCGCGCTTTTCAGCAATCCGCCGCCACTATCTTTATGTCATCGAAAATCGCCGTGCGCCGTTGACGTTGAATCTCGGCCGCGCCTGGCACGTCAAGCGCCCGCTCGACGTCGAAGCCATGCATGAAGCGGCGCAGTCGCTCGTCGGGCGTCACGACTTCACGACGTTTCGCGCCTCCGAATGCCAGGCGAACTCGCCAATGCGCACGCTGGAGCGTCTCGACGTGCGTCGCGAAGGCGAGCGCATCGAGATCGTCGCTTCGGCGCGCTCCTTCCTGCACAATCAGGTGCGCTCAATGGCGGGCTCGCTGGAACATGTCGGCAGCGGCAAGTGGCGCGTCGAGGATCTTGCGCTCGCGCTTTTAGCAAAAGACCGCGCGCGCTGCGGACAGGTCGCGCCGCCGCACGGTCTCTACCTTGTCGCTGTCGATTATTAGCGCAAGATTTGCGTGGCGAGACCCCTTACTGCTTGTCGCCCGCGCTTCCCGCATCGCCCTCCGACGACGGCTTGTTCGCGTCGTGCTTCACCGCAGGCGGCTTCACCGATTTCTTCGTGACATGTTTGGCGGCGCCGGGCGCTGCGGATTTTTCTTCCTTGGCGAGCGCGCCATGAATGGGCAGGAAGCTTGCCGACAATACCGCGGCCAATATGCCGTTTGCGCAAGATCGCTGATTCATCACTTGATGGTCCCCTCAAAAGTGAGACCCCCGCCGAATCGTCGGCCCGCCCCGGAGAACATCAGGCCGCTCAACGATGATGAAGTTAGGTCGCCGCGACGCCGGCGCTGCGGTCATTTCATGACGGAATTCGTTCCGTTTGAAACAGTTTGACGAACTGGTTAATGGATTCATAAAAAATTGCGGCGGTCATTCGCCGTCGGCCGCTTCCGTTTCCTCCGGCTTGATCGCCTCGCCTGCAGAGGACTCGTTCTTCACCGGCAAAGTGGCGGGAAGTCTCACGGCGGGACGCTGCGCGGTCGGAGTCTTCTCCTGCGCGAGCGCGCCGTGGAGAGGGATAATGCTGGCGGACAGGACAGCAGCGAGAATGCCGTTCACGCAGGGTCGGCGATTGGTCATGTGTCCTCCAAATCTCACGGAGCCGACTCAATCGCCGCCGCGGTCATTGAGAGTCAAAAAAGTGGCTAGAGATAGTCAGGGTTAGGTATCAGAGACCGACAGCAGGTCAAGAGCCGCTGAACCAATTGTAGCCTTTATCCTCCCAGTAGCCGCCAGGATAGTCGTTGGCCACGAAGATTTCATGAATGAATTTGGGATTTTTGAATCCGAGTTTCGTCGGAATTCGCAAGCGCAGCGGGTAGCCGTATTTCGCGTCAGTGAAGTCGAGCGCGAGCAGCGTTTGCGGATGCAGCGCGCTCGGCATGTCGATACTTGAATAATATTTGTCGGCGCATCTGAAGCCGACGTAACGCGCCGTTAGGTCGGCGCCGATTTGTTCGAGGAAATGGCGGAAGGCGACGCCGCGCCATTTGCCGATCGCGCTCCAACCTTCGACGCAGACGAGGCGGGTGATCTGGCTTGACTGCGGCAGCGCGCGCAATTCCCCAAGACTCCAGGGCCGCTTGTCGGCAATGAGGCCCGAGAGCTGCAGCCGATAGCTCTCGCCATCAACGAATGGAGCATCCTTTTCTTCGTAATAGGCGTTGAAGGGGAATGGCGTCGTGACCTCCGCTTCAGAATAAGTCGGGGCGAGTTTTGCTGGATCGAAAAGCGCCGCCTGCATCTTGTCGTTGAAGCGCGACATGGCGGAAAGCAACCGATCCACAGCGTCGTCATCCTTCAAGGTGCAGCCTGAGAGAAGCGGGAGCGCTCCAAGCGACAATCCCTGCTTGAGGAAGAGCCGGCGCTCGACCTGGGCGATCTGCGGCCGAAAGGCGGAAAGACGAGACGGTTTCATCTTGGCGCCTCCGCGCGGCCGGTGAACATTGGCGCAAGCACGCCTTTGACGCCGACGGCGAGCGCAACGTGAACGACGAGGAAGGCGACGATCGCAGCCATGGCGAAGAAATGCACGAAACGCGCAGCGTCATAGCCGCCCATTAACGCCGTCAGTCCCTGAAGCTGCACAGGCTTCCAGATGGCGAGACCGGAAAAAATGGCGACGATCACCGCAACAATGACGCCGACATAGAGCAGTCGTTGAGCGGCGTTGTAGCGTCCAGGCGCATGATCAAGGCGGCCTCGGCTCGCTAGAACGACGTCATTGAGCGCGCGTTTGAATGAAATTGGAAAAAAATCCCTTCGGAAATGACCTGAAACAATACCGTAGGCGAGATAGGCCATGCCATTCAGCGCCAAAAGCCACATCGCCGCGAAATGCCAGGCGAGCGCGCCGGCGAGCCAGCCGCCAAGCGTGAAACCCGGCGGAAATTCGAAGCCAAAGAGCGGCGAGGCGTTGTAGATGCGCCAGCCGCTCAGCACCATGACGAAGATCGCGAAAGCGTTCACCCAATGCGTCACCCGAATGAAGAGCGGGTGAATCGTCTGTGGCTTTTCGGCGCCGGCCGCGTCAGCCATGGCGGCTTCTCCTCTTTACGCCGCAAACATATGGCTTGTGGGGCTGAAAACCCAGGGCCGCTTGCCAGCGCGTTGACAGGCGGATCGCCTTCGCCCATGACGGCGAAGCTTTCATCACGCGGGAATATGGCGGTTCATGCGCGTCTTCGTGACCGGCACGGCCGGCTTCATCGGCTTTCATCTGGCGAAGCGTCTGCTCGAGGCCGGGCATCTCGTCGACGGCTTCGACGGCATGACGCCCTATTACGATCCAGGTCTCAAAGAGGCGCGCCGCGCCATTCTGCTGCGCACCAATGGCTATCGCGACACGGTCGCCATGTTGGAGGACATGGACGCGCTCACGCGCGCCGCCGAACAGGCCGCGCCTGACGTCATCATCCATCTCGCGGCGCAGGCTGGGGTGCGCTACTCGCTGCAAAACCCGCGCGCCTATGTCGACGCCAATCTCGTCGGCGCCTTCAACGTCATGGAAATCGCGCGGCTCTTAAAGCCCCGCCATTTTCTGTGGGCCTCGACAAGCTCGGTCTATGGCGCGAGCCCTACCGTGCCATTCCACGAGAGCGATCGGACCGACTTTCCGCTGACGCTTTACGCCGCGACGAAGAAAGCTGGCGAAGCGATGGCGCATTCCTATGCGCATCTGTGGTCGATCCCGACGACGATGTTTCGCTTCTTCACCGTTTACGGTCCATGGGGCCGTCCGGACATGGCGCCCTTGAAATTCGTCGACGCGATCGAGAATGATCGCGCAATCGACATCTATAATCACGGCGACATGTCGCGCGACTTCACCTATGTCGCAGACCTTGTCGAGAGCGTCATGCGCTTGATCGATTGCGTGCCCGAACGCGATTCAGGCGACAATAGCGTTTCCCCTGTCGCGCCATTTCGCATCGTCAATATCGGGCGCGGCGAGCCGGTGAAGCTTCTCGACTTTATCGAGACGATCGAAAGAGTTCTCGGCAAGAAGGCGAAACGCAATTATCTCGACATGCAGCCCGGAGACGTGCCGCGCACCTTCGCCAGCGCCGATCTCTTAGAACGCCTGACCGGCTATCGTCCGCATACATCGCTCGAGGAAGGCGTCGCGGCGCTCGTCGATTGGTATCGCGACTATCGCCGGACTCACGGGGAATTGGCGTACTGACGCGCGCAAGCATTTTATTGCTCAGCTTTCATTTCCAGATAAAATGTAAAGATGCCGCTTCGCCGTTTTCCAAATGATGTACTGGAAGAACTGGACTGGTACGTTTACCGGCTGATTGATCCCGCCACGGGTCAAACTTTTTATGTCGGCAAAGGGACGGGAAATCGTGTCTTCGATCATATAAGGGGCCAGATTGAGTCAACTGATGACGACCTGCTCTCTCCGAAAATCGAAATCATTCGAAGGATTTTAGACGAGGGACATGAGGTCCAGCACGTCATTCATCGACACAAAATGAAAGAAGACACAGCTTTTGAAGTAGAAGCCGCATTAATTGAGGCCTATCCCAATCTTACTAACATACGGGATGGCAAAGGAAACATAGAGCACGGTTCGATGACTGCCGAAGAACTTGTAGAGTTGTACACTCTAGAAGAGGCGACACTCAGCCATAAATTGATAATAATTGATGTAAATAGGTCATTTAACAGAAGGGAAAGGGCGCGTACTATCGATGGGCGTGAGAACCTTCTTGATGCGGTTCGTTTTCGGTGGGTCCTCAATAAAAAACGCGCCCAACAATGCGACTATGTATTAGCCCAACGAGGGGGAGTGATTCTAGGCGTCTTTAGACCGGAAAAATGGTTGGACGCGACATTGGAAAATTTCCCCGAATTTGGTGCCAGTTTTTCAAAATTACGAAAAGGTGAGAAAAGACGGAAACGAATTGGATTCAAAGGATATCAGGTGAGTGACCCGACAATTGTCTCGCAATATGAGAAGAGGCGTGTTCCGGCCAAGTTAAGAACAGCGCCACGCCAACCATGTCGTTATTTTGGTATATGAAAAACTCCGTGCCGCAGCGGAGAGGGACTGACGATCAAGCGATCCAATCGGGAACGCTGTCGAGCGCGATGATCTCCTCGACGCTTTGGCGCTTGCGGATAACGGCGTAACGCGCGCCATCGACCAAAACTTCGGGAACGAGCGGCCTTGTATTGTACGTGCCCGACTGCGCAGCGCCATAGGCGCCAGCCGTCAGCACGCAGAGCAATTCGCCGGCGCGCGGCTCGATCATCTCGCGTCCATGCGCGAAATAGTCGCCCGTCTCGCAAACGGGACCGACAACATCGGCGACGATCTTCGGACGATCCGAACTCTCTTCTATTGGAATGATGTCGTGCCAGGCGTCGTAGAGCGTCGGGCGGATGAGATCGTTCATGCCGGCGTCGACGATGACGAAGGTTTTTGCGTCGCCGTGCTTCACATAAAGCACGCGCGTGACGAGCACGCCGGCGTTGCCGACGATGAGCCGTCCCGGCTCCAGCACCAGCTTGCAGCCGAGACCGCCGAAATGCCGGCGCACGATCTCGGCGTATTTCTCGGGATGGTACGACTGCGGATCGTCGCCCTCGTGATAGGGAATCCCTAAGCCGCCGCCGAGATCGACATGCGAAATCCTGTGCCCATCCGCGCGCAGGTCGCATACGAGCTCGGCAAGCAACGAAAAAGCCTCGTCGAAAGGCGCAAGATCGGTGAGCTGCGAGCCGATATGCATGTCGGCGCCGGCAATCTCGATCCCCTTGAGTTTCGCGGCGAAAGCGTAGACTTCGCGCGCGCGGGACAGCGGCACGCCGAATTTGTTTTCGGCGAGGCCTGTGGAAATCTTCTTGTGCGTGCGGGCGTCGACATCCGGATTGACGCGCAACGAGACGCGCGCCGCGCGCCCAAGAGCGCTCGCCGCTTTTGACAGAGCTTCGAGCTCAGGCTCCGACTCGACGTTGAAACAGAAGATGCCGGCGCGAAGGGCCGCCGTAATTTCCTCCGGAGTCTTGCCGACGCCGGAAAAGGTGATTTTTTCCGGCGTGACGCCGGCCGCGAGGGCGCGCGCCAACTCGCCGCCCGAAACCACGTCCATTCCTGCGCCCTCCTGGGCGAGAAGACGCAGCACCGCTTGGTTGGAATTGGCCTTCACGGCATAGCAGACAAGCGCGTCGAGCCCGGCGAAGGCCTGCGAGAAAACCCGGTAGTGGCGTCGGATCGTCGCCGCCGAGTAACAATAGAACGGCGTGCCCACCTCATCGGCGAGCTTCGCCACGGCGATCTCCTCGGCGTGGAGCGCGCCATTCCGATACGAGAAAAGATGCATCGGCTTAAAGCAGCGGGTCGAGCAGGAAGGGGTATTGATCCGGCGGTCGATTTCCGACAGTGCCGGGAATTGGCGGAGGCGGCGCGCCAGCCGGTGGAGGCGGCGGCGGAGGGGCGCCATGCGCCGCCGCTTTCGCTTGCTCCGCTTCAGCCTGCGCCCGCAAGAACGCGCCGCGCGCCTGGGTCTCGGGCGGAAGCTCCAGAGGACCACGCCGGCCGCAGCCGCCGAGGCTTGTCAAGGCGAGCGCCAGCGCAAGAATCCCTAATAGGCGGGAGGTGAGCGGCGGCAGTGGAGGCGTCACGGCGATTCGTCCTAAGGAAAGCCGGCGCACTATAACGATGAAGCAGGAAAAGGCGAGAGCGGAAGCGTCTGAGGCCTCCTCCAAAGCCGTCGAAAAGGCGGCCCGCAGCAGCGACAGCGCGGCTTTACGGTCAGGCGCTGGCATGGTTAGTTCGCTCATGGTCAGCGTTTTGCGTTTTGTCGGCGCCCTCGCCGCGGCTGTTCTGCTGACGGCCGCCGCTGCGGAAGCAGCGGTACGCATCCGCATCGATCTAACGGCGCAGCGACTCCAGGCCGTGACCCCCCAAGGCGAGACCGTGACGTGGAAAATCTCCAGTGGCAGACGGGGATATGAAACGCCGACGGGAAACTACAGCGTCATGCGCATGGAGGCCGATCACCATTCCGACGAATATGATCAGGCGCCTATGCCCTATTCCATGTTCTTTTCGCCACGCGGCCTGGCCATCCATGGAAGTTACGAGCGCGGTTTGGGCCGTCCACTCTCCCACGGCTGTGTTCGGCTCGCAGTCCCTAACGCCCGCCAGCTCTTCGAGTGGGTGGAAAAACATGGGGCGACGGTCGAAATCACCGGAGGCGCCGGCGGCGGCGGCCCCGCGATCGCCCGCGAAGAGGCCGAGCGCCCCCGCATGACGCGCCCGGCGCGCCCTACATACGAGGAGCCGGCGTTCCAATCCAATTGGGGAGGCTTCGCCCCCTTCTGACGGCCGCCCGCGTTCCCGTTGCAACTTGGCAACAGTATTCGATAGAATCGCGGCGAATGCTGCGGCGCATTTGCGGGGGTCCTTTTTAACGAGTAAAGCTCGGATTTCTGGCGCTTGCAGTTGACCGAGCAGAGTAGAGACGTTGACGACATCCAAGCCCCCCCTCCTCGACCGGATCGCCACCCCAGAAGACCTGCGCAAGCTGCGCCCCAATGAGCTCAAGCAAGTCGCCGAGGAGTTGCGCCACGAGACGATCGACGCGGTCTCGGTCACCGGCGGCCATCTGGGAGCGGGTCTCGGCGTCGTCGAGCTGACGGTCGCTCTGCACTATGTTTTTGACACGCCGCGCGACAAGGTGATCTGGGACGTCGGCCACCAAACCTATCCGCACAAGATTCTCACCGGCAGACGCGATCGCATCCGCACGCTGCGGATGGGCGGCGGCCTTTCGGGCTTCACCAAGCGGGCCGAAAGCGAATATGACGCCTTCGGCGCCGGCCACTCCTCAACTTCCATTTCGGCCGGACTCGGCATGGCCGTGGCGCGCGATCTCGCCGGCGGCGATAATCACGTCGTGGCGGTGATCGGCGACAGCTCGATGTCGGCCGGCATGGCCTATGAGGCCTTGAACAACGCCGGCGCGCTGCATTCTCGCCTCATCGTCATCTTGAACGACAATGACATGTCGATCGCGCCGCCGACGGGCGCCATGTCAGCCTATCTCGCCCGCCTCGTCTCCGGCGGCGCCTATCGTTCCATCCGCGAGGCGGCGAAACAGCTCGCCAGCCATCTGCCGCGCTTCATCTACGACAAGGCCCGCAAGGCCGAGGAGTTCTCGCGCAGCTTCATCACCGGCGGCACGATGTTCGAGGAGCTCGGCTTCTACTATGTCGGGCCGATCGACGGCCACAATCTCGACCATCTGCTGCCCGTCCTCAAGAATGTGCGCGACAAGGACGACGGCCCAGTCCTCGTGCACGTCGTCACGCAGAAAGGCAAGGGCTTCGGACCGGCCGAGGAGTCGGCCGACAAGTGCCACGCCGTCAACAAATTCGACGTCACGACCGGCATCCAGATCAAGCCGAAAGCCAACGCGCCGACCTATACGAATGTTTTCGCCAAGGCGCTGATCGCCGAAGCCGAACATGACGATAAGATCGTAGCGATCACGGCGGCGATGCCGTCGGGCACCGGCCTCGACATTTTCGGCAAGACCTTTCCCCATCGCACCTTCGACGTGGCGATCGCCGAACAGCACGCCGTGACTTTCGCGGCCGGGCTCGCATGCGAAGGCTACAAGCCTTTCTGCGCGCTTTACTCGACCTTTCTGCAGCGCGGCTACGACCAGGTCGTTCACGATGTGGCGGTCCAGAATCTTCCGGTGCGCTTCGCCATGGACCGCGCCGGACTCGTCGGCGCCGACGGGCCGACCCATGCCGGCGCCTTCGATCTCGCCTATCTCGGCTGTCTGCCGGACTTCGTCATCATGGCGCCTTCCGACGAGGGCGAGTTGATGCATATGGTCGCGACGGCGGCCGCCTATGACGATGGCCCGATCGGCTTCCGCTATCCACGCGGCGAAGGCGTCGGCGTCGAATTGCCTGAGCGCGGCGAAATTCTCGAGATCGGCAAGGGCCGCATTCTGCGCGAGGGTTCGAAAGTCGCGATCCTGTCGCTCGGCACGCGCCTCGCCGATTCGATGAAGGCGGCGGCGGAGCTTGAAAATTACGGGGTCTCGACGACGGTCGCCGACGCCCGCTTCGCCAAGCCCATCGACCGCGACCTGCTGCGCCGGCTCGCCGCCAATCACGAAGCGATTATCGCGATCGAGGAAGGCTCAATCGGCGGCTTCGGAGCGCAGGTCTTCCAGGCGCTGTCAGACGACGGGCTGCTGGATGGCGCGCGCGGCGCGTTCAAATTCCGCAGCATGACTCTGCCCGACGCCTATATCGATCACGACAAGCACGAGCTGATGGTCGCCAAGGCGATGCTCGACAGCAAAGCGATCGTCGCCAAGGTCCTCGAGCTCTTGGGCGATGAAAGAAGCGCCGCGCGAGTGATGATCGCCTGAGGTGGCGCGCCAACCCTCTCCCAGAGGGAGAGGGTTGGCGCCCGGGTTTTTTAAAGTACTCCGATGATATTCTGCGTCTCCGCCTTCGACGCTCCCGCGGCGCCCGGGGCCTATGTTCTGGCCTTGCGACTCGGCGCGCCGCTTGACGTTCGCCTGGGGAAAATTTCGGCGACGCTGCCCGCCGGCGATTACCTCTATTGCGGTTCGGCGCGCGGGCCCGGCGGATTGCGGGCGCGGCTGGCGCGACACATGCGGCCGCAAAAACGGGCGCACTGGCATATCGACAAGATCACAGCTGTTGCGAGCGTGCTTGGCGCTTTCGTCCAAGAAGACGGCGACGAATGCGTCCTCAATGGCGCGCTCGACGGCTTCCCGATTCCCGTCGCCGGCTTCGGCAGTTCCGACTGCCGCCGCTGCGCCGCGCATTTGCGACTCTGGCCGAAAGACGCGGGCCTTCCTTCCCGGTGGGAAAATGCTAGGAAGGCGGCCGAATCCAGCCTCCCTTGAAGGGAGGAGTAAGGCCATAGTCGTTAATGTCCAAAGACGAAACCAAAACCAAAGTTGAAGCGCGCACGCCGCGCGGGCTCGCCGACCGCGAGGCCGGGGAACTCGCCGCCACCGGCCGGATGCTCGACGTCATCCGCGAAGTCTACGAGCTCTACGGCTTCGAGGCGCTGGAAACGCCAGCGATCGAATATACCGACGCGCTCGGAAAATTCTTGCCCGATCAGGACCGCCCCAACGAAGGGGTCTTCTCCTTTCAGGACGACGACGAGCAATGGCTGTCGCTGCGCTATGATCTGACCGCGCCGCTGGCCCGTTTCGTCGCGCAGAATTTCGATCGGCTGCCCAAACCCTATCGCTCCTATCGCGTCGGCCAGGTCTATCGCAACGAGAAGCCGGGACCCGGGCGCTTTCGGCAGTTCATGCAGTTCGACGCCGATACGGTCGGCTCGGCCTCGCCTGCCGCCGACGCCGAAATCTGCATGATGGCGGCTGACGCCATGGAGCGGCTCGGGATCGCGCGCGGCGACTATGTCATCAAGATCAACAGCCGCAAGGTGCTCGACGGCGTGATGCAATCGATCGGCCTTTCCGGCGAAGAGAACGCGCCGCGCCGCCTCGTCGTTTTGCGCGCGATCGACAAGCTCGACCGGCTTGGCCCCGATGGCGTCAGGCAGTTGCTCGGCGCGGGCCGCAAGGATGAAAGCGGGGATTTCACCAAAGGCGCCGGGCTCGATCTGCCCGCGATTGACACGATCCTGTCCTTCAGCCTCGGCGGACAATATCGGGACGGCGCTCCTGCCTTCGATCTCTTCGGCCTGCTTGGCAAAAGCGAGATCGGCGCCCAAGGCGCCGAGGAGCTTCTGGAAATCGAAGACCTCGCCCGCGACGCCGGTTTCGGTCCGGACCGCATCCGCATCGACCCATCCGTCGTGCGCGGCCTTGAATATTACACGGGGCCCGTTTTCGAGGCGGATCTCACCTTCGAGACCCGCGACGAGAAGGGAAATCCCGTGCGCTTCGGCTCCGTCGGGGGCGGCGGCCGTTACGACGGGCTCGTCGGGCGGTTCAGGCCGGAAAATACGCCGGCGACCGGCTTCTCGATCGGCGTCTCAAGACTCTTCGCGGCCTTAAAACTCATTGGCAGCCCGATCGTCTCGGCGCGCCCGCATGTCGGACCCGTGGTCATCCTCGTCCTCGACCGCGAAAGGCTCGCCGATTACCAGCGCATGGCGGCGCAATTGCGCAACGCGGGGATCGCCGCCGAAATCTATCTCGGCGCTGCGGGCATGAAGGCGCAGATGAAATACGCTGACCGGCGCAACAGTCCGCTCGCCATCATCCAGGGCTCGGATGAAAAAGCGAGAGGCGAAGTCACCATCAAGGATCTCGTCGCCGGCGCAAAGGCCGCCGCCAATATCGCCACCAACGAAGAATGGAAGGCGCTTCGCCCCGCCCAGTTCGCCATCCCGGAGGCTGAACTCGTCGAGCAGGTCCAAAAGACGCTCAAAGAACAAATTTAGCCTGCGGCGAAGCTCGTCATTGCCACGCGCGCGGGCGCGTATAGTTTGCAAGAAGGGATAGAGGAGCAGACGCATATGAATGGCGACACGCCAAGATCAATCGTTCATCCGACCGATCTCTCCTTTGCGAGCCTGGACGCGTTCGCTCATGCGCTGCGGATCGCCGTGGACTGCAAGAGCATGTTCCACATTCTGCACATCGAAGCTCCCGAGTCGGAGGACGACGATTGGGACCGTTTCCCGCAAGTGCGCGAAATGCTGGCGCGCTGGAAAATGATCTCGCCGACCGCAACGCGCGCCGAGGCGGCTGAACAGCTCGGCGTCAAATTCGTCAAAGCGTCGGTTGAATCACAATCGCCCGTCGCTGGAGTCTCCGCCTATGTCGAGCGGCACCTATGCGATCTTCTCGTGATGATGACGCGGCCGCGCAGCGCTTTGGAGCGCCTCTTCGAGGGCTCAATCGCGGAGGAGACGGCGCGTGAAACTCATGTGCCGGCGCTCTTCCTGCGCGAGGATCAGAAGGGTTTCGTCGATCGCGAGACAGGCGCCGTCTCTCTCAACACGGTGCTGATGCCGGTCGAGCCAACGATTTCGCCGCTTGACGCCTTTCGCCACGCGGCCGACATCGCCCATTGTCTCAATCCGGCCGCCGACGTCATGATGCTGCACGTCGGCGACCACCTGCCGATTTTCGAAGGGCTGCTTCCGCACATCGAGCTGCGCCGGGGACCGGTCGTCGAGACCATTCTTTCCTACGCTCGCGAGATCAAGGCGGACCTGATCGCCATGCCGACGCGCGGCCGAAAGGGCCTGCTGGAGGCGCTCCGCGGCTCGACGACAGAGCGCGTATTGCATGAAGCGCCCTGTCCGCTGCTCGCCTCGCCGGTGAAATGAATCGAGTGTCCGCGGCGCCGCCGCTTGTCATTCCCGACAGGCCGAAGGCCTGATCGGGATCCAGAGTCGTAAACCGAATCTTTACGTTTTGATGGATTCCCGATCGCGCGCTTTGCGCGCATCGGGAATGACATCCGCTGTTTTGCAGGGGCGCTACAGCGATCGCTGGAAATGCAGCACGCCGCCCTGCGCGCCCTTCAGGATCAGTTCGTCGCCCTTGGTGTCCCAATAGGGGCCCGAAAGCAGCACCGCCCAATAATCGCGTTCGATGGCCGCGAGCGCGCCTTCGCATTTGCGCTCATTGGTCGCTGGCATGGCGCGCGGCCCCAAGCGGTTCGGGCCGATGACGAAAACGCCCGACCAGTTCTTGCAGCCTGAAAAGCCGTTGGCGCGGCCTGTCGAGTCGATCGAGATCCACATCTCCACCGGCGGCGCTTTGCCGTTGATTTCCTTGAGCACGAAATTCTGATTGTGCGGAAACGGCTGATAGCGCGGAAGGCCGCCCGTTTCCTTGTTTTCGTCTTCCGGCTGCTTCTGCTCCGCCCCTTCAGGCGACTTTGCGCGGCTCTTGGCGTCGGCAGGCGCGGCGGCGAGCGCAACAGCGCAGAGCGAGGCGGCTAAGGCGAGCAAAATCCTGTTCATCGCGTCAATCATCCTCCAGTAAGGCGGGCCAGTCGCCGGGCCCCTCCGACCGCGGCGCAACGCCTTATAGCATGCTCGGCAGAACGCGGTCAGGCGGGCGGTGGCCATCCATGAAGGTCTTGATGTTGATGATGACCTTCTCGCCCATGTCGATGCGGCCCTCGATGGTCGCGGAGCCCATGTGCGGCAGCAGCGTCACCTTCCCGGCCTTCGCAAGCTTCAGCAATTTCGGAGAGACGGCCGGCTCATGCTCGAAGACGTCGAGGCCGGCGCCGGCCATCTCATCGGCTTCGAGCATGCGCACCAGCGCGTTTTCGTCGACGATCTCGCCGCGGGCGGTGTTGACCAGGATCGCGTGGGGACGCAGATGCGACAGTCTGCGCGCCGAGAGAAGATGGTAGGTCGCGGGCGTATGCGGGCAGTGAATCGACACAATGTCGACTCGCGCCAGCATCTGGTCGAGCGACTCCCAATAGGTCGCCTCCAATTGCTCTTCGACTTCGGCCGCCACGCGTCGGCGGTTGTGGTAATGGATCGAAAGACCGAAACTATTTGCGCGCCGCGCCAAGGCCTGTCCGATCCGGCCCATGCCGACGATGCCGAGCCTCTTGCCGGTGATCCGATGGCCGAGCATCCAGGTCGGCGACCAGCCCGGCCAGGAGCCGTCGGGAATCGCGCTCGCGCCTTCGACGAGCCGGCGCGAGACCGAAAGAATCAGCGCCATGGTCATGTCGGCCGTATCTTCGGTCAGAACGCCGGGCGTGTTGGTGACCGTGATGGAGCGATCAAGCGCCGAGGCGACGTCGATATTGTCGACGCCATTGCCAAAATTGGCGATGAGCTTCATCTGCTCGCCGGCCTGGGCGATGAGATGCGAATCGATACGATCGGTGATGGTGGGCACCAGCACGTCGGCCGTGCGCATGGCTTCGACAAGTTCGTCATGAGTGAGCGGCTTATCGCTCTCATTGAGGCGCGTGTCGAACAACTCGCACATGCGGGTCTCGATCACCTCGGGCAGCCGGCGCGACACGACAACGAGCGGCTTCTTTTTCGGCATATCCCTAGTCGTGCCTCCGCGTTTATGTTGTGTTGCAGCAGCGTTTCTGCGATTGCGCTATGATCTTTGCCGCTTCGTCGAAGCGGATGAAAAGACGCCGGCGAGTTTCGCCGGCTTTCAACCGGGTCTTAACGGCGGTCGGCGACAAAACCAATACGCCCCTTTAGCGGACGCATTCGACTTCCTAGCAGATGACGGGCCAAAGACAAGCGAGCGAACAGTCCAGCATGTCGCGAATAAATGCAGAATTTGCGCCAATTTCGGCAGCTTTCTCCAGCGCTCCGGAACATTTCCAGAAGCGTCCGCGCGGTCTCCTCGCCGCGCTCGCCCCGGCTCTCTTGTCCGTGTTTTTTTGCGCAATGCACGCGCACGCTCAGGAGCCTCAAAAAGGTCCCGTGAGCGGTCTGCCCTTGCCGCGCTACGTGAGCCTCAAATCCGATCGCGTGAATGTGCGGGAGGGCCCGAGCAAGGAGCATCCGACCCTCTGGATTTACGAACGCGCAGCGCTCCCCATCGAGATCACCGCCGAATTCGAAACTTGGCGGAAAATCCGCGATTCCGAAGGCGCCGAGGGCTGGGTGCTGCATTCGCTGCTTTCGGGAAGGCGCACCGCGCTGGTCGCGCCCTGGAAAAAGGAGCCGCAGCTGCTTGTCGCCGAGGATCATTCGACGCCTGTGGCGAGGCTCGGCCCCGGCGTCATCGGAAATTTGCGCGGCTGCGACGGCAAATGGTGCCGTATCGCCGGCAAGGGTTTTGACGGCTACATGCAGCAAGAAAATCTCTGGGGCGTCTATCCGGGAGAAAAATTCGATTAGTCGGGCGAGGGGGTCGCCGGCAAACGGCTTTTGAGCATTTCCAGCGCAGTTGAAATGGAGCCCCGACTGAAGGGCTTCGCGACGACAGGCGCATCGGCGTGCGCCTCAAGCACGCCCTGCTCGCCATAGCCGGTAACGAAGGCGAAAGGTTTGCGCCGCCGCTCCAGGACGCCAGGCAGAACATGCGCCTTCTGGCCATTGAGGTTGATGTCGAGAAAGGCGAGGTCGAAGTCTTCGCTCGTCGCCTTTTGCAACGCGTCTTGGATATTGCCCGCAACGCCAACGACCTGAGCGCCAAGCTCTTCGAGAAACATCTCGAGCGCCATGGCGATGACGGCCTCGTCTTCCACGATTAGGACGCGCGGTTCGGTCATTTGAGCACTTCCACGGTGAGAGGAATGTCCATCGCGCAGCGTAATCCTTCAGGCGGAAATTCGATAGCGACCCGAGCGCCCGCGTCAGACGCCAGCGTTTTCTCGATCAGCCGCAGGCCAAATCCTTTCTTCGCCGGGGGCGAGACTGAGGGCCCGCCATACTCGCGCCAGACGAGATGGAGCAGAGGGGTTCGCCGCTGTGCGTCGAGGCTCCAATCGACCGCGACGCGCCCGCCCGGCGCCGACAGTGATCCATGCATGACGGCGTTGGCGCACAATTCGTGCAGGGTCATCGCCAGAGCCGCCGCGATGCGCGGGCACACGTCGACAGGCGGCCCTGACACATCAAAATTCTCCTGGTCCACCGGGGCGATCGCCTTACGCACGAGTTCGCCGACGTTTGCCTTTGCCCAATTTTCGCGGGTCAAAACGTCGTGCACGGCGGCAAGCGCCAGCAGGCGCTTTTCAAATTGCTGCGCTGAATCTGGCTTCAGGTCGCGAAGCGAATGCATGGCGATCGAGTGAACCGTCGCCAGCGTGTTCTTAACGCGATGATTGAGCTCATTGACTAAAAGCTGCAGGCGTTCGCGGTCGCGTTCCTGCTCGGTCACGTCGGTGTTCGTGCCGAACCATCCGACGATGGCGCCGTTTTCGCGCAGTGGTTCGACGCGCGTCAGAAAGGGTCTATAATGTCCGTCGGCGCCCTTGAGCGGAAAGATCATCTGGAAGAATTCGCCATGCTGAAGCGCATACGTCCAGCGTTCCAGCATTTTGGGCAGCACATCCGGATGGTGGACGGATTGCCAGCCCCATCCCGCCATCTCCTCGGGAGTCGTGCCGGTATATTGATACCAACGATCATTGTACCAAAAAATCCAGCCGTCCGGACGCGCCATCCACGCAAGATTGGGCATCGAGTTGGCGAGCGCCTTAAATTGCGCGTAAGTGATCTCCGATTCTCGTGCGGCCGCCAGTTGCGACATTGCTCCCCGCCCGAAACATGCCCTCAAAGAGTCCTCGGCAAGCCGAGCTCTCTGGAAACCATCTTCTCATTTTAAGATATAGGGCGAACTTAGGCGCGGCGTAGACGCACGACGACATCGACCCGGGCGACGCGCAAACCCTCAGGCGGCCGAGGAAGATCGGAGACCGACACATTCGCGCCGGCGATGTCGTAAAGCTCGCCATCGTCTTCGAGCAGAAAATGATGGTGGTCGTCGGTGTTGGTGTCGAAATACACCCGCGTTCCGTCTACGGCGATCTCGCGCAACAGTCCCGCTTGGGTGAACTGGTGGAGCGTATTGTATACGGTCGCGAGCGACACCGAGAGATCGGCCGCAAGCGCCTCTTCATAAAGACGCTCGGCCGTCACGTGGCGATCGCCGCCCTGCCCGAACAGCAACTCGCCCAGCGACAACCGCTGGCGGGTCGGCCGCAGCCCGGCGTCGGCCAGCAACTCGCCGACCGGCTTGCGCGGGGCGGCGTTTTCAGGAACGGCTGGGGTTTGGTCGGCGTCCATCTCGGCTCGCGGCTTTCTACTCGCGGTTTCCACTTGGCATCATAGGGAAAATGGCGGGAAATTCAACGTCGCTCGGGCTGTTGCGGCCAGCGGCCACGGCGCTTTCGGCCTGGACGAGGCTATGTTACGGATCGCTTCGCCCAAGAGCGGCGCCCCACGGCGCCAACAAAGATAAGGGCGCGCCTTCTTGAGGCGCATAGGGAGGAATGGGCCCGAAAGGCTCGAACGCGAGGAACAGGGAACAATGGGCGAAAGGCGCTCCTCATTCGGCTATGAGGATTTACTGGCGTGCGGCGAGGAGAAGCTGTTCGGTCCCGGAAATGCGCAGCTGCCGCTGCCGCCGATGCTCATGTTCGACCGTATCACTGAGATTTTCGAAGAAGGCGGCGCGCACGGCAAAGGCTATATGCGCGCCGAACTCGACATCAAACCGAGCCTCTGGTTCTTCGACTGCCATTTCAAAGGCAACCCGGTAATGCCGGGCTGCCTTGGGCTTGACGCTCTGTGGCAGATGGTCGGTTTCTATCTCGCCTGGCTCGACAATCCGGGGCGCGGCATGGCGCTCGGCGTCGGCGAAGTAAAATTCAGCGGCCAGGTTCGTCCGACCGTGAAGAAGGTCGGGTATGGCATCGACTTCAAGCGCGTCTTCAAGGGCAAGCTTGTGCTCGGCATCGCTGACGGCTGGGTCGCGGCGGATGGCGAGCGAATCTACGAGGCGAAGGATCTGCGCGTCGGGCTCGCCAAGGCCGAGACGCCAGCCGCCTGAACGCTAATGGAGGCGACGGACAGTTGAGACCCGGCGCCAGAGGAGTTTGACCAATGAGACGAGTCGTCGTCACCGGCATGGGCATCGTGTCGTCGATCGGCAACACGACCCAGGAAGTCGTCGCATCTTTGCGCGAGGCGAAGTCGGGCATCGTTCGGGCGGATAAATACGCCGAACTCGGCTTCCGTTCGCAGGTGCACGGCATGCCCACGCTCGATGCGAGCGAAGTCGTCGATCGCCGCGCCATGCGGTTTCACGCGGCGGGAACCGCCTGGAACCACGTCGCCATGGATCAAGCGATCGCCGACGCCGGCCTCACGGAATCGGAAATCTCGAACGAGCGCACCGGCATCATCATGGGGTCCGGCGGACCCTCGACGCACACTCTTGTGGAAGCGGCCGACATCACCCGCACGAAGGGACCCAAGCGCGTCGGTCCCTTCGCCGTGCCGAAATGCATGTCCTCGACGGCCTCGGCGACGCTGGCCGTCTGGTTCAAGATCAAGGGCGTCAACTATTCGATCTCGTCCGCCTGCGCCACGTCCAATCATTGTATCGGCAACGCCTATGAGCTGATCCAATACGGCAAGCAGGACATGATGTTCGCGGGCGGCTGCGAGGAACTGGAGTGGGAGCTCTCGGTGCTCTTCGACGCGATGGGCGCGATGTCCTCCTCCTACAATGATCGACCGGCCACGGCTTCTCGCGCCTATGACAAGAACCGGGACGGATTCGTCATCGCCGGCGGCGCCGGCGTGCTGGTGCTGGAAGAGCTGGAACACGCCAAGGCGCGCGGCGCGAAAATCTACGCCGAGGTCGCGGGCTATGGCGCGACGTCGGACGGCTATGACATGGTGGCGCCTTCTGGCGAAGGGGCTGTGCGCTGCATGAAGCAAGCGCTCGCGACGGTGAAATGCCCGATCGACTACATCAATCCGCACGCCACCTCGACTCCGGTCGGCGACGTGAAGGAGATCGAGGCGCTGCGCGAAGTGTTTGGCGTCGGCGACAAATGTCCGCCGATCGCCGCGACCAAATCTCTGACCGGCCATTCACTCGGCGCGACGGGCGTGCAGGAGGCGATCTATTCGCTGTTAATGATGCAGAACGGCTTCATCTGCGAAAGCGCCAATATCGAAGAGCTCGACCCCGATTTCGCCGACATGCCGATCCTTCGTGAGCGGCGCGACAATGTGAAGCTCGGGGCGGCGCTGTCCAACTCCTTCGGCTTTGGCGGCACCAACGCGACATTGGTGTTCAAACATCCGGACGCTTGACGTCCCGCCCAACCCGCACGTCATGGCCGGGCTTGTCCCGGCCATCCACGTCGATCCCCGACGAAGAGCACAATCCCTTTTGAATCTTACGCCTATTCTCGACAGCGTTGGACTTCGCGTGGATGGCCGGAACAAGCCCGGCCATGACGGTCGCAGCGCCCCGCGTGCTCTCTGCTTGTCTGTTTCTTCGCCAGGGCTTAGGCCCATCCTTTCCATCTCACCGACGACGACAATCACAAGATGACAGTTTCAACCGGTCTCATGCAAGGTAAGCGCGGGCTCGTCATGGGCGTCGCCAACGATCATTCGATCGCCTATGGCATCGCGCGCGTTCTTGCGCGCCACGGCGCGACGCTCGCATTCACCTATCAGGGCGAGGCGCTCGGCAAACGCGTCAAGCCGCTCGCGCAGGAACTCGGATCGAACCTTGTTCTGCCTTGCGACGTCGAGGACCTTTCAACGGTCGATCAGGTGTTCGCCCGCCTCGACTATGAGTGGGGCGACATGGATTTTCTCGTCCACTCCATCGCCTATTCCGACAAGAGCGAATTGAAGGGGCTCTATGCCGACACCTCGCGCGAAAATTTCATTCGCACGCTTGTCATTTCATGTTTCTCCTTCACCGAAGCCTCGCGCCGCGCCGCGGCGCTGATGAAGAATGGCGGATCATTGCTGACGGTGAGTTTCGGCGGCGGCACCCATGTCATGCCGAATTACAATGTCATGGGGATCGCCAAGGCGGCGCTCGATTCATCGGTGCGCTATCTCGCCGCCGACTTCGGCGATCGCGGCATTCGCGTCAATGCGCTGTCGCCTGGCCCGGTGCGGACAATGGCGGGCGCCGGCATCACCGGCGCGCGCGCGATGGGCGCGTTTCAGAAGAAGCATTGTCCATTGCGCCGAATGATCACGCTTGATGAAATCGGCGGTTCGGCGCTTTATTTTCTATCGGAGCTTTCGGGGGGCGTTACCGGCGAAGTCCATCTCGTCGACGCCGGCTACAACATCATGTTGCAGCCTCGTCCCGAGGATTTGAACGGCGAGGAGTGACGAAATGAGGATAGCGCTCTCTTTAGCACTGGTCCTCGTTGCGGCGCAGGCGATGGCGGCGAGCGCAGATCCGACCGCCGGAGCGCATATCGCCAAGACCGAATGCGCGTCATGCCATGCAATCGGCCGCGACGCCGAGGCCAAGAGTCCGGACCCGAAGGCGCCCCGCTTCGTCGACGTGGCCAAAATGCCGTCGACGACGGAACTGTCGCTTAAAGTGTTCCTGCGCTCATCGCACAGGAACATGCCGAACTTCATTCTTTCGCGTGAAGAGATCGACTCGCTTGCAAGCTATATTTTGGAACTTGACGGCAAATAGCCGCCAAGTCGATTGGTCGGCGACGGTTACGCCGCCAATTTGCGTCCCGACATCCTGCGACATTCCTCGGCGCAACGACGACACTCGTCGGCGCATTCCTTCATGTCCGGGATACGGTCGCATTCCTTGGCGCAAGTTTCGCAGGCGTCAGCGCAAAGCGCGCATATCTGCTTCGCTTGCGGCGAATTCATCAGCATCATATGCGCGCTGTCGCGGCACATGTCGGCGCATGCGATCATCGCCCGAAAATGTTTGGGCTTCACATGGTCGCCGCCCTGCTCAAGGCAATGGGTCATCGCCATGCCGAAGCACATCTGATAGCAGCTCAAGCAGGCGTCGATGCAGGCCTGCGCTTCCTTTGAGATCATGTGCATGATGGATTGCCTCCGCGTTAACCTTTTGCCCGCGCCGCCTCGCAGTGAGCTAGATCGCGCGCCTCGAGGGTCAAGTTTCCAGCCTCGGGCGGCGCTTGTTTCCAGCCTCGGGCGGCGCTTGGGGCTTGACGTTGACAGCCTGGGCGCCAAGCTCATAGGCAGCGCGAACGCCTCCGTTCGACTCCAGTCATCGCCCTGACATGATTGAGGGATTGAACCGGATGAGGCGTCAGGCAAGAAAGCGAGACGAACGTCAGGCAAGATGACGATCGAGAGGATGATCCATTGAACGCTCCAAGAACCGGGCGGCGGCTGGCGCGGGGAAAGCGTGACGCGACAGGATAACGATCTGGTGCAAGCCTCCACGCCGGGCCTGCCTGTCGTGAGGCCCCGAGAAAACTTTTTTGACTCGCTGCGGAAACGGCTGCCCAAAGGCGCTCTGAGCGCGCTGGGCGTTGTGGCGAGTCTCGCCGTCTTCGCGCTCGCCGCATATGTCCTCGGAAAAACGCTGTCGGGCCTCAGCTACAGCGATCTGCTGAACGCCTTTCGCGCGACAAGCGCGACACAAATCCTCGCGGCATTAGCGCTTTCCGCGCTCTCTTATCTCTTCCTGACGGGCTATGACGTCGTCGCTCTGCGTCACATGCGAACGCATGCGCCTTATAGAGTGGCCGCGCTGGCGTCCTTCGCGAGCTACGCCATTTCATTCAACCTTGGATTTCCAGTCATCACCAGCGCGGCGGTCCGTTATTGGATATATTCGCGCGTTGCGCTGAGCGCGCTTCAGGTCGCCAACATCACCGTCTTCGCCGGCGTCACCTTTTGGCTCGGCATGACGCTGATGATGGGCGTAGGCTTTGTTTATGGCGCCCACGCGCTTGCCGCGCTCGACGGCGCTCCGCCCATTCTTCACATCATTCCCGGCGTGCTCGTGCTTGGCGGCGTTCTCTTCTATTTTGGCTGGGTAACGATTGAGCGCCGCAGCATTAAGCTTCGCGGCCACGCTCTTGACCTGCCTGGCTTCGTCCCGACTGTGGCGCAGTTCGCGCTCGGCGTCGCCGACCTGTGCTGCGCCTCGGGCGCGCTCTACGTGCTGCTTCCCGCGGACGTCCCGCTGGACTTTGTCCCCTTCGTCGCGGTTTACATTGTCGCCTGCATTCTCGGCGTCATCAGCCATGCGCCGGGCGGCATCGGCGTCTTTGAAGCGACCATGCTGCACGCCATTCCAACGGCTTCGCATGAAAGCGTTCTGGCGTCGCTGCTGCTGTTTCGGATGATTTACTACTTTATACCGTTCATCGTCGCGCTTGCGCTTCTTGGCGCTGACGAAGGCGCGCGCCGTTGGACGACTTTGCGTGAGGCTATCGCGCGTATCGTAGAGGAGCGCTCGAATTGAACGGCGCCGGGCCAGTCGCCATGACTCTGTCGGTTCAGCAACGCAAGTGGCGCAATCAAGCGATGGATTTGCTGTCGCCTGTGATCAATGCGCTCCCCGAGCCAATTTTCGTCATCGACTCGGAAACGCACGTCGTCGCCGTTAACGCCGCCGCGCAAACGCTCTCGCCCGCCATTCGCCTGAACGAACCGCTTTCCCGCAGTCTTCGCTCGCCCGATATGCTCGACGCCGTCGCCCGCGTGCTCGCCGGCGGCGAGACTGAGAAAACCGTCTGGGTCGAGCGCCTGCCGGTGGAATGCTGGTTCGAGGCCCATATCGCCCCGATGCAGATCGAGGGGTTCGAGCCCGCCGCAATGGTGAGCCTGCGAGATCTCACCGAATCTCGGCGCGTCGAGCGCATGCGCGTCGACTTCGTCGCCAACGCCAGCCATGAATTGCGCACGCCGCTCGCCTCTCTTCTCGGCTTCGTAGAGACGTTGCAAGGACCGGCGCGCGAGGACGCCGAAACGCGCGATAAATTCCTCGCCATCATGCGCGAGCAGGCGCAGCGGATGGCGCGCCTGGTCGACGATCTTCTGTCGCTCTCGCGCATCGAGCAGCATATGCATCTGCGGCCGGCGACGCCCGTCGACCTCACTCTCCTGGTCGCGCATATTGTCGACACGCTGTCGCAAATGGCCGAGGACAGAGGCGTCGCCATCAACCTCGATCTCCAGCCGAACGTCGTTGCGCCGGGCGATCGGGACGAACTTGCGCGCGTCATAGAGAATCTCGTCGAGAACGCGTTGAAATATGGCTGCGCCGAGCATGGCGCCTGCAAGCCGATCGACATTTCGCTCGCCCGCAAGGGCGCGCTCACCGTCCTGGCGGTGCGCGACTATGGTCCCGGCGTCGCGCCAGAGCATATTCCGCGGCTCACAGAGCGCTTCTATCGCGTCGATGCGGGCAAGAGCCGCGCCAAAGGGGGCACCGGGCTCGGCCTCGCCATCGTCAAGCACATCGTGCTGCGCCATCGCGGCCGGCTGGTGATCGAGTCCGCGCTCGGCGAAGGCACGCTGTTTCGCGTCATCCTTCCGGGAACCGAGGCTTGTTGAGGCGCTAAGCAACCAAAAAATAAGTAGTTTTTTTATGTCATAAAACTGTAATCTAGCTGTCACAAAAACCTATTGTCGGATCGCTAGTTTCTCGCGCGCGGTGGCGCGGGGCGCATCGCGAAATCTGTTCTCGAGCAAAAGAGACCTTCAAATGATCTCGACGATCTTCAAGCGCGGCGCTGGCGCAGCGCTCGCTCTCGCCGTTTTGGCTGGCGCGGCGAGCGCGATGGACATTTCCGGCGCGGGCGCGACCTTCCCTTACCCGATCTACGCCAAATGGGCCGAGGCCTATAAGAAAGAGACCGGCAACGGCCTCAATTACCAGTCAATCGGCTCGGGCGGCGGCATCAAGCAGATCAAGGCGCGCACGGTCACTTTCGGCGCCACCGACCAGCCGCTGAAGGCCGACGACCTCCAGTCCGCGGGCCTCATCCAATGGCCACAGGTGATCGGCGGGATCGTGCCGGTCGTCAACCTGGACGGCGTGACGGGCGGCGAGCTCACGCTGAACGGCGAAACGATTGCGAAGATTTTCCTTGGCGAAATCACGAAATGGGACGACGCGGCGATCAAAAAGCTTAACCCGAAGGTCAAGCTGTCGTCGGCGCCGATCGTTGTGGTGCATCGTTCGGACGGGTCTGGCACGACCTTTAACTTCACCAATTATCTCTCGAAGGTTTCCCCCGACTGGAAGTCGAAAGTCGGCGAGAATACTTCGGTTGAATGGCCGGTCGGCATCGGCGCGAAGGGCAATGAAGGCGTGGCGAACAACGTCGCCAACACCAAGGGCGCCATCGGTTACGTCGAATACGCCTACGCCAAGCAGAACAAGCTGACCCATACGAAGATGATCAACAAGGACGGCAAGACTGTCGCGCCGAGCATGGACTCCTTCCAGGCGGCCGCGGCGGGCGCCGACTGGGCCCATGCCGAAGGGTTCTATGAGATCCTGACGAACGAACCCGGCGCAAAGGCCTGGCCGATCACGGCGGCGACCTTCATCCTTCTGCCCAAGGAGCCGAAGGACGAGGCGGCCGCGGGCGAGGCGTTGAAATTCTTTGGCTGGGCCTTCGCTAACGGTGGCAAGATGGCTGAAGAGCTCGATTACATTCCGATGCCGAAGGCGGTCGTCGAACTCGTCAAAAAGACCTGGGCGAACGTTAAAGGGACCGACGGCAAGCCGCTTTCGTCGCTTTGACGCGGCTGACCGACGACTTGGTGAAATCCGACGGCCGTTTTGCGCGGCCGTCGGATGCGATTGGCGCCTTCGGTCGAAAGAAAGCGCTGGGAGTTGAGCGGATGTTCTCGATCGAGCCGAGCCGGCGAAACGCGAACGGAGCCGGCGGGGAGGCGGGGTCAGATATGTCGGAAGTCGTGTTGCAGCAGACGGCGTCGACTTCGGCCGTGGCGGACCGAACGCGAGTCCTTAGCCGGCTGGCGCGCACTGACCATCTATTCCGCCACGCTACGCGCGCCGCGGCTATCGCCGTGCTGGTGATTCTGGGCGGCGTCATTCTTTCCCTCATCTACGGCTCGCTGCCGGCGATGCAGGCTTTCGGTTTCGGCTTCCTGATTTCGCAGTCATGGAATCCGGTCACGGAAAATTTCGGGGCCGCGCCGGCGATCTACGGCACGATCATGACCTCGGTCATCGCCATGCTGATCGCCATTCCCGTCGGCCTCGGCATTGCGGTCTTCCTCACGGAGCTTTGTCCGCATGCGCTGCGCCGGCCGATCGGCACAGCGATCGAGCTTCTCGCCGGAATTCCGTCGATCATCTACGGCATTTGGGGCCTCTTCGTGCTCGCGCCGTTTCTCCAGTCTCATGTGCAGCCTGGACTGATCGCGGCGTTCGGCGACATTCCGCTATTCTCAACACTGTTCGCTGGTCCGCCTTATGGAATCGGGATGCTGACGGCGGGCTTCATTCTCGCGATCATGGTGCTGCCCTTCGTCGCCTCGATCTCGCGCGACGTCTTCGAGACCGTGCCGCCAGTGTTGAAAGAGGCTGCGTCCGGAATTGGCTGCACGACCTGGGAGGTGATGCGCTACGTCGTGATGCCCTACACGCGCGTCGGGGTGATCGGCGGGGTCATGCTTGGACTGGGGCGAGCGCTCGGCGAGACGATGGCCGTCACTTTCGTCATCGGCAACGCGCACAAGATTTCCGGGTCTTTGCTCGCGCCGGGCACGACGATCTCGGCGACCATCGCCAATGAGTTTACCGAGGCCGTCGGCGACCTCTACACGTCTGCGCTGATCGAACTCGGCCTCATCCTCTTCGTCATCACCTTCATCGTTTTGGCGATCGCGCGTTACATGCTGATGCGCATCGAACAGAAATCGGCGTAGGGAGACCCTTTCCATGTCGCTTTACGCTTCTCGACGCAGCGCCAATTCGACAGCGACGAGTCTCTGCTGGGTCGCGGCGATGTTCGGCCTCGCTTGGCTGTTTCTCATCCTCATCGCTCTTCTTTACGAAGGCGTTCGCGGCTTGTCGCCAGCGGTCTTCACGCAAATGACGCCGCCGCCTGGCAGCGCAGGAGGGCTGCTTAATGCGATTATGGGTTCGCTGGTCATGACCATTATTGGCGTCGCGATCGGCACCCCGCTCGGCATGTTGGCGGGAACCTACATGGCTGAATACGGTCGCTACGCGAAGCTCACGACCGTGGTGCGCTTCATCAACGATATCCTGCTCAGCGCGCCATCTATCGTTGTGGGCCTTTTCGTCTACACGATCCTCGTGCATCCGATGGGCCACTTTTCCGCAATTTCCGGGGCGGTCGCGCTCGCGTTGCTCGTTATTCCCGTCGTCGTGCGCACGACGGAAGATATGCTTCTGCTTGTTCCTGGCTCAATGCGCGAGGCTGCTACGGCGCTCGGCGCTCCCCGTTCGCATGTCGTCGCGAGCATCGCCTATCGCGCCGCCAAGGCGGGACTGATCACCGGCGTGCTGCTGGCGATCGCGCGCGTTTCGGGGGAGACCGCCCCGCTCTTGTTCACGGCGCTGAACAATCAGTTCTGGAGCACCGACCTGGCCGCCCCGATGGCGAGCCTGCCGGTCGTCATCTTCCAGTTCGCGCTATCGCCATACAAAGACTGGCAACAGCTCGCCTGGACCGGCGCGCTGCTCATCACCGTCGCTGTTCTCGCCCTATCGATCGCTGCGCGCACCTTGAGCGCCGGACGGAGGAAATCGAAATGAACGCCGCCGCCCAAACTCCGAAGGAATTGCCGACAAAAATCACGGTGCGCAGTCTCGACTTCTATTACGGGGCGGATCGTTCACTCAAAAACATAACGATGCCGCTCCACACCAACAAAGTGACGGCATTCATCGGACCTTCGGGTTGCGGCAAGTCGACATTGCTGCGTGTATTGAACCGGATGTATGACCTCTACCCTGGACAGCGCGCAGAAGGCGAGGTGCTGCTCGACGGCGAGAATATCCTCGACCCCGCGATCGACCTCAATGCTCTGCGTTCGCGCATCGGCATGATCTTCCAGAAGCCGACGCCTTTCCCGATGTCGATCTATGAGAATATCGCATTCGGCATTCGGCTGTATGAGAAGCTGCCGCGCGCCGATCTCGACGCGCGGGTGGAGGCGGCGCTGCGCGGCGCGGCTCTCTGGGACGAGGTCAAGGATAAGCTTCAGGCAAGCGGTCTCGGCCTGTCGGGAGGTCAGCAGCAACGTCTCTGCATTGCGCGCAGCGTGGCCGTGCAGCCGGAAGTCATATTGTTCGACGAGCCTTGTTCCGCCCTTGACCCGATTTCAACGGCGAAAGTCGAGGAACTCATCGACGAACTCACGAATCGCTATACGATCGCGATCGTCACTCACAATATGCAGCAGGCGGTGCGCGTCTCGGATTACACCGCCTTCATGTATCTCGGCGAGCTCGTCGAATTCGGCGAGACCGACGACGTGTTCAACAAGCCGAAGGAAAAGCGAACGCTCGACTACATCACGGGCCGTTTTGGCTAAGCAGCGATTCAAGGACGGCGCTCATGAGCGATCATATTGTCAAATCCTACGACCGGGACCTTGAGGCCCTCGGACGTCGCATCGCCGAAATGGGCGGCGTCGCGGAAAAAATGCTGGCTGAAGCAATGGACGCCTTGTCGACTTTTGACGTCGACCTCGCCCATCGCGTCGTTTCAAGCGATCCGCGGCTCGATGCGCTTCAGCGCGAAATCGAGGAAAACGCCATCCTCACCATCGCCCGCAGACAGCCGCTGGCGGTCGATCTGCGCGAATGCATCGCCGCGATCCGCATCTCCGGCGACATCGAGCGTGTCGGCGACCTCGCCAAGAATATCGCCAAGCGAACCCTCAAGATCGTTTCAGAGGCGCGTGTGCCGCGCGCCATTGTCGGCCTGAAATCGATGCATGAAATCGCCGCAATGCAGCTTAAGGACGCGCTCGACGCCTACGCCTTGCGCGACACCGAACGTGCGCGCGCCGTATGGCAGAACGATTCCGATCTCGATGCGCTGGAGGATTCCGTATTTCGCGATCTCCTCACCTTCATGATGGAGGACCCGCGTAACATTTCATTCTGCACGCATCTTCTGTTCTGCTCGAAAAATCTCGAGCGGATCGGCGATCACACGACCAATATCTCGGAGACTGTCGTCTATCTCGTCACTGGCGAGTCGATGCCCACCGAGCGGCCAAAATCGCGCATCCCCGACTTCGGCGTGAAGGACGAGGCGGCGCAATGAATGAAGTAAATACCGCCATACAGCGCAGCAGCGGGAAGAGCGATCGCGCGCCGCGCATCCTCGTCGTTGAGGACGAGACGTCGCTCGCAACTTTGCTGGTCTATAATCTAGAAGCCGAAGGCTATCAGGTCGAGCATGTCGACAACGGCGACGAAGCCGAGCTGCGGCTCGCCGAGTCGCCGCCGGATCTCGTCATTCTCGACTGGATGCTTCCGGGCGTTTCGGGACTTGAGATCTGCCGACGCCTGCGCGCCCGCGACAGCGCCAGAGACATGCCGGTGATCATGCTCACCGCGCGCGGCGAAGAAGGCGAGCGCGTGCGCGGGCTCTCAGTCGGCGCCGACGACTATGTCGTCAAGCCATTTTCGACTCCAGAGTTGATGGCGCGGGTGCGCGCATTGCTCCGCCGGGCGCGGCCCGAGCGCGTCGCGTCACGGCTGACGCTGGGCGACATCGATCTCGACCGCGACACGCGCCGCGTGCGGCGATCGGGGCGCGAAATTCACCTCGGCCCGACTGAATTCCGGCTGCTCGAATATTTTATGGAAAAGCCAGGGCGCGTATTCACGCGCGCGCAGCTGCTTGACAGCGTCTGGGGCATGTCGGCGGAGATCGACGAACGCACCGTCGACGTCCATGTCGGACGGTTGCGCAAGGCGCTGATCCGCGGCCGCGAGAAGGATCCGATCCGCACAGTGCGCGGGGCCGGCTATTCCTTTGACGAGACTTTCGGACAGGAGTGACCGGGACCGCGGCGGTTACGCGTAGCGCTGCGTCCTCAGCTGATCGCGCGGGCGGCGGCGATCATGCGCAGGCTGATAAGCGACGCGCGCGTGATAGGCGCAGTAGGGACCGCCGCCGACCGTCGACTTGCCGCCGCAGAAGCGGAATTCCGGCGACGTCGGATCGCCCATCGGCCAGCGGCACATGGATTCACGCAGCTCCATGAGCGTGACGCGCTCCGAGATCGGGATAACCACTTCTTCTTCCGGCGCAAGCCGTGGCGACGCGAGCGCGTGAGGCGCGAAAGCGAGCGCCAGATTGCCATGCGAAGAGACGCCGTTCATGCGCGGCTGAATCTGGCGAGGCGCCTTGGCGACGCGCGGACGTTGCGCGCTCACCGTTTTGGCGCGCTCGGCAAGCCCCAAACGATGGATCTTGCCGATCACGGCGTTGCGGGTGATGCCGGGGCCGAGTTCAGCCGCCACTTGGCTGGCGCTCAGGCCGTCGCTCCAAAGCTTGCGGAGCAGTTCGACGCGTTCGTCGGTCCATGACATTAGGCTTCTCCATTCTTTCGGGTCGAGCGCCGGTCAGGGTTTCTTCCGACCGCAGCGCAGGCCTGAAGCCCAGCAGCGATGTGACGCGCATCAACACTCGAGAGAACGCGCCCCAACAAACGACGCGGGCGCCGACTAGAAACTCACTTTTTACTTTGAATCACGCGTGAGTCGCGCTGGCAAGCGCGCACTGGCGTTCTCAACAGCCTTTCACCGAAACTGTTGCCCGCAGGACTCAGCTTTGTGCGCGCGCCACGACGGCTTTTACGCCGATGACGCGGCGGCGAGATCGATTTGACCGCGCGGGGCGGCCCGCATAAAATCCCGCCAGTTGCCGCCCTAAAAAGGGCGGCGCTTTGTTTTTCGAGCTTCCAAAACCACCGACGGGAGCATGGAGCAGGGCTTTTGACGTCAGCGCTTTATCCGACCTATCCGCGCGCCGATCTCACGTTCAAACATGGCGAGGGCGCGTGGCTGACTGCGGAAAACGGCGACCGCTATCTCGACTTCAGCGCGGGCGTCGCCGTGCTGTCGCTCGGCCATAATCATCCGCATCTCGTCGAAACCTTAAAGCGCGCGGCCGAAGCGCCCTGGCACGTTTCCAATCTTTTCCGCATCCCGCAGGCCGAGCGTCTGGCGCAGCGGCTCTGCGAGGCGACATTCGCGGATCTCGTCTTTTTCACCAATTCCGGCGCGGAAGCGGTGGAATGCGCGATCAAGACCGCGCGCAAGTTTCACGCAGTCGACGGCAGGCCGGAACGCTATCGCCTGATCACTTTTGAGGGCGCCTTCCACGGCCGCACGCTCGCGACGATCGCCGCCGGCGGCAACGCCAAATATCTTGAAGGCTTTGGGCCGCCCGTCGATGGCTTCGATCAGGTTCCCTTCGGCGATTACGACGCCGTCGAGGCGGCGATCACCGAAGAGACGGCGGGCGTGCTGCTCGAGCCCATTCAGGGAGAGGGCGGCCTGCGCGTCTTTGCGCCCTCCTTCCTCACGCGGCTGCGGGCGCTTTGCGATGCGCGCGGGCTGCTGCTTGTTCTTGACGAAGTGCAATGCGGCGTTGGCCGCACCGGCAAGTTTCTCGCCTGCGAACATGCCGGCGTCGCGCCTGATATTGCGGCGCTCGCCAAGGGGCTCGGCGGCGGCTTTCCGCTCGGCGCTTGCCTTGCGACGCATGAGGCGGGGAAAGGGATGACTCTCGGCGCGCATGGCTCCACTTTCGGCGGCAATCCGCTGGCGACGGCGGTGGGCGGCGCCGTTCTCGACGTCGTGCTCGAGGATGGCTTCATGGCGCGCGTCGCGCGTCTCGGCGCGCTGCTGCGCCAGCGGCTTGCCGAACTCGAGGACCGCTATCCGTCGCTGATCGAAGAGATTCGCGGCGAGGGTCTGATGTTCGGCGTCAAGACAAAGATCCCGAACGCCGACTTCGCCGCCGCCGCCCGCGCCGAAGGCCTGTTGACTGTGCTCGCCGGCGACAATGTCGTGCGCCTGTTGCCGCCGCTCATCATCGACGAGAACGACATCGCGGCGGCGACTTCCCGCCTAGCCGCCGCCTGCGCCAGACTCGCCGCGCCCGCAGAAAAGCTCGGAGCCGCGTGATGACCGCCCATTCGTTGACGCGGCCGCGCAGCTTTCTCGATCTCGCCGATCACTCCGGCGAAGAGCTGCGCCGCATTCTCGATCTCGCCAAATCGCTCAAGGCGCGGCGCGTGAGGGGCGCGGAGCCCACCGAACGGCCGCTGGCCGGCAAATATCTCGGCATGGTTTTCGACAAGCCGTCGACCCGCACGCGCGTCTCCTTTGACATCGCGATGCGCGAGCTCGGCGGCGAGACGATCATGCTGACGGGCGCTGAAATGCAGCTTGGCCGTGGCGAGACCATCGCCGACACGGCGCGCGTGCTCTCGCGTTTCCTCGACGCGGTCATGGTGCGCATTCTCTCGCACCCCGATCTCATGGAGCTGGCGCGTTTCGGCAATCTGCCGGTCATCAACGGGCTGACCAAGCAGTCGCATCCCTGCCAGGTGATGGCGGACGTTTTGACCTTCGAGGAACATCTCGGCCCGATCGAAGGGCGCACGGTGGCCTGGAGCGGCGACGCCAATAATGTGCTCACCAGCTTGGTGCACGCCGCAGGCCGCCTGGGCTTTACGATCAATGTGGCGACGCCAGCGGATTTCGCGCCCTCGGAAGCGCTTGTCAGCTGGGCGAAAGCCAATGGCGCGAAGATGAACATGACGCGCGACGCCTATGAGGCGGTGGCGGGCGCCGACGCCGTGATTACGGATTGCTGGGTGTCGATGGGCGATGCGGACGAGGAGCAGCGCCGGGCGGCGCTCGCGCCTTATCAGGTCGACTCGAAACTGATGCGCGCGGCCGCGAAGCACGCCATCTTCATGCATTGTCTGCCGGCGCATCGCGGCGAAGAGGTCGCCGCCGAAGTGATCGACGGACCGCAGTCGGTCGTCTTTGACGAAGCCGAGAACCGCCTTCACGCCCAGAAGGGCGTGCTATGCTGGTGTCTCGCGCCGGGGCAGGTCTGATGCCGCAAGGCGGGGACCCGGCGCCAAGCCGGCCGGTTGCGCTTTATTCACAGGATGACCGGGTTCTGCCCTTCGCGGTCGAAGCGCTCGACCTGCGCGGCCGAGTCGTGCGCCTTGGGCCCACGGTCGATTCCATCCTGGGTCATTACGATTATCCGCCGCAGGTCGCACGCCTGCTGGGCGAAGCGGTGGCGCTCGCCGCGCTGCTCGGCTCGATCCTCGAATCTCACGGTCGCTTTCAGCTACAGACGCGCAGCGACGGACCCGTCGACATGCTCGTTGTCGACTATGACGCGCCGGGCAAGCTGCGCGGCTTCGCGCGGTTCGATGCGGAGCGCGTCGCTGAAATGCGCGACGCTTCGCCAGCGGCGCTGTTTGGACGCGGCCATCTCGCGCTCACCATCGAACGCGAGGAAGACGCTGCGCGCTATCAGGGAGTCGTGCCGCTCGAGGGTGAAAGCCTCGCCGAGGCGGCGCATATCTATTTCAGGCAATCGGAGCAGATCCCGTCTTTCGTCAGGCTCGCCGTCGCGGAAAGCCTCACGCCGCAGGGGCGGAGTTGGCGCGCCGGCGGACTGCTCCTGCAATATCTGCCGCCCGGCGGCGCGCGCGCGCGCGATCTTCATCCCGGCGACGCGCCCGAGGGCGTGGAGGAGCTTTTAGAAGAAAATGATCATTGGACCGAGGGCCAGGCGCTCGCCGCGACTCTCGAAGACCATGAGCTCGTCGATCCGGCGCTTTCGGGCGAGCGCCTGCTCTATCGCCTCTTTCATGAGCGCGGCGTCAAAGTTTTCGCTGAACGCGCGGTCGAAGAATTCTGCCGCTGCTCGCGCGAACGCATCGACAAGCTCTTGAAGAGCTTCTCTCCGCAAGAGCGAGGCGACATGATCGGCGACGACGGCCGCATCGGGGTCACCTGCGAATTCTGCGGCACGCTGCGAAGCTTCGACCCCGCCGATTTCGATTGATCGGTCACAAAGGAGCGACGGTGGAAGACCCGCTTGCCTTCTCTGCTAGGGTGTTTTCGTCACGATAACAGCAATCGCCAAGCAAGCAGGGCGATCGGGTGAAGGGCTTCCTCATCCTGAGGAGCGTGCGCAGCACGCGTCTCGAAGGACGAGGAAGCCCGACTTCGCGTATTTTTCCTCACCCTCGTCCTTCGAGACGCCGCCTGCGGCGGCTCCTCAGGAATGAGGGTGAGAGAAAAAATCGTCCACCCGATGCCGCCGACCAAACAAGCCTTGGAGAAGCAATGGGCATTGAATTCATTTTTCCCCCGCCGCCTTGCCCAAGCGTCGCTATCGCGCAAGACGCGCGGCGATTTCCCGTAAGGCGCATCTTCTGCATTGCGCTGAATTACGCCGCCCACGCCCGCGAGATGGGAAAGGAGCCAGCGAAAGATGCAAGCGCGGAGCCGCCTTTCTTCTTCGCCAAACCCGCCGACGCCGTCGTCGAGAGCGGCGCGACGATTCCCTATCCGACGCTGACAAACGATCTTCACCACGAGATCGAGCTCGTCGCGGCGCTGGGCCGTGGGGGCTCAGATATTCCCGTCGCTCGGGCGCTCGACTGCGTCTTCGGCTATGCCGCCGGCATAGATTTGACGCGGCGCGATCTGCAAGCGGCCGCGCGCAACGCCGGCCGCCCGTGGGACATGTCGAAAGGCTTCGATCATTCCGCGCCGATCGGCGCGATCCGCCCCGTAGCGGAGATCGGCCATCCGACGCGCGGGCGCATATCGCTTTCCGTCAACGGCGTCCTTCGACAGACCGGCGATCTCAGCGATCTTATTTGGAACGTTCCCGAAATCATCGCGGCGCTTTCGCGCAATGTCGCGCTCGCGCCCGGCGATCTCATCTTCACCGGCACGCCCTCAGGCGTCGGACCGCTCCTTCCCGGCGACCGGGTCGAAGGCGAGGTCGAGCATGTCGGCTCCGTGGCCGTAAGCATCGAAAAATAGGGCAGGTTGCGCCGGGCCGGCAAACCCGGCTATTTGCAGAAGCGTGAAACGCCTTCGCGCGATCTTTCGCAACCGTCGTTGCGCCTCTGCCGAGCCGTCGGCGCGCGAGGCTCTGGACATGCCGGTCAATCTCGACCCTGAAAACTGGGACGAATTTCGCGCCGAGAGCCATCGCGCCCTCGACATGATGCTCGACTATCTGCGCGCGATCCGCGAACGCCCGGTGTGGACCGAGCCGAGCGAAGAGGCGCGGGCGCGCTTCAAACGCGCCCTTCCTCAAGAGGGACGTGACCTGTCCGCCGTGCTTGAGGATTTCGATCGCTATATCAAGCCATTCGCGACCGGCAACACCCACCCGATGTTCATGGGCTGGGCGCAGGGCGCGGGGACGCCGGCCGGGATGATCGCGGAAATGCTCGCCGCCGGCATGAATTCAAACTGCGGCGGACGCAATCACATCGCGATCGACGTCGAGCGCCAGATCGCCGCCTGGATGGCCGAGGCCTTCGGCTTTCCGGCGGACGCGAGCGGCATTTTCGTCACCGGCACGTCGATCGCCAATTTCCTTTGCCTGCTCGTCGCGCGCGATCAGGCCTATGGCGATAAGGACGTGCGGCTCAACGGACTGTGCGCGCAATCGGGCCAGCTTATCGCCTATGCGTCGCGCGAAGCCCATAATTGCGTGCGCCAAGCGATGGAGCTCGCCGGACTCGGCGCAAGGCATCTGCGCCTCATTCCCTCTGACGAGCGCCGGGCGATGAAGATCGCCGATCTTCGCCACGCCATCGCCGCCGACCGCGCGGCGGGTTTCAGGCCGTTCTTGATCGTCGGCACGGCGGGAACGGTCGACACCGGCGCGATCGATCGTCTCGACCGGCTCGCGGATATCGCGCATAGCGAGGACATGTGGTTTCACGTCGACGGGGCCTTCGGCGCGTTGGCCGCGCTCTCGCCGACGCTCAAGCCATTGGTCAAGGGACTCGAGCGCGCCGACAGCATCGCCTTCGATTTCCATAAATGGCTACATGTCCCCTATGACGCAGGCTTCTTTCTGGTGCGCGACAAGGATGCCCATAAGCGCGCTTTCGCCGCCAACGCCGCCTATCTGTCTCGCGCGCCGCGCGGCCTCGCGGCGGGCGACACCTGGCCCTGCGATCTCGGCCCAGACCTTTCGCGCGGATTTCGCGCGCTCAAAACCTGGTTCACCATCGAAACCTTCGGCGCCAAGCGTCTTGGCCAATGCATCGAGCAGACCTGCCGCATGGCGAAACGGCTCGAGGCGTGGATCGCGCAATCGGACGCCTTCGTGCTGCGCGCGCCGGTGACGCTCAACATCGTTTGCTTCGGCGTCAAAGACGATGAGGATGGGTCTCTCGCGCGCGAAATCGTCATGGAGCTGCATGAGCGCGGCGAGGCGGCGCCATCGCTGACGATCCTCGACGGGGTTCCGGCGATCCGCGCCGCGATCATCAACCATCGGACCGAGGCGCGCGACATCGACGCCTTTACCGAGTTTCTGAACGCGGCGCTCCGGCGCGCGCGCAAGGAGCCGCATGATTTCGGCGCCCTCGTCGAGCCGCACGGGCCAGGCAAGACCCGGCTATCCGAGGATTGACGCCGCGCTATCGTAAGCCTGTGATCTTTCGATCGGTTTTTTACGTCCCAGTGAGCGCAGCCATGACCTTAGACCGCCTCGCACAAGCGCCGCGCGCCGACATTCCCGGATGTCTCTGGTTCGTGCGGTTTAACGGCGCCGGTGAAGCCGAGCCGGGAACGATCGAAGATTTTGAAGACATCGGCGCGCCGCGCGAGGGCTTCTTGTGGCTGCACATGGATCTCGCCGATGTGCGCACGCGCCCGCTGTTGGCGCGAATTGCGGCGCTATCCGAAGACGCGCGCGATTCGCTTTGCGATCCCGTCGATCACCAGCATCTCGAATATTCGGAGGGAATCGTCAGCGGCGCCCTGCTCGATTACGAGCGCGACCTTGGTGGGCCGACGTCGCGCACCGACTATGTCCGCTTTGCTTCGGGCGCGAGCTTCTTCATCAGCGCGCGGCGCCTGCCGATGGACAGCGTCGAGGCGACGCACATCGCCGTCAATCGCGGCGCGCGCCTTACGTCGCCGATCCATCTGTTCGAACTGCTGACCGATGCGCTGATCGACGGGCTGGCGCGAAAAGCCGCCGAACTTGGCGCGGCCTTCGATCGCGTCGAGGACCGCATCATCGATCAGCGCGGCCGTCAGGCGCGGCCCGCGCTCAGCGCCGCGCGGCGTGACGCGGTGCGCCTCGCGCGCCAGATCAGCGGCCTTTCAGCGACGGTGGCGCGACTGGAAACAATCGAGGAGGAGGTCGGCGAACAGCGGGATAACGACCTACGCGACGCCGCCGCGCGGCTCGTTCAACACGCGAGCGCGTTGACCCAGGATGTGACGAGCCTTCAAGAGCGCGCCCGTCTCCTGCAAGACGAGCTTAACGCGCTCCTGAGCCTGGAGACTAACGATCGGCTTTATGTGTTGACCTTGACGACGATGCTGTTGCTGCCGGCGACCTTCGTTACCGGCTATTTCGGCATGAACACCAGAAATCTGCTCTTCGCGGAAACCGACAACGGCACGCTCTACGCCACCATTCTCTGCGTCCTGGCCTCGGGGACGGCGCTTTTCCTCATGCGCCGCTGGGGTCTTGCGGGCGCGCCTGAGGGCGAGGATCAGAAGCCAAGGGGGCAGCGTCCGGATCGGCCCGCGGACAGGAGTTATTGACGTTCGCCTTGTGGGTTTTCAGCCTTAAGGCGTCGCTTCACCCGTTTCTGTGCTCTCCTCGGCCTCTATCTCGTCGAGCGCACGTTTTCCTTCGTGGAATGTGACAATACTATCCGGGAGACCTATTAGAACCAAGGGACAGGGGTTTCCGACTCCACGACGCACCCGATCTTCAAGCTTTCGCCAATGAGTGGTTGCCTCGCCAAATTTGTCCGCCACGAATTTCGTTGTGAACGCCTCGCGAAAAGATAAGGGTTCTCTTTTTCGACTGGTTTGCTTGAGGATTGCAGCTCGTTGCTTGCTGGTGGGATCGTACCCCCATTCCATCAAGCCGTTGAAATCATCGATATGATGCTCATCAACAAACCGGCGCACCAAATTCCGCATATTTTGGTGAAGTGATTTTCCTCTCGTCACAATGATGCCAATGGATATAGCGCCATCTGAATGCAGGCGCTTGTAGTTTTCAAGGTCACGATCATAAAATGGATCTTTGTTATTCCATTCAATTTCCAAAGCAATTCTTGAGCCGTTTTCAAAGGTACGAACGTGATCTACCTCGTGCGACTGGCTCTCTTTCGGAATTCCATTAATGCGCCTTTCGACGACAAACGTTGTCTTCGCCCAGCCCTTGGCCACCAGCGCCCTTCGCAGGCGTTGCGTTCCTTTCGCCTCTCCTCCTCCTCCAGCAATAATCTCCTCGATTGGGATAGTGGTTTCTGCAAGAGCGGACTCGAGTTCAACAAGGGCCTCAGGAAAATCTACGCTCAAGATGGCTTGAGCGTGCGAGTGAAATTCTATCTGAAAACCTTTCGAAATAAGCGAATCGAACATTCTTCGAAGATATCCCTATGCTGAGTTGGATCACTCAGCTGCGACTAGTCGACGCTGGGATGCCGAATTGTGCGCATAGGTGTCCCACGTAGGTTCGTAACCGTCCTCGGCTTGATTGCCCCAATTGGCCCAATTGGAACGAGTCCCGCGCGCGAACATTTCCAAATGCGGACCGGGACTGCAATTCTCTATCAGCTGATATTGCTCATCGGGTTTGCGCGAATGTTCGCGTTTGCGTGTTCCAATGTAATTCACCTGCGTTCGTCCCGGTGAAAGCGTTCGCGCATTTTTTCCACGCACACCGAAGAGCAGCAGTTCGGTTACGTTTCGGAAATAGAAGCCAACACCTCGACCGTCAGAGCCGCCATCTTTTCGAAGCTTATGCCAGACGATGTTCGACTTGTAGTGGAAGCCCCAAGCGCTCAAAACCTGAAGGCCTTCCGGAAGCAAAGCGTTGGGAACCCAAAGATAAAGATGCGCCGTCGGATTGACGATCTTGCTTACTGGCAATCCCGCGATTTCTTCCGTGGTCATTGTTCCGTATCGCGACAGACGCCGATGCTCCGGCGCCATTTTTCCGGTGCGGTTGATAAACCGCCACGGCGGGTCTGCAAGAATGGTCGAAAAACGTTTTGACCCAGCAAAAGTCAAAAGATCCGCAGGTTCATCGCAATCGGACGTGGGAAAGGGCGTCATAGGATTTACCGGGAGAACGTTGCGTGAACGAAGAGTTACACGACGGCGCAGCTCCGTCAACGCGTTAACGAAAAGTCACTGTGACTAACTGCATCGCCCATCGCTTCAAAGTTAACGGCAGATGGCTTTTGACACATTTCCCCGCCGCCCCTAAGTTCCGCGCCAAATCGCAAGGGCTCTGCCCGGAAGGAACAGAATGCGCGCCGAACCGCTAGCGCTGAAAGCCGACATTGAGCAGTCCATCGGGCTGCTGAGGAGGCATCTTTGACGTCGACACGTCCCAACGGCGCCTTGCCGAACTAAACGTCCGGGCGGAAGACCCCGAACTCTGGAACGACCCGGAAGCCGCGCAGAAGGTTATGCGCGAGCGCACTCAGCTTGAAGAGCAGATTGGCGCGCTCTCGGGCCTTGTGCGCGAACTCGATGACGCGCTGACGCTCGTTGAGCTTGGCGAATCCGAGGACGATCCTGATACTGAAAAAGAAGGCGTCGAAGCGCTCAAAAGCCTTCTGAAACAGGCGCGCGCCCGCCAGATCGAGGCGCTTTTTTCCGGCGAAGCCGACGCCAACGACACCTTTATCGAGGTTCATTCGGGCGCCGGCGGCACCGAGAGCCAGGATTGGGCGCGCATGCTCTTTCGCATGTACGCGCGCTGGGGCGAGCGTCATAAATTCAAGGTCGAAGTCATCGAGGAGACGCCGGGCGAAGAGGCCGGCATTAAATCGGGGACGATTCTCGTCAAGGGCCATAACGCCCATGGCTGGGCGAAGACAGAATCGGGCGTGCATCGCCTGGTCCGAATCTCGCCTTTCGATTCGAATGCGCGGCGCCACACGAGTTTCGCCTCGGTCTGGGTCTATCCGGTCGTCGACGATCGCATTGAGGTTAACGTGAATGAATCGGACTGCCGTATAGACACGTATAGATCGTCGGGCGCCGGCGGCCAGCACGTCAATACGACCGACTCGGCGATCCGCATCACCCATCTTCCCACCGGCATCGTCGTCGCCTGTCAGGCCGAGCGCTCGCAGCATAAGAACCGCGCCACCGCCTGGAACATGCTGCGCGCCCGGCTCTATGAGCTGGAGATCGAAAAGCGCGAGGCCGAAGCCAATAAGGTCGCGGCGTCGAAAACCGAGATCGGCTGGGGCCATCAGATCCGCAGCTATGTGCTGCAGCCCTATCAGCTGGTGAAGGATCTGCGCACCGGCTTCACATCGGGAACGCCCTCGGAGGTTCTCGACGGCGAGCTCGACGATTTCATGCAGGCCTCGCTGGCGCAGCGTATCTATGGCGGCGGCCCCGATAAGGTCGAAGACGTCGAGTAGCCGCGCTCACGCCCATTTCTCGACGGCAAGGCCCGGAATGTCGTCGAAATCCTCAGTATTCGCCGCGACCAGCGTGAGACTGAGATCAAGCGCCTGCGCGGCGATCATACGATCGAGCGTTCGACGGCGCTTGGGGTCAACTTTCCGAAGCAGTGCGCCATAGGCGTCTGCGGCGCCGCGATCGAAGGGCAGCACATCCAAATTCTCGGTAAGGAGCACGATATTCTCGGCAAGCCGCTCGTCGCTCTCGGCGGCCGCCGCGCCCGCCAGCGTTTCGGCGAGGCTGATCGCCGAAATCGCCACGTCGCCAATCTCGAGCGCCGAGAGCCGATCGAGCACGCCGGGAAAGCCTCGCGCCGCGGCGATGACGACATTGGTGTCGAGGAGATAGCGCGCCACGCGCTAGACCGCCTCAAAAAGCCGCTTCGGCGGCTTGAACTCGGGGCGCGCCATCAAGGCGGGAGCTGGCGCGGCCCTGAGACGCGCGACGAGTTCCGCCATAGTGAGCCGCAGCGGCGTCACGATCAGACTTCCGCCCTGGCGACGCACGACGACTTCGGCGCCTTCATCGAAAGCGATGTCGCGCGGAATTCTGACCGCAAGACTGTTGCCGGATTTGAAGATTCGAGTCGCGCCCATGATGCGAGCGTGACAGCCGTTCCGCCGGGCGTCAATCTGTGTATATATTTTTCCACTGCACGCGTCGCGCGCGCTCTGAATCGTCCGACGCCTATGATCCGATTGTCCGAGCGCTGGCCCATCGCCAAACGCTCGGGAGCGCGGGGCGTGCGACTTGATCCGCGCTCGTGGCGCATGCTATTTGCGGCGTCCCAAAGCTGCGGAGAGGTGGCTGAGTGGTTGAAAGCACCGCACTCGAAATGCGGCATACGGGCAACTGTATCGGGGGTTCGAATCCCTCCCTCTCCGCCAGATAACTTTTAGTTCGTCGTTCTTTAGAATGTTTCCCGCTGAAGCCATGAACTTTTCCCGAGTCCAAAGTAAGCTTTTGAACGTTAAAGCAATATACCGTTATGATTAAATCCCAAGTAGCCGGTCGATAACTTTAGCGGTCTTGCTTTCAGCGTGGCCACAGCGCCACAGGTCTAGATAATTTTTCGTCCTCCCCTGTAATTAAAGGCGAAAGACTTTACTCGCCGCAAATTCCGATCAATCTGACAACGACGCCGATCGGACGTTGTCGAGCCCTCTCCATGCCTATCAAGCCAGAATTGCTTCGAACCGATGCTTACCGGCATCGTCGGCGGCATCACGCTGTCTGTTAACTACGCAGGGGCCGACGAGCTTTTAAAATCCGCGCCGCCGCCGCTGATGATCAGCGCGCCGGCGGTCGATGGCCCCAACGCCACCATCGACGGATTCGGCGGCGTCTTCGGCAAGAAGGCTATCGCCGGCTCGAAAGGCGCTCTGACCGTGCCGCTGGGCGGCCAGTTTGGCGCGCAGATCGACGGCGCCGTAGGCATTTTTGATCGGCGCTCCTTCAGAGCCGGAGCCGGCCATTTGTTTTGGCGCGATCCGGCGATCGGCCTGCTCGGCGTCTATGGCAGCCATACTTGGTGGAGCCGGTTCGGCGGCGTGCGCTTAAGCCAAATCGGCGGCGAGGCGGAATATTATTGGCAGCGCTTTACGCTACAAGCCGTCGCCGGCGTCGAGTTCGGCAATTCGGGCCGCAGCATTGGAGCGATCGCCTTCACCGGATTCCCGGTTCAGTCTTTCAACATCGACACGCGTTTTTTCGACCGGGTCAATCTGGCCTATTACCTCACCGACGACTGGAAAGCCTATGTCGGCCATCGCTATCTCGGCGGCAGGCATGCGCTTGCGCTCGGCAGCGAATTCGGACTGCCGCTTGGACGCGGCGTTATGGCTGCGGCCTATGTCGAAGGCCGCATCAGCGGCGGCGATCACAACGGAGTTTGGGGCGGCCTGCGCGTTTACTTCGGACAGAACGACAAGCCGCTGATTGATCGCAACCGGATGGACGATCCAATCAGTTGGAGCCCGGATACGCTGTTCAGCATCGTCAATTCGACAAACCAGAGCTTTATTCCACGGCGGCCCGACACAGTGCTGACCGGGAGCGGCGGCGGGTCAGGCCCCATTGAATAGCTGGCCGCTAGCCGTTTGTGTCTATGAGCCTGCGGGCCGGCTGGTGGCGGCGACGAGCGAGATGAAGTCTTCGAACTTGCCGCCGGCGCCATAGGAAATATCTGGGACGGCGTTCAGCGTCACATCGAGGGTCGGATGAAGCTTAGCGCGCAATTGCGCGCGTATGGCGTCGAGATCCGGCTCATGGTTTGGATCGGCGGGGACGTATTGCAATTCAACCCTGTCGACCGCGGTCTGGATCATCTTGAATTGCTTCAGCGGCAACAGGCGGCCGAGCCCCGTCACGATCGCAGTTCGCGGCCAAACGCGCGTGTTGTCGGCGAAGACGAACATATTTCGCTGACGTCCGAGCACCCGACCAAGCGCGGGAAGCGTGCGACCGCACGAGCAGGGTCCGGGCGCAGTCTCGGCGTAATCGCCGATCGCATAGCGGATCAAAGGCATGGCAAGATTATAAAAGCCGGTGAGCACGACCCGGCCGGTGTCGCCTGGCGCAACCGGCTGATCGTTCTCGTCGAGGACTTCGACGATCATGTTTTCAGCGCATATGTGTAGAAGCCCGCTTTCAGGGCATTCGAGCGCCACCTTTCCAAGCTCCTGGCAGCCATAGGTGTCGATGACCTTGGCGCCCAACGAGGCAGCGACGAGGTCCCTCGTCTCCTGGGTCAAGATTTCACCGACCGTGATGACGGCTTCAATTCCAATATCCCGTCCAGCGGCGCCGAACTCGTCCGCGAGGGCGTGGAGATTGCTGGGGTTGGTGGAAAGATAGCGGGGGCGAATGCGATTGAGCCACTCCGCCTGGCGATGAATCGGCGTTGTATTATTGAGGAAGTAGGACGATCCATTCGCGCCTTCGAGCGTCCAAGGTCCTGTCGAAAGGCCGTCAGGCCATTCGGCCTTGGTGTTGCTTTTTAGAAACCGGATCACCGCGAGGCTGGCGTTCGGATCGAAGCCGTGCCAGCGATAAAGGCGTTCAAGCATCGCATGCGTCGACGTATGCGCAAGCCAGGTCCATCGCACCGACAGTGGAATGCCGGTTGAGCCCGAAGTTCGTGAGTCGACCACCCAGCCAGGCTGGGTCGGATCGTCAATCGCGACAATATCCTCGACCGCATCCTGCAGTTCCCGTCGCGTCAAAATTGGAATGTCGCTCCAGCCGCGCGGATCGAATACCCCGTCGCGAAGGACCGGCCGGAGCCGCTGCGCGTAAAACGGCGCCTTGTCGGCCGCATAGCGCGCTAAATTTTCGGCGAGCCCCGCCTGATAGCGCACGAGCTCCGGCAGCGGCATCCACTCGGTGCGCTTCAATGTTTCGACGAAACGGGCGCGGATTTCATCCATGCGGTTTTCCGACGGAGCCTGTTAATTTTTCGAGGGTCAAGCGATCGCGACGACCGGCGAAATATTTGCGCAGCGCCTCGGCGAAGAGCGGCTCTTCAGGCGCCGCGGCCGCGAACAGCGTCATCGACTGCGCCGAGCATCGTGGACGCGATCGAGATTATCTCGGGTCAGCGGGCGTCATATGTAGCGCACAGTAGCGAACATGCCGGCCTCTTGGTGATAAGCGAGATGACAGTGGAAAGCCCACCAGCCGGGATTATTCGCGTCGAAAGCGATGACGACGCGCCTCCCAGGCGTCACTAGCACGGTATCGCGCACCGCTCCAGGAAACCGCCTGCCGTCGATCTCCACCACTTGGAACTGGTGCCCGTGGAGATGCATCGGGTGAGACATGAGCGTTTTATTCTGAAGCACGAGCTCGACGCGCTCCCCCTCCGCGACAGGCAGGGGCGGGACGTCCTTGTTCCAGACGACGCCGTTGATCGACCAAACATAGCCGTTCATCTCGCCGGTCAGGTCGATTTGATGAATCCGATCCGGTCTGCGCTTGGCGAGCGGCGTCGTCGCGCGCAGCCGCCATTCTAGGTCGAGGGTGAGGGCGGGAGAAGGCGTTGGCGCATTTTCTGGAACGCGGCTGACCGGAGCGCGTCCTGCAACAAGGATCACGCCAGTCTGTCGACGCTCGCCTTCCAAAATCGCAAGCAAGGGAAAGGCGGCAGGACCGCGCGGAACTCTAATGAGAATGTCGAGGCGCTGAGCGACAGCGATCGGAAAGCGTTTTCCCGCAATTGGGCGCACACTAAATCCATCAACAGCGATAAGCTCGCCGGTAAGCGCGCCAAGATCGAAGTGATATGCGCTCATACACGAACTGTTGATGACGCGCAGCAAAATCGGCTCGCCGGGCTCCACGCGGATTGTTTCGGGGTCGGCGAGCGTACGGTCGTTGGCGAGGAACGCGTCATACCTCACGTCATTTAGGTCCGGAGCCGGAACTGCGGCTCCGTTCGCCATTCCTGGCTCTGCAGACCGGGAACTGAGCGAAGTGCGCTTCTTCCGCAACTCCGCGTAAATTTGCCCGGGCGGCGTGAAGCTAAAATCCGCCAACATAATCGTCACTTCCCGCTGACCCGGCGCGTTGCGCCCATCACGAATAATGAGCGGGGCTGCGAGCAGAGATTGTTCTTGCAGGCCCTCGTGCGAATGCATCCAGAAGGTGCCCCCAAAGCGCAGCGGGAAATCGTATTCGGCGCTGGCGCCAGGCGAAATCGGCGGCCCGGAAATGCCAGGCACGCCATCCTGGCGCCAAGGAGGCGCCAAGCCGTGCCAATGGATAAGGGTCGGGACATCGAGTTCGTTGTCGACGCGAACGCGGAACCGCCTTCCCACTTCGGTGACGAGCCCCGGCGTGCCGTCGGGTTGGCGAATGCCGAGCGCCGACGCCGTTTTTCCGTTCACTTCGATGTTGCGCCGCTGCACGCGGAGGATCGTAACCGTCTCCGGTTTTTCCCCCGCCGCGACTGAGGCGTATTGCGCCCACGAGCGATGAGGCAAGGTGATGCTGGCGGCGAAGGCGGAGAGCAGAGCGGATCGACGTGACAGCATGAGGGTCACCTCCTCGCGGCCATAGGCGTTACTCAGTACGGTTCAGCGTTTCGATGAAACGGACGCCGACTTCATCCATGCGGTTTTCCGACGGAGCCTGTTAATTTTGCCAAGGTCAAGGGATCGCGCCGGCCTGCAAAATATTTGCGCAGCGCCTCGGCGAAGAGCGGCTCCTCGGGCGCGGCCGCGGCAAACAAAGTCATCGATGAATGAAACTTCAAATCGTCAGGGTGGCCAAAGATCTCATGCGCGCTGCGGCCTTCGGCCTTGTTGACGAGTCCGACGCATTCCTTGAGCCGCGCACCCAATAGAGGATGATCGAGATAGGCGCGTGCCTCATCGAGCGAACAGATGGCGTAGCGTTGCGCCATGGCGCTCGCGCCAAGCCCCTCAATCTGCGGAAAGACGAACCACATCCAGTGACTGCGCTTGCGGCCGGCGGCGAGTTCCGCCGCCGCTTGCGCGTAGATCGGCTGTTGCGCCGCGACGAAGCGGTCGAGATCGTAAGGATCGTCCGAGACGCCGGTCATGACGAATCCGCGTTGATCAACGGGATGTCATTCCCGACGCTTCGCCGCAAGCGAAGCGATCGGGAATCCAGATATGACAGCTTCCAGGGTTGACACTGGATTCCCGGTCAGGCCTGCGGCCTGCCGGGAATGACAACGAATTTCCGTTTCACTCCGCGGCCAAGGCGACGGGCTCGTAATTCAAGATCGGCGCGAGCCAGCGTTCCGCGTCGCGGGCGTCGATGCCCTTGCGGCGTGCATAATCTTCGATCTGATCGCGCTCGATCTTGGCGACGCCGAAATAATGCGCGGAGGGATGCGCGAGATAGAGTCCGCTGACGGAAGCGGCCGGCGTCATGGCGAAACTTTCAGTGAGCTTCACGCCGGTGCGCTTTTCGGCGTTAAGCAGATTGAAGATCGTCGCCTTCTCGGTGTGATCGGGTTGCGCCGGATAGCCGGGCGCCGGGCGAATGCCGGCGTAAGGCTCGCCGACCAGCGCTTCGGGTGTGAAATTCTCCTCATGCGCATAGCCCCAGAACTCCTTGCGCACGCGCTCATGCATGCGTTCCGCAAAAGCCTCGGCGATGCGGTCGGCGAGCGCCTTGACCATGATCGAGCCATAGTCGTCATTGGCGCGGGCGTAGCGCGCGGCGATCTTCTCTTCCTCCGCGCCGGCGGTCACGACGAAAGCGCCGATGTAATCGGCCTTGCCGCTCTCCTTAGGCGCAATGAAATCGGCGAGCGCGAGATTGGCCTTGCCGTCGCGCTTGGGGAGTTGCTGACGCAGCGTATGCAGCATCGCGATCCGCTCGTTGCGCGACTCGCCGCTATAGAGGGCGATGTCGTCGCCGACGGCATTCGCCGGCCAGAAGCCGATGACGGCCTTCGGCGTAAACCAGCGCTCCTCGACGATCCGCTTCAACATGGCGCGGGCATCGTCGTAAAGCGTGCGCGCCGCCTCGCCGCGCTCGGGATCGTCGAGCAGCGACGGATAGCGTCCCTTAAACTCCCATGTTTGGAAGAAGGGCGTCCAGTCGATATAGGGAACAAGCTCGCCGACGTCATAGCTCGCAAAGGCGCGTGGGCCGGCGAAGGACGGACGAACAGGCTCGTAGCTCGCCCAATCAATCTTGAAGCCGTTGGCGCGCGCCTGTGCGAGCGACACGCGCAGCTTATCCGCCTGCGCGCGCGCATGCGCCTCGGCGACGCGTTCATATTCGGCGCGCGTCTGGGCGATATAGTCGCCGCGCGATTTCTCCGAAGCGAGCGCCTGGGCGACGCCGACCGCGCGGCTCGCGTCGGTGACATAGACCGCCTGACCGCGACGATAGTTGGGGCTGATCTTCACCGCCGTGTGCACGCGGCTCGTCGTCGCGCCGCCGATGAGGAGCGGCGTGTCCAAGCCTTCGCGCTCGAGTTCCGAAGCGACGAAGCACATCTCGTCGAGCGACGGCGTGATGAGGCCCGAAAGGCCGATGAGATCGACCTTCTCCTTCTTCGCCGTCTCGAGAATCTTCGCGGCCGGCGTCATGACGCCGAGGTCGATGATCTCGAAATTGTTGCAGCCGAGCACCACGCCGACGATGTTCTTGCCGATGTCATGCACGTCGCCCTTGACGGTCGCGAGCAAAATCTTGCCGGCAGAGGAGCGCGCGTCCTTCTCCTCCTCCATAAATGGCATGAGATAGGCGACCGCCTGTTTCATCACCCGCGCCGATTTGACAACCTGCGGCAGGAACATCTTGCCCGAGCCGAAGAGATCGCCGACGACATTCATGCCCGCCATCAGCGGACCCTCGATGACGTCGAGCGGACGCGCGGACGTTTGGCGCGCCTCCTCGACGTCTGTCTCGATGTAATCGGTGACGCCGTTGACGAGCGCATATTCGAGACGCTTGCCGACGCTCTGCTCACGCCAGGCGGCGTCCTTCTCCTGCGCTTTGCCTGCTGCGCCCTTGAATTTCTCCGCGAGTTCGACGAGACGCTCGGTCGCGTCCTTGCGGCGGTTCAAGACAACGTCTTCGCATAATTCGCGCAGCTCTGGGTCGATCTCGGCGTAGACCGCGAGCTGGCCGGCATTGACGATGCCCATGTCCATTCCCGCGCCAATGGCGTGATAGAGGAACACCGAATGCATCGCCTCGCGCACGGGCTCGTTGCCGCGGAATGAGAAGGAAAGATTCGACACGCCGCCCGACACATGCGCATGCGGCAGGTCGCGCTTGATGGTCCGCGTCGCCTCGATGAAGTCGACGCCGTAGTTCTCATGCTCCTCGATGCCGGTCGCGACCGCGAAAATATTTGGATCGAAGATGATATCCTGCGGCGGGAAGCCGACTTCTTCAGTGAGAATCTTGTAGGCCCGCGCGCAGATCTCGGTCTTTCGCGCAAGCGTGTCGGCCTGCCCTTTTTCGTCGAAGGCCATAACGACGACGACGGCGCCATAGCGTCGCACCTTGCGCGCGTCGGCGATGAATTTCTCCTCGCCTTCCTTCATCGAGATCGAATTGACGACGCCTTTTCCCTGCAGGCATTTGAGGCCCGCTTCGATCACCTCGAATTTCGAGGAATCGACCATCACCGGCACACGCGCGATGTCAGGCTCGGCGGCGAGCAAGTTCAAAAATTCGACCATGGCGCGCTCGGAATCGAGCAGGCCTTCGTCCATGTTGACGTCGATGACCTGCGCGCCGTTCGCAACCTGATCGCGCGCCACGTCAAGCGCCGCGGCGAAGTCGCCATTGGTGATGAGTTTGCGGAACTTCGCCGAACCGGTGACGTTGGTGCGTTCGCCGACGTTGACGAAAGGAATGTCTTTCGTGAGCGCGAAGGGCTCGAGGCCGGAAAGCCGCAGCATCGGCTCAATCATTGGAATGTCGCGTGGCGCGACGCCTTTCACGGCCTTGGCGATCGCGGCGATGTGGTCCGGCGTCGTGCCGCAACAGCCGCCGACGACATTGAGGAGGCCGGAGGTCGCGAATTCGCCGACGAGCTCCGCCATATATTCGGGACTTTCGTCGTAAAGCCCGAATTCATTCGGCAGGCCGGCGTTCGGAAAGGCGCAGACGCGCGTGTCCGCCACGCGGCCGATGTCGGCGATGTGCTGACGCATCTCGCGTGCGCCGAGCGCGCAGTTGAAGCCGATCGAAAACGGCTTGGCGTGGGCGAGCGAGTTCCAGAAGGCGATCGCCGTCTGACCGGAAAGGGTCCTGCCGGAGAGATCGGTGATCGTTCCCGAAATCATGATCGGGAAGCGCGTTCCGACTTCGTCAAATGCGTCTTCGAGCGCATAGAGCGCCGCCTTGGCGTTCAGCGTATCGAAGACGGTTTCGACGAGTAGGATGTCGGCGCCCCCTTCGATGAGTCCCAGCGCCGCTTCCTTATAGGCTGCGCGCAACTCGTCGAAAGTGACGGCGCGAAACCCCGGATTCGACACGTCGGGAGAGATCGACGCGGTGCGATTGGTCGGGCCGATCGAGCCGGCGACAAAGCGGCGCACGCCGGTCTTCGCCGCAATTTCGTCGGCCGCCGCGCGCGCCAGCCGCGCGCCCGCGCAATTGAGTTCGAAAGCGAGATGTTCGAGCCCATAGTCGGCTTGAGCGATCGTCGTCGACGAAAAGGTGTTGGTCTCGATGATGTCGGCGCCGGCTTCGAGATAGGCGACATGGATCGCCTTGATCGCCTCGGGCTGCGTAAGCGTCAGCAGGTCGTTGTTGCCGCGCAAATCTTTAGCGTGATCCTTGAAACGTGCGCCGCGGAAATCCGCCTCTTCGAACTTGTGGCGCTGAATCATGGTGCCCATGGCGCCGTCGAGAATGAGAATGCGGCGCGAGGCCGCTCCTTCGAGCGCTTTCAGGATATTCTGGCCGTGAGCTTTATCGAAAATCATGCGATGGCCTTTTCACGAACGGGACGCACGCCAAGCAGATGGCAAATGGCGAAGACGAGGTCGGCGCGGTTATTGGTGTAGAAGTGGAATTCATTGACGCCGGCGCGCGCCAGGCTCATCACCTGTTCGACCGCCGTCGTCGCGGCGATGAGCGCGCGAGTTTCCGGATCTTCGTCCAGTCCATCGAAGCGTTCGGCAAGCCAGCGCGGCACGCTCGCGCCGGCCTTTTGCGCGAAGCCCGCGACCTGCTTGAAATTGCGGATCGGCATGATGCCCGGAACGATCGGAATCGTAATGCCTCGCGCGCGCGCCTTGTCGAGGAACTTAAAGTAGATGTCGTTGTCAAAGAAGAACTGCGTGATGGCGCGCGTCGCGCCGGCGTCGATCTTTGCTTCCAACGCATCGAGATCCCGCTCGATCGACGCGCTTTCCGGGTGGCCCTCGGGATAGGTCGAGACCGAAATCTCAAAGTCGCCGATCCGGCGGATGCCGCTCACGAGGTCTGTCGAGGTGGCGTAGCCTTTGGGATGCGGCTCGAATTTCGTGCCGACGCCCGTCGGCGGATCGCCGCGCAGCGCGACGATATGGCGAACGCCAGCCTCCCAATAATCACGCAGGATCTCGTCGATCTCCTCACGCGCCGAAGAGACGCAGGTCAGATGCGCGGCCGGTTTGATGTCGGTCTCGCGCGCGATGCGCGCGACGATCGAGTGCGTGCGCTCACGCGTGGTGCCGCCGGCGCCATAGGTGACGGAGACGAAATGCGGCCGCAGCGCCGCAAGCCGTTTGATCGACTGCCAGAGCTGCGTCTCCATCTCCGGCGTTTTGGGCGGGAAGAATTCATAGGAGATCGCAAATTGATTTTGCGACGCCGTGGGATGAAGAGCGTTAAACATCAGGCTGTCTCGTAAGAAGCTGCGGGAATGGGATCGGCGATGACGCGCGGATCGCGCGCGAGCCATAAGGACACGGTGAGCTTGGCGCCTTCGTCCGGGTCGGGCGTAAGTTCACGGCGCTCGATGACGTCGAGGCCCGCCTGCGTCAGCAGGCCGGTGATTTCAGCGTCAGAAAAGCCAAGACGGCGATGCGCATGCGTGTCGCGCAGCGTCTCTTCATGATGGGGCGCGAAGTCGACGACGAGCAGCCGGCCGCCGGGCGCGAGCACCCGCGCGGCCTCGCGCAGGGCGCGGCCCGGATCGTCGAGAAAATGCAGGACCTGATGCATGATGGCGAGGTCGATGGAATTGCGCTCGATCGGCAGCGCATAGATGTCGCCCTGGCGCAGCTGGACATTGTTGAAGCCGGTTTCTTCAAGCCGGCCGCGCGCGACGCCAAGCATGGCGGAGGAGAGATCGACGCCGACGGCGCGTTCGGCCTGCGGCGCGAAAATTTCCAACATGCGCCCGGCGCCGGCGCCGAGATCGAGCAGGTTGCGCACCGGCTTGTCGCCGACGACGTCGCGCATCGCCTCTTCGACGCGCTCCTCCGGGACGTGCAGCGCGCGAATGCGGTCCCACTCTTCGGCATGCGCGGCGAAATAGCGGGCGGCGTTTTCTGCGCGCGCCTGGCGCACCTGCGCGAGCCTTGCGCGATCGCCGGCGAGAAGCGCGTCGTCAGCCTCGAGCCAGCCGACAATGGCCCGCGCGAGGGCGCCTGCGGGTCCCGTGGGCGACAGGCGGAAGAAGGCCCAGGCTCCTTCGCGTCGTCGCTCGACGAGGCCCGCCTCGACAAGGAGCTTGAGATGGCGCGAGACGCGCGGCTGAGACTGGCCCAGGATCGCAACAACCTCGCTCACCGTCAGTTCCGATTGCGCGAGCAACGCCAGGAGCCGCAGACGCGTCTCCTCACCAGCGGCGTTCAGCGCCGCAAGCGTCGGTTCGAGGGATAATTTGGCCACGGCCTTCATGATCGCTCCGTGAGATATAAAGATATCTATATACGTCAAATCAACTGCGCGCAACCTTGCTTGCCGCTTTTTTGAGACCGGAACGCTCTTGACCGAATCCCAAAGCGGGTTCATCCTTTCGTCATATCGCACCTGTCGATCGGACAGCATGATCGGCAGGCTCGCTCGGGCGGGACCTCGACGCGAAGGCGATCAGATAGGCCCGCAATCCCCTGTGTGGGCCGAACCGAGCAACAATGTTGCGAGAGGAGCATGACGCCACCGGGTCATACCAATTGACCGGCGTTGGTTCCGGTCACTGGGGGATCAAAGTCAGCTGCTTGATCCGCCCATCCTCTGAAACAATCTGACATCCTTCCGGGCGGCCGAATGCAAAGGCCAAGCATCGGGCGCCCGACCACAGACTGGACAATCCAGACCTGCTTCCGATTAAGGAGCAAAAACGGCCCCGTGAGCTTCCGCGCCACGGGGCCTGATTTATTTTCACCCGACCAAACGCCGACTGCGCAGCCGTCAACTCGGCCAGTAGTCCGAGCGCCAGCCTACGCCGGCGCCTTTTCTTCTTCCTTGCTGACGACCTCGAGGAAGGTCTCAGCCGCCTCGCGACGCTCGAAGACATGCGGCTGCAGACCGCGCTTGGAGAGCGCCTCCTTCATCTTCAATCGCGCGAAGGCGCTCGTCGCGTAGCGGGTCGTCGTCAGATAATAGTGCTGGCTCATATAGTCGATCATCTCGGCGTAATCGTCGTAGAGCGCCTCGTTGATCTTCCAGCCGTCGTGATTGACGACGGAGTTGACGCGCTTGCCGACCTTGTCCGACGCCTCGATCAGCGTCTTGCGCAGATCGTCGATGTCCTTCTTCGTGCGCGCGTGCCAGCCTTCGAGATTGACGAAGAGGATATTGCGGTCGGCGTCGTAAGTAACGCGGTCCGACATGTTGAGATTGATGAGGTCGGCGAGCAGCCCCATCGGCTCGTCGATGAAGATGCGCTTATCCATCAGCTCGGGATGCTCGACGATGGGCTTGAAGTCCATATGCGCGAGGATGTCCCTATCGATATCGATCCCAGGCGCGACTTCGATCAATTCAAGCCCTTTGTCGACGAGTTTGAACACGCAGCGCTCAGTCACGTAATAGACGGGCTGCTTGCGTTTCTGGGCAAACTTGCCGGAGAAGGTGATCTGCTCGACGGCGTTGAGGAATTTCTTGTTCCTGCCTTCCTGCAGAATGTTGACCTTCCCGTCGGCGATCTCGACGCGCAGTCCGCCATTGGTGAACGTGCCGGCGTAAACGACGAGCCGCGCGTTCTGGCTGATGTTGATGAAGCCGCCGCAGCCGTTGAGGCGTCCCCCGAACTTCGACGTGTTGACATTGCCCTGCAGGTCGCACTCCGCCATGCCAAGACAGGTCATGTCGAGACCGCCGCCGTCATAAAAGTCGAACTGCTGGTTCTGCTGGATAATTGCGTCAGCGTTGATCGCTGCGCCAAAGCTCGAACCGGCCGCAAGCACGCCGCCGATCGCGCCGGCTTCCGTTGTCAGCGTGATATAGGGCGTCATCTTTTCTTCATTGGCGATGGCTGCAATGCCTTCCGGCGCGCCGACGCCGAGATTGACGACGCCGTTCGGCGGCAGCTCGAAGCTGGCGCGCCGCGCAATGACCTTGCGCTCGTCGAGCGGCATTTTGGCGAGCTTTTCGACCGGCACGCGGATTTCGCCTGAAAGCGCCGGGTTGTGAATGACGCCGTAATTCATGCGGTGCATTTCCGGCGGATCGGCGACGACGACGGCCGAAACAAGAATGCCCGGGACATGCACGTCCTTCGGCTTAATCGAGCCCTCTTCGACGATGCGCTCGACCTGCGCAATCACCAGCCCGCCATTGTTATGGGCGGCCATCGCCTGAGCGAGATTGTCGAGCACGAGCGCCTCGCGCTCCATCGAAATATTGCCTGAAGGGTCAGCCGACGTGCCGCGAATGAAAGCGACGTCGATCTTTGTGGCGATATAGAAGAGCCACTCCTCGCCCATGATGTTGTGGTATTTGACCATATCCTCCTTGGTGCGCTCATTCACCTTGCCGCCGCCAAAACGCGGATCGACATAAGTGTAGAGCCCGACTTTGGAGAAGAGTCCCGGCTGGCCCGAAGCGCAGGCGCGGTAGAGCTGAGAGATGACGCCCTGCGGGAGGTTGTAGCCGCAGATCTTATTCTCCTGCGCGGCCTGCGCGACCTTCGGCATGCGGCCAAAATTCGCGGCGATGACCCGGCGCAGCAGCCCCTCATGATGGAAGCGCCCGGTACCGAGGCCCTTTGAGTCGCCGGCGCCGGCGGTCATGATCAGCGTGAGGTCGCGCGGATGCTGCGTCTCGACAAAGCGCTTTTCCAAAGCGGCGTGCAAAGCTTCGGGAATGCAGCTCTGGACAAAGCCCGTGGTGGTTACGACGTCATTGTCGCGAATGAGCGCAATCGCCTCGTCGGCGGTAATGACTTTGTTGTTCGCCATGTCCTCAAGGTTCCCTTGCTCCCCCACTCTTTCTTAATGCGGACCGTTGACGTCGCCGCGTTGGTGGGCGTTTTCTTACAAAATGAGCGCTCAACCGTAGAGACCGGGCCGCCCTTGCGCAATAGCGGCGATGCGCCGCAGACTGGCTGCAACCCCGCCAAGGCGCAGGAAAAAGGCCGTCAGTCGCCGCGGTAGACGCAGCCCTCGAAACAGCTGTCGCGAAAGACGCCGACTTCGGCGATGCCCGGCAGAGTCGGCGCGAGGTCGCGCCAGATATAGGCGCAAAGATTTTCGAGCGTCGGCTTTCCCAATCCTTCAAGGTCGTTGAGAAAGGAATGGTCGAGACGTTCGCGCAACTCGGCGAGCCTACGGCCAAGCTTGCCGAGATCCATCACCCATTGCTCCTCGACGGTGCGTTCGCCGCGCAGCGTGACGCGCACGCGAAAGGAATGCCCGTGCAGATTGCGGTATTTGCCGCCCTCCGGAGCCTCGGGATCATAAAGCGCGTGCGCCGCTTCAAAATAGAATTCGCGAAAGACCTCGAAAGTCGACACTTCTCACTTCACCCCGATCGCCTTGTGGGTCTGCAGAGACAGGCGCCAGCGCGGATGCGCCAGGCAGTAGCTGACCGCGGCCTCCGTATTGCGCGAAACATCCGGCCCGTCCATGGGCTGCAGCAGAAAATGCCTGAAATCGAGGCGCTCATAGTCGGCGGGGTCGACGCCCGCCTGCGGAAACACGAGCTTCAATTCGTCGCCGGAGCTCTGCGCCAGCGGCGCGCCGGCTTTAGGCGACACGCAAATCCAGTCAATTCCGGCGATGGCGGGGAGCGTGCCGTTCGTCTCGATGGCGATCTCGAAACCCTGCTCGTGCAGCGCCGCGACCAGCGCCTCGTCGATCTGCAACATGGGTTCGCCGCCGGTCAGCACCGCGAAGCGCCGGTCTTGGCCCTCGCCCCACAATCTCGCCAGATGATCGGCAAGCGCCGTCGCATCGGAAAACTTGCCGCCGCCTTCGCCTTCGAAGCCGACGAAGTCGGTATCGCAAAACTGGCATTGCGCGGCGGCGCGATCTTCTTCCCGCCCGCTCCACAGATTGCAGCCGGCGAAGCGGCAAAAAACGGCGGCGCGGCCCGCGTTAACGCCCTCGCCCTGCAGCGTTTTGAAGGCTTCCTTGACGATGTAGGCCATTGCCCGCTCTAGCGCGGACGCTCTGCGGCGTAAAGCTTACCCGTTCTTGGGAAGCTCCTTGTCCTTGCCGTCGGGCTCGACCGGCGGCTGTGGGCGGGGGTCGAGGCTGCGGATGTAGGAGACGATGTCGTCGATCTCCTTGCGCGAAAGATGCATGTCAGGCATCGGCGGATGCGGATCCATCAGAAAATTGCCGAGCTTCTTCTTGTCGGTCCGGCGGCGGGCGACGTCGAAGAAGGACGGGGCGTCGGCCGAGGCGCTGGCCTGCTCGGACGCCACCACATGGCATGAAGCGCACCAACGTTTCGCGATGACCGAGCCGCGCTTGGCGTCGCCCGCCGCGAACGCGAAAGTTGCGCATGTGGCGCCCACGCCAACAAGAGCCATTGCGAGCGATAGGCGTCGAAGCTGCATGAGAGTTTCCTTATGCGGGAGCGATTCGCCTCGCATGAAAGCACAAGCGCGACCTGCTGGATATCGGCTCGTCTTGGCGCCGTTGCGTCAGGACGCCGCGGTTGAGTCGCGGCATTTTTGCAACAGTCATGTGATCTGATTGCAACAGTTCATCGGATTAGCCTATTGCCCACGATTGTAGCCCCCTCAGCCCCTTTTCAGACACAAACGCTGCGCTAAAGTATTCGTGTCACAAGCTCATTCGAGATGCGGAGACAGGCGTCAAAAGTTTTCACTTTTGACCGCGGGTTCCTTTTTTCCCTCTCGCTGATCGCGGTGACGGCTGGCGTATGAACTTGGGCGTCGGGCGTCGGGGGAAGTCGGAACATTATGATCGCATCTGTTCATATGGATATGTCGTCGGTGCTTGGGCGAAATAAGCGGGCGACATTGCCGATCTGCCTTTTCGCGGCCAGCCTGGGCATGCTCGTGACGGCCTTTGTCGCGCCGGCGCCCGCGCTCGACGCGCCTCGCGCCGCCGCCAAGGCCGAATCGCAAACGCTCCCCATTTTCAAGGATCCCCGCGCGGCGTTGCGCGCCGGACTGGAAAGCTATCATTCCGGCGACGCAGCGACTTCGGTCGCCGCGCTGCGCTACGCGGCGGAAAGCGGCGAGCCGCTGGCGCAGTGGAAGCTTGGCCGGATGTATGCCGATGGCGACGGCGTCATCCGAGACGACGCCAAAGCTTATGAATATTTTTCGCAGATCGTCGACCATTACGCCGACGATGAACCGGATCCGCGCGAACGATCGATGGCGGCGAGCGCCTTTGTCGCGGTGGGCGTTTATCTGCGCGACGGCGTGCCGAGCGCCAAGATCAAGCCGGACCTCGATCGGGCCTTCGACCTCTTCCGCTATGCGGCGACCTATTTCCGCAACGCCGACGCTCAGTACAATCTGGCGCGCATGTATCTCGAAGGCGCCGGCGTGAAAAAGAACGTCCGGCAGGGCGTGAATTGGCTGGAGCTCGCGGCGCGCAAGGGCCATCCGCAGGCGCAGGCGATGCTCGGCCGTTTGATATTCACCGGCGAGGCCGGCGGCGAGCCGGAACGCGCGCGCGGATTAATGTATCTCACGCTGGCGCGGGACGCGGCGGGCGGCCCCCCCGATCAATGGATCGTCGAATTGCACGCGAAAGCGCTCGACGCCGCAAGCGAAGCCGACCGCAAAGCTGCTGTCACTATGCTCGAAGGCTATCTGCGCGAACGCAACTGACGTTTGAACTTCAGCTGGCGCGCGCCGCGCCGCCTTTGAACTTCACCGGAATATTCAGGAAGCGCGCGCCATCTTCGCGCGGCGGCGGGAACTTGCCGGCGCGAATATTGACCTGAATCGAAGGGAGCAGCAGCCGCGGCGCGTCAAGCTCCCTGTCTCGTTTCTGTCGGCCAGCGACGAATTCTTCTTCGCTAACGCCGTCCTTGATCTGCACGTTCTTGCCGCGCTCCTCGGCGACCGTCGTTTCCCAGGCGTAGACGTCTCGGCCGGGCGGCTTGTAGTCGTGACACATGAAGAGCCGCGTCTGCGGCGGCAGTGAAAGAATGCGCCGGATCGACCGATAAAGCGCATGCGCGTCGCCGCCGGGAAAATCCGCGCGCGCCGTTCCATAGTCGGGCATGAACAGCGTATCGCCGACAAAGACCGCATCGCCGATTTTATAAGCGACGTCGGCCGGCGTGTGGCCGGGCGTGTAGATCGCTTCGCCCTCGATCTCGCCGATCTTGAATCGCTCGCCATCCTTGAAGAGATGATCGAAGCCGTCGCCGTCCGCCTTTACATCCTCAGCGGCGAAAACCGGCTTGAAGAGATTTTGCACCTTGTCGATGTGTTCGCCGATGCCGATCTTTGCGCCGGTCGCCGCCTTGACGATCTGGGCCGCGGAAAGATGGTCGGCATGCGCGTGAGTTTCGAGCACCCAGTCGATCTTTAATCCTTCGCGCGCCGCCTCTGCGAGAATGGCGTCGATTGAATGAGAGTCGGCGACGCCGCTCGCGGGGTCATAGTCGAGCACGGGATCGACGATCGCCGCATGCTTACTCGACGGGTCGCTGACGATGTAGGTGATCGTGTTGGTGGGCTCGTCAAAGAAGCCCTTCACGGACGGCGCCTGCGACATCGATCTCTCCTTATTTGCAGCGCTCAAGCACGTCTTCAGCTTTCGTGCTTGCGCCGTCTGATATATGCGCTATAGCTAAATAAGCAAGTGCTAATATTACTTGAGCAAGGGTGTAACATGCTCACGGCTCTGCCCCTCGAGGCCGTGCTGGGTTTGCTTTCCGGCGGCATCGTCGGCTTCACGCTTGGCCTTGTCGGCGGCGGCGGGTCGGTGCTCGCCGTGCCGCTACTTGTTTATCTAGTGGGCGTCCCAAACCCGCATGTCGCGATCGGCTCAAGCGCGGCGGCGGTCGCCGTCAATGCGCTGATGAGCCTCGCCAACCATGCGCGTGCGCGCACAATCAAATGGCGCTGCGCCTCCGTCTTCGCGCTTTTCGGGATCGCCGGCGCCTTCGGGGGATCGACGCTCGGCAAGATCATCAATGGCGAGAAGCTGCTCGCGCTCTTCGCGCTCTTGATGATCGTCGTCTCCTATCTGATGCTCCGCCGGCGTGGCGCGTCAGGCTATCCGGGCGTAAGGCTCAACCGCGAGAACTTTCCGCGGCTCGTCGCCGCGGGCCTGACGGCTGGCGCGCTTTCCGGCTTTTTCGGCATAGGCGGCGGATTCCTCGTCGTGCCGGGGCTGATGTTTGCCTCCGACATGCCGATCTTGAACGCGATCGGCTCGTCGCTTGTCGCCGTCGCGGCCTTCGCGGTGACGACCGCCGCAAACTACGCCTATTCAGATCTCGTCGACTGGGAGCTCGCCGCAACGCTTGTTCTCGGCGGCGCGTTTGGCGGATTGATCGGCGCTGCGGTTGCGCGACGCCTGTCAGAAATGCGCGGCGCGCTGAGCGCGGTTTTCGCGACAGTCATTTTCGCCGTGGCGCTCTACGTGCTTTGGCGCAGCGGCGGCGCGCTTGGTCTTTTCGATTATGCGGCGAAATCGGCGTAGATCGCGACGTGATCGGACGGCTTGTCGCCCGCGCGCATCGATTTGACGATCTCGACGCGCGACAGCCGGTCGGCGGCTTGCGGCGAGAGCAGAAGGTGATCGATGCGAAGACCTTTATTCTTCTGCCAGGCGCCGGCCTGGTAATCCCAAAAAGTATAGAGCCCGCCCTCATCCGAGGTCGCGCGTAGCGCATCCGCATAACCGAGATTGAGCAGACGCTGATAGGCCGCGCGCGTTTGCGGCAAAAACAATGCGTCGCCCAACCACGCAGACGCCTCATAAACGTCGCGCGCTTCAGGAATGACGTTGTAGTCGCCGGCAAGAACCGTGGGCTCTTCAAGCCGCAACAGCGCCTCGGCATGGCGCGTGAGAGTCTCCATAAAGGCGAGCTTATAAGAATACTTCTGCGTATGGGGCGGATTGCCGTTCGGCGCATAGATTGAAGCGATGCGCATGACACCGCCAGCGCCATCGGAGATCACCGCCTCGACGTAACGCGATTGCGCCTCGCTATCGAAGTTGGGCAGACCAAGAGTTATGTCCTGAAGCGGCGATTTCGAAAGGATCGCGACGCCATTGAATCCTTTCTGTCCATGGACGGCGACGTTATATCCGGCGTCTTCGACTTCGAGCCGCGGGAAGGCGTGATCCTCGCACTTCGTTTCCTGCAGGCAAACAACGTCGGGCGCGGCGTCGCGCAAAAAGGCGAGAAGCGGCGCGAGACGCTGCCTTACAGAATTGACGTTCCAGGTCGCTATTCTCACATGCGTATTCCTATATAACGGCGTTTCATCCTGTTTAATCGTAGTGCCTTGAAGCAACCATTGTTTCCGTGCGTCTGGTCGGTTTTTGCTCTTCCGCAGATATCCCTATCGGCTCGATTGGGGGGTATCCTAGCCGACGATTCCCCGGAGGTTTGCATATGCGCATCATGCTGGACAGCAACGTTCACGACTTGATCGTAGCAGATCAGGGCGTATTGAGCGCGGTCCAAAGGCGCATCGATGATGGCCGGCTAAAGCTGGTCAGCACACACGTCCAGCGTGATGAACTGTCGCTCGCCCCGGAACCAAAGCGCACGGCATTGCTGTCGATCTACGAACTCGCCCAACCTGTACCGACGACAGGCGCAATCTTTGATGTGTCTCGATGGGATGAGTGCAGTTGGAGTAGTGAAGAGGTGAGCGCGTCAATCGTCGCACTGATGGCTGGAAACCCGAAGCATGCAGAGGATGCATTGATTGCGGCGACAGCCTCAAGTGAGGCTGATGCGTTTGTCACGAACGAAACTAGGCTTGCTTCAAAAATTCGGGCCGCTGGGTTCGCAGGTGATGTTTGGTCATGGTGCCAGTTCGTCGCATGGCTGGATGACAAATAAAAAACCCGCCGTAGCGGGTTGGGTGGTTAGGCGGCTTGCTGATCGAGTTCAGAAGCCAATATGGCTACTGCATTCTCAAGACTGTACATTTTTTTAGATTCGTCGCTCGTGCCGGTCATAGTCTTACGCGCCTTTTCTACGGCAGCGGCTGCGTTTTTTGCTTTCACGTTGTAAAGGCGTGCCGACTCGCCGGTGGCGCAATCGATGCCATTACGGCAAACGTCAGTCGCGATGCGCACGGTCGGCTCCAACGCCGCACGCGCAAGCTAGTCGAGACGATAGGCGGCGTGGCAGGCGTTGCAGGCTTGCACGACTTGCGACAATTCGGCAAGCGCTGGACGCATGTCGCCGCCGGGCCCGATCTTCGCCGCCTCCTGAGCGAATTTGCTCGCCTGCTCATGCATCGTCAGACCGAGCGCGCGCATCTCGTCGGGCATGTGCGAAGCCATCATTGCGGGCATTTCGCCGAGTTCGCCGGATTTGGCGTTCGGCTTGCAGGCCGCCGAGCCCGGGGACGCCATCCCGAGATTCGCATCCGCGATTTTTGCCGCCGCGGCGCCGTCGCCCTTGCCAAGCGCCGCAAGGATTTGAGCGACGGCCTCCGCGTGTCCGCGCATGTGAGAGAGCATATGCGTGCGCATCGGCGAAGGGAGATCGACCTCCTGACGCGTGTCGCTCATCTTCGGCGACATCTTCATATGGTCCATGCCCATATGCTTCATGTGCTCGGCATCGTCATCGTCGTTGCCGGCGATGGCGGCTGCGGCGAAGAATGACAGTCCGCAAGCCGTGGCGAATAGGAATTTTCTGATCATGGCCTCCCCCTTCATCCGAACTTAAAGAACGTAACGCGCGGGGCGCTGCGATGCGCGAGACGAATCGTCACGGCTGTGCGCCGCCGGGAAGATTGATGCTTTGTCCCTCGCGTAGCTTTTTGGGATTGAGCGAGGGGTTGACCGCGGCGATATCGCGCCAGCGCTTTTCGTCGCCATATAGCCGTTTCGCGATCGCGCGCAGCGTATCGCCGCGCCGCACGGTGTAAGTCTGAACGGCGGCCGGTTCTGGGGGCGTTTGCGTCGTGGCGGGCGACGTCTGAATCTCCGAGGCGGCGGGCGCGGGTTGCTGAGGCGCCTCGCCGGGCTTTGCTTCCACGACGACGAACTCCCCGCGCAACATGCCCATCCAGCAGCTCCAGGGAATGACGCCGGTCTTTTCGGGCGTGAATTCGATCGTCTGCCGCCCCGGTTTGATATCGAATTCGAGATTCAAGGATGGGACCACGATCCGGTGATTGCAGCTGGTCACTTCCGTCGCGTTGATCACCCATTTGACTGGCGCACCGCGCAGGAGCGTGAAGCGCGTGGGCGTAAAGCCAAGGCCATTGGCTTCCATTTCGATTGTCTGCGTCTTCGGCGCGGCAGGCGCCTCCTGCGACGGCTGAGCGAGTTCAACGGGCGCGGGGCGCCGCCAATTCGCTGTCAGCGACACGAGGTCGGCGCCTGAGCCCGTGAGGATCAATCCGCGATTGATCATCACCGCGCCAAGCGCGACGACGATCACGCCCGAGGCCATCAGCAGACGGTGTGTGACCGCGCCCGAGAGCACCGTCGTCAGCGCGCCGAAGGCGAGCATCACCGGCAAGGTTCCGAGGCCGAAGACGAAGAGCGTCTTCGCGCCTTCGATAGGGCTGCCAGTTCCCGCCGCCATCACATACATCGCCTGCAACGGCCCGCAAGCGATCATCAGCCCATTGAGAAGGCCGATGGCGAATGGCCGATGACGTCCGCTCGCCTCACGGTACACCCAGTTCTGCAGTGGCCGGGGCAATCCGAGCCGAAATCGCCTCAGCGGCGCGAACAGGCCGAGCATATTGAGCCCGAAGACGATGAGGAACGCGCCGGCCGCGACGCCCGCAAATCCGCGCAGCATCGGCGTGAAAGCGATGAAGGCGCCGAGCCAGCCGAAGGTGGCGCCGATCGCGGTGTACGACAGCGTCTTTCCAGCGCCATAAGCGAGATGCGAGGCGAAGGAAGAACGTCTCGCGCGCGCGTCGGCCGTCACGTAACTGACGACGAAGCCGCCGCACATGCCGACGCAGTGAAACCCAGTCAGCAGCCCCAGGAGAAACAGGAGGCTGAGACTCATATGCTGGGCGATGTCGGGCTCGCCCTCGGCGCTGATCCAGCGCGTATCGAAAAGAATGAGCGCGGCGAGTCCGGCAAGCGAGGCGACGATGATCGCCAGTCTCACGAAAGGCGAGCGCCGACGCTGCGCCTCTTCGGTTAGAACGACGCGATAGCCGTTCTGCTCTACTCTGTCGCGGATCGCGGCGAAATTCGTCGTATCGGCGTCGTAGTCGACGACGACGGTTTCAGTCGGATAGCTCGCCGAGACGCTGCGCACGCCGGCGAGCTTTTTGATCGCCGCTTCGATGACATGCTCACACCCGTGGCAATGCATGCCACGAGCGTGAAAAGTGATCGCCGTTTCGTTCATCTAAGGCGCAACGCTTCGCCGCTGAGCGTCTGACCGCGGTCGGCGCCGCCTGGCGTCGGCCGCACTGGGCCATCTTACCGCACCATGGCCGGTGCGCGAGAAAATTGCTTGTCGGGTTATTTGCCGAGCGTATCCATGCCCAGAAGCTTATAGGCGGGACAGAAGTTGATGAAGGCCGTCGCCAGCGGAATGATCCCGACGAGACCCCACAGCGTCTGCGGACCGATGAAAACGAGACTGAGCAACAAGAGGCCTGCCACGATGCGGATGATCCGATCTGTCTTTCCGATATTGGCTTCCATGACTGTCTCCTTCCCTGCGGCCGCTTTCGATGCAGCGAGCCTATCGCGTCGCGCAAAGCCGCTCAGCGACTAACTCACACGGCCATCTATTTTTGCCTGTCGTCGTCGTCGAGCTCGAGCCACATGGCGTTGAGGATGGCGAAGGCGCAGGCGAGCCCAAGCCCCAATATCCAGGAAAAATACCACATGCCGCGTTTTCCCCCGCTCAATAATAATAGTCGTCGCCGCGACGGATCGCCGCCTCGCTCACTGCGCCGCGCAACACGTAGTAGACCCAACTCGTGTAGGCGAGAACGATCGGCAGAAAGACGATCACCGCGATGAGCATGAGAGAGAGCGTCGCTTTGCTGGACGAAGCGTCCCAAACCGTTAGGCTCTGGGCCGGGTGAGACGACGACGGCAGCAGGAAGGGAAACATGCTGAAGCCCGCCATGGTCCCGACGCCCGCGACGGAAAGGCTGCTGGCGAGAAGCGCAAACTTTTTCGCCGAGAAGCCAAAGGCGAGCGCCGCAAGGAGCGCGCCGAGGTAGGCGGCGACGGGAGCCGCGATCATCCAGGGATAGGCGCGATAATTATCGAGCCAGGCGCCGGCCTCTCGCGTCACGGACTTCGTCAGCGGGTTGGACGGCCCGGCGTGATCGATGACGCCGACGATGCGATATCCTTCGACGCCGAGCATGGTCCACACTCCCGCCGCGGAGATAAGCAGGATAAGCATGATCGCCGCGAGCGCGCCATATCGCCGGGCGCGGACGGCGACCTCTCCCTCGCTCTTCACGCTCAGCCACGCCGCGCCCTGCATCGCGAGCATAACGATGCTCACAAGCCCGCAGAGCAGAGCGAAGGGATTGAGCAGGCCGAGGAGCCCGCCGTCATAGGTGGCGCGCAGCGCCTGATCGAAATGAAAGGGAACGCCCTGCAGAAGATTGCCGAAGGCGACGCCAAAGATCAGCGCGGGCACAAGGCCTGAGATGAAGAAGAGCCAGTCCCAGGTCTCGCGCCACCCGCTTTCCGGCCTCTTGTCGCGAAAGGTGATCGCCACCGGCCGCAGAATAAGGCCGATCAGCACCAGCAGCATCGCAAGGTAGAAGCCGGAGAAAGACACCGCATAAAGCGGCGGCCAGGCGGCGAAGGCGGCGCCGCCCCCGAGGATGAACCAGACCTGATTGCCCTCCCAGACGGGACCGATCGTGTTCAACGTCACGCGCCGCTGCAAGTCGCTTCGCGCGACGAAGGGATGCAGCATGGCGACGCCGATGTCGAAGCCGTCGAAAATGGCGAAGCCCACAAGCAGCACGCCAAGCAGCGCCCACCAGATGAGGCGAAGCGTCATATAGTCGAACATCGCTTTCGCCTTTCTATCGGGTTTGCGCCGGCGCAGATGCCGGAAGCGCGGGCGCGCCCGAAGGCTGAGGCGCCTCGGACTGCGGGCCGATGCGGACATATTTGACGATGAGCGCGACATCGATGATCGCGAGCGCGCTGTAGAACAGAACGAAAGCCGCGAGGCTCGCCGCGACATTCGACGCGGGGATGTTGGAGACGCCGAGGAAGGTCGGCATCGTCGCATCGATGATCCACGGCTGCCGGCCATATTCGGCGACGATCCAGCCGAGTTCGGCGGCGACCCAGGGCAGCGGCAGGCTATACATGGTCATGCGCAAGAACCACGGCTTGCCGCAGCGCCGCCGGCTCGAGAGATAGAAAGCGACGGCGAAGAGCGCGATGAAGTAGAAGCCGAGCGCCACCATGATGCGGAACGACCAGAACAGCACCGGCACGTCCGGAATCGTCGAAAGCGCCGCTTCGTGAATCTGCGCGTCGGTCGCGTTCTCGATATCGGGCCGAATGCGCTTGACGAGCAGCGAATAGCCAACGTCGCGCATTGAGGATTCGAGTTCGGCGGGAACCGCGGCGTTCGGATGGCCGCCCTCTTTCGCGAGCCACTGATAGCCCGCCATGCCGTTGCGGATGCGCGTTTCCGCGCGCGCAACCAACGGCTTCACGCCTTCGACAGGCTTATCGAGCGACCGCGTCGCAATCAGCCCCAGGACCCAGGGTATTCTGATCTCGTCTTTCGTCGTTTCGCTCTTGAGATCTGGAAAGCCGAAGAGCGTGAAGGACGCCGGTGGCGGCTCCGTCTCCCACATCGCCTCGATCGCGGCGATCTTCATCTTCTGGTTCTCGCCCGCCGTATAGCCGCTCTCATCGCCGAGCACGACGACCGAAAGCGCGGACGCAAGCCCAAAGCTCGCGGCGACCGTCAGCGATCGCCGGGCGATCTCGACATGGCGGCGGCGCAAAACATAATAGGCGCCGATTGACATCACGAACATCGCGCCTGTGACATAGCCGGCGCTGACCGTGTGCACGAATTTCGACTGCGCGACGGGATTGAACAACACCTCCATGAAGGAGGTGAGCTCCATGCGCATCGTCTGCGGATTGAAGGCGGCGCCGACCGGGTTCTGCATCCAGGCGTTGGCGACGAGTATCCATAGCGCTGAGAAGTTTGCGCCGAGCGCCACAAGCCAGGTGACGATGAGATGCTGCACCTTGCTTAAGCGCTTCCAGCCGAAGAAGAACAGTCCGACGAAGGTCGCCTCGAGGAAGAAGGCCATTAAGCCTTCGATCGCGAGCGGCGCGCCGAAAATGTCGCCGACATAATGCGAGTAATAGGCCCAATTGGTGCCGAACTGGAATTCCATGGTGACGCCTGTGGCGACGCCCATGGCGAAGTTGATGCCAAACAGCGTGCCCCAGAATTGCGTCGCGTCACGCCAGACGGTTCGTCCGGTCATCACATAGACGCTTTCCATGATGGCGAGCAGCAGCGCGAGGCCCAGCGTCAGCGGCACGAACAGGAAGTGATACATCGCCGTCAACGCGAATTGCAGGCGCGAGAGGGTGACGACGTCGAGTTCGAACATTGTGAGCTCCTGACGGATGTCAGCGCGGCGCGGCGGCGGAAAGCGTTTCCGCCATCTCAGCCGGCGTCACCTTGATGCGATGCGCGGGACCAAAAAACAGGACGTAGAGCGCCACGAGCGCCATCAGCTTGAAAGCGAGCGCGATGGCGATTTCGCGTCCTAAGGGCCTTGTCCGCATCGACTTGTCCCTAGCATTGCATGGCTCGAGCGCCCAGTTATGACAGGGCGCGACGCAGCCGCTCGATGCCGAGCAGCTTCATGATGTAACGCTCGTAAACGGGCTCGCTTTGTCCCTTGCGGACCTTGCGAAGGAAGTATTTTTCATAGGCGACCTTCGCCAGATGCACCCATCGCCCCTGGCTCGACCAGTTGACGTTACGCGGCGGAATCTGCGGCTTTGCGACAAAGGCGACGCCCTTGTCGCCGAAATCCGCCAAGCAAACCGCATTCCATGTGCCTTCTTCCTTCGCTTCGCGACCGGCGATCAGCGCGGCGATGTTATGCGCCGTCGCCGTCACCATCGACTCGATCATGTAGCCGGTCTTCGGCGTGCCGGTCGGGACCGGCGTCGCTTCGACAGGCGGAATGGCGACACAGACGCCGACGCCGAAGACATTCGGATATTTCGGATTGCGCTGATTCTTGTCGATGATGACGAAGCCGCGCGGGTTCACGAGCCCCTCGACTCCCATAAGCGCGTCGACGCCTTTGAAGGCCGGCATCACCATCGCGAATTTGAACGGAACTTCATGCTCTTTCCTCACCTGCCCCTGGTCGTCGAGCTCGGCGCATTTGAGAAGTCCCGGTTCGATCGCAGTCGTCTTCGCGTTGACGATCCATTTGATGTCGCGATCGCGGAACGCCGACTCGAGCATGCCTTTCGTGTCGCCAACGCCGCCCAAACCCAGATGACCGATATAGGGCTCCGCCGTGACATAGGTCATCGGCACCTTGTGCCTTATGCCGCGCCGACGAAGATCGGTCGAAAGGATCATCGCGAATTCATAGGCCGGACCAAAGCAGGAGACGCCGGGCGCGGCGCCGATGATGATCGGGCCGGGGTCCTTGCAGAATTCCTCATAAGCCTTTGAGGCAATCTCGGCATGCTGCAGCGTGCAGATCGAATGCGTATGTCCGCCATGCGGCCCGAGCCCGGGCAATTCGTCAAAGGCGAGCTTTGGACCGGTGGCGATCACGAGATAGTCATAGTCGACGCTCTCGCCGTTCTCCAACTCAAGACGATTTTCGTTGGGCAGAACGCGCTTCGCGCCGACGGGAATGAAGCCGATGTTCTTTCGCTTGAACACCGGAGCGAGCGGCACCTTGAGCTCCTCAGGCTTGCGCCATTGCACGGCGAGCCAGGGATTGGATGGCGTGAACTGGAAATTCTCAAGATCCGAAACGACCGTGACCTGGTGTTGCTTTGAAAGCCCCTCGCGAACTTCGATCGCGGCGGCGACGCCGCCGATCCCCGCGCCCATGATGACGATATGAGCCATTTACGTCCTCCCACGCGCGTTGCGCGCACAAAGTTTTCGCGCTGACGGTTGCGCCGTTGTCGATGACATGCGTGATCGCGGCGCGCATGTCCGCGACTTAGTCACGCTGCGCGTCGCAGAGAGAGCGCAATGCCGCCAGATTGACGATCTCGGCGCCGCCGCGCGACAATTTTACCCAGCCCGAACGTTCGAAAGTTTTCAGCGTGCGGCCGACGACTTCGCGCGCCGTGCCGAGATCAGCGGCGAGCGCCTGCTGCGTCGCGACGATCTTGTCGCCGGCGCCGCGAAGCGCGAGAAGACGTTCCGCGAGCCGCACATTGATGCGCGTGCAGACGATTTCCTCGATGCGGGACATCAGATTGGCGAGACGCTTGCTGTAGCCCTCGAACACCAGCGCTCGAAAGCTTTGCGATGCGTTCATCAGCGCGTTGAAGCGATCGGCCGGCACGACATAGGCGATGACGTCGGTATCGGCGACGCCTTCGGCTGCATAAGCGTCATCAGAAAGCAGTGAGGCCGTGGTCAGAATGCAGGTTTCATTCGCGCCGACCCGATAGAGCACGATCTCACGGCCCGATTCGGTCACTCGCTGCACCCGTACCGAGCCCGAGACGATCAGCGGAAATTGCGCACATTGATCACCGGGTCGAAATAGCACGGCGCCGCGCGGTATGTGCTTACGCACCGCGGCCTCGCGAAGAAGCGTCTTCGTCGCGGCGTCGAGCCTGCGCAAGGAGGGCGTTTCGTCGACCCAATCGGACGGCATCGTCTGCTCTTTGTCGCTAACGATCCAAAGGCCCAGCTAAGAGTGCGCCGCGCCGTTGGCGCAAACGCTGACGAATCCTAAAAGGCGGCGCCTGATCTGGCGCCGAACCGCTTCAGCGCCATCGCTAACGGGCAGAGCCCCGTGAAGGCCGCCTGCAGCAGATTGGCGCCGACGAAAGCGGTGAGCAAGAGCCACCACGGACTGAACAACTGTGCCAAGAGGAGGCTCAGGAGGACCATGGTCCCGGCGAAGGCCATAACGATGCGATCAATGCTCATGACGTGAGTTCCTTTGATTTTGCGCGCGCCCGCGATTTAACCGGCTTGCCGCACTCTTCGGCGCAAAACATCTCATAGAGCAGACCGATAATCCGCGAGACGTTTCCGTCGGCCAAGGAATAATAGATCGTCTGCGATTCGCGGCGGGTCTTGACGAGCTTGTCTTCGCGCAGCCGCGCAAGATGCTGCGATAGCGACGATTGGCTCAGTCCAATCGCCTCCTGCAGCTTCGTCACCGACAGCTCGCCTCCGTGCAATTGGCATAGCACCATCAATCGATGCCGGTTGGCGAGCGCCTTGAGAAAGCTCTCGGCCTCCGCGGCTTTCGGCGCGAGCTGAAGCAGATTTACATTCATGATCGCTAAATTAAGAATATTGAATATAATTGTCAAGCGCGCTCGCCAAGGGCGGACGAGCGATATGTCGCATTCTGGCCTGCGGCCTCGCCCACTATATTAGCTATAGCTAATTTAAAGGAAGCGCCTGGCGACAGGCAATTTCATAGGAGGGGGAATGGCTGATTTTCGCGCTCTCACGCGTCGCTCATTGATCTTCATATTGGGAGCGGTCGCCGCGGGCCTTAACGCGACGACCGTCGCGCAAGCGAAGTCGAGCAAAGCGGCCGCCAATTATCGCGGGGCGCCGAACGGCGGACAAAGCTGCGCCAATTGCTCCTATTTCAACCCGCCGTCGGGCTGCGGCGTGGTGAGCGGTCCGGTCAGCGCGCGCGGCTGGTGCAACCTTTGGGGCTAAGGCGTCCTCACAAGCAAGATTTGAGGGTGGCCGCGCGCCGCCCTTCTTTATGAGCGCGGCAAGCATTAAATTCACTATTGCTAATTTATGTTTCTTGCATATAAATAGACGCATGAGACAAATTGGCCGCTTGCATCTCGCGCCGATGGCGCTCCTCGCCGCGCTCGCTTTCTGCAAGGCGGCGGAGGCCGGAGAGGTCACGGTCCGCGTCGCGCCGGTCGAGGATCTTAAGGCCGTCGTCGCTTCGGTCGAGCCGGCGCATCAATTGACGGCGCGAGCGCGCATCGGCGGCACGGTGAGCGCGCTTAAGATCAAGGAGGGCGATGACGTCGCGGGCGGCGCCGAGATCGCCACGATCGTCGATCAGAAGCTCTTTCTGCAAATGCAGGCGCTTGATCAGCGCATTCAATCGCAGCAGGCGCAACGCGACAAGGCGCAGAATGATTTCGACCGCGCGCAGGAATTGTTTCGGCGCGGAGTATACACAAAGGCGCTGTTCGATCAGGCGAAGACCGCGCTCGACGTTGGCGAGCGCAATTTGGCGGCGCTGCGTTCCGATCGCGGCGTGATCGAACAACAGGCGGCGGAAGGCTCTGTGCGCGCGCCGGGGCCTGGACGCGTGCTCACTATCCCGGCCTCCATCGGTCGCGTGGTGATGCCTGGCGAAACAATCGCGACCATCGCCGAAGACAAATACATTCTGCGCCTGCAATTGCCCGAGCGCCATGCGCGGTTCATGCGCGCCGGCGACAAGGTCGAAATCGGGGCGCGCGGCCTGCATGAAGAAGCGGGCGGCGAACGCAAGCAGGGGCGCGTGCGCATTGTCTATCCGGAAATTCAGGGCGGCCGCGTCATCGCCGACGTCGACGTTAAGGGACTGGGCGATTATTTCGTTGGCGAGCGCGCGCGCGTTTATGTCACGACGGGCAAGCGCGATACGATCATCATCCCGCGCGCCGCCGTCTATCGTCGCGCCGGCGTGGACTTTGTCCGTCTTGCCTCTGGCGAAGAAATCGTCGTGCAGCTTGGCGAGGCGCGTGGCGAGGGCGTCGAGATTCTTTCCGGTCTTCACAACGGCGACGTGGTTTCGACGCCATGAGCGAAGGGTTTCGCCCGGGCATTTCGGGAACGCTGACGCGCGTCTTCATCAATTCGCCGCTGACGCCGCTGCTGCTGCTCGCCTCAATCCTCGTCGGGCTGATCGCGTTGCGCTCGCTGCCGCGTGAGGAGGAGCCGCAGATTTCGGTGCCGATGGTCGACATTATGGTGTCGGCCAATGGCTATAAGGCGGAAGACGCGATCGAACTCATCACGCGCCCGCTCGAAGACATCATCAAGGGCGTCAACGGCGTCGAGCATGTCTATTCTCAGACGCGCGATGACAATGTGGTCGTCACCGCGCGCTTTTACGTCGGCACGCCGCAGGACAATGCGGTGGTGCGCATCCACGAAAAGATACGCGCCAATATTGGCGATCTGCCGAAAGGCATTCCAGAGCCGCTGATCGTCGGCCGCGGCATCGACGACGTCGCGATCGTCGTGCTGACGCTTTCTGCGAAGCCCGAGCGCGCCGATCGGTGGAACGACAACGGCCTTTACCAGGTCGCCGAGGAATTGCAGCACGACCTCACCAAGGTCAATGACGTCGGCGTGAGTTACATTGTCGGCGGCAGTTCCAATCAGATCCGCGTCGAACCAGATCCCGAACGCCTGTCGCAATATGGCGTGACGCTCAACCAGCTTATCGACAAGCTGACCAACGCCAATCGTTCTTTCATGGTCGGCGCGTTTCGCGAAGACAATCGCGCCGTGCCTGTCGTCGCCGGCCAGACGCTACAAGGCGTGCCGGACGTCGGTCTGCTGCTGCTCACCACAAGAGACGGGCGGCCGGTCTATGTGAAGGACGTCGCCGACGTGCGAGTCGGCGCCGCCGAGCCCGACCGGCGTAGCTGGACGATGACGCGCAACGCCGCCGGTGGGCTCGATAAGCGCCCCGCCGTCAGCATCGCCATCGCCAAGCGCAAGGGCGCCAACGCCGTGATCGTCGCCGATGAGATCATGCATCGGCTCGAGGCCGTCAAAGGCCGCATCGTCCCCGAGGATATCGAGATCGCGGTGACGCGCGACTATGGCGAGACGGCCACGGAAAAGGCCAATGAGCTGCTGTTCCATCTCGCGCTCGCGACCGTCTCGATCGTCGCGCTGATTGTCGTGATGGTCGGCTGGCGCGAAGGCGTCGTCGTCTTGGTCATTATCCCGACGACGATTCTGCTCACGCTCTTCGCCTCATGGCTGATGGGCTATACGATCAATCGCGTCAGCCTGTTTGCGCTCATTTTTTCGATCGGCATTCTCGTCGACGACGCGATCGTCGTCGTCGAAAACATCGTGCGCCACTGGCATATGCGCGGCTCGCGCAGCCTGATCGACACGGCGGTCGAGGCCGTCGCGGAAGTCGGCAATCCGACCATCGTCGCGACCCTCACCATCGTCGCGGCGCTGCTGCCGATGATGTTCGTCTCGGGTCTCATGGGGCCTTATATGAGTCCCATTCCCGCGAATGCTTCGCTTGCGATGGTGTTCTCCTTCTTCGTCGCCATGACGATTACGCCATGGCTTCTGCTCAAGATCGCCGGCAAGCGGTTTGAACAGGAGCGCGGCGACGGCGTCGACCACGCGCATGAACGCGGCGCCATGGGCAATTTCTACGTGCGCGTCGCGACGCCCTTGCTACAAGGCCGCAAGCGTTCGCAGCGGTTTCTTATCGGCGTTGGCGTCGCGACGCTCCTTTCCATGGGGCTCTTTGTGACAAAGACCGTGCGCGTGAAGCTTTTGCCCTTCGACAACAAGTCGGAAATTGCGGTGGTCGTCGATCTGCCGCGCGGCGCTTCGCTTGAAGAAACGGATCGGGTGCTGACGGCGGCGGCGCAGCGCCTCAAGGACATTCCAGAGCTTACGTCCATTCAGTCCTATGCGGGCACGGCCGCGCCCTTCAACTTCAACGGTCTCGTGCGTCACTACTACATGCGCAAGGCGCCCGAGATGGGCGATCTCGCGATCAATCTGCAGCCGAAAGGCGAACGCAGCCGCCCCAGTCATGCGATCGCGCTCGATATTCGCAAGAAACTCGAAGGCCTGCCGGCGCCTGAGCACACGGCGATCAAGGTCGTCGAGGTTCCGCCAGGTCCGCCCGTGCTGTCGACGCTGCTCGCCGAAGTCTATGGTCCGGACGCGCAGTCGCGGCGCAATCTTGCGGCGAAAGTGCGTAAGGCTTTTGACGCAGTGGATTTCGTCGTCGATACGGACGACAGCTTCGGGCAACGCGCCGAGCGCCTGCGCTTCGAGATCGATCAGGAAGCGCTCGAATATCACGGCGTCGAGGAACGCGCCGTCTACGACACGATCGGCGCTTTGGTCGGCGGCGTGAAGATCGGCTTTTCGCAAAAGGGCGGCGGCGCCAAGCCCGTCGACATTTCCGTCGCCTTGCCGCGCGCGGCGATGACGACGAGCGAACGCATCCTGTCGACGCCGCTGCCGGCCGGCGGCACCGTGCGCCAGGGCGCCAATGTCGAGCTCGGCGACGTCGTCAAGGCGACGCGCGAACTCGGCTCCTACCCAATTTTCCGTCACAACGGCCGTTTCGCCGAAATGGTCAGCGCGGAGGTCGCCGGACGTTTCGAAGCGCCGATCTATGGAATGCTCGCGGTCGAAAACGAGATCGACAAGATCGACTGGGGGCCTTCGGGTCCGCCCACGATCAAATATCACGGCCAGCCGCTCGACGATTCACAGCCGACGCTGCTCTGGGACGGCGAGTGGGAGGTGACCTATGTCACCTTCCGCGACATGGGCGCAGCCTTCATGGTGGCGCTGCTTGCCATCTATCTCCTCGTCGTGGCGCAGTTCGGCTCGTTCAAACTACCGCTCGTCATTCTTGCGCCGGTGCCGCTAACGCTCGTCGGCATCGTCATCGGACATCTCCTGTTCAACGCCGCCTTCACAGCCACTTCGATGATCGGCTTCATCGCGCTCGCCGGAATCGTGGTGCGCAATTCGATCCTGCTCGTCGACTTCATTCGGCATTTGCGTGAGCGTGGGATGAGCTTGCGCGCCGCACTGATCGAAGCGGGCGCCGTCCGCTTCAAGCCGATATTTCTCACCGCCGCGGCGGCGATCATCGGCGCGGCCTTCATCCTCACCGATCCGATCTTTCAGGGACTCGCCATTTCGCTCGTCTTTGGCCTCGCCTCATCGACGGCGCTGACCCTGCTTGTCATCCCCGCCATCTATGTCGTCTTGCGCGACGACGAAGTTAAAAGGAGAGCCTGATGATCGAAGACTGGGCGGCGCTCGCCAAGAAGCTCTCCGCCGACATCCGCGAATTACGCGTCGGCTCGCCTGAGGTGATGAAAGCCTTCTCGGCGATGGCGATATCGGCGGGCGCGCAAGGCGCGCTCGACGCAAAGACAAAGGAACTGATCGCGCTTGCGGTCAGCGTCGCAGTGCGCTGCGACGATTGCATCGCTTTCCATGTCAAGGCCGCGTCGCAGCGCGGCGCGACGCGCGAGGAAGTGATGGAGACGCTCGCCATGAGCATCTACATGGGCGCCGGACCGTCGGTGATGTATGCGAGCCACGCGCTCGCCGCCTTCACCCAGTTCGACGCCGAAAAGCAAGCCTGAGAAGAAAGGAATGAAAATGACCCTGGTCTCTCTCTTGTCGAAACTTGCTGGCGGCGGCGCGGCGCCAACGATCGAGCATGAAGATTTTTGCCGAATCGTCGTGGACAAATCCTGCGCCATCGTCGATGTGCGCGAGCCGCATGAATATGGCGCCGGCCATGTGCCGGGCGCCAAGAACATGCCGCTCTCGAGTTTCGATCCAATGAGGCTTCCGAAGGGCGACGTCGTCCTTATTTGTCAGGCAGGCGGGCGTTCGGCCAAGGCCTTGGCGCAAGCGCAAAGCGTAGGGCGGAAGGATGTCTGTCACTACGCGCCGGGCACCGGCGGCTGGCGCGCCCGCGGCGGCGCGGTGGAGTGATACGGAATCCGTTTGAACGAGTCGGATGTCATTCCCGAGGCGCGCTCCGCGCGATCGGGAATCTAGAGCAAGACCAGCGTTCTTGAGTTGGCTCTGGATTCCCGGTCAGGCCTTCGGCTCTGCCGGGAATGACATGGTCCAAGCGAACGGATCAGCCGGAATCCCGAGCGGGAAGCAATCCAGACTCATGATAGCGCCCATGGATTGCTTCGCCGGGCGCTCGCGATGACGAACCTTGCGCCAGTCCAGATTACGCCGCCTTACCAACTTTCGTCGCTTCCGCGACCTCGTTGATCTTGCCGGTCTTCACATCATAGATGTAGCCGTAGATCGGGATATTCTTCGGCACGAGCGGATGCGAACGGATGCGCGCGACGTCCTGCGCGACGCTTTCCTCCTGATTTTTGATCGTGTGCCACTTGATGAAGTGGCCGGCTGAGCAGCCGCCGCCATGTTGCGGATTCGACCAGTTCTTGCCGTCAAAACTCGCCGTCGCGAGATTGTCATCCAGCAAGTCGCTCATGATCTCGTCGCAGAAGAGCTCCATGCCGCAATTGGTGTGGTGAATGACGAACCACTCCTTGGTGCCGAGCAGCTTGTGCGAAATGACGAGCGAGCGGATCGCATCATCAGATGCGCGACCGCCGGCGTTGCGGATCACATGCGCGTCGCCTTCCGACAGGCCCGCGTATTTCGCGGGATCGAGACGCGCATCCATACAGGTCAGGATGGCGAAACCGCGCGCAGGCGGCAGCGCAAGTTCGCTTTTCTTTCCGAAACTGCCGGCATAAGCGTTGTTCGCGGCGACGACTTCATTGACGATCTGGCTTGCCATGTCTCTCTCCCTCGTTGCGCGTATTGCTTCGAAAATTTTTTGACCTTGCTCAACATTGGAGCGCTTCAGCTCCCTTTTCAAGCAAACAAGAGGCGCGATCTTCGTGACATAGTCCCTTGACGATCAGCGATATATATTTCGAGGACGTCGACGATGATACTGTATAACGTTCGCGTGGACACGCTCGCTTTAGAGGAGATGGTTGTAACGAATGTCTGATCACGAGCATCTGTTCCCAGGTTTCGCTTCGCATTGGATCGATGCGCCGGCTGGAAAAATATTCGCCCGAGTTCATGGCGAAGGCCGTCCCGTGGTTCTGTTGCATGGTTTTGGCGAGACGCATGTCGCCTGGCGCAAAATGGCCTCGGCGCTCGCCAAGCGCTTCACTGTTGTTGCGATGGATCTGCGTGGCTACGGCTGGTCGTCCGTCCCGGAGAGCGAAAAGGGCAAGAATTATACGAAGCGTGAAATGGCCGCAGACGTCATTGCGGTCATGGAGTCGCTCGGCCATGTGCGTTTTTCTCTTGTCGGTCACGACAGGGGCGCGCGCGTCGGCCAGCGGCTAGCGCTTGATCAACCGGGCCGGCTGGACCGGATTGCCTTCATCAATATCGCGCCGATCGATGATGCTTTCGGCGACGGAGATTTGCAGCGCGTCGGACGGGCGCGTTTCCTGGCGTCCGAGGCGCCGAAGCCTGAAGAGCTGATCGGCCTCGATCCGATCGGCTTTCTCGATGATGCGCTAATGAACGCAACAAGAGCGAAATCGCTCGACGCGTTTGGCGCGGACGCGCTCGCCGCTTACCGTCAGGCCTTCAACGACCCTGCGCGCATTCACGCCTTCTGCGAAGATTTTCGCGCCGGTGCGACCATCGATCGCGAGCATCTCGATGCCGATCGCGCGGAGGGCGTGAAGCTCGCCATGCCGGCGCTCATCATCGCGGGCGAAGCGAGCTTCCCGGCGAACGGCCCCTCGCTTATCGCGGCCTGGCGCGAATGGGGCGACGATGTCGTCGAAGCGCGCGTTGACTCCGGCCTTTATCCGATGGAGGAAGCGCCCGCGGAGACGCTTGCCGTCCTGGAGGAATTTCTGTGAGTCTCTACCGCGGGAAGACCGTCGCGCTTGCGCTCGGCGGCGGCGGCGCCCGCGGACTCGCGCATATTTGCGTGCTTGAAGCGCTGGACGACATGGGCGTGCGCCCGGTCGCGATCGCCGGAGCGTCGATTGGGGCGATCATCGGCGCCGCCTATGCCGCGGGCTTCTCGGGCGTGGAGTTGCGCGCCCACACCCAAGCCATTCTCAAGAACCGCATCGGGCTGGCGCGTCGGCTGCTTCACGCGCGGGCGCGCGGAAAAAAGCGGCTCCTATCTCGCGTCGCGCATCCGCTGCTGTTCGATGGCGAGCGCTTTCTTCAGGCCTTTTGGCCTCACGGCATGCCAGAGCGTTTCGAAGAGTTGGGCATTCCGCTGCAGGTCGTCGCGACGGACTTTCGCCGGCGCGTCGAGGCCGTTTTCGCCACGGGGCCTTTGCGTCCGGCCGTGGCGGGGTCGATGGCGATCCCGGGCGTCGTGCGCGCCGCCGCAAGCGATCATGGCTATTTCGTCGATGGCGGACTGGTTAATCCGCTCCCCTATGATCATCTCTGGGGCCTTGCCGACATCGTCATCGCTGTCGACGTCTCAGGCAATTTTGGCGTCGAGACCGGCAAGGGAGCGCCTTCCGCCTTCGAGACGATGATCGTTGCAAGCCAGATCATGATGAACGCGATCAGCTCGCGCATGATCGCCGAGCGCCCGCCCGATGTCTTGATCCGGCCCGAGGTGCATCAATATCTCGCGCTCGACCTCTTCAAGGCGTCACGCATTTTCGCCGCCGGCGACGCTTGCCGCGACGCGCTGCGCCACGGGCTGGCGCAGGCGGCGCTGCGGCTAGAAGCTCGGAGCAGGATTGTTTGAAGCGGATCGAAGATGCGATCCGCTTCAAGCGTGAATCCTGCTCCTGCTCTAAATCAGAGCGCGCTTTAGGCGAAAAACCGGATTCCACTTTTTCGCGAGCCGCGCTCTAGCGTCGCGCCTGAAAGAATTCGCGCAAGAGCTGCGCCGCTTCGCTCTCGCGAATGCCGCCATAGACTTCTGGCCGATGGTGGCAGGTCGGCTGCGAGAAAAATCTCGGCCCGTGTTCGACCGCCCCGCCCTTTGGATCGCTCGCCGCATAATAGAGCCGCCGGATGCGCGCGAAGCTGATCGCGGCCGCGCACATGGCGCAGGGCTCGAGCGTCACATAGAGATCGCATTCGACGAGGCGTTCAGAGCCGATGCGGGCGCAGGCGTCGCGAATGACGAGCATCTCGGCGTGCGCGGTCGGATCGCGGTCGCGCAACGTCCGATTTCCCGCGGCCGCGATGACCTCGCCATTGCGCGCAAGCGCGGCGCCGACCGGGACTTCGCCCGCAGCAGCCGCGGCGCACGCCTGCTCGAAGGCGGCGCTGAAAGGATCCGTGCCGTTCATTCTCATCTCTTAAGCGATCGCGCTTCAAAGCGCGCGTTCCGCCTGCTATCAGAACCCATGACCGAAAAGAACCGAAATACCCGCTCCGGCTCCGCCGGCGGCGACCGGCCCTTACGCCGCCGCGCCAGGGAAACTCCGGCGCCTCATGCCGTCGGGCGCGAAGGCGCAAGACCAGCAAAGCCGCGCTCGGATAAGCCTCGCTTTGACAAACCTCGCTTTGACAAGCCCACCTCGCGCGACTCCGAAAAAGCGCGCGCCAAATATCCCGCCAAGAAGCGCGGCGCCGCGCCTGAGCCGGCGCCCCATGACAAAGCTTTTGAAGGCGATCGAATCGCCAAGGTCATGGCGCGCGCGGGTGTTTGTTCCCGCCGCGACGCGGAGCGCTGGATTGCCGAAGGCCGCGTCGCCATCAATGGGCGCGCGCTGACGAGTCCGGCTTTCAATGTGCGCGACAGCGACAAGATCACGATCGACGGCGCGCCGATGCAGGCGCGCGAGCGCACGCGGCTCTTTCTTTTCCATAAGCCTGCGGGCTATGTCACCACGGCGCGCGACGAAGAAGGCCGTCCCACCGTGTTCTCCTATCTCGAAGAGCGCCATCCTGATCTACCGAGACTCGTCAGCGTCGGCCGACTCGACATCAATACTGAAGGGCTGCTGCTACTCACGAATGACGGCGGCCTGGCGCGCACGCTTGAATTGCCCGCGACCGGCTGGACGCGGCGCTACCGCGTGCGGGCGCATGGCGCGATCGATCAGGCGCGGCTCGATTCGCTACGCGACGGCGTGACGATCGAGGGCGTCAATTATGCGCCAATCGAGGCGCGGCTCGAACGCACGCAAGGGGCAAACGCCTGGATTGCGATGAGCCTCACTGAGGGCAAGAACCGAGAGATCAAGCGCGTCATGGCGCATCTCGGGCTCGATGTGACGCGACTCATTCGCGTGTCCTACGGCCCCTTCCAGCTCGGCGATCTCGCGGAAGGCGCGGTCGAGGAGGTTCGGCTGAAAACGCTCCGGGAGCAGTTGGGCAAGTCGCTCGCCGAATTCGCCGGCGCCGATTTCGCGGCTCCGTTACGCGAGAAGGCGCCGGCGGAACAGCAGGAAGCGCGCCAGCGCGCCGAGAAGCGCTCGCGCAAACATGTCTCGACGCTGCGCAAGGAGCGCGATGAAGGGCGCGATGTTGGCCCTCGCGCGCGCGTGACGCGCGGCGCCGTCGCCGACCGCAAGGGCCGCGCCGTCGCCGTCGAGCGGGTGACGCCGGTTCGGCGCAAGACGCAAGAGGAGAACCTATCGCGCAATGCGCGGCGCTTCGAATCGATGCGCGGCGAACGCCCTCCGCGCAGAGAGCGTTTCGCACGAGACGAGACGAGACGAGACGAGCGGCAGCCGACGCAAGCGCGTCGCTCGCCGCCGCGGTGGGAAGAGTCGCGCGGCGAGCGCCAAACCAGGCAGCGCCAAACCACGCAGCGCGAAGAAGCGCCGCGTCACGAACAAAGATTCGAACAACGCTCGGACCGCGACAAACCGCGCGATCGTCACGGAGCTGCGCATTTCGAAAGCGCTTCGCCGCGTCGCGATCGCGACGCCGGTCGCGACGCCGCCCGTTTCGAACGGACTCGGCCGCGCCGTGACAGCGAAGCGGCGACAGAGCATCGCCGCGGCGGCGCCGAGCGTCAGGGCCGCGCGCCGAAATTCGACAAGACGGGCGGCAAACGCAAATTTTCCACGCTCGACAAATCGAGCGGACCGCAAGCATCACGCGGCGAAGACGGGGCGCGATCGCCGCGCAAAGGCGACGCCTCGACGGGTCCGCGTAAGACGCCCCGAACCGGTCCTGTTCGAGGCGGGGCTGGCGCGCCGCGCAAAGGCGCGCGTAAAGGACCGCGCAAACCGCGCGGCGCATAAGCCATGCGGATCGTCGGCGGCGCCCTGCGCGGTCGGGCGCTTTTGGGACCGCGTTCGCAGGCGATCCGACCAACCTCCGAACGCCTGCGCGAATCCGTTTTCGACATTCTCGCGCATCGCTTCGGCGATCCGGTTACCGGCGCCAATGTCATCGATCTTTTTGCCGGCGCCGGCGCGCTCGGACTCGAGGCCTTATCACGCGGCGCGGCCCGCGCGCTTTTCGTCGACGATGGAACAGAAGCGCGCGCCTTATTACGCGCGAACATCGAAGCTCTTGGACTAGGCGGCGTCACGCGCATCTTTCGCCGCGACGCAACAAAGCTCGGGAACGCGCCGCCTGGCGAACAATTTTCGCTCGCCTTCCTCGATCCGCCTTATGGAAAAGATCTCTCGACGCCCGCGCTCATCGCGCTCGCCGAGGGCGGCTGGCTTACGCCGGGCGCGGTTGTCGTCATTGAAGAAAGCGCCAAGGCGCATATCGATTTGCCGCCATCTTTTAGCGGCGAAGACGAACGCCGTTATGGCGACACGCAATTCGTCTTCGCGCGTTACGTTCACTAGCGTTCAAAGAACGCCATCACGTGTTCACATAGGGTTTCCGTCTAATCCATTGGCTTGGACGATGTCATTCCCGGCAGGCCGAAGACCTGACCGGGAATCCAGCGCCAATTCAAGAATGCTGGTCTTGCTCTGGATTCCCGATCGCGCGCGTTGCGCGCGTCGGGAATGACATCCGAGTCCTTCGAACGGATTTCGACTCACTCGAAGGCGACTTGAACGCGCGTCACCGTGCGATCAAAAAGGCCGATCGGTAGATAGCACAATGGATTTGTCGCGAGCGGCGCTTCCTTGCAGTGCTCGTGATCGGTCGTCCAGGCATAGCCAGACCGCGCCATGCAACCCAGAATGTATTTGCGAATAAGATGATTTGCATCGAAACGGCGATTTTCGGGATATGCCGACTCGCCGTCCAATTCACAGGCCGAAGTCTGTATCTGTTGCGCCTTGTAAAACGACGAACTGGAGCCGATCAATCCGGCTTCAGCGCCGACGACCATCCCCATTCCGCCGAGAAAGGCGGTAACCGCCGTCACTTTGCTTGCCCTAAACTGCACGTCGAGCAACGAGAGCACGCCGAAGGTCGCCAAAGCGACGCCGACGAAGATCAATACGAGAATCATACCGCTTCTCCGTGGTCGAAGTTGATGGCGCCGTCGAATGCGAGACGGACTCGCTTAAGCGAGCCCGCAGGCGGCGCCGGCGCGTAGACGATCCTTGCGCTTTCGATCGACGCGCTTGGCGTCGACGAAAGAACGCAACGAGGCTCATGAATGGATTGTGTGTCTTCGAAAGCGCCGCAGTCTGCGACTTAGTCACGAGCGTTCAAGCTTTGCTTGAAGCGCTATAACGCCTTCAAAGTTTCTTCTTCAATTCATAAAGCGCCGCGAGCGCTTCACGCGGCGTCATCTGATCCGGATCGATCTCTTTAAGCGCGTTACGCAGCGCGTCCTTCGGCGCCGACGCCTCGGCGACGCGTGCAAAGAGCGGGAGATCATCGATCAAAGTTTCGACCGGCGCGCGACGATCTGCCGCTTCCAACTCCGCGAGGATGGCGTGCGCGCGGGCGACGACGCTTGCCGGCAGTCCCGCGAGTTGCGCGACATGCACGCCATAGGAGCGATCCGCGGCGCCTTTGATCACCTCGTGCAAAAACACGATATCGCCGGCGTGATCCGTCACCTTCATCGTCAGATTGACGAGGCGCGGCAGTCTCTTCGCAAGCTGCGTCAATTCATGGAAATGCGTGGCGAAGATCGCGCGCGAGCGATTGACTTCATGTAGATGTTCGATCGTCGCCCAGGCGATCGACAGCCCGTCGAATGTCGCCGTGCCGCGCCCGATTTCATCGAGAATAACAAGCGAGCGCGGCGTCGCGCAATTCAAGATCGCCGCGGTTTCAACCATCTCGACCATGAAGGTCGAGCGACCGCGGGCGAGATCGTCCGAAGCGCCGACGCGAGAGAACAGCCTGTCGATGACGCCGATGCGGGCGGATAGCGCGGGAACATAGGAACCCGTTTGCGCCAGGAGCGCGATGAGCGCGTTCTGACGCAAATAGGTCGACTTGCCGGCCATATTCGGGCCGGTGACAACGGCGATCCGGCCAGCATCGGTTCCTCCGAGATCACAGTCGTTCGCAGCAAAGGCCTTGCCCTGCGATTGTAACGAGGCTTCGACTACCGGATGACGACCGCCGACGATCTCAAAATCGAGCGAAGCGTCAATCATTGGGCGCGTCCAGCCGCGCTTTTCTGCGACTTCGGCGAGCGCGCCGTATAGATCAAGTCGCGCAAAAGCCTCGGCGAGGCGCTGCAAGTCTTCGGCCTGCGCGCAAACCTCGTCTGACAGCGCATCAAAAATCGCCAATTCGCGCGCTAACGCGCGGTCGGCGGCCGAAGCGATCCTCGCTTCGAGCTCGACGAGTTCGCGCGTCGAGAAACGCATCGCGTCTGCCATGGTCTGGCGATGCGTGAAGGTCGCGTCAAACGGCGGCCGCAACAGCTTCTCGCCCTGCGCCAGCGAGACTTCGAGAAAGAATCCGAGAAAATTATTGTGCTTGATCTTCAGCTTCGTATCAGTGAGCTCGGCATATCGTCCCTGCAGCTCAGCGATCACTTTGCGACTTTCATCGCGAAGGCGTCTCGCTTCGTCCAACTCGGCGTCTCTGCCCTCGCGAATGAAATCGCCATTGCGCTTGTCGATCGGCAGGCTGTCTCTCAAGCTCGCGGCTATCCGGCCAGCGAGCGCAGCATCGGCTTGAGAAAGCGTTTGCGTCTCGCTCGCGATCTCAGACGGCTGATCGAGCTTCGCAAAGAGACTGGCAATATCCCGCGCCGTGTCGAGCGCGACGCCGACGCTTGCGAGATCGCGCGGTCCTCCTCGCTCTAATGAAAGGCGCGACAGCGCGCGGGAAAGGTCCGGGGCGCGTGCAAGCTTCGCGCGAAGCGCGTCGCGAAAATCCGATCTTTCGAGGAAGAAATCGACGGCGTCGAGCCGCGCTACGATGGCTCGCGGGTCTGTCAGAGGCGCCGCGATGCGCTCCGCCAAAAGCCTCGCGCCGGCCGGCGTGACGGCGAGATCGACGACCGACAGCAGCGAGCCCTCGCGCGCGCCGGAAAGCGTCCGCGTAAGTTCGAGATTGGCGCGCGTCGCTGCGTCGATTTCGAGCGTCGTCAGTTTTCGCAAGCTCGTTGGACGTGAAAGCGCCGGGCGCTGTCCCTTTTGCGTGCGCTCGACATAAAGAATCGCCGTTGCGGCGGCGGCGAGTTCGGCCTCGCTCAATGCGCCGAAGCCCTCAAGCGTCGCGACAGCGTAAAAATTCATCAGCCGTCGCGCGGCGTCGGCGCCGTCGCCAATCTCACGACCGATCGGCGCGACCGGAACGCCGGCGGCCTCGAAGAGCGCTGAAAGCGAAGGCTGCCTGTATAGCGCATCGGCCGCGACGACTTCCCGCGGCTCCAGACGCGCGATCTCGGCCCCAAGCCCATTTTCTTCGCGCTCGCAAACCGTGAATGCGCCCGTTGAAATATCGACGCTCGCAAGCCCATAACGCCATCGGCCGTCTTCGCCGCGCAAGCGCGCCACCGCCAAAAAAGCGTTGGGCTTCGCCGGATCGAGCAGCGTGTCCTCGGTGATCGTGCCCGGCGTAACGAGCCGCACGACGTCGCGCCGCACGACGGATTTTGCGCCACGTTTTTTTGCTTCTGCCGGATCTTCGATCTGCTCGCAGACGGCGACGCGATGTCCGAGCGCAATGAGCTTTTGCAGATAATCATTGGCGCGCTCCACCGGCACGCCGCACATCGGAATGTCTTCGCCAAGATGTTTGCCGCGTTTGGTGAGCATGATGCCGAGCGCGCGCGACGCCGTCTGTGCGTCCTCGAAAAACAACTCGTAGAAATCGCCCATGCGGTAGAAGAGCAGGCAATCGGCGTTGGCCGCCTTGATCTCGATATATTGCGCGATCATTGGCGTCGCGCGCGCCGGCGCCCTGTCGTCAGGGCTTGGAGTAGGAGGCGGCGCGGCGTGTTTCATCGGCGCCAGTCTAACGCCCCGACGAAGCAAGCGCCACGCGGGGCGCCCACTTGAATGTGGACGACATATTTTCCTGCGCATAGATTGGTCTTGCAGTCGTTTTGCATCATTATTGGAGAGTTGGATGATTGCCGCCGCCCACCGAATTGTCGCAATTGCCGCGACCGCCGCTTGGCTGTGCACAGCCGCCATCGCGGCAGAGCGTGTCGCGCCGGAATCGACGATTCCCTGGCAGGTCGACAAACATCCCTTCGCGGCGAAGAAAGCGAATGAAGCCTTCAGCGGCTTTGCCTGCGCAACGACCGGCATTTGCGTGCTCGCCGTCGATGAAGGCCGCCAAGGAGCCTTCATGCGGATCAAAGGCGAGCGGCTTGTCTATGTCGGCAAGCCGTTTGAATTCGACGAGGCGAAGAAAGAGCTCGACGCCGAAGCCGCCGCGGTCGACGACTCATATTTTTACGTCATCGGATCGCATGCCGCGAAGCGCGAAACATGTTGCGACAATCCAGACAGCCGAAGGATTTTCCGGCTGACCGTCGACGGAAACGGCGATCTCGGAACGATTGCGCATAGCGAGCGCTTGTGGGACGCGATGCGTAACCTTCCCGAACTTGCATCCTACGTCGTTCCGGGCGACTGCCGCTGCGATGCGGCCCCGGGGCGAAATCGTATCGACATCGAGGGCATGGCCGCCGCCAACGGCCGGCTGTTTTTTGCTTTACGCGCGCCGAATGTGGAAGGAAACGCCTATATCGTCGGCGTCGAGGCCAAGGCGCTTTTCGAAGGCGGCGATCTTAGACCGTCTCTTACTAAGATTCATTTGGGCGCTGACAGGGGCTTTCGAGATCTTGCAATTGCGGACGGAGACGCGCTCGCTCTTGTTGGTCCGAGCGATAGCGGGTCGGCTGGAGAATTTTCGATCGTCGAATTGCCCGGCCTAACGAAAGGCGCGTCCGTTCAGGTAAAGGAACTCGCGAAGCTCGACCTCAGCGCGGTCAGATTAAAGAACGGCAAGCGGCTCAAACCGGAAGCCGTCACGCCGCTCGACATAAAACCTGGGCGCTATCGATTGCTCGTGCTCTCGGATGGTGGAGAGAACGGCGCGCCATTGATCTTTAACATTCCGCGCGCTCCCTGAAAGAAAGACGCCGGAAGAGGCGTCTTTCGGGGCTTTGCTGGGCGCCGTCGGCTTTGAGGGCAAGGCGCTTGTGGACGCCGCCACGCTCCGGTTATGGTCGCCGCGCTGCATCAGCAAAGGGACGAATATGGCCGACGACATGGCGGAGAATCGGGCGGAGGGAGAACAGCGCGCAACGATTTCGGATAAGGAGGCGCTGCTCTTTCATTCGCGCGGCCGGCCCGGGAAGCTCGCCGTCGTCGCCTCGAAGCCAATGGCCACTCAGCGCGATCTGTCGCTCGCCTATTCGCCGGGCGTCGCCGCGCCTGTGCTCGCCATCGCCAAGGATCCTTCAGCAGCTTTCGACTATACGACCCGAGGCAATATGGTGGCCGTCATCACCAACGGCACCGCGATCCTTGGCCTCGGCGATCTCGGCGCGCTGGCGGCGAAGCCGGTGATGGAAGGCAAGGCCGCGCTGTTCAAGCGGTTCGCGGATATCGATTCGATCGATCTTGAGATCGACGCCAAGGACGTCGACGAATTCGTCAACGCCGTGCGCTATCTCGGACCTTCTTTCGGCGGAATCAATCTCGAAGACATCAAGGCGCCGGAGTGTTTCGTCATTGAGGAGCGGCTACGCGACCTCATGGACATCCCTGTCTTTCACGATGATCAGCATGGCACCGCGATCATCTCGGCCGCCGGGCTTCTCAACGCGCTGCTGCTCACGGGACGTGACATCCAAAAAGCGAAACTCGTCTGCAACGGCGCCGGCGCGGCAGGCATCGCCTGCCTCGATCTTGCAAAGGCGCTCGGCTTCGATCCGCGCAACGTGATCCTGTGCGACACCAAGGGCGTCGTCTACCGCGGCCGCCAGGAGGGGATGAATCAGTGGAAAAGCGCGCATGCCGTCGACACCAAGGCGCGCACGCTTGCCGACGCGCTGGAAGGCGCGGACATCTTTTACGGCCTTTCCGTCAAGGGCGCCCTGACGCCGAAAATGCTTCGCAGCATGGCGGACGATCCGATCGTTTTCGCCATGGCGAACCCAGATCCCGAAATCACCCCGGAAGAAGCGCGCGCCACGCGCGCCGACGTGATCATCGCCACCGGCCGCTCCGACTATCCCAATCAGGTCAATAACGTTCTCGGCTTTCCGTATATTTTTCGCGGCGCGCTCGACGTTCGCGCGCGCACCATCAACATGGAAATGAAGATCGCCGCTACACATGCGCTTGCCGAACTTGCGCGGGAGGACGTTCCTGACGAAGTGGCGAACGCTTATCGCGGCGCGCGTCCGCGTTTCGGGCGCGACTATCTCATCCCGGCGCCCTTCGATCCGCGATTGATTTCCGTTATCCCGCCTGCGGTGGCGCTGGCGGCGATGGACACCGGCGTCGCGCGGCGGCCGATCGTCGACATGAAGGCCTATCGCGCCGAACTATCGGCGCGCCGCGATCCGATCGCGGGACTGATGCAGACGATTCACGAACGCGTGCGGCGTGATCCGAAACGCGTCGTCTTCGCCGAGGGCGAAGAGGAGCAGGTGATCCGCGCCGCGCTTGCCTTCGTGCATCAGGGTTTCGGACGCGCCGTGCTTGTCGGCCGAGAGGATCGCGTGAGAGAAGCGGCGGCGAACGCCGGCCTCGAACTCCCCGCCGAAATCGAAATCCACAACGCCAAGCTCTCTCACCGCAACGCGGTCTATGCGCAGTTCCTGTTCGAGCGCCTGCAGCGCAAGGGCTTTCTCATGCGCGACTGCCAGCGGCTGATCAATCAGGACCGCAATCATTTCGCCGCGGCGATGGTGGCGCAGGGCGACGCCGACGCCATGGTGACAGGCGTGACCCGCAATTTCTCCCATGCGCTCGAAGACGTGCGTCGCGTTGTCGACGCCAAGCCCGGCCACCGCGTGATCGGCGCTTCGCTCATTCTGGCCAATGGCCGCGTCGTCGTCGTCGCCGATACGGCTATCACGGAAATGCCTGACGCCGAAGAGCTGGCCGAAATCGCCATCGAGGCGGCGGGCGTGGCGCGCCGCATAGGCCTGGAGCCGCGAGTCGCCATGCTCGCCTTCTCGACGTTCGGCTATCCGCCGGGTGAACGTACGGCGCGTGTTCATCAGGCGGTCAATGTGCTCGACCGCCGGCGCGTCGACTTCCAGTACGAGGGCGAGATGGGCGCGGATATTGCGCTCAACAAGGAGCTGATGAGCGCCTACCCGTTCTCCCGCCTCAGCGATACGGCGAACGTGCTTGTCATGCCAGCGTTTCATTCCGCGGCTATTTCGACAAAAATGTTACAGGAACTGGGCGGCGCAACCGTACTCGGGCCGCTGATCGTCGGACTCGACAAACCGATCCAAATCGTCCAACTCGGCGCGACGGACACTGAGATCGTCAATATGGCGGCGCTCGCCGCCTTTGGCATCGGAGGGTAGGCGACCCTCCCCTTGATGGGGAGGGTCGCGCCGTAGGCGCGGAGTGGGGTGAACCGCGCATCGCGCGCCCTGCTCACCCCCACCCGCGCGGCTTCGCCGCGCGCCTCCCGAGGGGGAGGTGAGCGCACATCAAGCGAGAGACTGACACTGATGAACATCACGATGATTGGTTCGGGCTATGTGGGTCTGGTCTCTGGCGCGTGTTTTGCTGACTTTGGCCACAACGTCATTTGCGTCGACGCTGACGCACGCAAGATCAAGCGCCTGAAGGCCGGCGAGATTCCGATTTACGAGCCCGGCCTCGACGAACTCGTCGCCAACAATGTCGAACAGAACCGCCTCTCCTTCACCACTGAACTTGAATCCTCGGTAAAAGGCGCGGACGCCGTGTTCATCGCGGTCGGCACGCCGTCGCGGCGCGGCGACGGCCATGCGGATTTGTCCTTCGTCTACGCCGCCGCGCAGACGATCGCCAAGGCGCTCG
>Ga0233425_10000104_pt1 | contig 206967 bp, 177 predicted proteins | sample Watercolumn_Towu_2_FD_181712 | JGI IMG/M metagenome (GOLD analysis project Ga0233425, IMG submission 181712) | Freshwater microbial communities from Lake Towuti, South Sulawesi, Indonesia - Watercolumn_Towuti2014_140_MG | ecosystem: Environmental > Aquatic > Freshwater > Lake | place... | reverse complement strand
ACAAAGAATTTCGCCGGCACGCGCTTTCCCATAAACCGGCCATACAGATCCGGGAACACAACCAGAACGGTCGTCAACTCACCGCTGGCAGCCTTCCGCCCCAATTCATCAAGTGTGAGCATGCCTTCCACTGTAGCGTTGGACATTGGAGTTCTCCTTGCCAAAGAAGTATTAACAGCGGCATCAGTTTCGGCACACGAGCGCGATACTGCTACCGTTCCGATTTAGTTGAGTGCTTCGGAAACCTCAACCCCAGTGGCCTGCGCGCAAGCTTCAGTCACCTTCAAATGATGCTTCTTGGCTAAGGCCAGGATCTCAGTCTTTGCCGCTAGATGACCGTAGAGATGCACCGCAATAATATAATAGCTTTTGTCCGAGGAGTCAACTCTTCTTTGGCAGCCCTAACATCCACGGTAAAGTCTTCTTCCCGAATATCCACCAGCACCGGTTAATTTACGAAGGTCGTTTCCGGCATTAAGCACTTCACTCGCCATCATATCTTTAATTGACTGTGCTGAAGGAAATTCGAATACAGCCATTAATTTACTTTCACTACGTTGGATACCATGTCTATTCCTCTTGTCATCCCTTCTCCCCTTCCGCTGGGGCGAAAAAGACGAGAAGGGTGAGGTCTTCGGTAATCGTGTGAAATTTATGGGGGACCTGCGCGGCCACATAGAGGGTGTCGCCGGGATGAATGGGTCGGTCTTCGTCGGCAACGCGGAAATGGGCGCAGCCACTGATGACGTAGTAGATTTCGTCCTGATCGTGGGGACTCTGTCTATCGACCGCGCCGGCAGCCAGCCCGTAGATGCCCGCGCTCAGCGCGGGTACGCGTAGAAATTCTTGGTAGAGTTTACCGGACGCCGCGCGCGTTGCCAGCAGATCGTTCAGGGAAAAGGCTTGCATTACGGATAGGAAATTCAAGGTCTAAACTCTGGGGAGGGTAAGCGCTGGGCCCGTTCTCGTCAAGTACTAATTTGGTACCAATTTGCGCTAACCACCACCCCGCCATTGCCTAATGGTCAACTATCACTCTTGTTGGATATCCGGAGAGATATGAGCTAAGCACCAAGCGGGAATTACACAACTTCTACAGGCATGCATCGGCAGTCCTAAACATTCAGTGCACTTTGCAAGCGACCGGACCACGCCTGCCCTAGCTGCGCCGCGTGTGCCATTACTGCAGCGCAGGATTACCAACCTACTGTCTGATCAAACTCCAGTTCCGGGACCGGGTCTGCATGGGCATCCGTATCGGAGACTACCTATCATGCCCGGTTGCTTTAACGACCTGCTCCAAACCTTGTTACGCCCGCCCGCGTTCCGGAGGAGGCGCGCTGATCAATTTCACATGGCATAGGCTGCCCCTGCCCGCAGCCTACTCGTAGCGTAGCGCTGCAATAATTTGCATGCGGGCTGCCTGCCGCACCGGAACCAGCGCGGCCAGCACACCAAACAGTAAGCCGGCAGCCGTGGCAGCCAGCACTCCCGCCAGCGGGAACGTGTATTGCATTCGGAAAATGCCGCTGGCGCTAATGCCGGCCACCATCATATAGCCCAGATACAAGCCCGCTAAAATACCGAGTGCGGTGCCCAGCGCTGCGAGCAACAGCGCCTCAGCCACAATTGTGCGGCGCATTTGGCGGCGCGTTGCACCAATTGCGCGCAGCATGCCAATCTCGCGCGTGCGCTCAATCACGCCAATTGCCAGCGTGTTCAGGATGGCAATCAGCGAAGGCAGCGAAAGCACCGCCAGCATCAAGTAAGTACCCGCAAACACAGCATCAAACTGCTTGCCGAACTCGGCCAGATACTCACCCCCCGCTACTAGCCGAAACTGCGGATACTCGCTGGTAATTTTGGCCAGCCAGCGGCCAGCTGCAGCGGAGTCCGCATCAGCTGTCAGGTTCACTTGGTAAAAGATATCCTCGCTTTTGCGGAAGTCCTGCCGCAGCAGAGCATGCGACACATACGCCGTGGTGATTTTTGCACTGAGCACATCGCCGCCGACTGCCACAATGCGATAGTCCTGCTGGCCCTCGGGCGTGGATAGCGCCACTGTGTCATCGGACTGCAGGCCGGTCTGCGCTGCCAGAATGCCATTGATTATCAGGTTGCGTTCGTTGCGCGCCAGCGCAGCCGCTGCCAGCTCTGCCGTGCCGGCGGTAAAGTCCATGCTGGACACGGAAAAATAAGCCGCGGGGTCAATGCCCAGTAAAGACACTGTAATGTCCGGCAGGCCACTGCCGGCCCGCGCCGGCATGCGGGTTTGCGCGTAGCGCAAGGTGCTCAGCGCCGCCACGCCGGGCACGGCGCGGATTTTGTTGGCCAGCGCCTCGCTCGCGCCCACATCGCCTTTCCATGCTGCAATCGAGGGCGGCACAAGCAAAAAGTCGCTGCCCATGCTTTTCCGGAACAACACCAGCATACTTTCATTGAGGCTGAAGATCAGGCCGCCGGCACCAACCACAATTGCAAGTCCCACCATTGTTGCGCTGGCAGTGATGGCCGCCCGGCCAGGGTGACGGGTTAGATTGCCGCGCGCCAGTTCACCGGTGCCTTCGCGCGCAAACAGCTGCGCTATCAGCACGCTGAATGCCACAGCCACGGGCTCCACAAGCGCAGGCGATGCCAGCACCAGCCCAATAAAAAATAGCAAGCCGCCCAGTGCCAACAGCGCGAAGCGGTCGGAGAGCAGCAGCAACAATGATGCAGCAATTAATGTTGCCCCCAGCAGGGTGCCGGCGCGCCCAACCTGCTGCGGCGCAAGCGCTGCGGGCCGCAGCGCTGCCAGCGGCGTTAGCCGGCTAGCGCCCCACGCCGGCAGCAAGCCGCTCAATAGGGACACGCCCACCCCCAGGCCAATCGTTGTCGCCAGCAGGCCCGGCTCAACAATCAGTGCGCCCGTCTCCACATTTAAATACTGGCGCAGCATGCCTGCACTTGCGGTGGTAATGGTTTGACCCAAGCCGTAGCCCAGCAGCAGGCCGGCTGCCGTGCCAAGCACGCCCTGCAACAAACTTTCGGCGAGCAGCAGCCCGATGATGGCGCGGCGACTGGCGCCAATGATGCGCAGCATGCCAATGTCGCGGCGGCGCTCAGCAACGATGGTGCGAAAGGTGTTGAAGATGATGAAGCCGCCCATCAACAGCGCCAGAAATCCAACCAGATAAAAAGCCATCTGGCTGGTCTGCATGGCAGCCATAAATTCCGACCCTTCGCCCGATGCGCCCAGCTGCAGATCTTTGCCGAGCTGCGCTTCAATGGCCTGCAGTGCTGCGGCGCGCTGCACATCATCGTTGTCCACCAGGTTCGCCTCAATTACAGCAATGCGATCGGGCATGTCGAACAGCTTTTGCACAAGCCGCAGCGGCAGGAACACCTGCTCGTTGCCGGCCAGCGCGCGCCCGGCCAGCAAGCCCACCACGCGCAACTTCACAACGCCCGCCGGCGTGGGTACGCGCAGCATCCCGTCCACCTTAAGTTGCAGCGCATCCGCCAAACTCTGCGCAATCACGGCCGCACTGCCATCCGCCGCCTGCAAAAAGCGCCCGCTCACCACGCGGTAATCGCGCAGCGCAGCCGCCGGTGCCGGGTCCACACCCGTCAGCAGCAGCGCGCCCACGCGCACATCGCGCCCATAAAACTCCGGCGGCAGGTTGAGGGTGCGTTCGATGCTGCCCGCCAGCGCACGCACGCCGGTAATCCGCGAAAACTTTTCGGTGCGGCGCGCAGTAAACGCCTCGCCTGTGCGGTGCGTGATGGTTACATCCACCTGCCCGGCAGTGGCGCGCAAGTTGCGCTGAAAAGAGTCCAGCATGGTGGGAATAAAAATGCCGGTGCCAAACAGCACCATCACGCCGATTGCAATCGCCAGCGTGGTGAGGCCGGTGCGCAGCCGGCGCCCCAGCAGATAGCGCAGCGCCAGGGTCAGAGCCATGAAGTGTTTGCAGCGCCTAGGCTGCCGCCGTGATAAGCCCGGCCAGCAACGCCTGATTGTCCGCGGCGTTGCGTTCCAGCACCGTCTCCTGCGCAATGCGGCCGTCCCGCAAGAACACCACGCGGTCAGCATGCGCAGCTACACGCGCATCGTGCGTCACCATCAGTACGCTGCGCCCCCACTCGCGCGCCACCTGTTGCAGCAGCGCGGCAATCTCCTGCGAAGCCACCGTGTCCAGGTTGCCGGTTGGTTCATCCGCCAGCACCAGTGCGGGTTCGGCCACCAACGCGCGCGCAATCGCCACGCGCTGCTGCTGGCCAGCAGAAAGCTGGTCGGGCCGGCTCTTCAGCCGGTTGCCCAGCCCAACCTGCTCCAACAGCGTGCCCGCCTTTGCGCGCGCAACCGCCGGCGCAATGCCATCCAGCACCAGCGGCAGCGCAGCATTTTCGATCGCAGTCAGCACCGGAATTAAGTTAAAGAATTGAAAGATGTAGCCGATCTTGCGGCGGCGCAGCTGTGTGATGGCGTCGTCAGACAGCTTGTGCACTGGCTGCCCTTCGAACAGCACGCTGCCGCGGCTGGGGGCGTCCAACCCGCCCAGCAAGTGCAGCAGAGTGGACTTGCCGCAGCCGCTGGGCCCCATCACAGCCAAAAACTCGCCCCGCGCCACGCTCAGATTTACCCCATCCAGCGCTGTAATGGCCGTGTCACCCGAGCCATGCAGGCGCGTCAGGTCTTGTGCTTGGACTACAACAGCGGCAGGCATTGTCCTTTCCAATTTCAGGGCTGGTTGAATAAGCGGTGTTTCGAAAGGCTCTCTTTCATTGTACAGCAGGCGTAGCGGCGGCCCCACTGCTTGGCGCGTAACATTAAATATTTGCGAAAAAACGTGGGGCCAAGCCGTTCGGAGATCGGGGGAGGTTCGTGCGAGATTGCTCCACCAATGGGCGCGCGCGATTGAATAGCAAGCTACGGAAAGTCAGCAGCTGCCGTGGCGCGAACGCGGGACTGCAGCCCTGCAAGTGCCTGAGCTGCGGTGCGGCAGCTTGGTGCCGCCGTTCCATGGCTTGCGCCCCGCTCAGCAGGCAGGCGCGCTTCTTGCGGGTTGATCGGCTGTCGAAGTTATGTCAACAGCTGCAAGTTGGCTGTTACCTGCGCAAGCGAAACTTCATCGCCAATGGGCCACTGCGCATGCAGGCGCCCTCAGACTCTTCTAAGAGATTGAGCACACTGCGGTGAGCGTGCCAATGCCAATGCGTTACGGCAGCAGCCCGGCTTTCTGCAGCACTGCGCGCACGGTTGCATGCTCGCTCTCGGGCAGCGGCAGCAGTGGCGCGCGCACCGGCCCGCCATACAAGCCCTGCAATGCCAGCGCTGCCTTCAGGCCGGCAATGCCCAAACGCGCAGTCAGCAGCATGTTTACCGGGATCAAGCGGCGCTGCAGTTGCGCAGCTGCTTCAAGCTTGCCCGCATGGAACAAGCGCTGCATATCAGCCAGCGGCGCAGCAGCCACGTTTGCCAGCGCAGCCACAGTACCGGCTGCACCCACCGCCAGCGCGCCCAAAAACGCACCGCCCGAACCGGTCAGCACACTGAAGTCCGCTCGCGTCTCTTCCACAATCTGCCCGATCTTCTGCACATTTGCGCTGCTGTCTTTGATGCCGCAGATGTTGGCGTGCGCTGCGCAGCGGATCGCCACCTCCGCGCCCATGTCCACGCCAGTAAAGCCCGGCACGTTGTAAAGCATCACCGGAATGGGCGCAGCATCAGCCACCAGACAATAGTGGCGCTCGAGCGCAGCGGAGGTCATGGCAGCTTTGTAGTAGCACGGCGACACTACAATCGCAATGTCCGCGCCGGCGGCCGCCATCTGGCGGGTGAGCGCAATCGTCTCGGCAGTGCCCTCCATGCCGGAGCCCGCAATCAGCAGGCGGCCGCTTGGCGTAACCGCGCGCGCCGCTTCAATCGCGGCCACGCGCTCGGCAATGCTCAAGTACACATACTCGCCATTCGAGCCCTGAATGACATAACCGTCCAGCGGCATGGCATTCATAGCGCGCAAGTTTGCCTGCAGGTGCTCGCCCGCCAGGCTGCCGTCTTCATGAAACGGAGTCGGCACGGGCGGAAAGATGCCTTTGATGGGCGCGGAATTAGTGGCGGTCATGCGTGTCTCCTTCAAACCAAATTTTCCCATGGTTTCGGTGCGCCAAGCGTGTTAACATCCCGGTAACCCCACCCGATAAAAACATGCTGCCCCTGCGCGACTTGAACCGGTCCGGCTCCATCCCGCTTGTAAACTGGCTGCTGATTGCAGCCAATTGCGCAGCGTTCTGGTTTCAATTTCAGCTGGGGAGTGAAGCGCAGGACCAGCTTATAGAAATTGCGGGCGTGGTGCCAGCGCGATTCTTAACCGGCAGTCCGCTGGCGGTGGTGTCGTTGTTCACCAGCCAGTTTCTGCACGGGGGCTGGATGCACATCATCTCCAATATGTGGATCCTGGCGATCTTTGGCGACAATGTGGAAGACCGCCTCGGCCATGGGCGCTTCTTACTGTTTTATCTGGCGTGCGGCGTGCTGGGCGCGCTAGGACAGGTTGTGTACGCACCTTACTCGCCCATACCCATGATCGGCGCGAGCGGCGCAATTGCCGGCGTTCTGGGCGCGTATCTGCTGTTCTTTCCCAACGCCAAAGTCGTTACGCTGGTGCCCATATTTTTCTTTGTGCGCTTCATTGAACTCCCCGCGTGGGTGTTTCTCGGCGGATGGTTTCTGCTGCAATTTTGGAGCGGGTTGCCGGCAGCGGGCGGCAATGCCGGCATGCAGGGCAGCGTGGCGTACTGGGCGCACGTAGGCGGGTTTGCGGGCGGGCTGCTGCTGGCAACCTGGTTCGCGCGCCGCAACGCAAAGCAGATTACTTAATCCAGCAGTAATCAGGCTGCGCGCCCCAGCAGTTGAGCAGTGAGTGCACGCAGCGCACTGCCGGCCACGCCGCGCGGCCGGGCCAGCGCCAGCTGTGCTTCCGCCGCGCGGGCAGCAGCCTGCTCGCGGGCCTCCGCATACGCGCGCGCACCCGCCTGCTCCAGCAGCTCGATGATCTCTGCAGTGCCGGCACCGCCCTGCGCGAGCGGGCGGTAAGCAGCTGCCAGCGCGGGCGACACACTGCAACCGTACACCACCGGCAGCGTTTTCTTGCGCGCCTCAATATCGCTCGATGAAGATTTTCCCGAGGCAGCGGTACCCCAGATGCCCAGCAGGTCATCGCGGATTTGGAACGCAATCCCCAAATGCGCGCCAAACTGGCGGTAGTGGGCGCGCACGCGCGCCGTTGCGCCGCCAGCCAATGCGCCCATCTCGGCCGCCGCAGCCAGCAGCGCAGCCGTTTTGCCATGCGCCATACGCAGGTACTGCTCCGGTTTTATGCCGGCCTCATTTTCAAACGCCAGGTCCAACTGCTGGCCGGCGGTGAGCTCCACACAAGCTGCTCCCAGCAGCTGCAGCGCCCGCACGCGCACAGCGGGCGGCAGCTGCGCAGCATCCGCCAGCACCAGATGCGCCTGCGCAAACAGCGCATCGCCCGCGTTTATGCCCTGCGCCCTGCCCCACACGCTCCACACCGTTGGGCGCCCGCGGCGCAGCACGCTCTCATCCTGAATGTCATCATGCACCAGCGAAAAGTTATGCGCCAGCTCCACGGCCGCGGCCATAGGCAGCGCCCGCTGCCAGCGGCCGCCACTGGCACCGGCACAGAGCAGTACCAGCAGCGCCCGCGTGCGCTTGCCGGCTGCCAGCGATGCGTGTGCGTCCCAGCCCATGTGGTGATGCATCATCGGCGCAACACAATCGGTGCTGCCGGGAGCAACCGGGAAGTTGAGTACGCGCTGCAGCTCGTGCTCCAGGGCTGCGCGACAGCGGTCAGCCAACGCTTGGGCCATCGGCCGGGTTAGCGCTGCTGCAGCGGCGTGCGCTGCAGTGCGGCAATGTCTGCTGCACCAGCGCAAAACATGCTGATGCGCAGCTGCTGGATGAACTCCTCGATTGTGGCGTTCACGGCTTCCGCCGACACCACCGCCGCCTGCAGAAACGGACGCGCCGTACCCGCCAGCGTCGCGCCAAGCGCAATGCACTTTGCGCAGTCCACCCCGGTGCGCAGCCCGCCCGAAGCAAGGATGAGCGTATCCGGCGCACCGCGGCGCGCATTATGCAGCGCCTGCACAGTCGGAATGCCCCAGTCATCAAACGCAGCGGCAATCCGTGCCCGATCCGGGTTTGCTGCGCGGTGCATCTCCACTTTGCTCCATGAGGTTCCGCCCGCGCCAGCCACATCAATCGCAGCCACGCCCGCTGCAGCCAGCTGCTTGCAAGCCAGCTCAGAGAAGCCCCAGCCCACTTCTTTTGCAATCACAGGCACGCCATCGGCCGCAAGCGCCCGGCAGACTGCCTCCACCTTGCGCAGCAACCCGGAAAAGTTGGTGTCGCCTTCGGGTTGCACCGCCTCTTGCAGCGGGTTGAAGTGCAGAATTAAACCGTCAGCGCCAGCGAGAGCGACGGCGCGGCGGCAGTGCTCTATGTGGTAGCCATAGTTAAGTTGTGGTGCGCCGAGGTTTGCAAACAGCAGCAGATCTGGCGCGTACTTGCGCAGGTCAAAACTGGCAGCGCTGGCCTGCGACTCAAGCGCAACCCGCATGGAGCCGAGCCCCATGGCAATACCCGCCTGGCCGGCAGCCGTTGCCAGCACACGGTTGATGCGCTGCGCGGTGCGCGTGCCGCCGGTCATTGACGAAACCATCAATGGTGCGCGCAGCACCTTCCCAAACACGGTCACGCTGGTATCGATGCGCGCCAGATCCAGCTCTGGCAGCGCCTGATGCTCAAATTGCAGGCGTTCCAAGCCGGTGGTCACGCCGCGGAACTCTACATCCGCTTTGAGGTTAATGCGGATGTGGTCGTCCTTGCGTTTGGCGGTGGTAATTTTCTTCAGCGGGCGGCTTTTCATGGTTTATGGCATAATATCAGCGGTTGCGCACGGTGTCAAAACTATGCGACAATCGCGGCGCAAGCGCAAGAATTCATCTGCGTCAGACTATATTTTGAGAGAGGTATTGTTATGGCAGACACACTAACGCGGGTTCAAAAACTGGTGGTGGAAACACTGGGTGTAGACGAGGACAAGGTGGTCTCTCAGGCACGCTTCAAAGAAGAACTGGGAGCCGACTCGCTTGACCTGGTGGAAATGATCATGGCGTTTGAGGAGGAATTCGGCGGCGAAATTCCGGATGAGAAAGCGCAGAAGATTACAACGGTCGGCGAAGCGGTGACGTTTATCGACACTTATATGGGCAAGTAGTCCGCAGCTTTTAAGTGGCGTTGATGACGCGGCAGCTTGGCTGCCCCGTTTTTGTTTTAAGTGGATTGGCCGCGCAGCAGGTTCAGCGCCAGGTTTGCGCCCCACTCCGCAGCATGCGTAGAGGGCAGCGGCATAGTGCGCACAAAGCGCTGCGAGGCTGCGGGCGCCGGCAGCTGCAGTGCAATGCCCAGTTGCAGCGCATCGCTAGTGGCATGCAGCACACATGCAAGCGCCAGCGGCGCAGCAAACATGCGCGCGCAATGCGCAAGCGCTGCATCAAGCAGTGCATTGGTGTCGGCGCCCGCTGCCGCCTCGGGCAGCAAAGCACTGCCCCGGAATGCGGGGCTGCGGGCTGCGGCCAAGCGCCGCCCTAGTTCGCCGCCTGTGCCTTGCTCCACGCACGCCGCCGCGTGGCCGGCAGCGGCAATGTGCTCAAGCGCAACCGTGGCAAGCGTGGTGCCATCTGCACCAAACACTGCAGCACCCAGGCGCTCACGCGCCGTGTGCTCCACATCTGCCACCAGTGCAAATGCAGCAGCCGCGTTTGCAGCGCGTGCCGTGATTTGCAAATCCACAACGCCCGCATGGGTGGTGAGCCCGACCACGGGGTTTGCCAAACGCTCCAGGTCTGCCACCTTTGCGTCCACCACGCTCTCGCCCAAGCCTGCCACATGCAGCACCCGCGCGTGAATGGCACCCAGCGCCGGAAAGCGCGCAGCAAGCCACGGCAGCACAGCATGCTCCAGTAAATAGAATAGTTCGCGCGGCACGCCGGGCAGCGCAACCAGCACACTGCGCCCGCGCTCCACTGCAAAGCACGGCGCAGTGCCGACCGGATTTTCAATGGCAAGCGCACCCGCCGGAATAAAAGCCTGCTGCCGGTTGTTTTCACTCATCGCGCGCCCCATGCGGGCAAAGCGCGCCTTTATCTGCGTAAAAAGTGCCGGCTGAAACTGGAGCGGCTGGCCCACCGCCCAACCGGCCGCCATGCGCGTTTTATCATCCACAGTAGGGCCCAGTCCCCCCGTCACAATCACCACATCGCTGCGTGCCAGCGCGCGGTCCATGGCCGCCGCTATCAGCAGTTCATCATCGCCTGCCAGCGTTACAGCGCACAGCCCGATGCCAATGCCTTGGAGCGCACGCGCAATATGGGCGCTGTTGGTGTCCACGGTCTTTCCGGACAGCAATTCGCTGCCAGTGGCAATCACCTCGGCGCGCGGATTGGCGGGCTGTGGCCCCGCAGAATTTGGAATTTGGGCAAGCATGGGACCCGCAAATGATAACCGAACTACCTAATTGCGAGCCGCCAAACCGCTTCGCACCTTCTTCATATTCCATGAACAAGTTGTTAACGGTCGAGCGATATACTGTTACAAATTCAGATTGAGGCCAAATTACATGCAAACAGTTGTGCGCACTTCCAAAACTATTTCCGCCCTGCTGGCAGCGGCCCTGTTGGCGGCTTGCAGCATGCCTAATATTCCGCCGGCTGCAGCGGTGGTCAAGCCAACCAGCGCTGCGCTGGAGGACACAAACACAGCCGCTGCACCTGCAGCACCCCAAGCCACCACTGCCCCGGCAGCCCAATCAGAGGAAGAGTTGCTGCATGCGCTGTTTGAGCGCGTAGCCCCGTCCGTGGTCTACATCAAGGTAACCCAGCGCTCCGGTGCCAACACCTCGGACCAGCAAAAGCTGCCGGGCCTAATACCGCCCGACGACACGCCAGGCGGTTTCCCGGACCGCAGTCAGGGGTCTGGATTTATTTTTGATGACAAAGGGCACATCATTACGAATGTGCATGTGGTGGAAGGTGCTGAGACAATTGAAGTTAGTTTTCAGGACGGTTTTACTGTGCGGGCCAAAATTGTGGGGTTAGATAAGGACAGCGACATCGCGCTGATTCAGGTGGATAGCAAAGGGCTGAGCCTGCGGCCGCTTGAGTTGGCGAAGATCGACGAGGTCTTCGTGGGGCAGCGCGCCATCGCAATTGGCAATCCTTTCGGCCAAACGTGGACATTGACCACCGGCATTGTGAGCGCCATCGGTCGGACAATACAATCGGGCAATCTTGGTTTCTCGATTCCAGAAGTAATTCAAACCGACGCCGCCATTAACCCTGGGAACTCGGGAGGGCCGCTGCTGAATTCGGCGGGGCAGGTTATTGGGGTAAACACCCAGATCATCTCCGAATCGCGGTCCAGTGCGGGCATCGGTTTTGCTGTGCCATCCTCAATCGTGAGCCTGGTGACGCCGAGCCTGCTGCAGGGCAAAAGTTACGTCTACCCGTACCTTGGAATACAGGCCACCGACCTCACGCTCGACATGATCGAATCAATGCAGTTAGACGCGAAACAGCGCGGCACTCAGGTGATTAGGGTTATGGCTGGCGGCGCAGCGGATCTGGCGAACATCCGCCAATCCGAACGTGAAATCACGGTGCAAGGGGAAAGGATTCCGGTAGACGGAGATGTGATTGTCGCAATCAACGGCTCCAAGGTAAACGGCATCGCAGATCTGATTACATATTTGGTGAAGAACGTCAGTGCTGGCGAAGATGCCACACTCACGATCTTGCGAGCCGGCAAGCAAATGGGAGTGAAAGTAACACTTCAGCCCCGCCCCACGCAGTAGCAGGCGGCTGCCGCACCGCTGCGGTATACAATGAGCGCGAAAGGTTGCCGCAATTCAATGAACAGTACCCGCCAATCGCTCGGAAAAGCCGGTGAGCAGCTGGCTGCTGAAAAGCTAGTGTCTCTCGGCTATGAGATTGTTGCGCGTAACTACCGGTGCAGCGCGGGTGAGATTGACATCGTAGCGCGCCACGCGCAAGTGTGGGTATTTGTGGAAGTGCGCTCGCGGCGCGGCACTAAATTCGGCATGCCGGAAGCCTCGATCACGCCGCGCAAGCAGGCACACATGATTGCCGCGGCAGAGCACTACTTAGATGCCAACAGCCTGCACTTGGTGCCGTGGCGCTTGGATATTGTGGCGATCGAGTTTTCCCTGCTTGGAAAATTGCTGCGCTTGGATGTCATTCCCGCCGCAGTCAGCGCTAACTAAAACGTTAGGGCCGCAAACGAGTTGCGCAAACGGAGCGCACCGGCCTCAGGCTGCGCGCTCAATACATGCTGATCCATGCTTGAAGTTGTAGATATCCCGCCGCCCCCTCACAAACCCGCCTCCCGGCGGCAGCATTGGCTTGAGCTGCTTAGCTATGGCGCGCTCACAAGCTTCGTCGTTGCCGCGGCGTTCCTGGCTGGGGTAATCACGCAGCAGCGCACCACCCGCCAGTACGGCGAGTTGTCGCTGCCCGTTCTGCTGCAGGCGCGCCAGCTGATTGACCGGAACTTTCTCGGGGCGCTACCCGATAAAGCGGAGCAGGAGCACGGCATGATCCGCGGTTTGCTGCAGGCGATTGGCGACCCGTACACCACCTTCACCGAGCCGACCGCCGCCGAGCTGGACACCGACCGGCTCTCCGGCCGCTTCGGCGGAATTGGCGCCGAGGTCACGCAATCTGAAAATGGGGAGATTGTGCTGAAGCCGCTGGCCGGTCAGCCGGCAGCGCTTGCCGGAATATTGGCGGGCGACGTTCTGCTGGCAGTGGATGGTGAAACGCTCACCTCCAAAGTGACGGTGGACGAGGTTGTGGCGCGCGTGCGCGGCAAGGTTGGAACCACGGTGGTGGTAAGCGTGCGCACTGGCACGGCTGCGCCGCGCGAGCTCAGCATCATCCGCGTGGAGGTGGAACTGCCGTCCGTTGTCTGGCGCGTGCTCGAACAGGATGCCAGCATTGGCCTCGTGGACATTGACCGCTTTAGTGACCGCACTGCAGCAGAGACGCGCACCGCCCTGACTGAACTATTCAAAGCCGGGGTGAGCGCGGTCATTATTGACCTGCGCGGCAATGGCGGCGGCTTGTTGCAGTCCGGTGTGGACACCGCTGAATTGTTTTTGGATGGCGGAGTAATCTTGTATCATGCGCGGCGTGACCACGCCGAGGAAACCCTTACTGCAGCTGCCGGCGGGCTGGCAGCTGCCACACCGCTAGCCGTGCTGGTGGATGGCGGTTCGGCCAGTGCTGCGGAAATTCTGGCGGGCGCCCTGCGCGACCGCAAACGCGCACCGCTCATCGGCCAAAAGACTTATGGCAAAGGCTCAGTGCAGCTGATTTTTGAACTCGAGGACAAGTCCAGTTTGCATGTCACAAATGCACGCTGGTACACTCCCGCGCGCACAGAGCTGGACAAGCAGGGACTGGAACCCGACATTGCCATTGAACCCGGCACTGGCGACACCGACACCGTGCTGCAGAGCGCGATTGAATACTTGCAGGCGCAACCATGAAAGCTGCGCCAGACACCAAGCTTGTGGCCACCAACCGCAAAGCTCATTTTGAATACTACCTTGAAGACAAATTTGAGGCCGGCCTGGCGCTGACGGGCACGGAAATCAAATCTGTGCGGGCCGGCGGCGTACAGCTGCGCGATGGCTATGTGGCTGAGCAGAAAGGCGAACTGTGGCTGCTCAATGTGCACATTGCGCCCTACAAAATGAGCCAGAATAATCATGAAGCGCTGCGGCCGCGCAAGCTGCTGCTGCACAAGCGTGAAATTAAGAAGCTTTCGGTTAAGCTGCGCGCCTCCGGGTATACGATTGTGCCGCTGAGCATGTACCTGCGCGGCGGGCACGCCAAGGCAGAGCTGGTGGTGGCGCGTGGCAAGCAGCAGCACGACAAACGCCAGGCGATTGCCAAACGCGAAAGTGATTTGGCCATCCGGCGCGAGTTGGGCCGGCGGCGATAACGGCCAGCTGCCGGCGCCGGGCGCGCTTGACAGCAGTGATACACTTTTAGTGCGGGGATGACAGGCTTCGACGGGAGAGGCTGTCGTTAGACTGCGAGCCGAGAGGCGCCGATCTCGTAAAACCAGCGCAACAAACTAACTGGCACTAACTCTGCCTATAACGCTCTTCCGCTCGCCGCCTAATCGCGGCTAGCCGGAGCAGATCTCATGCGTGAGATCCGTCCCACGGCAGGCGCTTGCAGATCGCAAGCCGCTGGGGCGACACAATAGTCTGCATGCCGTGCGAGCCGCCGCGCCTCGTACGAAAGATAAAGCGGCTGGCTGGGACACGACCCTGTTGGGCGGGGCGCACCCGGCGAAACAGAAATAGCCTGACTACGCTCGTAGATGTTTAGCGGTGAATCTTTTCGGACCCGAGTTCGATTCTCGGCATCTCCACCTGCCCAAGCACTCCGGCGCGCTCTGCGCCGGAGTTTTGCTTTATGTGGAAAAGGCTCGCGCGAGCGCCCGCCACTCCGGCACTGAAAGAGTCTCCGCCCGACGGCGCGGCTCCAGCCCGGCGGCATCCAGCGCCGCGCGCACGGGCTCGCGCCCCAACCCCAAGCCGGCTGCCAGCGAATTAAGCAGCTGCTTGCGGCGCTGCCCAAAACCGGCGCGCGCCACCCGAAAGAACAACGCCAGCTCCGCCGCCGGCACAACCGGCACGGCGTGCAAATCAACGCGCACAATCGCCGAGTCCACCTCCGGTTTTGGAAAGAACGCGCCGGCTGGAATGCGCCCAACGATATGCGGCACACCATAAACCTGCACACTCAGCGCCAGCAGGCTCATGTCGCCCGGCCCGGCCGCGAGGCGTTGCGCCACTTCATACTGCAGAGTGAGCACAAGCAGTGCCGGTGGCTGTGGTGCTTCCAACAGCATGCGCAGGATCGGGGCAGTGATGTAATAAGGAATGTTTGCAACCACCTTGTACGGCGCGCGGGGCGCGAGCCCGGCAGCGGCCAGCAGCTGCCCAAGGTCCTGCTCCAGGATATCGCCGTGATGCAAATGCACGTTGGCCAGCTCCGCAAGCACGGCGTGCAGCACCGGCAGCAAGCGCCCGTCAATCTCCACTGCCAGCACGCGCTGCGCAGCCTGCGCCAGCGGGCGCGTGAGGCTGCCGGCGCCAGCGCCAATTTCCAGCACGGTGTCCGTAGCGGCCACGCCGGCAGCAGCCACAATGCGGTTAAGCCACACGGGGTCGCCTAAAAAGTTCTGGCCCAAACTCTTCTTGAGGCGCACCCCATGCACGCGCAGCAAATTTCCAATCGATTCGTCTATGGCAGCACCCACTCAATCTGATCAGCCGGCGGCACCGGCGTGCGGAAGTAAACCGTGACGTGCTCATGCCAGTCTTCGTAGTTTGCATCTTCAAAGCCGAGGTCAATCACCAAGCCGCGCACACCACCACCGGTGTCTTCAGCCGTGGCGAGCCCGTACCCCGGAATGTAAAGCGGCGTGCCCAGCGGAATGATGCTGCGGTCCACAGCCACCATGCCTTTGGTGAGCACCTTGCCGCTGCGCGTGCGTCCGTACCAAGGTGCGGTAACCGGTGTGCCAGCGCGTGCCGGCGAGTAGGAAGTGGCGTACATGCGCACAGCGCGCCAGTACTCTACCGGTCCGTCCGGCGTATCCACCGTGCGCACCGTGATGGCAGTGCCATAACCACTGATACGCGGGAGCGGTGCGCGTGCCGTCCATTGTTGCAGCGCGGTTCGTGAAACTTCAACGCCATCGGCAAACAGAATGCGCACGCGTTTGGCCAGCAGGCCGTTTGCGCCCGCCTGCAGCAGCGCACTCTGGTCCAGCTCCAGCTCGGGCGCAGGCTGGGTTAGCGCTCCAAACGGCAGCGGCGCGTATTCTACGAGATGCTGCTCGCTCACACGCACAACCCGGATTACGCCGTCAGCCGGCAGGGCGGCAGCCGCAGCGGGCTCACTGTAATCACCGCCCAGTAGGCTTATCCGCGCATCAGCCAGCACGGCGCCCACAGTGGACCGCGAACTATAGTGTTGCAGCTGCACGCCATCGGCATAGATGGTTAGCGGGTGTGTGCGGGTAATCCGAATGACGGTGGCATCTGTCACCAGCGCATCCATTGCTGGCTCCACCGAGTCGGCAACAGTAATTGACACCCCGCCCGCCTGCAGGGCAGCGCCTACTGTCAAGGCGTCCGTCAGCAGCGATTGTTCGGCGCGCTCGTCTTGAATGAGGATTTTGCGCAGGCGGGGAGCAGCAGTGGCAGCGGCCACAGGTCCAGCCATTCCAGTGGGTTCCGCTGGCGGGACAGCGCTGCTGCAACTGACAGCAAACATGCCGGCCATAAGCAGGCATCTCAGTTCCGGTCTCAATGGGGAGCGTGCAAACATAGAAAAAGCTGCCGGTAACCGGCGGTTGCCGGCAGCGCGGTCGTCCACGGCGGCTCGGCTCAGGTTCGGCGAACTGCGGCACCCCGGCGGAACCGCGTACCGTTGCTCCCTTCCGGGCCTGGCGGAGTTCCACAGGCGCCGGCCGCGCAGGGCCCAACCTTCAACACCTCACCGCCGCAAATTGATAATACCACGCACCCAAGCCGGACTTGGCATCAACCTCGCGTTTATAATCAAAGTCGTCCCATGCGCGCAAAAATTTATTTTGCAAGCCTGCTCGCAATTTGGGCATTGGCCCTCGGTTCATGCGGCTTGATCCCTGACACCGAAACAGTGATGTTGCTCACGCCCAGTGCCACGCCAACATGGAATCCGCTGACGCCCACAACCAAGCCCTCGCTAACACCCACGCCCACGCAAACTGCCACCTCCTCTCCGACCCCTTTCCCAACATTCACGCCACTTCCACCCACTCCCGGACCCAGCCCGACCCCCTGTCCGCCAGGCTGTCCCGTGGAGGTTGGCTTTCCAACGGTGGATGGCGCACCCTTGGCAGCAGCACTTTACAGCGCAGGCAACCGCATTGTGATCCTCGCCCACCAGCGCAATGGAGAACGGACGAGTTGGGATAGGTTTTCCCGCATACTGCAAAGTAATAGCTATACCGTCCTCTCGTTTGACTTTCGCGGTTACGGCGTGTCAGGCGGCGATGCCGACTTCGACAAAATGGACACCGACATTCTGGCGGCGGTTACCTTTGCGCGCCAGCAGTTGCACGCGGACCGGATCGCCATCATTGGCGCCAGCATGGGCGGTACATATGCCACCGCAGCACTCGGCGACCCGTTAATTAAAGGCGTGGCGCTGCTCTCCAGCCCGCCCATGATTGAGAACTTCAAGGTGAACACCGCAGCCCTGCAACTACCGGATCCGCTCAAATACTTTATTGGCTGCGATGGCGACACCCTCTACATGGCCGGGCTCACCGACATGTTCAAACAGGCGATTTCCAAGCAGGACAAGCTGCATCCGGCACGTGCGGAACTCGTCAGCTTGAAGTGCGCAGCGCACGGGCTCGAAATATTTAGCGGGCCACAGAAAGAGCGCTTAACCGGCCTGCTGCTGGGTTTTGTACAAGCCGCTTTTCATTAGCCAGCGACAGGCCGCCTAACAAAAAGCGCCGCCCGGATGGCGGCAGCTCCGCAAGATCAGGCGGAGAGGGTGGGATTCGAACCCACGATGGTTTTTGACGCCATACCCGCTTTCCAAGCGGGCGCACTAGACCAGCTATGCGACCTCTCCGCGCTAATGCAATGCGCGGCCGCTCTGCCAAACAGCGCCACGCTTTGCAACGATGACGCGCGAGTATAGCATGCGGAAAAATGGTCGCCGCTAGCATTTACGCAGCATGCGCTACCGTAAATAGAGGCGGGCCAGCCGTATTCAGCCCGCAAGCACAGAGCCGGGAAACATGCTGGCTGCCACGGGGGCAGCGTAGCGCTGCGCAGTTTCCGCGCTAATCGCATTGGCCCGGCAAATCTCCGCATACAGATATGCGCTGCGGCGTGGCGTGCGCACCTGCGTCTCCACATCGAGAGCATACAAACCAAAGCGCTGTGTCCAACCGCGCTCCCATTCAAAGTTGTCCACCAATGACCAGTGGAAATATCCGTGCACCGGATAGTTAAAGCACACAGCCTGCCATAGCGCGCGCAGATGCTCAAGCAAGTAAGCCGGGCGCATGCTGTCCGGCGCGTCCTCGACGCCGTTCTCCGTCACAAACATTGGCCAGCCGAAGGCCTGCATTTCCTCCAGCGCCCGGAACAAGCCGGCCGGATGACTAGCAATGAAGCCATTCTCAGAAAGCACATCATCTCGCGCATACTCGCGGCGACCAAACAATTCGAATGGCCGGCGCAGATCAAATGCCACCAGATCGCGCGTGTAGTAGTTGACGCCCAGCCAGTCACAGGTGCCGCGGCATTCGGGCACGGGCACGCTACGCTGCAGCATGCGGAAGCGCCCGCTATGCACAGCATTCACCCACCCCATATTGAAGAGCTGGTGTTGCCAGTTTGCGGCCCAGCGGTCCGGCGGGAAACCGGGGCGCGCTGCCACAAACCCGCGCACGTACTGCGCCCATCCAACGCGCGCAGCAGGGCTGGCGGCGTGCAGCGCATAATAGGCAGCAGCGTGAGCGCGCAACTGGTTCAAGTGCACTTGCTGCGCCAGCAGCAGGTTTTGGCGCCCAGGCGGAAATACGCCGGCTACATAAGCCGCAAACACATAGGCGTTGGGCTCATTGATCGTGCACCATAAAGTGCACAAGTCCCCCAGCTCCGCCACCACTTTCCGCACATAGCGCTCAAACAGCTGAATACAAACCGGCGTTTCCCAGCCGCCACGCTCCATAAACCACAGCGGTTGTGTGAAGTGGCAAAGCGTGACCATCGACGTAACATTGCGCGCTTGTAGCGCCAGCAGGTGCGCCCGGTAAAACTGCAGCGCCGCAGCGTCCCAGCGCCCGGGCTCCGGCTCGATGCGCGCCCACTCCACAGACAAGCGCAGCGCATTGTGGCCATCAGCCACGGCGCGGTCAAAGTCCTCTAGGTAACGGCCCTGCAGCCACTCGCACGCCCGCGCACTGGTGTGCGCGCCCAACACGCGGCCCGGCTCGCTTTCCCACGCCTTCCAGTCACTGGCAGCAGCTCCGCCCTCTACTTGATGCGCAGCACTGGCCGTGCCCCACAAAAATCCGCGCGGAAAAGTGAACTGTGCGCGAATCATTTCACTTCGCCATGCACAGCCCAGCCCCTAACCCTGCGGGCGGGCAGCCAGCCACAGGCACGCACACAGCCAGCCGCAAAAATTTTCTGCGCACAATCAAATGCAGCACAGAGTCCCTTTCGCAACTCATGCTTCAGCCGGAAGGTTTGCAAAGCCGGCAAGTTCACGGTTGCCATTGTCCACAAAGCCAAGCGCCTCCGCCAGCTTTATAGAGGATTGGTTGCCCTGTGCCACCGAATACAACGGCTGCACACCGGCGCCGAGCAGCTCCTTGGAGAGCGCTGCAACCACCGCCCGCCCCCAGCCGCGGCCGCGCACTGCCTGCTCCACTTGCACATACACTTCCGCAAAGTAATCACTGCGCCAGTTGACTCCAGCCCATGCCCGCACACGATCCTGCGCCCGAATCTCGTAGCGCGGCGCACCATCGGATCCAGTCGCGCGCTGCACAAGCACATTAATGAGCGGCTTGAACTGGTGTGCATACAAAATGTACTGGCACAGCAGCTGCAGCTCGGTTATTTCAAGCTCATGGAAGGCGACGGCGCCCAGCTCTGCCGGCATCACCAGATAGTACGGCCGGCCGGGCTGCAAGCCAGCCTGCAACAGTTGCGCTGCGGCTTTCGGATTGGGCGCGCGCAGTATCACCAGCGGCCGAAACAAGTCCGCGCCAGTTTGGGCGCGAACCAGCACGCCATCCACCCGCCCGGCATCTGCGTAATGCAGAAAGAGGCGCGTGCGCGCTGCAGAATGTTCGAGCGCATAGTAGGCAGCCATTGCATCGGCGGCACTGCGCTCGTCCAGCAGGTGCCGGGCCAGCGCGCGTTGCTGCGCGAGGTCCGTCATTTCATTGAGGCGGATTAAGGCGTGTTGCGCTGCAGCATGCGCGGATAGGGGCTGGCCTCCCGAATGTGCTCGAGGCCGCAAATCCACGCCACCGTGCGCTCCACGCCCAGCCCAAAGCCGGCATGTGGCACGCTGCCAAAACGGCGCAGGTCCAAGTACCATGCATAATCTTCAGCTGGCAGCCCGTGCTCCTGAATGCGCGCAAGCAGCACATCGTGTTCATGAATGCGCTCAGAACCGCCGATGATTTCGCCAAAGCCCTCGGGCGCCAGCATATCGGCGCTGTTGCAAACCTCCGGCCGGCCTGCCATGGGCGTCATGTAAAACGCTTTCACAATTGTAGGGTAGTGCGTCACAAAGACCGGTTGCTCAAACTGCGCAGCCAGCGCGGTATCGTGCGGTGCGCCAAAGTCGCCGCCCCATTCCATTGTTAATTGCGCTGCCAGTTCCGGGTCACTGGTTTCCGCTGCCAATTTTTGCAGGCGCCGCACTGCGTCATCATAAGTGATGCGCGGAAACGGTGGATGCACTTTAGAGAGCAGCGTCAAGTCACGCTCCAATACGCGCAGCTCGGCTGCCCGCTCGCGCAAGCAGGTTTGCACGATATGGCTCACGAACTGTTCTTCAATTTGCAGCAAGCCATCCAAATCACAATACGCAACCTCCGGTTCCACCATCCAAAACTCGGTCAAGTGCCGGCGCGTCTTGGACTTCTCTGCCCGGAAAGTGGGTCCAAAACAGTACACGCGGCCAAATGCGCCGATGTTTGCCTCGTTGTAAAGCTGGCCGGTTTGCGCAAGATAAGATGTCTTGCCAAAATAATCAAGCTCAAACAGTGTTGAAGTACCCTCGGCTGCATTGGGCGTGATGATGGGTGTTGTCATCTCCAAATAGCCGTGGCTGTCCAGCCACTCGCGAATGGCACGCATGATGGTGGCGCGTACGCGCAGCACCGCCCACTGACGCGCTGACCGGATCCACAAATGGCGCCGGTCCATCAGAAACTCAACGCCATGTTCTTTGGGAGAGATCGGGTATTCGCCCGCCAGCTGCACCACATGCAATTCAGTCACACCCAGCTCAAATCCGCCGGGTGTGCCCGGTGCGCGTTCATCAGCCCGCACCGTTCCGGTCAACACGACTGCAGACTCCTGCGTCAGTTGGCGCGCAGCATCAAACATTTCTGGCGCTACTTCCTTTTGAAACACAACGCATTGCAAAATACCGGTGCCATCGCGCACTTGCAAAAATTGCAGGCGCCCCTTGTCCGTGCGCGCGTACACCCAGCCTTGCAGCGTGACGGCCTGGCCGGCATGCTGCGCAATATTTTCGATGCGGATTATGCTCATCAGATCACAAACTTACAAACTTCAGCAGTCATTATACTTTCACAAGATCGCGCAAAGCCGGCGGCAGCACAGCCCACAGCTGCGCCCGCTCCCAGTCATCAAATACGCGCAGCGCTAGCAGCGCGGCAGGGTAAACAAGCGCAGTGAGCAGCAGTCCCAGCGCAACGTGAAGCTGCGCCCCCAGCCACAGCGCTGCCAGCATGGCGGCCGCTGCCATACCTGCACGCCCAAACAGACGCAGCCACGGCGTCGGCGCAATGTGGCGGTAAACAAAGTACTGGAAGGCTGCGCCCTCCACCAGCTCGGATAAGATGGTGATCACAGCTGCAGCCACATACCCATAGCGCGGAATGAACAGCAGGTTGGCACCCAAATTGAAGAGCACCGCAACCGCAAAGCAGCGCGTGAGCGCGCGCTGCTGGCCCGCCGCCACCAGCAGGTAGTTGGTAACGCTGTTGATCCAGCCAAACGGCATGGAGAGTGCCATGAGCTGCAGCGCAAAGGCGCCGTCCGGCAGGTACGCCTGTCCGCCCAGCAGCCCCACCAGCGGCGCAGCCAGCCACCATGCCGCGGCCGCGACTGGCAGCGCCACCAGCGTCAGCAGCTTGATGGCAAAGTGGTACGTGCGCAGCATCGCGGGCCGGTCCTGCTGTGCCTGCCGGCTAAGCAGCGGAAAAAGTGCAAAAGTGAAAAACGACGGGATAACGTTGAATGCATCAAGGAATTTGTAGGCGGCGCCGTAGCGCCCCACCTCGGCATCGCCGCGCAGCGTGCGCAGCAACGGCACATCTATCTTGAAGAACAGCGTGGCGAGCAAATGGTTGAGCATCAATGGAAATGACTCAACAATCATGGTGCGCTGCAGTGCCGGAGTGTATTCAGTTCGTGGCACAAAAAATTTCAGGCGCACGTAAGCTGCCAAGATCAGGAGCGTGAATGCATTCACAATAATGCTGACACCAGCCAGGCCCACAAAGCCGTAGCCCAGTACAAGCGCTGCGGTGCCGCACAACACCTTAAGCAAAGTTGTGCCCACGGACACTGCTGCCGGCACCTCGGCCTGCTCGTAGGCGTAGAACAACGCTGTCAGCCCGCTCGACAGCGATGACAGGAACATGCCCACCGCCAGCAGGGCAACAGACAGCACAGTTTCAGCGCCCAGCGCACCAGTGCCGGCCTGATACCAAAAGACGGCACCCAAAAATACGGGCATACTCAAGCCAGCTAGAGCAATGCGCAGGATGTTGCTGTTTGAAAAATAGCGGTTGGCGCCCGGTAGGTCTTGCGCAGCAGCACGCGTGAGCCACGCGTTCAAGCCAAAGTTGGTCCAAATTTCATACCAGCCCACGAGCACAATTGCGGTGGTGTAATCCCCGGCCGCACCCGGGCCCAGCACACGCAAGTAGTAAGCCGCGAACACAAAGTCAATTGCCCGGTTGAGGAGATTGAAACCCATAGGCGCCAGGCTGTTGCGCGCGACGCGCGCTGCGCCAGATGCTGCCACCTCCGACTGGCGCTGCGTCCACCAAGAGCCGGCAAGAATCAACAGCCATGCCATCACCGCGGTAAAAGAAAGCAAACCCCCCAGCTTCACTGCATCCGGGCTGTACTTGAAACGCACGGATTGTGCGCCCGGCTGCAACAGCACCGCCCGGAAATTGCCGTCGGCGCGCAGCACTGGCACTTCCACGGGCGCCGTGCCTGCCGCACCTTGCACATATGCGCGCCAGCCCGGCGCAAACGAATCCGCCAACATGAGATACGCGGGCGCGGAAACTTGCACCGCAATTCGAACCTCGGAGTTTGCATAGCTCGTAATCCGGGCGGCTTGCGGTTCGCAATCAGACAGCGGCAGGACCGGGGCAGTTGCCAACACCGATCCAGGCTCCAGCATCAAAAAGTAGCGCAAATCATGGTCCAACAGGGTGCCAGTGACATCTTGCGCCGCGAACGCACATCCAGCTGCCAGCATAAATGCACGCGGCAGCACGCGCTCATTGCGGTATACGCGCAGGTCGCCATTGTGCACAAGTGTGTATCCGGGCGATTCAATCGCGCTGCGCGTGAGCACGTATCTAACATTGAGCAAGTCCAGCAGCGGCGAATTCAGGGCTGCGGCGCTTCGCAAGGGTGCAATCCGGTTATATTGCAGCTCAGATTGCGGCTCAAGCTGCTGCATGTAGTTCACATATTGCAATGGGATGGTTGAGTCATAGCCACGCACATCCTGCAGGTCAAAAAGCCAGCCGCTGTTTGCATTCAGCGGTTTGCTGCCCTCCGGATCGTATGTGGTGTAGCGCCACGCGCTGCGGTCGCTGCGCAGAAATGCAATCACCGGCGGCTCAAACTGCAGCATTTCAGGAACATTAGCCGGCAGGAAGCGGCTAATTGCCAGCGCCAGATCTACAGCCACAAACACTGGCACCGCCAGCAGGCAGGCAGTACGCAACGCGCCCTGCGTAGCCTGCGTGGCACGCAACAACGCCAGGGCCAAACCCGACAGTGCCAGCACAACAGCCGCTTGCAGCACCCAACGCCCGGTGAAGGAGAAGAACATTCGGCCGTCCGCGAAGGCACTGCCTGCCAGCGCCAGACGCTGTACCAACTCATCAAACACAGGCGCAAACTGCGCGAAGAATACGCGCATCAGCAGCACCGCCAGAACCAACACACTACCGACCCCGACGCAACACGCTGCAAGCGTGCCAAAGCGTCCGGTGCGGCTCTGCGCAATCTGATCCTCCACACCATACGCAGCCAGCACAGCCACGCACAGCGCAAACGGCAGCATCCAGCGGAAAGGGGTATGCAACTGGCTAAGCCCCGGCAGGTAATACACCAGCGCATACAGCGGTGATCCAAACGCAAAGGCAAGGCACAGCAGCGCAAGCAGCCCAAAGAAAATGCTCGGCGCAAATATCTGCGCCCGCCTATCACCGCCAAAGGCGCGCCTGATCCGCATTGCCTGGCGCACTACGGCGCCGCCCGCCAGCAGCAATGGCAGCGCGCCAAGATAAATTGCGCCCTCGACAAAATTCTTTATGCCCCAGTCAACCGGCTTGCCGGCAACCCAAGTGGCGGAAAACAAATCCCAGTAGCCATGCACGGATGGATTGCCGAAAATATTTGGTGCAAAAAAGGCAAGCACATGCCGCAGGGGTAGCGCCCAGCCGCGTACGGTGTCTAGTGTGGGCGCCTGCGTGCGAGAACTGCCGCGCACAGCCTCCAGCTGCGGCAAAAACTGCACTGCGCCAATTCCAAAGCCAAGCGCCACCATTGCTAAAAGCGTTGCAGCGCGCAAGAGCTGCCCGCGCACATCAGTAAAGTGCTGCAGCGCAGCCGCCAGCAGCTGCCACGCGCCCAGCAAGGCCGCCACAATCAGCGAATATGCGGCTACCTCTGGATGTCCGGCCAGCAGTTGCATGCCAATTGCCAATGCCCCAACGCACAACCAGCCCGCCGGCGCAACGGCCGGCGTGCCAACGCGCAGCACTGCCAGCAGCAGCAACGGCAGCCAGGCTGCGCCACTTACAATCATCGGGAAGACAGAGCTGGCTGTGAGCGGCAGCGCACCCTGGTACGCAATGCCAGCCAGCAGCGCGCTGGTGGAGCCTAGTCCCAGCCCGCGCACAAGTGCATAGGTGAGCACACCCGCCAGTGCAAAATGCAACATCAAGTACCAGCCGTAAGCCAGTGTTAGCGGCAACAGATGAAACAAAACTGACGGCGGGTAAAGCGCAGAAGCCTGCCCCGTTGCCAGAAACGGCGCGCCGGCAAACTGGTAGGGGTTCCACAGCGGCAGCTCGCCAGCGCGCACAGACTCCCGCACAAAACGCTGCCACATGTAGTTCTCCAGCACCAAGTCAGAGATCAGTGCGTTGTGGGGCCCGGCCTCAAAGCCAAACTGCGCAGCGCTCGCATCCCACGGTGCGTACTGTGCCAGGTTATCGACGGGCAGGGCTGTGCGCCCGCCCAGTGTGACGGGATACAGCCACAGCAACGGGGCAAGCAGCAGCAACACACTTGGCAGCGCCTCGCCGCGCCACCCACTGCCCGCGCGCCCGGATTCAGCTGCCGACAAAGTGCGGGCGCTCCCCGCGCCGCCGCAAACTAGGCCGCGCAGCGATCAGCACGCGAAAGGCGCCGGTGGCGCATGACCACTTGCAGCGTGCGCCACACTGCTTCAAACTTCACAGGGTATGTCATCTTGGAACGGCCAATGCGGCGGTCTTCAAAATAGATTGGCAGCTCCAGCACCCGGTAACCGAGGCGCTCGGTAAGGAAAGCCATTTCAGCTTGAAAGATGTAGCCATTGGAACCGGTGCGATGCAGGCCAATCCCGAGCAATGTTTCGCGGCGCCACGCCTTGAAGCCGGCGGTCACATCGCGCGTTTGCAAGCCCAGCAACACGCGCGTGTACACACTGTTTGCAAACCAGCTCAGCAGCCGGCGCGTAATACCCCAGTTGTCATCCAGGCTGCCGCCCGCCACGTAACGCGAGCCCACCACCACATCGTAGTTGTCCAGCTGCTCCACAAGCCGCGGCACAAAGCGCGGTGAGTGTGAAAAGTCGCAGTCCATCTGCACCAGGCGCTCCGCGCCATTCTGCAGCGCCAGCGCAAAGCCGGCAACGTATGCGCGCCCGAGCCCGGCTTTTGCGCTGCGGTGCAGCACTGTTACCCGCCCGGCATGCCGCGCCGCCAGCTGCTCCGCAATCTCACCTGTGCCATCCGGTGAATTGTCATCCACCACCAGCACAGAAAGCCCCGCGAGCGGCAGCGCTAGCAATGCCGCCACCATTGGCTCAAGTGTGGCCGCTTCGTTGTAAGTGGGTAAAACAATGGTGACTTTCACAGCTGCACAACGGCAGGCGGCGCCCCACGGCGCTTGCCTGCCCCCATTATCCGCCCGAATGCTGCAGCCGGCGCGGGAGCGCTGGCTGACTGCGCCGCTACTGCTCCGTAATGGTTACGGTCTGCAACACCACGCCGGGGTTTTTGTCCGAGCCCGGATCACGGCTGCGAATTGCGAGCGCGTTATCCAGCCCGCTGGTCACCTCGCCAAAAATTGTGTGCTTGTTTGTGAGGTGCGGTGTGGCACCGTAGGTAATGAAGAACTGGCTGCCATTGGTGCCCGGCCCGGCGTTAGCCATTGCCAGCAGCCCCGCGCGATCAAACGCCAACCCATTATTGAACTCATCTTGAAAGCGATAGCCCGGCCCGCCGCTACCGCTGCCAGTGCGGTCACCACCCTGGGCCATGAAGCCCGGGATCACGCGATGAAACGTAGTGCCATCGTAAAAACCCTGGCGCGCCAAAAAGACAAAGTTGTTCACCGTTACCGGTGCCTTGTCGGCAAAAAGCTGAATGACAATCACACCAGCTTCCGTTTGGAAAATGGCGGTGTAGCTCTTCTTCGGGTCAATCGTCATCGCGGGCGGCTTGGGCCATTGAAAGTTGCTCGGCGCAGTGGGCATTGGTTGGTCTCCTGTGGAATGGTTTTGGATTTGCGTGGGCTCGGGCGCCGCGGTCGTGGGCGCGCTGGTTGCGGGCGGCGGCGCGCTGCAGGCGCCCAACAGCGCGGCCAGCACCAGCGCAATGCAGCTCAGCTTCAATTTGTTTGCAGGCGCCAGCCGGGGCTGCGCGCAAATATGCAAGTTCGCAATTGTCATGTTCAATCCACCTCAAAATTAAATGTTACGCGGGAAAATGGCTGGCGCCTATGCGTCGCCCGCCTCAATGTACGTCAAGGTTTCTCTATTAATTTCCGTGAGCGCCAGGCCGCGCGCCTTGCGCACGCGCTCCAGGCGTTTCTGAAACTGGCCAAGCGCATAATCAATAAATTCCGCCACCTGCAGGCCAAACGGCACAACAGCGTACGCATCCAAGCCTTCACTGATGACGCCCATCGCCGCCGGCAGCAACGCGTTCATTGTGTCCTCCAGCTCCTCCCACAGCGCATCGTCCTGCGCCACCAGGCGCGAGAGCAGGTACACGGCATACGCAATGTGGCGCCCCTCATCCTGCTTAAGCAGCGCAATACCGTGCCGCGTGCCGGGCAGCAGGTTTTGTTTTTGCATCATGGCGTGGTAGGCGTGGTAGCCGGTTTCAGCCAGCACTCCCTCCACAATCATGTTGTAAGTGACCACGGCGCGCACCTGAGCCACAGCCGAGCCATCAGTGTGCAGTGCCTGTAGTGCGCCAGGCAGTGCTGTGTAAAAAATAGCCTTGTAGCTGGGCGTATGAAAGTGGTGCAGGTCGCCGGTGGCACCCGCCACCTCATCTAAAAAGCGCCGGAAGAAATCCGTGTGCTTGGCTTCCTCAAACAAAAACGTGGTGAGGAACAGCTCCTCCTCCACCCGGCCCTCGCGCGCAATCACGCCAATCAGCGGCAGCAGGTCCAGCGTCACCGCCTCTTCGCCGCTCTGGAACAGCGCCGTGAGGCGCAGGATCAGGTCGCGCTCCTCCGCCGTCAGGCGCTGCCAATCCTGCTGGTCCGCGCTGAAATCCAAATCGCTGGGATTCCAAACACCTAGGCGCTTGGCCCGCTCAAAAAGGCGCATGGGCGGGCTGCTGCGCTGCAAACTGCCGCTGGTAGTGCGGAAACTCGTATGTTCCATGTGAATTATGGGGACGCGGGAGTATAGCACTTGACACGCAAGTATCCGCCCGTTATTATTAGAACATATGTTCTACAAAACGAGGGCGCGCGTTTTATGCCTGCATTACTTCAATCTGGCTGTGGGACTGGAGCGCCAGCGCCAGCCGGAGCTGGCTGCCCGCCCGCTGGTGGTAGTGCGCATTTGGGACGCGCAGGTGCTGGATGCCTGCCCGCTGGCTGCTGCTGCCGGCGTGCAGCCCGGCGCCGCCCGCCGGCGCGTTGAGCAGCTATGCCCGGAGGCCGTGCTGCTGCCCGCCGCCGAAGATGATTACCAGCAGTTGCACGCTGCACTGCGCACCGCCCTGCTGCACTTTGCCGGCGCCGGGCGGGTAGAAGCAGCTGCTCTGGGCGAGTTTTATGTGGATGTTACCGGGCTGACAAGCGCCTTTGGCAGCGAGAGCGATCTGGCTGAACAACTGCGCGCAGCACTGGCACCCGTCACAGCGCTTGCCCCGGCCATTGGCATTGCAGAAAATAAATTTACCGCAGCCCGCGCAGCCGCGGCGCACCACGCAGCAGGCTGCGCCAGCGGCGCGCTGCTGGTGGCGGGCGGCAGCGCCGCTGAGTTTTTGGCGCCGCAGCCGCTGCAAGTGCTGCCCAACCTGCCCGCAGAAATGCTGCGCCGCCTGCAGCTGTTTGGACTGCACACGCTTGGCAACTTTGCTGCGCTGCCCGCTGCGGCAGTGGCAGCCCAGTTTGACGCAGCCGGGCTGTGCTACCACGCGCTGGCACGCGGCCGGGATGCGCGCCCGCTGCTGCCGCACACCCCCCCGCTCATCCTGCACTGCAGCCGCGCGCTGCCGGAAGGCCTGCCCAACCGCCAAGCTTTGCACAACCATGCCAGCCGTCTGGCGCAGCGCCTGGCAGCTGCATTGCAAGCCGCCAATGTGCAAACCACAGCGCTGGCAGTGGAACTGCAACAAGACACCGGGCCGGCGCAGCAAGCCGGCGCAGCCGTCAAGCCGCCCTGCGCCGACGCGCGCCGGCTGCAGCGCATGGCACAGCGCCTGCTGGAGCAGTTTGAATTAACCACCGCAGCCGGCACGCTGCGCCTGACGGCTTACCCGCTGCGCGCCTGGCATCTTGGCGCCAGCCAGCCGGAGCTGCTGCCGGAGCGCACTGCCCGGCCAAGCGACAACATGCACCAGACGGTGCGCGCATTGCGCCAGCGCTTTGGCGCGCCCGTTATGCAGCTGGCCAGCACGCTGGGGCCGCCACAGCCGCTGCCCCTGCAAGTGCGCAGCGCGCCCGATGGCAGCCCGCTGCTGGTGCGCCTGCCAAAAAACAACGGCACGCGCACCGTGCAGCAGGTGCTTGAGTTCTGGCGCGAGCAGCGCAGCTGGTGGGAGCAGCCCGTGCAGCGCGAGTACTACCTGGTGGAAGCCGTCGGCGGCCGGCTGCTCACACTCTTCCACGATGCCCGGGCAGGCTGGTTCCTAGACCGGCGCTGTGAGCTTTAGGCGCCGCCCGCAACATTCACCCCGCAAGCGGCGGGCACGCGCCTGCCGCTGCTCCTGCACCGCATGTCTTACGTTGAACTGCACGCCCACTCTTACTACTCGCTGCTGGATGGCGTGCCCACACCAGAGGCACTGGTGGCACAAGCCGCGCAATACCAAATGCCGGCACTGGCGCTCACCGACCACGATGCGCTGTATGGCGCCCCGCGCTTTTGGCGCGCTGCGCAAGCAGCCGGCATCAAGCCGATTTTTGGCTGCGAGCTTACGCTGGCGGGTGCGGCTGGCCACCTGACGCTGCTGGCCGAAACGCAGGCCGGCTATGCCAACCTGTGCCAGCTCATCACACTGGCGCGCAACGCGCAAACCAAGGGCAGCGCTGCGCTGCCGCGCGCTGTACTGGCCGCCCACAGTGCCGGCCTGATTGCACTTTCCGGCTGCCGCAGCGGCGTGCTGGCACGGGCGCTGCGCCAGCCGGAACACGCGCTGCAGCTGGCAGCGCGCCTCGCGCAGCTTTTTGGCCGCAACAACTTTTTCATTGAGCTGCAGCGCCACCACGAGCGCGGCGACCAGGCGCGCAACTGCGCCCTGCAAACGCTGGCCAGCCAGCTGCAGCTGCCGCTGGTTGCCACTGGCAATGTGCACTACCTGCAATCCGCCGACGCACCGCTGCACGATGTGCTCGCATGCATTCGCAGCCGCGTGGCATTGGAGCGCGCGGGCAGCCTGTTGCGCACCAATGCCGAGTACCGCTTTCGCACGCCGCAAGAGATGGCCGCCTTGTTTGCGGAATGGCCTGCGGCGCTGGCCAACACACTAGTTATTGCTGCGCGCTGCCAGGCACAGCTGCCCCACGGCCCCCAGCAGCTGCCCAAAATAGAGCTGCCATCCGGCGTGAACGCAGCCGAATACCTGACGGCGTTATGCCAGGCCGCGCTGCAAACCCGCGTGGCCGCAGCAGCTGCGCCAGCCTACCGTGAAACGCTGGCTCGCGAGCTGGAGATCATCAGCGAGCAGCAGCTGGCCAACTACTTTCTGGTTGTCTGGGATCTGGTGCGCTTTGCCCGCCAGCGCGGCATTCTGTGCCAGGGGCGCGGCAGCGCAGCCAACTCGCTCACTGCCTACCTGCTGGGCATCACGCCGGTGGACCCGCTGGCTGCCGGGCTAGTGTTCGAGCGCTTCCTCTCGCGCGAGCGCATCACGCAGCCGGACATCGACATTGATTTTGCAGCCGACCGGCGCGAAGAGGCGATCCAATACCTGTACCAAAAGTACGGCCCAGAGCATACGGCCATGGCCTGCACCATGATTACGTTCCGCGCGCGCTCCGCGCTGCGCGATACCGGCCTGGCACTGGGCTTCGCGCCCGCCCTGCTGGACCGCGCGTGTGCCGCCATCGACGACTATTCGGCGGGGCGCCTGCCGGACTCCAGCAGCCTGCGCGCTGCATTTGGCGCGCAACTGGATACGCCGCGCTGGCAGCAGCTGCTGCAAATGGCAGCGCGCCTGGCCGGCTTCCCGCGCCATCTGGGCCTGCACAACGGCGGCATGATCCTGTGCGCGCAGCCGCTCTCGCAGCACATTCCGGTTGAGCCCGCCAGCATGGAGGCGCGCAGCGCAGTGCAATGGGACAAGGACGCGCTTGAAATGGCGGACTGGATCAAGCTGGATGTGCTCGGGCTGCGCATGCTCTCCGCCATTGACAGCGCCTGCCGCTTTGTGGGCCAGCACACGGGCAGCACGCCCGACTTGAGCGCACTGCGCTTTGATGATGCGGGGGTGTACGCCATGCTCTGCCGCGGCGAAACAATCGGCGTCTTTCAAGTGGAGAGCCGCGCGCAGGCAGCGCTCATTCCAAAGTTTCAGCCGCGCAGCTTTGCAGACCTCACGGTGCAGATTGCGCTCATCCGCCCCGGGCCGTTGCAAGCCAACATGGTGCACCCGTATTTGCGGCGGCGCGCCGGCCGCGAGCCTGTTGCGTACCTGCACCCCAGCCTGGCAGCTGCACTGGATGAAACGCTGGGCGTGATTTTATTTCAGGAGCAGGTGCTGAAAGTTGCGCGTGACCTGGCCGGCTTCAGTGCCGGCGAGGGCGAGCTGCTGCGCCGCGCGCTGGGCCACAAGCATGCAAGCGCGCAGCTGGAAACTTTCCGGATGCGCTTCATTGCCGGCGCGCAGCAGCGCGCCGTGAATGCAGACACAGCGCAGGCGGTGTTTGAGCAGCTCAAAGCCTTTGGCGGCTACTCCTTCTCCAAGGCGCACGCAGCCGCCTTCGCCGTCATCACTTACTGGTCGGCTTGGCTGCGCCACCACCACCCGCTCCAATATTTTGCCGGGCTGCTGTGCCACCAGCCCATGGGCTTCTACGCGCCGCATGTGGTGGTGTCCGACGCCCGCCGCATTGGCGTGCGCTTTTTGCCGGTGCACATCCAGCACTCGCAAGCTGCAGTCACGGTGGAACAGAATGCCATTCGCTTGGGGCTGGGCTATGTGGACGGGCTGGGCGCGGCCCACATTGAACTGCTGGAACGGGCGCGCCCGTTTCACTCGCTGCTGGATCTGGTGCAGCGCACACGCCTGCCGCGCCCGCAGCTGGAGGCGTTAATTCTGGCTGGTGCGCTGGATTGCTTTGGCGAGCGGCGCGCGCTGCTGTGGGAAATGGCCGGCGCCTACCGCACTGCGCAGCGCCCGCCGGCGCTGCCCCTGCCCACTGCGGACGAGCATGCGCAGCTGCACCCGCTGCAGCCCGCCGAGCGCCTCGCCGGCGAGTACGCAGCCACGGGCATCACTGTGGCTGCACACCTGAGCAGCCTGCGCCATGCAGCCCTTGCGGCCGCCGGCACACGCCCGATTGCCAGCCTGCGCACGCTGCGCAACGGCCAGCCGGTAACGGTGGGCGGCGTGATTGTGACCGTGCAGCGCCCGCCTACTGCCAAAGGCATGTGCTTTCTGGCGCTGGAAGACAGCAGCGGGCTGGTGAACATTGTTGTGCCGCCGCAGGTATACGCGCAGTACCGCAGCGGCTGCCGGGCACCCTTTGCGCTGGTGTGCGGCCGGCTGCAGCTGGATGGCGGCGCCGTGCATGTGGTGGCGCAGCGCGTGGAGCCTGTATAGCGTGTGGTGGCACCGCAGCGCGCCACCCCATATACTCCGCGTTGCGCTTGCAAAGCATTTGCAGCCGCAGCCACACTACCGCCCATGCCCGCACACCCAACGCCAACGCCTGGCAGTGTCAATGCAGCAAGCAGCTCATTGCGCTGCGACTCAGCACAGCGTATTGCGTGCTTGGCAGCGCTCGCGCTCAGTAATCGCAAGCCATTCACGCACTTGTCCGCCGCGCCCTGCCCGCACTCATACCATACCCACGCATGATTTGGGCTTACGAGCTGGCACTCGGCACACGCCTGCTGGGCTGGTCCGTATTATGCATCGGCTGCGGGCTGCTGCTGTTGCTGCCCGGCACCAGCAAACTGCAGCAGGCATTCGCAGTGCAGGCGCTGGCCTGGGGCGCGATTGATGCCGTGATTGCGCTGGCAGGGCGGCGCACCGCAGCGCGCCGCCCGCGCCCAGCCGCTGCTGAGGCGCAGCACTTGCGGCGCTTGCTGTGGCTGAACACCGCACTGGATTTTGTTTACATTGCCGTCGGGCTTTATCTGGCGCTTGAGCTGGGGCGGGAGAACGAAGAATGGCGCGGGCACGGCTGGGGCGTCTTGGTGCAGGGCGCGTTCCTGCTGGTCTTCGATGCCCTGCACGCGCTATTCATTCCCGGTGAGATGCGCCTGCCCGGCCCCAAATTCTTTCCAGGCGCAGAGCATCAACCATCCATCGTGCACGCAGCGCAGCCTGTGGGCGCAGCCGTGCTGGTGCACGGGTTGCCCGGCACACCGGCCGAAATGCGCAGCGTGGCAGGCGCACTGCACCGCGCAAACTGGACAGTGCACAACCTGCTGCTACCCGGGTTTGGCCCGGACATCCCCACAATCATCGACCGGCGCTGGAGTGATTGGGTGGCTGCGGTGAGCAGTGCCCAGGCGGAACTGCAGCGCAAGCACACAAAGGTGCTGCTGGTTGGCTATTCGTTTGGCGGTGCCGTCGCCGTGGCAGCCGCCAGCCACTGCCCGCCCGCGGGCTTGCTGCTGCTCGCGCCGTTCATCTTGCAGCCGCCGCTGTGGCAGCGCATAGTGATCACACTGCTCTCGCCAGTGCTGCCGCACAGCTTCCGGCCGTATGCGCGCGCCAACTTTGCAGATGCACGCGTTCGCAGCAGTCTGCAGCAGTTCTTTGGCGATGCAAACCTGGATGACCCCGGCGTGCAGCAAGTGCTGCGCGAGCTTGAGGTGCCTGGCACTCTGATGCAGGAGGTGGCGCAAAGCCGCAGCGCCTTCCGGCTTGCCCCAACGGTGCGCACACAGGCGCTTGTATTGCAAGGCGCCCACGACGTGGTGTCACAGCCGGCGCACTCTCAAACGCTTGCCCGGCTGCTGGGACCGCAGGCCCGCTACCTGAGCGTGGATGCAGGCCACGAGTTATTGGATGATGCGCTGCCGGCTTGGCCGGTGGTGGAAAGTGCTATCTTGGATTTTGCACAGCGCGTTGCGCTTGCGCGGGCCGCTTGACACTCGCTCCAAATGGATTTAAGGTTGAGTCCGTGCGCGCGTGGTTGAACAAACATCCGGAAGCAGCGGTTGCGGGCGCGAGCGTGGCGGCGGGGCTTGCCTTTGCGGCGCTGGGCTGGGCCGAGCAGCTGGTGCTGCCTACGCTGGCAGTTCTCATGCTGGTAGTGCTGGTGCGCGAAACGCTCGACTTCTTTCGGGCTTAGAGCGCAGGTTGCGTAGCCGGCTGCAAATTGGCAGCCAAGCCGACACCTTGGCAAGCTGCCAAACCGGCCGACTAACACCGATTGTTGCGCAAGCCACCCCAAAACGCGGTTGGTCTACCAAGAATAGCCTCCATTTTTTTAATCCATCCAAAATAAGCAATTAACTGCAGGTAATATGGCATTTTTGGCGTTTCTAGAAGCGCAACGAACCTAAATAAATTGTTGCGTTACTGGCAACAAGCATGGCTATACTGTTGTCAATGAGTAGCAACATGCAGATGGACATTTTGACGGTCTCCGGCATTGCTTCCACGCTGGGGGTAAGCCTGCAAACGGTGCGCAAACACATTCGCGATGTGCCGTCGCTGACCGTCGGCCGCGCGCGCCTGTATGACGCCGCGCGTCTGCCGGAAATTACCTCGCGCATACTCATGAACAGCCGCGCGCAAGGCATGGGAGGCGCATCCAAACACGAGGTGCGCGAAAGGCGCCGGCGCGCGCTGCAGCTGCGCGCAGAGGGCAATCTGCCTTACGCCGACATTGCGCGGTTGACCGGCTACAAAACTGAAAGCGGCGCGTGGCGGGCCATCCATGCGGAGCGCAGGCAACAACTGCGCGCACAGCCATGAGCGCCACCCGCGCTGTCGCGCGCGCAGAGCGCCTGAAAAAAATGGAGCAGCTGTATTTGCTGCGCCCTTACAGTGATACTGAAATGGCCGAGCGCCTGAGCGTAAACCGCAGCACGGTTTTCAAGGACCGCGGCTTGCTGTCCACGGAGTTACAGTTTAATGAAGAGCGGCCCGGGCACTGGCGGATCGACAAGCGCCACTACCTGTCCAATGTGCGCCTGACGCTGGACGAAGCATTGGCACTATATCTGGCAGGCATACGCATGGCGCGCCACACTTATCTGTCACAGCCGCATGTGGTGCGTGCTTTGGAAAAGCTGGTCATTATCCTGCCGCCAATAATGACAGAACAGCTGCAAAAAGCCAGTAATAGCGTACTCAACCAGCGCCAAGACAGGGACCGGCTGGAAGTGATTGAAAAGCTGGCAACCGCCTGGTCAGAGTCGTACAAGGTGGAGCTGAAATATTTTTCATTGCGGGCACAAGCGCCGCTGATGCATGTGTTCAGCATCTATCTGCTTGAGCCCGCCATCTGGAGCGAAGGCATCTATGTCATCGGTTATTCCGACACGCATCGCAAAGTGATAACCCTGCGCGCTGAACGCATTCAAGAGGCGCACGTGCTGCTAACGCGCTTTGAAATCCCGAAAGATTTTTCGCTGACGCCGCGCCTCAAAGATGCGTGGGGCATTTGGACCGGCCCGGATGCGCCGGTGCAAGTGCGCTTGCGCTTCAGCGCCGGCGTTGCTGCCCGGCGCGTGCAGGAAACCACCTGGCACAGAAGCCAGGAAATTGTGGCGGAGCCGGATGGTGGCTGCGTGCTTTTAGTGCGCGTGGGCAATACAACTGAGATGAAACATTTCATCCGGCAGTGGGGGCCGGACTGTGAAGTACTGGAGCCGCAAGCGCTGCGCGAGGAGATCGCAGCCGACATGGCGGCAAGCGCCGCCCGCTACAGCGCGGCTGCCTGACCGCCGGCGGCCCGGCCGCCGCCCCCACAATCAACCCAGCACCAGGCACGTTAACCATGCCGGGTGCCCATTGGGCACCACGAGGCGCATCACCCATACAAGTGCCGCCTGAGCCGCGTGTGTTTGCCACAACCCTTAAGGAGGGCAATCTAATGGAAACTCAATCAGACAACACCCCCACCCACCCTGCGCTGATCAGCTCATGGCTGGAAACCACGCAGCTGGGTACGCCGCAAACGCACCGCCACTTGACGCTTTTCCCGCTGCTGCGCGGCGTCAATGGTTTGGTTTACCAGACCATGGGCGAGGCTTTTCGCACCGGCGCACTGCAGATACAGGAAGTAAGCAGTGGCGGCTCCGTGCCGGACCTGCAGGCAGTCAACACCGGTGCACTGCCGGTCCTGCTGCTGGATGGCGAGGAACTGCGCGGTGCCAAGCAGAACCGCGTTCTCAACACCAGCATTCTGCTGGCAGCCCATTCCAAGCTGGTGGTGCCGGTCAGCTGCACCGAGAGCGGCCGCTGGTCCTACAGCCGGCCGGACTTTGAAGACTCGCGCATCCTGATGAGCGCAAAATCACGCGAATTAAAGCAGAAGCTCGTATCCTTGAACTATAAAAAGGTGGGCCGCCCGGTGTCAGACCAGGGCGAAGTCTGGGCACGCATCGAGCATGAGACGCAAATTCTTGGCGGCTCCTCGCGCACAAGCGCCATGCGCGACGTGTATGAGCAGCAGGCTGGAAACATGGACGAATACCAGCGGGCGTTCACCGTACTGCCAGGCCAATGCGGTTTGCTGGCGGTGCTGAATGGCAAGCCGCTGGGTTGCGACTTACTCTCGCGCACTGAAGCCTACGCCAGCGTGCATACCAAACTGGTGCAGAGCTATGTGATCGATGCGCTCCAGGAACTGCCGCTTCCAAAAACGGAAGATGCGCAAGCCACAGGCCCGGCCTTTTTGGCCGCCGCCCGGCACTGCACGTGCCGCTCTTTTGGGGCAGTGGGATTGGGCGCAGATGTGCGCATGGACTCTGCGATTGTTTCGGGTGCCGCACTGGTTGTAGACCACACGGTGGTGCATCTGAGCCTGTTCGCCGGCAATGCCGCCACCAGCCCGAGCCCGCTTGAAAGCATGCGCAGTGCGCGTCGCCGCGCCGAATCGCGCCCGCGGCCTCAGTCCTAAACTGGCGCCAGCCGGTCCCATGCAGGAGGTTGTGCGCGCAACGCGCGGGCAACCTCCTGCCGCCTAACTCTATTCTGGAGCGTTCAGCTTTAAGCGCTCACCGAAGCAATCGCCATTTCCACGCTGGCCTCGGGCTTTACCCCCACCTGCATGTCCGTGATGTTTCCCGCTGCATCGATCACAAAGTGGCTCCGCACGATGCCCATGTACTTTTTACCATACATGCTCTTCTCGCCCCACACGCCATACTTCTCCGCCACAGCATGATCCGGATCGCACAGCAGAGCAAAGTTCAACTTCTGCTCCAGCTTGAATTTTGCGTGTGACGCCACGCCATCGGGGCTGACTCCCAGCACCACCGCGTCCGCCGCCGCGAGCTGCGGCTTGGCATCGCGAAAGCCGCAGGCCTGCGTTGTGCAGCCGGGCGTGTCATCCTTTGGGTAAAAATACAAAATCACCTGCCGCCCCCTGAAGCTTGCAAGCTCAACCACTGAACCGTCATCACAACTGAGACTAAACTCCGGCGCCTTGCCACCAATTTTTACTGTCATAATATTTTCCCCACGCGGAAGTTTTTGTTGCTAGGCTGCAAGCCACTTGCCCACAAGGATTTTACTTTATCCCGCGCCAGCCCCGTGCGCAAGCTACTGCATTAGGTAATCTTGCGCTTGTAGCGCCCTGACCGGAATGGCTGCACTGCAGCTAATTTTTCAGGTCAATCTGAATCACAATTGGCGGCGACAAAAAATTCCACTGCAGCACAGCCGGGGTAAAGCCGGCCGGAACTTCAAAATAAATCATGCCCATATTGTCCTGCCCGGGCTGGCCGGGATCCAGGGTCAAGCCGGCGTAGTCCTCGCTGCGCATGAGCCCGCCGATCTTTGGCGAGTACACACTGCCATCACCACCAAATAAACGCGCTGACGCAGTGGGAATGGTGACGGTCGCTTTGCAGGCACCCTGCCTGCTGGCAACCACAACGTTCACGCCAATATAAAAACGCGCGGGGCTAAGCCACTTGCCCGGTGTGGCTAAATCGCCCGGCTGCGCCACTACCGGGTTCACAATCTCGCGCACAGTAAAGCTGCAACCTTCGCGTTCCACCTGGTCGCCAATTGCGCCGTCACTTTGCATTAGTTGCACGGGCGCAGCAGTTTGCACCACCACATTGGCACTGCTGTTATCCCCGGCCGCGCTGCCAGCCTCTGACTGGCTCATAGATGTCTGCGCGCCCGCACACGAAACCAGCAGGCAGGCCAGCAGAGAGACCCCACAAAACCCACTCCGCTGCTGCTTGCCCATGGCAGAGAGCCGCGCAATCACCGGGCAAACCAAAAGCCATGCACTGACCCGGCAGTTACACATGCCCTTAATGTAGCAGCTACCGTAGTGAGCGCCGTAAAAACCAGCGCCCGATAGCGGCACCCGCTAACAGCCTAACGCATCAGTTCCAGCAAGAATACCTCCGCACTCCCGCCATCCACAGCTGCGAAGCGCCAGCTGCCGCGCAAAACATGCCGCGCTGCGAGCATCTTGAATTCCGCGCGCGGATCCAGCGCCTGTGCTGCATCCGCGCTCACGAGCCACACGCGGCCGTGCTTGAGCGGCAGGCCCGCCAGCAGGGCGCGCGTGCCAACCGGGGCAACCGCCCCCCCGGCACCGGCGGCGGCCCGCAGTGGCAAGGCATACCAGCGGAGCGGTGCTTGGAATGAATTACTGAAGTACTGCCACAGCGGCTGTCCATAAAACTGAACCAGCGCCACATCGCGCGCATCAGCTGCGCCCTCCACGAAGCGGGCGGCTGCTGCAAACTCCGGATGGTCGCCGCCCACCCCAGGGTCAGCGCGCAGCATTACGACGAACAAAACTGCGAGTGCCAGGCAAGCTGCCAGCACACCGAGCCCATGGCGGAAAGGCAAAGGCGCAGCCGGGCTAGCCGCCAAACGCGGGGCCGCAGCCAGGATGCCAACAATTGGCAAAAGCCATACGCCCGCCAGCCAAGGCATGCCCGCGTGCACCGCAGCCACTTCCCACGCCTGCCCCTGCCATAGCAGCCGCACTTGCGCAGCTACCTCTGCGTAAAGCGGGTTCCAGAGTGCCGCGGCGCGCGGCATGGCCCAGCCCGCCAGCGCCACAATACTTTGGTTGGCGTAGGCCACGCCCAGCAACTGCACCGCAACTCCAACGCCCAGTAGTGCAAAAATATTTTTGTGGCGGCCCGCTTGCAGCGCGTGCGCCACGGCCGGCGCACACCCGGCCACAAGCAATGGCAGCGCCGGCAATAACGGCCGCAAGCCCCAGCCCGAGGGTGCCCACCAATTCGCCGCATACGCCATGGCTTGCAAAGCCAGCAGCAAGCCAGCCAGCAGCCAGGCCGCCCCAAACAAGCGCGTGCGCGCATGGCACAGCGCATAAAGGCTCAGCAGCAAAAACGGCGCGTAAAAGAATATGCTGCGCACAGGGCTGATGATTGAGGCGATCACTGCCTCCGCCACATACGCGGGAGAGGCGGACGCCATAGCCCGCACCACGAACCCCATGTAGGGAAGGGAAAGGCGCACGGTGGCGGGGCTGCCGCCTGCTGCCCGCAGCAATGCGAAGCCGAATGCCAACAGCAGTGCGGTCCAACCCAACCCGCTGCGCACCCGCACCCGTTGCAGCGCGGGCAGTGCCAGCCACAGCAGCGCAGGCACCGCTGCAACGCATGCCAGCTTCACAGCAATCGCCGCCAGCACAGTAGCGAGTGCGAGGCCCGCTGCCCCGCGCACCGCTGCCGGGCGCAGACGCTGATCGCCTGCGAGCACAACGCAAAATGCAGCCATCGTCAACAGCAGTGCCGCCAGCGGCTCCCGAAAATAGGTGCGCGTATAAACCCATGCAAACGTGGCGCTGCCATAGCCCAGCGCCGTCAGTGCGGCTGTTGGCAGTGCATAGCCCTGCGCGCGCAGCAGCAACAGCAGCAAGCCGGCCGTCAGCGCCGTCAGCAACGGATTGACGAGCATGAGAACCTGCACACTGCCGAGGCGCAGGGCATCACTCACACGTAGCAGTTGCGCGCCCAGCCACCAATGGCCGGGTTCCACCACAGAGTAAAAGGGTTGCAGGCGCAGCGCCTGCAAGCGCGAGTTGCCCCACACCTGCGGCAGGTCAGCCGCACCCCAGCGCGCCCAGCCCTGGGCTGCACTCACAAATACATGTTCGTCATCGCGGTTGTAACGGCCGCCATAGCCGGCCATGTACACGCAAAACAGCAGCGCGGAAAGCATCAGCGCGGCAGGCAGCGCTGGGCGCCAGCCGGCGCCGGATCCGGCCGGGTGTGCGGCTACCACCGCAGCGGAGCGATGGTTGTGTCAGGTGCGGCGCGGCGCGGGGAGCGCCAGCGGCCTACACGCCGGGCGGCCAGCACCGCAATGGGCAGCCACCACAGTGCATACAGCGGCGCAAACACCAGGCGCAGCGCAAGCCCGCGCATTTGTGGCAGGCGCAGCCCGCGCGCCAGATAAATTGCATCAGGCACAATCCACATCAACAGCAGCCCAGCCGGCACGGCGCTTGCCAGCGTGTGCGCGTTAGCGGCCATGCCTGCCAGCAGCAGCGCAGCCAGCAGCTTGCAGGCCACCAGCACACTGCGCGGCTTGGCCAGCACACTGCCCAGCAATGACCAGCCGCCCGGCCCGCGCGCTGCCACCGCCAGCACAACGCGCCAATGCACGCGCAGCACACGCGCCTGCCCGCGCAGCCAGCGTGCGCGCTGGCGGGCTGCGTCGCTGCTGCTGGCCGGCTTCGGGTCCAGCATCTGCGCCGCATGCAAGGGCGTGATGCCATGGCCGGCCGCCGCCACAAACAGCGTCAGCTCCACATCTTCAATGCGCGTACACAAGCGCTGCGCCGCCGCCGCAAACACATCGCCGCGCAGCAGCATGCCCGTGCCGCGCAGGCGCACCGGCCAGCCGCGGGCTGCCCGCCGCGTGTCATCCAGCAGCTGCTCCATCAACTCGGAGCACGCGCCCAGCTCGCGCAGCACGCCGCCAGCGTAATCCACCGGCTGCACCAGCGCCTGCCCGGCCACAATGCCAGCCTGCAGCGCAGCGCGCAGCTGCGCGACACAATCCGCACCCGGCCGCGAGTCCGCGTCCAGCACCAACACACCGCAAGTCCTTTCCACCGGCGCACCGGCGCGCGCCGCCCACCAGCGCAGCGCCTGCCCCTTGCTGCCCGCCGACCGCGCGCGGCGCGCCACCTGCGCACCGACGGCCCGCGCCACACGCGCGGTCCCATCCGTCGACCCGTCATCAATCACCCACAATTCATCGCCACGCTGCAGCTGCGCCAGCACCAGCGGCAGCGTGAAGGCAAGCACCGCAGCTTCGTTGTGAGCTGGAATGACAACCACGATGCGCACTGGTGCAGGCAGTGCCGGCGCTGCGGCCGGCAAGCTCTCCACCGCATGCCCGGGGCTGCCCGCCTGCAAGCTTCCGGCAGTCATCAAGCGCGCGCGCAATGCGGCTCCCACTTGCGCCCCCACTTGCGCTCAAAGCGCTGCTTGTTCGCAGAAAAAACCCGCTCGTAGTCGGTGGCTGGCAGCTGCCCGAACGAAGCGCGCCCTACATGATGCACAAACACATCCTCGGCGCACAGCACGCGCAAGCCGGCAGCCCGCACGCGCAGTGCAAAATCGTCATCCTCAAACATGCCGACTTCAAACTGCTCGTCCAGCGCGCCCACGGTTTGCAGCAGCGCCCGCCGGAATGCCACGCAGTACATGGCCAGCATTGGAATCTCAAATGCCGTGCCGGCAAAGTCACGCGCGCGCTGCGCAGCAAACTGCGCTGCGCCCGCCGTGCCGGCGTAAGGCACATCAATGCGCGCCTCGTTGCCTGCAAAGTTGGTGACCGGCCCCACCAGCCCGGTGCGCGCGTCTGCCAGATGGAGCAGCAAACGCTGCAGCCAGCCGCGCGTCACGAGCGTGTCATCATTGAGCAACACGGCATACTCATAATCGCCGGGCGCGCGCAACCCGAGGTTGGCCGCCGCTGCAAAGCCGGCGTTGTGGTCGGTGCGCAACACGCGCACACGCGGATCCGCTGCCGAGCGCGCCGCCAGCAGTGCCGCGGTCACGCGGCTGCTGCGGTTATCCACCACCAGCACCTCGTAGTTGGGGTGCGTAGTGCAGTCGCGCACGCTGTCCAGGCATTGCGCCAGCAGCGCCGCGTTGTCAAAGCTAATCACTACAATGCGCACGCGCGCAAACAATTCCACCAGGCTGTTATGCAGCACTGTCGCCCGCTGCGCCCATGTGTTGCGCGCCGCAAACTCCCGGCGCGCCGCGGCCAGCGCCGGCGGCTCAACCAGCGCGCGCTCCACCTGCTCACAAAATTGCTCGGCAGTCTCAGCGCTGTAGTACAGGCCGTCTGCAGCTGGCAGCTCCGGCAGCGGCGCTGCCACCACTGGTTTGCCGGCGCTGCAGTACTCGTAGAGCTTCACCGGGTCTGTCGCCGCCGTCAGTGCATTGCGCACAAATGGAATGCAGGCCACATCAAAGCGGTGCAGGTAAGCGGGCAACGCATGATACGGTTGCTCACCCGTAAGCTGAATGTTTGGCAACTGCAAAAGCGCCAGCGCGCGGGCGCAGCTGACGGCACCCACCAGCACAAACTGCCATTGCGGGCGCGCCAGTGCTGCGGCGCGCACCAGCTGTGCATCAAACCATTCCGCAATTGCGCCAATGTAGCCAATGATGGGGCTGCGCATGCCGGGCAGCGCGTTGTGCGCAGGTGCTGCGAAAAAATGGGCGTGGTCGCTGGCATTGGGCAGCAGCAATACCTGCGGGGCGCGCGCCGCGCACTTTTCCAAAAGCGGGCGGGAACTGGCCACCGCCAGCTGGCAGGCAGCTAGCAGTTGCGGTTCCTGCTGCAGCACCGCAGCTGCATTGTTGCCAAAGCCCGCATGCTCATCCATGCAGTCGTAAACCAGCTCCCAGCCAAACATCTGTGCAGCTGCAATTGCAACGCCAGCCCACGCCGGATGCTGCACCAGCAGCACGGCGCTGGCAATCTGCTCGCTGTCGCGCAGCGCCTGCAGCGCGCGCAGGCATTGCGCGCGCTGCGCCGCGCCAAACACATGGCTGTAAATGCTGACGCCCGGCGGCCCCGGCAGTTGCACGCCCACAACGCCCGCTTCCAGCCGGGTCAGGCGCGCGTGCTGCCCGCTGCAAAAAGTGGTGTGGGCATAAAAAATGCGCTGGCCGCCCGCCACCAACCGGCGCAACAACTGCTGCGGGCGCTGCACCCGAAAGTCCCAGTCAATCACCGGCAGGCAGAGCACATCGTAAGTGGCCGGCAGGGCTTGCGCCGGCAGTAGCAGTGGCGGCGCAGCATTCTCCGCAACGCGCAGCGGGCGAACCAGCGCGCGCAGCACAGCCAGCACTTGACGGCGCAATGCATGCGGCAGCACGCGGCGTAACCAGCCACGCATGCGCCAATAGCGCGAGAGCACCTGCCAGTAGCGCGCGCCATGAATGACCGCCAGCTCCGTTTGCACGCCAGCCAGCTGGCGCGCAGCACGCGCCTCGGCGGCAGCGGCTTGCGCGAGAGCGTCTGTCTGTTCCGCATTGGCAGCGCGCAGCTGTGCCAGTTGGGCTTCGCGCACGGCAACCGCAGCGTGCAGCTCTTGCTGCAAACTGCCCACAAGTATGTCGCGCGCCTGCACCACCTGCAAGCTTTGCGCCAGCTGCGCATCACGCACGGCAACCGCAGCGTGCAGCTCTTGCTGCAAACTGCGCACCAGCGCGTCGCGTGCCTGCACCACCTGCAAGCTTTCCGCCAGCTGCGCATCACGCCCCGCAACCGCGGACTGCATCTCCTGCCAGCTTTGCATCAGCTGCGCATCACGCACGGCAACCGCATTGTGCAGCTCTTGCTGCAGACTGCGCACCAGCCTGTCGCGCGCCTGCACCACCTGGCGGGTTTCCGCCAGCCGGGCATTGCGCTGCAGCAGCCCGTGCAGCTGATCGAGCGTGTGCTGTTGCAGCAGTGCGCGCGCAGCCGGGCCCGGCTGCGCACTAGGTGCCGCGCGCAGCTGCGCGGCAAATTTCACGGCACAGCGCTGCGCGTGCTGCCCGAGCCGCCGCGCAGCGGCCATCTGCTGCGCGGCCAGTGCCGGCCGCCGCGCCAGCGTCGTGCGCAGCATTGCCGCCAGCCGTGGCGCTTGCAGGCCTTTCAACTGCAGCACTTGCTTCGGCTGCCCCAGCGCCCGCAGCAGCTGGCGTACCTTTGGATCGTAAGCCAGCGCCACCACCGGCACCCCAGCCCGCGCAGCAAACAATGCCGCGTGATAGCGCATGGCCAGCACGGCATCGCAGCCGGCCAGCTCAGCCGCAGCTTGCGCCGGGCTGCCGGACCAACCGGTGTGCAGCACGCGCTCCGGTTGCGGCAGCTGCGCCACAATGCGCGCTGCCAGCACAGCATCATCAAGCGCGCCATCCGCCAGCTGCTGCATGGCCACAAATTGCAGCGTGCCGCCGGTCTCGCGCTGAAAGGCTGCGAGTGCCGCAATCACTGCCGGCTCCCACGCGCCCGCAGCTTTCCAGTCGCGCAGCGCCACGCCCAACACCGGCCGCGCTCCGACAACGGCAGCAGCCGGCACCGGCGGCAGCAGCCAGGCGCCGTCCGCAGCGGTTTTCACGCGTGCCACCGGCACACCAAGTGTGCGCAGCGCCTGCAGCGATTCGGCATCGCGCACGCTGGCAAATGCAGCCAGCTCCACAATCGCCTTGGTAAACTGGCGCGCCGCTGATGTGTGCAACGGGCCGACGCCCACATTCCACAGTGCCAGCGGTTTGCGCAACAAGTGCGCCAGCATGGCAAACCCGCCGTAATATGCCAGCCCGCTGTGGTCCGGCGTGAGCATGCTGGCCGGGTCAAAGGCGCCGGCATCATGTAGCAGCCCGCCGCCGCCCAGCACGGCGCGGTCACAGTTGGTCAGCGCTGCTGTAATTCCATCGAGGTCCGTAAAGTGCAGCGCAGTCACTGCGTGCAGTGCCTGCGTTGCGAGCGGGTCCCCACTAAGCACAGTGCACTGCGCTGTCGGCTGTGATGCCCGCAGTTGGTTGAGCAGCGCCTGCAAAATCGCCTCGTCGCCGGCATTCGCAAAGCCGTAGTACCCGCAAATTACAAACTTCATGCGGGCACCGCCTGCATAGCCGGCTGCAGCGCGCTAAGTGCGGCAGCTGCCGGCGCAGAGCCACCGCGCGTGTAAGCGCCACACTGCACACAGTGCAGCCCGCTGGCAAATTCCTGCAATGGCGCGCTGCATTGCACACACGCTGGCCCGCCAGCCGGCAGCGCGCCACCGCGCAGGGCCCACGCCCAGTGCTGCGCATATGCCGCAGCCACCACGCTCCAGGGCAGCGCAGCGCATTGCGCTGCATTGCGCAGCGCCTGCAAGCGCTGCGGTTGCTGCAGCAGCTCTAAAATCAATCCGGCAGTCGCAGCTACTGCACCTGCCGGCGCACCCGGCAGCAAAAAGCCGTCCACGCCACTATCCACAATTTCCGGAAAGGCACCCGCCGCGCTGGCGATCACAACGCACCCGGCGCGCTGCGCCTCCAGCACTGCCATGCCAAACGGCTCCTGACGCGCTTGCAGTGCCAGCGCAAAACCGCAGCCTTGCAGTGCCCGCGCCAGCGCCCGCTGCCCCAGCACGCCGCAATAGTGCACGCCGGCCTGCGCCGGCTGCGGCGCTTGCGGCTGGCCCCACAGGGCGTGCCCGCCAAACACCTGCAAGTGAAAACGCGCATCAACCGCGCGCAGCTGCCGCAGCACTGCCAGCGCTGCCGGCAACCCTTTTTCCGGGTGGCCGCTGTACGCCAGGCGGAACGGATCACGCGCCGGCGCGGGCGGCGCGTAAAACTCCGGCACAACACCGCGCGGGCAGGTAAAGATCTGGCGCGCTGCAGCGCCCCAGTTTTGTGTCACGCAGCTGCGCATAAAGTTGCTGGCGGTGTAAATGTAATCGTAGTTCGCCGGCTGGCAGCCCGCCGGCATGGGTTGCCCGAAAGCCAGCAAGCCGCGCAGCCGCGCCTGCACTGGCAGTGCATTGGCGCTGTGCAGGCTGTAGGGCTGCCCGCTGCTGCCATATAAAACCACATCCGCTTGCAGCGCGCTTGCCTCAGAAAAATGGCGGTAGTGCACACCGCCCTGCCAGCCGGGCTGCACGCAGTTCACCCATGCCTGCACGCGGTGGCCGCGCGCTGCCAGCGCGTGTGCCAGGCGGATACGCGTGGTGATGCCACCGCCCACGCCATGCTCGTCCAACCGGCGTTCATCATAGGCGATGTGCGCGTCGGCGCAGTAAAAAGCAATTGCGAGCGGCTGCGGATCAATCACAGCATGGCTTGCTGGTAGGCGGCCAACACGGGCTGCGCGGCGCCGGAATGCTGCACGCGGCCGCCCGCCAGCCACAGAGCGTGCGTACACACGGTAGCCAGCAGCGCCGGGCTGTGGGAGACGATCACCAGCGTGGTGCCGCGCGCCACAAACTCCCGCAAGCGCTGCAGGCATTGCTGCTGAAACGCAATGTCGCCCACGGCCAGCGCCTCATCCACCAGCAGCACATCCGCGCTCACATCCGTGGCCACCGCAAAGCCGAGGCGCGCAACCATGCCGGTGGAGTACACGCGCAGCGGCGCATCCATAAAACCGTTCAGCCCCGCAAACTCCGCAATCGCCGGCAGCTTGCGCTCCATGCACTGGCGGGACTGCCCCAGCATGGCACCGCCCAGCATGATGTTCTCGCGCCCGGTCAGCTCCATGTCGAAACCGGCGCCCAGCTCCAGAATGGGCGCCACCGAGCCGCGCAAGCGCACGCGCCCGGACACCGGCCGCAGCACGCGCGCCAGCACGCGCAGCAGCGTGCTCTTGCCGGCGCCGTTTGCGCCCACCACGCCCAGCGCTGTGCCGCGCGCCACCTGCAGGTTCACCGCTTGCAAGGCCCAGCAGTCGCGCGCGGCCGCCTTGCGCTGCAGCAGCTGCACGGCATACTGCTTCAGCGAAAGCGTGGGGTGCAGCGGCACGCGGTAGCACACGGCCACATCCTGCAGTTCAATGGCAAAGTCGCTCATGCGCGATCTATGCTGGGCGCGCAGCGCAAGTGGCTGCAGGCAGCTTTACACACGGTAGGTAAGCTGGTCGGCTTGGCTTGTAAACACCAGCCAGCCCAGCAGCAGCATGCCCAGCGCCGCTGCAGCCGCAGTCAGCAGCGTGTCCGGCCCCGGCAGCTGCCCCAGATACAGCGGCGCACGAAAGCATTCCACCAGATGCAGCACCGGGTTCAGCCCCTGCCAGCGCGCAGCTGCCGGCGGCACAATGCCCGCCGGATAAAACACCGGCGTCAGGTACAGCCACATGGTGAGCAGCACCTGAAACGTATCCACAACGTCCGCAAAGCGCGCGGCCAGCGCAGACACCAGCAGCGCCAAACCCAGCGCAAACAGTGCAGCCAGCAGCCCGGCTACCGGCATAAACCAAATCACCGCGCGCAGCGGAGCGCCCACCGCCAGCGCCACCAGCAGCAGCGGCAGGAGCGCCAGCAGCAAGTTCAGCATGCCCGTGCCCACCGCCGCCACGGCAAAGATAGTGCGCGGCAAATACATGCGCCGCAGCAGGCTGCCGTTCCACAACAAGTCGTTCATGGCGGCCAGCGATGACTGCGCCACCAGATTCCAGAGCAACAACCCGGAAAGCAGATACACGGGGTAATAGGAAACCGCCGGCGCAAACAAACTGCTGAAGACCACCGTCAGCACCAGCATCGTAAGCAGCGGGTTGAGCAGCGTCCAGGCCAGGCCCAGCACTGAGCGCTTGTAGCGCGCAGCAATGTTGCGCCGCACCAACAGCTGCAGCAGATGGCGGTAGCGCCACAGCTCAGCCACCTCGCCCAGCGGGTGCCACCACCTGCCGGCCGAATCGTAGATGGCGGCCATTACGGGCTGGCCGTGCCTACAAACTGCGGCGGCTGCACCGGTTGCGCTGGCGGCTGCCCGGGTTTGGGCGGCTGCATGGGCTGCACCGGCTGCGCTGGCTGTGCCGGAGGTGCAATCAAATTCTTGATCGCATCGACTGCGGTGCCTAGAATGGAGCCCGGTTGCGCGCCCGGGGCTGCCAGCGCAATGTCAAACTGCTCCTTGGGTATCACAGTTGTCAAATTACCAAGCACAGCGGCCGCATCCGGCCGCGCGCTCACAGCTTCCAGGGCTTTTAACAAACGCTCCGGTGGCAGCACAGAAGTCAACGCCTTCGCCTGTTCCGCCCGCGCTGGATCCTGGGACAGCGCAACCACCACGGTTGCCATGTTTGCCTCCGGCACCGCGGCTACCAGGTTCTTCAGCGTGGCTGCCCGTTCCGGCGCTGCCAGCATGCCCACCATGGCACCCACGCCTTGGGGCGACATCTGCCCCACTGCAGCTGCCAGCCGCTCCGGCGGCAGCTGCGCCACAACACTCACGGCCGCTGCACTGCCGGCCGGGGTTGCGGCCAGCGCCTCCACAATTCCGCCCAGCTTGGCTTCCGGCACAATCGCCAGCATCTCCGCCAGCTTGGGGTTATCCGGCGCGCGCGCCTCCAGCACTTGCAGCGCAGTGCCCAGTGTGGCGGCGGGCAGGGCATTCACCAGCGAGCCCAGCGTATCCGGGGACACTTGCTCCACCAGCGTGCCCAGCGCAGCCGCGCCGCGCGCGTCGTTAGCCGGCAGCACACCCGCCATTGCCACCAGCTGCTCGGCGGAAACCAGCGAAGTCATTACTTGAATAGATTCGGTGACATTGACCGCCCAGCCCGCCAGCTCGGCTGGCGCCATGGCACCGCCCACCGCCGGCGCCGGATTTTCATTGGAGACTGCTGCGCGCTGGCCGGGCGGCACTATGACCTCAACGCCTTCGCGCTGCAGCTTCACCACGCCTTCCATGCAGGTGGCCACCAGCTCTGTACTGCCCGGCACCAGCGTAATGCCCAGCAGCGAGCCGGTCACGCTGGCACTGCCGGATGGCGTGATCACATCCAGACTGCCGCCTTTGAGCGCCACGTATACCTCGCCCATGTCAAGCTGTACGCGCGTCTTGGCGTTGGCGGGGTCCGCGCCAAATTCGCTAATGGTGAAGACACTGCCGGCGGAAAACACAATTTGCGAGCCGCCGTCCAGCTGCACCAGCAGTGACCGCCCGGCGCGCACTGCGCCGGAGAGGGTCACCAGTTCGGAGCCGCCAATGTCCACCACATCCGGCGGCAGCGCGGTGGCGGTGGGCACGGCAGTGCTGGCTGCGGTCGGCTGTGCGCGCGCCGTTTCCAATGCCTGCACCAGCGCAGCTTGCGTTTCGGCTGCGCCGGGCGGCAGTGCGGGAGTGCACGCCGCAAGCGCCAGCACCGCGGGCAAAAACGCACAGCCTACCAAGCGCAAGGTGTTGTAATTCCGCATTATGTTTTGATGCTCATAAGTTCTACCACTAAATCCTTCGCGCCTCGTGCCCGGCACTTTGCCATCACCCAGTTACCAGCACCCGCCACTACACAAGCCCGCTTCCCCCAACCAACCTTGTCGCCACAGAATATTTTTCGCGCGTTGGCCGGTGGCGTGTGTGTGCGGTGGCGTGCTTTGCCGCGCGCCGCTCTGCTTGTGCTGCCGCGCTTAGGGCAGCGTCAGATTTTTGGCGCGCGCCAGCTGGTTTCGCTGCCCAAGGCGCCCGCGCCGGGCAGTGCGGTCTGGGTTGGCGTTGGAGTTGCAGTTTCCGTTGGCGCCGGTGTGGCGGTGTCCGCGGCAGCCGCTACAGCGGTAAGCGGGCCGGGCGTGAGAGTGGCTGCCGCAGTGGCAGTGGCTGCGAGCGTGAGGGTGGCTGCCGGCGTGAGCGTGGGGGTGGCGGTGTCCGCCGCCTCTGCACTGGCAGCAGGCTGCGCAGCTGCCGCCTGCTGCAACAAGAGCACTGCAGCCAGAAAAGCCGCGAAGCCAACCCGAAAATTTCTTCCCACGAAACTTTGCCCGAGTGCAACCTCCTCCAAACACGGCTGCAAAAATACCCGCAGCCCCGCTTTGCCTGCCCGGTTACTTCATAATTACCCGTAAGCATTGTACATCGCCCGGCCGCCGAAACCAAGCACCGCCGGTGCCCGGGTTTCCGCCCGCACCGCACCCCTCGCCGCTTTGCTTGCGCCCAATCGCCAGCAAGCCATAGCCGCCCGCAACATAAAGCAAGACACCGGGCTGTGCGGCCCGGTGTCTGTTCAACCCGTTGCTAACTGTCGCCTAGCCGGCCACAATCTCGCGCTTGGAATGCATCACCGCCCACACCAGAACGCCCAGCAGCACCACGCCAAACAATACCGTCCACACGCTGATGGCTGTAAAGGTAATCACAATTGGCGCAATGATCACCGACACCAGGTTCACCACCTTGATCATCGGGTTCAGTGCCGGGCCGGCCGTGTCCTTTAGCGGGTCGCCCACGGTGTCGCCCACCACCCCGGCCTTGTGGCGCTCGGAATTCTTGCCGATGTTCTTCTCCGGCTGGCGCGGTTCGTCTTCCACAATTTTCTTGGCGTTGTCCCAGGCGCCGCCGGCATTGGACATAAACACCGCCAGCAGCTGGCCGGACACAATGATGCCCGCCAGAAAGCCGCCCAGCGCTTCCACGCCCAGGAACAGCCCCACCAGAATGGGCGGGATCACGCCCAGCAGTGCCAGCGCAATTAGCTCATTTTGCGCTGCCGCGGTGGAGATGCCCACGCACTGCTTGTAGTCCGGCTCCTTGAAACGCAGCGAGCCTTTCGGCTCCAGCACGCCATCGCGGAACTGCCGGCGCACTTCTTCCACAATCAAGCCGGCTGCGCGGTTGACGGCATTGATGCACAACGAGGAAAACATCCACGGCAGCGCGCCGCCCAGCAGCATGCCAATGAACACCACCGGCGTGGAAATGCGAATGCCGGTATCGCTGAAAAGTTCCGCAAACGGCACCGCATTGCCGGCAGCTTGCGCCGCGGCATTTGCGGCCTGCTGCACCTTGGTCACATCTGTAATGAACGAGCCAAACAACGCCACCGCCGCAATCACTGCCGAGCCGATTGCCACGCCCTTGGTGATCGCCTTGGTGGTGTTGCCCACCTCATCCAGCTGGCTCATCACTTTGCGCGCCTTGTCATTCATGCCCGCCATCTCGCCTATGCCGTTGGCGTTGTCAGAGATAGGGCCAAACGAGTCCATCGCCACATTGTTGCCGGTCAGCGTCAGCATTCCGATGCCGGTCATAGCCACGCCGTACAAAACATACGCCACCTGCTCCGCCGGCGTGCTGCCCATGCCGGAAAAAATCACGGTGGAGGAGAAGATGGTAGCGGCAATCACAATCACAGACCACACTGCGCTTTCATACCCTTGCACCAGGCCGGAGATGATGGTGGTAGCTGGCCCGCCCGTCAGGGACTTGAAGATATTTTGCACCGGCGCACTTTGCGTGCCGGTAAAGTACTCGGTCACCCGCTCAATCAGAATCGCCAGCAACACGCCCGTGGTCACCGCCAGCACCGGGCGCCACCAGCCACCGGGGATTTCTCCCAGCGCGTTCAGCGGGCCAAGCACGCCCATGTAGTAATAACCGGCTACCGCAAACATCACACTGGACATGATGGCCGCATACAAAAAGCCCCGGGAGATTGCCTTGAAGGCGTCGCCGCCCTCTTCCATCTCAGGGGTTTTCACAAGGTAGGTGCTGATCATCGAAGACAGCACGCCGATGCCGCGCACCATCAACGGGAATACAAACCATTCGCTATGCCCGGTCAGCGCGGTCAGCGCCAAGCCCAAAATCAGGCCGGACACAATCGTGACCTCGTAAGACTCAAAAATATCCGCCGCCATGCCAGCGCAATCGCCAACGTTGTCGCCCACCAGGTCCGCAACCACGGCCGCATTGCGCGGATCGTCCTCTTCCAGGCCCTGCTCCACTTTGCCCACCAGGTCTGCGCCCACATCCGCTGCCTTTGTAAAAATGCCGCCGCCCACGCGCATAAACAGCGCCAGCAGCGTGCCGCCAAAACCAAAGCCCAATAGCGCATCCGGCGCAGCCTTGCCCAGCACAATAAAGATAATCGTGCCGCCAAACAGCCCCAGCCCGTCCGTCAGCATTCCAGTGATGGTGCCGGACCGATACGCAATGCGCAGCGCGCCGGAGAAACTGTGGCGGCTCTCGGCTGCCACGCGCACGTTGCCTTCCACCGCCATGCGCATGCCAATCTGGCCCACCGCCAGCGAGAAGCCCGCGCCCATCACAAATGCAATCGCCCGCGCAAACGCAACCAGCAGCGTTACGCTCCCCGCATCCTCAATGCCCATCTTCGCAAAATGCTCCACCGCTTCACTGGTCGGCGGCACAATGTACACAGACAGGAACAACGCCACAGTCAACACCGCAATCAAAGGCACAATGGCGCGCACCTGCCGGCTCAGGTAGGCGTTCGCGCCGCTCTTGATCCAGCCCCACACTTCCTGCATCTTTTCAGTGCCCTTGTCCTGCCCCAGAATTTGGTGGCGCAAAAAGATGGCGTAGCCCAGCCCCACCAGCGACATCGCTAGCACAAGCCACATTGCATTCTGCTCGAATAGATCTAGTTCAGACATTGATCAGCATCCTTGCGTTTAACATAGACTTGAATTTACCGACATGAATAACCCCTCTTTTTGAGGGGCTTCAGCGCAGATTCTACCGGAATGGATTGGATTGGTCAAGAATTTTTGGGCGCAGCCTATGCCAAAAAAATAGATGCAATACCAGCGCCTGGCGGCGGCTGCAGCACCACCCCACCGCGCGCCGGCCACACTAAGCCGCGGCCGCGCCGTCAGCTTTGCTGCTCAGCAGCGAAGCCCCCACGCCCAGCACCAGCGCCAGAGCAATAAAGCCAAGCGCCACCGCCGTTGGCAAGTGCAGCCACAGTGAAAGCGTCATCTTTACGCCAACAAAAACCAGGATGGCTGAGATGGAATGCTTGAGATAGTAGAAGCGGGTCTGCATTTCCGCCAGCAGAAAGTACAGCGCGCGCAGGCCGAGAATGGCAAATGCATTCGAAGCAAACACAATGAAGCGCGCGCGGCTGATGGCCAGCACCGCGGGCACAGAGTCCACGGCAAAAATTACATCGGTCGCTTCAACCACCACCAGCACTGCCAGCAACGGCGTTGCCAGCAGCTTGCCGCTGCGGCGCGTAAACATTTTTTGCCCGTCAAATTCAGTGGTGCTCGGCACAAGCCGCCGAAACAGGCGCAAAGCTACCATCTGGCTGGGATCCATGGGTTTGTCATCGGCGCGCAGCAGCTTGATGCCGGTGTACATAAGGAACACGCCGAACACCAACAGCAAGCCTTCAAAACGCTCGATCACCGCCACGCCGGCAATAATAAAAACAAAGCGCAGCACCAGCGCGCCGAAGATGCCCCAGAAGAGCGTGCGGTGTTGATACTCGATCGGCACCCCAAAATGCGCAAAGATCACTGCCCACACGAATACGTTGTCGACCGAGAGGCTTTTTTCAATGAGGTACGCACTGAGATACTCGAGGGCTGCGCCCGTGCCTTTACCTTGGTCGGCAAACATCCACCAGATTACGCCGGTGAAGGCGAGACCCAAAGCGATCCACGCCGCACTCTCAATCGCAGCTTCCCGAATCTCAATGACATGCGCCTCGCGGTGAAACACGAATAGGTCGATCAGCAGCGCCAGCGTGATGACGCTGATCAGCATCGGCCAGCCCCACACCGGCACTATGACGTCAGCAAAGTCCCCGGCAGCGGCCGGAGCTGCAAGCAGCTCGTTAATGTAATGCATGGGGGTCTGGGGCAACCCGAAGATCTGCCCCCTAAAACTGAAGATTGTATCAAACAATTTTGTATTTATGGCGCGTCGTTGGGTTGTTCTGTGTGGCGTCACTGTCTAATTGCCCGGTAAGCAGCGCAAGGCTGGAAAACCGCGGGCCGGGCAGGCCCCCTACGCCCGTGAACTTGTGGTAATGTGCCGCCAGCTGCCCGCCGCGCATGCGCGACCGCCAACCATTCAGCCCATAAACGCTGCCCGTGAAAAATAACTCCGCGCCAGCTGCAGCGCGCCAGCCATGGCAGCGCCCCACCGGCATGCCGGGCTTTGCCATTGTATGGCTCGGGCAAATGCTTTCCGTGCTCGCAAGTGCGATGAGCCAGTTTGCGCTTACCATCTGGATTTTTCAAGAGACTCAAAGCGCGACAGCGCTGGCGCTGATGGGGGTGTGCTTCAGTGCACCCTTCCTGCTGGCCACGCCGCTCGCCGGCGTAATGGTGGACCGCTACAACCGCAAGCTGATGATGATGGTCAGCGACCTGTGCGCCGGCCTGGCCACCGTGCTCGTGCTGCTGTTGCACACGCTCGGCCTGCTCGAGATCTGGCACGTGTACATTGCGGCGTTCATTTACGGCCTTGGCATGGCGTTCCAGTGGCCGGCCTATTCCGCAGCCATCACCACCATGGTGCCCAAGGAGCAATACGGCCGCGCCAACGGCATGATGGCGCTGGTGGAGAGCGGGCCGGGGGTGCTGGCGCCCTTGCTAGCCGGAGCCTTGCTGCCTTTCATCTCACTCACCGGCATCCTGCTTTTTGATGTAGCTACCTTCAGCATTGCGCTCGGGGCGCTGGCGATGGTGCACGTACCGCAGCCGCCGCGCACAAGCGCGGGCACGCCAGCTAGCAGGAGCATGCTCCAGGAAGCCGCCTTCGGATTCAAGTACATCTTTGCGCGCCCGAGTCTGCTGGGGCTGCAACTGATCTTCTTTTGCGGCAATTTTTTTGCCGCAATGGGCGACACGCTGATTGCGCCGATGATACTTTCGCGCACCGCGGCCAACAGCCTGCTGCTCGGCTCAGCGCAATCAGCCGGCGCAATTGGCGGAGTGATCGGCGGAGTTTTGATGAGTGCGTGGGGCGGCTTCAAGCGCCGCGTGCATGGCGTATTGCTGGGCTGGATGGTTTTGGGCATGGGCATGGCCATTATCGGCCTGCAGGGCGGGCTGCCGGTATGGATCACCGGCCTGGTGTGCATGGGTCTTGTCGACCCATTGATCAACGGCTCCAACCAGGCCATCTGGCAAACCAAGGTTGCGCCCGACGTGCAGGGGCGGGTGTTTGCGGCCCGGCGCATGATTGCGCAGCTCAGCGCCCCGATTTCGCCCTTGATTGCGGGAGCATTGGCGGACTTTGTGATGGAGCCGCAGCTGCGCGCTGCGGGTGGCATGGCCACAGCCTTCGGCTGGCTGGTGGGCAGCGGGCCGGGAGCCGGTATGGGTTTGCTGATTATTTTTTGCGGGCTGTGCGGCTTATTGGCCGGCAGCGCCGGCTACTTCATCTCCGCCATCGTAAATGCAGAGACAATTCTGCCGGACCATGACCAAGCGGCGTTGGCGCCGGCTTCAACAGCGGGCTGAACCTGCGCCAGACCGGAGGATTTGGGCAGTGCAGTTGACTGATGCGCTGCGGCGGGCGGTTTACTTGGGCGGCTTTAGCTTCGCAGCTGCCTGCAGCGCCTGAATTTCCTTCTCTATCAGGCGCATGCGCGCGCACAGGCTGACGCGCTGCGCCTCCAATTGTTTGATCATGTTGCGCAGCTTGGTCGCGCGTGCATTAGCCGGCTGCTGTGGCCGGGCCCTGATTGCAATTGCCATAACCGCAACACTGCAACATGCATGCCAGCCTCAGCGGGTGGTTGCGGCCACACGCATCACCGCGCGCAACTGGCGCAGCTGCGCGTACAGGCCCAGTTTCTTTTCCATGGTTTCCGGGTCACCCATCTTTGTAACCCTGGATAAAGCGTCGATGCGCACATTCAGGTTCGTGTCAATTTTTCTTGCGCACTCAGTGATGCGGGCAAGCAGTTGTTTGCGCCCTAATCGCCGCCGGTACACTTCGTAGCGCAGCGGCGCGGTAACCGCGGTGCTGTGCAAGCGCGCTTTTACAGTCAGCTCAGCCAGTTCGGCGCGCGCAGCGCGCTGGGCAAGGTCCAGCTGGTGCAGCTCCACGCGCAGCGCAGCCAGCTTGACCTGCAAATTACTTATGTATTCCTGGCTGTCCAATTCTCGGGGTACTGAGGCGCGGTGCGGGGCGCATACCAGCCTCGCACTTAAAATGATATCCAGCGGATGGCAGCTTGTCAACGGTGCAGCCGGGGGGCTGCGCGGCGGGCGCGGGCGGTTACTGGAGCGGGAGGTTCTTGGCGCCCACCAGCATGAAAGCCGCCACGTCCCGCGTGAGCGGCGCGCTGGCGCAGTACTTTAGCGGCGCGCTGCTGCATGCCGGCGCAATGCCGGCGGTGTACGCAGCCTCGGCCCACTTGGTGCCCCACCACGCGGGATCCAAATCCACAAACATGCCGGTGGCTGCCGGCGGGGTGTACGCTGCGCCGCGCATGACGCGCATGTAGAACACTGCGCCTTCAACGCGCGTGTGCCCTTGCCACGGGCAGTACAGCAGCGGCAACAGCGGGTTGGCCACCGTCGGCGCGCTGCAGCCGGCCGTCAAGCCGTTGCTTTGCAGGGCCGCGGCCCACTTCGCGGACCAGTTAGCCACGTCCACATCTGCGAAGGCTGATTTGGCCGGAGCCAGCGCCTGGTAAGCAGCACCGCGGTGCCCGCGCATCACAAACACGGCGCCTTCCGCGCGCGTCATGCTGCGCTCCGGGCAATACAGCAGCGGGCTGGTGCTGCAGCCAGCCGTGTAGCCGGCGCGGTACAGCGCTTCAATGTAAGCGAAGTATGGATGCGTGGGCGGCACATCGCCGAACGTCTGCGTTACTGGCAGCTTCAGCAGCGGCGCGGCGGCAGCCGTGGGCGTAAGTGACGGCGCCAGCGTAACTGTCAGCGTTGGCGAAGGCGAGGCGGTAGGCGTCTGCGTTTGGGTTGGTACTGCCGTGGCGATTACCACACTGGAGCCGGTATCCCATACCCGGCCATCTGCATCAGTGGCAATTCCGTCCTTGATCGTGATGGCAACCTTTCCATCCGCAACATTGGTTATTGTGAAAACACCATTGCTATAAGTGACGTTGGCTCCATGCCATCCGGCAACATTTCCTGTTGGGGATGGTTTAGTTTGGAAAATTATTCTGCTTCCTACTGGACAACCCATATATTCGACAGGCATTGTTCCACCATTGCCAAACGGATTTGCACTTGTTGCCACTATCACGCTGCACACATGCCCATCCGGGTGAATTACGGCATAACCACCCAAGCCCGGGATCTGCGTGGGAGTAAGTGATGGCGCCAAGGTAAGCGTAATGGTGGGGGTCGGCGTGCTCGTCAGCGTTGGCGTGGCCGAGGGGCTGGCTGTGGGCTGCGCCGTGCCAGCGCCCGGCAGCGCAACGCCGGTAACAATGTATGCTGCCGGCGACCACGACTGTGCACCCCAGCGCGTTGTCACAACGTAACGCAGCCAGTAGGCGGTCGAAAGCTTCAAGCCATTGCTTTCCGCAAACTGCCCAACCACACCCCACGGAATAATCTTGCGCGACCCGCCGATAGCCGGTCCCAGCCGGTACACGGCGTAACTGTTTGAACTGCAGGGCTCTGCCACCGGGCAGGCCACGAGTGTGATCTCGGTCATCGTGTCGTCATCAAACCACGCCGGCTTGGCCGGCCAGCGCACCATCACGTTGTCCGGCAGCACCGCCGTCACCACTGGTGCATCCAGGGCCGGCAACTCCGGGGCGCTGCCGGTGACCACGGTCGTTGCCGGCGACCACGACTGTGCACCCCAGCGCGTTGTCACAACGTAACGCAGCCAGTAGGCGGTCGAAAGCTTCAAGCCATTGCTTTCCGCAAACTGCCCAACCACACCCCACGGAATAATCTTGCGCGACCCGCCGATAGCCGGTCCCAGCCGGTACACGGCGTAACTGTTTGAACTGCAGGGCTCTGCCACCGGGCAGGCCACGAGTGTGATCTCGGTCATCGTGTCGTCATCAAACCACGCCGGCTTGGCCGGCCAGCGCACCATCACGTTGTCCGGCAGCACCGCCGTCACCACTGGTGCATCCAGGGCCGGCAACTCCGGGGCTCTGCCGGTGACCACGGTCGTTGCCGGCGACCACGACTGTGCACCCCAACGCGTTGTCACCACGTAGCGCAGCCAGTAGGCGGTCGAAAGCTTCAAGCCATTGCTTTCCGCAAACTGCCCAACCACACCCCACGGAATAATCTTGCGCGACCCGCCGATAGCCGGCCCGAGCCGGTACACGGCGTAATTGTTTGAACTGCAGGGCTCTGCATCCGGGCAGGCCACCATTGTGATCTCGGTCATCGTGTCGTCATCAAACCACGCCGGCTTGGCCGGCCAGCGCACCATCACGTTGTCCGGCAGCACCGCCGCCAACACTGGTGCATCCAACGCAGCCAATGCGGGCAGGGCACCCGTGACCACGTGCGTTGCCGGCGACCACGACTGTGCACCCCAACGCGTTGTCACCACGTAGCGCAGCCAGTAGGCGGTCGAAAGCTTCAAGCCATTGCTTTCCGCAAACTGCCCAACCACACCCCACGGAATAATCTTGCGCGACCCGCCGATAGCCGGTCCCAGCCGGTACACGGCGTAACTGTTTGAACTGCAGGGCTCTGCATCCGGGCAGGCCACCATTGTGATCTCGGTCATCGTGTCGTCATCAAACCACGCCGGCTTGGCCGGCCAGCGCACCATCACGTTGTCCGGCAGCACCGCCGCCAACACTGGTGCATCCAACGCAGCCAATGCGGGCAGGGCACCCGTGACCACGTGCGTTGCCGGCGACCACGACTGTGCACCCCAACGCGTTGTCACCACGTAGCGCAGCCAGTAGGCGGTCGAAAGCTTCAAGCCATTGCTTTCCGCAAACTGCCCAACCACACCCCACGGAATAATCTTGCGCGACCCGCCGATAGCCGGCCCGAGCCGGTACACGGCGTAATTGTTTGAACTGCAGGGCTCTGCATCCGGGCAGGCCACCATTGTGATCTCGGTCATCGTGTCGTCATCAAACCACGCCGGCTTGGCCGGCCAGCGCACCATCACGTTGTCCGGCAGCACCGCCGTCACCACTGGTGCATCCAGGGCCGGCACGCTCGGCAGTGGCGAGCCGAGTGTGGTGAAGCTTGCGGCATCAGACAGAACGGTCCGCCCGAAGTTGTCGCGCAGCCAGAAGCGCGCCCAATAAGTTGTACCGGGCAGCAGTGCTGTGTTCGAAGTTGCCTGCAGCGTGCCCCACGGTGTGGCAGCGTAAGCCCACCCGCCCAGAACACTTTCTCCGCTGCTGGCATCCGCCGCTGTGAACAGCTTTACATAAAACTGGTTGCCGTAGTTATCAAAGCCGGCCAGGTTGGCCGGCAGCGTGACGCTGGCAAAGGTACCGCCAATTTGTGAAACAACCGGCGCAGGCAGCGTGGGCAGGGCCGGCGTTGCGAGTGTGGTGAAGCTTGCGGCATCAGACAACACCTCGCGCCCAAGGTTGTCGCGCAGCCAGAAGCGCGCCCAGTAATTGGTGCCGGGCAGCAGCGCTGTGCCCGAAGTTGCTTGCAGCGTGCCCCACGGTGTGTAAGAGTACTGCCAGCCGCCCAGCACTATCTCTCCGCTGGTGGCGTTAACTGCCGTAAACAGCTTTACATAAAACTGGTTGCCATAGCTATCAAAGCCGTCCGGCTTGGCCGGCAGCGTGACGCTGGCAAATGTGGCGCCGACACTTGAGACCACCGGTGCGGCCAAGCTTGGAAGGTTGGGGATTGAAGGTGTGGGTGTGGGAGTGGCGGTGGCCGGCGGAGCAACGGTGGCGGTGGCGGCAGCGGTTGGCACTGCATCCGGCGTGGGCGTGCTCGCAGCTTCAGCCCGAACTGGCGGCAGCGTAGCCATGCCCGGCTGCAGCACAAATGCAGCCACCAGCAAACCCGCAATACCTGCCCGCACTTTCCGCATCACTTATTATCTGCGCTCACACTCCGCCTTCCAGTGTGGACTACGAGTGCACCCAAAGTACGTTGCACCTCTGCGAAGCTCAATGAAGCTAAAATTAGTATAAGGCCGTTCAAGCTTCTGTCAACTGCGGGCACTGCCAGCCACCCGCGTGCCGAAAGCGTGCTGTTGCCACTTGCGAACACTTTAGCGCCTTGCTGTTGCCAGTTCGGCAACAAGCTGAACAATTGCAGCGCCGGCACCGCACTGCCGCCGGCGTTTTGGGGCATAATACCAATCCAAGTCCACGAAGTAACCTGGTTGACCGCAAATGTTGTCCCTGCTTCCTTTCATGTTACTGCAAGCGCTGCTGGCCATGAGCATCTTCTCGGCCGGGCGCGTAAACCTGTACGGCGACAAGCGCCTGCAGTACGAGCGCTCGTTTGTGTGCTGGGGCTATCCGGTTTGGTTCTGCCGTTTTGCGGGCGCTTACAAAATAGTTTGTGCGCTGGGGCTGGTGCTGGGCCTGGGCGGCATGGTGTTGCAAAAGCCGGACCTGCCGGTGTTTGGCGTGATCAGCGCCGGCTTTATGGTGGTGTACTACCTGATTGCAACTTACACGGAGATGCTGCTTTCCAGCCCGCGGCTGGAACGCCGCACAGCAGCCACCGCCCGCAAATACATGTACCCGTTTTATTATCTGGCGCTAACCACCACGTATGATGATGACTGGAGCACGCCGGTGGTGATGATGTCGCTGCTGGTGCTGCTGGTGCTGCCGCACTTTCCGTTCACGGCCAGCCTGCTGGGCGTTGTGGCGCTGGCCGCTGTGCTGGTAATGAACATTCTGCGGCGGCGCAAGCACAACCTGAACGACCTGCAGGGCATGGCGTATTACACCCTGGCGCAAAGCCGGCGCGTGCTGCGCATCGGGCGCAAGCGCCTGTGGCAGCTGATTGACAGCGGCCAGCTGCCGGCGTATCAGTACGGGCCGGAAACGCTGCTGCGGCGCGCGGATGTGAACGCTCTGCCTTTCACCACACTCACCACTTAGCCGAAGCCGCCCGGCAAGCGGGCGGCTGCCCGGTGCGGGCTTATTGCATTGCCGCCGTGCGTCAGCCCAAGGCGCGCGGTGCCTGCGCGCGTTACACCCCACATTCTTAGTGCAGCCGCTGGAGCGAACAGCTCGTTACACGCTTCTTAACAGCACGCCGTTTTCGCACGGGTCGTGCACCAGCAAACCTTCCGGCAAAAGCTGGCTTGCAATTCCAGCGGCTGCAATTCTTTTGGCAACCTCATCCAGCGCCGGTTGATTCGGCAGATCAATTGTGAAGCGCTGCAAGCCTACCGCACCAGCCGGCGGCAGCGGCGCGGCTGCGCCCTTCCAGGCATTCAACCCCAAGTGGTGGTGATAGCCGCCGGCAGAAACAAAAGCAGCCTGGAAGGTTGCGGAATGCCCCATCACATCAAAGCCGAGGATGCCGTGATAAAAATCAACCGCTGCCGCCACATTGCGCACGTGCAGGTGCACATGCCCCACGCGCGTTTCCGGCGGCAGCGGCGCGCCGGGATTGTCATCCGCTTGCAGGTGGCGCAACAGCGCAGCCACATCCAGCGGCTCGCGCCCGTCGCTCAGCGTGCCGTCCGTGCGGCGCGTTACAAAGTCGTTGTCTTCAATGGTGAAGCGGCCATCTTCCGGCGATTCGCAATACAGCTCGATGCCATTGCCCTCGGGGTCATCCAGATAGGTGGTCTTCGTCATGATGTGGTCGGTGGGATGGTTGCGGTATTGCAGCGCGTGCAAGCGCACCAGCGCGCGCGCCAGCTCGCGCCGGTTCGGGAATAAGACCGCAAAGTGATACAGCCCGGTTGTGCCGCGATAGCGCTTCAGGTTTGGCGCCTCGGAGAGCTGCAGCAGGTCTGCGCCGCCCGCCCCCAGCGCGGCCTGCTGCGCGGTGCGCCAGTGCAGCTGAAACCCCAGCGCTGTCTGGTAAAACTGAATTTGCTGCGCAAGGCTTGCAACCGCCAGAGACACCGGTCCCATTAATGTGGCAGGATGGATTGAGAAGTCAGCTGGCGCGCCGGGATGGGCTTGCGGGTTCATGCTTGCCTCAAATTTACCGGATTAGGGACTTCCGGCTGCACAGCCTGCACCAACGCCACGCCACGCCACCGCTGCCGCAAGCACGCGTGCAAGCCGCTGGCAGCAAAGCGCACACACTGGCAAAGGCTCCGGAGCACCGTTGCTGGTTCAAATTGACACCGCATCTAAATGAGTTCGAACAGCATGCGGTTGCACCCGATTATCACTGAGCGCAGGCATGCAACCCTGCGCAAGAGCCGGGCGTAGGGCGGGCAAAGCATCCGGCTGTCGCCGGCTACGGATTACTGCGAAGCGGCGGGCGCCACTTCCAGCACCACGCGCTTGCGCCGCCCCAACCTGCCCATCAAATCAAACACGCGCTTTTGAAAGCCGTACTTGCGGTTGAGGCACGCGTCGGCATGCGTTGCCTCGGCTGGCGCCAGCACGCGCGCCGCGCCGGCGGCTTCCGGCCCCAGTACGCGCCCGCGCGCATCCGACGGCGCCACGCGCACTGCGGCATTATTGCGAATGCGCTTCACCTTGCCCGACCCGTCCACCGTGATGATATACAGCCGGTCGCCATCCTGCGCAAACCACACGGGCGTTGGCACACCGAGGCCGCTGCGCCGGTAGGTGGTGAGCGCCATGTACTGGTGGCCGGTTAAGTTTTGGAAAGCCGGTTGGTTGGGCATGCTGTTGCTCCGCATTGAGTTTGTTTATGAATTTATTTTTGGGGACTGCCTGCGCACCATGCAAGGCTACGCCAGCTTCAGCGGCAAGCTGCGCAGGCGCTGCCCGCTGCAGGCGAACACCGCATTGGCAACGGCTGCCGCCACCGGGCCCAAAGGCGGCTCGCCCATGCCGTGCGGCACATCAGCGCCCTGCAAAAACACCGTCTCCACCAGCGGCGCATCGCCCAGCCGCAGCAGCGGGTAGCGGTCAAAGTTGGTTGCCTGCGCCTGGCCGCCGCTGAATGTAATCTCCTCCAGCAGCGTGGAGCTGATGCCCATCATGATTGAGCCTTCGGTTTGCGCAGCTGCAATGTCCGGATTCACCAGCACACCGCAATCCACCGCGCTGGTAAAGCGGTGCACCTGCACGCGCGCGCCCTGCACGGAAACTTCGGCCACCTGCGCCACCACGGTGCCGGCATCCAGGCTGCAAGCCAAACCATGCGCGTGCCCGGCAGGCAGCGCCCTGCCCCAGCCGGCACGTCCGGCTGCCGCCAGCAGCGCAGCCTTGTAGCGTTCACCCAGGCTGCCTTCCGGCAAATGCTGCAATCTGAATTCCAGCGCATCGCTGCCGGCAGCCAGCGCCAGCTCATCCATAAAACTTTCCACGGCAAACACATTTGCCAGCAGCCCCAGCCCGCGCCAGCTTCCTGTGGGTACCGGCAGCGCAACCGGCTGGCTGGTAACGTGCCGGTTGGGGATGTTGTAACGCACGAGGCCGCCGCGGTAAGCGCCAAAGTCCGCGCCCAGCAGCCGGCCCACCAGCGCGGGAAACACATTGCCACTGGCCTGAGCATGGCTAATGGCTGCAATCCGGCCGTTGCCATCCAGCGCGCCCTGCAGCACATGATGCGTGGGCGGCCGGAAGAAGCCGTGCTGAAAATCCTCGGCTCGCGTATAGCTCACATGCACCGGGCGCAGCGCCGCCGCGGAGAGGCGCGCCGCATCCAGCGCCACATCCACATTCAGCTTCCGGCCAAAGCTGCCGCCCAAATAGGTGGCGGTAACCTCAACTTCCGCAGCCCTGCGCCCCACTGCCTTGGCAACATCCGCGCGCAGCGAACCCGCCGACTGTGTGGAGCACCACACTTGAACTTTGTCCGGGAGCACATGCGCCAGAGCAGCCAGCGGCTCCAGGTGTGCGTGCGCTGCAAACGGCGTGCGGTACTCCGCGCGCAGCGTGTTTGCAGCAGCCAGCGGCGCCGCCACGCTGCCCACGCTTTGCAGCACCGTGCCCGCGCCGGGCTGCACGGTGACCAGTGCTTCCATGGCTTCCTGCTCCACGGCATCGCCTTCAGACCATTGCAGCTGCAGCGCGTCCAGCGCTGCCACTGCCTGCGCGCGCGTTTCTGCAGCCACGCCGGCAAACTCCGTGGTTGCCACCACTGCCACCACGCCCGGCTGGTTGCGCGCCGTGCCGGGCGCAGCGCTTAACAGTTTTGCGCCCATGCGCGGCGGGCGGGCCACCGCGCCGTAAGCCATATTGGGCAGGCGCACGTCGAGGCCATACTGCGCAGCGCCGGTGATCTTGGCAGCAAAATCCACGCGCGGCATGGGCTTGCCGATGAATTCAAACTGCGCCGGCTCCCGCAACTGCGGCACCTGCTTGGAGGCCACCCACGCACCTTGCTTGGCGCCCACAATCTGCCCGAAGGTAAGCGCGCGCGCCGGATCCGCAGCAACCGCAACCACGCCGCCAGTTACCGTCACCTGCTCTGGCGCCACACCCAGCTGGCGAGCGCCCTCCTCTTCCAGCATCAGGCGCAGCGCGGCACCGGCCGCGCGCAGCGGGTTGTAAAGCGAACTGACAACACTGCTGCCGGCCACGAGCATCGTGCCCATCTCAAACCCGCGTGCTGTGCTGGCATTCAGCACCTCCAGCTGCTCCCATGCCGGGCGCAGCTCTTCCGCTGCAATTTGGGCCAGCGCGGTATGCACGCCCTGCCCTATTTCCGCTTTGGGCAAGTAGAGGCGCACGCGGTTTTGCGGCGTCACCTCAAACCACACAAAGGGATCCTTTGGCATGGTGCCAGCCGGCGCGCTCGCGGAGTCAAGCATGCCAGCAATTTTGAGGCGTGCAAACGGCAGCGCTAGCGGCAGGCCCACGGCCAGCGCACCGCCCGTTACGCCCAGCCCAATCAGCAGCTTGCGGCGGCTGAATTTCCACTTGCGCGGTGTTGGAGCGTTCATGCTGTGCCTGCCGGTTGCGCTGCCAGCTGGGCAGCGCGCACCACACCCTTGCGAATGCGGGCATAACAGCCGCAGCGGCAGTAATTATTTTGCATTGCATCCAGTAGCTGCGCTTCGCTGGCTGCGGGGTTTTGCTCCAGGAAGGCGGCGCAGGTCATCATTTGGCCGCTCATGCACCAGCTGCACTGCGGCACCTGCTCGTCCGTGAAGGCCTGCTGCACCGCATGCAGGCGCAGGCTGCCGTCCGGCTGCACTTGTGCCAGGCCTTCAATGGTGCGGATGCTAGCCCGGGCTGCCTGTGCCACCGGCGTCTGGCAGCTGCGCGCAGCCACACCATCCAGATGCACCGTGCAGGCGCCGCAGATGCCCGCGCCGCAGCCGTACTTTGTGCCGGTCAGGCCCAGCTCGTCGCGCAGCACCCACAGTAGTGGCCGCAGCCCGTCACCATCCGCCACTTCAAATGTCCCGCCGTTAATATTTAGTTGCATGCTTTCCGTCGTTATTAATTCCGGCGCATTTGCGCGCACGCGAACCCGTAGTTTACTGCGGGTTGCGCCTGCTGGTGCAGCCCGTGTACAAAGCCGGCTTACTGCACCAGCGCCGCGCGTACCTTCACAACCACCTTTTTGACGGGTGCAGGTGCGCCACTGGCCAGCTTGGGTATGTGGGCATCCGCCGGGTACAGCACCGTAAACAGACCCGGGCGCAGCAGCAGCGACGCGCCGGCCAGGCCGGGGTGCACAAAGAAGGCGGCATCCGCCTTGGCATCGTAGGCAGTCTGCACCTGCAAGCCGGCCAGCGCAAACCAATCCAAGCGTTCCGTGCCCTGCAGCGTGGCCTGAATGTCAATGTAGGTGCGGTGCGCCTCCAGCACGCTCTGCTCTGCCGGGCCGGTCTCGTAAGCCATTACCATCGCGTAGATGTCATCGCCCTGCAGCGCATGGCGGCCATCCGTTGCATCCGCTTTGAGCGCCAGCACATACTCAAACGCCAGGCGCCACGGCGCGGACGAAAAGTAGCGCGGCCACTCGCTTAGTTGGTCAAAGATCATGGTTTGGCTGCTTCTAATGGTACAAGTCTTTAGCCGTGCTGCCCGCTTTAGCTGTGACGGCCACATTCAATCGCTGGCGTTTAGGCGCTGCAGCTCCGCCGTGGCACGTTCGCTGGCGGCATCGCCGCGTTCCTTCTCATCCTCAGCTGTGTCTGCCAGCGCCTGGTCGTTTTTCTCAAACGCCTCAAGAAACATGCCGGCCCAGCGCGCGTAGTGCATGGCCATGCCGCTCAGGTGGCTGTGGACCGTCATGCAGTCCGGCGGCGGCTGCAACAGCGCCACGCGCTGCGGCATGCTCGTCATTTTCGCACCCTGCGCCTTGATTTGCTTTTGCCATTCGGGTGTGTTTTGGATGCTGGAGTCCGCACCCACCAGGTTGAGCAGCGACTGAAAGCGCTCCATCGCGCTACTACACTCGTTCACCATGCTGTTGATGGAAGCGTAGTACGGGCCGCGCCGCGCGGCCGGGCTGTTGCGGCTGCGGTTGGAAAGCCACTTGTACACCAGCAGAATGATGATGGTGGAGATGCAAGCTTCCATCAAGCAACTTTACCACCGCTATAATTGCAACGCGCAAGTGTGGCGCGCTGCAATTCCAATGGCACCAAAGCTCTACGCACTAATCATGGCGGGCGGCAGCGGCACGCGTTTGTGGCCGCGTAGCCAGCCGCACATGCCCAAACAATTTTTGGACTTCACCGGAGCGGGCTCGCTGCTGCAGCTGGCGCAGCAGCGCCTGCAGCCGTTCATTGCGGCAGCGCGCACTTTTGTGGCCACGCACACAGACTACCGCGTGCTGGCGCACCAGCAGCTGCGCATCGTGCCCGCCAGAAATATTCTGGCCGAGCCGTCCGCGCGCGGCACCGCAGCAGCCATCGGGCTGGCAGCGCTGCACATCCGGCGCCGCGACCCGCAGGGGGTGATGGCGGTGCTCACCGCTGATCATCTGATTACAAAAAAGCGCGAGTTCCAAGCAGCATTGCGGAGCGCTGCGCAGGTTGCAGCAGACGGCTGGCTGGTGACGCTGGGCATTGCGCCCAGCCGCGCGGAAACCGGCTACGGCTACATACAACGCGGTGCGGCGCTGCCCGCGCGCGGCGCGCAGCGCGCCTACCGCGTGGTGCGTTTTGTGGAGAAGCCCGCGCGCGACACGGCAGCGAAGTATGTGGCCAGCGGCGCATACAGCTGGAACAGCGGCATGTTCATCTGGCGCGCAGAGCGCGTGCTGGAGGAGATGGCGCTGCACATGCCGGAGCTTTACGCGGGGCTGAAACAGATTGGCGCTGCGCTCGGGCAGGCGCATGCAGCGCGTACTCTGGCAAAGATCTGGCCGCAGCTTCCGGTGGAAACAATTGATTACGGCGTGATGGAAAAAGCCGCGCGCGTGGCGGTGCTGCCGGTGGAGATTGGCTGGAGCGATGTGGGCAGCTGGGATGTGGTCTACAACCTGTTGCCGCACGATGCGCACGGCAATGCAGTGACTGGGCAGCACTACTCACCGGATACGCGCAACAGCCTCATCTTCAGCGGGCACCGCATGGTGGCCACGCTGGGCCTGCAGGACATGGTGGTGATTGATACACCTGCGGCGCTGCTGATCTGCCCACGCGAGCGTGCCCAGGAAGTAAAACTGCTGGCGCGGATGGCCGCGCCCAAACGCACGCCCGAAAAACCAAAAAAGAAAACCGCCCGGCCCGTGGTGCGCAAACCGGCGCTGCGCGCCACAACAAAGAAACGCAAGCGCGCGTAGCGCTGCGCCTGCCGCCCGCGCCCGCAGCAGCTGCGCCTAAAATCCAATCTGATGCTGTGAGAGGCGCTCGAAGCCGCCGGCAGTGATCAAATAGTTATGCTCGATGCGCGCCCCGCCCCAGCCTTTGATGTAGGCGCCGGGCTCGAGCGTAACCACATTGCCGGCCTGCAGCGTGTCCGTGCTGTGCTCCACCAGGAAAGGCGCCTCCGGGTGCCCAAGGCCCAGGCCATGCCCGGCATGATGCGGGAATGCCGCGCCCAAACCCGCCGCCGCTAGTGAAGCGCGGCAGGCTGCGTAAACCTGCGCGCCGGGAACGCCGGGGCGAAGCTCGCCTTCCGCGGCATGCATGGCTGCCTGCAGCGCCAGCATGTGCTGTTGCTGGCTGTGGGTGGGCGCGCCCACGCACAGCGTGTTGGTTATGTCTGCCCGGTAGCCGCCAATGACCGGAAAGATGTCAAAGATCATCAAGTCACCGGTGCGCAGTACATTTGCGGTGGGCGGGCCACCGCCGCTTTCCGTGCGCTTGCCGGCCGCAAAATCGCCCAGCAGCACAACCGGCTCCATGGCAGCGCGCGTGATGGCTGCCTGCACCTCCGCATAAACCTCAAGCTCTGTGCGGCCGGCCTGCAGCGCCGTGCGCGCGCACAGGTGGCCAGCCTCGGTGGCGCGGATGGCGCGCCGGATGCACGCCAGCTCGTCTGTAAATTTAACAGCGCGCATGGCGGAAAGGGGCGCGCCGGCATCGGCCACGGGCGCAGCTGCCAGGCTGGCGCCGGCTGCAGCCGGAAAGTGCCCGGCCTCTACCGCCACATTGCGCGCAGCGCTGTAGCGGTGAGCCAGCAGCGCTGCCAGCGCGCCGGCGGCCGCTCCCAGTTTCTCCGGCGCGGAGTTGCCAAGGTCGTACCAGCTCCAGGCTTCGCGCGCGTCCACAAATGCTGTCTGGGCTGCGCTGCGGACCTTGTTGTCATGCAGCAGCCGGCACTCGCCGGTGCGGCTGAGCAGCAGAAAGTTGAGCCCCCACCCCGAGAGTTCGGTGGGGTTCATCAGAAACCCGCTCAGGTAAAAAAGATTGCGCGGCTCAGAGATGATGATGAGGTCGCAGGCGGGCAGCCGCTCCCACAGCAGGCGGCGGCGTTCCCGGCATCCGGATTCAGTCAGCATGTTGTTTCTCCATTCGCCGCAGCGCCAATGCACCAAAAGTGCACTCTTGCTAACCGGCGAAGCTCAAAGTATAGACGTGCGCCGCGCTACTTTAGCAAGCCAACGATGACCGGGTAGACGTTTTTTTTCATGATGATGCGCTGCCCGGCTGGCGTGGGGTGAATGCCGTCGGGCTGGTTGAGCGCGGGGTCAAGCGCAACCCCCTCCAGCAAGAAAGGGATCAGCGGCAGGGCATACTTTTTTGCAAGCTCGGGGTACATGGCGTCAAAACTGCCTACGTACGTGCTGCCCAAATTCCGCGGCGCGTACATGCCGGCCAGCACAACGCGCGCGCCGGACTGCACCAGAGTCTCAATGATGGATTCAAGCTGCAAGGCTGCGGCCGCGGGCTCGATGCCGCGCAGCGCATCATTGCCGCCCAGGGCCACAATCACTATGTCGCCCTTTTGACGCGCAATGAAATCCGCGCGCCGCTGCCCGCCCGCGGTTGTCTCGCCGGACACGCCGCTGTTCACCACGCGCACCGCGTATCCTTCCGCCCGCAGGCGCGCCTCCAGCAGCGCTGGATACGCTTCCTCAAGTTCCACGCCCAAGCCGGCGGTGATGCTGTCGCCCATTGCAATAATCAGCGTCTCATTGCGCGCATCTGCAGCCGGCTGCTGCACTGCCGCACCGGATGCCGGCACACTGGTATCACCACCGGCGCAGCTGGCGAGCAGCGCAGCGGCCGCAAAAACCAGCATCGCAAACCCGGCGGGGCGCGCGCCCGAGCCGCTGCGGCTCACAGCGCGCCGCCCGTGATAACGGTACACTCTCGCTTTATGATCCAATTATCAAACATTGTGAAATCATATCGCCAAGGCGCCACGGTTGTGGATGTGCTGCGCGGCGTAAATTTGGAAGTTGCCGATGGCGCTTCAGTTGCAATTGTGGGGGCATCCGGCTCCGGCAAGTCCACCCTGCTGTCTGTAATGGCTTGCATGGACCGGCCCGACGCCGGCCGGCTGGTGCTCAACGGCCGCGATGCCACCGCGCTCACGGAAAGTGAGCTGGCCCAGCTGCGCAACCGGCAGCTGGCAATTGTGTTTCAGTCATTTGAGCTGGTGCCGGCGTTTACTGCGCTGGAGAATGTGATGCTGCCGCTTGAGATCCGCGGCAGTGCAGCGCAGGCTGTGGCTGCGGAAGCGCTGCAGGCAGTGGGGCTGAGCCACCGCCTGCACCATCTGCCCGGCCAGCTTTCCGGCGGCGAGGAGCAGCGCGTAGCAATTGCGCGCGCGCTGGCGCAAGACACGCCCATCCTGTTTGCAGACGAGCCTACCGGCAATCTGGACCGCAGCACCGGCGGCGAGATAACCGAAATGCTGCTGCGGGGCGTGCGCGATCGCAAGAAGACGCTGGTACTGGTAACGCATGACCCGGAGTTTGCGCGCCACGCCGACCGCATCATGCGCCTGGACAACGGTGTGCTGACGGCGGAGACCAGTAAATGATTTTGCGGCTGGCGGCGCGCATCCTGCGCCGCAATGCCGGACGCCTGCTGATCACCGGCCTCTCGCTGGCGGTGGGCGCATTTGCGCTCGCAGCTGTGCTGGGTATCGTGCAAAGCGCCGAGCGCTTTCTGCGCGCCGAAAGCAACGTGCTGATTGGCGGCGATGTTTCCATCTCCTCCGCCACACGCGTGGATGCAGATAAGGACCCGGTGATATTGGAAGCGCTTGCAGCCGGTATGCAGCTAGCGCACACCACCGAGATGCTGGTGATGACGCGCAACTTGAATGCGGCGCTGGTGCGCGCCAACGGCACCAATCCGACCGCGCTGGCTAGCGCAAAAATTGCGGACAGCGCCTACCCCCTGTACGGCGCATTGCTGCTGGAGCAGGCTCAACCACTGCTGCCTTCCGCCGGTGGTATTTTTGCCAGCCAGCTGCTCGCACGCCGTTTGGGCGCAGCCATCGGCGACGCCATTATGGTTGGCGATGGCAGCTTCATTGTTGAAAACATAATCGTGCGCGAGCCGGATGAGCTGGGCAGCGGCTTCCGCCTCGGGCCGCCACTGCTGGCCACCGAGGCGGGCTGGCAGCGCACCGGCATCCTGCGCGAAAACAGCCGCATCACCAACACCCTACTGTTGCGCTTTCCCGCCGGCCTCAGCCGCAGTGCAGAAGCACGGCTGACCGGGCGCATTGAGGAGCACTTTCTTGAAGACGGCAAGCGGGTGGCGGTGGCCACGCGCGGCCCGGAGAATTTGCTGCGCGCAACCCAAGCCGGGCAGCGCTTCTTCTTTACTGTCATTGTGCTGGCGCTCTTTCTGGCTGCGGTCAACATCCGCGTAAACCTGGCCTACCTGCTGGCAGCGCTAACGCGCACCGCAGCGATCATGCGCGCTTTGGGCATGGCGCGGCGCGGGCTGGCTGTCATCTTCGCGGTGATCATTGCCGCAGTGGCACTGGCAGGCGGCGCACTGGGCGCGCTGCTGGGCAACCTTGGCGCAGCGGCTGCCCTGCCGTATGTTTCCAGATTGCTGGAGCGCACGCTGGAGCCGGATGTGCTCACGGCCAACATTCCAGCGGTGACGCTGTTTTCGCTGGCGCTGGCACTGATGGCCGGGCTGGGTTTTCTGGTGCGCATCTCGCGCACTGAGCCAAAAATTCTGCTGGGCGGTTACTCCCAGTCCGCCGCCGCTTCCACGGCCAAGCATGAGCTGCCCTTCCTGGTGCTCTCGCTTGTGGCAATTGGCGGTGGCGTGTGGCAGCTTACCGGCAGCGCCACTGTTGCCGCCACGGCAGTAGCCGTCATCCTTGGCAGCTTCGCCGGCATTGCCCTGCTCACGCACGCTCTGGTGAAGCTGCTGCACAAGCACCGCGCTGGCTATCGTTTTCAAACGCGCGCCATCATCGCCTTCGTGCACCACCAGGGGCCGGTGTTCACCTCAGCCGTGGCTTCGCTGGCCATTGCCGTCGGGGCCGTCTCCACCATCATTTTGCTCGAGGCCAATGTGCTTGGAAACCTGCGCGGCCAGTTCCAGGCCGATGCGCCCAACCTTTACCTGCTGGATGTGCAGCCGGATCAGGAGCAAGGCGTGGCCGAAATTGTGGGCGACAGCTGGCGCGTGTTCCCGGTGGTGCGCGGGCGTTTTTCAGAGCGCGATGGCGTAAAGATTGAGGAGCAAGGCGCGCAGCGGGACCGCGAACTGTCGCGCGAGTTCAACCTGACTTATCGGGCTGAATTAATTAAGGGCGAAACGGTCACTGCCGGCACATGGCATGGCACAACCGGCCGCGGCGAGATTTCAGTGGAGCGCGATTTTGCCGAGCGCGCAAACATTGTGCTCGGCTCGTCACTCACATTTTTGGTGCAGGGCTTTCCAGTGACCGCAAAAGTCACCAGCATGCGCAGTGTGCAATCAAGCGGCGGCCTGCCGTTTTTCTTTCTCGTCTACTCACCAGATGTGCTTGCAGACATTCCGCGCTCGGCTTTTGGCTACGGCTTTTTGCCGCCGGCTGAGATTAACGGCACAATCTCAAAGCTGGTGGAGCGCTACCCGAATGTTTCTGCATTGCCCACGGCGGACATCATTGAGCTAGTGGCGCGCGTTGTGACGCTGTTGGGCGCGGCGGTGGCAGCTGCCGCGGTGCCGGCCTTTGTGCTGGGCCTGCTGATGATTGTTTCGCTGCTGGCAGCGGCCGTGCGCGAGCGCACCAATGACATGCTGGTGTTCACGGCGGTGGGCGCGCCGCGCCCGCTGCTGTTCGGGTTGTTTGTGCGCGAGTCGCTCACCGGCCTTACATTTGCGGCTGTGCTGGGCGTGGTGATCTCGCATGTTACGGTGCTGGTGCTGAACCGCGAGTTGTTTGAATTCACACAGTACTTCTTTTCGCCGCTGGTGATTGGCGCTGTCGCCTTTTTGTTTATTGCCGCCACCGTTGTAGCGGTGATGGCTGCGCGCCGCCTTTCGCAGGTTTCACCGGCAGCTCTACTGCGCAAGCACTAAGCTGCGCAGCGCTCAGCTAAGGTTCAGTGCGCACTTCACAATTGCGGGCGCTGCCAGCAGCCCGCCAGGTAGCTGTGCGCCTGCAGTCCGCGCGCTCACAATAAAATTTTCGGCTGCTAAATCGAGAGCTGCTGCCGCGCTGCAAGCTATCGCACACTGCGCGCCGCCGCAACCATGGCCAGCAGGTTGGCGTCCGGCGCGCGCAAGTCCAAATCACAGCCGGGCCAGATTGCATCCACATGCGCGGCTGCAGCCACCACCGCCGCGCGCACTTGTGCGGGCGTGCCCTGCGCCAGAACGCCTTCCGCATCGATGTTGCCAAACAGCAGCTGCCCGGGCGCCAGTGCAGCGCGCGCCGCCGCTGCATCCGTCAAGTGGTCAATGTTGATGGCCTCAGCGGCAAGGCCCGCCAGCAAACCCAGCGCCGCATCCAACTTGCCGCACATGCTCAGCACGCGTGGTGCGGGCAGCGCCTGCAGCAGATGCTGCAAAGGCGCCTGCACCACCCGCCGAAAAGTACGCAAGCCCACGTAGCCCGGCGACCCACCCATCTCGTGCACCGTAATGAAGTCAGCGCCGGCATCCACATATACCCGCGAAACCCGCGCAATAAAATCCGCCAGCTGCAGCAAACTTGCGCTTACAGCAACGGGCTCCTCCACAAGTTGGTTTAGCAATGCTTCGCCATCCACCAGATACAGCGCCAGCGTAAACGGGCCGGGCACCCACGCGCCCACCAGCGCTTGCTGCCCCGCGCTCTGCACCAGCAAGCGAATGGCCTGCGCGACCACACTCACACGCCCCAGCTCCGCCGCCGGGCGCGGGTCAATTTGCAATTCGGAAAGTTTCGCCAGCGGGAATTGCGGCACACGCGGATACTGTGGCGGATCAGCGTCCGCACAAAAGTCAACCCGCGCACCGAGCGCCTCGGCTTCCACGCACAGATCCAGCGGCACGCTTACTGAAGCAAACCCGAACACATTCCGGCTGGTGGCAGCAGCTGTGGCCAGCTTGGCCGCGTCTGCATGCACTGACCCAAAACGGACGCCAATGTGTGCCAGCCCGGCCGCAGTTACGCTGCACAGGCCGCTAAAACATGACAAGCCAGCCGGTCGCACGCCCCGCAGCAAACCAAGCGCCGCAGTGCGCTCCGCACCAGCTTGCAACTTAGAGTCAGTCATCCAGAATTCGGTTGCGCGCTCCGTTCATAATTAGCGCGCGGAGTTAAGTGCCGGGCCCGATCCCGGCACGCTACAGCAGCCGATGCGGCAGACTTTCGGTGCGGCCGGCACCGGTCACCAGTACCCAATCCAGCTTGCGCTGCAGTTCGCGCAGGGTGGCCGCGCCGCCGTATGTCATGCCGGAACGCAGCCCGCCCACAATGTCCGCCACAATTGCCTCTTCATCATCCCGGTACGGCACCTCCATCGCCACGCCCTCGGCCGTCTTCCAGTCTGCCATGCCACCGTGAAAGTCCTCCTGCACTTCTGCGCTTGCCATGCCCCGATAGGACTTGAACTTTTGCTCGCTGCCATTCACCATGCGGTTGAGCACCGCACCGGGCGTGACGCGGGTACCCGCCAGCATGCTGCCCACCATCACAAAGTCCGCGCCAAAGGCGAGCGCCTTCACAATATCGCCCGCCGTGCGAATCCCGCCATCGGCAATCAGCGAGCGGTCCACGCGTGCACACTCTTGTATGGCAGTGAGATTGGGCACGCCAAAGCCGGTCTTGATGCGCGTAGTGCACACCGCTCCGCCGCCAATGCCCACCTTGATCACATCGGCGCCGCAGGAGGCCAGATAGTCAGCGCCGGCGTAGGTGGCCACATTGCCGGCGATGATGCAGGCGTTCTCGCCCACCAGCTCGCGCATGGTCTTAAGCGTGCGCCCCACATACTTGGCATGCGCATGCGCCACATCAATGCAAAAGTATTGCGCCCCCGCTTCCAGCAGCGCGACCGCCCGCTCCACATCCACGCGGGCGCAGCCCACGGAAACGGCCGTCGGAAAGCGGCACAGGCGGTACTCGGCCACGTTACGTTCGATTGGCATGAAGCGGTGCAGCACGCCCATGCCGCCACGCTCACCGATGAAGTTGGCCATGGCATGCTCGGTGACTGTATCCATGTTGGCGGTCAGCACCGGCAGCCGCAGGCTCAGCTTGCCGCTGCGGTCGGTCACGCTCGTGTCTACCAGCTTGCGCGATTCGTAGTGGTTGTACGACGGCACCAGCAGCACGTCGTCATAGGTAATGGCGTGTTTCATGCTTGTTGCTCCGCAGCGGGGGGCTGCACACGCAGCTTTACCGCTTGATATTGTGTTTGATAGTGCGCAAGCATTTCTGCATAGCCCAATCGCGGCAGCTGCACTTCAAATTCCAGCTCCAGCTGGGAGCCCAAATCCGCCGGGCCCGCACCGGCAGCGATCGCAAGCGCCTGAATGCGCGCGTACAGATCCTCGCGGCTGGCAGTTGTGCGCTGTAGCAGCTGGTGCAAATAGTAGCTGGATTGCACGCCGGGCGCAGCCGCAACGCGCGCGCGCATTGCATCCCGGTCGATGTGCAAACCGGCCAGCAACTGCTGCAGGCGGCGCAAGCTGTACACCACCAGCCCCAGATTATCCGGCAGGTACAGGCGCTCGGCAGCCGAGTGCGAGATGTCGCGCTCGTGCCACAGCACAATATTTTGCAGCGCGATCTCCACGTGCGAGCGCAGCACGCGGCTGATGCCGGTCAGGTTCTCGCTGGCCACCGGGTTGCGCTTGTGTGGCATGGTGGACGAGCCGGCCTGCCCGGCGCCAAAGCCCTCGGCCGCCTCGCCCACCTCTGAGCGCTGCAGCAGCCGGATCTCAGTTGCCAGCCGTTCAAGCCCGCCCGCATACAGTGCGTTGATGCCAACCAGCTTTGCCAGCCGGTCGCGCGGAATAATTTGGTGGCTCACCGGCTCCACCGGCAAGCCCAGCTCCGCAGCCAGCAGCGCTTCCACGCGCGGCGGCAGCACCGTGTAATTGCCCACGGCGCCGGAAAGCTGCGCCGTCAGCTCATGCTGCGCATAATGTTGCAGCTCCGCCGCACGGCGCTGCAGCTCCGCGTAAAACGAAAGCCACTTTTGCGCCAGCAGCATCGGCTCTGCATACATGCCATGCGAACGGCCGATGCACAGCACATCCTCACTGTGCGCAGCGAGCGCCCACAACTGGCGCAGCACAGCTTGCAGCTCCGTCTGCATTATCTGCAGCGTTGCGCGCAGCTGCAATGCCAGCGCCGTATCAATAATGTCCGACGACGTGGCGCCAAAATGCACAAAGCGCGCTACCGCAGGCGGCAGCTGCTCGGCCAGCGATTCGCAAAATGCCACCACATCATGCTGCGTGCGCCGTTCCAGCTCCGCAATGCGCGCGGGGTTGATGCACGCCGTGGCCTGCATCACAGCCGCCGCGCCGGCCGGCACGCCAAACCCACCGGCAGTTTCCAGCGCGCGCAGCAGGGCCGTCTCCACCTGCAAAAAGCACTCGAACTTGCCGGTATCGCTCCAGATGCGCGCCACATCCGCGCACTCGTAACGCGCAATCATGCAGCCCGCCGTTTTATAATCGGCGCAGCAGCACGCGGCGGCCGGCAACGCCGCGCAGCATCAACATGAAAACTCTCGCAATCATCGGCGCACAATGGGGGGACGAAGGCAAGGGCAAAGTCACCGACTTTTTTGCCAGCCGCTGCGATGTGGTGGTGCGCTTCCAGGGTGGCAACAATGCCGGCCATACGATTGTTGTCGATGGCCGCAAAATCGTGACCCATCTGGTTCCCTCGGGTATTTTGACGCCGCACGCTCTTTCCATTATAGGACACGGTGTCGTGCTGGATCCGCGCAGCTTTGCTCAGGAGCATGCGGAGCTGACTGCGGCGGGCGTGTCCATCAGCCCCGCCAACCTGAAGCTCTCACTGCATTGCAACATCATCACCAGTTATCACCGCTTGCTGGACGGCGCCCGCGAATCACAGGGGGCGGTAAAGCTGGGCACGACCGGGCGCGGCATTGGCCCGGCCTATGAAGACCGTGCCGCGCGGCGCAGCCTGAAGCTGGCGGACCTGCTGGATGAAAAACGCCTGCACGCACAGCTTGCACAAGTGCTGGCTGAGAAGCAAATTCTTTTTGAGCAGCGTTACCACGTGGGCTACCCATCACTGAAGGATGAAGCCGTCGCGCTGCTCGAACTTGGCGAGTTCTTGCGGCCGTATGCTGCCGACACCTTTAGCCTGCTGCATGAACTGCAGTCTCAGCAGCGCAAGATATTGTTCGAAGGCGCCCAGGGCGTCCTGCTGGATATTGACTACGGCACCTATCCGTTCGTAACTTCATCCAGCACCGGGCTGGCGGGAATTTACGCCGGCGCCGGTTTGCAAGGCGCGCCAGACGAAGTCATCGGCCTGTGCAAGGCCTACACCACGCGCGTCGGCAGCGGGCCGTTCCCCACCGAGCTGCTGGATGAAACCGGCAGCACGCTGCGCGAGCTTGGCGGTGAGTACGGCGCCACCACCGGCCGGGCGCGGCGCTGCGGCTGGCTGGACCTGCCGCTGTTGCGCTACGCGGTGCGCGCCGCCAATCTCACCTCGCTTGCTCTCACCAAGCTGGATGTATTGGCCCTGCTGCCCGCGCTGCAAGCCTGTGTGGCGTATGAATATGATGGGCAGCGCCTCGAGGTTGCCTTTCCGGGCATGGACTTCGCGCGCGTGCGCCCTGTGTATGAAGTGTTGCCGCCGCTAAAAGATGCTGCCGGATTGGGAGCTGGCAGCCTGCCGCCGAGGGTTGCGAATTATGTTGCCTTTATCGAACGGCATCTGCAAATCCCGGTGGGCCTACTGTCCTTTGGCCCGGAGCGCAAGCAGCTGCACCAGCTGCGCGAATATTTTTAGCAGCGCATCAAAAGCGCTGCGCGCTGAACTCTAACTATCCAGCACCGGATTGCGCAGCATCCCGATGCCGGTGATTGTGATCTGCACATCGTCACCCGCCTGAAGTGTGAAGTTATCCGGCGGTACGAGGCCGGTGCCCGTCATAAGAAAGACGCCGGCGGGGAATGCGTTGTAGCGCCCAAGGTAGCCGCCCAGCTCCGCAACCGTGCGCTTCATCTCGCGCGTGCTTGTCTCACCGGTGAAGGCGGCAGCCCCGGCGCGCTCGATGCGCAACCCGATGGTTGCGCCGGGGTGCAAGTCCAAGTGTGGCAACAGTGTAATAGCCGGGCCAAGCGCACAGCTGCCCGTGTAAATTTTTGCTTGCGGCAGGTAAAGCGGGTTGGCACCCTCGATGTCGCGCGAAGACATGTCGTTGCCAACGGTATAGCCCACCACCTGCATGTCGGGCGCAAACAAAACTGTAAGCTCCGGCTCGGGTACATTCCAAAACGAATCCCCGCGGATGCGCACAGGTGCATGCGGGCCCACTACGCGCTGCGGCGTGGCTTTCATAAAAATTTCCGGGCGCTCCGCAGCGTAAACTTTGTCGTAGACCCCGATGTTGTGCGCCTCTTCCTCGCGCGCCTCGCGGCTGCGCCGGTAAGTTACGCCGGCGGCCCACACCTCCTGCTCGTCCAGCGGCGCCAGCAGGTGCGGCCGGCTTGCATCTGGCGCCACCTGCAAGTCCGCCCACAGCGCAGCCGGCTGCGCAGCCGCCACCGCGGTGTGCAGCAAATCAATTGCCTGCGCCAAGCCGGCGCGCGTAACAAATTGCAGCCAGGCGTTCAGCGTTGCTAGGCTCGCCTGGCTACCAGCCGTCAGGTCATACACCTGCCCGGCGCGCACGGCTGCCAGGCGCGCGCCGCTGCCCGGCAAAAAGTAACGGCAAAGCTGCAGATTGGGTTCCACCGAATAATTCTGCGGGACCTAAAAAATTGACGATGTAGGAGTGATCGGCGAGCGCAAGCGGCGGGGCTCTGTTTTACCCGGCCGCCAGCCTTTGGCGGTCCCGACGGGATTCGAACCCGCGATCTCTGCCTTGACAGGGCAGCATGTTAACCGCTACACCACGGGACCAGACGGAAGAGTATAGCATCCACGAAAAATAGGCGTCAAGCAGCGGGCACTTGCTGCCTGTGGTGGGCTCGGTTATCATCAACCATGCCCGCAAAAAAACCGCTGCCTGGTGGCAGCGGTTGTTGGGCAGGAAACAGTTGTGCGGACGGCTAGGCCTTGGCCAGCGCCTTCATACACTTGGTGCACATCGTCACCTGCAGGCGCCGCCCGCCTTTTACGATGGTGGTTTTTTGCAGGTTGGGTTTGAAGGTGCGCCGGGTAGCGTGCATAGACTTGGGCACATTGCGTCCAAATCCGGTAATCTTGTTGCAGGTAACACACTTAGCCATGAACTTTATCTTCCTCGCCCCAAATTGTACCACGCACAACCGGCCAGCCCGGCAGGCTGCGGCCCAATGAAAGCCGCCAGCCCGCCGCCCGGCCGCATTCAAATTGCGCCTGCGGCCATTGCAAAAATTGCGACGCATAGCGCGCGCCTGTCTTATGGGATTGTGGGTATGGCTGCAAAAGACACCGCAGACATGCTGGCCGGCGCGCTTACGCCGGACGCTAACAAGGGTGTGCACGTGTGCGTGAATGCGGATCAAACCGTCACCATCGATATTTATGTCATAGTGGAACATGGCACCAACATTCAAGCCGTAGCCCGCAGCGCAGCCAATTCCGTGCGCCACCACGTGCAGCTGGCCACCGGCCTTACGGTGCAGCAAGTGAATGTGCTGGTGCGCGGCCTCCGGATGGCATCCGATACATAGGGCGCAGCCTTGGAAGAACACGACCGGCAGGTGGACGGCCCCGGACTTCGCGCGCTTGCAGTAGCCGCCTGTACCTGGCTTGAAACCAATCACGAGGCAGTCAACGCGCTCAACGTTTTCCCGGTGCCGGACGGCGACACCGGCACAAACATGCTGCTCACCATGCGCAGTGCATGCAACGAGATGGTGCCGGGCGAGCTGCATGCCGGCAAGGTGGCGCATGCTCTGGCGCATGGCGCGCTGTTGGGCGCACGCGGCAACTCTGGCGTAATCCTCTCCCAGATATTGCGCGGGCTGGCGCGCGGCTTGGAACAGCATCCCGCGTTTGGCACCGCGCAGCTCGTCCGCGCATTGCATGAAGCGCGCAACACCGCCTACCGCGGCGTGGTGCGGCCGGTGGAAGGCACACTGCTCACGGTAATCAAAGATGTGGCGGGCGCTGCGCAGCAGGCAAACCCGCAGCCCGCCGACATCACAGCGCTAATCGCCCTGCTGGTGGATGCGAGCAGCGCCTCTGTACTGCACACCCCGGACTTGCTGCCCGTCTTGAAGGAAGCCGGCGTGGTGGACTCGGGTGGGTTTGGATTGCAAGTACTGCTTGAGGGCATGCTGCGCCATTTGCGCCACGAGCCGCTGGATGTGGTGCTGCACACAGCGCGGCATCCCTTGAGCGCTGCGGCTGTGAGCGCCGCGCTCGAAGCCGTTGAGCCCGGCCAGGAGTGGGAGGTGGTCGTGGACTTCCGCCCCAACCATCCGCTCGACTTGCAATCATTCTATAAATCACTGGAGCAGTTGGGCGGCTCCATTCAAGTTGGCGAAGGCGCTGCCAACTACAAGATGCATCTGCACTTGCCAAAGGAGCTGCGACTGAAAGCCGTTGAATACGTGGAAACCATGGGCACCGTGGTAAATGTGCACATGGAAAACTTGCTTGACCAGGTAGAGCAGGCGCAAGCCGCTGCACCGGTGGAAGTGCAAGCCGGCCAGCTGCTGGCAGTGGTTGTGGCGCCGGGCATCGGCTTCAACCGCCTGCTGGCGCGCCCCGGCGTGGCTGTCATCTCCGGCGGGCAATCCATGAATCCCAGCACCGAAGAGTTGCTGCGCGCGTTTGACAAGCTTCCCGTTGCGGATGTGATTTTGCTTCCCAACAACAAAAACATTCAGATGGCCGCCGAGCAGGCAGCCAGCCTAAGCGACAAACGCGTGCGGGTGCTGCCCACGCGCAACATGCCGCAAGGCATTGCAGCCATGCTGGGGTTTGATCCGGATGGCGAGTTTGAGCCGGTGCTTGCGGAAATGCAAACGCGCATGGCTGAAGTGCACACCGGCGAGCTGACCAACGCCACGCGCACCGTAACTCTGGACGGCATAGCCGTGCGCGAGGGCCAGTTCATCGGGCTGAGCGACGGCACCCTGGCCTGTGCCACAGAAACGCTGCCGGATTGCGCATTGCAGCTGTTAGAAAAGATGGGCGCGGCGGAGTTTGATTTGCTGACGCTTTACCATGGTGCAGCCATCGGGCCGGCTGAAGCCGATGCACTGCGCACCAAAATTGCGGACAACTACCCGCAACTGCAGACGGAGATTTACTCCGGCGGCCAGCCACACTACCACTATATTCTTTCCCTGGAATAAACGGCCGGCCGGCCACCATTTCACAGTTACAATCCACCTGTTATTTGTATGAGTGCTGCCATCGAGACCCTGCGAAAGATACTGCAGCTGGAATCCCAGAAGGGCTTTCAGAACAACTGCGTGGTGGGCGGGCTGGATAAGGCTGCGCCCATGTGGCGCCAGCAAGCTGCGCAGTCTGCGTTGCCGGCTGGTTTTGTGGGGACGCTTGCTACCGGGCTTGCCAACTATCCCGGCCTGCCAGAGGGGCGCCGACCGCAAGCAGTGGCCGAGATGCTGGCGCAGCTGGACCTATTGGCTGCCGGCGTGCCAGTTGCCAAACCGCCAGCAGCTGCGCAACCGCGGCCATTGGTTCAGCAAAGTAGAAAACAAAACGCGCAGCAAGTTTCAAACAAAAAGCAGCGGCCCAAGCAAGCTGAGCGCGAGCGTCCGGCGCCGCCCCGCCCGGTACCGGCAGCCGCCCCGGCGCCCACCGAACCAGACCCCAACATGCATTTGGATTCGCCGCTGACCGTGATACCCGGCATTGGGCCAAAATTTGCGGAAATGCTTGGCAAGCTGGGCCTCACGCGCCTCAGCGACACCCTGCACTACTTTCCGCACCGCTATCTGGATTACTCCGCGCTCAAACCGATTAACCGCATTGAGTACGGCGACCAGGCCACAATCCTTGGCACGGTGCGCGAAGTCAGCGGGCGCAAAGTAAAGGGTGGCCAGCTACACGTGGTGCGCGCAGTAATTGGCGACAGCACCGGTGAAATCGAGTGCTCTTGGTTTAATCAGCCGTGGCTGCAGGACCAGCTGCGCACCAGTTTGCAAATTCAAGTGAGTGGCCGCGTGGATATGCAGCTTGGCCGCTTGCTGCTCTCCAGCCCGGACTGGGATGAAGTGGACAGCGAAGCGCTGCACACCGGGCGCATTGTGCCCATTTACAACCTCACAAAGGGACTGGGCGGCAAACAGCTGCGGCGCTGGATGCATAGCGCCGTGTACGGCGTTGCACCGCGCGTAACCGACCCGCTGCCAACCGCCCTGCGCGAGAAACTGCACATGCAAAGCCTGCCTGCCGCGCTGGCAGCCGCGCATTTTCCGCAAAACCAAGCGCAGCTGGATGCAGCGCGCCAGCGCCTGGCATTCGATGAATTGTTTGCCCTGCAGCTCAACCTGCGGCAGCAGCGCGCAGAGTGGCAGGCGCAGCCCGGGCATGCGCTAGCCGAGCCCGCAGGCTGGCTGGCGGCTGCCATTGGCACGCTGGCATTTCCGCTTACCGGTGCCCAGCAGCGCGTGCTGGCTGACCTGCTCGCGGACGTAGCGCGGCCAGTACCCATGAAGCGCTTGATCCAGGGCGATGTGGGCTCCGGCAAAACCGTGGTGGCTGCGCTGGCGCTGGCGCTGGCTGTGCGCAACGGCGTGCAGGGCGCAATCATGGCGCCCACCAGCATTCTGGCAGAGCAGCACTTTCGCACAATGCGCACAATGCTCGCCGCCTTCCCGCACCTGGATCTTGGCGGTGCAGACACGCCCGCCATCCGCCTGCTGCAAGGCAGCACGCCGGCCGCAGAGCGCGCCGCCATCGACGAAGGCTTGCGCACCGGCGCCGTAAAAGTGCTCGTGGGCACTCACGCGGTCATTCAAGCCCAAGTGCACTTTGCCAAGCTGGGGCTGGTGGTGGTGGATGAACAGCACCGCTTTGGCGTATTGCAGCGCGCCGCGCTGCGCGAGAAGGGCATGCACCCGCATCTGCTGGTGATGACAGCCACGCCCATCCCGCGCTCGCTGGCGCTCACTATTTATGGCGACCTGGATCTATCTGTGATTGACGAGATGCCGCCGGGCCGGCAGCAAGTGCAAACGCATCTGGTGCAGCCCAAAGAGCGCGAGCGCGCCTACGGCTTGGTCCGCAAAGAAGTTGCGAACGGCCATCAGGCTTACATCATTTGCCCGCTGGTTGAAGACAGTGACAGCCCGGACACCAAGGCCGTCGTGGAGGAACATGAGCGCCTGCAGCGCAGCGTGTTCCCCGAGCTGCGCCTGGGCCTGCTGCACGGGCGGCTGCGCCCCGCGGAAAAGGATGCGATAATGCACGCGTTTCGGGCAGGTGAGATCCAGATCCTCGTGGCAACCTCTGTAATTGAAGTGGGCGTGGATGTTCCTAACGCAACCATCATGCTGATTGAAGGTGCCAACCGGTTTGGGCTGGCACAGATGCACCAACTGCGCGGGCGCGTGGGTCGCGGTGCCGATCAGTCTTACTGCCTGTTGCTGCCCGAGCCCGGCAACCCCGGCGCAGCTGCGGCGCGCAACAATTCCAACGAGCGCCTGAAGATAATGGAGAGCACCACCGACGGCTTTGTGCTGGCCGACAAAGATCTGGCCATGCGCGGCCCGGGCGATTTCTTGGGCACGCAGCAAGCCGGCTTCGTGGACTTGCAGATGGCGCGTCTGAGCGACCTGAAGGTGATTGAACTGGCGCGCAAGGAAGCGGACCTGCTATTCCAGCAGGATCCACTGCTGGCGCAACCCGAACACCAGCAGCTGGCAGGCCTCGTGGCGCAATCCGCCGCCAGTGCACACGGAGACGTAAGTTGACCGCTATAGCGGGCGGCGCCCGATGATCCGGCGCGCTGTTTTCCCCGGCACCTTTGACCCGGTGCACTGCGGCCACATTGACGTGGCGCTGCGCGGCAGCAAACTGTTTGATACCGTTATCATTGCCGTGTACGACAAGCCGCTCAAGAATCTGTTATTCTCTCCGGAGGAGCGGATTGATTTGGTACGTCAGGCGTTTGCCGGCAACGCGGGGATTGAGGTCACGAGCTACAGCTCCCTCACCGTGGACTTTTGCCGCACTGAAAACGCTGCAGTAATTCTGCGCGGGCTGCGGGTGTTTTCAGACTTTGAATATGAATTCCGCATGGCGCTCGCCAATCACCGGCTGGCGCCCGCGATTGAAACTGTGTCGCTGATCACACGCGAAGAGCTGAGCTTCATCAACTCCACCACGGTGCGCGAGATAGCAACGCTGGGTGGAGATGTGAGCTCGATGGTACCGGACTTTGTCTGCGCAGCACTGTCAAAAAAACTGCAGGGCAGCCACCCGTCGGGCGGGCAGCCCGCCCTCAGGAGCTAATGGCCCATGGATATTCTGCATCTGGTAGATCGCCTCGAGGAGCTGGTAAACCAATCCCGCTTAATTCCATTCTCACATCAGGTGATGATCAACGAAGACCGCTTGATCGACATCATCGATCAAATGCGCGTTTCCGTGCCGGACGAAACCAAGAAGGCGCAGAAGGTGCTGGCGGACCGTGACCGGCTGCTGGCGCAGGCCACCGAGGAAGCGGAGCGCTACAAGGAAATTGCGCGCCGCGAGCGGGACATGATAGTGGACCAGGAACAGATTGTGCAGCATGCGCGCATTCGCGCCGAACAAATTGCGGAAACTGCACGGCGCGAGGCGGCTGGGATTGTGAGCGAATCCGATGAGTATGCCACGCAGACGCTGGCTACCATGGAAACCGAGATCATGCGCGTGCTGCAACAGGTGCGCAACGGAATTTTGCTCCTGCGCACACAGCGCGGCAACCGCGACAATGACCCGGACGAATCGAATGCTTGACGCACTGCCGCTTGCCGCAATATAATGGTCGTTTATACAAGCTGAGCCCGCCCGCAGTACAAGGAGCCCAACATGACCCCCCTTCCAAAGCGCCGACATTCCACCGGCCGCCGTGACCGGCGCCGCGCGCATGATGCGCTGACCGCGCCGCATTTGATTGTGTGCTCGCATTGCGGCGAAGCCCAGCTGCCGCACCGCGTGTGCGGAAAGTGCGGGCATTACAACAAGCGCGAGATTATCGCAAAGTCCAAGTAGCATTGGTGGCTGGCAGTGCCGGCCGTTCCTGCCCCAAACAGCGCAGAGGCCGTACTTTCACGGCCTCTTTTTATGAATTCGCCTTCCTGCAACAACACCGCAATAATGTTTCCCGGACAGGGCTCGCAATATGTGGGCATGGGGGCGGAGCTGGCGCTGGGCTCTCCAGCCGCACGCGCGGTGTTCGCAGCCGCAGATGACCAGCTGCGCTGGCCGCTTTCCCGCCTGTGCTGGGACGGGCCCGCAGCCGAATTGAACGCAACCCAAAACACGCAGCCCGCGCTGTACGTGTGCAGCCTCGCTGCGCTGGCAGCGCTGCGCGAGCAAGCTGCCAGCTGGCAGCCGGCCTTTGCCGCCGGCCATTCGCTGGGAGAAATAACCGCCCTGGCTGCAGCTGGGGCCTTGAAGTTTGCGGATGGCCTGCAGCTGGTGTGTGAGCGCGGACGCTTGATGCAGCTTGCCGGCGAACGCCAGCCCGGCAGCATGGCTGCCGTAGTGGGAGCCTCAGCTGCCGTGGTGCAAACCATCTGCGCCCGGGCGACCGCCGAAAGCGGCCTGCCGGTTACGCTGGCAAACGACAACTGCCCGGGACAAGTGGTGATGTCCGGGCATCTGGCTGCGCTGGAGCGGGCCATGCAACTGCTGCGGGCTGCTGGGTACAAGCGCGTGCTACCCATCAAAATATCTGTTGCGGCGCACTCGCCACTCATGGCCACTGTGCAGGCGGAATATGCTGCAGTTGTGGCTGCGACGCCGGTGCAGGCGCTGCATTTGCCGGTGATTGCCAATGCCAGCGCTGCGTCAATGCGCGATCCGGATGCTGTGCGTGCCGAGCTGCAAACACAGCTCACTGCGGTGGTGCGCTGGACCGAAAGCATGCAAGCGCTGCTGGCAGCCGGTGTAAAACATTTTGTGGAGGTGGGCCCGCACACCGTGCTGTGCGGCTTGCTCAAGCGCATTGACAGCGCCGCAGCGCGCTATGCGCTGGGCACCCCTGCCGACTTGCCTGCATTGCAGCAGCTGCTGGCTTCCTGAGGCCAAACTCATGCCCCGCCGCCTCTTGCGCTTGGAGTTGCACGGCTATAAAACCTTTGCCGGACGCACCGAATTCGAGTTCGGCAACATCACCTGCATCATCGGCCCCAACGGGTCGGGCAAGAGCAACATCGCAGACAGCCTGCGCTGGGTGCTGGGCGAGCAATCCTTCTCGCTGCTGCGCGGCCGCAAAACCGAGGACATGATTTTTAACGGGTCGGCACTGCGCCCGCGCTCGAGCATGGCCAGCGCCAACGTCATTTTTGACAACGCCGACCAGTGGCTGCCAATTGAATTCAGCGAAGTCTCGCTGCAGCGCCGCGCCTACCGCGACGGGCAGAATGAGTACGTCCTCAACAGCCACAAGACGCGCCTGCGCGACATCACCGAACTGCTGGGCAAAGTGGGCCTCGCGCAGCGCACCTACACCGTGGTGGGCCAGGGGCTGGTGGACACGGCGCTCTCGCTGAAAGCCGAGCAACGGCGCGCGTTGTTTGAAGAAGCAGCCGGCATTGGTGTGTACAAACAAAAACGCGAGGACGCGCTGCGCAAGCTGGAACAGACCGCGCACAACACGGAGCGCCTGCAGGATATTCTGGCGGAGATCCGGCCGCGCCTGCGCGCCCTCGAACGCCAGGCCCAGCGCGCCAGCGAACTGGAAGCTGTGACAACTGCATTCCGCGCATCCCTGCGCAGCTGGCACGGCTTTCACTGGCAGGCAGCGCAGGCCACCACCGCGGCAGCGCAACTGCGCGCAGCGGCCGCGGCAAAAATTGTCGGTGAACGGCGCAACACCCAAACTGCGCGCGACAGTGACTTGAGCGCATTGCGGGCAGCAATCGGGGCACAGCGCGCACAGATCAACTCCTGGCACCGCGAAGCCGCCCACCAGCACAGCGAAGTGGAACAGCACATGCTCCAGCTGGCAGTGAGCGAAGAGCGCACGCGCAACATTGCGCAGCAAGTGCAGGCTCTGCAGACCGAGCTGATCGGGCTGGATGCAGCTCTGGCGGCGCAAACCGGCACACTGCAGGCTGCGGAAACTGCGCTGCAAGCGCTGGCAGCGCAGCGCACCACGGCAGCGCAGCGCCTGGAAGCCTTGCGCACTGCCCAGGGCGAACGCGGTGCACAACGCAGCACTCTGGAACAACAGCTTGAAGCCGTGCGCCAGCAAGCCAACAACACCAGCCGCGAGCAAGCCGGCTCTGCTGCTGAACAGCGCAATCGCAGTGAGCGCTGGAATGTGCTGCGCGGGGAAATTGAGGCGCGCCAGCTTGAGCTGCAATCAATTTCCACGCAGTCCGCGGAGCAGGAGCAAGCTGCCAGCGCGGACAGCAACGCGTTGCAGGCAGCCGCAGCCACCCGCAACGCCGCCGAAGCTGCGGCAGATGCTGCCGAGCAAAGCGTGCAGGCCGCCGAGCAACAACTGGCGGCGCTGCGCGCGCAGGGCGCTGAGCTAGTTTCCCGGCGCGAACGCCTGCTGGCGCGCTCCGAAGTGCTGCGCCAGGAAACCGCGCCTGCGGATGAGCTGGCGTCCGGCCGGGCGCGCCTGCGCCACGCCGCAGCCAGCGGCGCCCTGCCCGCCTACCTCACCGATCTGATTGATGTGCTCCAGGTGCCGGCCGAATACGACACGGCCATAACCGCCGCGCTCAGCAGTGCACTTCACGCTGCAATTGTGGCCGACGCACCAGCGGTACAGCAATCCGCACAACTCCTGCAAAATGCCGGCGGGCGCGCCACGCTGCTGCCGCTGCAGGCACTGCGCCCGCCCGCACCACTGGAGCTGCCCGCAGCCGATGGCACAATTGATTGGGCTGCGCGCGTAGTAACTTGCGATCCGCGCTACCGGCCCGCAGTAGACCTGCTGCTGGGGCGCGTGTTGCTGTGCCGCGACGCAGCCAGCGCAGCCGCAGCCAGCCTGCGCCTGCCGTCCGGCGCGGCTGCTGTTGCCACCAGCGGCGAACTGTACACAGCCGACGGCATGGTTGTTGTTGGCATCGCCCAGAGCGGTGCAGCTTTGGCGCTGGCGCGGGAAGCCCGCGAGCTGCCCGAGCGCACTGCAACTGCCACGCAAGACTTGGCGCTCTGCACGCAGCAAACCGCACAGCAAGCGGCCGCACTGGAAGAAGCGCAGCAATCAGCTGTGGCTGCGCGCAGCGCCCGCAGCGCCGCCCAACAGGCGGAACAGCGCGTGCAGCAGGCTGTGGCAGAACGCAGCCCCACCCGCGAACGCATCCTGGCAGCGCAGCAGCTGGTTCGCACCCAGCTGGCAGCACTCACGGAAGAGCAGGCACGCTTGACGCGCGCCAGCAGCGCGGGCGAGCTGCAGTTGGAACAACTGGCTGCCACGTTGGCAGCTGCTGAGCATTCCGCGCGGGTCTTCGCCGCACAGCTGCTCGAATTTGACAGCGAAGATCCGGCTCAGCTGCTGAACACCCAGCTCACTGAACTGGCCGTGGTGGAACGCGCGCAGCAAGACGCCACCGCGCGCCACAACGAACTGCAATCAGATTTGCAGCGCGTGCAGGCGGAGCGCAACACGCGCGCACTGTTGGGCCAGCAGCTGGCTGCCGACCACACCGAAGTGGCCGGGCAGCAAGCTGCGCTGCGCACCAGCATGGCGGCGGGCCAACAGGCTGTGAATACGCTGCAATCACTGATTGATCCGGCTGAGGCGCAGCTGGCTGATGCCGAGCGCCAGCTTGGCGAAATGGAAACAAGCGAAAGCAAAACCCGTGCCGGCCTGGCAGCCGCCGAGCGCGAGAACGCGGACGCCCAGCTTGAACTGCAGCGCCGCCAGAACGACACGGCTGCCTTGCAGGAGCGGGTGCGCGCGGACTTCTCACTGCTGGACTTTGCGCAAAGCGACCAGGAACCCGGGGTTGGCCTGAGCTTTGAGGAACTAGCTGTTGAACTTGAAGCAGTGGATGTGCTGCCGGACGGGATTGAGGATGCACTCAACCGCCAGCGCAGCCAAGTACGGCGCCTGGGCGGCATCAGCCCCGATGTACTGCGCGAGTACACGGAAGTGCGCGACCGCCACACCGAGCTGCAGGAGCAGGTGGCGGATTTAAGCCATGCAGCCAGTCAGCTACGCGAACTTGTCGCCGAGCTGGATGTACTCATGGAGCAGGACTTCAACAAAACCTTCGAGCGCGTGGCCGCGGAGTTTCAGCTCACCTTCAAGCGCCTCTTCAACGGTGGTAGCGCGCGCCTCGAACTCACGCAGCCCAACGACATCGCCAACACCGGCGTAGAAATAATGGCGCAACTGCCGGGCCGCCGCCAACAGGGGCTTGCGCTGCTGTCCGGCGGCGAGCGCTCGCTCACGGCATGCGCCCTCGTATTCTCGCTGCTGCGCGTGAGCCCCACTCCCTTCGCACTGCTGGACGAAGTAGATGCGATGCTCGACGATAGCAATGTGGAACGCTTTCGCGAACTGGTTGAAGAACTGAGCCAGACCACCCAGTTTGTGATCATCACGCACAACCGGCGGACGGTGGAAGTGGCCGACACGGTGTACGGCATCACGATGGGCACAGATAGCGCCAGCCAGATCATCAGCCTGAAGCTGGAGGGAAAGGCTAAACCATAAGCTTCTGCCAGCTTGCAAGCGGTTGCATCTGTCCGCCCATCTCCCGCAGCACATTGGCAGTTTTCGCACTCCTCACTCGCTGCGCTGCAATACTCCAAAGCTCGGCTTGCCACCTGCCGCCCTGCGCGCCGCTGAAGACACTTTGCGGCGCAAAATGATGCGGCGCTCCACTCTCAGCAATCATTACTCCGCCCACGAGGAACGAGCCGCCCAGCGCGCCCACAAAGTTTTCGCCGCCATCCCGATCACGCCACTAGCTTGGCCCGCGCGCGGTAACACCCAAAGAAGCGAACGCCGATTTCCGCAATCCTGGTGCAGCTCAGCAGCAGATTAACAACCAAAGCCGCAATGCTGCCAATTGTTAGCCAATCGCTTACGGCAATGCCAGTTGAACGTGGATCCCACGCAACCACAAATACAGCAAAGATCAGGATATCTATGAAGAGCTTCAGCTTGGTGCGAGAGCTGCCAGCTGTCACTAGCGCCTCCGGTTGAAGCGCTGGCAGTCTACCCAGCATAAGCCGGTGATATGGCGGTAAGTTACGGGAAAGCTATGTACTTTTTGCGAACGCTGAGGCGGTAGCGTGGAGCACCGCCGGTTGGCGGCGCCCGATAGCAGTGCGCGCCAAATGCGCGCGGGAAACAACTACTGGACTGCGTCTGCAGCCAAGGCAGGTGTGGTCGGCACGCGCGGCACCCACCAATCCAGCTGCTTCACTTCCGGCGCAGTGCGCTGCAGTGTCAGCCAGTCGTTGAAGGTTGCGTCGCGCCGCTCTTCAAGCAGGGCTTCCGCCAGCGGCCGCACCTCGCGCCCAAGAACCTCAATAATGTGAAAACCAAAATCAGTTTGCACCAGCGCGGGAACCAAGCCCACCTTGGCCTCGAAGACTGCCTTGTCAAATGGCGCCACCATCATGCCGCGCGTAAACCAATCCAGATCGCCGCCCGTCTTCGCATTACTGCTGTCTGTTGAAAACTCGGCAGCCAGCGCCACAAAATCCTCGCCCTTCAGCGCCCGCTGCAGTACAGCTTCGGCTTCCACCTTCTTGTCCAGCGGCATAAGAATGTGACGCGCATGCGCCTGCTCTTCAGCAGTTGCCACACTGGCAGTGAGCGCGGTGCGCACCTTGTGCGCCAGCACGCGCGCCCGCAGCCGTACCCGCAAGTCGGCCTCGGTCAGGCCGGTTTGGGCAAGAATGTTTGTCAGAAATTCACTGAGGTTCTTTTGGTACGCCTCGGCGGTATACGGCGTGGGACTGGGCTGTGGGCTGGGCGACGGGCCAGCAGTGGGAGTTACAGCGGGGTCGCTGGTGGGTGCGGGCACCGGTGTGGGCGGCACCGTATTCGGGTCATACCCAAACATATTGCGCATCTCAGCATCGATCTCCGCCTCGCTCGCAACCAGGCCGCGCTGGGCGGCCTCACGCATCACCAGCTCGTCATCCACCATGGACGCCAGTACCTGGCGCCCCAAACCGGGGGCATCATTCAAGTTCAGCTCAAGCTGCTTCAGGCGCTCCGCGTACTGTGGTTGGTTACCCAGCATTTGCAGAATTTGGGCGTAAGCCTGAAATTCGTTTACCACCTGCCAGCGCTTGTAACGCACGGATTTTTCAAAATTAAGCATATTGATGGAGGATTGCCCGACAGTGGCCACTGCCCGGCGCGGCACCAGCACATATTCATCCAGCGCGCCATAGCCTGCTAAGCCCGCAACCAGCGCCACCACAAGCAGCGCCAGGGCAATCAGCCCGGTCTGTAACTGGTCTTCACGCCAGCGCCGCTTGGCACCAGCGCGCACTGGAACAATTGGAATCTTAACTGGTTGCTTGGCCATGGGCGGGGTTACTAAACTTACTGCAGCAGCGCCTGCCAGCAGGCGCCACCACTGCGGTGTGCACCGCTACTCCTCGGGGTACGCTTCGCGCGACGCCTCTGTGTTGCGCTCACGGCCGCGCGACTCCGAGCGGCCTTCCGGCTGCTCAGTGCGCGGGCGCGCCACCCGCCCCACAAATGGCAGCAAAGCCATATGGCGGGCGCGCTTCACCGCCTCCACCAGCATGCGCTGGTGCAGCGCGCAAGTACCAGTGCGGCGCATAGGCTGAATGCTGCCACTCTCGTTCAAGGACCGCACAATCACGTCCACATCTTTGTAGTCGAGCTGGTTCACTTTGTTACTGCAAAAGTAACAGAAGCGCGGCGACCGCCGCCGGTCCTCCCGGCCGCCCCGCCCCTCACTGCGATTTGATTCTCGATAAGCCATAATTGCTCTCCCGCCCTAAAAATCTAAAACGGAAACTCGTCCCCCGCTTCCATTGATGCAGGTTGTTCCAACTGAACTGTTTCCGCGCCGCCCGATGCACTGCCGCCTAAAAGCAGCATCTCGCGCGCCACAATCTCCACCTGCGTATGCTGCAGGCCATCTTTGCCGGTCCACTCTTTGTTTTGCAACCGGCCCTCAATGTAAATCTGCCGGCCCTTATGCAGAAACTCCGCGCACACGCCAGCCAGCTTGTCCCACGCCACAACCGTAAACCAGGCAGTCTCTTCTTTGTGATCGCCTTGCGTACTCAACCAAGTGCGCGTAGTGGCCAGCCGGAAGGAAGTTACGGGCTGGCCGCCGGGAGTGTGGCGCAGCTCCGGCTGCGCACCCACCCGCCCGATCAGCATTACTTTGTTCAAGCCGCGGGTCATGGCCGCTTTACTTCTGCTGAGCTATGCGGTGGCTGCGTCCGGCTCATCCACTCCTGGTTCAAGCACCGGAGCAGCTGGCTGCGCAACACGCGCCACCGGCTCATCTGCCGGTGCGGGCACAACCGGCGCAGCTGGCATCTCCTCATGGCGCACGAACAAAAACCGCATTACGTCTTCTTCAATGCGCAGCTTTCGTTCCACAACTGCGGGCGCTTCCGGCGGCAGGCGCACAAACCAAAATACATATGCCCCTTCGCGCTTTTTTCCAATGGGATATGCAAGCCGGCGCCGGCCCCAGTAATCCACGCGTGCAACTTCGCCGCCAGCGACAGCAATCCAGTCTGCCACCTTGCCTTGCAAGGTTGCTAGAGCGTCATCGCTCAGCTCCGGGTTCAGCACCACGGCCAGTTCATAGTTTCTCATTTGTTACAGCTCCTACTTTCCATGGTCATGGCCCCTTTCAGCGCACGGGGAGTGCGCCTAGTCGGAGCGGAAAGCGAGTTTCCATTTACTACTCGCAGTGCCGAATAATACCGCCGAACGCGATCTTTGTAAATGCTACGGGCGTGTGCATAGAGCGAGGCGCATCACCCCGAACCGATCCGCAAGGTACTCTGAAATTCTGGCGCAAACCGGCTTTTTGCAGGCTAAAAGTTGGCCTCCGGGCTACAAAAACCAGACGACCGCAAATTCAAAGCTGAAAAACTATCCCGCGCCGGCAGCCCGGGCGATCTTCACCAGCTCCACCTACTACTCTGAGACCGACATGTCCGAACGACCCTCGAGTGCCCTTGCAAGGGTCGTCTCATCCGCGTACTCCACATCGCCACCCATCGGCAGGCCGCGCGCCAGCTTTGTTACTTTTGGAGTGAGGCCCGCCAACACCCGGTGCAGGTACATGGCCGTCGCCTCGCCTGCCAGATTCGGGTTGGTCGCCAGCACCACCTCGCGCACGCTGCCGCGCCGCACCCGGTCTACCAGCTCGCGGATGCGCAGGTCATCCGGTCCAACCCCGTCAATTGGCGAGATGGCGCCATGCAGCACATGATAGTGCCCGCTAAACACGCGCGTGCGCTCCAGCGCTGCAACATCCAATGGGTCTTCCACAACGCACAAGACGCCCGGGTCGCGCTCAGCGGAAAGGCAAATGAAACACGGGTCAGCCTCAGCAGCAGTGATGTTGTAGCAGGTGCTGCACAAGCGCGTGCCCCTTTTCAAATCCAGCAGCGCTTCAGCCAGCGCCCGCGATTGCTCCTCCGGCGCGCGCAGCATAAAGTACGTCAGGCGGGATGCAGATTTGGGTCCAATGCCGGGCAGTCGCGATAGTTCATCTACAAGGCGCTGCACCGGGCGCGGCGTAACCAGCCCGCGCATTACATGCCCGGCAAAGAAAGTTTGCCGGTTAGCGGGCCGAGGCGTCCCGCCGCCATGCCTTGCGATTGTTCAAGCGCGGCATTCATGGCCGCCACCAAAATGTCGCCGAGCATTTCTGCATCGCCGCTCTTCAGAAACTCCGGCGCTATGCGCACCGCACGCACGCGCTGCACGCCCGAGATTTCGATGGTGACCGCAGCGCCACCGGAGGTAACACTGATGTACTCATCCGCCAGCTCCGCCTGCGTCTGCTGCATCTGCGCCTGCACCTGCTGCAGGCGCGCCATCATGTCTCCGCCCGCGCCACCGCCGCGCTGCGGACTCGGCCGCGCCATGTTGCCTTTGCCTTTTCCCATTTGTTTCCTCGCTGCAGCTTGCCCCGGTGTGCCCGCCACACCAGGCATGCCATGAGATAAATTTATCGTCCGCGCTCGCGGGCACGCGCCCCGAGCTTGACAGCCGCTGCCACCACGCCGTCACTCGCAACATCCGCCGGCAGCTCCGCGCCGTGCACTGCCGACTGCACAAAGCGCATCTTGAGCGCGTGGCCGGTCGCGCGCAGCACCGCCTCGCGCAAGCGCTCGCGCATCTCCTCCGTGTCCAGTTTCTGGTGGGCAAAAGCCGTTGTCACGCCCAGCAGCAAAGTATCGCCATCAATGCGCAGCGGACTGCAATACTCCAGCAAGGCCGGCATGGAATGATGCAGCGCCTTGCAGTTTTGCAGCACCACCGGCCAGTGGCGCGACACCTCGGGAACTTCCGCTGCTGCAGTCACCTGCTCGGGGACAGGGGCTTTCACTGCGATCGGTGGTGCCGCGGCGATTACGGGTGGGACCCGTGGCTGCGCAGCTGCCGGCTTGGGAGCCGCAGCCGCCGGCCGCGCTGCTGCTGCCGGCGCATGCGTATGCGCTCCAGCCGCGTAGCTGCGCCAGTTCAGCAGCGCCAGCTCCAACGGCAGCTGCGCCAGCCACCCGCCGCGCCGCTCGCGGCCAGCCTCATCGAAAGCCCGCATGGCTCCGGTCAGCTGCGCCAAATCAAAATGCGCAGCCAGTGCCTGCATCGTTGCGGTAGTGTCCGATGCATGCTGGGCAGCAGTACCCTGCGCATGCCCCACCTTGCACAGCATCACGCCGCGCAAGTAATCCACAATCTGCCGCGCAAACTGGCGCGGGTCAGTGCCCTGATCCATGGCTTCGTTAATAAGATCCAGGCCGGCAGCGGTCCGGTCATCGGCCAACGCCTGCACTAACGCTGCGAGCAGCTGTTCGTTTGCGGAGCCAACCACGGATTGCGCCTGCTGCAGTGTCAGCGCGCCCTCGGTTGAGGCAACCAGCTGGTCCAGCAAGCTGATTGCGTCTCGCAGGCTGCCGGTGGCCTGGCGCGCAACCAGCTCCAGCACAGCCGGCTCCACTGCCAAGCCTTCAGCCCCCGTGATTTCCTTCAGGCGCTGCACCATCTCCGGCAGCGCGATGCGCCGGAAAACATGCTGCTGGCAACGTGACGCAACTGTGGCGGGAACCTTGTGCGCCTCAGTGGTGGCCAGCACAAAAATTGCGTAAGGCGGCGGCTCTTCCAGCGTCTTCAGCAGCCCGTTGAAAGCCGCATCCGAAAGCATATGCACCTCATCAATGATGTACACCTTGTAGCGCCCGATCGATGGCGAGAAGTTGATCTTGTCGCGCAGGTCGCGCACATGCTCAACGCTGTTATTGGAGGCAGCATCAATTTCAATCAAATCCAGAAAGCGCCCTTCTGCCACCGCCAGGCAGGGCGGACACGCCCCGCACGGGCGTTGCGCCGCGTCTGCATTGGTGCAGTTCAGCGCCTTCGCCAGCAAGCGCGCCACACTGGTCTTGCCGGTTCCGCGCGGGCCGGCAAACAAATATGCGTGCGATGGGCGCCCTGCGCGCAATGCATTCAGCAGCGTTTGCACCACGTGCTGCTGCCCCACCACGCCGTCAAACTGCGCCGGGCGCCACTTCAGGTAGAGGGATTGCGGGGTGGTCATGCGGGCTACCGGTATCGCTGCAAGCTACGGCACCGCAAAGGTGGCGTGCACCGCCCCTTGCGCGTCAATCAAGCGCACTTGCGCCCCGCTCTTCCAAACCGCGTCGGCACGCGCCCAGTACAAATCGATCACCGTGTTCTGGCCGGCAGCCGAGTGCACTGCCACGCGCCCCTTATTGTTCAGCCGCAGCGCGGGAAACTTGTAAGCCACGTCATCGGGGCCAGCCAGCTGCCAGCCCGCCAAACTAACCGTGCCGCCGGAATTTACCAGAACCACCTGCTCCCGTTCGTAAACACCCGCATTCGTCACGCCAACGATGGTGAGCTGCGGCTTGTTCGTCAGCGGCGCTGTTGTGGCAGGCGCAAGCGGCGCTGCCTGCGTGCTGCCCGCGCCCGCAGCAGCCATCTCTTGCGGCAGGCTGGTTGCCGGCAGCGCGGTGGGCGGCGCGGGAATCACAAGCATCTGCCCGATGTCAAGTGAATTGGGGTCGGTCAATCCGTTGGCGGTTAGTAATTGCTCAACGGTAATTCCGTACGAATTGGAAATAACTCCCATGGTTTCATTGCGGCGTACCACGTGAATAAGCGGGGTCGGGCTGGGCACCGGCGTCTGCGGCAGGGCAGCATTGGTGGCCATCTGAATTGCAGCCAGCGTTGCATCCGGCGTGGGGATCGGCGCCCGGCCCATCTCGGTCTGGCAGCAGTAACTCCACGTTAGCAGCACACCCAAACTCACCGCACACGACACGATCGCGTTCAGGATCAAAAACTCTCCCATGCGGCGGCGTGACATATCAGCGGCTCAAATTAGGGGGCGGGCAAGAAACAAAAAGTAGTGCGGAGTGGTGGATAAGATTGCGCGGGTTGTGGGCCCGCCAGGATTCGAACCTGGAACCTACCGGTTATGAGCCGGCTGCTCTGCCATTGAGCTACAAGCCCCTTTGCATACGCTTGACCACTCAAGTTTACCATTGCGGGCAGCAACCCGTGACACTGTTGGCAAATCTTGCAACGCACAGGCACCACAAAGAAAGAAGCGCATAGCTGCATGCGCTTCGAAGTCACTAGAGCGGGCGACGGGATTCGAACCCGTGAATATCAGCTTGGAAGGCTGATGCCTTACCACTTGGCGACGCCCGCCGGCCAGTCGGGGTGCGCGGACTCGAACCGCGGGCCCCCGCGTCCCAAACGCGGTGCGCTACCAACTGCGCCACACCCCGAAGGCTTTCAGTATAGCCACGCGCTGCACCAGCGTCAAGTGTGCGGGCTGCGGCGGCAGTGCGCGGGATTGATGCCGCCCAGATTGCCGCGCTGCGCGAATAAAACAGGCTCATGGGGTGGCTGTGGGCGCTGGTGTTTCTTCAACCGGCGGCGCGGCGGTCACTGCACACAGCTGCTCCGCGGCCACACGCTGCGCCTCCAATCCGGGCGTAATCTCCAATTCCAGCGCAGCCGCAAATTGCAGCTGCGCAGCGCATGCATCAGTGGCTAATAGCAATGCACCGTATTCCGCATAGGCTTGGCGCAGGCGCACGCGGGTGTCCATAAAGTATGGCGCCATGGCATAGAGCTCGCGATACTGGCCAATTGCGTTCGGCCAATTAATTCCCCACCACGAGTTTGCGAGTGTGTAAGTACGGGCCCATTGCATCAATTGAAGCGCGTCCGCATCCAGCTTAGCCAGCTCTGCGGCGCGCTCCAGCAACATAATGCCCGGCCCGAGGCTGCCCTTGTTTATGGCTTCCATGCCGCGGTTGCGCAGCCCGACAAACAGCTGCGCGCCTACCGTGCTGCTTTCATAATCCGGCGCGCTGGCGTGCAATGCAGATGCAAGCTGCACGACAGCGGGCCAATCATCCGCCTTGTACGCTGCCTGCAGCTTGGCAAATAACTCGGCCGGGTCAAAGGGCAGGGCAGTGACTGGCGGCGGCGGCGGCGTGGCGGTTGCCCCATTCGCGGTGGGCTGTGCGGCCGCACGCACGCGTGCAAGCAACTCTGCCAAGCCGGCATGCTGTGGAGCAAAGCGTTCAATATACTCAAGCCGCTGCAAGGCAAGCAACGGCTGACCGCCCTCCAGGTCGCGCTGTGCCAGCACAAACTGTTCTGCGAGATTATCTGCCAGTTCCGTGGCGGCAGCGCTTCGCCGGTTCTCGGTGCCGGCGGTGTACCCGCCATAACCAGCAAGACCAGCTGCCAGCAGGACGGTAACCAGCGGTAGCCCAATGGATACCCATGCGCTTCTAACAGGCCGGACTTCCGGCGGGGCGGACTGTGGTGCTTGCAAAACTCTATCATTATATCTTTCTGACTTGCGGAAACCTCTACAGCCGGGCGTTAGACGGTATCATTTATGAGAGCGCCGGGTATCTAACCAGCACATGTATCTTGATCGAGGGAAATTTACTTTGCGGCGCCATAAGCGCAGCCGTCCGGGGCGCGTGGCAATTTATTTGGCGCTGATTGTGCTGGGCATCTACATAATACGCGAGCAGCATCAGGGCAACGTCCGCCCGATGTTGATGGCAACACCCACCGCCACGCGCAGCGCAGTCTCATTTGCGGAAGAAGCCGAAGCGCACTTCTCCGGCGGGCGGCTAAGACGCGCAATTGAGTCCTTCCAAAAAGCAACGGAGGCGGAACCCGCAAATGCCGCGTACTGGGTAAAACTGGCGCGCTTGCAAGTTTATGCGGGCGACGCGGAAGCCGGGCTGGAATCTGCCAACACAGCTGTGCTGGTACTGCCAGAAGACAGCGGCGCACATGCCGTGCGCGCGTTTGCGCTGGACTGGACCGGCGATTACGAAGAGGCCAGCCGCGCGAGTGTGCGCGCAATTCAGCTGGACCCCAACAACGCGCTTGCGCACGCGTATTACGCAGAGATCCTCACCGATTTGCAGAAGTACGCGCAAGCTGGCGATGAAGCCCGCCTGGCAGTCAGCCTCAACGCCAACAGTATGGATGTGCAACGCGCTTACGGATATTATCTGGAGAGCGTAGCCGCATATGAGGATGCAATCATTGCCTACCAAACTGCAGCCACAATTAATCCCAATCTCGGTCTAATTTACATGCGCCTCGGGCTCAACTACCGCGTCCTGGGCCAATATGAGACCGCGGTGGAATATTTTCAACGGGCAAGCGCTCTGGACCCCAAAGACACTGCGCCGCTGCTTTCGATCGCCCGCACTTATTTTCAAACCGGCGAGTATCAACGCGCCGCGCAATATATTGAAACTGCGCTGGAGCTTGAGCCAGCCAATCCGGATATTTATGGGCGCTTAGGGCTGGTGGAGTTCAAGGCGTTAAACTATGAGGGAGCGGTGACGGACCTCGGCTGCGCAATTGATGGCTGTACCCACCCGCTCACATCCGCAGTTGTGAGTGGCATGCCGCTAGAACCGGAAACACTTGAGTACTACTACACCTTCGGATCTGTGCTGGCGGCCTACCTCAAATGTGACCGCGCGCTGCCGATATTCAGCCAGGTGGCTGCGTTTGCGGCGGATGACGAAGTGGTACAAAACATCGTGGCCGAAGGGCGCGCAATCTGCGAACTTGGTGGAACCCCTAGCGCTGAGACCACCACTCCCGAAGCAAACAGCACCCCGGCAGCAGAAAAAACCGCTTTGCCGGTTGCGAGTGAAACCCCTCAGCCCGCGGCCACACCCACTCCCGGATACTGATGGCTAACCCGCCGGCGGCCGACAAGCATGTGATGCGCATCGGCGTGTTGACGAGTGGCGGTGACGCGCCCGGCATGAACGCCGCTGTACGCGCCGTGGTGCGGACTGCACTGGACCACGGCGCCGAAGCTTATGCCATCTACGAGGGACTGCAGGGGCTGATCGAGGGCGGAAGCAGCATCCGCCAAATGCATTGGGATAGTGTCAGCAACATTATTCAAAAGGGCGGCACCATTATTGGCACCGCACGCAGTGCCGAATTTCTTGCCCGCGCCGGGCGCAAGCGTGCCACAGCCAACTTGCTGCGGGCCGGCATTGATCGGTTGGTGGTGGTGGGTGGCGATGGCAGCCTGACTGGCGCCCAAATACTTTACACCGAGTGGCCGGGGCTGCTGCGCGAGCTGGTCGCAGAGGGCAGCGTGCCAGCAAGCATGGCAGCCAGTTTTCCGGAGTTGTTTATCGCCGGCTTACCCGGCTCCATCGACAACGACATTCCTGGCACCGACATCAGCATCGGCGCCGACAGTGCTCTGCACCGCATCACCAATGCGGTTGACGCCATCACCAGCACGGCAGCCAGCCATCAGCGCAGCTTTGTGGTGGAAGTGATGGGCCGCAGCTGCGGGTACCTGGCGCTGATGAGCGCACTGGCCACCGGCGCGGACTGGGTGTTGATACCGGAGAGCCCGCCCAATCTGGATGAGTGGCAGCAAGAAATGAGCAGCGTGCTGCGTGCCGGGCGCACAATCGGCCGCCGTGACAGCATGGTGATTGTGGCAGAAGGTGCGCGCGACTGGCACGGCAACCCAGTGAGCTCCAGCGAGGTGAAGGCAGCGCTGGAGGAGCATTTGCAAGAAGAGGTGCGCCTCACCATTCTTGGCCACGTGCAGCGCGGCGGCGCACCAAGCGCTTTCGATCGCAACCTCAGCACAATTCTCGGGAGCGCAGCCGTGATGCACTTGCTGCAAGCGCTGCCCGGTACGCAGCCGCAGCTGGTGGGCATTCGCGGCAATCGCGCCGTCATCACGCCCCTGCATGAATGCCTTGCCACCGTGCAGGCGATTGCGGCTGCCATGGACTCCGCGGACTTTGAGTGCGCCATGGAGCTGCGCGGCAGCAGCTTTCGCGATGCGTTCCGGACCGTGCGCACTCTGGTGCGCGCCCTCCCGCATGCGCCGCAGCCCGGGCGGCGTCAGATGCGCATTGCCATCGTCACCAGTGGCGGAGCCGCAGCCGGCATGAACACCGCCGTGCGCGCAGCAGTTCGCATGGGCATTGATCAGGGCCACACAATGCTGGGCATTGCGGATGGCGTGCAGGGCATGATTGAAAACCGCATGAGTGAGCTGACGTGGATGAGCGTAAACGGCTGGGCGCACATGGGCGGCGCCCAACTGGGAACCAGCCGCAAATTGCTGACAGCAGCTGACTACGCAGCAATTGCCCGCACCTTCGCAGCGCAAAATGTGCAAGCGATGCTGTTTGTGGGCGGCTACAGTGCGTATCGCGCAGCACACAGCCTGCTGCAGCAGCGTGCCAACCACCCGGAATTCCGCATTCCGCTGGTATGCCTGCCAGCCACAATTGACAACGACCTGCCCGGCTCAGACCTGAGCATTGGGACGGACACAGCGCTTAACAACATCGTGGACGCAGTGGACAAAATCAAGCAGTCTGCCGTGGCATCGCGGCGTGTGATGGTGGTGGAGGTGATGGGGCGCTACTGCGGCTATCTGGCGCTGATGTCCGGCATGGCAACCGGCGCCGAGCGCGTGTATCTGCATGAGCAAGGCGTGCAGCTGGCAGAACTGCAGGCCGATGTGCAGGCCATGGCCACCGGCTTCAAGCAGGACAAAAAACTCGGGCTGATTATCCGCAATGAATATTGCAACCCGGTATATGACACGCGCTTCATGTGGCGGCTGTTTGCAGAGGAAGGGCGCGGCATCTTTGAGGCGCGCTACGCAATCCTTGGGCATTTGCAGCAGGGCGGTGATCCGTCGCCGTTTGACCGCATTCAGGCAACACGCCTTGCCACCAAGTGCCTTGACTACATTTACGAGCAGGGCCAGCAGGCCGAGCCCGCGGGCGCTTTCATCGGGCTGCGCACCGGGCAAGTACAGTTCACGCCGCTGGCGAACTTTCCAAGCATGATGGATGCAGTTACGGCGCGACCGCGCGAGCAGTGGTGGCTGGCCCTGCTGCCGGTGATGCAGTCGATGGCGCAACCCGGCCCGCGGTCCGCCCAAAGCCCCGCAAATTAATTAATAAGGCGCCGGATGCTGGCATCGGGCGCTTGATATTTTGGCTGCAGTTGGCCGCAGCATTGCCACCGTCCGCGGCTCAGTTGCAGCCAGTAATTTTAAAGTTGTCGAAGCCCGCTTCAAACTGGCCGCTCTGGGACACGATCTCAATATCAAACCGAATGGCCTGCCCGGCATATTTAGTGAGGTCGGCCTGATAGGATTTTGAGGACGTGCTGGCAGCATCACGTCCTGCGGTGGCAACAAACAATGCCACCTGGCGCGTATCCGCATCCGGAGACCGGATGTCCACCGCAACATACTCGCGGGTGCTTAAGCCGTTCGCGCTGTGGGTGGCGTATTGCATATCCCAAGTGAGGCCGGTTGCACAAGCGCGCAGCTTAACATCCTGGTAAGCGCGAAAAGTTCCGGGCTTGTTGGCGATCACAAACGCAGCCCGCCGGCCTTCCGTCACGGCGAAGCTGTCAGGAAGCCCGGGCGAGACCTGTGGCTCATCACGTTTGCTGGCATAGTCATAAACCTGCGCACCGTTCGCCACAGTCAACTCCGCATCGGCCAGTCCCCACGTGCCATCGGGGTCGGATTTTTCAAGGTTCCAACATTTAAAATCGCCGCTCTCAAAGCTGGCATTGCTGAGCATGTCCGGTTCACAGACGATGAGCGCGGCAGCCGTTGCCTGCGCAGTTGGCGGGACTGTTGCGGTGGGCGCAACCTGCACACTGAAGGTCGCGGTTGCAGCAGCAGTTGGCGGCTGGGTTGGAGTTGCCGGTTGAGCGGTCGGCATAGCTGTTGCCAGGGGCCTGACAGTTGCCGGGATGGTAGCCTCAAGCGGAAGCTTAATGCGCGTGGGCACAGGTGTGCCGGTCGGCAACACTGCGGACGCAACCGGCCCAATCAGCGCCAAATCGCGCGTGGGCAGCGGTGTGGCATGGCGGTCTTGCGCAGCATTGTTCATCGTGTCTAACGCACCAAGCGCACGCTCCACTAAACCTGGCATTGCCGTGTTGGTAGGCAGCCGCGTTGGCAGCACCAGCCGCATCTTCGGGAACAAGGTCAGCGCGTCGCTGATTGCCTCGGGATTGTTGGCGACCCACGCCTCAAGTTGTGCCTGATCCATCGGGCCCACCACGGGTGCGCCCCCGCCCTGCGGAATAAGCGCCTGCTCGCCGCGCCCAACGTCCACCGACACCCCGCCCACCTCAAGCTTGACCGCGCCCTCCAGGTTGGTCACCACAACGTCGCCAGTTTCAGATAAGCCCACGCCCATCTTCGAGCCGCGCACACTCGCCACGGAATTGGGCGTTTCAATCTCAAGGCTGCCGCCTTTGATTTGCGCCCACACCCGGCCACCCAAAAGCTTTAGAGTGGTGATTGGATCCCAGTCAGAGTCAAGTTCCATTTCAGTCAGCTCAAACGCAGAGTTCTCATCCAGGCGGATGATTGCCCCGTCAGCCAGTGTGACCCGCGCGCGGCTTGCCACGCCAGTTTCAACCAAGCCGCCAATTGAAATTACGGTTCCGGACACAGCCGGGGCCATGGCTCGAAATGACGCATTGCGCGCGCGAACCTCAGCCACAAGGTCACTAATCATGGCTTGCTGCAATCGGTAAGGGGTGGGCGTAAGCGTATTCTTTGGTCTACTCACCACAGCGGGCAGCGCTTCAGGCTGCAGCAGGCTGCAGCTGTTGAGCAAAGTGAGCGCAAGCAGAAACACCGGTCCGGCCAATCGCCCCGGCCACAGCCGGCTGCGGATTGTGATGCTATAGCCAATACAATTATTTGCCTGCAGACGCATAAGAGTATTGTACGTTATTTAGCAATTGAATAGGACACGTAGGCTACTCCGATTGCAAAAGCTATAATCCCGCTTCGCCCGATGAATTACCAAACTGCGGTTGAGTTTTTATGGCAGCACGCCATGTTTGAAGCGCGCCCCGCCACCCAGTACGCGCCGCAGCACTTTAGCTTGGCGCGCATGCACGCGCTGCTCGCTGCCCTCGGCGACCCGCAGGCCAAATTTTCGAGCGTACTGATTGCCGGCACAAAGGGCAAAGGCTCCGTGGCCGCATTCACCGAGTCAGTGTTGCGGGCCGCCGGCTACCGCACCGGGCTTTACACCTCGCCGCACCTGCACGACGTGCGCGAGCGCTTTCAAATTGAACGCACCCCGATTTCGCGCGCTAGCTTTACGGAGATCATGCAAGCGCTGCGCCCGCACATCGAGCGCTTCCCTGCAATCACTTTTTTTGAGATTACAACGGCAATCGCCTTCGAATATTTTGCGCGCGAAAAAGTGGACCTGGCAGTGATTGAAGTGGGCCTTGGCGGCCGGCTGGATGCAACCAACGTGCTGCAGCCGCAAGTGTGCGCAATCACCGCGCTCAGCTATGACCACGTGGAACTGCTGGGCAGTACCCTGGACAAAATTGCAGCGGAAAAGTGCGGCATCATCAAACCCGGTGTGCCGCTGGTGTGCGCCCCCCAGCCGCCAGCAGCCATGCAAGTGGTGGTGCAGACTGCAGCGCAGCGCGGCGCAGTGCTGTGCCTTGTGGGCCGGGACTGGCATTACAAACGCTTGAGCTTAGAGCGCACTGGCCAGACCTGCGCCGTCGGGCGCAGCGCTGCGCCAGCTGCGGAATATGAGCTGCCCCTGCTGGGCGCGCACCAGGTGGAAAATGCAGCGGTGGCGGTGGCAATTGCAGCAGAGCTGCGCAAAGCGGGCTGGCAGCTGGATGACGCAGCAGTGGCCACCGGGCTTCGCACTGTAGTGTGGCCGGCGCGCTGCGAGCTGGTGCCCGGCAGCCCGCCCTACATTTTGGATTGCGCCCACAATGGCGAGTCAGCTATGCGCTTGCGCGCGGCCATCCGGGAACATTTTCCCGGGCTGCCGTATGTGCTGCTGTTTGGCGCCATGCAAGACAAAGACATTGCCGGGATGTTCGACAACCTGCTGCCAGATGCCCGGGCGGTGGTGCTAACTCACGCCACAAACCCGCGCTCGGTGCAGCCGGAGGCGCTAAGCGCACTGGCTGCCCCGTACGCGCGCCCGGTGAGCACCGCTGCCACCGTGCCGGAGGCGTTGCGCCACGCGGCTGCCTTGGCCGGCCCGCAAGCGCTGGTGCTGGTAACGGGCAGCGTGGCGCTGGTGGGCGAAGCCCGCACGGCTCTCGGTTTTACGGGTAAGGAATAATCAGCTCCTGCCCGATGCTGAGCATGCCGGCGTCCGGCAGGCGGTTGCGTGTGACAATTAACTGCTGCGACACCTTGTACTTGCCTGCAATGTAAGCCAGCGTATCCCCGGCCTGCACCACATGGATGCGCAGTTGCGGTGTGGCAGTCGGCGCTGCTCCCGGCGTAAAGAATGGTGTGATGGTAGGCAGCGGCGTGGGCAACAATAAGGCCGCATCAAAATATTGCTGCGCCAGCAACTCCATATTTACCGGGGCTTCCTGGTTTAGCAAACTAAAAAACTCCGCGCTGGTGGCAATGCGGAAGGCGCCGGTTTGATACAGGTCGCGCAAAAAAATGTTGAACGGACCAACGCCCACTTCCAGGCGCAGCTTATTCAAAAACTGCGCGCCGCGCCGGTAGGTGTTTTGCAGCAGGTCTTCGGTGTTGTCCAAATCGTAGGCAGTCCGGTTGAGCGCACCGGTCGGCTTCCAGTACTCAACGCGGTCGCGCCAGTACCAGTCTTTCAGCTCCGGCTGAAAGCGCTCGATGTAAAGATACTCGCTGTACATGGGCAGCGCTGCGCCCAGCCACGGCTCTGCCACCGGGTCATGGCCCACCACCTGGCCCCACCATAAATGCGCCATGGCTTGCGGCACCAGCGCCAGCAGCAAAGACTCCGGCTTGCCATCGTAGTCGGCAAAACCCTGCCCGGTGTGCAGCACAAAACCGCCACTGGCAACGCTCGGCAGAAAGGCGCTCTCCGCAATCACGAGCGACGCGTACGGGTATGGGCCAAAAAGTTCGTTGAAAAGCTGCAGTGCGTTGCCAGCCGCAGCCAGCACGGCCGCCCCGGCATCCGCATGATCCTGCAAATGATAGAGATAAAGTGTTGCCAAATCAGTTTCGCGAACCAGCACCGCGTACTCCGGGCTGGCACTAAATGCAATCGAGCGCGCATTCCGCAGCCGGAAGTTGGAAAGGCCGGCACCGCTTGCAACCGGACCGCCGCTCGCCACCACGAGGCCGGGCGCGCTCTTCACTTCCAAATCGTAGTCAGCCACCTCCGCCAGCAGCGGCGGCCCAACATCGGTCAGCTGCCATTTCTTCCAGCCGCGGCCGCGCTCATAGGGCACCAGCTGCGGATACCAGTTAATAAACTGCATCAGGCTGTCCGTATGGCCAACGTCGCCGACAATGCGGCGCGCACGCAAGCTTGTTTCCAGGCTGCTCAGGCCGTACGTGATGTTCACAAGGCGCGCCTCGTTGGGGCGCACCGGCGCCGGCAGCCGCACCGTCAAAAACCCATCGCGCACTTCAATGCGCGGCGCCAGGGCTTGCACCTGCTCCACCAGCGTCAGCTTACTTAGAGTAAAACGCTCCGTGCGCAAATCCGCCGGCAAATAAAAAACCAACTCGTTCCACTCATCGGGGCCCGGGTTCGTCACTTCCACCAGTTGCGCAACTTCCGCGCGCTTGCCCACGTAGTCCAGATTTACGGTTAAGGTATAGCGCGCACTAACGCCCGGATTGGCACGCGCCAGAAAAGGGACAAGCGTTGGTGCGAGCCGATTGCCCACTGCGGGGATGGCCGGCACAAATGTGGGCGGCAGCGGCGTGGGGGTTGCTGCGCCACCCAGGCAGGCTGCCAGCATGCAGGCCGGCAGCGCCAGCAGCCCGCGCGCACACCGCCGCCACCACCGCAGGCGCGCGCGCTTCACACCGTCCCGTCAAAGCGCTGCAGCAGCAATACTGACAGCGCTGGCAATGCAAGGCTGAGCGCAAAGTCACAGCCGTGGCAGCGCTCATCTCCGGCCAAGAGCAGCTCGCCAGCTGCATCCACGCCAGCTCCGCCATACTGCGGCCAGTTGGTATTCAGCAGCAATTTGTAACTGCCCGCATGCTGCACGCCCACATGGTAGGCAGGATCTGCCTCCCCCGAAAAATTGCCCACCGCCAGCAGTACTTCGCCGCCCGGCGCGCGGCGCTCAAAGGCCACAATGCCGCGCTGCGCAGCGCCGGCATCCCGCCAGGCAAAACCAGCCGGCCGGCAATCCCACGCATGCAGCGCCGGCAAGACGCGATACATTGAATTGAGATCGCGCACCAGTGAAGCCAGGCCGGCATGCTGCGCATCCGCGCTCAGTTCCCACGCCAGTTGGCTGGCGTGATCCCACTCCGCATAAGCACCCAGCTCGCTGCCCATAAAGAGCAGCTTCTTGCCGGGCAGTGCAAACAGAAACGCCAGCAGCGCGCGCAAGTTTGCCCGCTGCAGGTGAGGCGCAGCTTGCAGGCGACCCAGCAGTGAACGCTTTTCATGCACCACTTCATCATGCGAAAGCGGCATCAAAAAGTTTTCGTTAAATGCAAACGTGAGCGGAAAGGTAAGCGCATTGTGCTCGGCAGCGCGGACAGCCAGTGGCGTGCTCCAGTAGCGCAGCGTGTCAGACATCCAGCCCATGTTCCACTTGTAATCAAACCCCAAGCCGCCGCCGGCAGCGGGGGCGGTGACGCCTGCCCAGTCGCTGGCTTCTTCCGCACAGGTGATCACCCCCGCAAACTGCGCGTGCACAGCTGCATTGAGCTGCTGCAAAAATGCGACCGCCTCTAGGTGTTCGCGGCCGCCGTGCGCGTTCGGCCGCCATTCATGCGCTTCCCGCGCATAGTCCAGATACAACATCGAACTAACGGCATCTATGCGCAGTCCATCAATGTGATAGAAGTCCAGCCAGAAGAGCGCGGAGTTAATGAGGAACGCCGCCACCTGTGCTTTGCCATAATTGAAAACATAAGTGCCCCACCCACGGTGTTCGGCACGTGCCTCATCCGCATACTCATACAGCGCAGTGCCATCAAACTGTGCCAGGCCGTGTGCGTCCTTTGGAAAATGCCCCGGCACCCAATCCAAGATCACTCCAAGCCCGGCGCCATGGCACGCGTCCACGAAATACATCAGATCATGCGGCGGGCCAAAGCGGCCGGTGGCAGCAAAGTAGCCCGTAGTCTGATAGCCCCAAGATGCGTCCAGCGGATGCTCGGTCAGCGGCAGCAGCTCGATATGCGTGAAGCCAAGCCCTGCCACATACGGCACCAGCTCTGCAGCCAGCTGCCGGTAGGTGAGCGGCTGCCCAGTTGCCGCTTGATGGCGCCACGAGCCAGCGTGCACTTCATAGATTGAGATCGGCGCCTCCGGCAGCTGGCGGTGCGCGCGCGCTTGCATCCAGCGCGCATCCTGCCATGCATAACCGCTCAAATCACACACGATAGAAGCAGTGGCCGGGCGCAGCTCTGCCGCAAATGCGACCGGGTCCGCTTTGAACCACGGCTCTACCGCACCGCTTCCATACACAAGGTACTTGTAAAGTGCACCAGCCTGCAGCCCGGGCACAAACAACTGCCAAATGCCGGTATTGCGATGCAATTGCAAGGGGTGCGCTGCGGGCTGCCAAGCATTGAAGTCCCCGACCACATCCACCCGCGTGGCGTTGGGAGCCCACACTGCGAATGCAACGCCGGCCAGCCCGGCACGCAGGCAGCAGTGCGCCCCCAGCACATCGTAAGCCCGCAGACTGTCAGCCGCGGCTGCCGCTTCAAGGTCGGCAGCGCTGTAAGGCAGTGAGGAAGTTTTAGTCACAGGGTCTCTGTGGGGCGCCGGGATCGAAAGGCTGGCCCTCAGTTGCTGCGCGTTTCCACAGCCAGTGCTTGCGCAGCTTCGCTTTTGATTTTAGCACCGGCATCGCTGCGCCTCTAAATGCGCTGGTTCCGCAGAACAGCCAGCAATACCCGCGCTATGCAGGGTAAATTTCTGGATAAACAAAGCCCGATGGTATACTTGTCGATTGCAATGGAAATTAATTACTTCGGCCATTCCTGTTTCCGGTTGAGCGAACGCAACGGCTCTTCCATCATCACCGACCCGTTCGACTCGTCAGTGGGTTTCTCGATGCCGCGCCTCAAAGCGGATATTGTGACCATCAGCCACGATGCGCCCGGGCACAATCATGCCAGCGCAATCAAAGAAGCGCGTGCCCTGCACGGCGCCGGCGAGTACGAAATTGGCGGCGTATTCATCACGGGCGTGCAAACCGCGGCCGCCAAAGGCAAAGCCGCTGCAAGCCGCGCAGACGGGAACACGGTTTTTATTTTCAGCTATGAGGACGTGACGGTCTGCCATCTTGGCGACCTGAATGCCATCCTCTCGCAAGCTGAGGTGGAGGCACTTGGTACCGTGGATATCCTGCTGGTACCCGTCGGCGGCGGCAACGGCTTGAACGCCGGGCAGGCCGCTGAGCTGATCAGCCTGATTGAGCCGTCCATCGTTATTCCCATGCATTACAAGCTGGCGAAAACAAAATTGCAGCTTGATCCGCTAGCCAAATTCCTGAAGGAGATGGGCCTCACCAAAGTGGAGCCGCAGGATACCTTCAAGGTTACCAAGAGCAGCCTGCCCGAAGAAACTGCGGTGGTGGTGTTAGAAGCCAAGGGGGCCTGACGCGCGGCGCGCGCGCCCTTTTCTGCTCATTATCAGTCTTTAATCATGGTAAAGCTGCTCCTCAGCTGGGACATCAAGCCCGACCTCGAAAAGGAGTACTTCGAGTTTGTGGTGCGCGACTGGGTGCCCAACATTACCCGGCTCGGCATTCAGCCATCAGATGCCTGGTACACACTTTACGGAACATGCCCGCAGATCCTCACCGCCGGCACTGTAGCGGATGCCACGACCATGCACCGCATTCTGGCCAGCGACGACTGGCAGGCGCTGGAGCATAAGCTCCGTGAATATGTTGATAACCTGACACAAAAAGTAGTCCTGGCAACCGGCGGCTTCCAGTTGTAGCCACTACTACCATGCGCCCGCAGGTTTACCTTGACCATGCTGCCACCACCCCGGTGGCACCGGAAGTATTGGCTGCGATGCTGCCGTACTTTAGCGAACAGTTCGGCAATCCAAATTCAGTCCACCGCTGGGGCCAGCAGGCCGAGCACGCCGTGTACGCCGCACGCCAGCAGCTGGCAGTTTCCCTCAACTGCACTGCCGGCGAAATTCTTTTCACCGGTTGCGGCAGTGAAAGCGACAACCTGGCGCTGCGCGGCGCAGCGCTGGCGGCCCAGGCTGCCGGGCGCGGCAGCCACCTGATCACCACAGCGGTTGAGCACCATGCTGTGCTGCACACTGCGCAGCAACTGGCTGATCATTTTGATTTTGAGCTGACGCTGCTGGCGGTGGATGCCCACGGATGTGTGAGCGCCCAACAGCTGGCAGATGCAATGCGGCCGGACACGGTGCTGGTTTCGCTTATGCAAGCCAACAACGAGGTGGGCAGCCTGCAGCCGGTGGCAGAACTGGCCGCCGTGGCCCGCGCGCGCGGCGTGTTGTTTCACACGGACTCGGTGCAGGCCGCAAGCCAGCTGGAGCTGGATGTGCAGGCACTGGGCGTGGACCTGCTCTCGATTGCTGCGCACAAGTTTTATGGACCCAAAGGTGTGGGTGCTTTGTATGTGCGCAAAGGCACGCAACTGCAGCCGCAGCAAACCGGCGGCAGCCAAGAGAACGGCCTGCGCGCCGGAACGCAGAACGTACCGCTGCTTGCCGGCATGGCGGCAGCGCTGCAACTTGTGCAGCAGCGCCGCGCACCGGACAACGAAAAATTTCTGCAGCTGCGCGCAGCCTTGATTGCGGGAGTGCTGCAACGCGTGCCTGAAAGCCGGCTTACCGGCCACGCGGAGCTGCGCCTGCACAACCACGCCAGCTTTGTGTTCCGGGGCGTGGACGGCAATGCACTGCTCAGGCGCCTGGATGTGGAGGGCGTGGCAGCCAGCTCCGGCTCCGCTTGCAAGACCGGCGACCCGCGCCCTTCCGGCGTGCTGCTGGCGATGGGCATACAGCCGGAGTGGGCGCGCGGATCACTGCGCCTCAGCGTGGGCCGCGCCACAACGGCAGCGGATATTGATTACTCGGTGCAAACTGTGGAGCGCTGCGTGGCAGCGCTGCGCAAATGACAACATCGCCCGCGGCCAAACTCGCAAACGCCAACACGCGCGTGGTGATTGCGATGAGCGGCGGCGTGGACAGCTCGGTGGCGGCAGCGCTGCTGGTGGAGCAGGGCTACGATGTGCTTGGCTTGATGCTGCGCTTGTGGAGCGATGAGTCGGCTAAAGATTCACGCAACAGCCACAATAAGTGCTGCGCGCCGGACGCCATCATCGAGGCGCGCGCGATTGCCGGCCAGCTTGCAATTCCATTTTATGTGGTTGATGCCCAACAGATTTTTCGCGAGCAGGTGGTGCAGTTTTTTCTGGATGGCTACAGCGCGGGCACCACACCCAACCCCTGCCTTGAATGCAACCGTTACATCCGCTGGACATTTTTGCTCAATGAAGCGCTGAGCCTGGGTGCGCAATATCTGGCCACTGGCCACTTTGCCCGGGTGCAGCGCAAGCCCGCAAGCTGGCAGCTGTTGCGCGGCACGGATGCGGCCAAGGATCAATCTTATGTGCTGAGCGTGCTCAACCAGCAGCAGCTGGCGCACGCCATGTTTCCAGTCGGGGCTTATACAAAAGCAGAGGTACGCGAACTTGCGCGGGGGTTTGGCCTGCCGGTGCACAGCCGCCGGGACAGCCAGGACTTGTGCTTTTTGCCGGACGGCGACTATCGCCCGTTTCTGCAGGAGCATGCGCCCGCAACGCTTCGGCCCGGCGCAATCGCAGACAGCGCCGGCCGGCAGGTGGGCATGCATGCCGGCTTGCCGCTCTTCACCATCGGGCAACGCAAGGGCCTGCGGCTGGCCGGGCCCGAAGCGCAGTACGTGGTGGCAATGGACGCAGTGAACAACACGCTGCGCGTGGGCCCGCGCGGCGCGCTGGCGAGCACACGGCTGCGCGCGGAGCGGGTAAACTGGGTTTCGGGCGTTGTGCCCGCGGAAGCATTTGCGGCCGAGGTGCAAATTCGCGCGCACGGCAGACCCGCACCAGCGCGCATCATCCCGGAGGGCAGTGATGGAGTTACAGTGGAGTTTGAAGCAGCGGTGCAAAGTGCAACCCCCGGGCAGGCCGCAGTCTTCTACGCGGGTGCGGAAATTTTGGGCGGCGGAGTGATTGCATCATGATGACACCGCATTACTTGTTTGCGCTGGCACTCGCAACATTTTTTGGGGCATTGTTCCATTTGGTGCGCGGTGGCGGTGCCATGCGCCTGCTTTTGTATTTGGCATGCAGCTGGGCGGGTTTTGCCGTGGGGCAGGTAGTAGCGCCCTTGATCGGGCTTAACTTGCCGGTGGTGGGCCCGTTCCATGTAGTCGAAGCTGCCAGCTTCGCACTGCTGTTTATGGTCGGTGCCACAGTGCTCATGCTCAAGGAGCCCGCACAGAAATAGTGAAGCGCAGCGGCAAAAATAATGGCGTCAATGCAGGACAGTTCCCCACAGCCCGCTGCCAGCGGCAGAACTAACAAGCGCTGGCTGCTGCCCGCCCTGCTGGTGGCCATGCTGGTGCTGGCGGGCAGCGCGAGCGTGGTGGCGGTGCTATCACCGGCCGCACTCACCACGCTGCGCGATCTGCTCATTATTTGGATTGCGCTGGCGGCGCTGCTGGCCAGCGTGGCACTGGTGGTGCTCGCGCAACAGGTGGCGCAGCTCACGCGAATGCTGCGCGAGGAGATCAAGCCAATGCTTGAGGACGTGGGTGATACAATTTCCACCGTGCACGGCACAGCGCGCTTTCTGAGCGAAAACCTGGCAGAGCCGGTGATCAAGGTGAGCACAAGCATCGCGCTGCTACGCCGGCTGCTAGCGTTGTTCACCGGGGGCCGTTAGCTTTTCGCAGAACTATGCGGCGCCAAATGCCGGCTTTTAATAGACAAACATTTTCTTTGGAGAAGTTATTTCATGTCAAACAATAGCAACGACTCAGGCTCATTTGTGGTCGGCTTCATTGTCGGCGGACTTGTGGGGGCAGCGGTGGCACTATTGCTGGCGCCACAAACCGGCGAAGAGACGCGTTCGGACCTGCTGCGCAAAGGCGTCGAACTGCGCGAGCGCGGCGAAAGTGCACTACATGAGGCGCGCCTGCGCGCAGAAGAGTTGGCAGCCGAAGCCTCCGCGTGGGCCAAGAACGCCGGCGAAGAAGTTGTGAAAGGAGCGCGCAGCAAAATGCGCGGCAAAGCAGAGGACGCCGAAGCCTAATCGCGCGGACGGCAGAGCGCCACTAAGCAGCACCCACTGTATTCAGCGCCGCCGGAATGGCGGCGAGCACATCACTGGCCAGCACGCTGGCGAGTGACCCCACACGTGCAGCCGCCAGCTGCCCGGCAATGCCATGCAGATATGCTGCGGCAACCGCAGCTTCATACGGCGCAACGCCCTGCGCCAGCAAGCCCACTGTCATTCCCGCCAGCACATCACCGGTGCCCGCCCGCGCCAGCGCCGCCGTGGCGAATGGCTGCACAGTTACGCGCCCATCGGGTGCAGCCACCACAGTGTAAGCGCCCTTCAACAGTACCACATGCCCCCAGTGCGCACTGCAGCGCAGCGCAACGCCGATGCGGTCCGCTTGCACTGCGTCACGCCCCAGCCCGCTTAAGACGCCCATCTCGCCGGGGTGCGGCGTGAGCACCGCCGGCGCCGGCAGGCGCAGCCACCATTCGTCGATGGCAGTCAGCAACTTAAGCGCGTCGGCGTCCACCACCGTTGGCGGCAGCTTGGCAGCCGTCGCGGCAGCCGGGCCGCGCGCAGGCTGTACCCCGAAGCCCATGCCGCCATTCTTTCCAGTTGGCTCGCCGACTATTAACAGCTGGCGCAAAAATTCTGCCGTTGGTTTTTCTTCGCCCCAGCCGGGACCGAGCAGCAGCGCACTGGCAGCGCCCAGCGCTGCCCGCAAAACGGCTGCCGCCTTGCCGGCAATCACGCCCATGTCCGCGGGCAGCAGCAGCCAGGTGGCTTCGGGCAGCTGCGCAGCCAGGATCGGGTAGATTGCATTTGGCACTGCGCCTGTCACCAGCCCGCTGCCAATGCGGTATGCCGCCGCGGCCGCCAGATACCCAGCGCCCGTGTAATTCACCGAGCCGGCCACAACTAGGGCTGTGCCAAATGTGCCCTTGTGCGCGCTGCGCGGGCGCGGCGGCAGGCTTGCGCACACATCCGCCGCAGTTGCCAGCTGCGGTTTGATCGCCTGCAGCGCCTGCATATCCGCCGGCCAGCCGATGTCTGCAACCATCAGGTCGCCAATGACATCCGCACCGCCAGGCGCCACTTGCCCAAACTTGGCCGCGCCGAATGTCACCGTCAGGGCAGCTGGCATCGTATCGCGTTCCATCTCGCCCGTGTCGCAGTCATAGCCCGAGGGGCAATCCACCGCAACATTGAGCGCACCGGGCGTTTGCAGAATGTGGGCATGGGCCTTGCGCAGCAGCTGCGCTGCAGTCTCAGGCATCGGCCGGCGGGCGCCCGTGCCAAACAGCGCATCCACCACCACCCGCGTGCCGCGCAGCACATTGGCAAACACCCGCAAGCGCTGATCACTCTCCGCATCCACAACGAAAACTCCAGCAGCCAGCGCAGCCATCAATTGCGGGTCAGCAGCGGCGCGCGGCTTAAGGCAATAAGCTTTGACGGTTGCCCCCGCCTGCGCTAAGTGACGGGCCGCCACGAGCCCGTCGCCGCCGTTGTTCCCCGGCCCCACCAACACCAGCACTTGCACGCCATCCATGCCGCCCAGGCGCCCGCTGATCGCCGCAGCCAACGCCGTCCCTGCCAGCTCCATCATGCTCTCGTACGAGACGCCCGCAGCATGCGCTTGTGCTTCAAGTGCCCGCAGCTGCGCTGTCGTGGTGATCTTCGGCATGTGCGGGATTTTAGCAGGAGTATTATGCGCTCCACCGGCAAATAAAAAAACGGCCACATTGTAAGTGGCCGTTGCATGTACCCCCGAGAGGGCTCGAACCTCTAACCTACTGCTTAGAAGGCAGTTGCTCTGTCCTGTTGAGCTACGGGGGTGCGGACTCTCTCGCGCATTGTAACTTGCTGCCGGCGCCGAAAATTATCATGTACGCACAGATCCGCTCCCGGTACCAAACGAAAAATCAATTCACCGGGCGAATACCCTTATACACCCGCGGCCCGGAAAGCGTGCGTAAAACTGTGCGCTCCTGCCCGGACCGCCCCACCCTTTCTGCAATCTCAAACGGGGTCAGCGGCAGGTTTCCGCTTGCGAGGAACAGCCGAAAGATCGCATCCACTAGCGAAGCACCCTTCTCTTCGCCCGCCATCAGTTCAGCGGCGTTGGTGCGAAACAGAAATTCCATGAAGTTCATGCTGCGCACTTCGGCGGTCTCGGGATCCACCCAGTCCACCGTCTGCGGCGCGTTCTCCTGCCGCAGCTGCTCCAGCTGTGCCTCGGAAAGATAGGTGCGCAAATACACTTCAATCTCGCGCTCCTCGCGCTGCCACCAGTCGAAGTCAATGTGGAAGCGCGTTCCCAGCCCGGGCTTGTTCAAGCGCGCAGCCGGCGCGCGCGGTGCCACCACTGTTTCTTCGTCGCTCATGCAGTTGCCGCCTGCGCTGCATAGCGCCAGTAGGCATCGCCCACATGCACAAAGCTCGGGCGCTGCACCAGTTCCGCAAAAATTGATTCGGGAGTAGCCCGCCGGGCAATGTTCACCGCACCATAAAGTGTCTTGGCGTGCACTGTACCCTGCGGTGTCAGCTTCACAAGTTCGCGAAACACATCCTGCACCAGCTGCTCAAGCGTTGTCGCCTGCTGCTCGTGGCGCGCGCGCAAAACATCCAGCTGCTCAATGCTCTCGGCCAGAATTATCAGCTCATCCATGTACTGCACGCCCAGCGAGCGCTTGCTCATGGAGAAGCGCAGCTGGCCTTGCGGCGCATTCGCACTGCGCAGCCAGTCTGCCACAGGCCGACGCGTCTCAACTGTAACCACGTACTCGCCAATCTGCTCGCCGCGGGATACGCTCAGGAAGCTACCCGCCGGCGTCTCATACTGCGCAAAGATCGGCGCCAGCCCCCACACAAAGCGCTCGCGCCGCACCACCCAGCCGGGATGCTGCTTGCCGGTGTGCCCGTCCACCAGCGTGATCCTTACGCGCGGCGAAATGCGCGCAGTGGGAAACACCGCCGCCAGCCGCGGCGTAAGCGGCAGCGTGCCCGCGCGCCGGTGCGGATAAGTGAGCACCAGCCGCACCTGCGTCTCGCCGTTTGCGGGGTGCGCGTGCTCGCTGTACTCGTCGTCTAGTTCCATTGCCAGCCTTCGCAGCTCCGGCGTTAGCGCCGCACCACGCACGGTGGGCTGGGCTGGCTGCAGCATGCGCGGCGGGCGCAGCACTTCATCCGGCTCCAGCCGGTTCAAATACCACAACACTTCACCAGTCGGGCCCACTTCATCAAAACGGTCATCGCGGTGCAGTGCATGTGCTAGCGAGAACACCATCAACTTGGCGTTCACTTCAGTTGGCAGGTCAATCTGCGGCGCAAGTTGCTCAGTGGATAGCGGGCCGCCGCCCGCCATGTCCAGCGCAGCCTCGGCCAGATTTAACTGATGCTCGTCAACATGCACCAGCAAGTCCCGTGAAAACCACTTGCCACTGATGCGCAAAAGCTTGCCCGTCACCTCCAGCGCTGCATCCAGCCGCTGCTCCAGCCGCGCAGCAAACGCATCTGCTAAAGCCGCCGGCTCCTGATTGGCAATGCTGTCACTGCCGCCGTTCATCGATGTTGGTTTTGAATTCAGCGGGTGCGATTCAATCTGAGTCGCAAACTCGCGCCGTTTACCGTCCGCAAAGTCCACCGCAATCACCTGAAAGCTGCCCGCCAACGGGTTGCTGCCCACCCGCGTCTCCACCACGCGCCCGATTGCAAAACGCAGCGCCGGGAAGCTCAGCGTTTGCCCCACGCTGAAAGTTCCGCCCGGAAGATACGGACTGGCATCCCCCACCGCAGCCGCACGCACCCGCGCCCGCTCTTCTGCAATCTGCCGCTCCAAAATTATCAGCAGCAATTCGCGGGTAGAGAGCGGAACCTCGCGCTCAATGAGTTGATGCGTGATGTGTTCGAGGTCGGATGTAGTCGGCGCAAATGCGCCCACCCATGCTTCTAGAGTGGAAGTAGATAGATTGGACAATGGAAGAACGGGTAACGCTAGCGCATCACATGCAAGCCGCGCTTGGCGTGGCCCGCCATGTACTTCGGGATTATACGTCCGCGCAACTGCTTGTCAATGCAGTTTGGCACCCGTGGGGAGTGCTACAATTTGCGCATGCCAATCTACGAGTACTTGTGCCCGGAGTGTGCCGTGAAATTTGAGGAGCTGCGCCAGATTAAGGCTGCCGACCAAGCGGCTACCTGCCCGCAATGTTACACTGCGCGTGCGACCCGCGTGTTATCTCTGTTCTTTGCAACTTCCGGCGGCCCCGCAACTGCTGCCCAACCGGTGTGCTTGGGCGGGGCCTGCTGTGGTGGCGGCTGCGGTCCCTCGCAAAACTAACCCCATTCGAGCGGGCGCACAGATGCGCCGTAACCACCGGGCCGCAGCCCAACACCTGATTTGTCTCGTCTAAGTTCCGTGCGACAGTAATTGCGCCCGGCTAACGCCCTTGTTTGCTACCGTCTGGCAGCGTGGCACCTGCCAAGGAACTCACTGAACCTAACTGGTCCATAGCAATGATGGCGCCCTCCAGGTGCGCGCAAACCAGCGACGCGCCCTTCAGCTTGGCGCCCGTCAGATCGGCGCAGCGCAAATCCGCGTATTTCAGGTTTGCGCCAGCGAGATTTGCACCCTGCAAATAAGCATGCGAGAGGCGCGCGCCGGACAAATTGCTGCCCTGCAGATCCGCCTGCCGCAGGTCCGCCCCCTGCAGGATGGCTTGCTGCAGATTGCAGCCCGCCAGCGCCGTGCGCCGCAAGCGCGCCCAGCTCAGCATGGCACGCGGCTCAATTTTTTTTCCTCTAACAATCAATGGGTTCACCGCCGGGAGGCTTCGCAATTCACATGCAAAGTTTACCGCAAAACAATGCCCGCGGTGCAACCCTGCCAGCCGGAAACCGTTTGACCAGCTTCGGAGTGCATGGTATTGTTGTGGGGTCCAACCAAGAAGATTTGTTACTGATCCGAATTGTTAGCTATAGGAGAACTTGAAATGAACCGCAGAAATTTACTCATGATTGCAAGTCTGGCATTGTTTGCGGCCAGTTGCGCCGCACCGGCCGCAGCGCCAGCCGCCGCGAACCCCAACGATCTCGGCGGCCGCGAACTGGTCATCGCCGTCGAGAACGCTTACCCGCCCTTCAATTACAAGGACGAAAAGACCGGCGAAAATGTGGGGCTGGACTATGACATGATCAACGATATTTGCAAGCGCCTGAACTGCAAGACGAAGTTTGTCACCACAAGTTGGGATGCCATCGTCGCGGTGATGGAATCGAAAGGCAAGGCGGAGTGGGACATGGCTGCCGACGGCATCACCATTACCCCCGAGCGCGCCCAGAATGTTGATTTCAGCGACCCGGTGATTAATGTTGCCCAGCGCCTGCTGGTGCGCAAGGGCGAATCCCGCTTCAAGACCAGCGACGAATTCAAAGCCAATGCGGAGCTGATATTTGGCGCCCAGCCCGGCACCACCAACTATGTCATCATGGAGAAGATCGTTGGCAAAGACCGCATTCAGGCATACGACCAGTTTGGACTGATTGTGCAAGCCTTGATGAACAACGACATTGACGCCACTGTGATGGACGATGTAGCCAGCTCTGGCAACATGCAGGCCAACCCGGACAAGCTTGAAACACTATCCGAAGTGCTGGCCGGCGAAGACCTTGGCTTTGTTTTCCCGAAGGGCAGCGACCTGCGCGATGTCTTTAACAAGGCGCTGGCTGATCAGCGCGCTGACGGAACTTTTGCCAAGCTCAAGGAAAAGTGGATTCCCGGATCAAAGTAAACGCCTGAATTTTTGTTTCGCATGCAAAGGGGCATGACGGGCCAAGGGTCGGTTTTCAAGACACCCTGTCCGTTGCGCCCCTTTGCTCTTTCTGGCCCAGTGCGCATAGCCCGCCGCAGTGCCACAGCCACAGTGGAAATCTAAATGAGTGCTGATCCGGCTGCTATCGCACCGGTGAGCCGCCACCGCCGCCCCGGCATCGCGCCCGAGTTCTCAGACTGGCTCGCACGCCTGCCCTGGTGGCTGCTGGCAACAATTTTCCTTGGCCTGCTCATCCTGTACTCCATCATGTCGGATGAAAAAACCGGCAATGCGTTTCGTGCAATCGTACCGGGCATCGTCGTGACCCTGCGCACAGCGCTGCTCGGTTATTCGATGGCTCTGGTAATTGGCCTGTTTGCCGGCTTGGGGCGCACCGCGGTAAATCCTGTCATCAGCAACATCACTTCTTTCTATGTGGAGATTGTGCGCGGCATTCCAATTTTGGTTTTGCTGCTCTATGTTGCATTTGTGGGCGTGCCGCTGCTGATGGACGAACTAAATCAGTTGGGCGCAATGACTGGCAATGCATGGTTGAGCAAGCTCACGCCGCGCAGCTTTCCCAATGAATGGCGCGTGGTGCTGGCATTGGGCTTCGCCTACGGCGCCTTCGAAGCAGAGAACTTCCGGGCCGGCATCCAATCCATCGAAAAAGGCCAGATTGAAGCCGCCCGCGCGCTGGGTATGAACTACCTGCAGACCATGCGCTACATCGTGCTGCCGCAGGCAATCCGGCGCATTCTGCCAACGCTCGGAAATGACTTCATCTCCATGCTGAAGGATTCGTCGCTGGTGAGTGTGCTGGGCGTGGAAGACATCACTCAGCTTACCCGGTTATATGCCAGCAGCTCGTTTGTATTCCTGCAGTCCTACAGTGTGTTGGCGTTCATGTATCTCACCATGACCATCCTACTTTCGCGCGGCGTGCGTTGGATGGAATTTAAACTGGCACAGGGACGCACCTAGCCAATCCAAGGTTGATCGACCGGCTTCTTTTAGCTTTCAACCAGTTTATTCTGACTGATGCAGGGGGCGCACCCTCGCGCACGGTAGTGGGGCCGTGCTAATCCAGACCGGATCTGGCTTTGCGCAGCGGTTGCGGAGTACAATGGGGATGCCTGCGATTTAGTCACGCCGATGCAAAGATTACGCCAGTTTCTAGATGAGGCCTCTGCGCCAACAATAATCATCACTGCCTTTTTGGGCACGATAACTGTGATGTCGCTGCTGGTTGCACTGGTGGGCGGCGGACTGGTGGGCTGGTGGATACTGAGTTCCCAAACTGCTGCGGTACCGGCTGCCGCGACGGCTGCCAGCACCGAATCCGCGACGCGCGTGCCGGTTGGTCTGCCCACCTTGCAGGCGTTTGTTCAGCAAACCATGGTGGCGATGGACGCGGCAAACGCGATTGCTCTGCCGGCCACCGTAACACCCGCACCCGTACCACCCTCGAGCACGGCGGTGGCGATCGCCGCCACCAGTGAGCCGCCACCCGCTCCCGGAAACCCAACCGCTAACATTTTCAGCCTGCTTACCTCCGATCCGCAGTTCAGCACGCTGGTGCAAGCCATTCAAAGTTCCGGCTTGGCCGAGACGCTGCGCAGCGGCGGGCCGTTCACATTGTTTGCGCCGACCAACGCAGCTTTCGAGCAGCTACCCGAAGGCACGCTCGAGCAGCTGCTGCAAAACCCGGATGTGCTCGCAGAACTGCTCAGCTACCATCTGGTTCCGCAGCGGCTGGAGCAGTCTGGTTTTGCAACTGTGCCGGCATTGCGCACCGTGCTCGGTCCGGCGCTGGTGCTGCGCGTCGCAGACACAGGCGCCACAGTCAATGGCGTCCTGGTGGCTGCAGCCGGCCCGGCCACCGGCAACGGCCTAGTGCACCCGATTAGCATGGTACTGCAGACGCCTGACACAGGCACCGTTATCGACGTGCTCGCTGTCGACGACCGCTTCACCACGTTTTACAGCTGGCTGGAGCGGGCCGACCTGATAACCGCATTGCAGGGCGAAGGCCCGTTCACTGTGTTCGCACCAGTGAATGACGGGTTCCTAACTCTGCCGCCGGGCACTGTGGACTTCCTGCTGTTAGACGCGAATACAATGCGCACGGTACTGCTTTACCACGTGGTGGGCGGGAAACTGATGCAGGCCGACCTGACACCTCAGGAAGTGCTCACGCTCGCCGGTCCGAGCATAAAGATTTCCGGCAGCGCTGGCGCGCTGTTTTATGGCGCTGCGCAAATAACCGGCACTGACCTGTTGGCTTCGAACGGCGTGATCCACGTGGTAAACACCGCGCTCATTCCCCCGCCCCGCTAGCCGTTGTCGGCGCGCCTAGTTCAAGCGCGCAATACTGTTGCGAATTTGATTGCAGGCGTTGCGGATGACTTGCGCGTCCGACCCACTTGGCGCCCGGCATAAAAACTGCTCAAGCGCCCGCAGTGCGGCGCCCAGCTCTCCCGCCTGCAAGTGGATAAAACCACGCGTGCGCCAATGGGCGGCGCGCGCCGGATGCAAAACCTGCAGCTGGTCGACCACCTTAAGTGCCAGGTTCCACTCGCGCCGGTTCACATAGGCCTGCCGCAAATTGTTCAGCATGCGCACCAGCGTGTCCTCTGCCGAAGTTTCGTTCAGCCAAGCTGCCTCAAAGACTAGCGTCTGCGCGGTCATTTTTTGCACCAGCTGCGCACAATTCTCTGGACTAAGCTCTGCCCCGCCGTTGAAGGCATCAATAAAGAGCGGGCCGGCCGGAGTGCTGCACGCCGCCACAAAGTGCCCGGGCATACCCACACCGTACACCGGCAGCTGGCAGCGCTGCCCGATGGCCACGTACAAAACTGCAAGTGCGATGGGAAGGCCGCGGCGATCATCAAGCACATCATTTAAGTAACTGTTGGCCGGATTGCCGTAGTCAGTGGTGTTGCCTGCAAAGCCCTCGTCTTGAAAAAGAAAAGCCGCCAGTGCCCGCGCACGCGCAGCAGTTTCTGTGTGGTGGAGGATTGCAATTTGTGCGGCGCGGGCAAGCTCGTCGAGTTCCGCCAAATAGTGCGCTACATCCAAATCCGGATAGGCAATAGCTTTGGCAAACTCTAAAGCAGCCAAAGGCACATCAATTGTTTGCTGGCGTACCGCTACTTCAAAACTCATAAAGGCAGCTGCTGGTGGGTTTCCAAAAAGCACGACGCGCGCATGATGCTCACTTGTTGATTGTACTTACGAAACCATTTGGCGCCACTATAATCGAAGCCGTGCCGGAAGCCCAAATTGACGCAGCTGAATGGGACGCTTTTGCTTCTGCTCCTGGCCCCGCCGGCTTCTGCGGCGAGGCGCACTTGCTGCAAACTGCGGCCTGGGCGCAGCTTAAATGCACCTTCGGCTGGCGCGTGAGGCGCGTGGCGCTGCGCAGCGCGGGCCGCATTGTGGCTGGTGCCCAGATTCTGGTGCGCCGGCTGCCGCTCGCCTTTGGCAGCATTGCCTACCTGCCCAAAGGCCCGCTGGTGAACTGGCAAGACGCTGCGCAAACCCAAGCGCTGCTGCACCTGTGCGATGCTACCGCGCGTGCCGAGAACGCCATTTTCTTAAAGCTGGAACCGGATCTGGCGCATGGCGCCGAGCCCCGCCAACTACTGCAAGCACTTGGTTGGAACGCGAGCGCGCAAAGCCTGCAGCCGCGGCGCACGCTGCTGGTGGACATCGCTTGCGAACCCGCAGCGGCGCTGGCGCGCATGAAATCCAAGACGCGCTACAACATTGGCCTGGCTGAAAAAAAAGGTGTGGTGGTGCGCAGTGCGCCGCTGCAGAATGCAGGTGCGGAGCTGGCTGCGTTCTGGCGCCTGCTGCAATCTACCGCAGCGCGCGATCAGTTTGGCATTCACAGTGAACGGTACTATCAAACTGCTTACGAGAGTTTTGCAGCAACCGGCCGCGTGGCACTGCTGCTGGCTGAAGGCGCGGGCGGCATGCTGGCCGGCGCAATGATATTTTCCAGCGGAGCGCGCGCATGGTACCTGTACGGCGCTTCAGATGATTTGGATCGCGCCAGCATGGCGCCCTATGCTGTGCAGTGGGCTGCAATCCAGTGGGCGCAGGCCCGCGGCTGCTGCACTTATGATTTGTGGGGAGTGCCCGATGCCGACGAAACGCAACTGGAGACCGAATTCATCAACCGCGGCGACGGGCTTTGGCCGGTCTACCGCTTCAAGCGCGGCTTTGGCGGCACTCTGGCGCGCAACTGCGGTGCCTGGGATCATGTTTACAGGCCCGGGGCGCACTTTCTGTACCGTACCTATCTGCGGCTGGCACAGCGCCATGGTTTGCCCGGCTGATTGAGCGGTAACGCATTGAGCAGTCCAGCCGCGCAGCATCCACTGCGCCATGCAGTCTCCGCAGCAGATTGGCATGCCGCCCTGTTGCAAATTGATCCGGCTCCGCCGCTGCTCCAAGCCTGGCAGTGGGGCGATTTCAAAGCGCGCCATGGCTGGCAACCGCGGCGCATGCTGTGGGATGGCAACGCGCGCGCAGCCGCCGGCGCACAACTGTTGCAGCGCAGCGCCCGCACCTTCGGGCTGAACGCTGTAATCCAATACGTGCCGCACGGGCCCTTGTTGGATTGGCGCAATACGGCACTGGCACAAACAGTGTTGGCAGACTTGCGGACAGCCGGAAAACAGGCCAACGCAATCTTTATCAAGATCGATCCGGCGCTGGAGGTAACCACCCCGGGCGCGGATGCCAGCACCACAGCCGCAGCCGACCTGCTGGCGCGCAGCGGTTGGAGGCTATCAGCCAGCCAAATTCAATTTCGTAACACAGTTATGCTGGACTTGCAACAGCCGCTGGAAAAGCTGCTGGCCGCCTTCAAGCCCAAGACGCGCTATAACATCCGGCTCGCCCAGCGCCACGGCGTGCAAGTCCAGCCAGCCACTGCGCAGCAGCTGCCGGCACTTTACGAGTTGTACAAGCAGACTGCCCAACGCGACGGCTTTCCCATCCGGCCGCAGGCTTACTATTTGGATTTATGGTCGAGCTTTGCGCAGGCCGGCCTCGCGCAGCCGATGATTGCAGAGTACGGTGCGCAGCCAATTGCAGGCGCGGTGGTGTTCGCATACGCGCAGCAAGCCGTTTACATGCACGGCATGTCCGCCAGCACCCACCGCGACAAAATGCCGAACTATTTGCTGCAGTGGCACGCGCTGCAATGGGCGCATGCGCGCGGCTGCACTTCATACGACATGTGGGGCGCACCGGACAATTCTGACCCAGCCGACCCGATGGCGGGAGTTTGGCGCTTCAAGTCCGGCTTCAACGGCCGCGTGGTGCACACGCCGGGCGCATGGGACCTTGTGCTCAGGCCGGCAGCTTACACCTTGTACGAGTTTGCACTGCCGCGCCTGCTGCAATTCTTGCGGCGCACTAACAGCGGCGCAGCGCCGGGGTAAGCGCACAGCTCACCAGCCGTTCGGGTTTGCAGGCGCCGCGGGTTATGGCGCCGGCCGCATGCGGTAAAGCGTAACCCACGACTCGTGCTGCGGCCGGTAGTAGGTTTCCACAGCGCTCAAGCCCACACTCAGCTGCTGCGGCACTGCATCATCACGGGGATGGTCGAGCAGCAATAATTCATCCGGCTGCATGCCGGGCGGCCCACTGCCATTGCGCCAATCTTTCGGCGGCCACACCACGGCTTTTACCTGCGAGCCGTACGGCAGATGCGCCTGCATGCGCTCCCAGCTGCCTTGATCAACTGCAATGACGGTGAGCGGCGTGTTGCGCGCGGCCAGGCCGGCAGCAGCAGCGCGCAGCGCAAAGCCGCTGGGCCAGCCGGTAATGTACTCCCAGCGGTCCGGAAACGCCCCCAGCGGCAGCTGTTGCGGTGCCACCCAGGTGAGCCACACAAATTGCATCGCAGGCACGGCTGCGCCGAGCGCAACAATCGACAACAGCGGCTGCGCGCGGGCACTCGCAGCACCCAGCAGCTTTTCGGCGCCGGCGCCTGCCAGCAGCGCAAGCAGCGGCAGCATCGGCAGCAGGTAGCGCGACTCGAACATGCCGTCGGTTGAACGCGTAACCACCAACGCCAGGAAGGCAGCCGCAGCAAAACCGCACAATAGTGCCATGCGTTTGCGGCCGGCCAGTCCGACCACCCACAACAAGCTGGTCAACACAAACAACGGCATGGTCCAATATGCCGCCAAGCTACCGGGCAGGCTGCGCATTATTTTTCCGCTTTCGAGAATCGTCTCGCCAAGTGTGTGCGGCCCCTTGCGATTTAAGAGATCAAATCCCATGTCCGAGTCCACAAGAGTCAACGCCAGCCAGACTGGCAGAAGCAAAATAAAAGCAGCCAGATAAATCTGGAGCAGCGCGGTTAGCTGGCTGCGCCCCACTGCCGGGCGCAGCCAAACCAGCGCAACCAGAAATGGGATCGCTGCAAAAACCAGGTTGGAAAGTTTGGCAAGCACTGCGGCCGCCAGCAGCGCACCGCAGACCACAGCCGCGGCGCGGTTGCGCCGGCCTGCCAGCGCATGCAACCCGCTCCAAAGCACAAGCATCAAAAGCGCTGGCGAAACAGCATCAGCAACCGCCATGCGCTCAAAAAAATGCGCGTGCGGCAAAACAAGCAGGAGGGCGGCAGCCGCTACGGCTGCGCGCGCACCCAGCCAGCGCCGCGCAGTTGCCAGCAGCGCCGCAAAGCCGCACATGCCCACCAGCAGCCCCGCCACGCGCAACAGCCACAACCCGCCGGCAAACGGCCAAAAAATAGCCCCCAGCCAGATGCCCAACAGCTTGCCATCAGAGGCGCCATGAAAGGGCTGCATGCGCCATACCAGGCGGGCCCATTGCAGATGCGCGCCCTCGTCTATAAACGCCGGCAGCTGCAGCAGATTGTGCAACCGCACCCACCACCACAGCAGCATGGCGGCCAGCCACGGTGCTGCTGGTTTCAGCCGCCGTCCCACTCGCTCAGGATTGCAGCCAGCAGCGCCACCCGCGGAGCAAACTGCGCCACGCGCAGCCCCTCCGTGCGCGTGTGCGCGCCACTTCCTAGCGGTCCCAGGCCATCCAGGATGGCTACCCCGTAGGGCGCCACCAGGTTTGCGTCCGAGCCGCCACCGGTGCTGCCCTCGCGCAGCTCCAGTTGTAACGCCTGCGCAATGCTTCGCGCGCGTTCAAACGCAGCGGCAATTGCCGGACTGCGCGGCATGGGCGGGCGCTCCAGCCCGCCGCTCACTTCCAGCCGGGCGCCCTTGAGCTGTGGCTGCAAGCCGTTCACCGCGGCGGTCACTCGCGCGCCTTCAGCCTCTGTCTCCACGCGGAAGTCCACCTCCACCGTGCATTCATCCGGCACCACATTGCTGCGCGTGCCGCCGCGCACAATTCCTGTGCTGACGGTTGTGCCGCGCGGGTAATCTGTCAGCGCCTGCAGCGCCTGCACTTGCTGCGCCATCTCCGCAATCGCATTCACGCCATTGGCGTGATCTGCGCCGGCATGCGCAGCCCGCCCGTGCGCCGTAACCGTGAAGCCACCAATGCCTTTGCGCGCGGTCTTCAACGCGCCATCCGGCAGCGCCGGCTCCATGCACAACACCAATCCTGCCGCAGCGCCCAAACTTGTAATCAAGGGCCGCGAGCTATTCGATCCCACTTCTTCATCAGAGGTCAGCAGCAGTGTCACCGGCCGCGCAGGCCAGCGCTGTTGCTCGCGCAGCGCACTCAGAGCAAACAACACTTGCGTCAGGCTGCCCTTCATGTCAATGATGCCCGGCCCATACATCCACCCGTCCGCCATGCGCACCGGGTTCTCTGCCAGCATTCCAACCGGATGCACCGTGTCAAAGTGGCACAGGATCACAAATCCGCCCTGCGTGCCGCCATCCGCGCCGGGCCACGCCGCCACAATGTTATTGCCCGTCTCTGCCTGCTCATCAATACGCACCTGCGCGCCCAGCGGCTGCAGCGCAGCGCGCAGCGCAGCGCCCATGCGGTCCAGCGCCACCTTATCCAACGACGGCGACTCAATGCTCACAAACGCCGCCAGCTGCGCCAGCATCTCCGGCCGCAGCTCCTCAAAAAAAGTAATTGGAATGGGTGCCATTTTTTATTCAGCCGCACCAAGCACTGCGCATTGCGGTGCGATCAAGTTTACCTTGCAAGCCGCCGCAGCCAGCCTGCAGGCACCAGCCAACGCTGCTGGCAGCAGCCTGCGGGCGGGCTTTGCAGGGCATCGCAAAGCACGCAGCCTCGCACCACCCCAATCCCAACCCGCTGCAGCTGGCAGCGCAGACCCCAACCCAGCCGCGCTAGCTGCGGGCGCGCGCCCACTCCGTAATGCGCGCCATTGCCTCGCGTACGCGCGGCGTGGCAGTGCCGAGCGAAATGCGGAAGTAGCCCTCGCCATTCACGCCGTAGATCGCGCCGGGTGTCACGGACACGCTGGCCTGTTCGAGCAGGTCATCAGCAAACTGTTCGGAGCCCATTCCCGCTGGCACCTGCGCCCACACGTACATTGCACCCGCCGGAGTCTGTGCCGGTAGCTGCGCTAGGCGCAGCCCAGCCAGCACCGCATCGCGGCGCTCCTGATACAGCGCATTGCGCGGCGCCAGCCACGTTTGGTCACCGGTGAGCGCAGCCACGCCTGCCAGTTGTGCAGCCTTGAACTGGCTTGAGTCTATGTTGCTCTTCAGCGCATGCAGCGCGCGCACGGCAGCAGCACAGCCCACCGCCATGCCCATGCGCCAGCCAGCCATGTTGTAAGTTTTGGAGAGCGAACTAAATTCCACCGCTACTTCCAGCGCACCGGGCACCTGCAAAATACTGGGCGCCGTGTAGCCATCGTAAGTCACATCCAAATATGGTGCATCGTGGCACACCAGCAAATCATGGAGCTGCGCAAACGCCACGGCCTCCGTGAACAACTGCAGCGGCGCACATGCACCCGTGGGATTGTTAGGGTAGTTGAGCCAGAGCAGCTTGGCCCGCCGGGCTGCATCCGGCGCAATCTCAGCCAGCTGCGGCAGAAAGCCATGCTCTGCGCGCAGCGGCAGCAGCACCACGTCCGCACCCGCAAAGCGGGCAGCCGCTTCGTACACGGCATAGGCCGGGTCCGGCACCAGCGCCACATCGCCGGGCTCAAGGTATGCCATGCTCAAGTGAAACAATCCTTCCTTTGAGCCAATCAGCGCCTCAACTTGAGTATGCGGATTAACCGCAACGCCGAAGCGCCGGCTGTAATAGGTGGCCACTGCCTGCCTGAACTCCGGCAGGCCGCCTGCCGCCACATAGCCATGCGTGCCCGGCTGGTCAACGGCATGCTTGAGCGCATCGCGAATGAATGCCGCGGGCGGCTGGTCGGGCGAACCCACATCAAGGCGGATCACATCCTTACCGGCCGCCTGCAGCGCGACCATGCGCTTTGCGAGCTTGGCAAAAAAGTATGGCTGCACAGATTGCATGCGGGCTGCGAGTTTCATTTTTTACCCCTGCTTATGGCAGCGCATGTGAGCTGCATTCAAAGGCTGGCAACAATGTTGTCCTGCGCGCATTTTACGGCGCCGCGGTCGTGGTTGCCGTCACAGTGGGTTCCGGCGTGCTGCTGGCCACAAAACCCTCCGGCGTGATGGATGGCGTGGGGCTGGGCCCCAGCTCACCGTAGTCTTTGGGTGAGTGATGGCGCACGTACCACTTGCCACCGGTGGTGGTGCGGTCAGACTCTAATCCCACTACTTGAATCCAGATTTTTCCGGGCTTTAGCGCCAGCGGTTCACCGCCGGCATCGGTAAGCTGCGGCAGTGCGCCGGTGTCCGCGCGCTGCCACTGCCCCGCAAACGCCTGGCCATCCCGGAATACCAGCAGCGGCCGCGGCGCAGCGCCCCAGAGCTGCACCTCAGTTGCGTAAGTGGAATGAATTCCGTCGGCATCGTAGTCCTCGGGCACAGTAAAGTCCACAACATGGTTGGCAAACAGCAGTACCACCGTATCGGCGGCCAGCTGCTGGTTGGTCGCAGCGTCAAGGTGCTCCGCCAGCGCGGTGGGAGAGCTGTCTATCCAGCGCTTGTAGTTTGCGCGGGGCGCGTCATAGCGCCACTCCGTCAGCGCTTCGCCGCTGAAGTCCACCCCCACAGTTACCGCCGGCAGCCCGCCAGATGGAGTCCGCTGTTGATAGGCAAAGCCACGCACCCGGGCCGGCGCATTCAGGTTCTTGTCCGCAAGCACCTGCCACAATGCTGCGGTTGAGGTGAAGACCGCATTAGCATCAATGCTTTCCATGCACAACGGCGGACACTCAAAGCCCGTCAGATTGGTAATGACGGCTGGAAACCAAGGCTTGGGAGCCAGCCGGCGCATGGTGCCTTTGGATGTGCCTGAAGCCACAAGAGCACCGTCCAACATATCGACAAGGGTTGTATCAATCAGGCGCGCCGACCGCACCGGCCCGATGCGCTCCGCAGCGGTCCCAAGATACACGGCGGTGTACCGCGTTGTACCGCCCTCCGAGTAATGCTCCCAAACCATGTCTGCAGCTGCGAGCCCGGCTTGCGGCCGCACGTAACGCGGAAAGTTTGAGATCTTGATTGCAAGCGGCTTGCGCAGCAACACCTGCGGGTCGGAGACCAGCAGCCCGGTCAGCGGATTTATGTTGGCGGGGTAAGTGAGCGGGCCCAGCAGCGCATCCGCCACAGCAGTGGGCTGCGGCGTTTGGGTGCGTACCGAAATGATGGCGACCGCGGGTGCCGGCCTGGTTGCAGTGGAAGTTGCAGCCACCGCGGGCGCAGCTGTTGCCACGGTGGCACTGGGTGCCAGAGGCGGCGGCAATTGCGCAGCTTGCGGGCTGCACGCACCCAGCAAGCACAATGCAGCTAAAACTGTTGTGCCATGTCGGCGGCACAGAGACTTCACGCTGTGGTCAAGCCCTTGCGGTTGGATGCGCGGTGCCGGCTAGCCGGCTGCGCAGCGCGGTTCCTATGGCTGCACCTCGTACTCAATCATCGCCGCACCGTATTCCGCATTTATGGCAGCCTGCGCCACAAGCCGGTGCGTCTCGCTGGCCGCCGGCGCTTCAAACATGGGAAAGACGGCCGTAGCGTACCCGTCGGAATCGGTAACTGAAAACATCAGCAGTAGCGGGTCTGCGCCGGGGCGTGTAACCTGGCCCTGCACGGTAACGCCGCGCAAGCGCTCGCCTGCCGCCGAGGCTACCACCGCATGCGCCACCTGCGGCCGGTCAGTATGCAGCACGGGCCACTCCACCCACAGCGTCAGCTTTAGAGCTGGTGCCGCGGTGGCTGGCGGCCGGGGGGTTGCCACCAAGCCGCAGCCCGCCAGCGCCAGCATCATGGCGCAAGGCAGCAGCCAGCTGCGGGCAGCCAGCCGCGCAAGGCGCAGCAGCTTGTGTCGCGTTGCACAGCGGCGCAAGGGTTCAATCAGCCGGGAAGTTTTCAAAATGCCCGCCAGCCAAATGGTAATGCATAGCATGGTGAAGTGCGGTGCAAAAGCAGCGCCACCTCCCGGGTCCGGGAGGCGGTGGAGACCGGTGATGCCCCCACGGGGATTCGAACCCCGGTCTTAGGCTTGAAAGGCCCACGTCCTAGTCCCCTAGACGATGGGGGCTCAGCAACAGAGCACGGCAGTTTACCATATTGGAATTATTACCGGCGGGAGATTTTTTTGGCCAGCGGAGCGAAAATTGGCTGGCGCGACCGGTTTGAGCGCTGCACACCAGCCGCTGCCAGTGGCGGTGGCTAACGGGCGCCAGTGCTGGCTTTGGGGCGGCGCTGCACAGCCTGCACGCGCTGGCGCAGCACCCGGCGCAGGCGCTGCTGCGCAAACTCTGCACTTGAGCCCAGTACAGTTGCCACGCGATTCATGGTCGAGAGATCAGGCTCCACAAATCCACAGTAATGGCATTTCCAAGCCGGCAAATTTGGCACCACCACAAAGACGCTGCCGTGCCAGCCGGCATGCGCCGCGGAGTGCGAGCGCAGCACCCCAAACCCACAGTGGGTGCAAGCCCGGCCGTTAATGTACGGTGTTGTGTTAATCAACGGTATTTCGGCACCTGCACCAAACTAATTGGTCACCGACGCCGGTATTTTATCACTGAGCGAGGGCTGTGGGAAGCTAACGCACGCCAGCCCTGCCGACAACAGCGCCTAGTTCAGGGTACCGGAGCTAGTTCTGGGTACACAAACTGCGCAACGCGGCGCCAGCTGTCAATTGGAAAGTATACCGCCCACACTTTGCCGATGATTTGGGCGCGTGGAATGAGGCCGACCTCCGGGTCGCGTGAGTCTTTTGAGTAATTGCGATTATCGCCCAGCACAAATAACTGATCCGCAGCCACCTCCCATACGCGACCGCCAAAATCCAGCATGGGCTCAGGCAGGTACGGCTCAACCAGCGGTGTGCCATTCACAAACACCTGCCCGTCGCGCACCTGCACTGTATCGCCGGGCACGCCAATCACGCGCTTGATGAGATCTGTTTCGCCGGCGCGCCCCAGCATTCCATCCAGCAGGGAGCCCGGTGTGCTGCTAGGTGGTACAAACACAACGATTTCACCGCGCTGGGGATCGGTATACCAATAGCTGAAGCGGCTGACGACAATGTACTCGCCCGCCCGAAAAGTATCCAGCATGCTGGCGCCGTCGATGCGAAAGCGGGCACTGACCAGATTCACCGCAAAAAAAATTAGGGCCGCCATCACAGCGGTCTCCACCACTTCGATCAGCAGCATGCGCCAATTCACGCGCCCACGGCTCGGAGGCGGTTTGTCGATGCTCATCTGAATACTTTTTGGTGCATGCCACTCACGGCGCAGAGATGCCGCACTATTCCTCGCGCTCCCGGAAGCCAATGCGCAGCGGCGTGCCAGTAAACGGATATTGCTGGCGAATGGCGTTAACCAAGTAGCGCGTGTAGGAGAAGTGCACCAGCTTGCGGCTGTTGATGTGAAATACGAAGAACGGCGGCGCAGTGGCAACCTGCGCCACAAAGTAAATTCGCAGGCGCTGCCCGGATTGCGATGGCGGCGCGTGCTGATCCATAGCCTGCTGCACCAGCCGGTTTAGCGCGGCTGTGCCAATGCGCTCAGTGCGCGCAGCCTGCACCTCAATGAGGGTGGGCAACAGCTGATTCACACGCTGTGCGGTCAACGCAGAGACAAACAGCACCGGCACATAGTCCAAAAACTTCAGGTGCTCACGCACCCGCAACCGGTAATCCTCAATGGTGTGGCTGTCCTTCTCTACTGCGTCCCATTTGTTTACAACCACCACCACACTGCGCGCCTGCTCCACCGCCATGCCCGCAATATGCGCGTCCTGCGCAGTAAACGGCTCCAGCGCATCCACAACCACCGCCACAATGTCCGCGCGCTCAATGGCGCGCAGCGCGCGCAGCACGCTGTATTTTTCCACGCCGCCTTCAATGCGCCCGCGGCGACGGATGCCGGCCGTGTCAATCAGCGTGACGTCCGTGCCCGCATAGCGCAGTTGCGTATCCACCGCATCGCGCGTGGTGCCCGCAATCGGTGAAACGATTACCCGCTCGGCGCCCAGCAAGCGGTTGAGCAGGCTACTCTTGCCAACGTTCGGCCGGCCCACAATTGCCACCTTAAGCGCGCTGTCCGCCGGCTCAGAGCTAGCCGGCGGCAAGAGTGCCACCACTTCATCCAGCAGATCCCCGGTACCGATGCCGTGCGCAGCAGAAATCGCAATTGGGTCGCCCAGTCCCAGCTCGTAAAAATTTACTGCCATTGCGCGACGCTCAGGGTTGTCACCTTTGTTTACAGCCAGCAGTACCGGCGGCCGGCGCACACCGCCGGCACTCTTTTGGCGCCGCCGCAAAAGGTCGGCAATCTCGCCGTCCGTTGCAGTAACACCCACATTTGCCTCGGCCATAAAGATGATTACATCGGCATCGGCAATGGCCATTTCCGTTTGCGCGCGAATCTCAGCCAGAAAATCCGCAGAGCCTGTGGCAAGCGGCCTGTGCCGCACCACGTCATCAAAGCCCTCAATGCCGCCGGTGTCTACCAGCGCAAAGATTCTGCCATTCCACTCCACAGTGGCAAACAAGCGGTCGCGCGTCGTGCCCGGTTCGTCATGCACCACTGCAAGGCGCTGCCCGGCCAGCCGGTTAAACAGTGTGGACTTGCCAACATTCGGCCGGCCCACGAGCGCCACAATTGGCCGTGCCACTTTTACCTATTGCCAGCCGGCCGGCAGCCGGCGCGCGCCCGGAATGAATTTTGTTGAACTTTTCGCATCGCAATTGGTGGAACTGGCCGTCACGCCATCCCGTGCGCGCCGGCTGCAGAGATCGTTAGGGGGCGGCCGGCTTGGGCGTCGGCGTGTTGAGGTCGCGGATTATGGTTACTTGCAGTTCTTCCGGCAGCACCTGGCCCGCTTGCACAGACTGCAGCCCGGTTATCAGAACTGCCGGCTTGACGGTATGCACACCGATGCGCAACCCCATCAGGTCAAGCACCACCTTTACATCGTCCGCACCCAGCTTTTCAAGCGCCGGCAGCGGCCCGGACAAAAGAACATCAACTCTTTCCGGTGCAATAGTTGCTGCCAGCCGCGGTCCCAGCCCGGTAGCCTCCACTTGCCGGCGAATTCGAATGCTGCTCTCGACCGCATCAATGCTCACCGTTACAGCCACAGTCTGGTCACTAGCCAGTGATACATCGGGCGGAAGCTTCATAGCCACGCGCGCATCAATTGTGGCAATTGCCTCTGTGATATCAACCGGCTCGGTCTCAAGGTATCCGGGCAGCGCAGCCACCATGTCCGGATCGGCGGAGAAGACGGTCACGGAGGGCGGGGACGCAGTAATGTTCTTGATGCGGTAGCCGGGAGCCTGGCTGCCTTTGAACATTACGCGCACGGCCAGGTCACGATAGCCGCCCAACTGTGTGACTGCCACGCGCAAGCCAACGCTGGGGGGAGACACCTGTAGTCCGTTGACGGCCTGCGAGTCACTGTTTAGCGCGCGCAATACTACCGTCTCAGCAACTGCTTCGCGCTGGTCGCGTAAATCAATGCGCGCCTCAAGCGCTGCTACGGTATCAATCAATTCCTCCGGTCCGCTGATTGCAGCAGCCGGCACCGAGAGCACAGGCGTTTCAAAGGTGTAGCCAATCGCCGGGTCGCCGATGATGCGCACGCGCACTGGCAGTGTGCGCGTTACCACCCGGGCCAGCTGCAGCGTAACTACCGGCGGCTCAATGCTCACCACCTCAGCCTGCTGGTCCGGCAGTAAGCCCTGCAGCGTAACCACTTGCGAACCGGACTGCCATTGCGCCACATCCGCCACCACGCGCAGCTTGTTGATGGCCAGTGTCGGCCAGGTCAAGCGCGGCGCCCGCAGCGTAACCGTTGCCTCTGTTGCCAGGCCGCCCAGCACCATAACGTTTCCCTGCAAGCCGGTTACTTCCACCGGCACCGCCCGCGGCACAATGCGCTCCTCCAGCGGGTTATCCTCGTTCACGGCAACAACCCACACCACAACTGCCAGCACCAGGCTGATACCAAACAAGCCCATATTTCGCAGTACACCCGCAATTGAGAAGGTCATACTGGCGTTCTTTTGCGCGCGCCCGCGAGCGGACCGCGCGGCATGGCACCCTTTCCATTTTCAGACTGCACCCCGTAATACGCCAGCAACCCCGTGCGCAGCTCGCCAGCGTTGAGGCCGTTGTCAATCTCACCGTTATGCACTATCGAAATTGAACCAGTCTCCTCGGACACCACCACCGCCACGGCATCACCCAGTTCGCTGATGCCAAGTGCAGCCCGATGACGCAGCCCGAAGCGCAAATCCGTCACGCGGGCGCTCACTGCCAACGGCAATACACAGGCCGCCGCAGCCACGCGGTCGCCGCGCAGCACCACGGCGCCATCATGCAGCGGCGTGTCCTTGTGGAAAATTTGCTTGAGCAATACAACTGAGAGCGCGGCATCCAGCTTCACACCGCTATCAACATATTCCTGCAAGCCGCCAGTGCGCTCAATCACAAGCAGCGCACCCTGCTGCTGCGCCGCCATCTCTGTGCAAGCTGCCACCAGCACTTCGACAATTGCCGGAATGTTTTCGTCGCGTTTATAAAAGTTCAGCCAGGTACCCGCCCGCCCGAGGCGGTCCAGCGCGCGCCTGATTTCCGGTTGGAAAATAACGGGAAACGCCAGCAGCAGTGCCGGCAGCAGCGCCCGCAGCAGCCACGAAATCGCGACCAGGCGCAGTGCCCCGGAGAGCACCACCACCCCCACAATCAACACCACCACGCCGCGCATCAAGTTCACGGCCTGCGTGCCGCGCAAAACCACCAACACTGCATAGAATGCGCCCGCCACAAGCACAATATCCAGCAGGCTTAGCCAGCCGAACTGCTGGGTGAAGCGCGCGAGTGTGCTGCTGAAAGTGTCCATGATTAAAATTTGCAGTTCGGGCGGCAGTGGGCAATGGCGCAACAGCCCGCAGAGTCAGGCTGCTGAGTTGCACGCCGAAGCCGGATGCGCTTGTGGGCGAGATAGGGTTCGAACCTACGACCTCTTCTGTGTAAGAGAAGCGCTCTAACCAGCTGAGCTACACGCCCTTTTGATGGCATTATAGCATTGCGCCCTTTGAATAGCGTACTTTTGCGGTTGAGCCGGTGAGCGCGGCCCACTAAACTAGCGTTGCCAAAGCTGCCAGCTGCGGCGGCTGACTGACAGCATTTACAATCGGTTTGTGCAGGCAACCTCCTGGCTCACAGTTGGCGCGCTCGCAGCTGGCGCGCTGGTGCTGGCCGGCCTCGCCTATTGGGAGCTGGTGATTGCGGAAGGCGCGCACCTCGGCCAGCGCGTGGTTGTCCGGCTTTATGACTGGACCGCACAGCGCTACGAGTCGATAAAAAAGTTTGACATCGAATATGAAGACCGTGCGCTCGGGGAGCCGCTTGCGCTGGCCTTGCGGCGGATTGCCCCCTGCCACGTGCTTGATGTGGCGGCTGGCACCGGGCGGCTGGCGCGCTCACTCTTGCGCCAGCCCGCGTTTGCGGGGGTGGTGGTGAACCTGGACCTGTCACAAGCCATGTTGCTGCACACCCGCCACCACTTGGCACAGCACGCCCGGCGCGTCCACCGCGTTCAAAGCCCGGCCAGTCGCCTGCCATTTGTAGACAATACTTTTCATGCCGTCAGCTTTTTGGAGGCGCTGGAATTTTTGCCGGACCGCAAAGCTGCGGCACGCGAGGCCGTGCGCGTATTGCGCCCTGGCGGCTGGCTGCTGCTTTCCAACCGCGTTGGCCCGGATGTGCCCTGGCTCAGGGGTATGACATTTTCGCGGCCCGAATTTTTGGCAGTGCTGTCCGAGCTTGGGCTATGCGAGATTGACGTGCAGCTGTGGGAACTGGATTACGATCTTGCCTGGGCTCGCAAGCCGCTCTGACTTTACTTTCAAAACCTGCCAGTTAAATTGTTGCCAAATGCTACAATACGCACGCACAAGCAGCGGGTGTGAGCTGTGGCTCCCCCGGTTCCAACCCAACTCGTGACCCGCCTCAGACATCCATCGATGATTCCGGCTTTATTCCAGCCTGATTGCTGCGCGCACCAACGCACTTGGGCAAGCGGAAACAAGTAATTTTGAACGAAGCAGCACAGCGCATTCCGGCAATGCTATCCGCCCTGTTGCTGCAAGGCGCGCGTGCGGCGCAGCATGCAGGCACGCTGCCCGCCTGTGAGCTGCCCGAGAGCGCACCCGTCGCACCTGCCAAAAACGCCATGTGGGGCGACTTCTCTTCTGCACTCCCCCTGCAGCTGGCAAAGGCCACCGGCGCAAAGCCCGCCGATCTGGCAGCTGCTATTCAAGTGTGCATCCCCGACAGCGCGCTGCTGGAGCGCACCGGCTGTTCGGCGCCCGGCTTCATCAACTTTACACTGGCTCCGGCATGGCTGGCGCAGCAAGTGGAGCGCATCCTGCAGCGCGGCTCAGCCTACGCGGATTTGGATCTCGGCCGCAATAAAACAGCGCAGGTTGAGTTTGTGAGCGCCAACCCCACCGGGCCGCTCTCAGTGGGGCGCGGTCGCGGCGGCGCCATTGGGGACACACTGGCAAATGTACTGGCGGCCGCCGGCTACAGCGTGACGCGCGAGTATTACTTTAACAACGCCGGGCGCCAGATGCGCGTACTGGGCGAATCTCTGCAGGTGCGCGTACTGCGTGCGCTGGGCATGCCCGCCGAGCTTACGGCGGAACATTATCAGGGCGAGTACCTCACCGAGCTGGCGCAAAAGCTGGTGGCCGAGCACGGCGCTGCGCTGGCAGGCGAAAGCATCGAGCGCTTCAAGGATTTAGCTGAAGCCGACATGTTTGCAAATATTTGCGCAACTCTGGCGCGGCTAAATATTCAGATGGATGTGTTCTTCAACGAAAACACGCTGTATGCGGATGGCAGCCTTGAGCGCGTGCTGCAGCAACTGCGCACTGCGGGTTACCTGTTTGATCAGGAGGGAGCCGTATGGTTTGCCGCCACGCGCTGCGGCGGGACGGAAGATCGCGTACTAGTCAAGTCCAATGGCGAGCCCACCTACCGCCTGCCGGATATCGCCTATCACTGCCACAAGCTGGAACGTGGCTTTGACTTGATTGTGGATGTATTGGGCGCAGATCATAAAGATGCATTCCCTGATGTCATGCGCGGCCTGCAGGCACTGGGCCACAATGCCACCAACATCCGCCTGCTGATGAACCAATTTGTGACTGTGAAGGGGGAGCGCATGAGCACGCGTGCCGGCCGCTTCACCACGCTCGATGCGCTGATGGACGAGGTGGGTGCCGATGTTGTGCGCTACTTTTTGCTAATGCGCTCTGCTGAAAGCCACTTAGAGTTTGACCTGGACCTGGCGCTGGAGCAGAACGAAAAAAATCCGGTATTCTATGTGCAATACGCGCACGCGCGCCTGTGCAGTGTGCTGCGCAAAGCTGCTGCAGCAGGGGTGGCGGGGGGAGCGACCTTGGCACAGCTGACGCACCCTACCGAGCACACATTGGTGCGCCGCCTGCTGGAGTTGCCGGAAGTTTTGGAACTGGTGGTGCGGGACCTGGCACCGCACCATCTCACAAGCTATGCGCGCGAGCTGGCCAGCAGCGTGCATGCCTTTTACCGCGACTGCCGCATTGTGGAGTCGGAACAGCCCGCCCAAACCGCGGCGCGCCTCTCACTGGTGGAAGCCGCGCGCATCGGGCTGGCGCGCGCATTGCAGCTGTTGGGTGTTGCAGCACCACAGGAAATGTAGGCAAAGCCGGCCAACTGATTCCTAATGCGAAAATTTTTCGATCAACGAGGAAAATCTAATGGGCTTAAAGTCTGATAACTGGATCCGAAAGATGGCGCGCGAGCAGCGCATGATTGAACCGTTTGTGGAGAATCAGGTGCGCGGCGGGTACATCTCGTATGGCGTCTCCTCTTACGGGTATGACATTCGCGTGACCAATGAGTTCAAGATTTTCACCAATGTGCATTCCACCGTGGTGGATCCAAAGGCGTTTGATGAACGCTCAATGGTGGATTTCGCCGGCGATGTGTGCGTCATTCCACCCAATTCATTTGCACTCTCGCGCACAGTGGAGTACTTCCGCATCCCGCGCGGCGTGCTCACGCTGTGCGTTGGCAAAAGCACCTACGCACGCTGCGGCATCATCACCAATGTAACGCCATTTGAGCCGGAGTGGGAGGGCTATGTAACTCTGGAGATTTCCAACACTACCCCACTGCCCGCGCGCATCTATGCAAACGAGGGAATTGCGCAGGTGTTATTTTTTGAGGGCGACGAAGCTTGCGAAACCTCTTATGCTGACCGCAAGGGGAAATATCAGGGGCAGCAGACAATTGTGCTGCCGAAGGTGTAGCAGACTAAAATTGAGTGTTGCCGCGCTAACCGGATAAGTGAACCAAGCCTGAGCCAGCTTGGAAATTTGCTGCGCACACCGCGCAGCGCTGCGCCTGCCCGCTTACCAGCCGGACCAGAAAGCGAACTGTCCGTCGACTAGAAAGTCAGGTTCGCGCGTTCCGGTTGTATCCACTGCGTAGATAGCCGGTTTGCCGTCGTGCATGGCGTTTATCACCAGAAACCGGCTGTTGGGCGACCACATCGAGCCCGAGCGCTGATACTGATCAAAGTGCGGCAGGATCTGTGACATGAATGCAGGTGCCGGCTCAAAGTTTGCAATCTCCACAACCGCCTGCGTTTCAGCCGTCATGATGCTGAGTGATAGCAGCAAGCGCTGGCCTTCCTCGCCGGCAGCAGCGGGCACGATGCGCGGGGACAAATATGCGATGCGCTCGCCGGCCGGATCCCAATAGAATGCAAGCACATTGTCAACAATTGCCTTGGCCAGCACTGGCGCTGCCGGAACGGAGAGGTCAAAAATGTTGAGGGTGCCGAGTGGCCCGGCCTCCGCCGGGCCGCCATCCAAAAATGCGAGATGCTCCCCGTCCGAGGACCACTCAAACGCAGCGACGCCGCCTGCCGTGCGTGCGAGCGCCTGCCTTCTGCCGCTTTCGTTGTCGCGCAAAACCAGAGTATCAGTGCCCTCGTCATCAATCGCAAGCACCACAAATTTTCCGTCCGGGGAGTAAGCTGGCGCCCGAAAGTATCCCGGGGCGGCTCCAACATCGCGCGCATCAACACCCGTTGCAAGTGTGGACACAGCGAGTTTGCCGTCCGCGGGTTGTTGCATGCGGCTGCCAGTGTTGGAAACCAACGCGCTGCTGTCCGGTGCCCAAGCCCAATAGTACGGCCGGCCGCGCCCGATGCTCACAGACGCGCCACCATCGGCGTCCACCACATTCAGCGTGTAATTATTGTCGCTCGCACTGCCACTCAGCATGCTCACTCGCGTGCTGTCCGGCAGCCAGTACAGGTAGAACGGGCGCAGATCAGGATTGGAGAAGATGCGGTTGAGTCCGCTGCCGTCGCTGTTTGCCACAAACACCGCTACCGGCGGCTCCCCATCCGTCTTCGAGTAGCCCACAAACGCCACGCGCTTTGCATCCGGCGACCATGCCGGATAGTAATAGGCCGCGCTGTCGCCTGCATCAGTTGTGAGCGCGCGCACGTCCTCGCCCGTCTGGTTCATTGTGTAGATGTTGCCGTCGAGGCCGGCATAGACGATGCGCCCCGCACTGCGTTCCAAATAGCGCAGCAAGTTGCTCTCGGGCAGGCGCAAGCGGCTACAAGCCGGCAGCAGTGCAACACAAAGCAGTGCAGCCGCAGCCCGAATCACTGACTCTATTTTCAGCGCCATGACCACACCGCCAAAGCACCTGCTTCCAACAAGCGCGGCGCAAAATCACCATCCGCTTGCGCCACCGCAATCCGTGGTCCGCCTTGGGTTTGCACGGGCATCACCAGATAGCGATTGTCCGGCGACCACAGCGTCAGTGTGCGCTGATGCTGGTCAAAGAAAGGCAGCAAGCCGAGGAACTGCGGCGTGGGCGTGAACTCGAAGAGCTTGCGGCTTACGCCTTCTTCCACATCCAGCACCATTAGCGTAAGCATTTGCACGGGCGCGGCCGCATCCGCCGCAGCAGCTTCGCCTAGCTGCGCATCAAAATATGCAACCTGCCGGCCATCGGGCGACCACCAGAACGCAACCACCTGCTTCTCTGCGCTTACAAAAGGCGCAGCACTTTCATCGTCCACCAGCCGCCCGTGCAGCGCGCCCAACGCTGCAAACCGTTCCTCCACACTCGGTACCCAGGCAACGCGCGAGCCATCCGGTGACCAGTCAAAAGCAGCCCGGCCTTGAAAGGATGCGAGCTCGCGCTTCTGATTGTCTGTACGATTGATAAGCATCAAGGCAGTGGCGCCCGCGGCACTCTCCCCGCCAACTAGCCAGCGGCTGCCATCGGGCGAGATGGCCGGCGCCTGAAAGTGGCCCGGCACCGCATCCAACGCCTCCTCAATTACATCCGCGCCAAAAGTGAGGCGCGCCACGCGCGCACCAGCCTTCATCTCGCGCGCGCCATTGGCGTGTACCAGCACGCCGGCGGCCGATGGCTCCCACACCCAAAACAAGGGCTGGCCGCTGTCTACAATCGCCGACGTGCCACTTGCAACGTCAGCCAAATGCAGCACCGCACTATTGCCGTCCATTTGCGCCGAAAGGTAGGCAAGCACACGCCCGTCCGGCGCCCAGTACAAAAACACAGGCAGTAGGCGGTCACTGGAAAAAACTTCCTTTACGCCGGTGCCGTCACTCTTGCCAACATACAAGTGGGCTTGCACATCCGACTGTTTTGTGCCGCTGTACCTTACAAATGCAATCTGGCTGCCATCTCGTGCCCAAGTTACGTGGCCGTAATACCGGAGACTACCATCCGCGCTTTCAGCGTCCTTAGTTACTTGGAAAATATTCTGGCCGGCCTGGTTCATTGTGTAAATGTTGCCATCCGTTCCAATGTACGCAATCAAGCCGGATTTCTGCTCCAGCGAGCCGAGCAACCGGCTTTGGGGGATTGTAAAACTGCGGTCCGAGGCGGATTTGATGCGGTCGCAACCCGCTAGAACTAGCACCAGCAAAAATGCAGCACCACCTAAATGGCGAAGCTTGGAACGATTATGCGCTGCGTCTTTCACCACGCTATAGATTGTATATCACCTGTCTCAACTGATTTATGCTGGTACAAGGTTTGTGGCCGCTCAAGAAGTCTCTACTGCACATTGAAACTGCTGCGCAGTTCCGCCTCGGTTTGGCCCGCCCGCGCCAGCACTGTGAACGCCACGGCGCCGCGCTCGGTTGCCTTCAATGCTGCCACCGGCAACAACAAGCCTGTGCGTCCGTCCGCGCCAGTGGCCGGCAGTACAAAAACCGCTGGACCTGCGGCGGTTACAAACTGCAGCGTGACAAGCGCCTGCTCCACCGGCCGCTGATCACGGTTTAGCACGATCACAAAAATTTCCTGCTCGTCATCTGCCCGTGCAATTGGAAAGCGCGCCCAGGTATGCAGCGTAAGCCCGCTAGCCGGCTCCGCAGTGGCTGTACTGGCCGGTGTCGCATATAGTGCACTGCGGCCCAAATTGCGCAGCGCGACCCCCTGCGCGTTGACCGCACCGGGACGGAATGTGAGCACTGCATTCTCAAAGTACTGCACCAGCATGCCGTCCTCGATGTGCATTTCCGAGAGCGGCAGCCCGAACAACGCACTGCCGCCATGGCGCGCAAAGAATTCCAGAAAAGCATCGCGCACATTGTGGCCGGTCTCCGGAAAGAACTGCACACCGGGCAGCGTTAATTGCTGCGCGGGCGGAACCGGCTGCCCCAGCGCTGCGCGCCCCAGTGCACGCATCGTTGCCCCGCCGCTACTATCCTCAACCAGAATGCCGTTCTCGAAGACAGTCTCTTGTGCACCATCTGCTGCCGTGCGCCGGCCGCTCAGCCGCGCGCCAAACACCGCTGCGCCGCCATGCGCTTCTACAAAAGTTGCCAGCGCATCCGCATTATCCGCGGGGCTGTCAGCGCCGGCAAGCACTGCGTCAGGCCCTGCCAGAAAGGCTTGCAGCGGAGCTTGACTGCGATCGAACGCGAAGCTGCCCACCGGCAGGCACTGCACTGCTTCCGGGGCAGGCAAGCGGCTGTCCCACACCAAAATACTGCGTTCAAAATATTGCACCAGCTGCGTCTCGTTGCGCACCAGTGCCTCGGTAAGCGGGTAGCCAAAGAAGCTGGCTCCCCCATGAGTGGTAAAGAATTCGCGGAAAGCAAATTGCACCGTGTGGCCGGTCTCGGCAAAGCTAAGCGCACTATCCGGCACCGCATCCACTGCGAGGCGTGGCTGCTCCAAGCGCAGTTCCGCCGGCAGCACGCAAGGGATTACGGGGCTGCCCACCTCCAACCCAGGAAAGTGCTGCAAACACCCGCCAAGAAAGTACTGTGTTTCAGTACCCTCAACAACCAGCGCTCCGCTTAGCGCTGTTCCAAGTGTGCGCATGCCGCCATGGGCTTCGTAGTAGTCCGCAAAAGCCGGTGCAACCGGTGTACGCGCTGCCCGCTGCCCGCAGGCCCCCAACGCAAACGCACTGACGCACAGCAGCAGCCAGCCGCGCAAAGCATAAATATGCGGTCCACATCCTGCTAGCAGCGTTGATCTGCAGCGGCAATGCTTCCGCCCAGCCGGTTCGGCGCGGGTCATAGCGCTGATTATAAAATTGGGGATCCACTTATCTGCTGCGGCAGGACGTAAAAACCGCCCAAATCTTGGGCTGATTGGGGGCTCGACGACTTCAGCGGCACGTAAATGGCAAAGCGCTGGCGGCCCATTGTTGCGCACCGCTAGACCAGGTCAGCGGTTGCTCGCGCACAGGTTTGGAACTGCGGAGTAATCTCCGCAGTGCTAGCAAGCTGGCAGCCAGCCACCAATCGGCTGCCCGCTCGCAAACTTATGCGGCGTCCACCGCAGCGTATGCCTCAATCGGAAGGCACGTGCACACCAGATTTCGATCGCCGAAAACATCATCAATGCGCGCAATCGGCGGCCAGTACTTGTGCACGTAACTCCACGGCGCCGGGTACGCCGCCTGCGTGCGTGAATAGGGGCGGTTCCACACATCCGCACAAACATCCTGCGGCGGATGCGGTGCGCGCTTGAGTGGATTATTTTCGCGATCGGCACGCCCCTGCTCAATTTCGCGAATCTCATCACGTACAGCAATCATGGCGTCGCAAAAACGATCGATCTCCGCCAGCGACTCGCTCTCAGTTGGCTCCACCATCAAAGTGCCCGCCACTGGAAACGACACAGTCGGCGCATGAAAGCCATAGTCCATCAGGCGCTTCGCAATGTCCATCGCCTCCACCCCGGCCGAGTCCTTGAGCGGGCGCGTGTCCAGAATGCACTCATGGGCCACCAAGCCATTGCTGCCGCGGTACAGAACTTCATAGTGGCCGTGCAGGCGCTGCGCAATGTAGTTAGCGTTGAGCAATGCCACCTGCGTAGCAGCGCGCATGCCATCCGCGCCCAGCAGCCGGATGTAAGCATACGAAATCGCAAGCACCAAAGCGCTGCCCCACGGCGCGGCAGAAACCGGCCCCACCGCTTCCACGCCGCCCACCGCAGCGGCCGGGTGCCCCGGCAAAAATGGCGCCAGATGTTCTGCCACACAGATCGGCCCCATGCCCGGGCCGCCGCCGCCATGCGGAATGGCAAATGTCTTGTGCAGGTTTAAGTGGCACACGTCTGCGCCAATCTCGCCCGGCTGGCAAACGCCCACCTGGGCATTCATGTTTGCGCCATCCATGTACACCTGCGCCCCATGTTCGTGCGCCACAGCGCAGATGTCCCGGATGCTCTCTTCAAATACACCATGCGTGGAAGGATAAGTAACCATCAGCGCTGCCAGCTTGGTGCTGTGCTGCGCCGCCTTTGCGCGCAGATCTGCAAGATCCACATTGCCATCTGCATCACAAGCCACCACCACAACCTGCATGCCGGCCATGGTTGCGCTTGCGGGATTGGTGCCGTGCGCAGAGCTTGGAATGAGGCACACGTTGCGGTGCACATCACCGCGCGCGTGATGATAGGCACGGATGACCAGCAGGCCCGCGTACTCGCCCTGCGAGCCGGCGTTTGGCTGCAGCGACACCGCCGCAAAGCCGGTCACTGCAAGCAGCCATTCCTCCAGCCGCGAAAACATTTCTGTGTACCCCTGCGTTTGCTCCGCCGGCACAAACGGATGCAAGCGCGCAAAACCCGGCCAGGAGATTGCCGCCATCTCCGCCGTAGCATTCAGCTTCATGGTGCAGCTGCCCAGCGGGATCATTGCAGTTGTCAGCGAAAGATCTTTGGATTGCAACCGATGGATATAACGCAGCAGTTCGGTTTCAGAGTGATAGCGGGTGAACACCGGGTGCTCCATATACTCAGAGGTGCGCTGCAGCCCGGTTGGCAAAGCTGCCGGTTCGCCGGCTGCTGCCTCATCGAAGTTTGCCGCGCCGCCGCCAAAAGCCTGCACCACGCTATGCAAGTCCGCCTCAGTTACCGTCTCATCCAGCGCAATGCCAATGGTGCCATCGCCAAAGTCGCGCAGGTTCACACCATGCGAGCGGGCTGCTGCCAGCACCTTCGCCACCGTCCGCAGCTGGGGGCGCACGCGCAGCGTGTCAAAGAAGTCTGCCGCATGCAGCTCGCAGCCCAGGGTCTCCAGCGCCGCTGCCAAATGCCCCGCCTGCGCATGCATGCGCGCAGCAATGCTGCGCAGCCCTTGCGGGCCGTGATACACAGCGTACATTGATGCAGTTACAGCCAGCAGCACCTGCGCCGTGCACAAGTTGCTGGTGGCTTTCTCGCGCCGGATGTGCTGCTCGCGCGTTTGCAGTGCCAGCCGCATGGCCGGCTGCCCGTTAGCATCGCGCGAGACACCAATGATACGGCCCGGCAAGTGGCGCTTGTGGTCTTCGCGCGTGGCCATAAATGCCGGATGCGGGCCGCCAAAGCCCAGGGGCACTCCCAGGCGCTGTGCGCTGCCCACAGCCACATCCGCGCCCCACTCGCCCGGCGGCTTCAGCAGCGTGAGTGCTAGCAAGTCAGCTGCCGCAATCACCAGCGCACCTGCCGCGTGCGCCTGTTGGCACAGCGCAGCGTACTCATGCACGGCACCGCTGGTGTCAGGATACTGGATCAGCACCGCAAACACGCGCTCCGAAAACTGAAATGTCTGCCAATCGCCCACTTGCACGTCAATGCCCAGCGGCTCCGCCCGCGTGCGCACCACGGCAATTGTTTGGGGATGGCAGCCGCCATCCACCAGCAACACATCGCGCGCCTCTCCACTGCGGCCCAGGGCCCGCCGGCACAGCGTCATCGCTTCAGCCGCCGCAGTGCCCTCATCCAGCAGTGAACTGTTCGCCACGGGCAGTGCGGTAAGGTCAGTGACCAAAGTTTGAAAATTTAGCAGCGCCTCCATGCGCCCTTGCGAGATTTCCGCTTGATACGGCGTGTAGGCGGTGTACCAGCCGGGGCTCTCCAGAATGTTGCGCTGGATGATTGCGGGCGTTACGCAGTCGTGATAGCCCATGCCAATTAAGGAGCGGAACACCTGGTTCCGCGCTGCCAAATCAGCCAACTCCTGCATCACCTCCGTCTCACTGCCAGCTGGCGGCACCTGCAGCGGTGCTTCCATGCGGATGGCGGCCGGCACCGTGCGCGCCGTCAACTCCTCCAGCGAAGCAAGCTCCAATACATGCAGCATGTGCTCAATTTCCGCCGGGCGCGGCCCAATATGGCGCTGCACAAACGGCGTCGGGGCATGTTGTTGATGGGGCATGTTGGTTGACCTTGAGTTATCTGTTTGCGCGCGACCTAGTGTGCACGCGACGCGCAAAATTTTTCGTATGCTGCAGGTTCGAGCAGCGCAGCTAAATCGCCGGTATTGTCGAGGCGCACCTTGATCATCCAAGCGCCGCCAAACGGGTCGCTGTTCGCCAGGTCAGGCGCCTGCGTCAGTGCATCGTTTACCGCCACAAGCTCGCCGGACACCGGCATCACCAGATCCGAAGCAGCCTTCACAGACTCGACCACCCCGAAGTTTGCGCCTTTCTGCAGCTTGTCACCCACACGTGGCAGCTCCACAAACACCACGTCATTCAACTGGTCTTGCGCGTAGTCTGTGATCCCAATCGTAACGGTATCCCCTTCAATGCGCACCCACTCGTCACTCTCCGTATATTTCAATTCCGGCAGCGTTTTCCAGCTCATGGCACTAGCCTCCCTTATAAATCTTTTTACGCTTTGCGCCCAAATAAAAAGGGGGCACAGCGTGCATTACACGTGTGCCCCCTGTCCTTCAACCTGAGAGATTCACCCGGATGGGCTTGCCCCGTCGGTGCCTTGCGGCTTTCCAGAGGTTTTCAGGCGCCGGGTCCTTTTACCTGAGAGATTCACCTGCAATGCAGGCTTGCCCCTTCGGTGCGCGCTCCGGATATATCGTGCGCGTCTCTCCCCGCCACCCGTTCAATTAACTTAGAGTTTAGGTTAACGCCCGCAGCATGTCAAGCGTGGCATACACGGGGAAAACCGGCTCAAGGTTATCCCGTCTAGAAAAATCCCGGTCAAGCTGCAGGGCCTAAATTTGTTTGGCCCGCCCATCCATGCAATGCGCGCCAGACCACATTGCCAGCCGTCGCCATGCCGCACTGCACGGCATCCCATTGATTTCAGCCAAGCGCGGACGCCTGAAGAAAGCAAAATTTTTTGCCTCATTCGCTATCTCCACCCCGGATAAGCCACCGGACCTCCCGCCACAAATTTGTTTTTAGACCCCGCCGGTATAATTAATCAAAATGTTTGAGTTTGAGCTGCTGTCAACCGATGGCGCAGCGCGTGCCGGCATCTTTCACACGCCGCATGGCGCTCTGCACACGCCGGTTTTTGCACCGGTTGGCACCCAAGCCACCGTCAAATCCCTCACCCCCCGCCAACTGCAGGAGCTGCGCGCCAGCCTCGTGCTGGCAAACACTTACCATCTCTATCTACGGCCCGGTTCGCAGCTTGTGCACGATCTTGGCGGCCTGCATAAATTTATGCAGTGGCCCGGCCCCATCCTCACAGACTCGGGCGGCTTCCAAATCTTTTCGCTGCGCGACATCAGCAAAGTCGATGCGGACGGCGTGACCTTCCGCTCGCACATTGACGGGAGCAAGCACCGCTTCACCCCCGAACAGTGCATCGCGGTGCAAAACGATCTCGGCGCAGACATCATCATGGCCCTCGATGAGTGCCCGCCACCACACGACCGCGCCCTCAATGAGCGCGCGCTGGCGCGCACCCACGCGTGGGCTGTGCGCTGCCACGCCGCACACAACAATCCGCAGCAGGCATTATTTGGCATTGCACAGGGTGGCATTTTTGGGGATCTGCGCGCAGAGTCGGCGCGCTATATTGGCGCATTGGATCTTCCCGGTTGCGCCATTGGCGGGCTATCGGTGGGTGAAAGCAAAGCCGATATGCACGCGATGCTTGACGTGGTTTTGTCGCTGCTGCCCCATCACAAACCCCGCTACTTAATGGGCGTCGGCTCGCCGGAAGATCTGGTGAACGGCGTGCTGCGCGGCGTGGACATTTTTGACTGCGTGCTGCCCACGCGCATGGCACGCAATCACACAGCGCTCACGCGGACCGGCCGTTTGAATCTGCGCAACCGCAGCTTTGCCGCTGAGCGCACGCCGCTGGCATCAGAATGCGACTGTTACTGTTGCCTGCACTTTTCCCGCGCTTACCTGCGCCATCTTTGCATCGCGGACGAGATACTGGCGTCGGTGCTGATCAGCATTCACAATCTGCACCTGCTGCAAAGCTTCATGCGCGAGATGCGCACAGAAATTCAGGCCGGAACATTCCAGCCGTGGGCGGCGCAATTTCTTGCAGCCTTCAAGCCGGCAGGTGCTCAGCGGCAGGCGGTGGCCAGCGCGTGACCATCTTGCAAGCCGTTGTCCTGGGTGTCGTGCAGGGCCTCACTGAATTTCTGCCAGTGTCTTCCACCGCGCATCTCATTTTGTTGCCGCACCTGCTGGGCTGGCAGTTGCAGGCTGATGCAGTCTTTGCATTTGATGTGCTGCTACAGCTTGGGACGCTGGCCGCAGTGCTGATCTACTTTCACCGCGACCTGATTGAAATTGCAGCTGCGATGCTGCAAGGCATCACGCAGCGCACACCGTGGCAAACCCCGACCGCGCGCCTCGGCTGGCTGTTAATAGCCGGAACAATTCCCGCGGTGGTGTTGGGCATTGCGTTCAAGCCGTACATTGAGGCATTGCACCAGCAGCCCGCAGTGGTAGCCGGCGTGCTTGCCGGCACGGCCGCCCTAATTTTCGGCGCCGAGCATTGGGGGCGGCGCGAGCGCCCGCTCGCAACTCTGACCGCGCTGGATGCCCTGCTGATCGGGGCGTTTCAAGCCAGCGCCCTTGTGCCCGGTGTTTCGCGTTCGGCAGCAACAATGTGTGGTGCGCTGCTGCGCGGCCTGCAACGACCAGATGCAGCGCGTTTCAGTTTCCTGCTCTCCGTGCCGGTGTTGGCTGGCGCCGGTGTGCTGGCTGCTGCCGATTTGGCAGCCACGCCCAATGTTTCCGCACTGCTATTACCACTGTTGATTGGAACTTTTACGAGCATGCTGGTGGGACTCGCCAGCATCTACTGGCTGCTTTCATACCTGCAGCGCCGGACGCTGCTGGTGTTTGGCTGGTACCGCATTGCCGCCGGCTTGTTGGCGCTGGCCGTGTTGCTGCTGCGCGCGTGAAGCGCGCAGCCTTCTTGCTACTCGTCCTTGCCAGCGCCGCGTGTGCGCCGGCTGCATCCCCACCCCCAATAGTCCCGCTGCGCATTGGCGTCACCCCGGAAACCCGCCCGCTGGTAGAGGCGTGGTTGCAATCTGTTCCTGCGGCCGTCACGATTGTCGATTACTCGTCACACCGCCAGCTGCTGCGCGCTGTTGAAGCCGGCGGAGTTGCAGCCGGTTTGAGCTGCATTTCAGATCCCGCTTCACAGTTTGTGCAAATTCCTCTGGCCCGGACAGCGCTCGCGATCATCGGGCACCCGGCGCTGGGTTTGGCTGCGCTCACACGCAGCCAACTGCAGGCACTAGTGACGGGAGCAGTAATAGAGTGGAACTCATTCGGTGCTGGTACGAACACGGTGAAAATTGCGTATCGCGAGGAGGGCTCGGCAGCGCGCAGTGCGTTTGAGCAATTGTTGCTTGATGGCAAGGCGCCAACACCGGCCGCACGCGTTCTGTCCAGCGCCCGCGCAATGATTGAATATGTGGGCGCTACGCCGGGTGCTGTGGGATATGCATGGCTTTCCGAGCTTCCAGCGGGCAGTACGCCGCTTGCAATTGATGGTCGCCAGCCCGGCGAATCAGATTACAGTGCGCTCACCACTATAGTTGCGATTGCCGGCACCGAACCACAAGGCCAGCTGCGGGAGTGGCTTGCCGCATTGCAGCGCTCTGGGCCCGCCGCATTGCCGCGCGGCCTCAGCGCACTTCCCTAACCCCGCGATAGCCAATCACAGCGCCCCTGCTCGCGTATGTTTGTACCTGGGGTGATTGAAACTTAGCCTGCGTTCAACCTGACACTCGTTACTGGCAACAGATGTACCCGTGCGCGCGATCACTGCGCACGCTCTGCCGCAGCAGCCGGCCTATTGCTGTGGCAACTCGCCGCGCAATTGGCGGCGCAGCGAATGCGTCAGCAGCATAAAACTGCTGGCGGCCACAACCGCACTGCCTCCCATGATTGCGATTGCGGTGCGAACGGGAAAAAACTCGCCCAGCACTCCGCTGGCAACGCTACTTAGCCCCATCACCAAAGTTGCCAGCGCCATGTCCGCGGCCAGCACCCGCCCGCGCAGGGCGTCGGGTGAGCGCATCTGCAGCCCGAATGTGGAAAGCGTCCACTGCGCACCGCCGCCAAAGTGCGCAGCCAAGATGCACATGCAGGCCACCGCAAGCGACGGCGCAACCGACACGCCCAGGTAACACAACGAAAAAGCAAATCCGGAGATTCCACAAACTGTAAGCAGCCGAGAAAAATTGTGGCTTACAAGCCGGGTAACAATCAACGGGCCCAGTGCAGCACCCAAGCCGCGGGCCGCCAGCAGCAGACCGTGCCCGCCGTCGCCACTATCAAATGCGTCGGCCGCAAGTATTGCGAGCTGACTGACTGCGCCGGCGCCCACTGCAAAAGTTGCCTTTGATGCAACCAGCGCTAAGATGGCATGGTCGCTTTGCGCAAAGTGGAATGCCTCGCGCAGGTCGCGCCAGGGGCGCACCGGCGCACGCGCGGGCACTGCGTTTTTCTCCTGCATTGGCGTTTTGATTAGCGCAATCAGGCCGGCGGCCATCACAAAGGTCGCAATGTCTACAGCAAAAGTTGCAGTGCGGCCAAAGGTTTGCGAGAAGAAGCCCCCGAGTGCTGCGCCTAGAAACACCATGGCACCCCAGCTGGCGCCAAACAAGGCGTTCGCCTGCCGCAGCTCGTCCGCGTTGCGCACCACATTTGGCAAGGCTGCCGAAACAGCCGGGTTGATAAACGCAGACAGCGCGGTGATGCCAACTTGCGCAAGCAGGCCCAGCCAAATAGTGGAAGCGCTGGTGAACAAAAGCGCCACGGCACACACCGCCTGCATGAGCGACACGATCACCAGCACCTGCTTGCGATCGAACTTGTCCACCACGGCCCCGCCGACCGGCGAAAAGAAAAACACCGGCAGAGTGAATGCCACATAGGCCAGTGCAACCAGCAGGTTTGAGTTGGTGGCATCCTTGATCAACCCGGCAAGTGCGATGTACGTAAAGTAATCGCCCATAATCGAGATATTGTCGGCAATAAACAGGCGCCGCACGTCGCGGTTTGTAAGCAGCACGCTAAACATGACTTGGTTGGATGGTTGCCAGCTGTGTTGCCAAGGGCGGGCTCTTCAGGGCCGACTTTGGCACGTTGCGCACTCAGTTCATGAGTCTTTAGCTAACGCGCACTTCAGCTGCGGGCGATCAGATACCGGACCCCATGGACCTATTGTGGTGAAAGTGCACGTGCCGCAGCAATTGCTTCAGTGGTGAGTAGCGCACGGTCATACAACACAAAACGGGAAAGCGTTCCACCAAACTCCGGTGCCAGCCGCACGCTGGAGCCGCCAATCTCACCCAAGCCCCGTGGGTGAAAAGCCCAACCCTGCACCGCAGTCTCTCCGCCATCGTCAAGGAGTTCGTCCACCACTACACTCGCAACCCGCGGGCCGCCATCCACAATGAAGGTCACCACATGGTCGCGTCCATCCCAAATCCCGGAATTGACGCCGGTATGGGTTGCAAAGCTGAATGCAATCTCAAACCCATCCGTCAGCATAAGCTCAATCTCGCCCGCGGGGGTCACCGAGATCTTGTAGCCCTTTGTGATCGTGCGGTCGGTGGCTTGCTCGCCAAGCGCAGCCGTAACTGTAGTCAACGCCGCTACCAGCGTGTTGCCGCGCAGCACTGCATCACGCGCGCCGCGGAATTGCACCAGCAGCGTAAAGCCGCCACCGGTGCGCAGGTCCGGCAGCACAGGCGCAAATATCGGTTCTGCTAGCGAATTAATCATGGGCGGACTTACGTCCACAACCTTCCCCTCCGCAGGTATGTGGCAAACTTCCGGCTGCGCACGCAAGAACTGCAGCAGGCGTGCTTCCACAACGTGGTAGCGAACTGCCAGCTTGTTGGACTCCACAAAACTTAGCGAGCCATCATCAAGCTCCAGCCAGTCGGGGTACCCGGGTCCGTCCACAATTGAAACATCAACGTTCCAGTCCGGCCGGTCCTCGTACCCGGGGCCGTCCCACCAGAGTGCAATCTCAGGCTGGTTCCATTTGATTGTTCCTTTATCAGTTTCGCGGCCCACCGTAATCCAGTAAACACGCCGGCCCCCGTAACCAAGCCGCTCTGTGTATCCGTTGTTGTAAAAGAGCAGCGCAAACTCGCTGCGGCCGCAGAATGAAGACCGGCGCAAGCGAACGGGAGTGATGGCCCCACGCGGGTTCTTTATTGTGCGCGCGCCGCCCTGCCCGGGCGGTACACCTTCGTAAGTCAGCCAAAAAGATGGCTCCCAGGACTCTCCGCCGTCACTTGAATAGGCGGCAGCAAGCTTTCCGGTTTCGGTCCGCCAAAGTGAAAAGACCCGGCCGGGCCGATGCGCACCGATTGCCACAATGTGTGGCTCTTCTCCCAAAGAAAGCTCACCGCCGGGCGGCTTCAGTCCAACATCTCCAAGTGGCAGTGTTTCCCAGGTCGCATCTTGCGGATTTGCTACAACGAGCAAGTTGCGGCTGCGCAGAAAAAACACTTCCGAGTTGGGAGTTTCGCCGCCGCCGTCAGGAGTTTTTTGAAACGCAAAATAAACTGCGCCGTCGATGACGGAGGGCTTGTCGCACATGAACATACCCATGATTTTTCCCTGCCACGGATTGGCGCGGTCAATCCGTGTGCGCCGCACTGGAATTACGTAAGCGGTGTTGCTCCAGCTCTGCGCCTGATCATCTGAGAATCGAAAGTAATAACCCTCCTCAAGCTGCATGTCACTGCGCGGCAGCTCAATGCAGCCAGCGGCGGTGGCGTCGGCACTGTAGGAGCGGGCACCTTCGTTGCAGCCGTAGAACACAAAAATTCGCTCGCTGCCGTCCGGGCGCACATTCACAAGCTGGTAGCCGTCGTGCGACTGCCGCGTCGGAGAGTGGTCTATCACACGGAGTGGCGCCCAGGTCCGGCCCATGTCGGTGCTGCGCGTGCTGTACAGCCGCAGGCCCGGCCCGCCTTCATGGTTTTCTGAGTGGTGCAGCACGACGCACAGCACGGGCGCGCTGCCATTCCGCCCACCCACCGCGACAATATTCTGGCTGTCGTAATATCCGTTGCGGTCCGAGACGACATAGCCCGCCTTCAGATCACGCGGGTCAACGCGCGCTGCCGGCAGCGGAAAGAATGCGGGGTTGGTCATGGGGCCAGCTCTGCGTTAGCGATTTTCAGGCTATTGATGCCGTCATTATTGCACGCGAGGAGTTCCAGCAAGCAATAAATTGCGCAGCGGAACCACGCACGGTACCTCGCGGTCGCTACTGCAAAAAGGGGTTGGATTTGCGCTCCGCTCCTATCGTGGTTGATCGCCCATGGCCGGGGTAAACAACAGTCGCGTCTGGCAGCACCATGAACTGGCTCTGAATACTGTGCAGCAACTCAAGGTGGCTGGCAGCGGGAATATCAGTGCGGCCAACACCGCCGCGGAAGAGCACATCTCCGCCAAAGAGCACGCCGGCTGCCGGTTCAAAAAAGGCAACATGGCCGGGCGTGTGGCCCGGCACAAACAACACCGTGAAGCGCAACGATCCCAGCGTCAACTCTTGCCCGGCTGCGAGCCAAACCGTGGGCTGCGGGCCAGCCTCCATAGGCGCGCCCCACATTGTTGCACCCCCTTTGTTACCATACAAATCGGAATCCAGTGCGTGCAGGGCAAGCGGTAGCTTTGGATTCGTACGCATAAGCCCGGCCACCGCGCCAATGTGGTCAAAGTGCGCATGCGTTTGCCAAATGGCCGTCAGGGTCCAGCCGCGCGCCTTAATGCGTTCCTCCAATACTGGTGCATCCCAAGCTGCATCGATAATTACGCACTGCTTGGTGGCAGTGTCAGCAACGACATATGCGTTGGTCTCTACCGGTCCAAGCGCCAGCGTTTCAACCTGCAGTTGCGTTGTCATACCTGCATTTGATAGCAAGTGCTACAGCCAAGTGGAAGGATGTTGGCTAAACTCAGGCTGGGAAAAAGTATCATTACTACAATGTTTTCGGGATCATTAGGTCGAGCTGTGCGGCGCATCCTAATTACTCTCGCACTGCTGCTGTGGATTGTAATTCTATTCGTGCCGCTACTGGCGCTTTTGCTTGCCACCCGTGGCCAGCTGCAATGGCAACGCAGTAATTTTAGCGGTGACCGCATCTGGCTGTTGAGCAACAACAAACAGGCCGGGGTGGCGTGGGAAGCGCGCCGCCTTTCTGCCCAAGCGCCTGACAGCGCGTGCGTAACCACCCGGGTGCGCTTTCTTGTGTGGCGAGGATTAGCCGACGGACTAAACGTGGAATATTGCGATTGCTACGATCTGCCAGCCGTTGAGCCGCTAGTGGCTTCGGGCACCTGCGCAGTACCTTGAGAGTGCGCAGGTGCTTGGAAGAGCGCATCCGCCTTGACCACGCGCACCCGCCAAATATCCATCATCACCCAAAAGTAGAGCAACTTCTCCCCTAAGGCCAAATCCTCTAGCCAGCAAAGTATTCTCGCCAGCTGAGCCTTCGGCCCAAGAACACTAGCCGGCTTTAGCCAGCCTGCTAAACAGGCTCACTTGGCGATAAAACTGGCCGACCGGATTGATCATACTTTCCCCCTGCGTTGCAACGACTAATTACAGATCAAAGGCTAATTTGATCGCTTCCTCGGTTGGCTCAATCCCGAAACATTGCTTGCGCATCTCTTCCCTCGCAGCAAGGACTTCATCTCTCCGGTTTACGCTTGCCGCCCGGAGCTCCTCAATCGAACCTGCCACTTCGTGGGCTGACGACACTTCTGCCCACAACAATCCCCGCCCGATTTCCGGAACATAAGAAAAATGCACGTCGTCCGGGTCGCGAGTAACGATCACAGGAATTCCAACCACAATTGCTTCCAAGAGTGCGCCGGAAGCTGCTCCCATTACCAGCCTCGCATTCCCAAGAGCATCGTATAAGTCTCCGGCAATAATCCGGCTTGACTCCGGTACTAAGCGCTTGAGAGTAGGATGCGGTGCAGCTGGGTGGAACTTGAAAACCAAATCCCCGGCAGGCTGACTTCGGAGAGCTATTTTTTGCGTAAATGCAGCGCTGGAACCCATGTATGACAGTAGCACGAGAACTTCTGTTGATACAGGTCTAAAAACTGAACCCTTGAAAAGTTTGGCGTAGCGGAGGGAGGGGCCTACTTTATACGGTACATGTGCGTTCTCATCCAGATAAAATCTGCCTGTCACCAAAACTTTATCCGGGCTATGCCAGAGCGGTTCTGCTCCGTCTAATCGCAAATTTGAAATTTCTGGACAGCCAATAAAGAGCTGTGCACCGTAGATTGGTATTCGTGCCCCTGCGCTTCGGAGACCACGATTTAGGTTCTTATCGTAGGGTTGATTTTCATACCACTGAACCAAGCGGTCTCTGGACGATACTAGGGGAGCGAGCCGTCTTCCCTGCCGGTATCTGATTGCGCCACTCAGGCTTGATTGCCCGATTTCACTAAGCAAGGCAAATCGTACAAAGTTGCCCTCGCGGGTCCGTGGAAGACCACTTGCTAACGCCAATACCAGCCATGGATAGGCAATTATATGTACGCACAAGTAAAGATAGTCTGACAGAAATAAAAGGTCGGGCTCAGTAAGCACATCAAATCCAGCTGTCCGCAAAGCACTAATCTGCTTTTGCCGCAGAAAAAGATTTCGGCTGCCATAGAATCGCGGCAAAATGGTGAGCTTCCAATTACGCTTGCATGCAACTGGCTGGAGCAGTGGTAGGTAGTCTTCCAAACCAGTGTTGGTATTTGACCCAACCACTACATAAGCATCAACAAATAGATCCTGCTTGCTCTTAATAAACCTATCATGTCTGGAGACTTTTTGCAAACACACTGCTCCAGCGAGTAGGAGCATTTCGATTCCGGATTTTACGTAATACAGAAATGTGCTGCGTGTCACTGAAAGGAAAGAAGCCACCTGAGCTGATTTCCCTTGCGAATACTCAAAGAACAGGGAGTGCAGATTGATTTTGGAAAGTGTCGGATTACTGACGAGATACGGACGCGCATATGCGCGTGCAGCAGCACTGCTAAACTCTTGGAAAAGAGCACTGGTACCAGTATCCCATGTGAAATTTTCGCCCTGCATTTTTCTCCAGCCTTTTAATGAACTGAAGTTACTATAGGAGAGGTCAGCTGTCCACCAAACAATTTACAGTAGTGCGCTCCAGAAGTACCAAGCAGAAACGGCTGTTGAGGTTGTCTGCTGTCGTTTTGCCCTAACCGTGTGCGCAGGGCACCACTACACATGCCTATCAAGTAGCTCAACTAAGTACTCTTTTAGCCCTACACCGGTACAAACTACCCTAGACTGAGTTCAGTGTTCTCGCCTAGAAGACCTGCTGTGAGACTGCCAGCGTTATGCAAACCATAAGTACACCCATTTGGCAAAGTACTTATCAATCTCCTCCCGCAACTGTCAATATTTCTCCTGTAATAAAAGTCGCGCCGGGCGAGAACAAATAACTAAATGCGGACCCGATTTCGGCCGTAGTACCTGCCCGTCTAAGAGGAATTTTGCCAATTCGTTTATCGATATCCAATTGCGAGCGCCCCAGCCGCTGTTGGGGCGTGTCTACAAATCCGGCACGAACACCGTTCACTAAAATATCAGACCGTGCCAGTTCCCGAGCCAGTCCTTTCATAGAAATTTCAAGCGCAGCCTTTGATGCAGCATAATGGATTGTCGTATTCGAGCCACCATATTTAGCCGAAATCGAACTTAAGTAAACGATCCTCCCACCGGGTGATAGCTTCCCCTGAGCCGACCGTGCAAGCCCGAAGGGAATGATGCAATGCTCGCAGTAAACCCTCTGCCAGGCACTTTCGTCAGTCTCCTGCCATGCTTTCCAAGGAACCCTTCCGGCGCATAGAGCAATGCCATAAAACTGGTCCTCCCCAGTGGCAAAGCGCTCTACCAGCCCCTCACACTCCGCTATCGAACTCAAGTTACATTGAAGAACAAATGATTTGCAGTCTGCCTTGTGTAACAATTCAGACAGATCGTTTACAGCCCTGGTATTACTACAGTAGTGAAGGCCCACTGAGAAGCCCGCAAAAGCCAAGGATTGGGCTACAGCCGATCCGATAGATCCTGAAGCACCAACTACTAATATAGATTGTTTAGGTGGCACTTCAGTGTTTCTCACACCACGACACACCGGTTGCAAGGCGAAACAGCCGATCGTAGATTACCAGCATGCCTAGAGCGCAATGCTTCATAGGCCTCAGAGCGCCACAGATCTTTTAACTTAGAGCCAGCCAGTAGTCCAGCGGTTAGGGTTGAGCGATAGTCAACATCGCAGGGGTTGACCCTTCCATCCCACCACACAAACATGCGCCGCCATAAGTCAGAACAGGGCGTTGCGATATTGGTGTACGTTGCGTCATAAACATTTTCCCATGGTACATAGTCTACAAACGCCACTTGGTCGACTAATCCGCCCCAGTAACTCACCATACCTTCAAGGTCTTGTTCTGCACGTACTCTGACCCCTGAAACCCGGGTGATGATCTTGACTTGCGAATATTGCGTCTCGCGAATTTTCTGAAACCGACCTATATTCCCGAGTACCTTCTCTAGGCTCCCGTTTACCCGCAACTGGCTATAGAGTGGTTCTTCGGCCGCATCTGCTGAAAACACTAAGGTATTTACACCGCTTTGCAGAATAGCATGTGCTTTCTCCTCATCCAGGACAGAGGCATTAGTGTTAAGCTTAAGGTTCAGGAATTTACCACGGGTATAGGCGAGTGTTGAATTGATGTCCTTGCAAAGCATGGGCTCTCCCCTGGAGGCAAGGGAAATGAACTCAATATTACTTTCCGCTTGGTCGATCAAATTCATAAATGTCTCCAGCGTCATATGCCCCATGAAACCTTTGGAGCGCCTGGTAAATGAGTTATCGGTCTGGTAACAAAATACACAGCGGTAGTTACAAATCGAGGTGGGCTCGATTTGAAGGTATGGCGGGAAGTCATCCAGTGCATGCAACTGCGGGTGAATTTCATACCGATAACGGTGCACGAGGTACCTCGCAATGTCCCGCTCGGCGAGCAAATCAATCTCTTTGGCCACATGTGGGGTCAGCCCAAATCGTGGCCGATCTAAACTACCGCTCGTAAATAGGTCAGTTTTGACACTTTCAAGAATATACTGGAAATAAGTGGTCGTTGCTTCGAGTTGTTTGGTTCATCAAGGGCTACCGCGATCTTGGCAAGGGTTAATCCTGAATCATCGGCAGCGTGCCCCCTGAAACCTCCGAAACTGTTGTGTTTACTATAAACGTGCGGGTCGCTGGTCATGACAGTGCTTCCTGCGCTGGGTTGTAGCCGTGCTGGCGCAGCCAATACTCTACGCCTGGCACTTGCCACTCGTAATCTACATCACCCCCCAATGAGGGTATCGGAGCAATCCGCTGCCCCATCCACTTTTGCGGCAGCAGCCCGGCTTCGAGTTGCTCTAGGCAGCGTGGCCGCACAATTGAGACTGACATGTCTGCAAAATAAACATCACCTTGCGAGTCCCGGTCGCAATTCAAGGTTGCTGGGTCTCCGAATGTCTCAAAAGGCACGAAGGGTTGCAAGTGGCCGCTTTCGTCTAGCTTTCGCGCCCTAAGTGGACTCCACATATTGTAGATAGAGGTGGTTACCGCCGAGTCAAGATCCGGGTCTTTGAGTAACATTTCGATTCTAGAATCGATCAAACCTGCCGTGACTGTGGGGGCATTCGCAAAGAGCAGAACTATTAGCTCCATTAATTCGTTAGCCAGTGCCAACCGGCGCTTAATTTCATAATACCTATGTTGGAATACATGCTCTCCCAGAGCCGAACTTGCGGCCAGTTCAGGCGGCCGGTTGATCAACTCCGCCTGAAACCCACGTGCAATAGCTGCCATTTCTGGGGAATCGGTTGAAACAAAAGTCTTGGTGACGTAATTGGAAGCCTGCGCAGCAATCAGCGGGTACGCGCAAAGAGGACGCCCCACCACCGGGAAAATATTCTTTATGGGAAAGGTAACGCTCCCGCCTCTGCCAATCAGTAATGCACAAATCATGCACCTATGATACCGTACGATAGGCATCACAAGAGAGGACAATGGTTTTTCCCAACCAAAATTTGGTGGTTGTTACCCCCATTTGTTGGCTAAGGTTTATCTTTGACCTTCTGAATTTCCCCAATCAACTGCAGTAACCCCTGCCCAAGATCCACATGCATTGGCGGCACATACTTGCGGCCAAGCTTGGGCTGATAAGCGTACGGCGTGCGCACATAATGGCCCTCGTATTGTGCTTCCACAAATTCCACGGGAGCTGTCACGCCCAGAATTTCGGCCAGCATCTTGAGCAGGTCTAAGACCCGCATTGCTTCCTGGCCAGTCAGCACCACACTCGAGTTGCAAAATTCCGGGCCAAGTGCTACCACGCTAGCCCGGGCAGCATCCTCTACATGAATGTATTCTCGCATCGCTTCGGGGCTGCCTTCATAACGGATAACCCCCTTTTCCACTGCCTCCCGCACAATACGGAGCAATCCGTTGCTACTGTCTGACCGCGGGCCGTACAGTGAGCCGTAGCGCAGAATGGTGTAATCCAACCCATACGCACTCTGGTACTCCTCCACATACTGTTCGGCAGCCTGCTTGCTACAGCGGTAGAAGCCGCCGTCGCGGCTGTACACGTACACTGTGCTGGCGTAAACAAACCGCCGCACGCTGTGGCGCACACAGGCGTCCAGTACAACTACATTGCCGAGTACATTAACTCGGGCAGTTTCGACCGGAGTTGCAAGAGCTTTGTTCAGATCAGCAATCGCAGCAAAGTTGTACACCACTTCACTTCCAGCGATGGCCTGATCAAGCAGCGCCTCATCCAGCAAATCGCCCACGAGCATCTGCTGGTCTGAGCGCTGCCATGGAGACGCTATGCGGTCCAGAATAGCAACCGCATAGCCCGCGTCACTCAGCTGATCGCACACATGCGACCCGAGGAAACCGGAGCCGCCAATTACACAGGCTTTCCTTTTTTGCCCACTCGAATTCATTTGCCTTGCCTTTGCACCTCGTATTCTTCTGGCGGCACAGGGCTCAGCAATTGCTCCCCGCCCACAAAGCGCACCGCTTCTTGCGTCGCCTCAATCTCCATGCGCGTGCGGCAATCCACAGACATCGAACCCATATGCGCCGTAAGCAAACAGCGCTCAATACCCACCAGATCGCCGCTGTACGGCTCGCGCTCAAAAACATCAATCGCCACGCCACTCAGGTGCCCCGTCTGCATCACGGCCGCCAAATCACCCTCATTAATAATACCCCCGCGCGCTGTATTAATCAAAACAGCGTCGGGCTTCATCATGAGCAGCTGCTCTTTGCGGATTAAGTTGCGGGTGATGGCGGTCAATGGTAAATGCAGCGTGATGATATCGGCTTCCCTGTAGATCTCCTCCTTGCTGGCCCACTGCAAGGGATAGCGACTGCCCAGTGTGGGCTCTGGGGCTATGTCGTTCACCATAATGCGTGGCGGCCCGAACCCCTGCAGGTGCTGAACCACCCGCCCGCCAATGCGGCCGGCACCAATAATGCCAACAGAGCAGGCAGCCAAACGCCGCCCAAAGTGGCGCTGCCAGATGCCGCGCTGCACTTGGGCATTCGCAAGTGGTACATGGCGCAACACCGCCAGCATCAGGCCGATAGTGAATTCGGCCACAGCCGGAGCCGGCGCATCTGGTGTATAGCAAACCTGAATTCCCCGGCGCTGCGCGGCCAGCAAATCAACGCTTTCCAGCCCGACCCCAACGCGCGAGATAAGTTTTAGCTTCTGCGCCTGCGCCATTACGTCGTCAGTGACTGGCTCGGTGCCGGCAATTAAGAGATCAAAATCTACAATCAGCTCTGCTAGCTCCCTTTCCGTAACCTTACGCCCAAGCGGGTTGATGGTGTATTCAAGACCCGCATCTCGCAGCAGATGCAGTGGAGTTGCATCTCTCTCGCCGAATGGAATAGTAGTGATTAGAGCGCGGGGCATCTGCGGGCCAAACAATCGTCAGAGGGCTGGCGTCGGCAGCTCAAGCGAAGCAAGCCAAGCTTGTAGCTCAGCTCGTCCAATAATAATCGGAATTCCGTGCGCAGCCCGATCGTCACGCTGGATCATCCCGGTCGGGTCGTAAAAACATGCCGGCTTTCCGAGCTCCCGCGCAATGTGCGCAGTGGAAGTGAAGGGCATTGAGATCGCCGCACTGCACTTTTCAATCACTTTATAGGCAGAAGTGTCAGGATCAATCGTGACTACATTTTCCCATCGGCTAAGCCTCTCTACGAATCTGACGTACTGAGGATGGTGGTATTTCGAATTGAACGCTCGCTTGCGTTTGAAAGCCATAATGGCGCCCTGTGCTCGGATTGAGTGAAAGCAGTCGGACAAAAACTGCTTGCAGGTTGACGGTACCAAATAATCTACTTCTGGAGCCAGGAGCCTGTAAAACGACATCCGCATGGGCTGAACATCAAGAACAGCGATTGTTCTTTCAGGAATAACAGGAGGCTCAATTGCGCTTGTCGAAAACCAAATCGGACCCACTACGCTGATCGGCGCGCTATCACCCACCATCCGGCGCATGAATTCAACCTGATAACTATTCCAGACTAAATAACGTGGCCAATTCATCGCTTGCCACGTGTGCAGTTGAGTCTGGCGCCCCGCCGGGCGGGTTAGCGGCTCTGAGTTTGTTGAGTAAAAGTAGAAAGTATTTTTCACTCCGCGCTGTTCTAACTCATAGGTGTAGAGTGGTCGATCACAACTACGCGACTGGGTGTAGAGGTACTCTTTGCCCAACTTGTCCTGCACTTGCATGCGAACCAGCGCCGCTGTAGCCGCGTCACCAAGCATCAATGCGTGCCACCAACGACCGCGCAGCAGATCAAACAAAGCCAGGCCGGTCGCCATCAAGCCCCAAGCCAAAAAGCGGGCGACGGATGCAATACTTGCAAGCGGAGGCACTGGCCAGCGCGTTCCGAGTACTGGTATCTTGTTAGCCAGCTTGGGCCCTGCGTCGCTAATGCCGTGGCACAAACTATCCACCTCTGGCACTCGCCCTACCCACTGCTCATACCAATTGAAAATGTCATGACTGCGGCCATCAATTCCTGGCTGGGGCAAATTGTCTAATGCCATTGCGTCAAAGAAAACATAATTTCCCAGTTTGTTTTGTGATCTGCTTAGAATTTGCTCAGCACTAGTCCACGCGATTTGCGCCAAATTGATCATTCCTTTGCCGAACCGGATTGCAACAAAACCGTACCAGGCAAAACTAGACCAAAGGTCAGAAACCTCAAAGCCGTGTTGCCGGGTAATAGCTCGCCATTCGGGTGGGAGGTAATGCACCACGCCAGCGCCAGATTTTCCAAGCGCATGCAGTACTGCACCATTTAGCCTTGGAAAAGCCACCCGCACCATTAGATACTGGCGAATTGCAAGTTCGGCCTTGTCAACACCTGCACCAAACAAAAGCTTTGAGCAGCTCCCCTTGCAGCTTTCGATTTCGCTTACCGTGAGAGCGTGTAGCAGGGCAACTAGTCTGCCAATGCCGCCTGATTGCTTCAAGTACCGGTACCCGCGCATAGTCTGCATGAGGCGCCGGCGCGCATGTCGCGCCAATAAGATGAAAATCAAGGTGAGGGGAAGGCTGTGAGAAGAGGCGGTAACTATTGAAGGCACCTAGCCCACCGCGTCACAGGATACAGGACAAAACATTCGTAGCCGCTGCAATGCTCTGTTCCCGATCAACAGAAGGTAAACGCAGCCACCCAACTTTGTTTCGTGTTCGAGAACAAGCAAGGGAAGCAGATACCCTAACGGAAACGTTTATCTGATCAATCCCCAATTCAGTGCGGTTCCGCGCACCACGTCTTGGTTCAGCGCCCGACCCAGCACTACTTCCAAATATTTAGGCGGCAGGCCCAACCCCGGTCGAATGGCGCGCAAATTCTCTTGTGTTAGCACATCACCTGCCTTGAGATTTTTCACCACGTATAGCGAGCGCCGATATTGGAGCGAATTAACCTCAGCTTCGGTAGGGCCGTATGACACTTGACCAAGTGATTGCCAGGCGCGTTGCGTTTCTACCACCAGTTGCGTCAGCTCAGCCGGCTCCATCGAGAATGCACTGTCCACTCCGCCATCTGCCCGGTTGAAGGTGAAGTGCTTTTCAATAACTGTGGCGCCGTGCGCCACCGCGGCGACAGACACACCCACCCCCATTGTGTGATCGGAAAGTCCTATTTCGCAATCGAACATTTCACGCAGGTGCGGAATGGAAAGAATATTACTGTTTTCAGCCGTTGCAGGATAAGTGCTGGTGCACTTCAGAAGGATCAGATCTTTGCAACCGGCCGCGCGCGCAGTGCGAACTGTTTCGTCCAATTCACCTGCGGTAGCCATGCCAGTAGCAATAATTATGGGCTTGCCGGTGCGCGCCACGCGCCGAATGAGAGGCAGGTCAGTGTTCTCAAAAGAAGCAATTTTGTAACACGGTACATTGAGGCTCTCGAGGAAATCCACAGCACTCTCATCAAAAGGAGTGGAGAATGCAAAGATACCAAGCACCCGCGCTAGGTCCATGATCGGCTTATGCCACTCCCATGGAGTGTACGCTTCTGCATAAAGCTTATAGAGCGAAGTGCCTGCCCACAGGCTGGTGCGATCACTAATATGGAATTCCCTCTCGTCCAGGTCAATCGTCATCGTGTCTGGCGTGTAGGTTTGGAGCTTCACAGCATGTGCACCAGATCCAGCGGCAGCCCTTACGATAGCCAATGCCCGTTCGAGCGATTGATTATGGTTGCCGGACATCTCGGCAATAATGAGGGGAGGGTGACCAGGCCCGATCAGCCTGTCGTTGATCTTTAACCTACTATTCACTCGGCTGTAGTCCCTTTGAATAAGTTGTGGATACAACGTGATAGTGAGCACCCGAGAAAAGGCGGTGCGATGGCTCATTGCTGCCAATCACATGAGCCCGCACATTACAAACATCCGGCCTAGTCGCTGCTAACCACCGTTCTGCGCTTCGAAGTAAATCCTGCCCCAAGCCAGTTTGTTTTAGACTTGGGGAACGATAGATCGACACTTCGGCTGAGGCCCCATAAATGTCGAACCGAACAGCACCAACCATGACACCATGCACTTCACCTATAAGAACCGCTCTGTCCGTAGACAACAGCACCTGCAAAAACCAGTTTTCGTGAACCTCCCACGATATGATTTCAGTGTTTCTAGACACCATCCGAATATCAGGGTGGTTACGCCACTCAAACAGCTGACGGGAGTCGCTTCGGTTTGCCAATCGAACTGTAAGTTCATTGGCTTCCAGCTTACTTATCACCCGTGCTACGCCACGACCATCCACTAACAGCATGCCCTTGGCTGAGATGGACCGTCTGAGGGAACTATTTTCTGAAAGAGAAATTAGATGCCTGCTTATGGCGGCAGTCATGTCACCAGAGAGCAAGGGCGAATAGAGCAAGCCTTCAAAGGCGGCATCCGAAAGCTGCTTATTCTGATTTGAAGCTGTGCAAATTGCAAAAGTAGGTAGGCCCAAGCAGCAACGTTCCCAAGTTGAAGATCCCCCCGCTCCGATTGCCACGTCTGCAGCAGCCATCAGGCGACCAATTTGATCAACTTGTGCGTGAAAAGTATATTGAAATCGCTTGCATAGCTCTTCAATTTCGTTCGCGCATGGGTGTTGTGCACCGATAACCACATCAACCCTTAGCCCCTCAAAGCCCGCCCGCACTACAGCCTCTATCGCCTTACCAGTCAAGTTACTCGCATCCACGCCACCAAAGAAAATCAGCAAGTTTTTCATGCGCCCAGTACGCGCCTCGACCTGTTGCCGCAGTTGAAGAAACTCATCTCTAAGTAGTGCATAGCGCGGGCCAAGCAACAAATGGCAATTAGGCGGTACTTTGCCACTGTATCGAGTGTCCATGTCGCAGTAATAATTCTGATCCAACAGAATATCGCAGTTATGCATTCGATCAGCAAGGTCGTCGATAACTAGAATGTGCTCGGTACAGTGCCTAAGCGCCGACTCCCACCTGTGATCTAATGCATAGTGATCAACCACCAACCAGTCCTGAGTTTCATTCTTGAAAGCATCGACTGTCTCTGTGGCATCACTCAATTGGCTTGAGCCCAAAAAGGATGCGTGTGCAAGCTCGTCTTGATCAGCAATGCACCTATCACTGGTCAGGGTTGTAAGTCCATGCCCTTGAGCCTCAAGTAATTTTCGCATGACTTCTGGTACATGACGGCATACAAAACGTGTTCTCGCACCACGTACTTTCAGTGCATTGGCGAGTGTAAGGCACCGCATGAAGTGGCCGACGCCACTCTCCAGCGTTGCATCAACCCGAAATGCTATTCGCATCAAAGTTAATTCAACCGGCTAAACCCGCCGTGACAAACCGAGCCTTTCAGCAGACCCATTACATCACGCCCTTCTTCGCACTCCTTTATCACCGCAAATATGGGATCCAGAGCTTCAAAAAACGCAGTAACAACCTGGGGAGTATGGTCGATGCAGACATAGACGCTGTTGCCGGCCAAATACCCTTTAGATAGCATTTCTTGGGTAATCAGCGTCTTATAAGCCAAGGCATTTTGACTTCGGAAAGTAAAGCCGGTGACCGCAGGTAAGCCCCAGTGATCAATCTTAAGAGCGTGCTTTTCAGCAAGTTGTCGCCAACCCTTGCGGATGTTCAAGCCAGTTTGGGTGATGATGTCCCAGGACTGAATTTGTTCCATCACCCTTAGCGTCGTCAGCGCAGCGGTTGGGCCGATGCGTTCTGTCCAAAAAGTACTGCTTATGAATGTGGACTGCGCAGCCTCCATAATTTCTCTGCGCCCAATAGTGCCGGTGATTGCGTAACCGTTTCCGAGGGCTTTTCCAAACATCGCCATATCGGGCTCTACGCCATACATTTTGTGCAAGCCGCCAAAAGTTTGCCGAAAGCCTGAGGTGCACTCATCAAAAACCAACACGATGCCGCGATTTGTGGCAAGCTCGCGCACTTTTTGTAAAAAGTTATCTTGGGGGCCAGTGCTGCGCGCCACCTCCATTTTGATAACGCCAATGTCATGTGCATCTACAAGCGCTTCCAGTTCAGCGAAGTTGTTGTAGCTGAAGGGCAAAACACTCCCTCGCAGACTGCGCGGAACACCGTTGGGTTCAAGCCCGGGGAGCAAGTGCCCATCAAGGCCCTTCTCGTCGCCAAGGTTGGCAGAAAGATACCAATCGTGCCAGCCGTGGTATCCGCAAAAAGCTACTTTATCCTTGCCACTCGCGGCGCGCGCAATTCGGATTGCAATCGCATTAGCTTCGCCACCAGAGCGTGCAAAACTCACCATGTCTGCCCATGGGTGCAGCTCAACCAGTTTCTCCGCTAGATAAACCTCCTCCGGGCAATTGAGGGTGGACATATTACCGGATAAAACTGTTTGGCGCACCGCTTCATCGACTTCAGGATGCCCATAGCCAAGTGTATTTGTGCCGATGCCCATTATGGACATGTCAATGTAGTCTTTGCCATCCAAGTCCCACACTTTGCATCCCTTGGCCTTGCTGAAATAGGCGGGCCACTGGTCAGGTAAAAACATCTCGGCGCGTTTGGAAAGCAGCATGTTACCGCCGGGGATTACCTGCTTGGCGCGTTTCCAGAGTTTCTGGCCACTGCCAAGCACACGGCCTTCATTTCTGGTCACCTGTTGGTTTGATTTGAAAATCTTAGGTTGTTGTTTTCGCAATTTAACGACCTCTGCCCATCCAAAATCAAGACGCGGACCGAAGTGATTAAACACTGCTTTCACTACCTCGAGGTCCGAAGCTTGGTCCACTGTCCACCGCTCATGTGATAAATTCTCATGGTTAGCAAAATTGGCTCTTGTAAATCGTCCGCTTTCGCGGATGAAAGGAGTGACGTGTTCGCGTTCGTCCGGCATACCAGCACTGCAAGCGGCTTGCTCCAATGATTTAAAAGAAAACACCTCTATATCCAGTCCATCCGGAAAGGTAGGAGGCGCAACGTTGCTTAAATACTCGACATTCTGCATTCCAAAATAAGCAACCATCTCGTCCACAAGCTCGGGGTCGACCAGCGGGCAATCGCCTGTGATTCGCACAACGATTTCAGGCTGGTGCGGCTTGGCAGCGTTGTAGAAGCGGTCAAGAACGTCGTTTTCGCTGCCCTCAAACACCTCAACTCCCAGACCACGCACATGTGCAGCAAGTGGCTTATCACCATGCGCAGTAGAAGTTGCAACAACAATATGGTCGATCCGTTTGGCAAGCGCAAGCCGGTGAAGAAGCAATTCGATCAGCGGCACGCCGTTGATGGGAAGCATGACTTTGTTGGGAAGGCGCGTGGATCCCATACGGGCCTGAACGATAGCAAGGGTTTTCATAGGGTCGCCCACACAGACGGATTTAGAAGGTCACAATCGTGAACCTGCAAAGCACCGGGGAACACAAGCATTGGTCCGCCAGCGGCTTCAACTATGGTCCGTAACTGGTCAGAATTGTCCACCCCGACTATTACCCTGCTAATTTCTGGAAACGACAAACTATAACGCACGCAAGCCTGCAACGGTGTCAGCTTGGCCGCTCGAAGCCACTCAGAGTACCCAGACCAAAGCGCCTGCCAGCGATTGAACTTTGCCGGCCGCTCGTGCGGCGGCATCAGCAGCAGGCCCTGTAGAAATATAGAACGTACATGTAATTCCGCCCCCCTGTCCGCAAGGCGGCTCATCCAACCTGAGTCAATCAAGCGCCGGTCGAGCAAGTTGAATGGTGCTTGCACAACATCAAATTTATAGCGTTGATACAAATCGTCAAGTTCGCCCGGGGCGTAAATCGACACTCCAATCTTCAGAACTAGTCCATTTTCAATTAACTTTTGCAGCGCAGCATAGATTCGGCCGCCATCCGCCCCCAAGAGCTGCTGTGGTTTATGCAACAGCAGAGCGTAGAGCCTTGGTACTCCCAGCCTCTGTAAAGAGCTTCGGACGGACTCGCTTACCCAGCCAGAAATGTCTCCACAACCATCCGGTACTGCTGGAATCTTACTCACGACCTGCCAGTCAGTAATTCCGATTTCGCCCAAGCGTTGTTCACTTTCGCCGTAGCTAATCGCCGTGTCGAGCAACTTAATGCCATTTGATGCAGCGTATTCCAGTATGGCCTTGGCGTCAGCGGCAGACACCTGACCCACTTTATTCGCCACGCCGTAACTCTGCCCAAACTGGACTGTGCCGAGCGCCAGCTTCATCGGACAAGCTCCTTGATTGCCGAAATTACGAGGTCCTGTTGGGCATCTGCCAAGCCATAGAACAGCGGAATGCTTAACGCCTGCTCGTAGTATTTTTTCGCATTCGCGTAGTTCCCCAGGTTGAACCCCAAGCGTTGATAGTGGGGCTGAGCGGGAACCGGAATGTAATGCACCTGCGTCACGATCTGCTTGGCTCTCAGTAACTGCATCAGTTCTGCACGAGAGATCCTGTTAGCGGCGTAGTCAATCCGCACCACATATAGATGGTGGCCGCTCCGATCGCGGCCAGAGCTCTGGGCAGGGCGGAGAGTCTGCATCCCGGCAAAAGCTTGGTCGTAGGCGCGAACCATCGCCGTTCTTCGGGCAAGAAAGCGGTCTAACTTCTTTAGTTGTGCCAAGCCCAATGCACACTGAAGATCCGTGACGCGGTAGTGAAAGCCTAGCTCCTGCATCTCGTAGTACCACGGGTTTTGAAGGTCACCAGTCGTGGCAAGCTCCGGAAGCTGGAACGAATCATTGAGCTTGTTGATGCCGTGGCTGCGCAGGCGCAAAAGCCGGCGGTAGATGGCCTCATCATTTGTGGTAATCATTCCGCCCTCACCGGTGGCAATATTCTTCACCGGATGGAACGAAAAGACCGCCATCAGCGAGTGGGCGCAACAACCCACGCGCTGCCCGTCTGGGTAGTGCGCACCTAGCGCATGCGCGGCATCTTCGATTACCACTGCACCGGCTGCGTCGCTAGCTGCCCTAATGGCGGGCATGTCACACGGCAAGCCGGCAAAGTGAACTGGCATGACAACGCGCACATTTGGATGTTTGCGAAGTGCATCGAATAAACTGCTCGCGACCATGTTGATGGTGTCCGCGTCAATATCGCAAAATGCAGCCGCTGCACCAGCATATAGCGCAGCGTTTGCACTCGCAACAAAAGTGATGGGGGAAGTGATCAGCGCTGTGCCGGGACCCACACCAGCTGCGACTGCAGCAAGGTGCAGCCCGGCAGTTGCGCTGGAAACCGCCACAGCATACTTCGCGCCAACATAGGCTGCAATTGCGCCTTCGAAAGCTTCAATCACGGGCCCCTGAGTAAGGGCACCATTTCTCAAGACATCCACCACGGCTTGGATGTCGTCTTCGTCGATGAAGTGCCTGCCGTAGGGGATCACAGCGATTGTAGTTCCCGCGCCCTGCCGGAGTTCTCTTGCGCCTGAAGTGAGAGTAACTGGGCACTGATTGAGCCTAAGCGTCTTCCAAGGAGTTTGCATGCTTTGGCGTTGGAGAGGCTCATATCTCTGGGGCGGCGCACCAAATCTCTTTGATCAGAAATGCGGCTTGTCTTGATCACGCTTGGGTCAAGACCAAATTGCTTGACAATTGCGTGCCCGAATTCATATTTGGAAATACGCTCGTCCCCCACAATATGGAGGATACCACTGGCCTGAGTTTGCACTAAATCCTGCACGGCCATGACCAACGCCTCAATCAGTATCGGCGTAAAAAACACGTCCACAAACAACATCAACGGCTGGCCCGCCCGCGCCTGAAAGATGATCCGGTCACTAAAAGATTGGCGGTAACCGGTTCCCCAGCCAAAAAAATTTGTGCGCACAACCAGCGCAGCCGAGTGGCACTCGAGCGTGGCCTGTTCAGCTTCTGCCTTAGTGCGGCCGTACACGTTTTGCGGCGCCGGCGGGCAACCTTCATCGACCAATGCGGCAATCCCTTCAAAAAGATGATCAGTGGAAATCAGCACCATTGGCACCGCTAGCGCACTGCAGGCACGCGCTACATTAGCAGTCAAAGTTACATTAATACGGTGGGCTTCTTCCGGGAAACTCTCACACCACTCGACAGAGGTTGCACCGGCAGTGTGAACCACCAAGTCTGGCTTGATTGCTGCTAAGCTGGCTTGAAGCCGATTGGCGGCTTCCAATTCGATTACCAATGTCGTTACATTGCGCAGCGAGATCTTGCGGTTGTGCAACCCGAGCACAACGGCGTGCTCCGCACGGGCCGCAAGTGCCCAATTGGTGGCTAGCAGGCCAGATCCGCCCGTAATGAGAATTTTCACTAATAGTTGGGTGCGCTTGCTATTACGCACCGGAGTGCAGGCTTACGCCTTCACAAGCAAATCAGAATGGGCGGCGATCCAAGCCTGCAGTTGCTCCGCGGGCATCCATTCCGGATTTTGATCAGACGTGTAGGTGAAATCGTCACCCACCTTGCGGCCGCCATTTATTCTGGCTGGATCCATAGACCAATTGTGGATCGCAGGAAGAATCTTATAGTGGCCGGGATACTCATAGGTGTAAGGCGCATCCTCAAACCCAATCATCTGCTCATGGATTTTTTCCCCGGGCCTGACCCCCGTAATCTTATGCGTGGCGTTTGGCGCAACAGCTTTGGCAATGTCAGGGAGAGTCATGGATGGAATCTTCTTGACATAAATCTCGCCGCCCTGCATATCCTTGAACGCATGCCAGACAAGCTCAACGCCCTGCTCAAGCGTAATCATGAACCGTGTCATGCGCGGGTCCGTAATGGGCAGGACACCCGTGTGCGCCAGTGACAAGAAAAACGGAATTACCGACCCTCGCGAGCCCATCACGTTGCCGTAGCGGACAACTGAAAAACGCGCGGTTTGCTTTCCAGAATAGGAATTGCCCGCAATAAATAGTTTATCGGAGGCGAGCTTGCTTGCACCGTATAAATTAATCGGGTTGCTGGCCTTATCTGTTGACAGAGCGACAACCCGCTTCACCCCGCGATCGATGCAGGCATCGATTACATTCATACCCCCGATGATATTGGTTTTTACGCATTCGAATGGGTTGTATTCCGCTGTGGTAACAATTTTGGTGGCCGCTGCGTGCACCACAAAATCGATACCGTCCAATGCACGCGCCAGCCGGTCTTTGTCGCGCACATCGCCAATGAAAAAGCGCACCCGTGCATCCTCCGCAAACTTGTACGCCATATCCCACTGCTTCATCTCGTCCCGCGAATAAATGACCAGACGCTTGGGGTTATATTTGGCCAGGGTCATCGGCACAAATGTAGAGCCAAATGAACCGGTGCCGCCGGTAATGAGGATTGAGGAGTTAGTCAGCATGGTTGGGGCGTACCGTCACTTTACTACCAAGCACTATAGGACAGCTGTTATGGAAACACATAAATTTCAACTAAAGATCCGCTCATGCCCAATTAGTAAGAAAAAATCGCTGCGTAACAAGACTTTCGTATTTCCCAAAAGTGGATCAAGTGACTTTTTTTGAGTGCCTATACAAATAACTCCGCGGACCTGGCGAAAACCAGATTACCATTCAATATTTGCTCTGGCGTAGGCATCTGGTGTGCCAACGTCCATAAACAGGTCGTTGGTAGTCAAGGTATAAATTCGGCCAACTAAAAGCGGCAGTACATCAGCGCTAAAGTCCCTCGGTTCACGCAAGCTCACAAGAAATCTGGTGATTAACTCAGTAGACAAAATGTATACGGCACCATTTGCCAAATTACCCGGCGGCGCAGCCACCTTCTCATAATATCCGATCACTACCCCGCGTGTATCCAATTCAACTATGCCGCACGCGGATGGATTCTCGGTCCGAAAAGTAAGCATCGTGAGAAGACACTCAGGGGGGCGTTGCATGTGCGCAGCCACCAAATCAGCCAAATTCATCCGGCAAAGGTTGTCGCTGTGTGCAAGCAGTCCGTCCTGTCCCGCGAAAAAACCAAGATTTGCGATTAGGGTGCCCGCGGTCCCAAGCAGCTCCGGCTCATGACTTAGTGTGACGAAGCTGCGATGCGGGCATCTTGCAACATATGCGTTAACCTGTTCGCTACGATAGTGCGTATTTACCAAAATTGGCCGGAGGTTCGCGCTGATCAATTTATCAAGCCAGATTTCCAATAATGGTTTACCGCGGATAGGCACCAAGCACTTTGGAATGCTATCCGTTAGAGGTCGGAGGCGAGTCCCAAATCCAGCCCCCAATAAAATTGCACGCACCGGCCGTAATGTGCCTTATTTTTTTGACATTCAATCAACTGGCAGCGTTTGGTCAAGCAAGGCGCTGAACCACACTAAGCAAGTCCTGCCTTTGAAGCGGGGTATTGCCTATCCGTCCTACTTGTACAGCCGCAGCAATCGAACCCACACAGGCAGCCTCCCAAATATCACTGCCGCTAGCCAGCGCCATTGCACTAGCAATTAAGAGTGAATCTCCTGCCCCTGCTAAGTCTTGGGGAGAAGAGTTGAGGGCTGCGATCCTATCCTCCCTGCCAGTATCAAGCGGTTGAGAGTTGATGAAAACGCCTTCCTCGCCGATTTTAAGCAAAATATTTTGAGCGTCCGAACTCTGAAGCATTTGCTCAGATAAGACGACAAGCCCATCTTCCTGATTTCTCGTACTGATCCGAGCCTCTCGCTCGGTAGGGGTGATCAGATGCATGCCCCTGAATCGACCGATGTCTCCCACTTGCGAGGAGGACTGGCTGTCCGCTGCCAATACTATCCCATAACTTTTTGCTAAATCAACAATTGGGCCAACTATTTTCTGTGGCAGACACCCATAGTTGAAGTCCGAAAACACAAGTAAATCAATTTGCGAGACCATCGGGAGAAGTAACCCCAATAACTCCTTCTGCAAAGCCAAAGATATTGATCGCTGGTGAAGATGGTTCACCCGCAAAAGGCTTTTGCCGCCAGATCTAAAGCGTTGTTTGAGCGGGGTTGGCCTGCTATCATCCACCATCAGATTAGACTCCACTCCCGCATCTTCTAGCGCAGTGCGCGCGAACTTGGCTGCAATGTCATTTCCAGTTACAGAGATAAATCTTACAGACGCACCCAAGCCCGCAGCATGGGCTGCAACAATAGCGGCTCCCCCAATGAAACAAGACTTGTCGACTGGAGTGACGACTATTGTGGGCTCTTCTTGGGACATACCAATCGGCTGGCAGGTTATGTATTCATCGACGATAAGATCTCCCACAACGCATACTCTTAGCCCGCCGAAGTTGTCCACCAGATTTTCCAGCCGCGCACAAGTGATATTGTGGCGGTCCATATAGTCCTTGGGCAGGCGTATTGTCGAAGGGTTTATGTCAAGAAACTCTTGATGCAGGAGGTCCAAAGAGGAAAAGCCAAGTTCGCCGGAGCCAAAAAGTAAAATTCCGCCATATTCCTGAACAGCAGCGAGTTCTGGATTGGCCCGCAATTCGTGTTCCTTGCCCTTAACAACAATCGCTGGCTTCAGGCGGGAGATCAGATCCGTGACTGGCTCATCCAGTAGAACAGCTTCATCAACATAGCTATTGCTGCCGACCACTTCAAGGCGAAGCTGCTGTGGTATGTACGCTTCATTCGCGGCGAGCCGGTCTGAGTTGACCGCCACTGTCAGATGGTCACCACATGTTTTCGCAAACCGGAGCAGCCTCAAGTGACCCGGGTGCAGAACATTAAACGAGCCGCTTACGAAAACTCTTTTGATTTCCAATACCTATTTCTCTGTCGATTCTACGCTGCTTGGATATCCGAACAACCTGTAGCTAACTTATTGGTTAACCACCCACAACGAAAGCAAACTGAATGCGTGACCCAGTAGGGCAAGAGGCGGACCTCGGTGAGAACCTGCCAGCTGGAATTATCTGGGGTAACCGTGGTTACAGATCAATCTAACAAATTGGTATTGCTACGCAAAAACTCTGCACCAATGCGCAATTCCGGGTTTCGAAGTCGGTCTACTCCAAAGATCTCCCAGAACCGATTTTGCAGCGCAATATCCTCTTTACTGTCTACCCACAGCCCGTCGATTCGATCGTTCATTTCCACCGCAGCTGCCTGAATTTCAGCAGGGGAATTCTCGTGCAATTGTATACCGCTTTCTAATGCCATTCCAAGATCGCCAAAAACTCCCGTCTCTCGCGAAAGTATCTCACGGTAGGTAAGAAGGCGATTCTTGCTCACAGAAAAAAACTTTTTCGTAATAACCACACCTGTACTCCACACATGGATATATGGGATTAGGACCCAATTTACAAACACGATTGGCCTGCGGAACATTGTAGGCACTAATATGAGACCGGTCTCCGAGCAGATCATGAATTTGCATTTTGCACCGAGATAAATATCCATGAATTCACTTCGTTTTCCGCTGTAGGTATAGTCAATGACTGCCCTATTAGAACTAATTATTGGCTCCAATGCGATTTCACCAACCCGCACTGCCCATAATCCCCTGCTACAAAGTTCTTCCGCAGCAGGGATGTAGTTGCCAATTTTAGAATCCCGATAGTCATGGTAGTGCCAGTCAATACCGGGGTGTTTCGCATCTAGATAGCTCGAATCCCTTGCATGAAAACAAACAAATTGCCCTTCAACTGGAATTCCCAAGCCAACAGTACCCCTGGTTCCCAACTCCTCTTCCTCTCTTGTGAATTCAAGAAGTACTTTAGCATTAGCAATAGCCGCATGGGTTAGCTCATTACTGGGAGAAAATGTTGCGGGAGGCGGGATCTCATTGAGGTGGGAATGGGGAAGGAACTTGTTAAGCCGACTTACGGTCAGTAAAAGCTTAGATAAAAATGGCACTGGCGAAAAAACCTTTACCTCTCTGGATAGTATTGCCACCCAGAAATTGTTGCAAACAACATCGGTTGGAATGAAAAAGAAAAAGTCAAACCTATATTTGTAAGGTGCCGCCGGGTCCCGGCAAATCAAGTACCAGAACAACTCAAACGAACCACCAAGCCTGCCAATATCTAAAGCGCCTAGGCGAATCCGAATTGCAGGCCGCACCAGCCTTAAAAGCAGGACAATTGGCGCCGAAAGAGCACAGAACCATACTGTGCGAACTAGCTTGAAAAACTTCAAGAAGTAATTGCGCATTTACAGAGTGTGTGAGATTTTTCCGGAGTAATTCTTTCCATTCGACATGCTCTATGAGCGAATAGAAATAGCTGGTGACCGCTCAAATATAGCAGACAGGATTACCACGCACTTACAAGCATCCGCCTGCTACGTAAAAACCAGTACGGCACTCCAGCTTTACTTAAGCACTTTCCAATTTACACGGCGCACTTGGGTTAGTCATAAGAAATCGCAAACACATTGAACTTCAGAAACAGACACCCAGCAATCATGCTAAGGCGACTCCAGATGTTCTTCAATAGACAACACGGACATCAATAACACCAGAGATGTTCGATATTGTCGACTCTGCGCTTACGAACCATGAATATACCATTTTCAGTCTTAGTGCGGATTACTGTGCACAATTTCCTGAATTACCCGCGCTGACCAATGCTAACGGGCCGTCTGAGCTATTCGTCTGGCAATTCTACCGGCAAGGCCAATCGGCTGCATCTCGAATTTTTCTAGCAGAGCATCTTGAGATCCATAGTTTTGGACAAACTCATCTGCAAGCGCGATGCGGTAAATATCGGGAAGTTCTCGAGCCGACATGTTGTCCGCTAATACCTCCAAGCAAGCTGAACCCAATCCCCCCGTAAAAATATGCTCTTCAATTGTTACCAATAGCCTGGCTTGCCTAGCTTCCCGGATTAGTGTCGGCTGATCTAGTGGTTTCACGGTATGAAAATGAAGTACAGTGCAATCCACCTCCTGCTTGGATAGTAGTTCTGCCGCAGCCAACGCCCTGTGAGTCATGGCGCCGGTAGAAACAATCAACACACCTCTACCTTGGGTTGTTGCGTTGCGCATTAAGATGGCTTTGCCAATTTCGGCTGTAGGCTCAGGCCTGCTAACTATGGGCTTGCCATATTTTGCAAGGCGCAGATAAACGCTTGCCGGCCAGTCTAAAATTAGGGGCATGATGCGGGTTACTTCATCTGCGTCACATGGTGCAATTACCGTCATTCCCGGTATAGTGCGCATTATGGCCATATCTTCGATTGCGGTATGGGTTGGCCCGAGATGAGCCGTAGCTACTCCGCCACCCGAGCCGATCAGAACTACCGGGCGTTTTTGCAAACAAGAATCGAGCAAAATTTGCTCGTATCCCCGGCGGGTAATGAAGGTGGCGTGGTTCAAGATAAAGGGAATAAAGCCATCTGCTGATAACCCTGATGCGAGGCCAATCAGATTTGCCTCCCAGGTGCCTTCCATAAAGAAGCGGTCTGGCATGTCGGCCTGCATATCACTCAGTAAACCCGGCGCGTTATCAGTACCAATAAACACGACCCGCGGATCTTTCTTTGCGAGCTCGTAAATCATTTTTAAACAGGCTGACTGCATCAGCCGGTCACCAGTGCTGCGTGCATTTTCACAAACATTTCCTGATCCAAGTTGCTCTTCCAATGCCATTCGGCATCGTTTTCAGCAAACGGCAGCCCTTTGCTCATAACAGTGTGACAAATAACTGCAGAGGGCCGCCCAACATCGTAGGGAACACCTTGAAACACACGCTTAAGTGCATTCAAATCGTGACCATCAACTTCCTGCGCCAAAAAACCAAAGCTTGTGAACTTTTCTGCCAATGATCCAAAATTTGAAACTCGGTGGGTCGGCCCCGAGCACTGCACTTTGTTATCATCGACAATTACCGTTAGGTTGGAAAGCTTGTGTTTCGACGCACACATAGCTGCCTCCCAGTTTGAGCCTTCGCCGAGTTCGCCGTCACCCACTATCACATACACGCGACTGTCCCGCCTCTGAATTCTGGCTGCGAGCGCCATTCCCACCCCAACCGAAAATCCGTGCCCGAGTGAGCCAGTAGTTGCTTCCACCCCCGGCACCGTCGACTCGGAACACCCACCCAAGCGCGAATCCAATTGCACAAAACTGGACAACTCGTCTGCAGAGAAAAATAACTTGTCTGCAAGTACCGCATAGAGTGCCAAGCAGCCATGCCCAGGACTGAGAATGCACCGATCCCGTTCCGGCCAGTGAGGCTCCCGCGGATTAAACCGCAAAACATCGTCATACAAGACCCGAATAATTTCTATAAGCGAAAAGGCAGAGCCAACATGCCCCTTCCCGGTGCTTGCCAGACCCTTCATGACCTGTCGGCGCAGGTATAGTGAACGCTCGTCCAAGCCTGTGGTTTTGGTCATGAATTAATTCTGTATCCAGTTCATAAATCCGAGTATGGAAATATTTGGTAATGGCTTTGAATTGCTACGGTCCTTGCCACTACCAGCTCAAGCTGATGTTTTCTGAACTGCATTTCGCTCAATCCATGGGGATACTGATCTCCAGGACGCCGATACTGCGGGAGGAAGGCATTCAGCATAATTGTGCACCAGCGCAGCCCAAACAACGGGAACATATTCTTAACTCGGGGGTAAAAATCAGAATTGCACACGAATAAGCGCTTGCACAAATCAAAAAATAGCTGGCGGTCTGCGTGGGGCATAGACATTCCCGGGTGCTGTAAAGTGTCCACCACAAGCTGAACTGGATCGGCCCATCCAAAATACTCAAAATCAAGAAATGCAATATTTCCATTTTTTCGGCGAAGTGCATTGTGTAATCCAAAATCCACCGGGCTTAGAGTCTGCTTCGCTCTGTCAATCCTTTCCGAAAAGGACAAATCTATCGAGTTGAAAGCTGCCGTGCTCCACGCCACAACTTCTTCAACCAATGACACAAACATCTGATCTAAGAATTTATGCAGCCTCGCGTCATCCGACTGCCGGAGGCGTGCCAGTCTCGAATTCAATTGTTGCACGAGATCAGCCCCCGACAGGCACTGTTCCACGCCGGGTGCTATCTCGCCAGCACTTTCTGCGTGCCGCAAGTCATGCAGTATTTCAATAAACCGACAGGTCTGCTGAATTTCACTTGGACCAATGCTTTCAACTGTTGATCCATCCAGCCATTCCATTAGTGCGCAGTTGGCCTCCATGTCCGTAGCGATCAGTTGCGGCACATCCACAACTTGATTTTGCGCCATAAAACGAAGCGCTTTTGATTCTGTAATGAGTCTACTGCACCGCTCAACGGCCCCGTCTCGATAGAACTTGAGCGCGTAAGTATTGCCGCCAGAGGTAACTTTGAGTATCCTGCTGTTTGCTCCGGCGCCCGCCTCGGAAATGTTGTTTACCTGCCCGGCACACAGTCTGGTGGCAATCTCGAGCAGCTTTGCACGGTGTTCCAGTCCGTCCGCTTGCGGTGTTGGCTCATTTACTTTGGCGGTCATAGTTGAATTAGTGGCAAGCATTCCAAACTCACCAGCACAAAATAGAGGATGCTTTAGCAAACAACCGCACAAGTCGGGCGCAAATTTGATGCGGCACAAGTGGGTGTTGCGCCTGGTTTAGTTTTCGCAAAACTATACTCTGCCGCCGTCTATAGGAATAAGTGCACCGCAGGCAAAGGATGCGTGTTGCGACGCCATGAACGTGGCAAACGCAGCTACCTCTTCGGGCTTGCCAAAGCGCCGAATCGAATGGTGACTCTCGAGAAAAGATCGGGCAAGCTGTGGGTCCTGCTGGCTAACTTTGTCCCAGTACTTACCTTCTGACAGAACGGCGGCGGGCATCAATGCGCAAACAACAATGTTATGTTCCGCTAACTCCCTGCCAAGTCCCCGCACATACGCATTCAAGTACGCTTTTGCGGCTGCATAGGGCAAAGAGCCACCAAAGGGGGACAATCGCGGTTCGCCAATTTTGCCGGATATAGAGGATATATGGATGACCCGCCCCCACCCATTCTGTTTCATGAATGGGATCAGAAGGTTGTTTATTGTAATTGAAATTCCTGCATTGAAATTCCATACTCGTTGCCACTGCCCAACATCCGCCAGCGGTTCCTTAATTCCCAATGCCCCGCCCAAGTTATGCAGCACTATATCAAAATTGCCAAATTGGTTGACCAAGTTTTGGATTGCGGTGGTCGCTTCGTTGGGCGCCGACAGATCAACTGCCATGCAGCCATGGCCCGCTTGCCCCCCCCCTAGCTCAGTGATTATTTGCTCGAGCCGGTCCTTCCTACGCGCCACGCATACCACCCTACAGCCCTCGTTTGCGAAGGCGCGAGCGGCCGCAGCCCCTATTCCGTTGCTGCCCCCAGTTACTAATACTAATTTGCCAGCAATTCCGAGATCCATTCTCTGACGATCTCAATTTTTCAACAACTAGGGGAAGCTGAGAATACAGCGCCCCGGATTGTCACTCCTTGTTAGTTCAATTCCGAAGTTGATCTGCAAAAAAGGAAGCACTCGGGACACAAGCTTGCCGAGATTCAGACACCCTTCTTCGTGGAGCTGCAAATAAGTGGGGATGTCACGATCAGGAAAGCAGTCACCACCGTGGCTGCCTGCCACCGTCCGTTGTTGAAAGATTGCCAGCGGATCCACCACAATATTGATCCCCCTCGGAGGCCGGCCGACAAAATAGCAGACTCCAGGCACCGCGGCAGTATTCAATGCTGCTTCAATCGCTTTCGGATTACCGGTATTAATAAATACCTTGCTTGCCCCTTTTCCACCAGTAATGCGCCGAACCTCAGAATTCACATCTTGATCCTTTGGGTTGACACAATGGGTTGCCCCCAGGAGCCGCGCAAGCTCGAGCGCCTTTTCACTAATGTCGACGGCAATAATGAGCCTCGGGCGGGAAAGCTGTAAACCTTGCAAAACACAAAGTCCAACGCCTCCACAGCCATAAACTACAGCCGTGTCATACGGTTTCACCTGCGCTTGGTTGACGACGGTGCCAACTCCGGTGGTAACGGCGCAGCCCAAAAGTGACGCAAGCATTAAGTCGCTAGAATTTGGAATCACAGTAACCCGGTTCTCCGAGACAATGGCGAACTCATTGAACGTCGTGACCCAACCCGCATTGATTTTTTCCCCCGAAGCCCCGAAATAATTCGGGAGAGGTGAATTAATGCCGCTCCCCTTCATCCAGTGCAAAACAACAGTATCGTCCGGCTTGGTTTTTGTGACCCCCGGACCCGTATCCATAACGGTACCGGTACCTTCATGGCCAAGGAGATGGGGCAAAAAGGGGTCTGCACCATCACTAGCGTCGATTTCCTCTAACTGTTTGCCGCAGATACCACTGAATCTGAGCTTCACAAGAATTTGCCCAACTAACAGCGGGCCCCGAAACTCCACAGGCTTAAGCGCTAACGGCTCGTTGTTTTTTTCAAGGATTGCAGCGAGAAAAGTGAGGGGGTACTTCATCATGAAAATTCACACCGCTTGCACTAGATTGCAAATTTACAACCCATGTTGCAAGAATTGCAGTATATCATTAGCATTTGAGTTGCTCTCTCGCAGACCGACACAGAACCAGGTAATAATTGATCAGGTAAAGACACAATTGAGCAGTCTCTTTATCTTGTCGGTGTGTAGATTCTGGCTCTGGGGCACAACATCCCCGTCTGTAGCGAGCAAATTACCCCTCCACGCAATTCCCGTTTCTTTGCATAAATCTCGAATTCGTTCATAATAAGTTGTAAGTGGTGAACCGAGATGGTAAATTCCGTATTGTGTGTCGTCAATGAGACTAACCAATACATCCAGCAGTTGATCAATTCGAAGGTAACAGCGGCTGATGTTATCGAATGCATGTACCTTCTCGCCCTGTCTTAATTTGATTAGAGATTTGTCAATAAACGAGTTTGAGCGGTTATCGCCAAAGCTATGAACAGTTGAGAACCGCAGAATATGATAACGCCTATGGTTCTGGGAAATAATACTCTCACACCGCGCCTTTAGATGCCCGTACAGTGAAACTGGTTCAAGAACTGAAGCTTCAGTTGGCGCAAGGTCCTTACCATTGAGTACTTTATCAGTCGACATGAATAATATATGTACGAATTTTGACGAAAGGGCAACTAAGTTTGTTGTTATCCCTACGTTTGTGTCTTCTGCTAATGTTGGGTTTTCCTCATTGATGCGCGGTGATGGCAGAGCTGCGAGATGAAATATCACATCAGGTTGATAGACTTTTAGTAGCTTTACAACTTCAGCCTCATTCCGTAGATCTGCCTTCACCCGCCTGTCGGTCGGCGATGTAATGGTTGAGTTACAATATACCCCAATCGGCTCGAATTCATGTAAATGCAAGAACAGGGATCGTCCAATCCAGCCGCTGGCCCCGGTAATCAATATTCGTGGCGATTTCATGGGTTGGATTTTATCGAGTTGCAGTACGCGGCTTGAAGCATCAAGCAAGCCCCACTCACTAGACGTAGATCCTTGCACAATCAGATTTAGGGTAATAAATCAATGTGCCGCCTCAGGAATTTCGAGCCAATGCTGCCCTGTAGTTCGTAGCCTGGTAAGCCCGGCAGAGTTCCGCACTCGGCAGTCATGGACTTGAAACGTTTTTGTAGAATTTCATCTTCTGTGGAGTTACTGGGTACTCCATCAAGCTTATCCAACATCTCCTCAACCAGGTCTTGAATCTCCTGTGCAGTATTTGAAATGATTTCAATTCCGTAGATATTGGCGAACATTCCATCGCTGGTACAAGTGCTCAGAGGTGGAGACATCTGCTGCTCAAAAAGCAACAAGCTCCCATCGGCTCGGCGCCGCAGTAGTTTGGGAAGAAACAAGTCCTGTCTGGACAAATATAAAGCTCCGGCTGGCAGGTAATTGACCAAGGCAATGGGGACCCCAAAAGCACGGCTGACTGTCGCGGGGCCAGATGAGCATCCGATCATAAATCGCGCCGCTGCACATAAAAAGACATCCATCCAATCACTCTTGAGTTCGCTTTTGGCGTAATCAAACAAATTGCTCATCTTTGGCAGGGGCGACATTGACGAGTCGCCTAGCCGAACTACCCATCCACCGCGGCTTGTGATTGCTGTGATTGCCTCAATATAGGTTGACGGGTCTGCGTCTCGATATGGCTCAGCCATTCGGTGCGCGCCAAACTTCCCTTCTCGAACATGCAGAGCCGCGAACCATGCATCTTCCGGCAGCCCGATAGTCTTTAGCGCTTCCTTTCCACGCATGCGATGTTCGTCCGTGAGACACAATAATGGCGGGCGCATTTGGCTGTCCCACCGCTCTTGCACATAAACAGCTGCTGAATGTCCCCACGGAATAGTCTTGGTCCCGCACTGCATAGGTCCAGTAACATTAAATCCTAAGCTCTTACGCATCGGTCGCAAACTTTGCAACTCCGCGGGATCCTCAACAAGGTCGATGTATTTTCTCCAGTAATCCAGCATGCATGGATTTACCGCGTAGCGCTTTAGCCATGGTTCATGCAAGATAACTGTCCGTGATGGCGGCCGCAAGCCAAGGATGCCAGCCTTGACGTATGCGTCCAGATGCACGGTGCTCCCAATGCCGATAAGAATATGAAAGTGCGGCTCCAGAATGCGGATGTTCTGGTTTCCAGCGCCAGCTAAGCGCGCGCGATTTTCTTGAACTTCAAATATTTTGTATTGGGTAGCAAGCCATTCACCTGTGCGGCCAGCCCACAAGGCAAATAAAGATCGCAGTTCTACAGCTGCCTGCAAATCTGGCGAAAACTGCTCGAGCAGGTTAAGTTGCCGAACGGCTTCCGCATCGAGTTTCGCTGCATAAACGGCGTCATAATCATCGGACTCAATATTCTTAGAAAGGCGCTCTGCCAGTTTTCCAAGATGCCAAATTATTGCAGCTGGCCATGGCACTGATAGACCGACAGCTAGACGATAAGCACCTGCGCGAAGGGCACTTCGGCAGCCGCCCACCACCATTTGGTAAATCGCAAAAACCCTGTGAAATCGCGGGGCATGCAGAAGAATTCGTGCGTAGTTACCCAAGCCCTGAGCTCGGATGCTAACAACTCTATTGTAGAAGGCCACAGCTACCATTTTTCGGAAAGTGTTGGATCAGAGTGAATAGTAAGTGACTGCTCATATAAAACCTCAACGAGAAGATCACCTATTACTGAGCGAACCGATTGCGGCAAAATGCCTGCTGCTGCGGTCATCGGTCGGTACTCTGCATGCAAGTTTTTGAGAATGCGAAATATTCAAGACGCGCAAACCTGTGAAGACAATCGGGGACTAATACGGATTCATCGCGGCGGTAAATAATTTTCGTAGTCGGTATTGGGTGACGGAGCAGCACGCGAAAGATCAATCAAATCAAAGAACCAATTGGGGGGAGTTGTCTTTGTGTAATCGCATGTTTCGTGAGTTTCTGGCAGGCACTACTAGATGGACATGTTGATCAACACTCGGCCTGCGTCACCAGAGCGTAGCGCACCAATAGCGTCGTTTATCTTAGCAAGCGGAAATTCATGGGTAAACAATCCCTCAAGCTTCATTCGCCCCTGGTTGACCAGCCGAATCAGCCGCGGAATATCTTGGTCAGGTACGGCACTGCCACCGTGTGAGCCCGTGATGACCTTGTTAAAGTGGAGGGGGAGCGTGTAGATATTGACGTTATCCCCCTTGCGTGGAACGCCAACTAGTATTGTGCGCCCGTCAGCGTGTGTCAGCTCATACGCCAACTCAATGACACGGGGGCGCCCAGTGGTATCTACAACGACATCGGCTCCGCCCAGGCCGACCAACCTTAGTATTTGCTCCTTCAGGTCAGGGGTTGTGGCTGAGTTGAAGCCGTAGTCGATGCCCCAGTGCCGCCCGTTTTTAACCTTATAGTCTACGATGTCAATTCCAATTACGGGATATCCCGATACCATCTGCGCTGCTTGGGCGATGTTCAAGCCCACGCCGCCTATGCCAAAAATAACGATAGATTGCCCAATTTTCAATCGGGCATCATTATTGATAACCCCTACAGCGGTGGTCACCGCACAACCAAACAGTGGAGCCAAACGCAGGTCGAAGTCCTTCGGAATTGCCGTAAGCCGGTTTTCGGAAATTATGGCCTCGTCGTTAAATGTCGTCACCCATCCGGCATTTACTGTCCGTCCATCCCAGCTGTATTTGGCAGGTTCTGCCTGAAGTCCGGAACTAGGCCGCCAGTGAAGTACAACATGGTCACCTGGTTTCACTGTCTTGACCCCGGGACCCACCCGTTTAACTATGCCGGAACCCTCATGACCGAGCAGGTGCGGCAGAAATTTGTCGGGGCCCTTTGCCCCCTCAATTTCGTTGATCTGAGCACCGCAAATGCCACTGTAGCAGATGCCTACATGCACCTGCCCATACGACAGTACATCCGGCATTTGTAGCTCGGCCACTATAAGTGGCTGGTAGGTCTCAACTAGAACTGCAGCTCTCATTCGAAATATATGAACTCGTAATCGCCGGTATATCCAAAGTGTCGATAAAGCCAGATCCACTCGGCGGTGTCAAAAAAAGATTCGCAGGTTAGAGCCCAGCATTGTAAGTTGAACTGTTCCTGTTCATTACGGTAACTTTCCAGCATAATGTATCCGTGTTTGCCGACTCTTTCGACTTCCCCGAGCGCAGCCTGGAGTTCGAACAACCGCAAGTTGTGAAATGCCCCGAGCGAAATTACTAGGTCAAATTCCTTGTCGCCAAAAGGATATGCATCTTGTGCGCGGTAGGGAAACAGTGTGGCATTCAAATCTGGATGAGAACTAGCCAGCCCGTGCCTGGAAGTGTCAAAGCCAACAAGTTCGAGTCCGGGCTCAATTTGTTGCATCTCATAAAGCAAGAAAGCTTTGCCACAGCCAACATCAAGTACCCGCGAGCCTGGCTTGAGACCGTAGGTATCAATGAGCGCTTGTGCCACTGGCTTCCAACGCCCCGGAATATATTTGTAGCCGCCGTAGCCATAGCGACGATCGCCATCCCAGTAGGTCGCACCGTACTCCTTGGCTTTAAGCATGCAATGTACTTTGTCGTCCACCATGCGGGCAAGGTAATCGCGTCGTGTTGCTTGGTGGAGCGCGGTGACGAAGTTTCTGATTTGACCCATACATAACCTCCGTTCTAGTTTGTGATTTCCTCAGGCTTTCGCACGGCAGGTCTTGAACATCAATTCGCAGAATATATTCATATATTTAGCCGTGTTCATTTACCCTTCAGTTGTAACCGCATTGCATTACTAGCAGATTGGGCAGTTATGCCCCAGTGCTCCAGCAAGGAGTTTTGGCTGCCGTACTGGTTGGCAAACTGATCCGGGATTCCGATTCGAGTAATTTTAGGAGACTGCTCCGGAAAATGGTCGTTACAAAACTCCAGCACAGAGCTTCCTAAGCCTCCAATCCGGGTATGTTCTTCTATCGTGACGATTCCATCGACTGATGGCAACAGGCGCATTAGTGCTCCATTGTCCAGCGGTTTGATGGTGTGCATGTGAAGAACGCCGCAGGCCAAGCCTTCCAATGCAAGTAGGTCGCTGGCTTCTAGGGCAATCTGGGTCATTACCCCAGTAGAAATAAATAGGCCCCGGCCAAGCTCCTTCATCAAGATCGCCTTTCCGATTTCAAAGTGGTTTGTTGCACGGCTAACTATCGCGTCGCCACCCTTGCCCAAACGAATGTAAATGGGTTGTTTCCACGCAATTGTTGCGTCCATGAGCCTGACCATTTCCGCAGCATCGCAAGGTGCCACCACAGTCATGTTGGGGAGCGCGCGTAGTATGGCCAGATCTTCCACCGCCAAGTGGGTGGGCCCCAGCGGGGCATACACCGCGCCCCCACCATTTGCTATGAGTCGCACCGGAAGATTTTGCAGGCATAAGTCCATCGCGATTTGCTCATAGCACCGCCGCGTGAGAAAGGTGGCTATCGTGTTCACGTACGGAATGAACCCTTCCAACGCCAAACCCGCAGCCATACCAATTATGTGCTGCTCACTCACACCCTCCATAAAAAACCGCTTGGGTAGCGCGCTTCTCATTTCGTCAAGAACACCAACACTCAGGTCTGAACCGATAAACACCACGCGTTCGTCATTCTTGGCAAGTTCGAAGACGCGGTTAAGTGCAGTTTTGCGCATGGACTCTAATGTTCAGCCTAGGCAGCCATGCATAGCTGCTATTTCATCAGATGTCAGATCCGATTTATGGTGCCAGCTGGCATTGCCTTCGGCGAAAGGAAAGCCTTTGCCCTTGACGGTATGACAAATTACCGCCGAAGGCTTCTGAGTTAGAAATGGCAGCTGTTTGACTGCACTTTCCAGTTCATCGATGTCATGGCCGTCAACTTCCTGGACTGCGAAGCCAAAGCTGCGCCACTTCTCCGATAGAGGTTCCAAGCTTAGTACCTCTGTCGATCTCCCGTAGGACTGCAGTTTATTGTAATCAATAAATACTGCCAGATTATCAAGTTGATGCTTTGAGGCTGATAGTGCGGCTTCCCATACGGAGCCCTCGTTTATTTCACCGTCCCCAACGATAACCACAACACGATGCCGCAGGCCTCGAATTTTTGCCGCCACCGCCATTCCAACGCCAATGGGAAGTCCATGGCCGAGAGCGCCTGTTGAGGCCTCGATGCCCGGAACCTTATTGAGTTCCGGGTGCCCTCCTAACTTGGAAATAGGCCTACAGAAAGTTCTCAGCTCGGATTGCGGAAAGAACTTCTTGTCCGCCAAAATAGCATAGAGAGCTAGGCATCCATGTCCCTTGCTGAGAATCAATCTGTCACGCTCCGGCCAGCTTGGATTGGAGGCATTGAAACTCAGATAGGTGTCATACAAGACACGCAAAATCTCGACAAGCGACAGTGAAGCGCCTATATGGCCTCTTCCGCCACCCTCTAGGGCCTCAACTATCAGCCTCCTAAGATGCTTAGAGCGCAGATCCATACCTATACACGCTGGCTTGTTTCTGGGGGAAGATTGTTTGCTTCCATAGCTGACTTTGTGGTGATTCCAGTTTGCGGGATAGGACGTGTGTCATCAAAGTCGTCGCCAAAAAAATCAGTTTTTAGCATTTGCCACGAACTTCCGACCTGGAAATCACATCTAAAGTTTGCCGAACAGTCCGGCAAAAATAAAATCCGTTCGGTCCATTCGGGAAACAATGGATCAGCCAATACTTCCTCGAGATCATCAATAAAATGGGTGCACTCGAGAGAGCGAATTCTATCGAGTTTTTCGCGGCGGGTAGACGTGAAAAATATTTCTGACTCTAGTATTGCGGTGCCATCAGAGCCAATAATCCGGTTACGGGTCATCCAGCTAAGAGCTGCATCGCGCAGGTTGACCTGCGTATCATCAAAATGTCCGTGCTCTGTTTTATGACTTACTATAAACACTGAGTGCCCATTTAGCTTTGAGCGACACACAAACTCCACGAACCCAGGGAACACCGTTGCTAAATGGATGTACTTTCCGTAGACTTGACCCTGCAACCTTTGCCAGTCGAGATCGCCTCCGGGACGGGCGAAAACCACTTCCTTGACCTGAGATTTTGAAAAAGAAATCGGGAAATCCATCAGACCAAGCTCATGCGCAACAACCGAAAAAGCATTGTCGTAGCATGCTATTGTGTTGTCGAAGTCTATCCCTAGTGTAAGCTTCATTTGAACTGAACAATCCGAGTACGTGGCAACAAACTAATGCTGATAACGATTTCTGGAGCGCTGGGTGATTTTCCTGATTTCGCGGACTGTGGTGATAACGACCGCCGCATAGTCAGCCCAAATCCAAGCACACGATGATCGTCTTTTTACGCGGAAAAGTGCCGATTTTCGAAAGTAACTCGCCAGTAGTCTTAACCTTAAAGCGGTACTTTTCGAAGAACTCAGTTGTCATCAGGCAACTTGCCGCAAGGGCCCAAGGTACTTGAACCAGGTCCTGGTCGCAGCATCGATTGATTCTGGGGTCCAGAGCGGAGCATCCCGCCAATTGTTTATCTCCGCGACCATTTTGGCTACGCCGTCCTCAAGGCTAACAACAGGCTGCCAGCCCAGTTGTGAGGTTACCTTGCCAATGTCCGCCCATGTGCAATCCGGTTCTCCCGGGCGCTTTGGCACGTACACTGGTGTGCCGCCAAGCAGTTCGACCAACCGATTGACACTCTGCGGATTGCCGGCACCAACATTGAAAACTTGACCGGCAATTGTCGTTTCAGCCGCAGCCAAAAAGGCACGGGCAATGTCGGTTACATAAATAAAATCACGCGTCTGACTGCCATCCCCAACGACCGTAAATGGTTTACCGGAAAGTTTTTGCTTGAAGAACACGCCAAACACCGCACCATAAACGCCTGTGGTGCGCACGCGGGTTCCATAGGCATTGAAGATGCGGATGGAATTTACGGGAAGCCGATACACTTGGTGCCAGTGAAAAACCGCCTGCTCGCCCTGAAACTTACTGAGGGCGTAGGGATACTGGGGCGCAATGGGGTGATCTTCACGGGTGGGCGTAGCTGCAAGCCCGTAACAAGAGGACGAGGCAGCATAGACAAACTTTTTGGCGCCCGCAGCGCGAGCCGCTTCCAGGACACGCACGGTACCCTGCACATTCGTCTGCATGTACTTAACCGGTTGTTCAATCGATGGGACGATGTCGCCAATGCCTGCAAAATGAAATACATACTGGGCGTTCTGAAATAAGCTGCTCCCAGATTCTAGTTTGCAGATATCGGCCCGCTCAAAGTGGAGCCGCGGAGTTGCGGCGTGGTGCGCCAAGTTGCGTTCGTGGCCACCGGACAGATTGTCTAGTACGCGCACTTCGAAGCCGCGATCCAAAAGCAGATCCACCATGTGGCTGCCAATGAAGCCAGCGCCGCCTGTGACAATGGCAACTGGGCTGGTTGTCATGCAGCTTGCAGGCGCTTAAGGCGGCGGACGTTGAAGTAAAAATCGTTGTCAAAACTGGCGGGGAGTTTGCCACCGCGGAATGCGGTACAAAGCCCCCGCACGGCATCCTCAATTGAATGCCGTGGCTGAAATCCGAGCGCACGCTTAATCTTGTCCGAGTTTATATGATAAGAGCGATTGTCATCGCTCGGCGTGGTCACAATACCCAATCCGGCTTTCTCAGGATACTCGGTGTGGACAACGGCCTTTACCAAATGTGCGATATCCATGATCGAAAGATTTTGATAACCAACATTGAATATCTCATCCGCAATTTTGGCGTCGGGTGCATTTAGCAGCAGCTCCACCGCATCACAATAGTCCTGCACATGCAAGTTGGGGCGCAATTGATCTCCGCCAAAAACAGTGATTTGGTTTTTGTTTATAGCATGATTCGTGAGAATATTGACGGATAGATCGAGGCGCTGGCGAGGCGCATAGCCGCAGACAGTGGCGGGCCGGAAGGTGACGCCGACAAAATTCCCATCTGTATGCTTGCGCAGCAGCGGCTCACACATGCCCTTATATTTGTTGTAGAGGGTGAGGGGAACCAGCGGATGGTCCTCAGTTACGTCGGGTTTGTCTGATACACCATAAACGGAGCTGGAGGATGCATAAACAAAGCGCTTGATGCCAGAACGCTTTGCCGCCATCACCATGGGCTCGAAGGCGTCGAGGTTTACGCTCGTGGACAATTTCTCGTCGAGCTCAAAACTGGCGTCGTTCGAGATGCATGCCAAGCTTACAAAAGCATCATGATTGCGGCAGGCTGCCTCAAGTTTCGGGGTGTCGCGAATGTCCCCGGCGACCAGCTTGAGGTTCGGGTTGTTGACTGGCAGAAAGTCATTGCCAAAGTACATGATGTCATAGACGGTTACTTGGTAGCCGCGCGCGAGCAGCTGCGGAACAAGCAAACTGCCGCAGTAGCCGGCGCCCCCGGTAACAAATATCGATTTGAATTGCATTCAGATTCGCCCTTTATATGTCGTTAATCTTCGACTAGCGGGTCTCAATTGAGTACCCGGCCACTTGTGCGTCCTTATAAAACATTGCGACAGTCTCCAGCGAGAAGGAAGAGAGATCCTTGCCAACGCCAGACAGCTTCTTCAAGACATCATGGGTAACGGTAATGATGTGGCAGCCCACTTCATCTGCTTGAAATATGTTCAGGAGTTCACGCGGGCTTGCCCAGAGCAACTCCGCCTTAGGTTTTGCTTTGGCGATTCCAACTGCGGCGCGCATGTGAGGTACTGGATCAACACCAGTGTCCACAATTCTACCGGCAAAAACTGACAATATTGCTGGCGTTGCCGGGTCTAGCACTTGGACAATCTCCTGCAACTGGCCAAGCGTAAATATAGCCGTTACGTTGCACACTACGCCCTACGCAGAGAGCCGACCCACTAAGGGCGCGGTAGTTTCCCCTCTAGTGTTTGTGATGGGAATCTTCACATTGACATTTCGGCCCCATGAGTTAATTTCGTGCGCCTGTGCTTCCATGCCGGCAATGTCATCTGAAAACACTTCAAATGAAACTGGCCGGTCAGGAACTATCTGAAGTACTTGCAAAGCAGATGCCTTGTAATCGTCAATTCCCGCTTGTCGCATCAGGGTGGGATTGGTGGTGAAGCCCTTCACAAATGGCTGTGAATACAACGCACGAATGTTGCCAAGATCTGCGCCATCCCCAAAGATTTTAATTTTGAGAGAGTTTAGGTTGGCCATAACTTCATCCGTGTTTGCTTGTTGACCGCTGAAATGCTCAGGCGCGAGAGATCGGGTTTTCTAGCTGGCTGAGCATGGACTAGGAGGGACTGCGCTACCATTTCGTGGGCTCCATCTGTAAGCTGGGGTGTGAGACAAGGCAGTGCCAAACTACCGCCTGAAAAGCCTCGGAATGGGGCGTGACATGTTTGTCACTAACCGGCGGAATGACGACCACGACGTCGCCAACAAGTTTCGCGTGGCCGACATCACGCCCCACAATTCCAAAAACTTTCGCCTTCTGCTCCCGGGCCAAGTCCACTGCCTGAATGAGATTTACACTCACGTTCTGTTGGCGATTGCCGCCACCCACCGACAGTATAAGCAGCGGATCCTTGGAAGACAAGCGACTGATCCTAAGCCACGCGGCGAGCGCGCCATCCAAGCCCTCATCGTTTTTGCGCGCACTCAGCTCGGAAACGTTGTCCGTAGGGGCGTAGGCTTCAAGCGCACAAAGTTTCCGAAAGTCATTGACGGCGTGCGAAGCATTCCCTGCGCTGCCTCCAACCCCAAGCAAAAACAGTCGGGCCGCCGCCGTCCGGAGCTCAACCAGCGCCTCGACTAAAGCTGCAATTTGTTGCTTGTCAATTTCATCAACAATAGTTTCGACTTGCCGAAAGTACTGATCGATGTGCTGGTCAGTCATGTCGGCAGCCCGTGATTGATTAACTCACAGAGATGCTCAATTCCCAACAATTCTATAGCGAAGATTAACATGATCTGCCAACTGCAAATTCGGGGGATTTAGAATGGCACGCCGAAACTAAGGCGTTATTACTAGAACACCCCGCACATGCGATATATACGATTGCCAGTTATTCGTGCCGTTAATTTTGCGGAAAGAAATGCATTTTTGCGATAATAGTACCTGTTCGGCAACTGGTGCCGATCAGAACATAGCGGTTTGATGCCAGAACTTGACCCCTACGCTAATACCTAACTCAAGCCAATATGAGACTAATTCCGCTCGACCTGCCTGCGTGGTAGTACCAGAAGGAATAGAGAGTGAATGTAACACGCTGTTTGCCTTTGCGCTGGAATGCGCACTCGCACTACCTAACATAAACTTCATTTGGCGACTGCATCCAATTGGCTCATTTAAAACCCTGTTGAAACGCAACCGGCGCCTGACCAAACGGCCGACCAATATTGAGCTATCAGATAAAACGCTCGAAGAGGACATCGCACGATGCCGGTGGGCGTTGTACCGCGGAACCACTGCCGTGGTTCAGGCGGTAATGGGCGGGCTTAGCCCAATTTACCTGCAAATACCCGGTGAGATGGCCATTGATCCACTTTACGAGATAGACAAAGGTAAGTTTGTTGTCCGAACTCCAGCAGAATTTGTGACGGTGGTGGGGACATCGGGCGAAACATCCGACAACACGCATCAACAAGAGCGCGCGGAACTGGTCGACTACTGCAGCAAATTTTATGTACCCATGGATTTTCGGGTGCTCGAGAAAATTATCCGGGATGCGCCATCGCGGCAGCCAACTATACCGGATGCAAACTAACAGAGTGCGGGATTACGACAACTTTCTGGGCTGCAGTCGCTGGCTCAATACTTAGTCAGCACACACATAGCGGGAAAGTTTGAAATCACCGGGCAGCGGCCCAGAATAATACGGCTGCTCGGAGCAGGCAGCAGCTTCCACTTGCTGCTGTTGCGAAAGCGGACACATTCCGCGCGCGTGAAACACGACCTGCTGGTTGATTGTCATAGCAGGTGTGAGGTAGCGGGCTGAAACTTTTGCGCCGCCAAATACTGCCAGATATGAGTTAATCGCCCCGCTGCCTTCCATGCAGGGCACTGCTATTTCACTGATACCCGCAGCCATATATTCGCTGCTATGGTTTACTAAGTAGCGGATATCCCCCAGCTTCGAAAATATGGATGCGGTGCGATAGATGCTCATTAACGCAGCAAGCACAGCCAACGCAATCAGACCAGCACTGCTAAACCGCACTTGGCGCGGCACAATTTGCAGAGTCAGTGCTGCGACCAGTGGCGCAGAGACCGAAAGGATATAGCCGTGAAAGAGCGTCCAGGGCAGCAGCATGGCCGTGAATGTAATGGTGCCTGCCAGAGGCAGTAGGCTCGCTGCCGCTTTGGCGCGCCACGCAGGTCCGACTAATTTGACAACGCCCAAGGCAATAACGAACAGATAGAACAAGCCGAAAATACTTTTTGCATTGGCTATTGCATTAGCTGTGCTATAGCCACCGGATGTGTACCCGCCGCGCATCCCAAACCCAGCGACCAAGGTGGCAGCAGCGCCGCACAACACGATTACGTACGCCAGTGTCCAGCGCCCGCGCACCGAAGCAAGCCGCACCCGCGAAACAAACACAAGCGCAGCCATCCCCAAATAGATAATGAATTGGGGCTTGGATGAGATGCCCACAACTGCCCACAAAGTGAGTGCGGCAATTTGTATTACAAACGACGACCGCGGGTTGAATGCAGCAAACAAGAGTAAGGCGCCAAAGATTAGCACCGGCTTTTCCTGCAAACTTGGGTGCATGAACAAGTCAATGGTGTACGGAAAAGCCAAAGTTCCGAGCAAAATCTGCCAACAATCCAAGTTGCAAATTCGCGCAAATATGATGGCATTTAGGTAAAGTGCAAGTACCACAATTACGGCATTGAAGAGATAGAAAACAACCGGGCCGTAGGCCTCACCCACCGAGTAGATCAGCCAAACCATTATGGGATGGACCGGGCGAAAGAAACCCCATGAAGCTGCACCCGCACCGCCCCACTCCTGCATTGCTGCCCACAACCCTGTCTGACGCATTGCGGGCAGCATCCCGGTCAGGTAGCCGGCGTCATCCATCACTCCATAGAACGGCTGCCAAAATACAATCTGCGCAAAAATCAGCGCGAACAATGAAATCACCACCGATTGGGAAAAACGGGGATGGTTGCGGAATCTGGTCCAGCGCTGCAGTAGCACAGGCATTTCCATTACCAAGGCGCGCCGCGAACGAAACTAGTGATCAGCCTGGGGCAGCCGCAGCACGGCGCACTTGAACCTGGTCCATGTCACGCGCTACAGAAACGTTCGGGAAGACGGCCTGCGCCTCTGCCAGAATATCGCGCTCGCGATAGCGGCGGGAGACATGCGTGAGCAACAACTGCTGCACGCCAGACTCCAATGCAAGTGTGGCCGCCTGGTGCGCCGTAAGGTGCTGAAAACTTTTTGCGAGCTCATGCTCCTGCTCGATGTAAGTGGCTTCAATCACCAGCGCGTCCGCGTTGCGGCAGTGCTCCGCCAAGTTGTCTACCCGGCCAGCATCGCCAACATACACAAGTTTGGTTCCGGATACCACAGGGCCAAGCACTTCCGCGGGCTGCACAATGCGGCCATCAGGCAGCTTTACCGGCAGTCCGCGCACAAGTTGGCTGCGCTCCGGCCCAAAGGGCACATTCAGTGCATCAGCGCGGTCATTTAAGAATGGTCGGTGTTCCTTCTCTTCAAAAACAAAGCCAAAACAATCAGAGCCACGATGGCTGACCGGAAATGCGCGCACCGAAAATAACTTGCTATCAAACACAATACCCGTCTCCAACGGCATCAGCTCAATATCAAATTGAGCGCGCTCGCCGCGAAATACCACTTGAAACAAAAGATCGCGGATGCGCTCCAGCGCCGTGTGGCCAGCAAAAATCTCCACCTTCTCCACTGCTTCCCAGCGGGTGAGGGTTGAAAGCAATCCACCAAGTCCCAAAATGTGATCGAGATGCCCGTGCGTGATAAGAATTTTGTCAAGGCGCTTGAACCCGCAGCCGCTTTGCAAAATTTGGCGCTGGGTGCCCTCGCCGCAATCGACCAAAAAGCGGTGCTCTTGATGCATCACGAGGTTGGCAGTCAACCCGCGGTGCACGGACGGTGCGGAGGCCGATGTTCCCAGAAATAGAATTTCGAACATGTTGATGGAGGGTGTCCAGTTGAGCAGCGTATGGCTGGCGGCACTGCCCGCTAGATCACCCAAGGCATTATAAACTCGCGCACTCAGATTGATCGCTGTGGTATCATCAAAAAGCATCACTTTGTCATTTGTAAATGAAAAATATAACCGTCATCGGGTGCGGATATGTGGGATTGGTTACCGGCACCTGCTTCGCCGACCTTGGCAACAATATCTGCTGCGTTGATATCGACCCCGAACGCGTTTCCAACTTAACTCGCGGCCAGCTGCCAATTTACGAGCCGGGCCTGGCTGAGTTGGTCCAGCGCAATGTAGATGCCGGCCGCCTGCGGTTTACAACCAGCTACGCCGAGGCATTAGCCGGCGCAGAGTTTGCATTTATTGCAGTTGGCACACCATCGGGCGTGGACGGCGAGGCTGACCTGCAGTACGTGCGCCAGGCCGCAATTGAAGTTGCGCGCAATATGCGCGCACCGCTGATCATCGTGAACAAATCCACGGTACCAGTGGGCACTGGTGACTGGGTGGCGGCAATACTGCGCGACAACCAGCCGCAACCCATAGATTACTGGGTGGTGTCCTGCCCGGAATTTTTGCGCGAGGGCAGTGCAATTGTAGATTTCATGAACCCGCACCGCACCGTACTGGGGTCCTTGCACCGCGAAGCTGCAGACCGCGTTGCGCAGCTGCATCTCTCGCTGCGCGCGCCGATCGTCGTAACAGATTTGCGCACGGCGGAAATGATCAAGTACGCTTCAAATGCTTTTCTCGCCACAAAGATCTCTTTCATCAACGAAATCTCAAACATTTGCGAGGCGCTGGGCGCAGACGTGAAAGAGGTGGCGATTGGAATGGGGTATGACAATCGCATTGGCGCAAGCTTTTTGGATGCGGGCATTGGCTACGGCGGCAGCTGCTTTCCCAAGGATGTGCAGGCGCTGGCACACATGGCAAGCGAGAAGGGGCGTCACCCGCAGCTGTTGAACTCTGTGATGGAAATCAACGCTGACGCGCGCCGCAAGGTGGGCGCAAAGCTGCGCGAGATGCTCGGCGACAAGTTGAAGGGCAAGACTATTGGCTTGCTGGGCGTGGCGTTCAAGCCCAACACGGACGACATCCGCGATGCACCCGCACTGGATATTGCCGGCGAGCTGCTGGCTGCGGGCGCCGCCGTGCGCGCATATGACCCCGTGGCCATGCCAAACGCGCGCCGCGCCGCGCCGGCTGTGCTCTACGCTGAAAACCCGTACGAGCTGGCTGAGGGCTGCGATGCCTTGGTGCTGGTGACCGAGTGGAACGAGTTCAAACAACTGGATTTTGCCCGCATGCACAAGGCGATGCGCAACAATATTCTGATTGACGGGCGCAACCTGTATGCAGCCGGTGTGATGAAGGCGCACGGGTTTAACTACCGCGGCGTCGGGCGCGGCTACGACGGCAGTGGCAAAACCGAAGAGAAAACTTAAGCCGCTCGTGCACAAAACGCGGCTGGCCAACGGCCTGACCGTATTGTTGCGCGAAGTGCATACCGCTCCGGTGGTGAGCTTTTGGGTGTGGTACCGCGTGGGCTCGCGCAACGAGCGCACCGGGCGCACTGGCGCCTCGCACTGGGTGGAGCACATGCTGTTCAAAGGCACGGCGCGCTTCCCGGCCGACGCACTGGAGCGCTCCGTTTCTCGCACGGGCGGCGTGTGGAACGCGATGACCTCCATGGACTGGACGACCTACTACGAAACAATGCCATCCAGTGAGATTGATCTGGCGCTGCGTTTGGAAGCGGACCGGATGCGCAACAGCAGCTTCAAGCCAGCGGATGTCAACTCCGAGCGCACCGTCATCATCTCCGAGCGCCAGGGCGCGGAGAACAGCCCGTTGTTTTTGCTCGGCGAAGAACTGCAGGCAGCGGCGTTCCGGGTGCATCCATATCATCATGAAGTACTGGGCGACCAGACGGATATTCAGAGCATGCAGCGCGCGGACTTGTACGAGCACTACCGCGAGCATTATGTGCCCAATAACGCAATCGTTGTGGCGGTGGGCGATTTTCGCGCGCCGCAGATGCTGGCGCGCATCCGCGAGTTGTTCGGCAAAATTCCGGCGGGCAAGGCGCCGCAGCAGTTTTCCCGCGCCGAACCGAAGCAACGTGGTGAGCGCCGCGTGCACCTTTCAGGTGACGGGCAAACTTCGTTTCTCGAAGTCGCCTATCACATTCCCGGCGCACGCGATCCGGATTTTCTGCCGCTGGTGGTGCTCGACAGTATTCTGGCGGGCGGAAATTCGTTGAACGTTTTTGGCGGCGGGCTGAGCAATATAACCAGTCGCCTGTACCGCGCTTTGGTGCTGACGGAACTGGCTGCAAATGTGAGCGGCGGCATCTCTGCAACCGTTGATCCGTATATGTACGGGATCTCATGCGTGGTGCGCGACGGCCGCACACCGGAAGAAGTTGAGGCGGCTATGGATGCGGAGCTTGACCGGATTGTGGCCGAAGCGCCAACGGCCACCGAGCTGGCGAAAGCTGCCAAGCAAGCCAAAGCCGTTTTTGCCTACAGCGCCGAGAGCGTTTCCAACCTTGGTTTCTGGTACGGCTTTGCAGAAATTCTTGATGACCATACATGGTTTGCCAATTACCTGCCGCGGCTGATGGCGGTGACGGCGCAAGATGTGCACCGGGTTGCCAAGCGCTATCTCGCGCGCACCAATCGCATTGTAGGCAACTACCGGCCGGCAGCCAGCGCAGCGGCAGCGGCCCGCACGTGAAGCAGCCGCTAACATACCGCTGGCCGCTGGCGCGGCACTAGCGCGGTCATCGCATGCCAAACAAAAAAAGCACGGCGCCTTCTAAATTGAATCTTGCGGCGCTGCCCGGCCCGCATGACACCACGCGCGTTGTGCTGCCCAACGGCATCAGTGTGCTGGTGCGCGAGAACCCGGGCAGCCCGTCTGTGGTGCTGGACGGCGTGCTGCAAGCGGGCGCAATTTACGAGGGGCGCGCGCGCGCCGGCCTGGCGAGCTTTACCGCGGACATGCTAAAGCGCGGCTGTGCGCAGTTTAGCTTTGACGAAATTCATGAGCGGCTGGAGGCGGCGGGTGCGAACCTTGGTTTCTCCAGCGGCGTGCACACGCTGAGCGTGGGTGGCAAGGCGCTGGCTGAAGACCTGGAGCTGCTGCTGGAGTTGGGCGCGGCAGTGCTGCAGGCGCCCACCTTTCCGGCTGACCACATTGAGCGCGTGCGCGGCGAAATCCTCACCAGCCTGGCGCTGCGCGCGCACGACACGCGCGCAGTTTCATCGATGGCTTTCTATGATGCATTGTATGGCGCGGAGCACCCGTACGGTTATGAGGACGATGGCTATCCCGACACGGTGCAAGCCATCACCGCTGCGGATCTCAGTGCATATCACGCTGCGCATTACGGTCCGGCCGGCATGTCGCTTGTGATTGTGGGCGGAGTGACAGTGAAGGGCGCGGTGGCATTGGTGGAGCGTTACTTTGGCAGCTGGAAAAATCCGCTGCAGGCAGCGCGCGCTGCGGCACCCGATGCCACGGCGCCCAGTGCACCGGTTACGCGCCGCATGCCAGTTGCCGGCAAAACCCAGTCTGATGTGGTGCTTGGGTTCTTGGGGCCGCGCCGCGCGGACGCGGACTATCAAGCGGCGCGGGTTGCAAACAACATTCTGGGAGTGTTTGGAATGTACGGGCGGCTGGGCGCAAGCGTGCGCAACCGCGCCGGGCTCGCCTACTACTCGCTGAGCCGCATCAATGCCAGCTTAGGACCGGGCACGTGGCGCATGCTGGCGGGTGTCAACCCCGCCAACGTGGACAAGACCGTAAAACTGATGATGCGCGAAGCGGAGCGCATGACCAGCACACTGGTGACGGCGGAAGAGCTGGCTGAGAATCAGTCGCAGATTATTGGCATGTTGCCGCTGCAGCTGGAAAGCAACGAGGGCGTGGCTGGCGCGCTGGCGTCAATGGAGTCGTTCGGTTTGGGTCTGGATTATTTGCAGCGCATGCCCGGCATGATTGCGGCGCTGACCCGACCGCAACTGCGCGATACCGCGCGGCGTTATTTGCAGCCGCAGGCCCGCGTGCTGGCAGTTGCCGGCCCGGAGTAGCTTTACAGCGCTAACGCGCCAGCATTTATAAGCTGGCGTCAGATTCTTGCAGCACGGCGCTGCTACGGCAGCGAGCTTACCTTAGTTGTCCGGGCTCAGCTGCGCTCGGCGAGCGCCTGCAGCACACTCCACACATACTCGCGCGCGCGCACGTACGCATCCCAATCCATGCGCGCCACGATGTCCGTGGGCTGGTGCCAATCCGGGATCATCCCATCAGACGCGCGATAGCTGACGAACGCAATAGCGCGTCGACCAGCAAGAGCCAATGGAGTGAGGTCGGTGAAAGAAGCTTGCAGGTGGCGGCTCATGATGGGGCGCGATGCATGCTCTGCAGCCACGCGCTCGGCAACGGCGAGCAGTGCCGGGTCCGGCCGCAGCGCAGTCAGCAGCGTTTCAGAAAGCAGGAAGTGCGGGTGGGTGTCGCGCCCGCCAATATTGTCCACCACTAAATAGTCGGCATCAGAATGCTCGGGGTGCCGGCGCGCAAATGCCGCTGCGCCGAAAGCGCCCACCTCTTCGCAGCCGGTAAACAAGAAGATGACGCGTGTGCTGCGCAGCGGCGCCGCGCGCAAACGGGCTGCGTATTCCAGCACCGCAGCAACGCCGCTGGCATTGTCATTGGCGCCCGGCACAAAGCGCGTGAAGTCCGGCCAGAGGGCGAGGCCGAACACTGGCAGCGCCAGCGCGGCCAGCACCAGCGAGATGGGATACAGCTCCGGCAACGGCGTGAACAAGCGCACAAAACAAACCAGCAGCAGGCCAATGTAAGCCGCGGGCGCCAGTGTGCTCAGCGTGCGCAGCAGCAAAAACGGGCCGCTGCCACTCATCACCCAGGCGTGGCGGTGCGTGTCCACATGCGCCACGAACACAACCGTGCGGGTGGCCGCCTGCGCGGAAGCACACTGCGCCCAAACATTCCGGCTTTCACCGGTCGGCAACAGCCAGCGCAGTGCATTGTCTCGATGAGCCAGCTGCAAAAATGTTGAGCTCACCACCAGCAGCATCAGCGCAGCCCCGGCTAGCGCGCCCGCCCCGCCCTGCGTATAAAACAAAAATGCGGCCAGCAATGCCAGCCCGCTAGCGAGCGCATACGGCATCCACACAGACAACGGCGCCCGGAATGACTCTGTGTGCGCTGCGTAGCCCATGCCACTCAGTGTGTGCGCGCAATACGCGTGGCCGCGCGCTTCTTCCGGGGTGCAACTGCCGCGCGCACCAATCGTGCCGGCAAGCGCTTCAACGTGGGTGCGGGCTGCGCTGGTCATGGAGATTATTATGCCTTCGAAGGAATTCTAGGGGGCAGCCCAGCGCATCTGCAGTGCGGGCACGCTCAACAGCGAAAGCACTTCCGCCCGGCTGGGCAGCGCGCTACGGCCGGCAAAGCCTTGCAGCAGTTGCAGCCAGCTGGGCTCGTCGGAGTATTCAATAGTGCGCGGTTCGCCAGTGATGCCGCCCAGTTCAGCGGCTTTGCGCAGCGCTTCCTGCTGGTAGCCCAGCTCGTCCACCAGGTGGTTGGCAAGTGCCTGCCGACCGGTGTACACACTGCCGTCTGCCAGCGCCTGCACCTGCGGGCGCGGCAGCTTGCGCCCCGCTGCCACTAGATCCACAAAGCTTGCAAAGATTTCGTCGACGGTTGCCTGCCAGTACACCTTTTCATCGGCGGTCATATCGCGGTACATGCTGCCGAAATCTTTGCGCTTACCGGTCGCAATTGTGGTTGCGCTCACGCCATAGTCAGCCAACAGGCCTTCAAGGCTGATGAACTCGCTGATCACGCCGATTGAACCCGTGAGTGTGTTGGGCGTAGCGACAATCCAGTCTGCGTTGGCGCTAATGTAGTAACCGCCGGATGCGGCCAGCTCTCCCATGCTTACAACAAGCGGCTTTTCAACCTGGTTGAGCGCATGGTAAATTTCATCGGAGGCAACGACACTGCCTCCGGGCGAATCGACGCGCAGCAAAATGGCGCGCACGTCCTCGTTTTTGGACGCATCGCGAATATGTTTGATGATGGATTGCGCGTTTGCGGCGGAACTGTCCAGCGCCCCGGCACTTGACAGAATCACTCCGCGCACGTGAATGATGGCAACCGCCGGGCCGCTGCCTACGCTGCGGGCTGCGCCGGGCACCACGCTGCCCGCAGCGAGCAATGCTGCCAGCACGCCGCCGCACGCCAGCACGGGCAGCAGCGCGCCTGTTGCCACCGCCAGCACGGTTCCCCAAAAAGGCGCCATGCGCGCACCGCGCGGCGGATGTTCACTCATCAGTCGTGCTTAAGCTGCAGCCGTTTCTTGCAAGCTGGCCTCAAATATTTCAAGCGCCTGCTTTATCTGGGCTTCGGAAACAATCAGCGGCGGGATCCAGCGCACCACATTGTCATAAGTGCCGCAAGTGAGCAGCAGCAAGCCGTGCTCAAACGCCTGCTTCACCACTGCCTTGGCTGCGGCGGTGTGCGGCTCGCCCTGCGCAGTTGTGAACTCCGTGCCCACCATCAAACCCACGCCGCGCACATCGCCGATTGAGGGATGATCCTCTTGCAAACGGCGCAGGCCGGCTTGCAACACCTGCCCCATTGCTGCAGCGTTCTCCACCATGCGCTCCGCGCGCATGGCGCGCACAGTGGCCGCACCCGCTGCGCACGCCACCGCATTGCCGCCATAGGTGCCGCCATGCGACCCCGGCGTCCACAGTGCCATTAGTTGCGCCGATGCCGCCAAAGCGGAAAGCGGCAGGCCTGACGCAATTCCCTTGGCCATGATCATGATGTCCGGCACCACGCCAAAGTGATCAATGCCAAACCAGCGCCCGGTGCGCCCAAACCCCGACTGCACTTCATCGGCAATCAACAAAATACAATGCTCGTCGCAAATGGCGCGCAGCGCTTGCACAAACGCGCGCGGCGGCGCAACATATCCGCCCTCCCCCAATACCGGCTCTAAAATAATTGCAGCCGTCTCATCCGGCGCTGTCTGCGTCTTAAGCAGGTGGCGCAGCTCGCGCACACAAAACCTGGTCGTTGCTTCATCATCCCAGCCAAAGCGATAGCTGTAAGGGTAAGGCGTCACGAAAATACCAGCAGCCAGCGGCTGGTAGCCTGCGCGGTAAATCGTTTTTGAGGTGGTCATCGCCATGGCCAGATTTGTGCGGCCGTGAAATGAACCTTGAAAGACGATGATGTTCGGGCGGCGGGTGGCCTGACGCGCCAGCTTGACTGCTGCCTCGCTGATCTCAGCGCCGGAGTTGCTGAAGAAGAACTGATCGAGCGGCGCGGGCACAACCGTAAACAGCTGCTCAATCAAGTCGAGCATCGGCTGGTGGTACACAATGTTGGCCTGGGCATGCAGGAGGCGGCCGGCCTGCGCCTGAATGGCTGCCACCACCGCCGGATGCGAGTGGCCGGTGTTGGTGACGCCAATTCCGCAGGTGAAGTCCAGCCACTGCCGGCCGTCGCTGGTGTACAAGTAAGCGCCCTCACCGCGCTCTGCCAGCAGCGCCGCACCACGCGACCACACCGGCGCCACGTGCTTGATTGTTTCGGGCAGCGCTTGTTTTGCAACCACGCAGCAAGTATATCAGCGGCGTTCAAACCAGCGCTGCGTTGCGCTCTGCGCCGTAGAAAGCCACCCAAGGCAATGAGAGCCGCCAAACTCACCGCAGTGTGCCGATTTGCCACCCGCTCGCCTGCAGCCGCTCTCAATGCGGTGTGCGCAGACGCGCCATCACCTGCCGGATTTGCGCCGCAAAACGCCGCACCAGGCACGCGCTGCCACACGCCTAAGCTAAGCGCTCTGCCTTGACCGCTAGCGGCTGTATGCCTGTGAACTAATTACATTCGGAGTTGCGCTGCCCCACCCTAGCTGCAATGCACATCCAATTTGCAATCCCAAACAATTCTGCGCGATGCCGCGGCATTTTAGTTATCCGCATAACCGGATACTTCGTACTTTTAACTTTGTCAGCCTGGTCGCATTGGGGCAGCGCTTGTCGGGTAGAATCAATGCATCCAACGGGGGTTACTTCTTTAATCATGAACACAAAATCTCTCGCCGCGGAATTTATTGGAACGTTTGCACTTATTTTTATTGGAGCTGGCGCCGGCGCACTCGGCGTTGGCGGGTTGGTGGGCGTGGCGCTGGCGCACGGGCTTGTGATTGTGGGCTTTGCGTATGCTTACGGCCACATCAGTGGCACGCACGTGAACCCCGCGATCACGTTTGGCTTGTGGGTGGCTGGGGAAATTCCGCTCGCGAAAGCTGCCGGTTATTGGGTGGCGCAGTTTGCGGGCGCAACGGCTGCGGCGGCGACGCTGCGCTTTGTGCTCGGCGCGGAGTCCGGGCTTGGCGCAACACTGCTTGCGCCCGGCGTTACGGTGGCGCAGGGTATTGTGGTTGAAGCCATTCTTACTTTCTTCCTCGCCAACGCGGTTTTCAATACGGCCGTGAGCGGCAAGGCCGGCAACCTCGCCGGCTTGGCAATTGGCCTCACGCTTACGTTCGCAATTTTGATGGGCGGCCCGCTGACGGGTGCGTCGCTCAATCCGGCGCGCACGCTTGGGCCGGCGCTGCTAACGGGCAACTTGAGCCAACTGTGGATTTATTTTGCGGGGCCGCTGGCCGGTGCAGCCGCAGCTGCAGTTTTGTACCGCAATCTTTTCAAGTGATGCGCCGAAACGCAAGCTAGCTTTCAGTATTTATGGATCTTGAACTGCGCGGCAAGGTGGCGCTGGTAACCGCATCCTCCAAAGGGCTGGGGCGTGCCTCTGCAATGGCGCTGGCTGCCGAGGGCGCGCAGATTGCAATCAGTGCGCGTAGCGCAGCACTGGAAAAGACTGCCGTAGAGATTGGTGCTGCCACGGGGGCGCAAGTGCTGGCAGTACGCGGGGATGTTAGTGTGGCCGCAGATGTTGCGCACATGGTGGCAGCAACTATGGAGCGCTTCGGGCAGATCGACATTCTCGTTATCAATGCCGGCGGGCCGCCGCCCGGCAGCTTCCTGTCGCTAACGATTGATCAATGGGAGCAGGCGCTGCAGTTAACACTGCTTAGCGCAGTGCGCTTGTGCCACGCGGTTGTGCCGCATATGCTGCAGCGCTCAAGCGGCAGCATAGTTGCAATTCAATCCGCTTCGGTGAAGCAGCCAGTGGACAACCTGATTCTTTCCAACTCCGTCCGCCTCGCGGTGATCGGCCTGCTCAAGTCGCTGGCAGTTGAACTGGGGCCTCACGGCATTCGCGTCAACTCGCTCAACCCCAGCTTCACACAAACCGAGCGCATCGACCAGCTGCTGGCGGCGCGCGCGGCAGCCAACCACAGCACACCGGCAGCTGAAGCCGACAAGGTTACGGCTGGCATTCCGCTCGGCCGCATGGGCACCCCCGAGGAATTCGGGCGCACGCTGGCATGGCTTGCGTCGCCGGCTGCATCCTACGTGCACGGCCAAGCTGTGCTATTCGACGGCGGCGCAGTGCGCGTTCCCTTGTAGACTGTACAGCGCCACGCGGGAGGTATGCGGTGGGCACGTTGTGGGGGTTGTATAGCGGAGCCGGGATATTGCTGGGCGGGTTGGCTCTCCCGCTAATATTGGGGCGCGTGCCGCCCAACTACTGGTACGGCTTCCGCACCCCCCGGACGCTGAACAGTGCATCTCTGTGGTATGCCACCAACCGCTACGCCGGCTGGCGCCTGCTGGCATCAGGTGCCGCAATTGTTGCCACCGCCCAAATTGCTTTGTGGATGCCCGGACTTGATGTGGACACTTACAGCGGGCTGTGCGCAGCTGTCGCACTCAGCACGTTAGCCATTGCAACACTCCAGTCTCTATGGTTTACCAGACAGCATAGCGAGGTGCTCATGAACACGGAGTTCGCGATTGTGCCAGCCGGCAATTCCACTGCGATAAGTGTTGTTGTGATTGCCATGCTGCTGCTGGCTGCGGCTGGTCTCGCGCTATCTCCGGCCTATGGTTCGCGCAACGTCCGCTTTCAAATCTCCAGTGCCGGCCTGCGTGTTACCGGCGATTTGTACGGGCGCCTAGTGCCTGCCGCCGTTATTCAAGCTGCTGCAATCCGACCGCTTGACTTTGCGCTGGAGCCACAGCTGCAACCCCGCTGGCGCATTAACGGCATCTCCGTTCCGGGCTACCGGAGCGGGTGGTTCAAGCTCAATAATGGCGAGTGGGGTTTGCTCTTTGTTACTGATCCACAGCGTGTGGCGCTTGTGCCCACCAGCGCCGGCTACTCTGTTTTGCTGAGCGTGGCGGACCCGCAGCAGTTTGTGGCTGCGCTGCGCGCTGCGCTGGCGCATCCATGAGCACGCGTTGCAGCCGGATGGCGGGCGCGGCAGCGCACGAACAGCATGCCTGAGATGCGCCTGCAAGGCAAGGTTGCGCTGCTGGCCGGGGCGGGTCCGGGCATGGGCCGCGCAACCGCACTTCTCTTCGCGCAGCACGGCGCCCGTGTGGCCGTCGTTGCCCGCACCGAAACCAACGGCATAGAAACTGCGCAGCGCATCGGCGCCGCCGGCGGAACTGCCATGGCGCTGAGTGCCGACTTGGCCGACGGTGATGCAGCACAGCATGCAGTCCAGCAAGTAATTGCAACTTACGGCCGGCTCGATATTTTGTACTTTGGCGCGGGCGGATTTTTCACCGCAGCCAGAGAGTATGCCGAAGTCAATTTGGAATTCTGGCACCTTGCGCTGCGCAACACACTGGACGGCCTTTACCATATCACTCAGGCAGCGCGCCCGCACCTGCGTGGGGGCGGCGCTATCGTCACGGTTGCTGCTAGCTTCTCCGTGCGGCAGGAAGGCAACCCCGCGTACGGTGCAGCCAAGGGCGGCCTGATCGGGCTCTCCCAGTCGCTGGCGAAGGAGTTTTATGCTGATGAGATTCGGGTCAACTGTATCGGCGCGGGGCTGGTCCGCGCACCGCTGGCGGACGGCCCCGTGCAAGCTGTTGCCGGCCTGGCGCGCACTGGCCGGCCCGAAGACGTTGCGTATGCCGCCCTGTATCTGGCAAGCAACGAAGCCGGTTGGGTAACCGGGCAGGTGCTAAACGTTGATGGCGGCGTGGATGCCGGAACCCGCCCCTTGTGGCAGTTTGAGCACCGGGCATAGAGGCCGGCACTTCAAACACTAGTGACACTTAACAGCTGGCAGACCCACCTTGAGAAATGAAAAACTATACTAAACATCAAGCGATTGGAGTTGCACCATTTCAATTGCTTATACTCCGCGTAGCAAAGGGGAAGACATGAATCCAAAACTTAAGCGCACGGTTCAATCGGTGCTTGCCGCGATGGTATCTGCAAGCCAGAAGACAGGAGTTGGCCGATACATTCACGATCAGATAGTGAACGGTGCTATGAGCCAGGCTGCTGAGGTACATTACAGTGGGATCTCGCTCAAGCTATCAATCCCAAACATCATTGGCGACCTTAGAGCCAAAACTTTCGCCACAAAAGAACCTGAAACGCTTGAGTGGATTGACGCGATGCCTGAGGGTTCGACGCTTTGGGATATTGGCGCAAATGCAGGCTTGTACTCGGTTTACGCTGCTAAGCG